>JACCDW010146205.1_pt1 | contig 400244 bp, 375 predicted proteins | sample 7449781 | NCBI WGS metagenome assembly JACCDW01 (sample SAMN15323449, study PRJNA562643) | freshwater metagenome | isolation source: river surface water | place: USA:Blue River Watershed | collected 2017-08-18 | reverse complement strand
GGAAAAGCTTCGTTTGCAATTTAGGCAGCGAAACCTGGCAATGACTTTTGAATCTGATGTCCGATAGTAGGATCCAAACCGTATGATTCTCGGGCAAATCATAGGAGATTTTTCTTCATCTTCACATTTAGGGCAACACTTGGGCGTCATGAAATGCCCAAGTGCAAAAAGCTGGCCTAATTTGTAAAACCCAAAACAACACTCAAGTAGGTCAGTTTAGGATTTTTTTCTTTTCCGCTTCGAACTCTTCCTTAGAAAGAGCGCCTTTTTCGTAGAGAGCCGTCAATCTCTCTAAGGAGGTTAACGCATCTGCCTTCGTTTGCGTGGATACAGAAACGGAAATGGAGGAGGGAGATTTTTGGAAACCAAAAACGGTTTGAAACGATTGCACCCAGGCATCTACCACTGGGATCTGAGGAGCCCCCTCGATCACCACAGAATCTGCCACCAAATCATGGAGAGTTTGTTTTCTCTCGGTGAACAACGCCAAAAGATACGGAATGCAGAGAAGAACTCCTTCTGCCAATTTTACTAAGGATCGAAGGATGGCAGTGGAAAAGGAAATGGTATTGCCCTTGGAATCTACGATTCGAATCCCCATCACTTTTTTGCCGGGAGTCCCTTGAAGCGCGGAGCATTCAAAAAGCGGAGAATACAAGAGCCACAACACCACTCCGCCCACATAGGGCAAAATCGCAGCCATGGCCATGGAGGGAATCAGCAAAATCAAACCATCAATAAAAACGGCGGCCATTCGTCTCAGAAAGGACGCATACTTCGTTTGGTTGATGGTGTTTTCCATTTGGGGTCTCCTTCATTGCTTCAAGGGGGAAGATAGATCTATACGGGAAGAACAAAAACAATTCAAACCAGCTACTGGCAAAGCCATAGCCAGATTGAGTCACGATTTTGCCACTCAGAACAAGAGCTCCCAAGAACCCCGGGCCATCGCCATTAAACCCATAACCAATTGAAAATATTGACTTTTATTTCCAAAAACCACCCAAAACTCTCGTAAAGAAAACGACCGTTTTGGCCGATAAATAGTTGTGGAATTTCCAATAGATAAAATCATTTCCCTAGCAGAAAAAAGGGCCATGAACTTCTCGAACAAAGCCACTGCTTTTGTGGGCCTCGGGCTTTGCATTTTCTTTAGTTCATTTTTTCCCTCACAGCTTCGCGCAGAGGATTTTTCTCAAGCGGGCTCTCAAGAGACCGCATCGAAGTTAAACAATCGCGGCTCTGACGATAGCATGCAGGCAGCCACCAATTCTGCCATGGTGGCCGTGATGAATTTGGCCGCTCTCAACATCCCTGGCGCTTTTTCCAATGGCTATCGAGCCTATGGCCAATACATCAATTCAGAAAAACTCGACGATCTAGAGCGGAAAAATCAGCAGCGAAAAGGAAGCATGGCAAGCATTGGATACGCACCCATGGGAGGAAACGCGGGTACTAGCTCTGGCGGTGGCGGAAAAAATGGCGGTGGAATTACCGGTACTACCTTTAGTCGCTTGGACCCAAACTTTCTATACAAGGGAGAGAGCGCAGAAATTGCCGCGGAATTTGAAAAAAGAAGTGGAATGAAAAGAGAAGAATTTCTGCAACATCTAGGGAGCGCCACCGATAGCGACATTACATTTCAGGACCCAAATCTTTTGCAAAAAATTGAAGGTCGATTTGAGCAATTCAAAGCAGGAATTCGAAACCAAGACTTTCGTAACGGCCTAGACAGAGCTGCCTCTATGTTTAGCCCCTCTATGAGAGCAGAGGCCCTTGCGAAAATTCAATCCTACTATAATGAACAATGGCAAGGAGGAAGTCCATCCGCACCGATGGTAGCAACGGAATCCAGCGGATCTGCCAGCGGTGAAAAAGGAACTCAAGCTGCTTCAGCAGCAGCTAATGCCTCTGCCGTAGAAAATTCCCTAGCAGAAAAAGTAGCGCAAAGAAGTCCGGCCTCTTCAGGCCCGCAATCCATGGAGAAAAATCTTTTTATTGGAATCTCGTCGCAGGACTCCCAAGCCACTATCAACGAACTATTTTCTCAATCTGCCGCCAATGAAAATGACAGCATCTTCCAAAAAGTTTCCAAAAAATATCGAACACTCACGCCGGCCATGCTTGGCGTTGTTTCTAACGTAAGATGACTTCTCCATTGTCTCTTCCGCCACTTCCGCCATTCATCGAAATCTTGGGTCTCAATCTTCCTCTATACGGAATCTTTTTATCACTCGCCCATTTTCTCGGTTTTGGACTTCTGTTGTTTCAAGGCAGAAAGATGGGTCATGCCGCCAATGATCTGATCGACCTTGCGTTCTTCGTGGCCATTGCCGGATTAGTAGGAGCACGCTTAGGATACTTTCTCGAGCAACCCCAAGAGCTAAGTTCGGTAAAAGATTTTTTCCGTCTAGACCACGGTGGCCTGTCCTTCTTTTTTGGCTTTGCCTTTGCATTTCCGATGTATTGCTTGGTCCTTCGACGGAAAAACATTCCCATACTCCCCTTTTCCGATGGCATCACCGTTGTGCTACCTGCTTCTTCGGCCATTCTCAAGATTGGATGTTTTTCTTCCGGTTGTTGTTATGGAACTCAAACCCATCTTCCTTGGGGCGTGTCGCCCGTTACTCCAAGCGGCCCGCTAACTTTCGCGGAAAAAAGTGTAACCAATGCAGTTAGCATTCATCCAATTCAACTCTATGAATCCATATTTTTGATCATTTGCACTGTCGTGGCTCTAATGATCTGGAAGAAAAAAATTTCTCCTGCGGGTAGATTGCCCACGGGCACACTACCTGCGGGAATACTAGCTTCGGGCTTTTTATTTTTTTACGCAGGCTTTCGTTTGTTAACGGCTCCACTTCGGGGAGATCTAACGATCAGCAATGCCCTGGGGTTTCCCTCTGTGTACGTGACAGGATCTTTATTGCTGTTCGGCTCGTTCGTAAGCCTGGTCTATTTTTCCGCTCGCAAGGCCTCTTGAACAGAAGCACGCTCGCGTACTCGATTCAAATATTCTCCAATGGCAGTGAATTCACTAATGTCTAGCTTTACAAACCCGCTCCAATTGAGAACGGTGAATAAATAGGCGTCCGCAACCGAGAAAGAATTTCCCAGCAAATATTTTTCCTTCTTTAGTTGCTTTTCTATCAATGCCATTCGCTCTTTCAACCGATTGGCGGCATCTTGTTTTACTTCGCTGGGATACGAAGAAAAGAGAGGGGAAAAACCCTTATGAAGTTCAGTGGCAATATAATTCATCCACTCGAGGCAACGGTATCGCTCTAGCGTTCCCACGGCAGGCATGAGTTTCTTTTCAGGATGTTGATCGGAAAGGTACTGCAGAATCACGGCCACTTCCGTTAAAATTTCTCCGTCCTCAAACTGCAGAGTGGGAACATAACCCTTTGGATTGATATTCTTAAAATCTCCGCCTTTGTAATGGCCACCTCTTAGTCCAACGGGTTCGAGCTCTACCGGAACACCAATTTCTCTCATCACTATGTGTGGAGCCAAAGAACACGAAGCCGTGGAGTAAAACAGTTTCATTTTTGATCCTTTCGAAAGAAGTAGGAAAAGCTCTCATACCCTTGATCAGATTTCCAGGGGTAGGCCCTATCCAAAATGTCCCAGTGCTCTTTTTGCACAGTTCCATGCTCGGAATTCGACATCAGATCCGTCAGGCGAGACTTTTGAGTGTAATAACAATTCAAATCGTTCCACACAGAATAGTAGTGATCATCAAAGCCCAAAACATGACCAAACTCATGGGCCACAGTGGTGGTAAATGCGTAGTTAGCGATGCGCATTTCTTTTGTCCTATGATTCACGAAAGATCTTCCCGATTGGAAGTGAGGCACCAAACGATAGGCGTCCGGAGACGGCCCCCAGAGTATTTCAATTTTTCCGTAGGGTGTATTCCACGCTTTTTCTAAAATCGTCTGGATCTTTTTTTCAAAGCCTTGAAATTCTCCTGGGTCGAGCTTCACTGCTATTTTTGACTGAGAAACTCTTTTCACTGCAGAGAGCCTACGAAATTGGTGCTCCGTTAGCTCTGGTTCCAAAAATTTTTTCCCTTTCACCACGCGGAAAAAATCTTTCTCCAATAAGTATTTTACGGAGGTATCGAGATCCAACCATAGTTGTCGAACAGATGGATCGTCCACTTTTTGTTGAGATCGCAAAAAAATTCCATGGGATTCTTCCCAGCTCCAAACACTTTGTTCAAATTCTTGATTTGCTTCTTTTTCTTTGGCCGTGCGAAGAAAAATGGGGCCAACTGATTCCATCTTAAATTCCGGAAAAGCAGAGCCGTCTCTGTTTTTCCACATGGAATGAATATGCGTGCGATGAAGATCCAACATTTTCGCGAGAGCCATTCGCCTTTCCGAAGAAGAAAGGTCACACGTCTCTTTTTTTTGCATCTCCACCTGTTGCGCTAACCAGTGATACGGTCCCACCGGTTTCTTTTGCTCTTGCCACCAATGGTGCGCTAAAAACGCGCCGGCCCCAAGCAAGCAGACGAACAAGACAGTCAGAAAATTATTCTTTAGCCAAGCCATATTGTTCCAGTCTAGCATCGACCTCAGATTTTGGGCGACGAATCGGCTTCCATTTCGTTTTCTTTTTTTTGGTCTTTCCTTCAGAGACCACCCGGGAAAAATTCAAACCGTAACCCGGTCGAAGGGTCGAAGAGGATCTACCCCTTAACTCCCAGTCCTTTCCCCACACGGACTCACCGGACAGGGCGTCCAATCTTCCTTCTTGATCCGTGACCTCAAGAAAGAATTTGCCATTTCTGACACCCAAGACTCCATAAATCGTCGAGATTTTATGACTGGGGGCTTTTCCTAATTTAGATTCTTTTCCCACGCCCAATAACGCTCCTCGGTGAAGAAGCAGCATTCTTGGGCCTCCACCCACTTTCGAGCGCTCGTGTACTTTGAGAGCAGAACTCTTTCCTAGTTTCCAAGTGGATCCGTCCACAGATTGCAAAACCACTGCCTGATCGTCGGAAGTCTCAATTTCATCCCCTGGAAGAAGATCTTCGCCACGTTTCAGGCGAATTTCCCTTCTTGAGATTTCCTTTCTAGCCGTGACCGTGGGCTCTCCCATTACCTCGATGAGCCGCAAGGAATCAGACGCCTGCGCAAGGATAGAAACCAGGTTTGAAATAAGAATTGAAGCCAGACAGAAGACGACAACAATCAACACCTTGCGAGCGAGACCTTTGATCGATTCATGTTGACTCATGAAATCAATCTTAGCCAAAAATAAAGAAATAGACATGGGCAATTCGCTTTTTCCTTTTTGCCAAACTGGTTGAAATATTGGTAGTCTACCGACCATGATTATACCTCTAATTTTTTCTGTGGTTATTGGCGCCATGGGCGTTCTTCAGAATACCATCAACAAAAAGCTTTCCGAGATCATGAGTTTACCCCTAGCACTCGTGGTAAATAATTTGATTCTGCTCGCCTGTAGCGTTCTATTTCTTTTGGTAGTGAAACTTTTGCCAGACCCAATGATTCCCGAGCTCTTGAGAGACAAAGGATCTTGGACTTCCGGCGGCTGGAAGATTCTCCTTCCTGGAATTTTTGGCTTTATGATCATCGCTGGAGCCCCTTGGGCCATTGAAAAAGCAGGTGCCACAAAAGTTTTCATCGGTATTATCATTGCACAAATTGTGGCCAGTATTCTTTGGGATCATCTTGTGGAAAGCATTCCCGCTAGCCCAATTCGCATTGCTGGTGCTGTGATTGCTTTTATCGGTGCTCTGTTGGCAGTTCGGTAATTGGAAGTACGTTTGGTTAGCGCAATGGAATACACCAACGAGGCAGGGAAAAAAGTCGTTCTCCTTTTATTCGGAAAACCCATTCCCCCTCAAACGAACGCTACCTTTTTGTATCACGACAAAAGCTCTCTCAGCACAGACGATGGCAAAAATCCAGTGCTTCTCATGAGCGATTTCTTTGAATTCCCATGTGCAGATTCGTCTATTTCAGAATTACGCATTGAATCTGGGTTAGAGCAGTTAGAAAAAAAATACCTCTATATGATTCTTTCGGAAGCAAGACGTTGTGTGCAATTGGGGGGGAAACTCGTTTTAAAAGCGCCCGAACTTCGGCGAAACTTGAAACCTCTGGAAACTATCTTTACTAAAATTTTTCAAAAGCAGTTTCTACATTTACATCATTTTTTTTCACCGGAGGATTGGGACTTAGTGCAAGAAAAAGAAGAGAGATCTATTTTCCTTCTGCAGAGGACTCTGGAGCTGAAGCGAACTGACCATATTCTTTCTGAAACTCCTGATCTAAAAGAGACAACCTCTGAAGATCAGGATCGAGCTTAGAGAATCGAATTTCTCTATATTGCCTCAAGAGTACTCTCCCCTTAGCGGTTCGCTCGAAGGAAGAAAACTTTGCTTTTCTTTCCCATTTTTGAAAAACCTTGGTTACTTGATGCCGAGGCTGGGTGCCCTTCCTGGAAGGCAATCTTCTCCAAATAAAAATGAGAAACAAGATGGCAGCAAGTAGGATTCCTTCATTTCGATAAGTCCGGGCCAACTCTCTCCAATCAAACTCATACCCAAGAATGTATTGGTTCCAATAGATGTTAACCCAGTCATAATACTCCGAAAAACTTTCGTACCAAGACGTCTCTAAAGGAGGCAACGACGGTGTAATGTCTAAAGGAAACCATCCAGTTCCCTGCGTATAGACTTCCACCCAAGCATGAGCATCTACGTTCGAAATTTTTAGAATGTCTCCCTCTCGGATCTGGGCGCGAAACCCCACCACTAGTCGAGTGGGAACCCCCATCGCGCGAAGCAAAGTGGCCGCAGAAGTGGCAAAAAGTTCACAGTGTCCGCGTTTCTTTTCTAGGAGAAAATTTTCAATGGGGTGCTGTTTGGATCCTTCTGTTCCCTCCACTGGATCAAGGCTGTAGGAAAAAGGTTGTAAGTATTTTACCACCGCTTGAATTTTCTGATTCTCATTTTTGGCATTGGCAGAAAGTTTATTTACCAACGACCAAAATCCAGGATGATCTTCTGGGTTAAAACCAGGTTGGAAATGCACCTTTTTCGGCTTCGATTGAAACTCTTTTTTTCCCCCAACAGTAACCTCATAGGTAACTCTTCCATTTATCCAACGTCTAGAAAGATATTCGCCGCTCACCAAACGAGATAGGTCTCGATTTTGTAAATGGAGCTGGGTGGTGCCGTAAGGCACGGGCAATGCCTCCGAGTCCATGGCCTCTCTTTGAATCTGAATTTTTGGTCCGCCAGTCTCTGAATATGAGTTATCAATTTCATTCGAACCAGCAGACCACTCTATGCCATCGAATTGATCGAGAGCGCGTCCTCTCAATAATCCCATTGGGACGAGTTGATTCCATTTGTCTTCGCTGGATTTGATTAACCAAAGCATGGGCCTCGGATTCCCCCTAGCCCACTGCAGGGTGTTGCCTAAAAAGCTCACCTTTTCCGTATAACCGGCCTCAATCCATTGACTAGAATTTCCTCCCCAATTGGAGCGAGGAAGAATAGGAAAAATCACCAAGCTCGATAAAAATATTCCTAACGACGAAGCAATCACGCCGATCAACATTTTCGAGGAAAATGGTCTCGACAACTCTTTTGGTAGGTGCTGTTCCAGGCGATTCTGTAGGAATCCAAAAGAAAGAGACAAGGCTGCAGAAACTGTAAAAAAGAAAATGAGGAAAAACATATGGGTTTCTGGCGTGAGAATCGCCGCCAATACCAACTCCACAAAACCGATACCCAGCCTCCAAAAGCGGAAGTAGGCAAAATCTTTTGCGGCCCACAATAAAACATGAACCAAAACAATCCCCCGAGAGATCGATTGCACGGCAGAACTATGGGATTGCAAAGTCACGCCGATACTTCCAATTACAATAAAGACAACCAAAACGCGGAGAATAGAGTTACTCCACCGAAGCCCAAGAACACGAAACAGAATTCCAACGCCCACAAAAATCGCCAAAAGATTTCTTTCCACGTCGGCGGAAAACAGAATAGAAAAAAGACCAAGAACTTCACAAATCAGAGCTGTGGTTGCCGCTAAAAAGGGAACTGTCATTGCAGTTGTTCTCCTTCTTTAGGCAAAAGAGCCAAGGCATCCATCACTCGAACTTTTCCAGAAATTTTTTGCGATCGAGAACCGCTACGCAAAATGAGAGTTCTGCCTCCTCGCTGAAAAAAGGCAGCGGTTTTTGATATCTCTAGCTCCCAATCTCTTCGATCCTCTAAAGAAAGTTCGATTTCATCGGCACTTTTGGAGGGACGGTAGGGCCTCGCGAAAAAACGATTGCTTTTGCCACTACTGGGCCAATGAATTTTTCGAATGTCTCCCCAGGGTTCGATTTCTTCCAACTCGCCGTCAATTACCTCAAATTCCGAACGACTTTCTTTTAAAGCCAACTCTTTCGTAGCCTTTAACTCTGGCCAAACAATTCTTGATCCGGGAGTGATGTCTACTCGAATTTTTTTCGCAAATCCAAAGGGGAAGCTCGTTGCAACTCCTAATCCATCCCAATGATAACGACCACGTTCAGAAATGATTTGAGAACTGGTGATGCGAACCTCTGATCTTCCCGGTAAAAACACACAGAAGGCTAAGGAGAGGAATTTCCCGTTTTTTACCTCTCCTACCTCTACGCAATACAAAGGAAGAAAGGTTGGATTTTTCAGAACCCAGACGTCTCTGGAGGGAGAATTGGCAAATGCCTCGCGTATTTCCCTACGGATCTGCATACGACTTACAGTAAATTCCGAAATGATCCCTGAAAAAATTAAGCAACTTAGAAGAAGACTTTCCAAAAGATAAATCACGTTATTGCTTGAATATATGGCCACCACACCAAGCAAGATCGTGAAACCCACAAACCACTTTCCAGCGGTAGATAGCTCAAGGCGACGTGATCTATTTTGGAGCAGTGATTTGAGCCAAGACATTTTGGATTTTCTCTTTTTTTTCTGCGGTGGTCTGCTCCAGTCCGCGGAAGCTTAATCGATGAGCAAAAACGTGAGGCGCAAGAAATTGGATATCCTCTGGGATAACAAATTCCCTTCCCTTAAATAACGCTCTTGCCTTTACAGCACTCAATAGCTGTAAGGTGGAACGGACGCTGGCTCCATAATACAAACCATCGATATTTCGAACCGATGCCGCCACCTTTTGGAGATAGTCTAAAACCGTCTCTTCTAAAAAAATGTTTTCTGCTTGTTTTTTCCAATTTCGAAACACTTCAAGATCTACATATGAGCCATCAAAAATTTCTTCCTGTTGAGGCGTATGCTGCTTTTCATTTGAATGTTTTCTGAGAACAGCCATTTCTGAATCTCTGGATGGGATCTTTAATTCAACCAACATCATGAATCGATCGAGCTGACTCTCTGTTAGAGGAAATACGCCTTGAAACTCTTGTGGATTCTGTGTGGCAATCACAAAAAAGGGATCTGGCAATGCATAGGTAACGCCATCAATGGAAACTTTACTCTCTGCCATGGCTTCTAAGAGGGAAGATTGAGTTTTCGCGCTGGTTCGATTGAGCTCGTCGGCAAGTAGCACGTTTGTAAACACAGGTCCCTTACGAAACTCTAAATCGTGAGAGCCCGCCTTCATTCGAAGCGTGCCTAGAATATCGCTGGGAAGAAGATCACTGGTCATTTGAACGCGATGAAAGTCACCCCGGATACTTTGAGCAATTTTTTTCGCCAGGGAGGTTTTCCCCACTCCGGGTGGGCCTTCCAAAAGAAGATGGCCGCCAGCGATCAGGGTAACCAATGAAAGCTCAACGGCTTCTGGCTGACCAATGACCGATTGCTCAAGAATGCGGCCCCAGCTTTTCAGTGAAATCAGTTTGTTTTCCACCTTAGCTTATCGGCCACTGCAAGGGGAATTCTGAGGAAGATCGATGATTTCCAAGACAAAGCTCGGGGAAGTCGAACGAGGGTCTTCAATAAAAAATTATAAAATCGACGATAAAAAGTCATTGGCCGTATCACCTGTTGGCGTGGAATGCAGATCGATCATTCCTTTCGCACACCATCGGCGAGCAGCAAATCCTGATGGCTTTCCGTCCACGGCACACGCTAACAGATGAGAGGCTGCAAAGGTTCGGGCCAAAGAAAACGCAAACTTTCTTGCACCCTCTTGTACGAAATCCATTCCTTGTCCCATGGCTTTCGGCAGATACTGCTTCAATTCTTTACAAGCTTGCCGCACTTGTTCTGCCTCTTTCGAAAATTCAGGAGCGCTCTTTTGTACTCTTTGCTCTATTCCCGATAGAAAAGGCAAAAACGCATTATCTTTTTCAATGGCGCGAAGAACATCCATGGACAATACATTGGTGGCACCTTCCCAAATGGAAAACACTTGGGCGTCTCGGTAGTAACGGCTGACTCCTACGTCTTCCACATATCCAGCACCCCCGAAAATTTCTACCACTTCACTAGTGATCCACTGGCAAGACTTGGCAGTATATAACTTCGCAATGGGAGTCAGCATTCGCAACATGGCACTTTCTTCCGCAGTTGCTTTGCCAAGCTCTTCTTTTCCTAAGAGTTCGGCGAGGGAAAAAGTTAGATGAAAGTTTCCTTCAAACTCCACCGCAAGATCGGTGAGGGTTTCTCGATGAAGAGGCAATTCGATGAGAGTTTTTCCAAAGGCCACGCGCTTTTGCGAATAATCAAATGCCAACGACAATACTCTTCGTGTGGCACCTAATGCGCAAACAGCATTATACATTCGAGTCACATTAAAAAGAGCGGCGATCTTTTTTACTCCATTGCCCTCGCCCCCAACTAAAGTAGCTGGGGTGCCCACTAAAGAAAGTTCCGCCGTGGGCAAAGCTTTGGTGCCTAACTTATCTTTCAAACGATGTACTTCAATTTTGTTTAATTTTCCTTTTGCATCCCGTAGCTCCAAATAGAAAAGGCTCAAACCCTTACTGCCTTCTGGATGCCCCTGAATCCTGGCTAAAGTCATGGCCATTTGAGAGGTGGTGGCCGAAGTAAACCATTTCGTACCATGCAGTTCGTATTGATCGTTGCCCTTTGGAATAGCGATGGTGGAAGTTTGGGAAACGTCAGAGCCGCCAGTTCTCTCCGTCATCCACTGACCTGAAGTCCAAAAGACTTTTGGATCTCTGGAGGTTAGGTGTTTGTAGGCTCTATTCTTCATCTCTGGAGAACCAAAAAGCTCAATGGCTCGAGCGGCGCCATCTGTCATCGCCAGAGGGCAGGAAAAAAAGGATGAGGACGGATGATACAAATACAATTTGGCAAATTGAACGGTTCTTGATTGAACGCCGAACCTTCTTTCGTAACCAGTGGCCACGATTCCCTCTTCTGCGGCCGCCTCTTCTAACTTCCGCCAACCATCGCTCATTTGAATGTCATCGATTCGTCTTCCCCAAGGATCAAAAGAAACCAATTGAGGTGGATTTTTCTCCGCTTGGTCGGCGAAACTCTGCAAATCAGTGACACATCTTTGGCCCAGACGATCTAATTGAGAATGAACCTCTTTTTGCCATTGCGGATCAATCTGTGTCTCCACCAAAGATTTCAAGAGTCGATCCGATTGATAGGTATTGCTGAGGCTAGGAGAGGTTTGAAAGAAATTGGAATTCATGAAGACAAGTGTAAAACATTTTTCGCACAATGCATGGCACAACCCCCTTCAAAACAGAAAAATCAGGCACTTAGAAGAAGAATTCCGCTTCCGGATGCGAAAAATGCCTGAAAATAGCTAAAAAAGAAGAGGATAGGGGCAAAAAAATCGGCATGGAAAGAGGAATTTCCCTCTAGCAACGGTGGGTTTGCCTGTTATAGAATATTTTTTGTACGTTAACCGGATACCGATCGCAATGAGCTTGAAGATACCTCTGATACTCCTGCGTAGGTCCTTGTAGGAGCAAATGAACAATGGGTAAGAAACTGTATGTAGGTAACCTTCCGTATTCTGCTACGGATAGCAAACTGGCTGAACACTTCGCGAAAGCTGGAACCGTAGAGTCTGCGAAAGTAATCGTTGACCGCGATTCTGGAAGAAGCAAAGGCTTCGGATTCGTGGAAATGTCTTCGGATGCTGAGGCTACTGCTGCCATCGATAAACTCAATGGCCAAGAGATGGATGGACGTCCATTGAACATTTCGGAAGCTCGTCCTCAAGCTCCCCGTGAAGGCGGCGGCGGCTTTGGTGGCGGACGTGGCGGAGGCGGCGGAGGCCGTGGAGGTTTCGGCGGCGGCGATCGCGGTGGACGCGGTGGCGACCGAGGCGGAAGAGACCGCTGGTAATTTCTCTTTTTCCTTAGAGAAACGAAGGAAAGGCGAAGAGAAATCTTCGCCTTTTTTCTTTTTCACTGGCCGAACGCATAGGCGGAACTTATAGGCCGAGTTCATAGACTGAATTCATGGGTGGAATTCAGTGACCGCATTTTAGAACCGCATTCTATCTAACAAATGTGAATCAATTGTTTCCCCAAATGGATGGCGCCATTGGCAGAATAGATTTCTGCACTCACCTCGTCACCGGCCTTTAGATAGCGACCGCTGGCAGCCTGCTCTTCGATGAATTTCTGAAACTTCTCTTTATCCCCTTCTGCATTGCCATCGCCAACCTTGGGTTTTACTTTCATGGCCACCCCACCAGGTGTGCCAGTAAGCAAAAGATCTCCCACTCGCAAATCAAAAATGGTCTGGATCTCCTGCAAAGTCTCCAAGGGCTTATGCATCAGCTGCTTTGTATTCGCTCTTTGCCGAACTTCTCCATTCACTTTCAGCTCTAACTCTAGATCTAATGCCAATGAAAATTCTCCTGGATCTAAAAGATAGAAAAAAGGCCCCACAGGACAGAACCCTCGAAAGCTTTTGCCCTTGAACCACTGCCTTTGAGGTACCTGAATGTCTCTGGCAGAAAAATCGTTTCCAATCACCAAGCCAGCAATGAAGGAAGAAAGATTGCTTTCTTCGATTTTCGTAGAAGCATCAATAGTTTTTCCGATCACCAAGCCCAGTTCTATTTCATAATCCAAAAGCCTTACGCCCTTGGGAATGGGCAACTCCCCAACTGGGGCCGCTAAAGTAGAATCTGCCTTGGTAAATAGAATATTGAAGTCTTTGTCTTTAGGTTGCACTCCCGTTTCCAATAAATGATCTAAATAGTTTTTCCCCTGACAAATGATCTGGCAAGGAGAGGTCACAGGAGAAAGAAAGGAAAATGATTCTCCATTTCGCATGGGCATTGCATCGCTGTTCCACCCCTGGGTGGTTAAGAATTTTGCCAGTGTTTCAGAGGTATTTTGTAACCAAAAAAATGAACCAGCTATTTCTTTTCCCCATCGAATTCCCGACGACGTTTGAGCTCGGAAAATTTTCGTTCCCATAGGTCCCTCTTCTTTACGACAATTATTTTACAAAATTTTTCTTCACCCAATGCGTATCAATTCCGCGAAAATCTGGAATGATAGCGTGGGCACTGGATTGATCATGCTGAAAGTGGTTGGTGCTGGAAATGGCCACCACTTTGACCTTCGCCGCATGCGCCGAAGCAATTCCCGCAGCCGAATCTTCGAACACTAAGGAATGTTCGGCTTTGGCTGGAAGAAGCTCTAATGCCTTTAAAAATCCGTCGGGCGCAGGTTTGCTGCGAGGATAATCTTCGGCTCCTAGAATTACGGAAAAATGCTTTCGAACTCCAAGCGCATCTAAAGCCCAAAGAATGTCGGCTCGGTGCGATCCGGAGACTAAGGCCAGGGAAAAATTTTGGGAAAAATCGTGAATGGCCTCCTTCACACCTGGAAGAAAGGTGGGGTTCGCTCGAACTAAACTTTGATATCTTCGAATGATGGCATTGGAGGCCTCTTCTTTAGGCAACGGCATGGGATGTTTTTGGAAAAGAAGGTCAAAGGCCACTTCCCATTTTTTTCCGGCCACAGAGGCGGCATCTTCCTTCGTTACTCCGAGGCCCCACTCTCGGGTGCAATGTAAAATGGCCTCATAGGCCTGGGGCTCGGTGTCAATGATTGTTCCGTCAAGGTCGAAAAGAATGTTCTGAACCACAAAAAGTTCCTTATTTTCAACGGCTTATAGTTTCGACACGGGAACCTAACCAAGTCCTAACAGTATTCGTGTTATATTATGGGACCCTGAGTCTAGGAGGAATATCCCATGATCACAGCGATTCGGGCAAGCAAACTCGCAAGAGTGTCGCGCTTCAAGGCGCGCAAACCGCTAAGGGCGTTGAAGAGTCTCAATCCGGTGAAATACCTGAAGGCTCGACAGTTTCCTCTTCGCCACTTCCAATGCAAAGTGGAAGTATTCCAAGCCTCGGAAAACTTCATTCTAAAAACCGCAGAGTCACCCTTTGAAATGAAGCAGGTGTTAAAACTGCGACACGACGTATTCTATAAAGAGCTGCAAAACAAAGAGACCGAGTCAAAACTCGATATCGATGAACTAGATTCTGTTTGCGATCACCTCATTATCATCGACAAAAAGAACCACAAAATCGTGGGTACCTACCGCATGATTAGTTCCACCTTCTCCGATCAGTTCTACTCGGAAGGGGAATTTCAAATCGAAGGCATTAAAAAGCTTTCGGGAAATAAACTAGAGCTCGGTCGTGCCTGTATTCATCCAGACTATCGAACCGGTGCCATTATCAACCTTCTTTGGAAGGGCATTGCCGAATACATCAAAAAAACCAATACCAAATATCTTTTTGGTTGTGCTTCCGTACAAACCACAGATCCAAAAGTGGCCAGCAAAATTTTATCTTACTTGAAGTCAAAGGAACTTAGCAGCTCCGACTATCAAGTGGAACCTAACGCAAATTATCGATCAGAGATTGAAGAAATTCCCTTTGAAGCGGGCATCGAAAAAGAAGTTCCTGCTTTGGTACAAAGCTATATTTTGGCGGGTGCCAAATTTTATGGTCAACCTGCTCTAGATCGAGACTTCCAGTGTTATGACTTTTTCATGATGCTAAAGATCGACGAAATGAGCCGATTGTTTAAGCGTCGTTATCGACTGGAAGAGTAAGTTTCTTACTCTTCCGTTTTGTACTTCCACTCTCTTGAATCTGTTTTCGGCATTCGAAGGTTTTAGATTGGCGTGACGGCCAAAAACTGAAATAGATGCTCACAGTGCTGTTTCAACCTTCCCCCACGCCAGACCGTTTCCACTTCTTCAAAGCTTCCAGGAAAAATGGAATCTCTTCTCGTGGGCCCAGGATCAACCAGCACCACTTCTCCATTTTTACGTACAAAAATATTATCTACAGAAATATCTAGATTCACTCCGCTCGAACGACGAAAACGATCCGCCTCTGTATATAGAGCTTTTAGATTGGAGCGCAAATAAGCAGGAATCTCCCCACCATTTTCTTTCAAAACTTTTTCCAGTGAATTTCCGTCGATGAATTCTGAAAGAGTCCAAGCTCCAATAGGATCCATATCGATAAGCTTCGGTAAATGAATAGTTGTATGTTTTTCCAAAAACTCACGCACGGGTTGATCTTGACGAATCACCTTTAAAGATTTCTTCTCTCCTGGTTTTGCTACCTTTAAAACAAACTTTTCTTCGCCCATTTTCACTAAATAAGCGTCTCCGTTCAGCCCGGAGCCCAAATGCTTTTCTACCTCCAAGACTTTGCCATTAATGGTGTACGATTTGAGATCAGGGTTTTTCATCAACGAAACTAGTAGTTCTCGAATATAAGAGCGAATTCCTAGCCGATAGCCCACACGATTCAATTGGCCTGCCAAATGGTCAACAACTCCAGACTTCGTCGAATCGATCTGATCTATATACATTCCATCTCGAAAAATTTTTCGAGCCACTCTTTCATCCACCAGTTTGCTGGCAATTCGTTCTTTTGGAATATTTTCCTGCCCGTACAAATCTTTGTTTTGAATCAAAAACTCTCGAACCTTCGTAGACGATGCACTTCGCTCTGCCCCCTCGCGCTCAGCCATTGCTCGAACGGGAACTGGCCAATTTTTTTCTTCTACTGCAATACCGGCCCTTCCGATGGCTACGAATTCCTGCGGACGAAACTTTCGATACAAATTCAGCATGGTGATTTTTGATTCTGTAATATCCTGGCCCACCACCACAGAAATTTTGGCGTTGGGATTGATCTCACGAACGCGCGCCATAAAATCCTGTGCGCTGTCGGTGAATTTTTCCCAATCCCCCTTGGGATACACAATACGAGCATCCTCACTGTGAACCTCATGAATGAGGTTCAAGCGCAAAGGCACAGGCAGTGGAGTTTTCTCAATATGAGTAGGGTTAGGCAAAAGAATCACTAGATCGGCCATGTTTCTTTCAATGACGGTCTCCGCAGTATCCTGGTGGCCCAAATTAAAGGGATCAAACGTTCCAGGATAGATGGCAATAGTTTTGGCATTACGAATGGCTTCGTCATTGAGTTCGGCAGCTAGGCCGAATAAGGAAAAAAGGAATAGATAAAGGACCGCAATCATTCTTAATCGTATCGGAAGAGAAACGAGTGGAGTCGATGGAAAACGTTACCTTTTTTGAACTGGACTACTTAATTGAGTAAAGAACGCCTGGCGCTCAAATCGGATAACAGGTGATGGCGGGAAAAGTCGGCCAAATTGGACTTATGACTAGAAAAACTCCCCCATCAAACCCAACATCCGCTTCCATTCCACCTCTGCAACGGACTTAGGAGTCACAATTAGGTGATGAAAGGACTCTGGCATTGGGTTCCCTTCATTGGTGACAAATTCTAGTCTCCATAGCGGTCTAGAATCGGCAATTGCTTTCACACCATCGGCATTCACCAACTCATCTTTGGGATCGATGAATAAAAGAGAAGGAACGTCTTGATGACTTCCACTAGCTAACTTTCTTTCTAACTGCGCCAAGAGATCTCCAACCACCTTTACAGAATGCAAACTGCTCTCTAAATTCACTGCATGATCGGCAAGATTTTTGGTTCGGAATTTCCAATGGGGAAACCAATTGGCCAGAGTTTTTACCAAGGGATACCAAAAGTGCGTGGCAAAAGCCGGAGCGAATAAAACTTTCTTCTCGAACACTAAGTCCGAACGAAGTTCATACAGAAGTGCACTGAACGAATACGCAACCAGATACAGGGGCACTCCTTTAGCGGTGGATTTGGTCTTGGCCTCTCGATAAAAAACCTCTGCATCGTTTAGCCAATCGTCGGCGGTGGCCGTGAGATAACTTCCTCGGCCCTGACAATGCCCCTGAAAGGACGGCAGAAAAACGGAAAGATTTTGGTCCAGAAAAAATTCTGCCAGAGGCAGGAGTTTTTCTGATTTTAAGTTCATGCCTTGGGTAAGTAGCACAATTCCTTTAGGGTTTTTCGCCTCCAACCAGCGATCGCAAGCGAATGATGCATTGCAGAAACCCCATCCTAGGAGCAAGGCCGTCCAAAATAATTTACTTCCACCAAACATCTTTGCCTCTCCCTTTGTAGCGGTGCGGCTTCTTTGGTATCCTAAGATACAGGAGCTAGACGCTTCTAGAAAGGGGGTGGTCACCGGCATGAGTAGTACTAACGCGAAGATGAAGGTGGCCCTCCTCTTAAAGGTGGAATTGTAATCCTTTAAGAGGAACGGTCATCAGACATTCTTCGGCCGCATGATCAGTGGCGGTTACCACCCCCTGAGACATGCGGCCCTTTTATTTTCCGCCCTTTCTTTTATGTTACCCTTTTCACCTTTGCCATTCGTCGCAATCAATTCCTAAAAGAAGCTTTAAAAAAATTCTGATACACCTAAGGCATGAACAAATCTCTTTCTCGCCGAGAATTTTTGCAATTTATGGGTCAAGGCACAGTGGCTTTGGGATTTGCCTCCACCGTACCTTGGATGCTTTCTTCGTGTTCGATTTTACCTTCTTCTCAAACAGTAGGTTTTCGTCCGCTAAAACCTTCGAGCGAAGATCTGTTTCGAGTGAGCGAGGGACTCAAATTTCAGCGTCTCCTCACTTGGGGAGACGAAACCAGTCCAGGAATTCAATTTGGATACAACAACGATTTTATCGCTTACTTTCCTCTCTCAGATAACGACGGCCTACTTTGCGTGAATCATGAAACGCCCCATTCTCTTTTTGTTGCAGGGTGGACGGATGAATCAAAGCCCAAGACCAAAGAAATGGTAGAGAAAGAAATGGCCGCCACAGGCGTTAGCATCACCCACATTGAACGCCAAACGGCTTCACAGTGGAAAGTAGTCAAAGGATCCAAATACAATCGCATGATCGACGGGAAAACGAATATCCCCATCGTGGCAGACAGAGCCATAGCGGGTTCGAAAATGGCAATGGGAACGCTGGGGAACTGTGCAGGAGGAGTCACTCCCTGGGGCACCTATCTCACCTGCGAAGAAAACTACAATTTATTCTATGGCGAACATAAGTATCGCGAAAACAAAAAGCCCGTCTTTCATTCCGCCGAGGCCTTTGACTGGTACAAAATCTATCCGCAGCCTCCAGAGCATTACGGGTGGGTTACGGAAATTGAACCCAAAACAGGAAAGGCCAAAAAGCTCACCGCTCTAGGACGCTTCGCCCATGAAGGTGCCACCGTTCGAGTGTCGGAAGATGGTTTTCCAGTGGTGTATATGGGAGACGACGCCAACGATCAGTGTTTGTATAAATTTATCTCTGACTCAAAGACCTCCCTGGAAAAGGGACGACTCTTTGTGGCAGATCTGAAAAAAGGAGCTTGGCTAGAGCTCTCTCACAAAAACCCAAGCTTAAAGCACTTTCAAGATCAAACGGAAATTTTGATTCGCGCGAGAGAGGCCGCCAGAATTTTAGGCGCGACTCCCCTCAATCGACCGGAAGACATTGAGATTTGTCCTCGAACAGGCGCTGTTTATGTTGCGCTCACCAACAACAAAGAAAAAGGGGATCTCTTCGGCTCCATTCTCAAACTCGAAGAAAAAGGAAGTTCTCCTCTCAGCATGGAATTTCAATCGTCCACTTTCTTGGCGGGTGGTGAGGCTGTGGGTTTTGCCTGCCCTGACAATATGGCTTTCGATCCAAAAGGAAATCTCTGGATCACCACCGACATTTCTGGCTCGTCGATGAACAAAAAAGACTATGCGCCCTTCAAAAACAATGGGCTCTTTTATGTGCCCATGACGGGCGAGCAAGCGGGAAATGTATTTCTTGTGGCCACTGCTCCAACCGATGCTGAGCTCACGGGTCCCTGCTTTTCTCCAGATGGAAGAACACTGTTCTTGAGTGTGCAACATCCCGGTGAGCAAAGTCGGTCACTAGATGATTGTACTTCTCACTGGCCAGAAGGTGGGAAGTCCATTCCAAGACCGGCCCTCATGGCAATTTCTGGGAATCTTCTAGATTCCATTATGGATTCGACAACATCTTGATCTGAATTTTTGTTTTCACTCGATGAAAGAGGGAATCTTCTTCTGTCTGAGGCGTGGCCTTGGAAGCCTGAATGGTTTTCCAAAGAATTTTCCCTACTACTTTGTTGGAATTTTGAGCCTCAAGCGAGGAAGTTCCACTTGCTCCAGCAATGGGAACAAATCTAGAGCCTGAAGAAACTGAACCTGATCCTTGGCCTTGTGGGCTCAAAGAATTCCATTCTCCCCCAAGAATAGGATCAGAAGCGGAACCAAGTGATCCATCTCCCACCGAAATCTCTTCTTGAGCTTCGGCAAATTCCTCTCCTCCGAAAGAATTCTCTACGCTTGGATCAGAGGATTCTCCCGAGGAATTTTTTGATTCTCCATTCGATGGAGTAACCATGTTATTTACAAGATTTCTTCTGGTTTTTCCGACGCCGCTATTGCCTTTCTCGCTGGCAGGAGCACGCACCACGCCCTCACCCATTTGCGAGCGCCCGCTAGCGAAATCGCGGATGGGACGAACGATATACTCTTTTTGCCCCGTGAAAATATTGTATCCAAAGTGGCATTCCGAGCCTTTCGGACATTTTGGGCTCTCCGAAGAAGCTTCCGTGACACTGCTTTCTTCCGCGGACTGCGCTTTCAGGAGTGGGGCGTATTCAATCTTCTTCTCTGCCTCCTGGGCCGAGCGAATAGCCGAATCTATTTTTCGCTGGCTTTGAACGGGAAGCTTTCCGCTGACGTCTGCACTGGAAGTGTCTACATCACCACTAATGCCACTATGTGAACGCATATTCTCATCTCTCTCGGTGCCCTGATGACGGAACTCTCCGCTGCTCCCTGGCTTCGCAATAGCACCGCACCCCCCTAGGTCAGTGGCTACCACTTTTGGACCGGGGGCATCTCCAATCATACGTTTTAAAGCGGATTTCACCGTGGCGTGGCCGGGAAGGCCCGTATGTCCTTTGCCTGTGAGCCGTTGGTTCACATCAGCACCTTCCACTTCGTAACCTCGAAGGGGCATGGTTTGAAAATAGTTTTCCCAACGCTCCACTTTTCCTTTTCTCGACATTTTCGCACGAAGTGGACCGTCATTGAATCGAGCATCGATGGACAACACACCTGCAATGGGAGTGTTTCCTAAATGGCCAGTGAGTTTCGGCAAAGCATAACCACCAAAGCTGTGCCCCACTAAAATTACTTTTCTTCCTTCAGATCCAGGGCGCTTTTCCGACATCCAGATTTTTGCGCAATGGTAAGCCTTTCCACTGCTGCTTCCGCCATCGCCATGAGAAACTACCAATACTTCCACCTGGTTTTTGTATTCCTCAATTACAGGAATGATAAGATTTTTGAGCACAAAGCCACCAAAACCGACACCTGGAGGATTCGCCGCAAGTCCGCGAGTGACTTTACAGCGATATTCATAAGCCTTTTTGGTGCCAATAGTAGAAAAACTCGCAAGACCCTCAATTCCGATCACTAATACTTTCGTGCCTGTGATCATTGCGCCTTCAGAAATTCTCAAGCAGGCGTCGCGGTTGTTGGCTTTCGATTCAGAGGGAAAGAACAGTCCGAATGAAGCGAAAAGGAGGAAAAAGATTGATTGGGTAATCGTGTTATTTTTCATAGATCACCTTTCCTGTTCGGTATGCTTGAAAAAGCTTTCGATTGACTCGGTCAAATAGCGATGTAGATAAGTCTATCTCCAAAGATTCATCGAGAGTCTCTGATCCGTCTGAAGCAATGTCTCGACCACTCTCTTCGGTCGCATCTGCTAAGGGATCTTCTTCTGCAGTCGCTTCATCTAAGGCTTGTGCCTCTTCGCTATCCAGCTCATTTTGAGAAGATTCGTCAGAGCCAGCTTCATCCACAATCTGATTTTCTTCTTCAATCGAGTTTTTTGTAGCTACTTCTCCCTCACTGGAGGATTCTTGTGCTTGGTCTTTTAGAATTCCTAGGAGAGCGGTTCCTTTGGATTCAAAACTTCCTCGTCCGGCGCTGGCAACACTACCTTTTGTATGCGCCTGAAATCGGTTCAACGATTTCGATGCTTTTGCTCCGCCATTGGCAACCAACTGTTTCGACTTCTCAAAGGAAATAGACTCGCGATTCACACGCTTATTGTTCACTATGCCGGTTTGTTTTTTTCCACCATCGCCAGAACGATTCGAGTCTGACAATTTGACGGGAGCCGTGCTGGACCTTTCTTGCTTGGATGCAATTCCAGGAGCAGGACTCGATTCATTACTTGGCGTTTCTGCAGGTGGATTCATCGAGGGCATAGAGATGCCGGAAATACTTGAGCCACCGGGCTCTTGTGGTGCATTTGGATCTTGGGCAGTGGAGCCCTTGGACGCATTTGCCCTCGCATCTTTCGCTGCTTGATCAAACTTAGAGATTCGCTGAGACAGAACTTTTTTCACTTTTTCTGACTCAGAAATAAATTCCTCGGCAAAGGCGTTCGCTCTTTGATGTACGCGAATGTAATCCTTCACGGCTTGTTGGTATTCGAGAATTGTGGCTTTGCCTCCATCAGAGGCATTCACCTCACCACTCACCCCTGAACGAAGTTCGTTTCGTAAAATAGCCGTGGCTTGGCGCAACTTCTTTTCTGCTTCGGCTCCGTTGGCTTCAGTGTTCATGCCATTTCTTGCTTGACCGCGCGACCAAGAGATCGCCGTATTCATCACTGACTGATGGTTTGAGTACGTACTCAACGCAGTCTCACTAGCGGCCTTTGCCTTTCGAATGGCCTCCACGGCCTGTTGAATTGCGCTACTTTGCGAACGATCTAAGCCAGCGGCAAATTCGTAGGCCTGTGCCGCAGCCTCAAAGCAAGCCACTTGATTGGCTCCGCTGGGGCTGCAAGCTTGCGCCTGGCTTACCAATTGCTGAAGATTCGTACATCCCGTTTTCTTTTGTGTCTCGTGTTGTGAAATCGAGCGGTCGACAATGGAATAGATCTCGGTGCAGGAGTCGGACTTTTCAAATTTAGAAACTTTTGTTGGAACAACGGACGAACAAGGATTCCGAGTTTTCGATTCCAAGACTTTCGGTTTCAAAGAAGAGAAATCTTGGCTTTGTTGAGGGCAGGATTCCGTAGGCAAAGCGTAAACAACTCCACTCTGTAGAGAGAGAAATGTAATTCCAAAAATACAAAGCGCCCATTTACGGGGCAGGTGTTGTTTCATAGCTGGGGTACGCTACTCTTCTTGTTTAGACCTTCACTACTACCTTATCGGCGAAAATAACCCCCAGCTAAAGGATAATTGGTTAGTAATTTCAAATAGTTAAATCAAATTCCGTTATCAAATTTCCAAATATGCCTCAGCGAAGGCTTTGAGGCGAAAGCATTTTCTGTCTAAGCTTACGATTCACTCGTTCGAATAGTGACATTCGAGCGGAAAATACAGAGTCCACTTCGCTCTTGGAGCCATAGGAATTTCCCCCAAAATGGAGACCGTTGGTCGATACTCCGGTTGAATCGTAAAGGGAATCTATCTCTGTCATGGACGATTCATCCTCGCTGGCGGCGAGCTCATCTTCACTAGACTCTTCTTCTTCCGTCGAGGAATCCCCGCCTGACGATCCCCTGCCACCAGAAACCAAGGCCGGCACGCCGGAATCTTTTTTCAAACTTTCCACCAGTGATGTGGCGCCACCAATGTTATTGGCTGTATTTTTCCCCGTGGCCATCAATAAACTGTCTTTCGAAAAACGAGTGGGTTCGGTTCTTGAGGCCGGAGCGCGAAGAGAAGACCCATCTACAACATCTTTCTCTTTTTTCTCAAGCATACTTGCTGCCGAAGTAGGCGCCAGACCATCATCAACTCCTTCTACTGTTACCACTGTGCTTTCTTTCGTTATGGATTCCGTAGAGGAGTTACTTACCTCGTCTGTGTTTTGCTGAAGTACATTTTCCGACGACGATTTGGGCTTATTCGAATCGTTCGTCTTTTTTCCGCCACCAGTCAAAGACTCTGCCACCAAAAAGTCTCCGCTATCGCCGCCCCCGCCACCGGACTTTTTCTTTTTCAAGGCTTGATAGGCGAGATACCCACCACCCCCAACAACGGCTGCCACGGGCACGCCTTCGACAATTCCAGAAGTTCCGCGATAGGCCCCCATGCCAGCTAGGGTGCTGTTTTTACAAACCTCCACCGTATTTTGGTCAGCAGTGGTGATCTCTTCGCCGGGAGGATTTCCGATCTGATCTAAAACGGAATTAAGAATTTTTTTGTTATGAGGAAGCAAAATATGACCCACCAAGGGAAGTGCAGGAAGCCATACGTTTTCAGCCCCATTTACTTTGAAGCCCATCAACGGAGCGTCGGTCCATTGATAGAATGTCACCCACCTTGCACTCCCTTTTTTGGGGCCCACGCTCCCCATTCCCGTGGGACGCTTTCTGCCGTCGATAATAAATACGGAATCCACTTCTACGCCACTGGCGGCTAGCTTCCTCGCTAAAACTGCTGCTGCGTCGCCACCGAAGCTGTGCCCCATGATGATCAACCGACGACCATCGGTATTTTCTTTTCCTGCGTCGGCCATCCATTGACTACCAATAGCCGCAGGTAAACTACAGTTGTTTGTCCTACAAGAGTCATGAGCAAACATCGCAGTCTTAACTTTATTTTTGTGTTTTTCTACAACAGGCACGAGTAGAGCGGAAGTCACGTGTCCCCCGCCCAAGCCAATGGGCTTACCCGCATCTAAACCATGACTCAGTTTGCATTGATAAGCTTCTAACTGGTTTGCCTTGGAATAACTAAATCCTGCCAAACCTTCGAAGCCGATGATTAATACTCGCGAGCCCGTTATCGCTGCCCCATCGGAAATTCGTTTGGCAATATCTGCGTTGGCAAAAGCATCGGAGCTCTTTCCCACGGTAGCCATCACAAAAAGAATCGCTAAAGTTAGCGATCGGATCGCCAGCCATTGCATGCTTATCGTAGACACTAATTTCGACATCCGAATCGGATGCATGAAAGCCTCTCTAGGGAAAAGAGTTTTACCTGTTGTCTGTATCGCCTATTCCGACCGAAATCTTCAATATTTCACGTAAGAATTCCCCTGAAAATTCGATACCTTAGCGCTTATTTTCGTTTCGTTTTTTGCCCCCTTTGTTAGAATCGAATTTATGAAAACCTTTGATTCCTATTGGGTTGCCCGCGCGCTTAACCAAGAAGTGCCTTCACTTTCAAATTCGTATCATCACATCACCTCCGATTCTCGAACGGCAAAACCCGGTTCCCTTTTCGTTGCGCTCAAGGGGGAAAACTCCGACGGACATCAATTCTTAGAAAAAGCAAAATCCCAGGGCGCCACTGGATGCGTACACTTACAAGGAACAACTGCTCCGGAAGGAATGCAATCCTTTGCGGTAAAAGACACCTTGGAAGCATGGAGACTACTGAGCAAAGCGTGGAGAAAAGAATTTTCCATTCCGGTGGTGGCTGTGGCCGGAAGCGCAGGAAAAACGACCTCGAAAGAATTGATGGCCGCACTTTTTCGCGGCCACTGGTCTAACGTCTTGGCCACGGAAGGATCGCAAAACGGATTTCAAGGAATCCCCACCACTCTCTTGCGATTGAATCTTGATTGCGAAGCGGCAGTGATTGAAGTGGGCATTGACGAACCTGGAGCCATGATTCAACACTTAGAAATCGTTCAACCCGATGCGGGAATTTTAACGTCTATAGGTCCAGAGCATTTAGAAAAATTGATCGATCTAGACACCGTAGAAAAAGAAGAAGGACTTTTATTTCAGGTGTTAGAAAAGTCTGGTGGACTTGTGGCCATCAATTTAGACGACGAACGAATCGTAAATCAGGCGAAAAATCTGCAAAACGCTCAGCAAATCACCTATAGCCTAAAACGAACTGCCGATGTGATGGGAGAATACCGACCCGAAACTCAAACTCTCCTTGTGCGCGGAATCTCCGGAAATTCTGTGGAATTTTCTTGTCCTCTAGAAGGCGCCCACAACGCGCTCAATCTGTTGGGATGCATTGCTCTCTCTCATGCCCTAGCACTTTCCCCCGATGAAATGAAGAATGGACTCAAAACGTTTCGCCCACCTCCCGGTAGATCGGAAGTGCATGCTTGGAAAGAATGTAAAGTCTATGCAGACTTTTACAATTCGAACCCCGCTTCTGTAACAGTGGCCATGGATACTGTTGTTGCCGCCAAAGAGGCCAATCAAAAAGTAATTCTTTGCTTGGGCGATATGCTGGAAATGGGAGCGTTGGAAGAAAGGCTCCATCGAAACCTAGCAGATCCAATTTTAGAAAAGGGCATTCCCGTGGTTTTTCTTTACGGACCAAGAATGAGACACCTTGAGCACGAACTCAAAAAAAGAGGATATTCGGGCTCTGTTCGCCACTTCGATACGCATGAAAGTTTAGCCGAAGAACTCGTGAAACAGATCCAAGCCGGAGACCGAATTTTGATCAAAGGATCTCGTGGAATGAAAATGGAAAAGGTTTGGGAAGCCCTACAAAATCGTTGAGCCCCAAAAACCTCCAACAATCACCCACAAACTTCAATGATCTTCAAGAATGGCCAAGGTCGAATTCCTTTAGCTGAAAATCAGGACGGGAAGCTCTGAAAAAAAAGGGGAGAGAAGTTTCCTTCTCTCCCCATGTCCACTGCTTATCCTAAGAGAACTATTTTACCAATCGAACTGGCGATGTTTTGCTTAGGTTGATCAACACCTGAGCAACGCCGTATTCAGAATCGATTCCGTCCACGTAGGTGGAGTAAGGCACAGAAAGGGATAATCCTTTCGTGGGATCGTAAGAAGCTTTAATCTTTTGGAAATCGATTCCTTGGAATCCCATATAAGAAGGTCCATCTTCAAAATCGTATTGGGTTTGGCTAAGAACGAAACAATCTGATCCACCCATTTCATCATTTCTAGGAACCATGATCACCAAGTGAGTGCTGCAGCACACGGGTTCGCCACCGGTATCCACAAGAGCAATGCGAACTTGTCCGTTGTAGAAAGTCTTCGTGTTTTGTTCCCAGGGCTCCACCAAATTTTCTAAATTGTTGAGGGCTCCGCACTGTCCAACTACGGCAGCTTGTGCAGATACAGATCCAAGAACCAAGGCGGCGATGAGGGCGAAAAATTTCATTTTGTTCTCCTGTGAATGGCGCGAATCGCGATTTTCAAACTCTTGAGAGGGAATTACCTTACTTGACTCATCGTGTCAACAATGGAACTTACACATTTCTCGATTTTTTTGTTACAACTCTCCCCATGGGAGCACAGTGGAAAGTATCAGGGAAAGCCGCGAAAGCGGCTCAACAAGGGGCCATCTTTTCGAAGCTTGCTAAGGAGATATCCGTAGCGGCGAAGTTGGGAGGGCCCGATCCGGGCTCAAACCCAAGGTTAAGGGCTGCCGTGGAAGCGGCCAAAAAGCAGTCGATGCCCAGGGACACCATTGAGAGAAACATCAAGAAAGGCGCGGGGTTACTGGATGAAAAGGTAACCTATGAAACCCTAACCTTTGAGGGGTTCGCCCCCCACAAAGTACCCTTGATCGTAGAATGCCTTACCGACAATAAAAACCGCACCAATTCCGATATTCGGGTGTTGTTTCGAAAGGCCCAACTTGGAAATGCCGGGTCCGTGGCCTGGATGTTTGACCGCCTAGGAATCATCGAGGCCTCTCATCCCGAAGCCAAAGACGCCGAAGAAGCCGCCATTGAGGCCGGCGCTCAAAATGTAGAGCCCATGGCCAAAGAGGAGCTCGAAAGAGACGCCAAGGTAGGAGCCATTTTCTATACGGATATCACAGACTTAAACGCTGTTTCCAACGCCCTTACGGCCGCTGGATGGAAGGTGACGACTTCTGAATTAGGTTACCGGGCCAAAAACATGGTTGAGCTCAGCGACGATCAACTTAAGGAAGTGACGGAGTTTTTACAGGCCATTGATGAAAATGACGACGTTCATCGGGTCTACGCGGCCATTCAATGAAGAATTTTTTGGTTTTCTGTCTTCTGGGCTTGTTGGTGATAGGTTGTGCAAATCAATCAAAAGCCCCCTCCGAAGCTTCAAAAGCCCATAGCCCTGGCGCTGAATCCCCAATCAATGGCAATAAGTCCGATAGCGGAACCATCGAAACGCAGTCCTCGTCGTCCTCAGAGGCTGCAGCAAAAAAAACGGAATCGGGCCCCGTCCCCATTTTTGGTAGCCCTCCTCCTCAATTGTCGCCAGAGCAAATTCGAAAAGCCGAGCTTGCGAGAAAAGATGGCCTCATCGCCCTCTATTCCAAAGATCCTGCCATCTATAACCCTAACCTAGCCTTTCAAAAATTTTTAGAAGCCGCAGAATTGGGCGACCCCATCTCCATGGATCACCTGGGGGGCTTTTACTCTGCTGGAATTGGCGGGGCCGAGAAAGATTGCGCGAAAGCGATTGAGTGGTTCGAAAAAAGTTCTCAATGGGGCTACCAAGTAGCAATGAACAACTTGGCCTATAGCTTACTCACTTGTGAAAAGAAAAGCGTTCGCGATCCAGCTAGAGCGGAAGAATTGATGCACTATCTTTTTGATTCTAACGGACTATTTATTGCGTGGTTAGACACTTACGCCACCCTTCTTGCGGCCCAAAAAGATTTCAATAAGGCCAGCAATACGATGAGAGTGGTTGTAGACCTAGCTGAGTTTGTGAAAGCAAACCCAGAGCGGGTGGACGAAATGAAAAAGGCTCTTAGAAAATTTCAACAAAAAAAGTTTATTGATGCAGGATACTCCGAAGATACAAAAAACTTTTCCAAAAAACCGAAAACGAAAACAAAAAAGTCTTCACAATAAACCTTACTAAGCAAATCGCATTGCTCATTAGAATTCTTCTATCGCCCTGGGCACTCATCTAAAGAACAAAAACCGCCGTGCTCACGAACAATAAAACGGCCCACAATAATCCTCTAGGAACAGGGTCAGGTTGGTGATGATTGGACTGAGTAAGTTGTAAAAACTGTTCAATGGGCAAATAAGTTACTTTCATATGTGACTCCCTTTCCAACAGAAATCGCAAGGTAAGGGCCAAGGGTTTTAGAGCCGTACATATCCTCAAATGCCAGGTTTTGACCCTTTAAGACAAAAGTGAGCTCTCAAAGAGCTGTATCCAAAGGGAGACAGTCACTCATCAAAGACACCGAGATACCACAAAGGAGCTGATGCAAATAAGGCACCTCGTGAAACAAGAATTAAGCTCTAGACTTCAATGACTTATGCCGAAAAATGAGGATGGAACGGGGCAAAAGGTTCGAGGAATTTTTTACAAGAGTTCTGGCGGTGAAAACCAAGATCCAGAACCTTGCTAAAAAAGAACTGCGCAACTCAACGCTTAAAAACCTATTTAGCCTTTCTTTTTTCCTTCTTCTTTTTACGTGTGAATTTGCCCTAGCGGATTTGAAAGAAGCCTCCAATGTATCCAACGCTTCCGCCAAGCCGCAAGTGAAACAAAAAGATCTCCTGCGTGTGCTGGACTTTCTTCAACAAACCGAATCTCAGGCCATCCATGAAAACAACTTGGTCAATAGAGTTTGGACAAAAATAGACTTAGCAAAGATCCCACTGGCAGAACCCGGCTACACTCTCGTTCCTGAGTTGGATAAAGAGTCCACCATGGTGGTTCGGATCGACATCGACCCCAACTTCCTACAAGACCCTGTAACGTTATCGACAATGAAACATCAAATTAGCGAATTCACTCAACAAGCCATAGGATATCGAACCTTTTTTCAGGATCATCGTCAGTGGGCAGAAACATATTGGAATGCTCAAGCCGGAGATCCTGAAGCGAAACTAGAATTGAAACGACACGAACTCCATTCGTTAAAGAAAGCGGAAGAGGGTTGGACCTCAAAAACAGAAGTCTTAAAAATTACCCATGATAGGAAAGTCGTAGAGGAAACCTTTAAAAAGAGAAAAAAACTTTTAGAAAAAGAGGTGGCCATTCTTCAAAAGGAGGCGAACGCAAAAAAGAAACTAGCAGAAGCCAATTGGAAGCATGGTGAAGGAAAAAGGCAGTCTTTCGAAACAGCCAAAGAAAAGCTCGACGATCTTTTGAAAAAAAATGACAGAAAAGGTGTGAGCCAACTGATTAGGGCCTATTTGCCTTGGGATGCCATGGCGCCCATTGAAAAAACAGCATGGACACAATGGCTCGAGGCCATTGAGAACCCTCGCACCGACGAAAAAGGATCCACAGTTTTATTTCGTGGATTAGATACTGCCGATAGAACGTTTACTGGAGTAGATGGAAATCCAGCGCTCATGTCTACCATGCTCACAAAAAATCAAGGAAACTACACCAGAAGACTTCGATCTTATCGCGCCAAACGAACCACATTCGGATCTACCACTGGAGCGGCTAGTGTTCTTTTTGGTGAAAAATATGAGGGAAAATACACTTCCCTAACGGGGATGATGGCCTTTCATGCCTCTGATCCTTTGGGAACTCCTTTCATTTCCTTTTCTGACTTTTCCGTGGCGAAAGGATTTGCGCAAAACGGCATAATGACGGTACGAATCGACAATAGAAGAATTTTACCTAATTCAGCGGGCCCTCTTCCCAATGAATTAGAAAGATTGGTTCCGCTGGTGATTTTTCCAGATGAAGTGGTTCACTACAAAGAGGTTCCAGCTTACGATCCCGATTTGGGCTTACAGGCAGCGGTACTCGAAAGAGAAGAAGCTTTTAAAAAATACCAAATGGAACTAGAAGAGAAATTAGGAAGAAAACTTAGTCCCGCTGAAACTGAAAATTTGAACAAAGCGGGCTGGGCATTTCGAGATGAAGGTTTTCGAATTTTTGTAGACCAATACGTGAAGCCGCTTCAGCCCGCCGTAAATGTGCCCGAAGGTGTTACCTACATACCTTTGGCAGTGGCAGAGAGAAAAGCGAAACTCCTCAATGATTGTGAAGGATTTTTTTCCGTTGTAGGAAAGAAATAAACCCGCCATTGGGCTAACCCGGGCATTCTTACTTTATGAAAAATAAAAGATGAGTCTAGGCGAATTGAGAAAAGGCCGTTCACACGCGCTTATTTTTCAAATAACGCCTCAATCAATTCGCTAACCCACTCATCATTCTATTTCTTCGTGCCAAGGGGGCATGCGCTCATTTCATCCTTCATGGCAGCCCAACGATCTTCAGGAATGGCTTTTAGCTCTGGATTCGCTGATCTTAAGTCGTCCAAACCTCGTTTGAAGGCTGTTTGCAATCTTAGGTCAGCCGGCATTCCAGTTACATCAGATGCCTTCAAGTGCTTTCCAGCAGCATCGAATGCCTTGGCTAAGCCCTCAAGTCCGTCTTCCCACTCACCCACCACGGAAGCTATGCGCTTGGGCTCTGCACCAAACATGGCGCCAGCAACGATGGCCTCTAAGGCCTGGGTGCGATTACCGGCGTTGATTTTAGCTGAATTTACATCCTTCAGCGTTTCTTCCACTCTAGCGTACACTAATTGGCGTTCAGACTCTGGCAGCTTTTTCAATCTAGCCATGATGTTATCGAAGGCCTCAACGTTTTGGTCATTTACCAATCTAGTTCTGGTGAGCTCTCGGGCCAAACGAACATCCCGAGAATCAATTCCAGTTTCTTTCATGATCTTCATTACGGCCTGACCAGAAACATTCGGATCAGCAGAAGCGATATCGTCGATTAACCGCTTAATCTCTGCTTCTCCCAATCCCTTGGTGCGGAGTTGTTTCGCCAAGGCCAATTTAGAGGCTGGCTGAAGAACTAAACGCCGACCTGCCAGAGCCGCACCCATTAAGGCTCCTTTCCCCAAACCTAATCCCCAAACATCAATACCAGTTCCGGCGGTGGCAACTGCGAATGTGAAATTATTTCTAGCGGCTTCAAACTCTTTTGTGTCAGCCAACAAGGTGCCCGCACCAACTTCATCTTCAATGGTGTGAGCCACGTTAAAGGTACGTTGCTGAGCCTTCGCATACTTATCGTAATCATTATAATATAGAACACCACTCGGAATGAGGGCGGATCCCGCCACAGCTCCGGTGATTCCTGCAGCCGTTAAACCAGCCGCTCCGGCAGCTAATCCCACAACGGCTCCACCCGCTAACATTCCACCCACGATCAAGGTGGCATTTCTCATTTCGCTTCCCGAAATATAATTCGCTAAACCAGTGGCCGTTCGGCAATTCATTTTGTCTTCTTCTAAGAGCTTCCGCACCAAGGGTCCATACTTCATGAACTCCATCATATTTTTTGCTGCAGCATCGGGATCTGGGGCTAAGGTGACAAGAGCCTTGCCTCCTCCTTGTTTTCGATGTGTCATTAAAACCTTCGACGTCTTCATTGTATCTTCAATTTTTTTCAATTCTGCTTCACCGTTCTTTAAAAGAGCATCGGCGGCTTTTGCAATATCGGCAGCGTTAGGGTTCCCCTTTTCTAAATAAGCCACGATTGGAGCCGCCGAAATCGCATTATGAAAGGCGTCGCTATGCTCTGCCAGAATCTGATTCTGCATTTCCATCATTACTCGCTCTTTATGTAATTTTGCCTGGGGACTGTTGGGATTTTTCCCCTGGCTAGACTCTCGATCGTACTCGATATACCAAGAGGGAATTCCCGACTCCACGTAGCGACCATCTTTTTCATCCATCAAAGAATCTAGACGGTATTGCCCTTTATTTACATTCAACTTCTTTAGTCGTTCTACTTTGGCATTTATTTCCTGCAACTTTTTCTGAAACTCTTGATCCATTCTGGCGTTTTGCTCTTGAATGGTGCGATCCACTTGCGCTTTTTCTTCCGCAGACAATGATTGCTTTTCCAAAGGTAAAACAAAGCCTTCGCCCCCCCACAAGGAGGTAATTTTTGACAGCCCAGAGCGAATGCCTCTTCCAGCTGCTGCAGCATTACTTCCGAAATGCTTTACCAGTGCATACTGAATGCGAGCATCTTTACCTTTCGCTGCAGCCGCCTTGTTCACAGAGCTCAAGAGTTCACCGCAATTTTTCACATCGAAAAAATCCTTTGTTGCAGCCGGAGCGTCTCCTTTCACCGCAGAGATCGCAGCATTATCATTCTTTGCACAAGCCAAAAGAAATTTTGTGAGTCTGTTATTTTCAATAATCGATTTTTTGGCCTCTTCTCCCAATCGGTTTAGAAAGTCCACGGAACGAAGATTCTCTTCTGCTTCTCCCATATAGCCCACGAATGAGCTGAGGAAGCCTGCGTCTGGTAAAATTTGTAACTCTCTTGCCACATCCGGACATTCGGCGAGGGTTTGTTGCCAGAACTCGCGATTCTTTTCGTAATCTTTTCTGCTTAGCAGAGATACATCTTTACAGGCTTCGAAAGGAGAAGTTTGAAGCTTCAAACCATTCACTACATCATCCACAGAAGGTGTTGCACCCTGGGCCAATGAAGAAAATAGAAACGCAAAGGTGGTGAAAAAAACTTTCATAAAAGCTCCAAATATTTTTTCAAATCCTTATTCGTTCACCTATCGACTTGATTTGAAAAAGAATTTAGAGTTTCTTCCCGGCTTTCAAAAAAATACACGGATTCCGAAACCCTTTCGCCCATGAGTTTCAAAAATCCGTGCCAGAAAACTCTTCAAAAGAACAAAAGCGGCGCCAGGTAAGAAAAGAAAACACCTAACAAGAATACCGCAAGAGCGAAACAGTAGATTCTTAAGCTCCACTTTCTTCCAGAAGTACAGGCCTTCGCTAGATCCGGATCAATAGGGCAAGGCTCGAACCTAGCCCGCCATTGTAACCAACCAGATAAGGCCAGTAAGATACCGCAGGCAAAAAACAAAATTTCTTTACGCTCAGAGAGCCAAACGATTTGCGGAAAGACCGAAACCATGCCCGCCACCGAGGCTCCCATACCTATGGAAACAAAAAGGGTGGGCAGGGCACAACAAAACAGTGTGCCCGTTGACCCAAAGAGAGAAAGAAAATTCAGAAATTTCTTCATAGATCTCTTTCAATCTTCTCCACCACGTAACCTGATTCGGTGATCATTTTTTTGATCTCGCTATCAGGCAACTTTTTATCTTTTTTGATCACCACTTTTACGTTCTTTTTGTCCAAATCCACATCAACCGCCTCTACGCACTCATGAGAACTGAACTTCTTTTTAATTCCCTGGGCACAGAAGGAACAAACCATTCCATTTACTTTCACATTGGCGGTTTCTGCAAAGGCGGAAAGAGAGGTTACAAGAGCAAACATCACACTAAATAATACTGTTTTCATAAGGACTCCTTAAAAGTGAATAATATAGTTTAAATTCAAATGACCATTGAGTGAGGCACCCGCCTCCCACAATACGTTCTGATAGAAAAAACGTAGGGTTGGAACGACTTCAATGCGCCGATCTCCCAGGCTTTTCTTTTTGAGCTCTACGATAAACCACGAATGCAAGCTTTCAAATGGAGCCACATACGGAGCAAAGCCCGCACGCAACTTCCAGTTCCAAAGCTCTGTGCCTATCTTAGAACGATAGAGATTCCACTCGCCCAAAAGGTAGTATTTGCGATCTTCAATGTCTGCTGTAACACCAGAATGATACACAAATCGCCTCTCGGTGATGGAACGTCCAGCACCACCGTGCAGATAAATATTGGCTTGATAGTCTTCTCCGTTCCAACGTTTCGCTAAGAAATTGAGTTTTCCTAACGCTAAGTCTGGCCTTGAAGTGCCCGAACGATACCGAATGGTTTGAATCGCCGGAGCAAACCAATAACGAATGGAATGGTTAATTTCCATTTCTGTCATATCTGCTGAATGGTAACCCATGATTCCCGTGGACCCTTCAAAGGCCACAGGGTGCGCCTCGGCCCTTGGCAAAAATGCCAAGAGACAGGCAAAAAGTATGTTCATACTTTCCTCCTAAATTTTTTTATTTCTATAAAAATGCGAATGCTTAGGAGAAAGCTCTAAATACGAAGAACGGGATTCTGCAGATAAATGGGCATGTGAACCATGCCGGGGGGACGAGATTCTAGCGCGCGTGTCGGAAAAGCATTGAACGAAATTTCTGGATGACCAAATACTAAAGGAAGTACAACGGAAAAAGAGGGCGATTCGATTCGGGGTGATTCTTTTACAATTCCTTCTTTGCCATCGAATAAACTAAATAAAACAGGACAAGAATTGGAATCCTCTTCACTCTGAGTGGCAGCTTCCTGATGACAAGAAGAGCTAACCGTTTTTTGCGCTTGGGAAACTTTATGATTCATTCCAAAGTCACAGAATAGAGTAATGGAGAGCGAAAAAATCGATCCCACTAAAAAAGCGCAAAATACGCTGATGCTTTTTCTATTCATGTGTCCACGTTATCACTTTATGCCATTCATGAAAAGAACCCCGGCTCTTTTGTCACTGAGTCCATCCTAAGTAAGGGATCTTTATAAGATTCGACAAGGTGTTACCTAGGAAAAGGAAATGGCAATAGGTGCATAATAAACCCTATTGACCCATAAACTCCGAAGGATTTGTTTAAATTTCTACCTGCATACCCACTTCGATTACTTGATCGGGCGGAATCTGGAAGAACGCAGTAGCTCTTTGGGCATTTCTTAGCATCAATGCAAATATTTTCTCACGCCAAATGGCCATACCCGGAGATCGAGATGGAAGGATGGTTTCTCGTCCGAGGAAAAAAGTAATTTCTTCAAACTGAAACTGGAAGCCCTGTTTTTTGGCTGCATCTAGAATTTCAAAAATATTTGGTGTCTGCATGAAACCGTAATTCGCCACTATCCTGTGCAAATTTGTACAAGCGGTAGAAAATTGAATTCTATCTTTTGACCTCACGTAGGGCTCGTCGGTGGTGGTGATGGTAAGCACTGCCACAGTTTCATGAAGAATTTTGTTGTGTTTCAAATTATGCAAAAGTGCTGCGGGAGTGGCATCTGGATCACTGGTCATGAAAATGGAGGTTCCAGGAACTCGAATGGGATTCTGCCGCTCAATGTCTCGAACTAGTTGCGCCAAGGGAACTGCATTTCTGCGCATTCTCTCTGCCACAATTGCCCGCCCCCTCTGCCAAGTCGACATTAAAAAGTACATGAAAGCCCCCACCACTAAGGGAAACCAACCCCCGTCTGGAATTTTCGGAAGGTTCGCTGCGAAAAAGGACACATCGCAAATAAGGAAGATGCTAACTACGGGAATTGCTTTCCAGTGACTCCATCCCCAATTCCTGCGCGCTACGAAATAAGCCAAAATGGTGGTGGTCACCATGGTGCCTGTGACCGCAAGACCGTAAGCAGAGGCAAGATTAGAGGAACTCTTAAATGTCAAAACCAACCAAACAGTGCTCAAGAAAAGGGCCCAGTTCACCAGAGGAATATAGATCTGACCAATCTCGTCTTTAGAGGTGTGAACGATATTGAGACGTGGAATGTAACCCAACTGTATGGCCTGCCGAGACAAGGAAAACACACCAGAGATTAAGGCTTGAGAAGCAATCACTGTGGCAGAGGTCGACAATATCACCAATGGAATAGTGGCCCAAGAAGGAGCCATTTGGAAAAAGGGATGATCCACTTCAGGATTCATGATCATAAGGGCGCCTTGACCAAAATAATTGAGCAATAGAGCGGGAAGCACTCCCAAAAACCAAGCCACTTTAATGGGGCGACGCCCGAAGTGTCCCATGTCGGCGTAGAGGGCTTCTCCTCCTGTCACCGCTAACACCACTGACCCGAGAACAAAAAAGGCTTGGGCATTGTTTTCTATGAAAAACCGAACGGCAAAGATGGGGTTGATGGCTTCCAACACATGGGGAGCCTTTAAGATATTCACAATGCCAAGGGTAGCCAATGTGGAAAACCACACCACCATGATGGGACCAAACACTGACCCGATCTTTGCGGTTCCAACTTTTTGTAAGTAGAAAATGCCCATCAAGATCATCACTGTTATGTAAATTACATAGGGCTCGAAAAATGGTGTCGCAATCTTAAGCCCCTCTACGGCCGATAAAACCGAAATAGCCGGAGTGATCATACCGTCGCCAATCAATAGGGCGGCACCAAATACACCGATGGGAATAACAAAACGCACTCGATCTGTGGCTCTTCTTGCTCGATGTGGCGAAACTAGAGCGATCAAAGCTAATATTCCACCCTCGCCTTTGTTGTCAGCGCGCATAATAAATAAAATATATTTAATAGATACCATAATCACCAAAGACCAGGTGATGAGGGACAAAACCCCATAAATATTATTGGTATTTTTGGCTATGTCGTAACCATGATGAAAGCATTCGCGAATCGCGTATAGCGGACTCGTTCCGATATCACCGTAGACCACACCAAGTGCGCCCAAGACCAACATCCACAGATTTTTCGACTCTTTGTGATCTGCCATGCTTTCCTTTTCTAGTATTTTCCGACGATTGTCATCGTGAAACAACTATTGCGAAGCGCTAACTCACATTTGTTTTTCTTTTCGGAAGGTGTTACCCCTAACTCTACCTGAAAACGAGGGAAGTCCGGTGAGATTCCGGCGCTGTGCCGCAACGGTAAGAAGTAGAAGAAGATTTTCTCGAATCACTTCAAGCCCGATCGCTTGTTTTCAGTTTATCCCGTGCAGGAGCTCTTTATGCTTACCTTCTTTCTTGTTCTTTATCCTCTGCTTGCCTTTGGTGAAGCCAAAGATTTAGAAATCCCCCCAAGGCATGATTCTTTCCAATTGGACCCCATCGTGGTTTCTCCCTTCCGGCACGAAGAATCTTCTATTGCGACGCCGTTGGGAAAAAAGCAGTTACCATCGGCCGACTGGGAGCAAAAAGGAGAGCAGGTGGAATCCGGATTTTCTTTTGTTCCGGGAATTTCTTTCTCCAATACCGGCGGCATCGGACAACCCAGATCAATTTTCATTCGAGGCGCAAGAGCCGAAGATACTTTGGTGATCTTAGATGGTGTTCCTTTGAACGATCCGTTGTCTCCGACTAGGTCTTTTGACTTTTCTCAAGTTCCCGCCTCATTGGAATCTGTGGAAATCTTGAAAGGCGCCCAAAGTGTTCTTTATGGAAGTGATGCTCTTGGGGGAGTGATTCTATTAAAAAGCAAAGAACAAACAGAACCTCAAGCCAAACTTGAAGCGGGATCTTATGGAACCGTTAAGGCAAGAGCTTCTTATTCAGGATTTCGCGCCAATTACGGTAGAAGCGATGGAATTTCTTCGGCCGATTCTCGATTGGGAAATACAGAAAGAGACGGCTACCGGACGTATTCTTTCGGAGGGAAAAAATCCATCCCTCTTGGGACAAAAAGCATTTTAGATGCGCAAGGTTTCTATCAATACCAATGGATAGAAACAGACAGAGATGGAGGCCCCGGCGGAGATAGCTTGGGGACTCAAACCGAATCGAGAAATCTCACGTTTCGACTAGGAACAAGCCACGACCTAGGGGAGGGATACTCCTTACAGTCTGGTCTTTCTCATTTTTCCAGAAACCGAGACGACAATACAGTTTCGCCAGCCTTCTATCGATCGCAAACTTGGCGGGCAGAATCCATTTTACGAAAGTCGTTTTCTTGGCATTCCGCCATTGCTGGCCTAGAGTTTCTTCGCGATAGTGGAACATCTTCTGATTTTCTCGACCGAAAATTCCTTCATACTTTTTCGAGCTTTCTGCAGTGGGACTGGAACAAAGCGAAATTTTCCGGTTCCCATGGTGCGAGAATTGACCTGCCGTCACAGCACCAAAAGGCCATCACCTATCGCTCGGCAATTGGATATTGGATTCTCGATGAAGAACTACAAGCAAGGGCTTCCATAGGTTCGGGTCTAAAAGTTCCTAGTCTTTATCAAACCTATTCTCGATATGGTTCAGCCAATCTAAAACCATCTAGCTCCTTGTCGAAAGATATTTCCCTCGAATACAAAACGGGGTCTTCGGAAACGGAACTCACGTTTTTTGAGAATCGCTTTAAAAACTATATCGACTTTGTCTCTTCCCCCGCACCCGGTCGCTACCAGAACATTGGCAAGGCCGATTCCATCGGCTTAGAGCTCGCTCATCGACAAGATCTTTTCCCAATCTATTTTCACAATGCTTTGACCTATATGAATGCAAGAGACCGCACCAACGGGGAAAGACTCCGAAGACGACCTCGATTGTCATTGGCCAGTGAATTGGGAATTCGAAGGGGAGATTTCGCCGGAGCGTCTTTGCAAATGCGATGGATTAAAGACAGAACCGATACTCTACCCATTTTTCCTTATACCGCTCAAGCCATGCCGAGTTTTGCTGTGTTTCGCCTAGAAGGGTTTCACCGAATTCGCAACCTCTGGAAACTTTCATTACGGGTAGAAAACCTATTCAATCGCTCCTACCAAGAGACCAGCGGCTTCGGCACCCAAGAGCGTTCGTTTTACGTGGGGCTAGAATGGAATTAGTGTGAGAATTTTTACAAAACCTACGAAGCTATTGAACGAAACTTTCTAATAAAAAAGCGACCAAGAATGAATCCTTGGCCGCTCCTCTGTTGAATGCTCTAACGCAATCGACAAGAATATTTTCAACGTTTCTTATTTCACGTCGATCAATTCTACTTCAAAATTCAAATCACTCTTCGGAGGAATCGCACCGTCTGGTGTGCCTCTATCGCCGTAAGCCATGGCGTAAGGGATCGAAAGTTTTCTCTTGCCACCAACTTTCATTCCGGGAATTCCTTCGGTCCAGCCTTTGATAAGACGACCTTCCAACAAATCAAAGGTGATGGGTTCTTTTCGATCATAAGAAGAATCAAAAACTTTTCCGTTCTTTAAGGTGCCTTTGTAATGAACGGTGATTTTGCTGCCCAACTTTGCAGCCGCCCCACTACCTTCTTTCACGTCTTCAATCTCTAAACCGTCTGCTCTTTTGGTCACTTCTTTTTTCTCCTCTTTTTTGGCAGGAGCCTTTTCAGTTTTTTCAGCCTTTTCCGCTTTCTTCGTTTGGGCCTCGGCCAAAGAAATTCCGCCCATCAACAATGCTAAGACCGCCGCTGCCAATAATTTCGTCTGCATTTAGCCTCCATAAATTCCGATTTTTTTTGTCCAGTGCCTAAGACCTTAACACTTGTTGAAAAGTTCGACACTTTTCCTGAAAGGGCCTCTAGGAATTTCCACTACTTAAGTGCCTGGCATAACCGATGCAGCAAATCAGGAATTAGGACATGGAACTTTCCCTACCATATCAAGCACTTAGAAAAAGCGCCTGATATCAAGAGGTTCCATTCCCACGGAGAGTGCTCTCAGCCCACCGGAGACCCACCGCGCGACTGTTTTATGGATTTTCCCTTTTTAGGAGCCTGCACCATGAAGTATGTCAGCACCCCAGACAAAAAGAAGAGCCCCAAGGAGAACCCTATGAAGAATAAAAGCCGGGATTCCTTGATGTTGGAATATTTTTCTCTCGTGAAAATCGTGGCAAAAAAAATGGCCACCCGCCTTCCTGCCAGCGTGGACTACGACGATCTAGTAAGCGCCGGACTCATTGGTTTGATGCAAGCCCTTGAGCGCTTCAACCCAGAGAAGGGTTTTAAATTTAAGACTTATGCCGAATTTCGAATTCGCGGAGCCATGATCGACGAATTACGAACCCAAGACTGGTGCCCAAAAGGCATGCGCCAAAAAGCGAAACAATTTGAAAGAATCTGCGAAAAAATTCGCCAGAAGAAAGGCCGAAGAGCCACCGACAAAGAACTTTGCTCGGCCCTCCATCTCAGCAAAGAAAAATACGAGCAATTGGTTCGCGACGTAAATACGCTAGAGCAAATGAATTTGGCCAGTTATGTGAAAGTGGGAGCGGCAGAAGATCGCACCCAAACCACCATCGAATTGGTTCCCGATACCCATGACGGAATCGACCCCTTCGAAGAAGCCAATAAACATGATTTGAGAGAAAAGATCGAGAAAGGTCTGCGTCATTTGCCCGAAGTAGAGAGACAAGTGCTAAGTCTCTATTATTTCGATGAATTGAACCTAAAAGAGATCGGTGTTCGTTTGCACCTATCCGAGTCTCGGGTTTGCCAATTGCACTCTAAGGCCATTCAAGACCTCAAGCAGTGCCTCGAAGAAGAACACCTAGAAACTCAACTTGCCGCCTAGGGCGTAGCAGTGATAATTCAACTCCAAGCTTCTGGGGATTCCCCAGGCTTGGAGGTTCTTTTTTATGTCAGGCAGCCCTTCACCAATAAACGGCTATTTCGGTAGCTTGGTGAAAACAAAAATTGGCACTCTCGCGCTGATTTGGAATTCCGACCAAAAAATCGTGGCTCTCCAACTTCCTGAATCTTCCGATGCGAATCTAAAGAAAAAGATGGAAGGAAAGTTTCCGGATTTGATCTGGAAGAAACGAGACCTCCCAGGAAAAGTAGCCAATCTCATTCAAGACATTCAAAAGCATTTCCAGGGCAAACCCCTGCATTTCCCTTTCGACTACCTCGAAAGCTCTCGAATGAGTCCGTTTTTCCGAAAAGTGTATGAATCCGCCCACCGCATCCCTTCGGGAACAGTGGTCACCTATCAAGATTTAGCCAAAAAGGCGGGCAGCCCAAAGGCCTCTAGAGCCGTAGGTCAAGCCATGGCTCGAAATCCCCTCCCCTTGCTCATTCCGTGTCACCGAGTGGTAGGACACAACAAAAAATTGGTTGGCTTTTCTGCCTACGGCGGAGTTTCTACGAAAGAGCAGCTTTTAGCGCTGGAATCTAAACTACATGCAAAGCGCACCTAATACCAATCGCAAGCTAACCGTTGTGGCTCTGCTTTGTGCCGTCTTTTTGGCGGCCATGGAAGCCACCGCCGTTGCCACCGTAATGCCAACGATCGTGGGCGATTTGGGCGGACTGGATTTCTATTCCTGGGTCTTCACGGCCTATATGATGAGTTCCACCATCACAGTTCCCATCTATGGAAAGTTGGCGGATATTTATGGCAGAAAACCGGTTCTCCAATTTGGGATCGGACTCTTTTTAGTGGGAAGTCTACTTTCCGCTGTTTCCACCTCGATGCTTCAGTTGGTGATTTTTCGCGCCATTCAAGGATTGGGAGCTGGCGCCATTCAACCCATGGGACTCACAATCACTGGTGATATTTTTAAGATTCAAGAGCGCGCCAGAGTGACTGCGATCTTTGGAACGGTATGGGGCGTGGCAGGAGTTACAGGACCCATGATTGGCAGTGTGATCGTGGAAACCCTAGGGTGGCCCTGGATCTTTTATATCAACCTTCCTTTTGGCTTGGCCGCTGCATTTATTCTGCAAAAAGCTCTTCAAGAGAACGTGCAAAAACGAAAAGTGCAGCTGGATTGGTTGGGCGCATTCTTTCTCAGCGCTGCCATCTGCAGTATTTTGTTAGTGGTGAATGATCCCGAGGGAATGGTTCTTTTGGTTCCTCTTTCCACCTTTTGCTTCGTTGCTTTTTTGCTGGTGGAACAAAGAGCCAAGGAGCCCATGGTTCCCTTGGATATGTTTTCCAATCCCGTAATTTCCAACGCAAGCTTAGTGAGCATAATGTTAGGTGGTGCGATGCTTTGTTTTGTCACCTATTTGCCTCTCTATGTGGAATCGGTGCGACGTCTAGGCACCTATGCCGCTGGTCTAAGCCTGATTCCCATGGGAATCGGCTGGCCCCTGGCTAGTGGATTCTCGGCGAGAATTCTACCGAAAGTAGGTTTTCGAAAACTCCTTCGAACTGGACTCACTTTGGTATTTTTGGGATGCAGCCTCACGGCTTTCGCAGCCTACTTCGATTGGCCCTTTGGATTTTTAATGATGGGCATGGGCATGCTTGGCATGGGTATGGGATTTTCGAACATCCCTCTACTCTTCTCCGTTCAAAGCTCCGTGAGTTGGAATCGCCGAGGCAGTGCCACAGCTAGCACCCTATTCTTCCGCACCGTCGGTGGCACCATTGCCGTGGGAGTGATGGGCGCCGTATTAGCAGCAGCCCTACGAAGAGATCCCTTTCTTCCTCCCGGCCTAGCCAACCAACTGATTGGCCCGAATCATGGAGCCGGAGTGAGCATAGAATTGCTCAATCGCCTTAGTGCTGTGATGGACTGGGGCCTCTATCGCATTTTCTTTTTCAGCGCTGGAATTGCGTTTCTAGCCTTACTTTTTGGTTTATTTTTTCCTGATATTGGAAAAGGAGAGCACGTTGAAACCCCTGAAGATCTACCAGTACCCAAAGTGTGACACTTGCCGAAAAGCTCTGAAGTTCCTAGAAGCAAAAAAAATTGCCCACACCCCAGTGGAAATTACGGAAACTCCGCCAACCTTAGCAGAGTTAAAAAAAATGCTTGGCTACGTGGGAGATCGAAAAAAATTATTCAACACCTCTGGTCTTGTCTACAAAGAGATGAAGCTTTCGGAAAAGCTTCCTTCGCTTTCCGATGAAGAGGCCCTGCAACTACTTTCAAAAAATGGAAAACTTGTGAAGCGTCCATTTGTTTTAGGGGATAATTGGGGACTTGTAGGATTTCGAGAAGAAGAATGGAAGAAGGTGCTCTCATGAGCGATTCAAAAAAAACTTCGGAATCTATTTTTACCACCGATCGCACTTTCGCCCATAACGAACAAATGAAGCCCGTGGATCCAAAAATGTTTCGCAACATTGTGGAGAACCGAAGAAGTGTTCGAAAGTATAGTTCTGAGGTGGTGCCAGATAGCGTAATTGAAGACGCTCTAGATTTAGCTCTTCTTGCGCCAAACTCATCGAACATGCAGGCATGGGAATTTTATTGGGTGAAGAGCGAAGAAAAAAAGAAACAGCTTGTAAAATTTTGCCTGAATCAGAATGCCGCCCGAACAGCCTCGCACTTGATTGTGGCCGTTGCGAGAATCGATCAAATTCACCGACGCCGGAAACAAATGATTCAAGTGTTGGAATCCTCTGGCCAAGAAGTTCCCAAAATTTTACGAGACTATTACGAAAAATTGGTTCCCTTTGTGTATGGACGAGGTTTTCTTTCGTTTTTCGTTCCCATCAAGTGGTTAGCCTTTCATGTGGTTGGATTGTTTCGTCCCACACCGAGAGAGCCCGTGGGAAAGTCCGATCTTCAACTTTGGGCCGCTAAAACAACGGCCTTGGCTTGTGAAAACTTCATGCTTGCGATTTCCGCCCATGGTTATGATACCTGCCCCATGGAGGGATTGGATTCCTGCCGCGTGAAAAAGCTCTTGGGGCTTCCGTGGTCTAGTGTGGTGGTGATGGCCATCTCCGTGGGAAAAAGAGTACCTGAGGGCGTGTACGGGCCCAGGATACGTTTTCCGAACGATCAGTTTTTGCACAAAGTTTAGTCAGATATCCGAATTGGCCCGCTTGGAGAGGCGGACTCTCCTTCTTTTCTAGCCAAAGAAAAGAAAAATCACCTTTCCGTATCAATACTTTCCCGCAAACTGCCGATTTTCTCAGTATGCGACTTTTTCTTTTTTTGCTGCTTAGCTGCGGATTCTCAGTTCAATCCTTCGCCGGGGATGAGGTCATCCTTATGGTGAACATGAACTATTCCAGCAAAGAACTCTCCGCACTAAAAGAAGTTGCCGCCAAACGAGGGCAACAAGTGGTGATGGTTCCACCAGAAAGTGCCATTCCTGAAGTGGAAGATCTTTTCTCGCAAAGAGATAGTCTAGAAAAGAAAATCAAATCGCTAAGGCCCGATTGGAACAAAGCCCAGATTCGCACCCTCGTTGGCGAATACATGAGAAAAGGCCTAGGTAGCGAAAAACATCCAGAACTTAATGATGCCCTTTCTTACGAAATTGAAAATCTTCACCGAGTGGCTCAAAGTGTATCCCAAGCCGAAAAGCGAAGGGGATCTGTGGAAGAACAGATTTCCAACAAAATTCGCGATCTAAAATCTCAAGGCAAGCGCGTAGATACTCTTGTTTTTAGCGCACACTCCGATGGATCGAACCTCAGTGGTGAAACCTCCAACCGACTTTCTTCTTCCGCCATCACTCGATTGGACCGAGAGTTTCCCGATTTCTTCCGACAACCAAGACACGTTCTTTTACTAGGTTGTTATAATATGACGGAAACAAACCACTTCCGATGGCGACACGAACTCTTCACCAATGCCAGTCTTATCGCAGGCTTCGGCGTAAGAGCTCCCAGCAGAAATAACCCCGCCAGCAGTGCCTACATCAAAGAAGTGTTGGGCGCAGCAGACGCTCTTGATGGAAAAATGGCGAACTCAGGACCTTTAGAGCCAAGCCTAGTGGAATCCGTATTCAAAAAACTATCGTCCGTTACCAATACCCAGTCAGTGATTGACTACTGCTTGCAGATTATTGAAGGCCAACCTGGAGCGAGAGAGCTCTCTTGTGATGAGCAATGGAAAATCTTTAAGGCTCAGGCCGATATGTTTCATGCAGACTATCTTGACTTGAGGAATCTGAAAAAAGATCCCCCCCAAGAAGAGGAAGACAACGAACTTCGTTCTTTCTACAATACTTTGCAAAACACTTGCCCTGCGAAAAACGCAAAAAATATTCCAGAAAAACAAAAGGCCAGAGCCGAACGATATCGAACCTCAGTTCGAGAAAGCATTATCCGTCTGATCTATTGGTGGAACGTGCAGAAAAACTTTGCCGCCTACTACGACGATGAAATTCGAGAATTTCACCAAGGCCTCAAAAATATTGGAATCCGTGGCCGCATGCCTCCGCTAGACGGAAATACGGGAAGAATCGAATTTGTAAAAGCCTACAATGCCATCGACAAAGCTATTCAAGACAAAAAATGGGAAATTGAAGATCAAAAGTTTTTGTATTCCGAAAGCTCCTCTGAGAATTATAGAAAGCGAAGAGAACTGGAAAAACAAGAGCGAGAGATCTTGCGCGTAGAAAAACTCTTTAAGAACTATTATCCCCTATACGCTCTTGAGGGCGAAGACACAGTGGGCGATGCAGACAAGTCTGGGCCTGAAAGCACTCTTTCTCGCGGAGGAATCCCCTTCCATTGGATTGAACCAGGAGCCGTATTGCAATCGAGGTCTAACGAATGAAAACCTTAAAGCAAATCACTCTCACTTCAATGGCTGTTAGCGTATTCTTGTTCTTTTCCGTCACTTCACAGGCCTCACAGGCCAATTCGAAGAAAAAAGTTTCCAAGGAAGAGGAAGAAGAAAAGATCGAATTCCAAACGGAAGTAGACCCTACAATTTATGCTCCTAAAGAGTTTCAGAAAAAATCCGGGTACAAAACGAAAACAATTCCGGAACCTGGCAAATCGTTGATGCCAACCAAAGAGGAACGAGAAGCCGTCTTTACCAAAGTTGACGGCTTAAATTCGGAAATATCTGCCTACGACGAATTGGCCAAAGATCTTCTGTTTACCCGCGCAAAAACGAGAAGTATCAACGAATTAGCAAAGATTTATCCCAAGATTTCTGTGGAAACTCTGACCCTTCTTCAGAAACAGATTCAAGAATCTGGAAAGAAAAAATAATCTCTCGATTGCAGAATCTTAATGCCGTGATAGTATCTACTTATATTCACTTCTCGTGAGTTTTCAGAGCGAAAGGAGGTTCCGATGATTCAAATGATGCTTCATACCGTCGATACAGTCGATTCTAAGATCGGACACCTGCGCTCTCCGCGTCAGTCCGATTGACGATCTAAATTTTCTACCTCCATTTTTCTTTTTTTCGTTTGGGGCTTAGCCTCATAGGTGATTTATGTTTTTGTTACGTTTTATTCGTTTTGCCATGTTTTCGGATGTAAAACGGCTGATCCTTCTGGGAAGAACCAAAATTCTTCAAGAAACGGATATGCCAGAGCTTCCGAAGCACCTGAATCCTAGAACTCTTCCTTTGAGGGAAGAGAAGCTAGACACCAGCACAGGGCGGGGCCTCGTATTTTCGCTTTTTCGAGAAGGCAAACAGTTTCTTTTGCCCTCGTTCATCTTGAACTTTGGTTTTGTTCTTTTGAACCTAACGAAACCAGTGCTAGTGAATCAGTTTATTTCTCGAGTGAGTAATATTCACGCGGGCTTCGATCTTGTGGTGACGGTGACTTTGGCAATTTCGCTCGGGGCCGTAAGTTTCATAGCTAGCTTGGCCATGCAACACTATTTTTTGCGATCGTTACACGCGGTGCAAATTTTTACTAACACCATCAATCGTTTGATCTATAAACATTCACTGGCCCTCACGCAGCGGGCAAGAGGCGAAACTCAGCTGGGCGATGTGGTGAACCACATGAGCTCAGATTCCGATGCCGTTTCTGATCTTCCTCTTGTGATGGGAGAATTTCAGCTGAGTATCGTCACCATTATTGGTGCGTGTTCGTTATTGTTTTTCTATTTGGGACATACGGCATTTTTGTCGGTGGGCCTCCTTTTGTTGATGGTTCCCCTCACAAGAACCATTGCAAAATCGTTTTCCACCCTAGACACCGAGCTAATGAAACATCGCGATCATCGCGTAACGTTGATGTCGCAGATTCTTAACGGAATTCGCATCGTAAAGTTTTACGCTTGGGAAAAAAGTGTAGAAAAGGAAGTTCAAGAAGTTCGCCAACTAGAACTGCACTCCCGAAGAAAACTCGCAAGGGCCGAGGCCTTGGCTACACTCAGCTACGTGGCAGTTTCTACGGTGGTGCTGTTTGCATCGCTCTGGCTCCATTTGTGGAGAGGCTTCCCCCTAACCCCAGAACTTGCGTTTACTTGCGTGGCTATTTTCACGGTTTTAGAAGATCCCTTCGGGCATCTTTCCGAACTAATTTCGAAAATTGCTTCGGGTACTGTTTCTGCTGGAAGAATTAGTCAGTTCCTCAATCGAGAGAAGCGTCTCGAAATAAAGAACCAAGCTCAAGAGTTCGAGCTAGCTGGCCTTCATTTAGATGGCGTTACTGTGCAATATGAGGGAAAAACCAAACCTACTCTCCAGAATATCCAAATGGAAATTCTTCCAGGAGAATCTGTGGCCATAGTGGGTCCCGTAGGATCGGGGAAATCTACTTTACTGCAGGCGATCTTAAGAGAAGTTCCCTTGCGACAAGGAAGTGTTTCCTTTTTAGACCCCTTGAAGAAAACAGCGGTTCCTAAAATTGCTTATGTTCCTCAAGAGGCGTTTATTATCAACGGAACGCTCAAAGAGAATATTCTCTTTGGAAGTAAAGAAGAGCCCAGTCGTCTTCAACAAAGTATTTTTGCCAGTTGTTTGGGGGAAGACCTTCACCAATTGCCCGCCGGTCTTTTTACAGAGATCGGTGAAAAAGGGGTGAATCTATCCGGAGGACAAAAGCAAAGAGTAAGTTTGGCTCGTGCAGAACTGCATCAGCCAACGCTGGCTTTGTTAGACGATCCTTTATCTGCGGTTGATGCAAGAACCGAAAATCAACTCATCGAACGCCTCATTTTTGGTTCGTGGAAGAACATTACCCGATTGGTGGTGACCCACCGCCTTGCCCACTTGCACCGCTTTGACAAGGTAGTGTTTTTGGTAGAGGGCGAGGTTCGAGAAATAGGGAGTCTTTCCGATCTTTTAGATCGATCGAAAGAATTCGCCTTATTTTTTGCCGACAGCTCTAAAGCAGAACATGGCGTTGGATTACACCCAGAGAGCCAAAGGACGGAGACGAAACCAGAAGATAAATTAGAGTCTCGAGTAACAGAAGACGAAGATCGAGCCATAGGTGCCGTACGAGGCAGTGTGTATTTCGATTATGCCCGTGCACTAGGCGGAAACACCTCCAAACAGCGCACCCTAGTTCTTCCACTTTTGTTCCTCACAGCCACCTTGGCAGCTACCTTGCCTATGTTACAAAAAGGATGGCTCGCCTTGAGTTCTAATTTGCAGAGTGGAAAAACCTTGGCCGATGGTTCTTGGATCCATGGGTTGGCTTCTCTTAGCTTACCTTCCATTGGAATCTACGGAGCCTTAGGGTTTCTCACCTTAGCGGGAGTTCTTGTGAACCGACTGTTTTGGTTAGATCGCGGAATGGCCGCTGGTAGAGATATGCACAACCAAATGCTTCGAGCCGTCTTAAAAGCCCCTCTTCGCTTTTTTGACTCCACTCCCACTGGAAGAATTCTACAGCGTTTTTCCAGAGACGTGGAAGCTGTGGACATTCACCTGCAGTGGAGCTTTGAAACCACAGTTCGTTGTTTGGTGCATATTGCTTCGGCCCTTGTGTTGATTCTAGGTGTGATGCCACTAATGCTTTTGGTGGTGGTACCCGTTTTGTCACTCTACTATCGAGTGCAGAAAGACTATCGGGTTCCTGCCAGAGAGGCAAAACGACTAGACTCCATCAGTCGGTCTCCGCGATTTGCTCACTTCAAAGAGACCTTGCAGGGATTAGTTGTGATTCGAAGTTTTGGAAAAGCGGATGTATTCTTAGATTCTTTTTTCCAAAAACTAGAGCACAGCCAAAGAATGTTCCATGGTCACTATATGCTGAATCGTTGGTTCTCGAGCCGCATTCCTCTTCTAGGAGGAATCGTGGCAAGCTGCACTGGCTTGGGAATTACTTTTTATGCTTATCGTGGTTGGATCAGCCCTGGACTAGCAGGTCTCATCACGGTCTATGCCCTTAGTTTGTGGGAATACCTTAACTGGGCAGTGAGAATTTTTGCGGAAGTAGAAGCAAGAATGACCTCTGTCGAACGACTGAAGTTTTATGCTTCTGTGGAACCAGAAAAAGATATTTTTGTTCCTGCTGCTAAAGAACTGCGATCCAGCTGGCCCGAAAACGGCGAGGTGGTTTTTGACCAAGTGGTGGTTCGTTACGCCTCACACTTGCCTCCTGTTTTGAAGGGAATCAGTTTTCGAATTCCCGCAGGAAGTAGAGTGGGAATTATTGGTCGAACGGGATCTGGAAAAAGCACCTTGCTCCAAGCTCTCTATCGATGCATGGAAATTGAAGAGGGTGAGATTCGAATTGACGGAGTGAATATTGCGTCTGTGAGCCTAGAACGCCTACGAAGAAGCATGGCGATCATTCCGCAGGATCCCACTCTCTTCCTCGGCACCTTGCGGTCGAATTTGGATCGTTACAATGAACATTCCGATGAGGCCGTTTGGAAGTGTTTGGAGCAAGCAAGATTAGCGGAAATGGTTCGTGGTTTGACCGGTGGACTTTTGGCTCCTGTTACGGAGAACGGATCAAACTTTAGCCAAGGCCAACGGCAGTTGCTTTGTTTAGCAAGAGCCTTGCTCGCTGGAGCTAGGGTAATTGTGATGGACGAAGCCACCGCCAGTGTGGACGTTCAGACCGATGGCCTGGTTCAAGAAGTAGTTCGGCAATCTTGTAAGAATGTAACTATGTTGATCATTGCTCACCGTTTGGGAACAGTGGCAGATTGCGATTTAATTCTTGAAGTCAAAGAAGGTAGATTGCATCGAACGCTCAACCTAAAAGAGAAAGAAAAAGAAATCCTCCCTTGTTAAACACTTGGGAGGATCTTCTTCATTCTCAACTCTAAATTTTATCTTCGAAAAAGAAATTTGGGCCGCTTTGAATTACGGCAATTTTTTATTGGCAAAGAGTGGCTTCAAAAGCTCCGCTCACACTTCCACTAAGATTTCCAGTGCCAGAACTTTCTGCCACCAATCGACCCTGCACCCGAGTCGCCGAAATGGAATCGATTTGAATGAGGCTTTGTTTTGCAATTTTCATCTCCACTTTTTGTCCTTGTCGGAAAACGAAAAATACCGGGGCGCTCGACGGCTTATTTAAATCGAACTCATATCTTCCCACTTGAGGTGGAACCAGAAAGCTCAGGTGATTCTTTTGAGGTACAGAATTTGCGCAGTTAATATTGTCACCCTCACCAGCGATGGTAATGTCGAGCTTTCCATTCTCATTGTAAAAAATGGCAGAGGCCATGGCCCATCCACTTCCACCTAATTGTCCACCGGCGCGTCCGTCTGGGGGTAAAAGCTTGTCCTTTTCTTGTTGCGCCCCGCATGCGGCGAGAAACAAAATTGATGCGACGATACAAATTTTTTGGATCATAGAGCCCTCCTATCCACTACGCTAATGAGGCGATCTCGTCTTCGCAAGAAATAAGATTCCTGGCATGAAGATTTAAAGAAAAATTCACTAAGTCCTCTATGGGGGACTCCAGCTTCTTCCAAATTTCTTTCTTTTTCTTCTTTTCAATCACGTGAAAATTCTTGAGCTCATAGTCTCGATTTTTTCGATCTACCCGAAGGTCAATGAGTCCTACCATTTCCCCTTCCATAAGAACCGGTAAACAAAAATATCCCCACTTGCGTTTTTTCTCTGGAACATAACATTCCAAGACGTAGGGAAAACCAAAGAGCTGCTCAAATCTTTTTCGGCGAATCACCAGATTATCAAAGGGAGACAAAATCAGAGTGCGAAATTTGGCCCCTTTAGCTTCTTCAAGGCTCTTTTCAAAACCCTCCGTCCAATAAAAATTTTCCCGTCCATCTACTTCTACCCTCGAGATCCAATTTTTTTCTAAACCCGAGCGAAGCGATTCTTGAATTTCTTTTTTTAAAGAGGTCCTTAAGTAACAAAGATCCTCTAGAGTGAAAAAACCATGGGCCAGCAATTGCGAGCGCACGAAATGATCAGCGAACTCTTGTTTAGAGGGAGCTTTTAGGGAGAGAGATTCGGGAAAAGCTCTTTCCGTTAATTCATAAACTTTTTGAAAACCCTTTCTGGCGGAAATCATTAACTTTCCTTCCATGAAGAGTTGTTCCAAAACCTGTTTTTCCGGGGATCTTTCAAACCAACCCGACTTTGCCTTTTGCGAAGCAAAGTCCCTTAACGATAGCGGCCCTTCTCGTTCGATTTTTTTCAAAATCATCGGACGAAGTTTTTTGTGTTCATTGGTTTCTCGAAACCAATGAGACTCCCCCGACAAATAGCGCTGTTTGCGAAGTAGAGAATAGCGAAAGTGAGAACGAGGTAAAAAACTAGCGGCATGGCTCCAATATTCAAAAGCCACCCCTCTAGCCACCATAGAGGCCAAGGATTCGCCCTCAGGAATTCGAGAAAAGAGAACGTGGTCGTGGGCCCTAGCTATCACAGAAATGGTATCGATCTGCACATAGGTGAGGTGTTCGAGAACGGCCTCTGAGGTGCGGGCCACAGGGGCAGAGTTACCCATAAGTGCTTGACTATAAAGGGTTATTCTTCTAGCCTCTGCAGAACGCAATCGGAGAATCTTGGACATTCCTCGCTTCTACCATGGCAGCAAACTTCTACTAGGAAAATTGCTAGTTTCGAATTATAACGTGATGCATCAATTTTAACTTTTTTGAGCGAGTCATCGATGAACACCCTTCTCACTTTGCTTCTTTTCGCCCTCATCCCCTCTGCCCAGGCTGCCGTTTGGGAAACCCGTAATCAATGGAATCCCTCTTGGGAAGAAAGATATGAAAACTGGGTTCAAAAAGAATGGCGCGTAGATATTTTTACCAGCTCCAGAAGTCCCTATTACGGACTCTCCCCCGATTGTGCCGACACTGTGTATTCCATGCGAGCCATCTTCGCGTTCGAAAATGGACTGCCCTTTGCCTTCGTAGACCCATCCACTCAAAGAACGGTGATTTCGAACGAGATTCGAAAATTTGACGAGGTTCCTCAAGGTGCCCAACGAGTGGTTCGCTTCCTTAAATGGACCTACGACATTCTTTCCACTTCTAGCTTACCCAACGACACCTATCCCGTAGCCATTAGCCGAGACACGGTTCGTGCCGGTGGTCTTCTTCTAGCGAAAGAGAGCAAACACTCTTACACCATTAAAAAACTGAACGAGACTGGAGTTCCCACGCTTATTTATTCCACCCAAGCCAATACCGGAGATTTGAAAGTTCGTTCTTGGCCAAGCGTTGGATACTTGTTTTCTCAAGGCATTAAACAACCCAGCGGCATTCGAGATTTTCGTAAGCAAGAAGATCTGTTGAAGCCTGTTTGGGAAGTGCCAGGCTACAGCGATGAGCAATACCAAGTGGGAGCCAACCGCTGGGTACAAACTATGCAATCGAAACTAGCCTTGCGCACCGAAAGTGCATCGGAATTGATGGAGCGTTTGATGGAAGACGTTTGTCAACTCGCTCAAACTCGAGTGGAACTGGTGGCCGAAGCTCAGAGGAAAATAAAATCCGTGGGTGATCGTTGCTTTAATGCCGCTGAATACGACGATCTTTCTACCCCTTCACGAGATGGTCAGTTAAAGGCAGCCTTTCAAGATCTCTCCGCTGGATATGCAAGAGTGATCAAAAAGAATCAAAAGCTCTCGCGCGAGATGGCAGAACAACTCAGCAATATTTTTGCTAAGTCGGCTCGCGATGAAGCCGGATCGCAATACTGCGTGGTGAAATATGGTCGAAAAATCTCTCTTGGAGAACTTCGACGACGCATAGAAGCGAATTTGATCTCTTCGAATCCTAACGATACACTGGAAGTACGTTGGGGAGAAGAAAAGGGGCCCTCGGAACGCGCCAAGCGGTGCCCCACTTACTAGTTCATGAAAAAACACATCGGAATCGTGATTGGATGCCTCCTTCTTCTTGGATTGGGGGCATTCTTTTTTTTCCGTATGGATTCTTCTCCGGCTCCAGATAGCTCTGCAGAATTCCTTCAGTTCAGTCCAGGAAAACCCAATCCCCCCTTGGCCATCAAAACCGAATCCTTAGACTCCGTAAAAGCTTGTGTAAAATCTCTGGAACCTAAAGATCTGGAACAAGAACTTTTTTCTAGGTTGGAAAATCCAGAGCCAAAAATTGTGTGGAAGATCTGGCATGTGAAAGCGGAGGGCGAAAAGCAATACCGATTACGCCTATCCAATGAACCGTCAGAAAAGGGTCCAGAAGCGTTGACCTTAAAAATCTTCGACGTAGATAGAGAGGGACTGCCCGATCTAAAAGAAACAGAGCTAGAAAATCCCTTAGGGAAACTTTCGGAATTCTTGGAAGACAAACACGTCCTCTTTCAAGTGGAATCCATGGACTATGTGGGAAAAAACGAAAGCACCCTTCACATCGAGCGAGAAGATGGCCGAGTGGTGGAAGTGGAATTCGTTTCAAAGCGAGGGCGCCTCGCCTGCTCAGGGAAAACGGAACTCTCTTGCCACTGCTTTGAACCAAAAGTTCCTGTGGCCTTGGACGACGAAGATCTTCCCGACGACCATCCAGATAAAATTCGCCCCTCCACTGAAACAGAAACGGGCAACGAATCTGAAGAGCCCATGGAGTCAGAGCCCCAGCCTGACCCCACAAACTCTCAAGACTGAAGAAAAGATCAAATTCAAAAAGGCATTTCCTGTTTGATAGGTAGAGGAAATCTCACTCAAGATTTTTTCATCTTCCACTTTTCGTTGGCTCTGAATAGCCTGTCTTTTTTCGGCAATTACTTCGGGATGAGTAAACAACCAAACCCAAGCATCAAATTTTGCCTTTCTATTGCTACCAAAAATAGACTTTAGAAGAAGATCAAAAAACAATGCGGGCAACAGGCGAAATAGATTCGATTTAGATAAGAACAAAAAGTAATTCAGCCATCGATTTCGTTCGGTGAAAAACGCTGTTTTATAGGCGATTCTGCGAGTGCTACCGCCATCAAAGGTTTTTGCTCTGGACTTTACGGCCATAAACACTTGCCGCCCCTCAAGCCTTGCACGCCAACCCAAGTACACATCCTCGTGGTAGATAAAATAGTCTTCATCGTAAGGCAGGCCAAAAACTTCTTTGTTAAAAAGAAATGCGCTGCCATCGGGATGAAAAACGGAATGCTCGTTGGTTCCTTGCCTAGGGCTGACCGAGGAATTTTCTACGAATTCATTTGAAGTTCTATTGTTTGAACCATTTGCGGGACGGACAATGCGTCCAAAAATATTGATCTTGGATTCCAAAACGTCGTCAAACCCTTCACGCTTCACCAAGGAGGTAACGATACCTTCATTCCCTTTTTGTTTTTGTCGAAGGTATTCGGCCAGCAATTCCTTTAGCCAAGAGGGCTCAGGGAGATTGTCGTTATTTATAGATGCTACTAGAGGATATTTTGCTTCTTTCGTTCCGGCATTTACGGCACCGGCATATCCCAACTGCTTTTCGAAACGAAGATAGCGAAGGTCATTCCAGGCGGCTGGGCCCTTCTGGTTACCGGCTTGAGAATCCTTCTTGAAACTCTCCACCACTTTCTCTGTTTCATCATTCACAACGCCATTGTCCACTACCAATACTTCGAAAGAGACACCCTCTTGAAGCCTTAAGCATTGTAAAACTTGCTCAACAAATTTGGCTGCGTTCCATGTGGGAATCACAACGGAAACAGAAATCTCGTCACTCATGATTGGCTATGTTATATCAATTTCATGGACAATTTCACAAAGAATCCAGACTACTTTTCTAATTCTCGGTCGGAAATTCTACCATTCCTGCAGGGGACATTTGAAAAGTCTCTGGATGTGGGCTGCGGCTCTGGAATCGTATCTGCGGCCTTAAAAGCGAAAGGGATTGTCAAAGAGGCTCACGGGATTGAATTAAACCCTACGGCAAGAGCAAAAGCTGCAATGGTTCTGGATAAAGTTTTCGCCGATGACTTGAGCCAATCAGATCCTAAGGAAATTCCTGGATCCTATGATTTGGTTCTTTGTTTGGATGTTTTAGAACATATGTACGACCCATGGGGCGCTTTATCTAGAATTCGTACCTTGCTCCAAAAAGATGGAACCCTTTTTGTGAGCATTCCCAATATTCGAAACTTTCGGGCCACTCTTCCTCTATTGGTGAAAGGTGACTGGAAGTACGAAGACGCGGGAATTTTAGATTCCACTCACATTCGCTTCTTTACCAAAAAGACAGCCAGAGCCTTGGTGGAAGACGCAGGCTTTGAAATCCAAACATGGGGATCTAGCGGGTGCCAGAGAGGTTCCAAAACCTGGTGGATCAATCTCTTCACCTTGAATCTCTTTCGAGAATTTTTTGACCTTCAATACTTTATCGTGGCAAAGCCCAAAGACGTTTCCAAAGTGTAAACAAGATTCCTTGCTCGCCCATTAGGAAGTTTGACCTATGGATCGAAACTCTATAGGTTCAGCCCCATGATTTACCTTTTCCTACTCGCGTCTCTCGCCTTCGGTTCTGACGACCTTATTCCCGAAAATTGGGGCAAGTTTTGTCCCTCTGGATTTGCCGATCAGGCACCAAAAGATTTTCACACTAATTTACCCCTCACCTTCGTTCCGGAGAAAAAGGACCGCCTCCATCGAATTGTGTGTGAACGATTTGATGCCAAGACTGGCGAGAGAAAAGCAAAATGGAATCTGCATTTCTGTGAAGACTTAAATCTCAACAATTATACCGACGAATCCTTTTATGTTTCCATCACCCCTTGGTTTCAGTTCCATCCAAATTATAAGCGCGCGGAATTTCTTTTGTTTCCCAAATACACAAAGTGGGTTCGACACCGCCTGCCTGTGAGCGGCGCCTTTGAAGAAGTGATGACTCTACACTTTATGCGAAATCACGAATCAGAAATGGAAATCATTTTCCAGAATAGCTCTAAGGGCGAAACGGGATTGATGAAAAAAGGTGCGAAGTCGATTTCTGCGACCATCTTTTTGAACGTGAAAATGCGAGTTTTGGAAGATCCAATCACCTGCGAAATTCAGTAAAGAATTCGATTAGACAATATCCTGGGAGGGATTATTTCGCTTCGCTCGAAAATAAAAGGACTGCATACGTTGATTCCGATTTCGCAAACCGAATTGTATTGGTTTTCCAAAATCTAAATTTAAAATTCTAAAGCTAATCCAGCTTGAGCGGCAAATCCGTTGCGCACCAATCGAACCTCTTCACCAGTAGATTGTATTTGCAATCGCTTTTCCGCAGTCATCGAAGTAAAGCGCGGACCAGAAACCGAATCAACTGTATAATAGTTCGATTGCAAACGGCTATAACCAGCCTTTACAACCAAATCAAGCATACCCCAAAGCGGGAGTTGACCTCCCAGAAACGCATTTAGCTCTCCAGCTAAAGCACTTGCCTCGTACTTGCTCACGTTGTTACTAGAATCGACGAGATTCTGCGAATACTGGGTGGTCCCTAAACCTAGCTGCAATTCAAAAAACGCATTGAACTCACGGGTACCCACGGGCAAATAAAACCATTTTCCCACCAAACCAGCGGTCCACCCTTTTAGGGTATTTGTTTTGGTTAGGATGAGAGCGTTGGCAGAATTGTATCCCTTTAACTGAATTTCTTTTTCTTGATTTGATTTATAGAAAATCCCCAGCGTGGATGAGGGAGTGTTCAAAAACGAAAGAGCTCCGTAAAAATCTCCAAATTTCGAAAAAGTACTTTCGGGCTCCCCCGAAGTAGTGGTGAAGGTACCCTCGTAAGATGTTAAAGATGAGGCATTGTTGATTAATTTAGGCTTTGCCAAGGTGTATTGATAGGAAAGCTCTAGGGCAGCTAATGCCGGAGAATGGATAAATAAGAAAAATAATGGGAAAAGCAAAACTACTTTGCGAATCCTTCGGTAAAGAAAACGAAGGGCTAGGAAAATAGCGACTAGAGCTGCCCATCCAAAGGTAACTGATTCATCTCTAGCAGTTCCATCAGCAGCGATCACTTTGGAAACACAACCACCGCCGCTCTGATTCGAAGTAGTGGTTGCACTAGAAGTTCCCTCACCACAAACTCGTTCCGCCGAGGGGCCGCCAGAAACAGTGCCGCTCAAGGCCGCACCACCATTGGTGCCATGATAGCTTGAACAAAAATTTCCAGACCTAGATCCAAGAGTGGTGGGATTCACACACTCCATTGCGTCTTTTTCATCTTGACTAAGGGTTCGAAAAGCCAAATCTCCGGCACTTAGAGCGGAGCTCATTGTAGCCGAAACTAGAATCGAATTATTACTTGTGTAAGTAGGCGGCTCAATGGTGTGGTCTAGACCAAGGCAATGGCCGATTTCGTGGGCAAGCACGCCTACAAGATCGTAGGAACCCGCGCTTCCATCCACTGCAAAAGTTCCTGTGGCCTCACCATTAACCACAATATCGCATTCTTGCACCAATAGCGTACCGTTGTTGGTGCTGGAATACGCTACGGCAAGGGTACCTGTGTTGCCAATCTGATTTCCCCCCGCCGTCGTGCGGTTATCCCACATCACAACGTTAACGCCATCAACTGCGCGAGTGTTCGTCGACGTACCAATTAGATTTACAGAAAGATTTGACCCACAAAGATTGTTCCACTGCGCAATCGCTTGATTTAAGGCCGATTGAAATTCAGCAGTTGTCAGTTCTGGAGCGATACTACCTCCATAAATCGTTTGGTCAGTATTTACTCGAAAATTTAAGGTTCGATTCGACCACTGAAATGCCTGACTTACTGGTCTGGCTCCCTGGTTGTAGCTACCTCCTGTGAGAAACACAAAAGCTTCAGCTTTCTCTAAAGAGGGAATAACAAGAACTGCTGCAGCCAAAAGAAAAATAGAAAAGTTTTTAATCACGGCCAACCTCTTTTAAAAACCATTCTTCGAACTTCTTTTTGGTAAATGTGTCTTCACCTTTGGAGAATTCAATCTTTAGATCGATTTCAGATTTTTCCCTAGGTTCATTGATTCCAACCCGGTACACAATTTTTTGTGAATCATCTTGAACATCGATCATCGCGCTTCGGACACGAATTATTCTTTCTCCCAAGGGCGGGCAAACCTGTGAAAGAGAAGTCTCTAAAATATCCACCTTCCAAAACACCAAATCTACCGGATGATTGATACCTCGACGATTCACTGATGTTCGGTCGGTAATTGTTCCCAAAAACTTTGCGCGAATTTGGCAAACGCTACTACTAGCCTGGACAACTTCTTTGGCCTTCGTGGTAGCGCAGGCGACGGAAGATAGAAAAAAAGAAAGAAAAATAAGTGTCTTCATGCATTTAAGGTTAGGTAGGGGTGTATGAAAACGCAAATTTAATTTCTTTTAGGAGGGATTACCTCGCGCTCCTGCGCTCGGCCTTCGGCTCGCTTTCGCTCGTGGAAAACTAGCTTCCTGCTAGTTTTCTCGAACCCGCTCAGCTTCTCCTTACCCTGCCCCCATCTGTCCAAACTCCCAATTTCGATTCCCAGCTAGGCGATCAACGATGCGATCGCGAGGCGTATATCAATATACGCCGGAACGACAAGGAGGAGATCAACAACGCTGGGAACGAAATTCGGAGTTTGGCGGAGAGGGAGGGATTCGAACCCTCGAAACGCGATTAACGTTTACTCGATTTCGAATCGAGCTCCTTCGGCCACTCGGACACCTCTCCGGATCTAAAGGCGATTTGGCCATGGATTTGAATTGCCTGAGACTAATGGGAGGCGGAATCGATGTCAATTGAAGAGAAAGTTCGATCCCTGCAAATCCCATCAAATTGCTTAGGGGCCCTTACTGTTCCCGCCAAGCGTCAATAGGTACAAAGAGGGAAAGGAGATCATATGAAAACAAACACTCTGATCGTATTAGGAATTTTCACTCTAACTTCACTTCCCTCTCTCGCCTTTGGTTCCTGTGAGCCGAACGAGTTTGTGGCTGTGGAAGGCACTCAGGCCACTATTAGCATTTCTGGCAGGGGGTATAGCCCTCGTTGCCTGAAAGTACAAAAGGGAACAGCAGTGACCATTCAGGCCAGTGATAGACATCCTCTACAAGGGATACAAGTGAATGGCGGACCCAAGAATCCATTTGTGCGAGGCTCCGATGCTACCCGTCCAGAAACCCACAACCTAGTGGAAGCGGGAACCTATGGCTTCTTCTGCACGGATCATGGAGATTCCCATGGATCGGGCATGGCCGGCGAAATCTTGGTGGAATAGTAATTCAGAAGAGATACCAAAAACACAAAAGCCCCTGCCGACGAGGCAGAGGCTTTTTTCTTTACCGATTTTTCGAAAAATTAGAATCCGAAAAAGTCGATCGTCTGGTTAGGAGCGATCTCACGAACGGCTCCGATTCCTTTCACGTCGAAGGGACGAGAAGAAGAACCTACCACTTGGCGAAGTTCGCCGTTCATGGTGAGACCCAAGGTCAAGTCGCCCACTTTATAGAGGCTCTTATACACTTGGTCCAAAGCGGCAGTAGAAGGCGCCAAGGTTGGCGAGCTCTTGCTGCTGCATCCGATGTCGTAGAGTCGTCCCGATTGCATCATCAAGTGAGCCATGGTGGCAGCACGATCGTAACCATTGAGGTAAATCATTCCCACAGGCACTTCACCTTTGATAGAAATTTCTTTTACGTCTTTGGATCGTGGATCGCAGGCAAATTTTACTTTGTCTTGATACACACGAGCGTTCCATTGAGCGGCAATGTGTAGGTCTACCAAAGTAGCTCGTTGAGCAGGAGTTTGACCGTTATATTCGGCAGCCAACTCACCGGCTTCTTGGTTAATCACGCCTTCATTGCGAGCGAATACGAAACGGGCTTTTTCGTTTACGTCATCAGGAATCAAGGTCATGTGCTGACCTCTCATCACGATTTTCCCCAACAATGGAGATTGACCTAGTGGCTGAGAGCTTCCATCGGCACGCACCAAGTGGAAGTTTTTCGCTTGATCCATCACCACAAATTGTTGGGTGCGATCGATGCGAACTTTGGTTTCGAAGGCTTCGTCAGCATACACAATGGCGGAAGATCTAGCGTAAGCTTTCAACGCTGGGTGAATGCCCAAAGAGTATTTCGCCAACTGTGCGTAGGTCTCAACGCTCACAGCATAGGAACCACCATCAGCCATGCGGTTGTCGCAGGCGCCTTGCAAGCCAGCGCGGGCGCCAGTTCTGCAGGTTACGTGGGGATATCCGTCGATGTGACGAGCTTCATGCATGAAAACAGAAGCGCGATCCAAAGCGGTATAGTTCGAAGAAAGCATCATGGTGCAAACGTACATGGTCTTTCCACCAAAAGCGTATACGTAAGCGGCAACACCTTTGGGGCAATTTTCGTCGATCTCCATGTCAGTGATGCGACCGATGAAGTAGTTGTACCAGCTAGAAGCGAATCGGCCGGAAAACAAATCGTCTTTCGATCTGTCCATGGGCATATTGAACTGGGTTTTGCGCATGAACATCAAACCAGCAATCAAATGCGATTCATGGGAATCGGTGTAGCAATACTCTTTGTCTGCCAAGTGGCGAAATTGAGTAAAGTGGCCAGAGATTTCCTGCATTTCTTCTTTAGAAATACATTCTTCTGCCATGGCAGGAGCAGCAAACAACAATAGAGCTAGTATGGTAAACAGTTTCATTTTCCCTCCAAATGATGGGTCGATTGGACCACAGGAAGGCGTGGGACCCTAAAGGTTCCCTCTAAAAGCTTGGCACTCAGGCTTACAATCGCTTACATTTTTGCCTATAAAAATTACTCGCCCGAGGGGCTAGCGGAAGATAGTTCTTTCAAGCGGTCTAAAATGTAGCCCCTCACCTCTGGCGACCTAGCCTCGGCGGCCCAGCGCTCTAGCTCTTCTTTGGCCAAAGGGTTTTCCTTGGCCTGTTCAGCCAAGGCGTCCACCGCCATATAGACCAAGGCTTTTTCTTGCATGGATTTTACTTCTTCCATGGTGTGGGGAGCAGCCATTCTTTCTTTTAAAGGTGTGAGCGCCACTTCTTTTAGCGCAGACCAAGCCCGATTTCCGGCCATGTCTAAAAGAAAAATCGCGTAAATTCGCTCCGGACCTGAGGCCCCTTCAGAGGTCACCAATTTTGCCAAAAACTGCATTTCCTTTTCGCCCATGGCATCGGCCTGGGCCTTTGCCTTTTGCTCGGCCTCTTCGGCATTCACATTCACAGAATCAATTTTAAGGGCTTCTTCTTTCAGCGATTTTAAGAAATTTCCATCCACCCCCTCTAAGGGCGGAAGCGAGGCCTGTTTTTCTTTCCACTCCTGGGGCACTGGAGCGGGCTGACGAAGAAAGGTAGGCAAATTGGGCGACGAAAGAATGGGCTGAACTTTTTCAGGGGACCAAGCATACCAACCTACGATCCCTAGAACCAAAACAATCACCAATGCCAAAACTAGTTTTTTCACTTTTGGGGCTCCACAAAAAGGTCTTCTAAAAAGAACGCCAGCAGTTCGGATCTACCCTGAAGTCCAGACTTTGAATAGATATGACTCAGTTGCTGGGTTACCGTTTTTTCGGAGGTATTTCTTAAATGAGAAATTTCTTTATTGGCCAAGCCTTTTAAAACCATCCAACAAATATCTTGTTCCGCCGCACTGAGGTTCCATTTGAGCATTTGGGCATGAACTTTTTGGTTTAGATCTTTGGCCAAATGAGCGGTTTCTTTTCTATAGGTATCTAGATCTTCCCTAGCCCGCCCGATCTCTACCTGCATGTTTAGGTTAAGCTGCCTTACCTGGAAAAACTTCCATAAAATCATGGTCGAAGCAGCCAGTAGCAAGCCCATGGTGGTAAATTCTCCCACCACATGCGCCCAACCGGACCCTTCTTTCATGTCCACATAAATGTCCCAGGCGATAAAAGCCGTGCCAAGCAATAGGAGTGCAACTAAAACCGCCGCTTCTTTCCTTTTCATGGATCCTAGAAACCTCCTATAGCCCAAGCTTAGTGTGGAATATTACAGAGAAATTCAATGGGGGAAAGATCTGATACTCTTTTTTTCGCTAGCGGCGATACTAAATTTAGAGAAATGAGGAAATCATGAAGATTTTGACTGTATCCAGCGTGAATCCCCCCTACCAATATTCCACCCCAGAAATCGTTTCGGCTGCCGATCGTCTTTGGCTATCGAAGCAGGAAGAGAGAGTCCGATCCACGGCTTTAAAAATCTTCAAAGGGGCAGATATCCAAAAACGGGGCTCGGTAATCCCCATCGAGGAAGTGTTCACGCCCACCTCCTTTGCGGAAAAAAATGACATCTATATTCGAGAGAGTAAAAAGCTCGCAGAACAAGCGCTGCTATCGGCCTGCGAAAAAATCGATCTTTCGCCCTCCAAAATTGATGTGCTCATCACCACTAGCTGCACTGGATTCATGATTCCATCGGTGGATGCTTTTCTGGTGGACAAACTGCAGATGAAAAAAAATGTGATCCGCATGCCCGTAACGGAAATGGGTTGTGCCGGAGGAACCGCTGCCACGATCTATGCCAGGGAGATACTGCGAGGCGATCCCAAAAAAATCGTCGCCATCGTTGCCGTGGAGCTGCCCAGCCTTACCTTCCAACACCAAGATCTATCCATGGAGAACATTGTGAGCACGGCAATCTTTGCCGATGGGGCCGCCGCCATGATCTTAAGCGGTGAAGGCAACGGTATTGAAATCTTAGACACCAATATGCATCACTTCGAAGAATCTACCTATTTGATGGGCTATCAACTCACCAATCATGGACTAAAAATCGTACTCGATAGAGATGTGCCCGACGCCATTTCCTCTGAGTTTCCAAAATTTTTTCATCCGTTCCTAGAAAAGAATGGCCTCCATTTGAATGACATCTCTCATTTTGTGTTTCATCCGGGAGGTAAAAAAATTCTGCAACAGGTGGAAAGCCTTTTGTCTCCTCACGAAAAAAACGTGGAGTCTTCGAAAAAAGTTTTGCGAGAAAGGGGAAATCTTTCTAGCGCAACCGTTCTTTGTGTTTTGGAAGACGTGCTTCGACAGAATCCAAAAAAAGGGGACCTAGGATATATGTTGGCCTTTGGTCCAGGCTTTTCGGCTCAGAGTATTCTATTGAGGTGGTAAGATGAAAACCTTCGATCTTGCAATCATTGGTGGCGGACCTGCAGGTAGCTTTTTGGGTCATCTTTTGTCGAAAGAAGGTGTATCGGTAGCGATTTTCGACGACCAATGGAAAAAGAAACGGAAAATTTGTGGAGAATACCTATGCCCCAAGGGAGTGGAAATTCTTTTGAACGCAGGACTTTCCCACATCACCGGAGAAAAACTCATTAAAGGAATGAAGCTGGTGTCGCCGGATGGAACCTCTGTGTGGTCGAAGTTTCCTCACAGCGCATCTGGCGGAGGAAGAGCCATTCGTAGAGATCAATTCGATGCTGCTCTTTTAGAAGAATCTCGCAAGAGTGGCTGCCAGCTCTTTCTGGGAGAAAAAGTAGAGTTTCAATACGACGGAATGCTTTGGAAAATTTCCTACCGAGGAGAATCGTTCTTTGCCAGGCAGCTGGTGGGAGCAGATGGAAGACAATCCTCTGTGGCCAAAAAAGTTGGTGTAGAAAAACGAAATCATAGCCACCGCGTTGCCATTCACCAATTCGTTCCTCTGGAAAACACTAGCCAATTTGGCGAAATGCATATTCTTAAAAGCGGCTCTTATGTGGGAATCAATCCCACGGGCGAGAAAGAATTCAATCTCTCCGTTGTCTGTGATGCTGAACTCATTAAAGGAAAAGAAGTGGCCACTGTTTGGAGAGAAATTCTTTCAGAATCTCCGGAATTGTTTTCTCGCTTTTCGCCTTTCTTTGAAGAGGAACTCTTTGTCACGAGCCCCATTTCTCATCAGGTCTCTGCAGTTACTGGAAAAGGCTGGTCTTTGATAGGCGATGCCGCCGGATTTTTAGACCCCTTAACTGGCGAAGGCATGTATCAAGCCCTACTTTCGGCAAGTCTATTGGCCAACGCCTATTTAGAAGAGAGGTCAAGATCTCTTTTTCCTCAAAACTTTTCTCAGTATGAAAAACGGCGAAAAGAAGTTTTCTTTCAGAAAAAGGTAATTAACTTGGTGTTTCAAAAACTGATCCGAATGCCCGTTCTATGCAATTGGATTGCTCGTTTTTTAAACCTCGATGAGAAGATAGCGAATACGTTTATTGGAATGGTAGGGAATATCTTTACCCCGGCACAGGCTTTACGACACTTGGTTTTAGAAAGGAAATAGTATGATCTTTTTACTCTTCGTTCAGTTTTGTTATGCATTTACCCTTACGCGGGGAGAAACAAATTTTGAACAGGCCGCCAAAAGCGCCAACTTCATTCGCTTTCAAATCGATTCCAAAAAGCTTGGGTTGTTTAGCAGCTCCTTTGAGGGATATGCCAAACAATTTACCGTAACAGCCAAGGTAAAAGGCGACACCGTGGAAAAAGCCACTCTGGTGATTCCCGTAAAACAGATTTCCACCGACCTCTATGCCAGAGACGATCAAATGTGGAACTTTTGTTTTGAAGAGAAAACGTATCCTGAAATCAAAGTGGAAATTACCAATCAAGTGCTAGCCAAAGGACAAGAGAAATTGGTTCCCGCGAAAGTGACCATCAGAGGAAAAGAAAAGGAAGTTCAAGTAAGCCTCAAAAATAGTTCTGATTCCAAAAAAGTTCGTTATGAAGGCACAACCCATTTGTCCTTTTCTCTTTTGGAAATTCCTGATCCTTCCATTGGAGTGGCCAGCGTAAAAGATGCCATCGACGTTACCTTTGCATTTGAAGAAAGTCCGTAAGGAAAGTCCGTAGGAGAGATCACTAATTTAGGCCTGCAAAGGAATGCCCTGTCTCTAGGAGGAGACAGGTGGTCAGATCTCGGTGATTGGCCGTGTCCCTCGCAAAATAGGTTCCCGTGCATGGAAATCGAATTCTGGACGATAGAGAGGCTATGAGGAACACCCCGAGGAATATCCCTATGAAACAGCAAGCCCTCCTATTCGGAACGCTATTTTCTTTTTTCTTTCTAGCTACGGCCTGTGGACCCGACACCACGGCTCAAGACATGGAGATGGCCGCTATGCGGGCAGTAATGGCACAGGGTGGCCCCGGTGCGGGAGGCGGATCTAATTCCACCGTCACCCAAACGGCCACGGTAACTACCACTGGAACATCCACTACCACTGCAACTAGCACGTCTAGTAACTAACTGGGACCAAGCTAGGTCACTGATCCTCATTTACTAACGAGCTTCAGCCTCTGCCTTTTTCCGCTGGTAGTAATCCCAATTTCCATCGGTGATCAGAAGTTGGTTTTTGTCTAATTCGAAAACTCGTTTGGTGATGGCACGCAAGAAGTAACGATCGTGGCTCACAATCATCACGGTTCCCTCAAAGTCTTGAATAGCCTTGAGCAACACTTCCCTAGATTGAATGTCCAAATGGTTTGTGGGCTCGTCGAGCACGAGAAAATTCACTCCTTGCACCAAGATATTGGCTAAAACCAGTCGGCTCTTTTCCCCACCAGACAATACGGACACCTTTTTTTCCACCTCGTCGCCAGAAAATTTAAAGGCCCCCAAGAGGTTTCTTAAATAGCCCAAGGTGGCGTGAGGGTTTGTTTCTTGTAGTTCCTCTAAAACCGTTTTCTTTGGGTCTAAAACATCCAACGAATTTTGGCTGAAGTAACCCAGTTTCACTCCCGACCCTAAGGCTGCACGCCCTTCGGTGGAATCCGTTTGTCCACAAATAATTTTCAACAATGTGGATTTCCCCGCACCGTTCACGCCCACAACGGCCACTCGATCTAGTCGTTTCACAATGGCGTTGGCGCCGCGGAACACCAATTTTTCTTTTCCTTCGTGGTTTTTCCAGACTTTTCCTAAGCCCTCTAATTTTACCACTTCGTCTCCACCCCTAGGAGTAGACGGCCATTCAAAATGGATCGCTCGCTCCTCTGGCGGAATTTCAATGCGATCAATCTTTTCTAATTTTTTCACCCTGCTTTGTACCTGAGCAGCATGAGACGCCCGGGCGGCAAATCTAGCGATGAATTCTTCCTCTTTCGCCAACATATCTTCTTGGCGTTTCGCTGCGGCTAGAAGATTTTCTCTTCGAATTTCTCGCTCACGTTCATAGAAATCGTAATTGCCCGAATAAACGGTGATGGTTTTATTGGCCACCTCTACAATTTTCGTAACCAGGCGATTCATAAAATCTCGATCGTGGCTGGTCATGAGAAGCGCGCCCGGAAACTGTTGCAACCAAGCCTCAAGCCAAACGATGGATTCTAAATCCAAGTGGTTGGTGGGCTCGTCCATCAATAAAACATCGGGTTGAAGGGCAAGAATTTTTGCTAAAGCAATTCGCATCTTCCAACCGCCGCTGAAACTTTCCGTGGGTCGATGATAGTCTTCAGGACCAATGCCCAATCCAGTAAGAATAGTGGCCGCTCGGCTTTCAATATCGTATCCACCCATATGTTCGAATCGGCTCTGAAGATCGCCATATTCTTCTAAAATTTTGGCCATCTCGTCGTCGTCCATGGGCTCCGTTAGACGTTGCTCAATTTCTGCGATTCGCTTTTGCACTCCCTCAATATCACCGCCCGCACTTTTCACTTCTTCTAAAGCAGAACGGCCATGCATATCTTCGATATCTTGAGAAAAATAACCCACCACAGGTTTGCCCGTACGAACGACCACACCCTCATCTGGCTCTTCTTCACCAAAAATCATACGAAAAACCGTAGTCTTCCCCGCCCCGTTGGGACCCACTAAACCTATTTTTTCTCCGGAATTGATCTGAAAAGAAGCGTTCTTATAAAGAACTTTGTTGCCGTAATTTTTGGAAATATTTGCCACTTGAATCATGATGGCGGCACCATATCATTTTTTGCCTCGTTTTTGGTAGCTCGACGATGAAAACAAAAAGCGAAAGCCTAGATTTTCGTAAAGGTGATTGGAAGTTGGATTGGATAGGTCTGTGTATAGAAAAACCTTTTCCTTTCCTTCCCGAAAGGCGTGCTCACAAGCAAAAGCGGTTATGGCCTGGGCATATCCTTTTCCCCTTTCCTCTGGGGGAGTATAGACATAACTGATATTGGAACCCTTGGGGGTTTCTCGAGTTCGCGCCGCCATGGAAACGATTCTTGATCCATTTCTCCAAAAGAAAATCTTTTTTTTCTGCGTGATTTCTAGAACTTCCTCCATTTTGGGCTCTAAATTTCCCGGAAGAGACTCTTTCACAAAGGCTGAAAACCAACGAAAAAATACGCCCAAATCTTCTGTGCGAAACTCAGAGGCGAAACCATCCACCTCCTTTTTTCGAGGCTGGGCTTTTAGCTCGTAAATTCCCTGTTCCATATTCAACTCCATGGCCACACCAAAAGACTCTAAGGTGTCTTTAAATGCTTTCGCCGAAGCGGAAGGCCCTAAACAACCTCGGAAATCTCGCCCCCCCAGATCTAAAAATAGTTGTTTTGCCTGAGAGAGATCTAATTCTCCAAGAACCAAAAAATTGGGTGGAGTCTGAACAGCAAAGGCTTCCTTTTCCCCTAACGTCCAGTAGAGTGTATTCTGTAGAGACTTTTTCTCTTCATTTACAATGGCATAAGCAAGATTGTATTTTGTGTCGTTTTGCAAAATACTTTTCTCATGCTTTTTTAGAAATTCGTCTCTAGATACGATTGGCATAGATTCGAAGCTACAAAGTCTGAACGACTTTTTCTTTTAAGATTCTTGGTTGGTCCGGATCACGACCCAATGACTTTGAAGCTTTGGTGAGCCACGGATAAATCGCCTGAAGGGCAACAATGGGCGCCAAACGAAAGTCAGAAATGGGCGGCAATGCTAAATCCACTTTCTGTTTCGCGTCCCCCACCAAAAAGACTTTAGCTCCCTGCTGGCGTAATTCTTCCGCGGCAGTAAGAACATCTTCTTCTCCTGATCCTGGCAAAGCCAATGCCACAATGAGAAACTTTTCATTCACAATTTCTTTTGGACCGTGACGAACCTCGGCTGTGGAAAATGCCTCAGCCTGTAGCCCTCCAACTTCCTTCAACTTCAAGGCAGTCTCCATGGCCGTGGCTAAACCCAATCCACGAGAGAGCACATAGACGTGAGAAACATTTTGAAAAACTGATTCTTTCGCCAGCATTCCCGAGTCATAGGCACACTGTAAGAGATCGGGCAGAGTTTTTAGCGCGTCTATAAGGTTTTTGTCGTTGGACCAATACGCAGCAAGACGGGCGATGGATGATAAAGTGCAAAGAACTGTTTTTGTGGCGGCAATGCTTTTTTCTTCGCCTGCATTTTGCGGCAACAACCATTGGGCGGCTTTTGCTAAAGGAGAATCCGTTTTATTAACGATGGCGGCGGTGATCGCCCCTTTTTCTTTGGCCGCCTTCAAAGAAGCCAATAGATCTGGACTTCCGCCGGATTGAGAAATGGCTAAAGCAAATTGATTTTTTAAATCTAATGGTGCCTTTAAGACTGTGGTTAAAGAAGGCGGCAACGAGGCCACCACTTTTCCAGTGCACAAAGGAAAAAGGTAGGAAGCATAAGTGGCGGCGTGATCAGAACTACCTCTAGCGATGGTGCAAACAAAAGCAGGATTTTTGTTTCTTAACTCTGTTCCAAGATCGGAGTAGGTTTTTTCCTCGGTAGAAAGTTGGGAGCGAATTCTTTCGATGGACTCTTTTGCTTCGGCCAACATCTGCGACATATACATTCCTCTTTTGTAGATTCATCGTACCACGCGGGCCGTGGATGACGAAGAAAGAGCGAAAAAATAGAGTGAAGAGAAAAACTATTTGAACGCGTTCAAAACACTTTCCATCATTACACTCATGGGAAAAGGTTTCGAAATCAAAGCAAATGCGCCCCTTTCCCTCGCATCGTCGAGACTAAAAGTGGTGTAGGCGGACATTAAAATTACTTTGGGTGGATTTGGAAATTTTTGGATTCGTTCTAACATTTCTATGCCATCCATTTCTGGCATTCGAATGTCTGAAACTATCACAGGGATGTTAGATTGAGATTGATAAACTTCAAGAGCTTCTTTGCCGTTTGATGCCTCTAAGCAGACGAACCCTTGACCTTCAAAATATTCCATTAGAAAGGACCGAATTTCTATTTCGTCGTCTACTATCAAAATGCGTTTAACCGACACAACCCACCGTCACTAGAATTTCAAAGAAACAATCTGACTTTTATTTTACTGCTTCTAAGGAATTCTTGACAATGAGAAAGCCTACCTTCTACCGGATCCCTTTCGTCGAAGAGAATACCCTTCACCGTATAAAGATACGATTTCATGATCAAAATGAGTCAGTGCCTTTCGGATAGATACCAAGTGGGCATCGATGGTTCTTGCTGTAACCTCAGTATCTCCCCAAATATTCCTTAAGATCTCTTCTCTTGGCACCACACGAAAAGGATTTTCCACAAAGTATTGCAACAAACGATATTCCACCGCGCTGAACCGCACCGCCTTATTAGAAACAGTGACCATTTTCGCGCTCTTTTGAATTTCTAAGTTCCCACAGCGAATCACCTCTCCTGAAGCGATCGGAGACTTTTTCAAACGAGAGGCAATTCTCGCCTTTAAAAGCGGAAAACTGAAGGGCTTCGAAATAAAATCATCAGCACCACTATCGAAACAAGAAAGCTGGGTGGCTTCATCGGTCTGGCCGGTAAGAATAAAAATCGGAAGGTCCTTGGTGTGAATCGATTGCCGAAACTCTCTACATAGGTCGATGCCATTCCTGTCTGGCATATTCAGGTCTAATAGAACCAAATCTAAAGTAGTCTTGGCTACTTTTTGAACGGCCTCACCTGCTGTGCGGGCTTCTTCCACATGATAAGTATCAGCCAATTCTTCTTTTAGAAGATCCAACAGATCTGGCTCGTCTTCCACGATGAGAAGGGAATGTTTCATCTGAATCCAAAATTCTTTCGTCGCTTTTTTAAAAGAAATATTTAATATCTTTTTTAAGATATATCATGGAAAATACGGGAGTCCATAGAATTCGCTGCCGCTTCGAGTGAACCAAACACAATCCCTTTCCTGCCCCCGTCTGAAGCTTCCTCCGCTTCCTACAGACCGCCCCCTTGACATTGATGGGTTCGGGCCTATTTTCATTTTGTGGACCCAATTGAAAGTTGGCCCACCCCAATAAAGCATTTATGCCGCTGCTATTTTTAGCTATGTAAGGTAAGCAAATGGAAAAACATAAAATGAAGATCAGAACAGTTGTTCTTCTCTGCCTCTTCAGCGCCGCCTTGGGAGCCGGCAGCACTGCTGCAATATTTCTTTGGGTAATCCCCTCTGTTTCAAAACAGGCCGCGGGTCAGCAAAAAGATCGTTTTCAATTCTTTCCGGGAATTCCCGAACCTTCCGACTTACCTCCAGGCGCGCCCTCTCCATTTTCGGATCCCGCGGAATGGGAAAGTCATTTCTTCCAACAGTTTTTCGGCGACCAACCAAGCTTTTTCGTATCGTCTCCGAAAATTCAGCTACGAGAAGATGAAACCTATTTCTATTTTGAACTCCCCTTAAAAGACAATGAAGAATCGAAGTTAAAGGCCACCGTCGTTGGAGAAAGTTTAGAAATAGAGGGAGAAATTCAGGAACGGCAAGTGGAGGATGGAGGAAAGTCAGAAAGATTTATGCAAAGAACTTTTTCTCAAGTACTGCCACTACCCCCTGCTGCCGACCCGAAATCATTGATGATCATTAGTGAACCCGGAAAGACGGTGATTCGATTTCAAAAAAGAACGGACGGTTGAGGCTCCGATTGCACCTTTACTGGCACCTCAAAAATTTCTGGAAATTGCACCGGTAAGGGAACGGACGACCGATACTCAAATTTCTCGATGAAAGAAATGAGCTTTGGAAAATGATGGGTGTTTTGAGGCTCAAGAAGATAGGCCTCGGATTCCAATACTTTTCTAGCGGAACTTAGATGAATGATGGATCGAAGCCGCTGCACGATTTGCCTACGAAATTCCAATGGCAAAACGTTTAAAGCCTGAAAGTCCGGGTCAATAACGGAATTGAACCAGAAACGATTTTCTGTTGATAGATTCTTTTGTTGTAGAATCTTTTCCCACCATTCTAGTAGCTGTGGAAGAGTTCCAAAGCTTAGGGCCGAAGACGAGTGAATCACGGAAAATTGAATATTGGCTATGTCTCGAGACCATTCCAAATAGCGATCCACATTCTTTTCCACCATCTCCCAAGCAATGGGGTAGCGAATAAAGGTATTTCTATCTTTGTAACCGTCGACACTGCCAAAAATTTCCACCCTTTTAAATTTCTGCAAAAGACCAAGGGTTTCTTCTGATGGGAATATGGAAAGATTCGTCACCAATTTTAATACAATATTCCCAGCAGCCTGCTGCTGATTGATGGCTCGTAGCAATCGAAGAAAATGATCACCTAGAAATGTTTCTCCTCCAATCACCTCAAGCTCTCGAACGCTGGACAGGTGGGCGAGAATTCGTTTCTCATCGCCGGGAAACAGGGGAGACTTTTGATGGCCGATTCTTTCAACTTCTTGATTCCAAGCGCTGGATAAATGAGAGGAACACATGAGGCAACGGGCGTTGCAAAGATTTCCAATGCTAAATTCTATGACTCGAAGGGCCCCAGCTTCATTGGAGTTTGGCGGAGAAGAAAACCACTTTTGAGAACGCATTCTCTTTGATCGAATTCCAGAGACCTCATCCTCTTTGCAACGGACACAGCCCTCGGGTATCTGCCCTTGAAGCATTTGGTCTCGAATGGCTTTCATCTCCGATGACTGTTCTGGAGCTTCGAAATTATCTACGGGATGAACCAAAGAATACCGACAGCAAGGGCGAATCCCGCCATTGGCTTGAATCGACAGGCCGTGCCAGGCCAAACCACAATTCCAGCTTTTTGGGGTCTCGATTTTCTCCATGAAGCTTCAGCATAGCTCCTAGACGAAAAAAGGGAAGAAAATCCGAAAAACTTATCGACCCGACGATTCCAATCGTTCTTTTTTTAAGCCGGCAATCGCTTCCAAAAAAATAGGCCAAGCGGAATAGAAAAATAGCAGCGCAATGGCATAGCCCACAATAATATCTGGCCACTTGCTTTGAAACCACCAAACCAGACTAGCCGCAGCGATCACGCCACTGTTAGAAATAATATCATTTCTAGAACAAATAAAAGTGGAGCGCATATTCACGTCGTCTTCTTTGTGACGCCATAGAAGATAGAAGCAATACAGATTGGCGATAAGTGCTAAGGCCCCAAGAACTCCCATGGTTTGAGATTGGGGCATGGTTTCCGTCAGTAACTTTAGAGTGGTTTCCCCTAGAACAAATAAGGCAAACCCTACGATGATGATTCCCTTGAGTAAGGCGGCCATGGACTTCCATTGATCGTTTCGGTGCAAAACGTAAAGACTAAAACCATACACAATGGCATCGCCAAGCATGTCCAAGGAATCTGCTTTTAATGCAGAGGATTTGGCCCATATGCCAGCCCCGAATTCGGCGATAAACATAAAGGCATTGATGCACAAAACAGTGACTAGCACCCTGCCTTGTTTTTTCCGTAACTGTTCAAGCTCTGAGCTCTTGTTTTCGCAGCAACTTTTTCCCATTCGGGCAAAATAGCCAAATTTCTACAAAAAGCAAAAGAAGAAAAAGCCTAAATTTCCGCTATCCTAACGAATTTTCTGCTTTAGTTTGAGAACTTCCTCGAGCAAACGATCGAGTTTCTCTTGGGTTTTTGCATCAGAGGAAGCCTTTGGGCCTGAGGCGGATTTTGGATCAAAAGTATCTCCAGAGTCCTGCTCTTTTTGAGTTTCGGCCATTCCATTCACCACCACACCAATCAACAGGTTTAAAATGATCATGGTTCCCAAAATGATGAAGGAGACAAAGTAGAGAACTGCCGCCCAGGGTTGGGCGAGATTCGCGATACATTGCTGAGGAAAGGACTCATAGCCATACAATTGACATCCGTAGATCTGGATCTTCATGATATCGGCCCAACCTTCCAGGGTGAGAATCTGAAAGAGAGTGAGAAACGTTTTTCCCAAGGATCCAAAATGAATGGGATCATTGCCACCAAATAGAAACACTCCTAAAACGCCGAACATATAAAAGTGCACGCTCAACAAAGCAACTACATACCCCATGGAAGGAATGCTTTTGAGAAGAGCCGTCACAATCACTTGAAGTTTTGGAAATGCGGTGACGATTCGAAGAATCCTTAACACACGAACTAAACGGAACACGGCAAAAGAGTTTGAGCCCGTGGGCACAAGGCAAGCAATGACAATACCCAGATCCACCACGTTCCAGGGGTCAGCCAAATACTTCCAAGGACGATTTCCCTTTGCCAAAACTTTACAAATGATTTCAAAAACGAAAAACCCCAAAACGGTGGCATCGAGTCTCTTCAACAGATGCCCGTAATGCTCCAGATAATACGGGCTTGTTTCGAAACCTAAAAGTACGGCGGAAAAGACGATGGCAAAAAGAACGGCTCTTTGAAAAATCGTCGATTGAACTATGCCCTGCATACGAAGAGTGAAAGAGGAAGGATTCACAAAAGACTCCTTTTGGTTTGAGTAAGTTTCGAGGAAATGAAAAAGAAAGCTCGTAAAGAAAGATACCCAGAAGCTCCCAAAACCAATCCAGTAATCAAGCAACCTAGGACGTAGGCCTGAAATACTTCAGGAGCTTGCTTCCATAGGCTCTGAGAAACCACTTTAAGATCGAGGCTCATTTTGGGAAAGTCGGGATAAAATTGCGCCCCAACCCAGAGGCAAAAAACCGTCAACGGAATGGTGGTAAATGGATTCGACACCAAAGTGGCAAGCACCGCTACCCAGCGATTTGCACGAATCATTCTGGCCAAAAAATAGGCCACTACCACTTGAAATCCCAAGATGGGCAACATGCCCACGAATAGACCCATGCCAAGTCCTCGAGACAAAGACTCGGGATCCTTCTTGGAGCGAAGAAGAAGCCTTAGGATTCCTTTCCAGCGCAATCGTATTTGCATATTCTTCCCAACCATATTCGGGAAAATGTTCTTGTTAGCAACCGCTCCTTCTAGAAACCATTGTGTTTATAGGCTTCAAGAAGCCTTTTCTGGAAGACTTTCATTTTTCCCTTCCCTCTTTCTTCGAATCGAATCCATCACCAAAGACAATACAATCGATCCACCAATGAGGGTGCCGATGATTCCCAGAGACCAAGTGATGGGGAATTTTCCACCGAAGGCCTCATTGAGATAAACCATTTTTAGACCCACAAAAACCAATACGGAAGCCAAACCGTATTTGATGTAGGCAAAACGATCCATGACTCCTGCCAACATAAAATACATAGATCGTAACCCAAGGATGGCAAAGATATTACTGGTGAACACAATCAAAGGCTCCTTCGTGAGCGCAAAAATTGCAGGAACCGAATCCACGGCAAAGATAATGTCGGTCAGTTCGAGAAACACCAAGGCTACAAAAAGAGGAGTCACATACAGTAGTCCATTTTTGCGAATGAAAAAACTTTGTCCTTCGATTTGAGGATGAATGCGGAAAACCTTTTTTAGGCCTCGGATCAAAATGTTTTTATTGAGATCGGTTTTTTCCGTTCCTGCAAAATACATTTTGATACCGGTCAAAATCAAAAGTCCACCGAAGAATACCACCACCCATTTGTATTGCATCAATACAGAGCCCATGGCGATGAAGATGGCTCGGAAAAAGAGGGCACCGAGAATTCCCCAAAAGAGAACTCTATGCTGATAGATTTTGGGAATTCCGAAATACGCGAACACCACTGCAAATACGAAGATATTATCTACGGCCAGCGACTTTTCCACGACGAATCCGGTGAGAAATTCGAGGGCCGTGGTTTTTGCCTGAGCTTCGGCGTCGAAGTTGGGAAGAGATAAAAAACGTTCATTTGTGGTGAATTGGTGTTTTGCGTAGAAATAAAATAAAGCATTAAACACAAAGGCCAAGCTGATCCAAACGGCCGTCCAGATGGAAGCTTCTTTAAAGGAAACTTCATGGCTCTTTCGATGGAACACTCCTAAATCAAGTGCCAATAGGGCCAATACAAATCCGGTAAACGCTAAGTAAAACCACCAATATTCCGCAAATGGAAACAAGATCATTTTTCGCCTCTTTCTTTCTTTCTATTTTCGTATAACTTATTGAATTGTTCTAATGGATAAAAATTACATCCAGTATCGCTTAAATCGATATACGGAAAACTCAACTAAACCTTGCGTCTTAAGGAGGCAGAATGAACACCTGGATTAACTACCACCATCTATACTACTTCAAGACCATTGCGGAAGAGGGCACTGTTTCCAAAGCGGCTGCAAAACTTCGCCTAGGTCAACCCACTCTATCTGCCCAGCTAAAACAGTTTGAAGATTCCATTGGAGTTCAACTCTTTGAAAGGCATCACAAAAAATTGGTGCTGACCGAACAGGGCCGAGTGGCGCTGGAATACGCCAAAAGTATATTTCAAATGGGTTCTGAAATGCTGGAAGCTGTTCATGATCGTTTAAAATCTCCCAAACCGCTTCTTGCCATTGGCGCCCTCGATACCATTCCCAAAGGCACAGTTTTGCAGCTGGTAAAATCAGCGCTGAAAATTTCTCCCTGCCAAATCACCCTACTCGAAGGACATCCCAATGAGCTTTTGAGGGAGCTCACTAGCCACCGCATCGACCTTTTGCTCACAAACTTTTTGCCCACTGCTGTGGAATCTAGAGGACTCCTTCATCGGGTGATCACCAAAAAGCCCGTATCTATCTATGGCACACCGAAATTTCGCGACCTACGAAAAGACTTTCCCAAAAGCATTTCGGGGAAACCCTTTATTTTACCCACCTACGACAGCAAGCTCCGTTACGATCTAGAACATTGGGGAAAAGTAAATTCTGTGGAATTTGATGTGGTTATTGAAAGCCAAGACATTGCTGTGAAAAAACTTTTAGCAGCCAATGGAATTGGCTTACTGCCCACGGCCTCTCACACGGTGACAAAACTAATTCTCAGTGGTGATCTTGTGGAGATTGGAAAATTAGAAGGAATAGAAGACCAATTGATTCTAGTGGCTGCCGAAAGAAAAATTGCCAATCCCATTGCGGCAACTTTGATGAAAAGATTTTCTGTATAGATTAACCAAATACAATTTACGTCTTTTATCTATTTTTGCCGTTTGTAGAAGTTCCGTAAAGTAAAGAGAACCGGGTGAAAGCTCATGGAAGGTAACACCCGCATAACCTTTACAAAGGAGCTTTTATGATGAAAGTGAACCCCTACCATGTTTTGAATCTTCGCCCTCGGGAAGAGTTTCCTTGTTTATCCTTATACGCTAGCTCTGAAAGAGATTTCGTGAAGCTAATGGATAAAGCCGAAGAAATTGGTTTAAAAGAATACGATGCTAAAGTTTTAGATGCCCTCTTAAAACCGATTCACGGATTCTTGAAAAAATATCCGAAAGAATCTTTTGCATCACCTTTGGCCTTGTTTTCATCGAAGGGGTTTGCGGGATATTCAAAACTACCTTTTCAAGTGCGCCCCCTCGCCGTGGTGGCCAGCAGCTTTCACGTAAAGCCCTTGTTGAAGTGGATGCAAAGAGAACATCCCTTCTCTCTTCTGTTATTGAACGAAAACGAGGCCATTCTTCATCAGGGTTCGCTAAGCCACTTTGAAGAAATTGAAAGACTCCCCTATCTGGAACTCCGAACCATGGATGGTGTTTTTCATGCACTTGATCGAGCCGTATACCGATCGGTTCAAAGCTCCAGGGTTCCCCTGCTCTTGGCTGGAGACTTCGACATGATTGAAGCCTATAAATCTATTAGCGGTTACAAAGCCATAGTAGATGATGTGGTTCTTGAGCCCAGCATTTTTCAGGATCAACAAAAGCTCCACAAAGCGGCCATCGAAATCTTAGAGCCCTACCTCGAGCAGAAGGAAAGCGCATTGTTACAATCGTATTGGGCAGCGGAACGGGCGGGTCGCACTAGTTCTACCTTGCAGGAAATTATTCAACTTGCCTTGGTGAACCGCGTGAAACATTTGTTTGTGAACGAAAAACTACATGTGTGGGGAAAGATCAACAAAAGCAGTGCCAACTTCACCTACAGCCCAAACCAAATGGCAGCAGAAGATGATGTTTTAGACGACCTTGCGGAAATCGTTTTGCGAAATCACGGTTCCGTAACCGTATTGCCCTCTTTCAAAATGCCAGATGGAAAGGCCGCTTGCGCGATCTTGAGCGGGGAAACCTTTGCATTACGACGAAATCTCAAGACGGCGGATACAGTGGAACGAGAACAACGGTGGCGTCCCGCCGCTTCTCTTTAATTGCGTCGAGAGAAATTAGTAAAGAACTTTTCTGAAACAAAAGACATCGAAGAAGGGAGTTATCCATGCAGATTATTTTTCGAAACCTAGAAAAATCAGAGTTGGCCAAAGAGGCCGTAGAGGAGCGATTGGGAGATATGGTGGAGAAATTCCCTAAACTTCGAGACCACAAAATAAAAGTTACCTTGTTTATGGAAAATTCTCCCATACAGGCGGGTCCCGATTCTTTTGGCGTGAAGGTTTTTATCCAGGGCAACGTTTATAAAACTCTATCTCTTTCAAAAACTTCTCCTAGTTTGTACAGGGCTCTAGCCGACCTTCGGGAACATCTATTAGAGGCGTTAAATCGACTCGGTGATAAAGAGCGAGTGATCGATAGAAACAAAAAGCGTCGTCACCTGGAAACCACGCAATAAGATCATCGCTTGAATCGTACATGTTGAAAAACTGTGAAACAGGATCCCCAAAAACAAGAGGTATACGAGGTATTATGAATTCCCGACGAACGCATTTGGAAATGGAGTGGAAGAAAAAACTAGCCATGATGTATTGGAGATCCCTCGTTTCTGTCCAAGAGAAAAAAAAGATGAGGATCACTCTTTCTAAGGCTAGGGCACTGGCGTAAGCCTTGCTTATTCCAGTGCCCCATGTCAGCCTTTAAGAATGAAGAAAATTATTTTTGCACTGGCTTTTTTGGTCCCATCCTTTGGATTCGCGAGTTCTGGCTTCGATCAGGGCAATCGATTCGTCACTTCTAACTTAGAAGGTGAAGTGTCTGTAACGTGTCGCGATGGCCGTCAGCAAGATTTTGCCGCTTTCCGATGTTACATGAACATTCTCGATCCTTCGGAATTTGCTTACTTTCGTGGACCGAAAAATACGGATGCCGATAAAGTGTTTTTAAAAGCTACCCGTGAAGATGGTTCCACATTTGAAAAGAATGGTCGCTACGATTCTGTGAATGGAATTTCGAAGAGTCGATTTAACCTTTGGATCGAGACTTTATTGCAGCGCCCTCTGTTAAAATTAGGCAAAAACGAAGTGGAATATCGATTAACAAAGGGCGATGTCGTTGTTTCTAAAGGTCGCTTTCTTGCAGAAGTCACGCAAGGGCCCGAACGAGTGTGTTCGAGAAGACGCCACTACTTTTCCAGCGATATGAACGACTGCAGAAACGGAAATTCTGTTTGCGATCAATATTTTCGAGACGAAAACTACTGTCAGTAAAAATTTACGATTAAAAAATAGAAAAGGACCCTAACGCGGGTCCTTTTTTTTGCGATTTTCTGAGCTCTTGAAAAGAATCTACTATTTTAAAAGCGAGTCTAGATCGGAACGCTTTTGAATGATTTTGGAAATTAATCCTAGCTCTAGGGCCTCTTTCGGGTCCAACCAACGATCGCGCTCCATGAGTTCGGCAAATTTTTCTACCGATGTTTTTCCCGATCTCTCTGCATATAAACGATGCATTTTGTGCTTGAGTGCGATGATGTCTTTAGCGTGAATCTCAATGTCGGTGGCTTGCCCACGAATCACTCCGCCAGTGAGCGGCTGATGAATCAAAAGTTTTGCATTGGGAAAACACACTCGATTTTCTTTTTCTGCGGAAAGTGCAATCACAGAACCCATGCTGGCAGCCAAACCCGTTACCACGCTGATCACTTTGGGCTGAATGAACTGCACCGTATCGTAGATGGAAAACCCAGAATACACTTCGCCTCCGGGACAATCGATCCACAAAATGATGGGGGCTTTTGGATTGGCTCGCTCCAAGGCCAAGAGTTGTCGATTCACTTTCACCGCTAGTTCAGAGTTCACTTCACCGCTTACAAACACTGTGCGTGCTTCAAAAAGGTGCTGATCGATCGGTGTAAAAGGTTGGGCGGCTGCGTTGGTATCGACTTTGGTGTCACTCATGGCGAATCCTCTTCTGTTTTCAGTTTTGAAAAGATGACTAAGATAAAAAATAACAGACATTTCTTTCTAGCCAAGGGGAAATCTCCTGTTTTTTCTAACTGAAGCTAGTTCTACATTATAGTGCTCAATTTTACAGAAGTATCAGTTACCGGTGGCATTCTACCGTGTTGTTTCCAAGGATTGCTCAGCTCATATACATTCTTTTTTTCACTTGTCGATCAGCAAACGAGGATTATCTTCAATTGATCAATTTCAAAGTTTCGCCGATCCTAATGAAATGAAAAACCTCATTTTGTATTCCCTAGTTCTGCTCTTCACCTCTTGTAGCCAGATTCAGCCGCAACAAAATAGGCAAATCGCGAATGCCCAGGAAGAGACCATCGAACTAAATCGGGTGGTGAAAGTTGATGCCTCTGATATCGAGCGCTATTTTCGAAAGAACGAACGCAAAGATTGGAGCTCTTTAGAGAAACAATTAGATACGTACAGTGAGTCTTTTTTGGAGAAATCTGCCAACCTTTACGATCTCGTTCTAAAAAATCTAGGTGCCCCCGACGGAGATGAACGACTGGAATGGATTCGATCCACAGATTGGATCATGACAATTAATGGTTATGTGGAAGAAGCTTCCAACGATGATGGAAATTTATACACCGCTTTGAACCGAGCCCTTCGGCAAGGTAAGCCCCTCAGTGCAGACTTAAAGAAATACGATGCCGAGCTGCGAGCAGCTTTAAAAAAGCTACCAAACATTGAGGGATATACTTTTCGAGGAGCAACCTGGAGTGAAAAAGAATTAGAAAAGTATGTCGTGGGAGGTGTGGTCACCGAACTTGGTTATTTTTCTACCTCTCTTGTGGCCGGTGTGGCGAAACGATTCTCCAGATTGTCAGCATCGGCAAAGCCCAACAGAATGAGTGTTCTTTATTTGGTGAAAGCAAAGACCGGAAAACCTGTTTCCATTTTTAGCGAGTATTGGGTGGAGATGGAATCGCTCATTGCTGGCGGAACAAAGTTTCGAGTGATCGACAAAAGCCCGGTTCTAGAGAATCGTAGGATCTATATCGTTCTAGAAGAAATTTGAGCTAACTCTCTATTGCTGTCTGATAAAGTGTGGGGACTAGCTTGGAATTACTAGCCCCTCCACTCTTCAAGACTTTTCTTATTCCATAAAAATGCGAACTTTTTCGTTTTCGCTATCTACATCGACGCTGAGATCTTGCAACTGTTCAATCAAAGCCTCTAATTCATTCCCTTTCGCCTTAGACAAATCCACGTGAATGCCCTTTTCTCCTAGGGCATGATTCACTTTTCCTTGCACATCTTCAGGCATGAGCGCAGCCAGTTTGACTCCTGCCTTTAGCAACTGAAAGGGAACTCGGATATTCACGAGCTCGGGTCCTTTTTCTTTGTTATTGGAGCGAACTTCCACTCGAAGAAATTTGGGAGATTTTCGCTCTAAGGTGGCGCTACCTTGAGCGGTCTCGCTTCCCACGGCGGCAAGCAATTTCTCCGCCTCTGTTACATTGATTTTTCCTGCGGCCAACATTTCTAAAATCTTAGTTTTTTCGTTCATGATCGTTCCCTTTCTTTAAATGACATAAATTCGTACGGTAGAAGTATTGCTTTTCACGTCCACATCTAGCCCTCGTAGGCTGCAGAGGAGTTGATAGAAGAGAAAAATTCCTTTGATTCCTCTGGGGCCCTTGCTGATTAGCAAATACAGAAAAACGAAGGGCAAAATGAGAATCACAAAAGGAGCCAAGAGAATCCAAAGAAGAAACAGTGGAATCCATAGGCGAAGGTTAGATTTGTCTTGGATAGAAATTTTAGCAAAAAGTGGAGGAATCATTTTTTCATCCTCTCGATGGCTTCTTCTGCGGAAATTTCTCCACGCTCTAACTTTTCTAAAATCTCCACCCTGCTTTGGGGAGGGTTACTGTCGACAAAACCTAACTGTTCGTTGATTTTGGCCAATCGATTTTTCACGGTGGGATACGAAATTCCGAACAGCTGTTCCATTTCTTTAATAGAGCCTTGGCAGCGCAAAAACCCCATGACGAAAACTTGATCTTCGCCGCTTAGCTGAGCCAGCTTGGGAAGATCGAACTCTCCCTCTAGGCGAATGCCGCTTTGTTCGATGCGGACCCTTTCCACCACGATTTCCTGGCCCTGAGTCAGTTTGGTGAGTTCTTGCCAATCCATTTTCTTTATTAACTGCATATGAGACGGGTTTATAATCAATTTATTTAATTTTCAAATTAATTTTATTAATTTTTCGGGGAGATTTTTATTATTTTTTGGGAGCTCCGGCCCCAGGCGCTTACGGTGCAGCCCTTGATTGAGTACGGAATTCTATTTTTCTTCAATTATTTCAATAATTTAGGCCGTGAAATTCTCGCCCCTCATTTCTTGACTATATTAGTCAATTAAGAGAGAATGCGATCCGCACCCCAGCCCCCTTTTTCGGGGCACGCCACTCCTAGGAGACGCTCCATGAAAACTCCATCCCCACGGTCCGCCTCTCCATTTTGGGCACTCACCTTAATCACCGCGACCCTTCTCAGCGCGCCCTTGAAATCCATGGCCGCCCCAGACCCCTATCTTCCCCCAATTGATCTTCGAGTGACTCTTGCCCTTGGAATTAGCGACCTCACTCCCACTCGCTCTCACTATCGAGCCTGCGCAAAAAAAGCGGAGCCCGTGCTGAAACCGAACTTCTCTTTAGATCCTTGTTTTGCCTTGAGCCTTGTTCGTGATGAGGCTCGCCCTTTTTTGAACCTATCGCAAAACTCTTTGGACCCCTCGGTGAAATCGTTGAACCAGAGTACAGAAAGCAACCTGATTCAAACTTGGGGACAAGTGGTATATTTCGGCGAAGTTCATGTGGACGAACAGAGCAAAGATTTTGTGAAGGATCTTTTGCCTCTTCTAAAGCAAGAAGGCTACGACACCTTGGCCTTAGAGATGTTTGAAGCGAAAGATCAAAAGATCCTCGACGACTATCGAGAGAATCTAGCTACGGCGGAACAAGTGAAAACCGCCCTAAAGGCTGGATGGCGCTATGATTCTGAGCCCTATATGCGAATGATTGAAGCCGCTCACAAACTAGGATTTCGATTTTTAGCTCTTGATAAAAGACTTCCTGGCCACATTGACTTTATTCCAGATCTTGTACGTCGAGATGCCTTCATGGCTGAGCAAATCTCTATTCATCTCGAGAAGCAGCCGTCCTCTAAGGTGGTGGCTTATACCGGCGGACTCCACGCTGCTTGCCAACTAGCGGAAGACGGAAGCATGCAGACTCAGGTTCAGATACTAAACAAAAAGGGCATTACAGCTAACTGCTTTGCCTTAAGAGCAAAGAAAAAATCAGGACTCTATTCTGGAGCCGCGCAATTTCTTGGTCTGTCTGGAAATGTATTTTTGCCTCTTCAAAGAAGCGAGGCCTATTTGGATGGACAGTTTATCTTGGAATAAACAAGCCCTTGCCATTGAGGCCTCCGCTGAAAAAAACAACGAAATCTATTTTCCTCTCAACCTATGATTATTGCTCTAGAAGGTGAATCTCACGGAATAAAGGTATCTTTGCACCAAATAGAAGCCGATACTTATATTAAGGCCAAGTAGCTTCACTGATACCTGGTCAATCAGAAATCTTATTTCAAGCCTAACAACCTTAAAGTCAGTTTCTATCTCCTGGGAGGAGAATCTATGCGTAAGGTATTAGGCAAAATTCAAACAGTTTCCCATCAACTCATTCCAACAGAATTTTCTAGAGCGTTTTCGGTGGTGAAAGACCGTAAATGCCAAATCTGCGGAAATGCTTTTGTGGCACTAAACACTCAAATTACTTCCTGCGAGTTTTGTAAGACTTCCTTTCAAGCCATCTATTCTCACTCTTACACTCCGCTCTTAGCCCTTTGAGGAACAATCTATGAAACCTTTATTTTCACTTTTGATTCCCGTTTCTGAGCCTGAAGCAGATCCCTTGCTATCGCGAGCGGATGATACTTTTGCTCGGAAAATCTTTATGGCCTATACAACACGCATTCCGTGGCTCCCTTGGAATGGACAAAAAATGACTCGAGAAGAAGAAGCCTGCTATAGCCCGAAAAATCCGCCGAAGTTTTAAAATTTGAAAAAATTGAAAAATGTCCGACGTGGCTTGCTACGCTCGCTTCAAGCTCGCTCGGCCTAAAGGCAGCCAATTCGCTCCATCCTGGGCGAATTGTGAACCCACTCGCCTTTCGGCGGCATGTTCTCGCAACACCATCGATTCACTCCCAAAATTAAAAAACCCCGCCAGCCTTAGGGCTGCGAGGTTTTTTAAATGGGGTGACCGACGGGGCTTGAACCCGCGACACTCGGAATCACAATCCGATGCTCTACCAACTGAGCTACGGCCACCACAAAGTTAGTTGCAAAAGGTTTATGCTAGCGGGCGCGCACTGTCAATCTTGTGCCTAAGATTCCAGCCATTTAGCTTCTGCGCACGTGCGGGTAATTCCTCAAATAATACATTGCATTATCGATTCTTCCTCTCCCCTTTTTCCCCCGCTCTGCTACTCTAACCCCATGAAAACCATCTATCTTTTTCTCAGCTTCCTGCTTCCTTTCACTGCTCAGGCCTCCTTATTCGACGCCAGCGACATTCTTCCTAGAAATAGCGGCGCCGTTAGCGTTTTGGGCGAAATGATCTTAAACGACCCCACCTCCGAAGGTGTAGAAGCCCGGGCCCGTTACGGCCTTTCCGCCGAATGGAACGTAGGCGCCACCTTGGGCACTGGATCCGATGGCAAAGGCACTCGCATAGGCGCAGAGGCGGTGTACAGCATTTTGCCCGATTGGGAAGGGCAAATCGGTTTGTCAGCCTTGGGCGGAGCCACCATTTTGAACCGCTACGGTAGTGCCGGCTTGCTCATGCGTGCAGCCTTCCTGGCTCATAAAAAAGTCACGGGCTGGGGCGGCCTTCCCGCCAGTGTGTATTTGGGACTTCCCTTCCAAATCGAAGCCCGCAAAGGAAACTACACCACGGGCTGGCAATTTATTTTGGGCTCCCTCTTCGACGTGGAAGATAGTGGTAGATTCTATATGGGCCTTGAGGGCGGCGTGAGCCTCAGCAAAGCAGAAAGTTTTGTGCTCGTGGGTGCAGGTCTTCGCTTGGGAGATCTTCGCTTCGAACGAAAGCGCAGCAGCGGATCCAATAGTAGAATGGGCGGCGGCACCAACGGAACTTCCAATCAGGATGAATACACCGATGAAGACTTCGAATAGCCCTCTAGCCCTAGAGAAACTGAACAAAAAAGTTTGTCGCTCGCTCAAAGGAATTTTCTGCGATATCGACGACACCCTAACGTTGCACGGAAAACTTCCGCACGAATCTTTTAAGGCTCTTTGGAATTTGCAAAAGGCTGGCCTACGGGTAATTCCCGTGACGGGTAGACCCGCCGGTTGGGTAGATCACCTCGCAAGAATGTGGCCCGTGAATGCGGTGATCGGTGAAAACGGAGCCTTTTATTATTATCTAGATCTAAAGCAAGGTCGCGATGGAAAGCTCATGCAACGCTTTGTGCAAGAGAAGTCTCTACGAGACTCCAACCGAAAGAAACTTTGGACCGTTTTCCACGAACTGGAAAAAGAAATTCCTGGCCTTCAAGTGGCCAGCGATCAAGGCTACCGAGAAATCGATTTGGCCGTGGATTTTTGTGAAGACGTTGAACGTTTAAGCGAAACACAAATCGACCGCATCGTAGAAAAATTTGTGCAAGCCGGAGCCCAAGCAAAAATTAGTTCCATCCATGTGAATGCCTGGTTTGGCTCTCACGATAAATATTCCTGCTGCAGGCTTTTGTTAAAAGAGTTGTACGGAGAAAACTTCGACCAAGAAAGAGAGCATTACGTCTACTTTGGTGATTCTCCCAATGATGAGCCCCTGTTTCGGGAATTCACCCACACCGTGGGCGTGGCCAATGTAAAAGAGTTTTTGCCAAGAATGAAACATCCCCCCCGCTACATCACGAAAAAAGCGGGTGGTCTTGGGTTTGCTGAAGCCAGCCAGTGGATTCTAAAACAACGGGGCTAGATCCAGACTAAAATACGTTGAGCCCTAAGCGTGGAAAGCGTAAAGCGCCAGCCTCAGAATCCCACGAAAAATAGATGTATCGCATCTTGGCCACAATGGCCGCCCGATCCACAAACCCCCACACTCGGCTGTCGCTGGAACGGTCACGATTGTCTCCCATGACGAAGAACTTTCCTTCAGGAACTTTCACCGGTCCAAAATCTAAATTCATGGAAGGCTGCATTCGCTGAATGATATGGGTAACATCCCCTAGCTTTTCTCGGTATTGCGTTTGCTCCCAGCCGGAAGAAGAATCCGACGGTTGCTCTGTGCGCTCTTGCACTACTAACACTTGATTGATGTAGAGCTCTCCGCCCTTTAATTCCACTTCGTCGCCAGGCAAGCCTACCACTCGCTTTACGTATTTAATGGAAGGGTCTCTTGGGTAATCAAACACCACAATGTCGCCACGTTTGGGGTCTTGTTTCCAATAGGCCCAACCATCAGCCACTAGTCGATCGCCTACCAAAAGGGTGGGCACCATGGATTCGGAGGGAATCTGAAAACTTAAGAATCGCTCTGGAATAATGGTTCCGTAACCGGTGGGAAGTCCGTAGAGTAAAATGGTGAAGCCTAAATACATCCACCAACGTTGATAGGGCTTTAGCTCAATGGCTCCAATTCGTTTGGCTTCACGCCATCCAAGAATGGCCAACACCACGTCTAAGGAAATCCCCAGCGCCAAGGCGATGAGCAGATACGAAAAGCCATCAAACAAATACAAAGTGGCCACGGTGGTGAGTAAGGTGCTGATTCCGAAGGAAATCATCGCAAGGCGAATATTGCCGTTATAAAACTGTCCCAAACCAGGAACAAACAAACTGAAAGCCGCCGACAACCATGGAATTCTTCGTTTCATGTTCGTTATCCTCTCACTTTTTTCACAAAATCGTCCAGCTCTGGCGGCAAGGGACTAGAAAAACTCATTCTTTCGTTGGTTCTTGGATGGGTAAATTCAATGCGATGGGCGTGCAGAGCATGGCGCTTGAGCCAAATGCCATCGGCCACAGGAAGAGCAAGAATTTCCTGCATGGATCGCAAGAACAATGAAGCATCGGTGCCGTAGAGTTTGTCTCCGGCTATTGGATGCCCCAGGTGGTGCAGATGAACGCGAATCTGGTGCTGCCGCCCTGTATGAGGTTTGCATTTCAAAATGGTGAATCCCTGGAGACGTTCAACCACTTCAAACTGAGTGAGAGCGGGAAGAAGCTCCGATTTCGGCACGTAGAGAGGTTCACCGGTGGGATCCAACTCAGCCACATGCATTTTAAGGCGGATTTCCGAGCGAGGATCTCGGGCCATAGGAGCATTTACTTCAAATACATCCTTCTCCACCAACCCCTTCACCACAGCCAAATATTCTTTATTTATTTTTCTCTGCTCGAACTGAGAAACCAAGCTGGCAGCAGCTGTGGGATTTTTGCCCACCACCAAGACTCCACTGGTTTCTCGATCAATACGGTGAACAATATAAAATTCTTTTTTCTGGTCCACTTCGTTGCCATTTTCTACTCTTAGCTGGGTTAGCAGGGTGTGAAAAAAATAACGGCCCGAAGGATGCACAGGCAAATTCCCTGGCTTATCAATCACCAGGATATCGTCATCTTGAAACAAAATTTTGTAGGCGAAATCCACCTCTGGTTCGTCGCCCTTTTTGCTCAAAACAAAAACCTTGTCTTGATCGCGAAGCACTTGGCTGGGTTTGGCGGATCTATGATTCAGAGTAACGCTTCCATCTTTGATGCTCTTTTGCAGATACTCACGGGAAAGCTTGCGGTACTTCTCTTTTAAGAACAAATCGAGGCGCATGCCCACTTCTCCGGGCTGCACTGTCCAGGTGACTAGGTAGGAATCAGCTTTTGTGTCGTGCTCTCGAACCATTGAAGCTGCTAGATTTACTGGATTTTCCAATGACTGTCTATGAATTCCTTTTCTATCGGGTGGCGCAACTATTGAATATTTCTTGGGATTTTCACTACAGAAAAGACCGAATTCCGCCGATACGTATCTTAGGAAAGGTTTTTTATGAAATCGCTCACCCCTATACGGCGACTGACCTCTTGGCTTGTGGTTGCGTCTTTTTTGATGCCCACTTTGCCTCAACCTGCGTTGGCGGATCCGCCCGGTAAATACAATCCCTACTGCGACACCCTCCCCATCGAAGCTGACAGCACTCTGATCGATACTTTTTTCAAGGAACGCAATGCTGAATGGCAAAAGACTCTTAACGATCTGACCAAAAACACCAAAGATGTCCACTTTAAACTATTGGGGCTGAACAAGATCGATAAAGATCTAGAGCTTGCCTTTACTGCCCCTCGAACTTTTTCTAACGACTTACACGTCAAGTGGGCAGGCCTTTGCAAAGCTAAACTTCTGGTAAAAAAAGATGTCGCAAAATTCCTAGAAGACATGAAGAAAAACGAGGAGATGGAAACAGCTGATATGTGCCAGGGCTCGATTGAAGCCTTGAAATATATGTTTAAGCAAATGAATCAGGCCATCGGAAAAGCTAGCCTACTCACTGCTAGACATATTAATGGAATTCTCGTGGAAGCTGGAACTGCGGCAGCACAACACAGAACAGGAATCACGAGATTTGTAGCCAAAAAGAATGTGATGATCTCCGATGGCTGGGTGAAAAACGAATATTACGACCAAAACAAAATGCCCATTTGGCCAGAGTTTGACTGGGTATGGGGTACAAGAAAATTGGGTCCAAAAGGTGAACATACAGCTAGAACCTTCCCCTACTCTCAACGCCAAAATCGACACCCATACGAACCGGGACAGGATGACGGGTACTATGGAAACGTTCTCCTTCGATTAAAAAAGGAAACGGAGTATTTTAAAAGAATGCAGGACAAGTCTGCCGAATTTACCGCAAAACTAAACGATCTCAGCGCTAGATGTGAGGGCGGTGGAGTTGTTGAGACTAGCTCTGGTACCGATGACTCCACAACAACAGATGATACAAACACCGATACGGAAACTAGCGATGAAGTAACCGGTACTGAAACCGATGATCAGGAAACTTCAACGGATACTGAGACTGTTGTTGACACCGACAACGACGGCATCCCCGACGATGAAGACCCCGATGCCAACGGAAACGGTATTGCAGATGCAGAAGAAAATGGCGAAAAGCCCGTTCAAGAAGAAAAATCTTGGATGGCCAAAAACAAAAATCTTTTGATCATCGGTGGAGCCGGAGCTGCCGCTGTAGGTGGATTGTTGTACTTTAAAAAGCAACAAGACAAAAAAGATAACATGGCAGCCTGGAATCTCGATGCCGAGGCCAGAGCCATTGCTTCTGCGCAAAACTCTCAGAACTCCAGTGGGGGCTCAGGTTCCTCTAGCGGTGGAAGCACCCAAGTGATTACAGATCCTCCCACCAATGCCACGCCCCAGAATTCCAAAATCGTTATTCTTGGGGGAATTCCTGCGGGAGCAGAAATGAATTCTAATATTACGGCCGTCACGGTTTCTGTGATTACTCAAAATGGAATGCCCACTCAAGATTCTGGCACTCCTATTACAGTAAGTTGTGCTTCACCTAGCCCTTGTTCCATCACTGGAACCACCACGGTGAACACCTCCGCCGGTTCGGCTACTTTTTCGAACTTACGTTTCACTCAAGCAGATAAGGGCGTAAAACTCATGTTCACGGCTCCTGGGTTTAGCACCACCAGTAGCGTGAATACGTTCGATGTCACAGACAATGCTTCTGTGGCCCCAAGACAATAGAAAAAAGTTCCTGGGAATCTACTTGGAATCGTATGAGGAAATCTCGTACCTTTCTCTTGTAGGTCTTTTGGAATTCTCTAGTAGCGCTTTTGAAAGAGATAGATGAAAGCCTCTCTGGCGGAGGCGTCGGAATATTGAAATTTCTTCTTCATATTCTCCACCATGGTGCTCGCGAGCTTTTGAGCCTCAATCTGTTCTGTGGTGAAAATCTTCGATTCTGGCACGGGTCCTGAAGACTCTCTGTGTTCAAAAATGGTGATGGCATCATTCACTCGCTTCATGAGCTGAGAATGTTCGTCGATATAGAAGTCACGAATCTTTTTCATCAAGTCTGGGAAAACTTTTCCGTAATCCATGCCCTGTTTGCCCGCTTGTGGATTCTCCAAAGCATACACTCCGAGCTGGGTCATAATGTTTTGTCGGAACAACTCTCGATCTTCCGAAACACCCACCACCTTTTCGAACTCTTCCATCAAATATCGGTCTGCATCTTCATTTTTGTCCGTGACGGGATTACGAATCTTTTCTTTCTTCAGATAGGCCGTCACGTTCACGATGTATTTCTTCAAAAAGCCTTCGTATTGCCTTTCGTCGTGAATTCCCAAACAAGATCGAACCTCAGAATCTAATTCATCCAAGTAGACGTCTCGAACGGTATTAATAAAGTTTCGGCAATCATGAAACCCTTCCACCACATCTTCACGCAAATAATCGTACTCAGAGGTGCGCTTTACGAACTCTTCTAGCTCAGAAAATAAACCAAGGGGCGATAGAATTCCCTTTTCGTTTCTCTCCAGAGAATTAAACAAAATAATCTTCATCTCTCTTGGCGAAGGTCCAACCCTTCCCTCGTAATAGGGAACAGAACTGTATTCTTGCCGAATTTCTTCTAGATGGGCTTTTAGATTCTTTCGCTCATCGGAATTCAATCGAGAAGGCATGCTGCCATCGGAGAGCAATCGGGCTTTCTCAAGAGGAGTAAGAGAATTCACCAAATACGCGAAATTCCCTGGATAGTGAGAGGCGTTGGGTTTTTTGAGTCGACACAATACGGCCCAAAGGGCGGCGCTTTCCAACGTATGAGGCGCCACATGATGATCTCCGGCAAGTCTTCGCACTTGTGTGCGATAGATCTCTGTCTCTTTTTTGTGATCCAAAAGATAGGGAGCTCTCACCAATTCAATTCTTGCGCGGAACGAAGGAAAATCTGGATACTCTTTAAACGCATCCAACTGAGCTTCATTGCAGGTTCCAATCAGCACCGTATCTAGGAATGCAATAGTTCCACCTATACTCACCGTTCCCGTTTCCGTTGTGGTCAGTAAATACTTAAAGGCATCGATGGGACGCTTGAGGAGATCATTGTACTCCACCAGCCCGCGGTTTCCATCCACCAAGTCACCGCTCAAATCAAAGAGCGATAAAAAATGTAGAGAAGATGGCAACATAGAAACCGATCGATCCATGGTGATCTGTTGGGCGGCGGCGTCTACATGCATTTGTGGTTCAATGGTAACGGCTCCATCGCGGTATCGCTTCGAGATATAAAATCTCTCCACTTGCACGTGTCTCATCACTTTACGGAAATCGCCTTTGTACGATCGAAGCAGAGCCTCAAAGATCTTTTTGCTCTTTTGCGAGAGGTCCCCTTTTTGGATGTATTCAGAAAGAATCATGTCTTTGGGAAGTTTTAGTTCTTTCAAGAAATCAGCCCGTTGCTTTTGCGGCAACAAAAAGAGCGGATGATCTCTTAACTCACAGGAAATTCTTGCGGCGATATCGGAATCTGGAAGTTTGGCAAAACTTAACGTTTCATCTTCCTTACTTGCCCCTGCCCCACCAAGACCCAAGCCTGACTTTCCGAAACGATCCGCCGGAAACACCCAGTGAAAGCGATACACCGCCCCCTCCGTGCGATTGGAATACTCCTCCAGTCCACGCATCAAACACGATACAATGGAACTTTTCGCGGAGCCGTTGGGACCATGAAGAAGAATCAATTTATTATTGAGGCCTTCACGAATGAAACTTTGAAGGATTTGAAAAATTTGATCTTGAACATCCTCGTGACCAATCAAGCGAAAGCGAGGATCGGAAAACTCTTGATCAAAAAGCTTGAAGCGCTTTCCCTCTCTACCAAAGGAAAGCATCATGTCCGACATATATTGGGCAGAAGATCGCACCTGTTTGGCAGGTTCTGATCGAACAAGAACTAGGTATTCATCGAAAGACAAAATCCTATTTTGTTGGTCGTATTCTTCTTTGATCGAGCGCAAAAAGGGTTCGGTATTGGCCATGATGTAATTGTATCAAAGCCTAGAAGAAGTCCAAATCTCTTTGGGCGCCGGACTCTACTTCACTCGAAGAATTCTCATGTCCTCTTTTTTCGGTAGAAGAAGCTGAGGGTTTTTTCTCAGGTATTCAGCCACCACATCTCTTTGGGTTAAATCCAAATACTTCCGTTGAGATTCCGGAATGGATCCAAAGATATGAGCGGTATTATCTCCACCTGAAGCCAGGTAATCGTTAGTAGCCAACCAAAACTCTTCATCATCTTTCACCGGTTCCAGTGATTTTTCCCAAACCAAGGTGTCTAAACGATCTCGCTCCCAATTTTCTTTTTTTCCATCTCGATTCACGTCTCGCAGGTATTTTTCTTGATCGTCTCCAAAATAGGTCACTTTCACTCCGCGAAGCACAGGAATGGAATTGGCACCGGAAACCCCGAGGCGAACCAAATCCTTCAACTGTTTGCCTTTCATTTTAAGAGCCACAGCAAAATTGTCGAAGGGGTGCACTTCATAGAGGTCTCCATAAGTGATGTCACCCTTAAAAATTTTTCTACGAATTCCACCCCCGTTGTGAAAAATCACTCTGGCGAAGGGAAAGGCATTTTGAAAAGCCTCGAGAAACAAAAAGCCCATTTCATTTTCCCCAGATGGCAAATATTCAAAATCTCGACTGGCCTCTCCTAACTTTTCTTTTTTCGTTTCCTCGGTCTGAGCAAAGTAGGGCTCCAATACGGACCTCACTTGAAGATCGGGCTGAACTTCTTGTCCTTCGTAAAGTGGGGCACGCAAAGGAAAAAGATTTCGAATTTTTTCTTTTCCTGCCTTTAGATCATCTTTCGCCTTTTTGGCGTCGCAACCCTCTTGGTTCTGGAACCAGGTTCCACAAATCCAATGCATGGGATGAATCTTGGTGTGCTGGGGATCCACTTTTCGAGTCTCTTTTTGCACATACAAATCGATCCGTCCAAAGTGCAAGCCTCTGGCTTTGCTTTGAATCACCGGCACTCCAAACACCATTTCATTCACTTCTGCGTGAGCGTGGCCAGAAACCACGGCGTCCACCGTGCCGGGAGGTAACTTGCCTAATAATTCATACAAGGGCTCTCCGGGCTTTTCTCCGCCCTCATGAGTGGTGATCAAAATCAAATCGGCGCCTTGGGCCCGCAGCTTTTTTGCTTCTTGTAGCGTAGGCTCTAAGAAATCCCGAAACTCCAAGCGCTCCACATTTTTGGGAAGAGTTTTTGCTGGAGTGCTTTGAGTGGTGAGACCAATGATTCCCACTTTATAATTGCCTGCCTTCACCATCACCGAAGGGAAAAGATTTTTTTCCTTCCACCATTTTTTGTTTTGTTTCCAAAAAATATTGGCTTGAACAAAAGGAAATTTTGCTTCGGCCATTCGATCCTTAAAAGCACCCAATCGATCGGGGTCGCCTTTTTTTCTCGGACCATAATCAAATTCATGGTTCCCCACGGCAGCCGCTCGGTACGGAAGCAGATTGTAAAAATCCACCACGGGCTTTCCTAAAAATAAATTGCTCTCCATGGTGCCTTGGAAAAGATCGCCCCCATCGAGCAGAATCAAACGGTCTCCGTACTTCCTTTCCATCACTCGCACATATCCGGCAAACCACTCGGCTCCCCCGAGAGTCACGGGATTTCCTTCCACTTCCGTGACCACGGGCTTTAGATATCCATGAAAATCGTTGGTGCCGAGAATCACGAGATGATCATAGCGCTCTGGATCTGGCGCCTGATTGACCTTAGAGGGGCCAGAGACCGTGGTGGTGGCGCAAGAAACCAATAGGAGCAACCAGAGATAACGCAGAGTGTACATTGAAATGCCTTTCTTTCTTTCTCTCTCAAGAGAAGGTAAAACCTTGCTATGAAAATCTATACTCGTAGTGGCGACAAAGGGCAAACCTCCTTATTCGGCGGAGAAAGAGTTTCAAAGGCTCATGCCAGAGTGAAAGCTTACGGAACTCTAGACGAATTAAATTCGGTGATGGGAATCTGCTTGGCCGCTGCCCGCCAAAATGATGCAGCACCGGGCGCTAATACAAATCAAGACGCAAAATCTTCGTCAAACACTTCGGTAAGCCTTCTGAAAGATTCTCAGTGGCTCATTCAAGTGCAGAAAGATCTTTTTGCGTTGGGCTCTTGGCTCGCAAGCCCTGAAGCATCGGAACGAGTGGCCCGGGGCGAGGAGGCCTACTCCGGCGACCGACAAAGAAAAACCCATATTGATGATTCCAGAATTCAAGAATTGGAAAAGCTGATCGATGGTTGGGAAGCCGATCTTCCCGCCATGAAATCGTTTATTCTACCCGGCGGTGGAATCATCGGAGCCAATGTGCATTTGGCTCGCACCATTTGTCGAAGAGCCGAAAGAGAAATTGTGGAACTTCAAGAATCCGGTGAAGTGGTTCCCGACATTGCCATCATTTACCTAAATCGTTTGGCAGACGCACTTTTTGTGTTTGCCCGCTGGATCAATCAGCAAACCGGACAGAAGGAAGAGCCCTGGACATGAACGTACAAATTCCCAAAAAAGGAAACGTAAAGACCATGGAAGTTCGCGACGTAATCCATGGCCCCATCGAACTCTATCCGTGGGAAATGGAAGTCATCGATTCCGCCGCCTTTCAACGCCTAAGAGGAATCAAACAATTAGGATTTTCGGAATTTGCTTACCCCTGTGCCGTACACAATCGCTACGTTCACAGCATTGGCGTGTGCCATACGGCAGGGATCGCCTTTCAGGCTGTATTTAAAAAACACTTCTTCTCTGATCAGGAAACCTACCACCATTACTATTACCTCACCCGAGCCTGCGCGCTCTTGCACGATATTGGACACGGCCCCTTTTCTCATGCCATTGAAAGTGCCATGCCCCCTGTGGCGGCTTTGAAATTGCCCACGGAAATCGTGGGCAAAGATCTAAAACGCCAAGCCACCCACGAAGACTACACCTTAAAACTTTTGTTAGATTCCTCTCTAACTCCCATTCTAGAAAAGCAGTATGGCCGGTTTGGAATTACCCCTTGGCACATCGCCTGTGTGATGAACTTAGACTTCAAAGAGAAAGATGGTTTTTTCAATGATCGCGGCATTTCCTTTCGAAAGGTTTTGCACCAAATTATCTCCAGCGAGATGGACGCCGATCGTATGGACTATCTACAGAGAGATTCCTACTATACGGGCGTTAGTTACGGAAAATTCGATGCCAATTGGTTGCTCACAAACCTTGGGGTCCATTTCGAGAAAAAGACGGCACATCTTTCTTTAGATGCCCGGGCCATTTTCACTTTCGAAGATTTTCTCTTGTCTCGTTACCATATGTTTTTGATGGTTTACCTTCATCACAAGAGCGTTTGTTATGAACGCATGATGGAAGAGTACACCACTTCAGAAAATTGTTCGTTCCAGGTTCCCACAGAGGCAGAGGAATACATTCGCTGTGATGATGCGGCCTTTTACGAAGCTTTAAGAAAAGATGCCAAGGTGAATCCTTGGGCTGAGAGAATTTTACATCGCAAAAACTATAAAGTGGCCATGGAAATTCGAGAGAGCAAAGGAGAGCCCTCAAAAAGCTCCGATGCCATGGAGATCAAACGAAGACTCCAAGCCAAGGGAATCCATTACCTGGAGGCCTCAAGCGGGAAGGGATTATCGAATTACGTAAAGCCCAACCTTGGAGCGAATGCGGAAGTAGATGAGCATACGATTTTTGTGGAAAGCAAAGATCCACTCACCGGAGAAAGTCGCTTTCAAACGCTTGAAGACTATACCGATCTCTTTCGCAGGTACGCGGAAAAGAAAAATATTTATCGCCTTTACGTTCCTGAAAACGCGAAGTTTTAAGTTTATCCAAAATTGCAGAGATTTTTGATTCCTGGGATTTTTCGAACTCTTGCGAATTCTTAGACTACGCTTCCCTCAGGCGTATCTATCCATTCCCTGGATAGACCGCCCACTAGGATTGGAGGGAGGAGAGATAGAGACACGATCATTGGACAAATCAAACAATCAAATTCATTCAAACAAACAGAACAAATCACAAAGACAACAAAACTTCGGAATCACCTGAAATTAAAATCGAGAGGGACGTGCGCTGGAATACAGTTTCTTGCGCTGAACTTTATGGATAGCGCCGTTCAACTGTAAAGGTAGTCTTTCTTGGTATTGACCTTCGTTACGAGAAAGTCCACCCATGCCACCGCTGAGTTGAGGCACTTCGGAAGGATTCAAATTGACAGCCCTTAACTTCTTATAGGGCTCGGGAGCATTTACACTGGCAAAAGCGCTAGCAGAGCTAAGAGCCAGGGCCATGATCATTCCAAGGACTAGTTTCTGTTTCATATCTGTAACCTTCTTCTGGCGTTTGGGAAGGATTCGCTCCTTCGTTTCGCCGCCCGCCACTAAGCAGCATCCGTGCCAAGTCTTTTGGTCGGGTATTTAGGGATTTGGGGCCGTTTCAAGGGGGCTGCCCTGTAGATATTTCAGACAGATTCGGCCATTTTCGTCAAAGATAGCCGTCCAACTATCGAAAATACCTACGGAAATACCATAGTGTGTAATTGTTTTACGCCCCAAATCGGCTAGCAAAAAATGCAGAGGAAGGGTCGACAATCGCAAAAACCGGAGTATATTAGTCAACCTATGAAAACGAGTGCCACCCTATTCCGCCTCTGTTTGGCAGCCTTGTGCCTGCACAGTTCCCCAGCTTGGAGCATGGATTCCACCGAAATCCTTCCCGGCGGCGTCAACTCCCCGGCTTTCCGTTACGGAATCGTCAGTGGAATTGATTCCAAGTATTCCGCCGACGGCAGCGTGGCCACCCTAAATGACATCAACACCGTTAACTTCACATCTGATCAGTTAAAAATTATCAGCCCTGAAGTAACCACTCTTGTAAATATTTTGAATCAGTTTAGTCAGCAGAACCTAGGCAGCCAAATTAATCTAGGTACCCTAAGAGTCGAGACCGAACCCAAAGTAACTTACCTCGCTCCTATTTATGCCCGGGGAATCACCGATCGGCTCACCTTAGCCGTTGCCATGCCCGTTGTATTTTATGAAAACACTTTGCGATTGAATCAATCGAACTCCAATATTGGCGCCATCTGTTCTCAGTTCGCGGGACTCAATCAAGATCTTCCAGAAATTCGCGAAGCCTGTGCCCAACTAAGCATTAAAGTTGTCGATGCAACCAGAAACGAATTGGCGAAAAAAGGATACAAGCCCATTCAAGATAGAAAAGAAACCGTTCCCGGCGATTTACAGTTCGTCAGCTTGTACAAACTTCATGACGATGGCAGCACCTCCACTCTAATAAAAAATACGGTGACGCTTCCTACGGGCCAAAAAAATGATCCAGACGATTTGGCTGATTTAGGTGTCTTTGGACAAACCGCTTTAGAGCCAGGGATTGTGTTCAACTACTTGCCCTGGAACAAACTTCGGCTGGCAGCTAAGGCGTCCTATAAATTTGTAGCTCCAGACAAGGCAGAAATGCGCGTGCCAGGATCTGATGGCGATATTCTTCCCGGTCCAGAAACAAAAGAAACTCTTTCTAGAAACCTAGGCGACTCCGTAACCGTTGGTGGCGCTGCTAATTTAGCCATCGGTCAGTATTTCACCCTCGCCGGTGGATACGAATACACCGCCAAAGGGGAAGATTCTTTCTCCGGCAATAGAAACGCCAAGTATGAACTTCTTGCTAAAGACTCCTCCAGCGAAGCTCACAAATTAAGAGCTGGAATTTCCTTCGAAACCATTTCGCTCTATCAACGCAAAAAGAACTTTCCGCCATTGAAGTTGGATTACGAAATCATCAATACCATTGCCGGAAAAAACACCGATAGACAATTGGTGAACGAACTTAGCTTAACCATGTTTTTCTAAAGGGAGAAAAAATGAAATTCACACGATCGAAAGTTTCAGTTCTCCTCGTCTCCACCTTGGTGATGGCAGCTTGTTCACGAACGGCAGAGAAAACTCCGCTTCAAGACGCTCAAGTAACCCTGGGACCCGCTCAAAAAGATACCATTGTAAAAATGCATCCAGTATCCACCGAGCAAAGAAAGAACGCCCTTTCTTATCAGGGCGAGATCGCCACGAAAGATCTCTTCCACTTATCAGACAACCTCTTAACCCTTTCCGAACAGCACAAAAGCTCTGAGATCGAAGTTATTTCTCAGAGAATCATGCGCACGTATTACAAGGTGCCCACTCAAAAAGTTTCTTTCTCTGACTCAATTTTTACCCAAACTATTTTGGGACAGGGCGAACCAGAGGTTCGTAAGCAGCTAACGATTATTTCCAAAGAAATCCAAAAGGCCACAAAAGGACTTTCGAGCCTATTGGAAAATAGCTCTAAGAAATATCCCTGGCCAAAGAACTTAGGTTCCTTTGCTGAAGCCTTAGAAACCACCGATAACTACGCCGTTTGGTTTGTGAATGAAGTTCCAAAACTTGGCATAGATAAAGACCTAACGAAACCCATTCAAAAGGCAGTAAAGGGCGAATACTCTCGCTTTCGCCCCATCGTTGCGAAATACATGACAGACATTCAGTCTGCTCCTCGATTGTCCGCTTCCATCGCCTCACTTGAGTTAGCCTTACAAGAATTTGCCATCGAGCTTCCCGGAAAAGACCAAAAACAGGTTCGCAAAGCCAAAGAATTAGCAAAAAATATCGATTCCCTAAATTCTAGTTTAGACGCTCTAAAACTTTTGGTTCAGGTATGGAGAATGAGTTCTCCAGAAGACAGACAAAAGATTTTTCAAGCAAAAGTGCCTGAGCTCTATGATTACATGAAAGACAAAAGTGAAGCGGAACTAGATTGCCTAGCCGCCGATGTTTGTTTGAACCCTGTGATTATGGTTCCCAAACGTCTAGTGATTCTTCCAAAGTTGACCGAATACGGAATCTATAAAATTCGCGATGAAGTAGATTCCGCTGCCCGCCAAGAAATCGTGAAAAGCGCATTGGCTGCAATTTCTGACTTTTTGCCTACGCTTCCCTTATTTGTGAAAGACAAAATGTTGGCTGAAGTAAACAAATACAAAAAGCAGATCGCTGCCATTGAAAGTGATTTTGAAGGATTCGCCAAAACAAGAATTGAAAATTGGGCCGCGTCTAATTTCAAAACCCCTCTTCGTGGTTTTGAAAGTAACCGAGTGCAATTTAGCTGGAAAGCGGGCGAAAGCTTCACCGTCGATAATCTCGAGAAGCCCGGAAAAACCATTGAAACAGGCGCAGAAGCCCTAGGTGCTCAATTGGCAATTTCCCAAAAATTTCTTCCTAAAGAAGAAGATGGAAAACATGCCATGCGTGCCGCTTTGGTGGAGCCCATCATTAAGATGCTAGCCATCACCGGTTTTCGCAAACCGGGTGGATCCCTTTTCCCCTCTGCTATGTTGGCTCTCGATGGAGAACCTGAACAATTGTTCAACGTGGGTCACTTGCTTCAAGGAAAAACTTCCTTTGCTGTTCCCAATCAATTTACTGCGAGCTCTTCCAGATTAATTATGGACAGAAAAAAGGCCACGAAGAACTCCAGCGTTTCTGCCCAGGCAGAACTCTTGAGGGGTTTTAGCCAACAAATCGCTTTCCACAGAGATTGGGAAAAAAATAAATTTGACGAAGTTTTAGGATCTGTTCGCATTGAGGACTTAGTACCTGAAGCTCCAAGAGGCGCCATTGACTATTCTCTTTTCCCAAAAGACATCGTTTTCACTTTGGCCGTGGGAGGCGCCGGCGGTATTTTGCAAAATATCATCCGCGATCTTTCTCCAGCCTTCTTGATTTTAGACAAAGAAGAAATTCTTTGGGGAAATGACTACCAGAAAATTTCAGACGGGAAAATTTCTACGGTTGCTGCCATGGTAGATATCGTAAATGGGAAGCGTGGCAACCAAGTTCGAACCGCTGACGTAGCCAAATTCATTTTGGCCGTGGACGCTTTTTTAGAAGCCACTGAAGGAATGGAAAACACCAATTCGCCTATTCTTCGAGAAAAGGGCGAAAACGGAAGATCCGTTTTAGAAGAAATTGACGATGCCAGACGCTACTTGCGACTGTTCCAAATGGGACTCACGAACTTTCTTGTTTACGTGGCCCAGAATAAAGACGGCAGCTTCGCGAGTTCGTTTTTGTTGGGAAAATCTCTAACGAAAAACTCTGAAAACATTTTATTGGCAGACCAAGTACTTGCCATTCGGGCCTTAAATGCCACCGCTAAACGTTTGAATCTTCCTCTTTTCCGCTGGGCTGCATTGGATGGATATTACTTCCTCAACCGCAGCATGTGGGATGTAAAACGACAGTTTTACTTCTCTGCTTACTCTCCCAAAGGAAACATGGGTTTAGGATCAGCGACTCCTCTAGAGATCATTGCCACTCTACGCGGACTAGAAGAATTTGCAGAATTTCTTCCGCTAACTTCTAGGCAGCAGTGGGAAAGAATCGCTCGTCCTTGGATTTATGCTTTGGAGGAATTTTAGGACTGGCCTACTCATTACGTAGGCCAGCTTTTAAGGCTTCTGAACGTTTCTACAAGTTGCCAATGGCGTTCTTGTTATAACTTACCTTCACCCTAGACTTTACGTCTTCCATCCAGGCGGGAAGAAAGGCACGTAGTTTTCTTTCTTTAAGAGTTTGTGCGTGTAACGCTTTCTCTTGGACAAACTTTTTCATATCTGGAGCCTTGCGCTCTTTTACTCTCGCTACAATCACACCACCCTGCGCCTCAAACATTTGAGGGCCCGTTTGAATGGCTGCTTTTGGATCGAAAGCCGCTTTGATGATTTCTTCGGCGCGACCGATATTTGGAATCATCCCTTCAAGACCATTAAAGTCACCGGTGGTCTCGATTTTTGCCCCACGAGGCGGCCAAGACTTCATGGCTTGTTCAGCGGCAGCAAGATTCAATTTACGAATCTCATCTACTTTCTCTCGCTTGATCAGCTCTTCAGCGATCTCAGCTTTCACAGTGTCTAAGGGCTTCACCACTGGTGCCACTTTTCTGGAAACCAAAATATAGTGCCAGCCAAACTGACTTTTCACAGGGACCGAAACTTTACCGGGAGCCAATTGGAAAGCGGTGTCTTCAAAGGCTTTGTCCATCACGCCTCTAGGAAAACAGTCCAAATCTCCGCCCTTCGTCTTCGAACCTGGGTCTTCCGAATGCTTTGCGGCCAACTGGGCAAAATTTGCTGCGGTGGGTTTCCAATCCAAAAACTCTTTTGGGGGCGTTGCGGCATCAACCCCAGGCATTACACGCTTCAGGATATGACGAGCACAAACCTTCTCTGGCTGGTTATATTTCACATTGTTCTGAGCATAGTAGGCGTTGATCTGAGGCTCTTTCGTTTTATCTTCCAAAAAGGCCTTTAACTGAGCGGCGTCCACTTTCATTTGCTTCATGGCTTCTTCGCGAGTGAAACGCACGAACTCGATATTTCTGGTGTCGTTGGAGAGTTGAAACTCACGCTCCACCTCGATGGGCGTTACACGGATTCTGTCAGCCAAAAAGCGCTGCATTCTTTGGTAAGTTAGGCTCTGGCGAACATCGTCCTCAAACTGACCGGGAGTAATTCCATTTTCCGAAAGAACCTTCTTGTAAAGATCCACACTGAAGGTCTTTTTGTCTTTGTCTTGAAAGTAAGGAAGTCTTTGAATTTCCTCTGTTACTTCGCGATCACTGGCTTGAATTCCCAAGCGTTTCGCCTCAGCAATCATTAGCTTGCCTTGAACTAAGCTATCCAAGGTTCCTCGCTTGATGTTTTCCACTAATTCCTGTGGAACATCCATGCCCAAAGCTCGGTAATTTTCTAATTCTCGATTTACGGCATTTTGTAATTCTCGAGCAGAAATTTTCTCTCCTCCCACGTTGGCCACCGTGGTTCCGGTGGCACCACCGTCCATGGTCGACGGAAAAACTCCGAAGAAGACGAACACCACGGAGATCCCGGCTACCACCAGGAACAAAAATGTTTTCCCCATTCGCTCGCGCATGAATTTTAACATAAGCCTTTTTCCTTTGTATTCAGTGCTTTACCTAGATAAAATCGGTAACACGAATGTGGAACATTATCAAAGAGTACCGGCACTATCTTGCAACCGCCCTGTTGGTGGTGGTGCCCGTCTTAGCACTTAACGCGGGTGGAAAAACTCCAGCAGAACTTCATTGGTTCGATCGCGCGGCCGTGGCCGTGAGCGCCCCCATTCAAATTGCCATTCGCTGGAGCATTGAAACGAGCTGGGACAGCATCCAATCGTATTTATTTTTGCTGCACACCCAAGAGAACAACAAAACTCTCGCCATGGAGAATCGCAGACTTCTCAACGAAATTGCGGGCTACCAAGAGATGGCCAAAGAAAATCTTCGCCTTAGAGAGATGGTGGATTTCACTAATCCTCTAGAAGGAAAAAAAGTTGTGGCCCAAGTGATTGCCCAAGACGTTTCGCCAGAGTTTCGAATGATTCGCATTAACAAAGGAACCGAGCATGGCGTGACATCGGGTATGGCTGTGGTTGCCCTTGAGGGCGTGGTGGGTCGAGTAATTCGTTCGGGAACAGATTTTTCCGACGTTCTCACTTTGCTTGATAGCTCCAGCGCCATCGATTCACTTCTTCAGCGAAATCGCGTTCGCGGAGTAATTGAGGGACAAGGTAGCCCCGTGCTTGCGATGAAATATCTGCGTAGAACAGATGATGTTCAAGAGGGCGACGTGATTGTGAGCTCAGGAATCGGAGGCCTTTTCCCCAAAGGACTCACCATCGGTAAAGTAATTAGCGTTAGAAAGAAAAACTTTGGAATCTCCCAGCAAGTGGAAGTAACTCCCAGCGTGGACTTCAATCGATTAGAAGAAGTGACTGTGATTGATCCTCCTAAATTGCCGTTAGATCAGGTTACCTCAGAGCCCGTCGTTCCAGCCGCTGAAGCCGCAAAACCAGAGGTCAAAGGGAAAAAGGAAAACACTAGCTCGCCATGATCCAAGAGTTGTACCGAGTCTTAAATTTTTTCCTCGTCATCGTAGTCGGCCTATTGATTAGTTCGTTTCAATCTGTGCTGCTGAAGATTCCCGTATTTGCCTGGCTGGAACTGGATCTTCTTTTGTTGGTTGTTGTCTATTTGAGTTTGCACAGGCAGTTTATCGAAACCGCCGCGCTGATCTTGATCTTAGGTAGAATCGCAGAAATTCATTCCGCCGCCCCCGTGGGAATCCTAACTATTTGTTATTTAGCTGTACACATTGCCATCTTACTTACCCGCGAAATGATCCTAGTGGCCACAACCTTTTCCACCATCATCCTTTGCGTGGCCTGCGGGTTGGTTTGGAAAATCATGTTCCTGTTTTTTGCCCAACGGTATGGTTTTCTCGACAACGCTTGGAAGGCAACGCTGGAGTATTCTCTGCCGTATCTCTTGTCACTCGGAGTTTTTGCAAGACCAATGTTTGAGATGATGCGACAACTAGATCACATTTCTCGCGTGGAAAAAGATTCTGAAGCACGAAACATGACCGGGGAGGAGTTCTAAGCCATGATCGGCCAAAATGAACAGCTCCAGGCGTTTCAAGATCGATTTCGTTATCTCTATGCAATTTTGATTGTGATGGGATTAATTCTTTTTTCCCGCCTCTGGTATTTGCAGATCATGAGGGGAGAAGAGTTCAATCAGTTCGCCGAAGAAAACCGATTGAAAAAGATCAAAATCGAAGCCCCAAGAGGAATGGTATTCGATCGCAATCGGCAAATCTTATTAGACAATCATCCTACATTTAATGTGACCATCACTCCGCAATACTTTCGAGCCGCCAGCCTAGAACAAAGAGATGCCACCATTCAAAAATTGTCTAAGATTCTGCGGATGCCTCCAAAATCCATTCAAGATATTTTAACAAAATCGCGCAGGCAACCTAGCTTTCAACCCGTAGTGATCAAAAAGAACCTTACCATGGATGAAGTTTCGTTGATCGAAATGGAAAAGTTAACTCTTCCCGGGGTGGAAGTTGCCACTGGAATTCGAAGAACCAACGTGAATGGTAAAATTGGCTCTCATCTCTTGGGTTACATTGCTGAGATCGACGCCGACGAATTGCCAAAGGTGAATCGGAACCAAGAGCGCCCCTATCAACAGGGAGATAGCATTGGAAAATCTGGTCTCGAGCAACAATGGGAAAAAGTTTTACGTGGTATAGACGGCGTTGAGTTCATTGAGGTGGACGCTTACGGAAGAAAGAAAGTACTCAACGACCGTAAGAGCAATCGGGTGGTTACCGAAATTCCTCCGAAACCAGCAATTCCTGGAAAGAACCTCATTCTCACCATCGACGAAGATCTGCAAAAAGTGGCCGCAGAACAATTCATGAAAGATGGAAAAACAGGCGCCATTGTTGCCTTAGATCCAAACAATGGCGAAGTACTCTCGATGCTCAGCTGGCCAAGCTTCGATTCCACGGAATTCTCCGTGGGCATTCGACCTGAATATTGGAAAGAGCTCTCCTCCAACGAGGACAAACCTCTTCGAGACAAAACCATTATTGACCATTACAGCCCCGGATCCACCTTTAAAATTATCTCCGCTTTGGCAGGTCTTGAAGAGGGCTTGATCAACGAGAACACTATTGTTCCTGGTGCAGGAACCTTTAAGTTCGGGGGACGAATCTTCCACGACTGGAAAAAGGAAGGTCACGGCCCCACGGACGTTATTAAGTCTCTCTATCGGTCTGTGGACGTTTACTATTACAAACTAGCCACCAGAATGGAAATCGACGTTCTGGCAAAATACTCCCGCGACTTAGGGCTTGGCCAACGGACAGGAATTGAATTGCCGGGAGAGATTCCAGGTCTGGTTCCTGACACCGCCTGGAAGCGAAGAACCCAAAAAACGGAATGGTATCCTGGTGAAACGCTTTCCGTAATTATCGGACAAGGCCAGCTAAATACCACGCCCTTGCAGTTAGCGAACATGATTGCCGGGGTTGCCAACGGTGGAACCATCTACAAACCACGAATTGTAAAATTTATTGAAAGCCAAGACGGTGGAATTTTGGAGAAAACAGAACCAGAGATTCTCCATCAAACTCGCTGGAGCGAAAAGAATTTGAACTTAGTCAGAAAAGGAATCCAGGCCGTTCTTCAGCATGACAATGGAACCGCCAGAGCCTACTGGATTCCCGGGATCGACGCCGCCGGAAAGACAGGAACTTCACAGGTAATTCGATTTACAGCAGACACAGTGTTTAAAGATTGCAAACACTTGGAGAGAAGATTCCGTCACCACGGCTTATTCGTAGCGTATGCTCCTGTGAATGACCCCAAAATCGCTGTAGCAGTGGTGGCAGAACACTCTTGCTCTGGATCTGCCGGTGCCGCCCCCATCGCCATGGCAGTGATTCAAAAATATTTATCGAAAATTGATCCGGAAAAATATTCTGATGAAGCTCTAAAAATTGCCAGACAAGATTTTTGGAAGAAACGCTCTGGTGGTGGAGCCCCCGCAGCCTCAGAAGGAGGAGAGTAATGGCCGTTTTGATGAAAGAAGATGTCGGAACCTCAAAGTTCGATCTGAACGCCGTTTGGGTAATGCTATTTTTGGTGACCATTGGAATCACCAATCTTTATAGCGCCACCTATGCTTCTCAAGGTGCCGAAGCTCAGTTTTGGAAACAGCAGTTAATGTGGTTTGGAATTGGAATCTTCACCTCCACGGCTGCCTATTTTGTTCACTATCGAGTGTTAGAGCGCTTTGCTTATGTTGCTTATGCTTTCAACATCCTTTTATTGATCGCCGTACTCGTGGTGGGAAAAAGTGCCTTGGGTGCGAAGCGCTGGATCGGGTTCGGAGGCTTTACCATTCAGCCCTCTGAATTCATGAAAATTACTATCGCTTGGACATTAGCGAAATATTTCCACGACGATCAATACCGAGATTACTACGATCTCAAAAATCTCATGATTCCTATTTTGTTGGTGCTGATTCCTGTATTGCTAGTAATGGCCCAGCCCGACTTGGGAACGGCCATGATTATTTTGGCCGTGAGCGCGAGCATGATTTTGTTTGTGAAAGTTAGCCCCAAGCTGTTGATTTCCATCGCAGTGCTGGCGGCGATCTTCCTCCCATTAGCTTACAAATTTGTTTTGAAAGATTACCAAAGACAAAGAATCATCACGTTCATCGATCCCCAAAGCGATCCAAGAGGCGCCGGCTATAACTCCATTCAGTCGATGATTGCCGTGGGAAGCGGGCAATTCTTTGGAAAAGGATTCACCCAAGGAACGCAAAGCCAGCTGAACTTTTTGCCAGAACACCATACCGACTTCGTATTTTCCGTATTCAGTGAAGAGCACGGTTTTGTGGGCTTTCTCGTGATTCTTCTGCTCTACCTAATCTTGCTGTCCAATGGTCTCAAGATCGCCTATGGATCCAATGACAAGTTTGGGATGCTGTTTGCCTTTGGGCTCAGTAGTCTGTTTTTCTGGCATATTTTCATCAATATAGGCATGACCACAGGCATTTTGCCCATTGTAGGGGTTCCCCTTCCCTTTATGAGCAAGGGGGGTACGTTTTTGCTCTCCTGCATGTTGTCTGTGGCCATACTCACGAACATTGCTAATAAGAAGTCGATGTTCTAGAACAGGGGCGATGCAAACGCCTTACTATTCCTATAGCGAAAGCCTTCAAAAACGCTACGGAGTGAAAACCTATAAAATCACCGTGTCCGGGGGACAAACCTGTCCCACCCGAGATGGAACTTTTGGCCCGAAAAAAGGCTGGGGCGGTTGCTCGTTTTGCGATGTCCATGGCAGTGCCAGTTACTTTTCCAACCTAAGAAAAGAACTTCCCGTGCGAATGCAGATGGAAGCGGCGGCGGGAGCCATACAAAAAAGATTTAAGGCCCAAAAATTTGTGGCCTACTTTCAAAGCTACACCACTACCCATGAAGAAATTTCGGAATTTAAAGATCGATACGATCAAGCAGTGGCCTTTCCAGGGGTGGTTCGCCTGGCGGTGGGCACAAGGCCTGATTGTCTGCCCGACGAGATTCTAGAGTTGTTGAGTGGATACCTCGACCGAGTGGATGTTCAGCTGGAGCTTGGCATCCAGAGCTTAAACGACACTGTTCTAGATTGGTTCGACCGAGGCCACGACGCAAAAACCGCCATAGACACCCTAGAACGAGCCATGGCTTTTTCTAAGAAAATGCACGCCCTAGGAAAAGAAAAAGAACTCGACGTCAGCGCCCACTTGATTCTTGGCGCCCCCATGGAGACAGATGAGGACTTAATTTTCACGGCCAAGGAATTCAATCGATTAGGAATCCACGGAGTAAAATTGCATCACCTCCACGTCTTGAAAAAAACGAAACTTGAAAAGAAGTTCGCCAAAGGAGAGTTCCCCCTAATGTCCATGGAGGAATACTTTCACAAGGCCGCTGTTTTCTTACGGCACCTCAATCCCAATATGGTAATTCATCGAACCCATGGCCTTGCCCCCCATCCCGAAGAACTAGTAGGACCCGAATGGTCCCTTTGGAAGATTCATCCAGTGGAACAGTTTAAGAAGTGGATGGTGGAAAAGGGATGGAAACAGGGCGACCTCTACCACCCGTAAACTGGCCTACTTAATTGAGTAAGACCCAGTTCGAAGGATAGGGCCTTCGCCCCAGAAACCTCCCTGAGCACAACCAGCAGCCCGGGACTCTTGGTTACTTTGACCCAATTGATTGTTTTTTCTCAATAATTTCTGAATCTTACACGGTACCAGGAACGCACTTTTACTCAATTAAGTGGGCCACCTTGTATCGAGCAAACACTACCCAAATTAGTCACCCCCTTACCAGATCAATATACTCAAGTTTATGCGGCAATTTTCCGAATCCTAATATGTGTGCGGCTTCTTACGGCTGCTCGAGGGCTTATGATTCGATACGCATTCTTCTTAATGATGATTCTCACAGGCAGTGCCGAGGCTGGCCCTCTGTCGAGAGCTTGTTCGCAATTGGTGAAATCCAATCCCGCGGAACTAAAGAAGTGTGTGAGTCATTCAGAATTTTTCGAATTGAATGCTGCGTTCGTTCAGGAGTGCACGAAATTTCATTCCGATGTGGAAGTGCGCATGAAATGCCTGAAGAGTGGCGCAAATCTAGACACTTTAAAAATATGCAAAAGTGCGGGCTGGACTCTAGATGGCACTCTTACTTGCCTGCGATCTTATCCCACGGAAGACCTAATGAAATCTTGCAGAAAAATTTCTTCCGATGAAGAACAGCAAATCCGTTGTTTGCGCTCCGGTGTGGATCACACTCAAGTAGAAGCTTGTCTGTCGTTTAGCAAAAATCTTGATCAACGCTTTCAGTGCATGAAGATGGATGTTCCCACCTTCGAAGCGAAGCGTTGTGAAAGAATTGCCAAAGATGAAAAGTCTCGATTTTCCTGTCTACAGGACTTCGTGGCAATGCGGGAACGGGATTACAAACTTGATCAGCAAGAAGTTCGCTCCAGGATGTTGGCCTCAGATAAAGAACCTGTATACATCGACGACTCTGAGACGGTTGAGCTCGTAGAACCATGGCCAGGAAACCGTAAGGGAATTGAACTATTGAAGTGAGAACTCTCGGCGATAAACGACAGCGAGATCGAGAAAACCTTGCCGAAAAAATTTACGCCCGCGCCTCTCGCATTCTTCGTTCTGCGTGTTTCGATCGGTTGGCCTCTTTGGACCGAAGCTGCCCACAAGCTGCCAAAATATCCGGCCCCTTCGAAATTCGAATCGTAGTGGTCATGTTTCGATCTAACAAATACTTCTGAAACGCCATCACCGATGGTAAATCGGGGCGCTCATAGGGACTTGCGGGATGGGGATTAAAGGGGATCAAATTTACTTTCGAAGGAATTCCTGACAACAATCGCAAAATTCTTTGCGCATCAGACTTGGAATCGTTCAATCCTTTAAGCATCACATACTCAAAAGTAATTCTTCTTCCTGGGCCAAGCTCATAGCTGCGGCAACCATCTAGCAGCGCCTTTAAATTGTATTTCTTATTTACCGGCATGATCTCATCTCGAAGCTCATCGGTGGTGGCGTTTAGCGATACCGCTAAATTTACTTTCGATCGTTTGCCTAGCTCCAACATCTGCGGAACCAAACCACTGGTGCTTACCGTAATTTTACGGTGAGAAATATTGAACCCATGCGGATGAGTTAGAATTGCGATGGAATCTAAAACATTGTCTAGGTTGTGAAGGGGCTCACCCATTCCCATATAAACAATATTTGTAATTCTATCACCAAACTTTTCAACGATCTCTTTGGGATACGAACGGGCAACTTCTAAAACCTGATCCACAATCTCATGGGTTTTCAGGTTTCTCATTAGCCCCATATCGCCCGTATTGCAAAACGAACACGCCATGGCGCAACCCACCTGCGACGACACACACTGAGTGAGGCGATCTTTAATGGGCATCAAAACGGTTTCAATGGTTCGCTGATCGTCTAGACGGAAAAGAGACTTTTGGGCCTGGTCCTCTTGCGAAACCTGAGTGCTCACGCGTGGAGGTCTTGGAATATAAAATTTTTCTTCCAAAAGCTCGCGGACTTCTTTCGATAGATTCGTCATCTCCGCAAATGAGCTCACTCGTCTTCGATACAGCCAAAAAAAGATTTGTTCCGTTCGATATTTTTCTTTTCCAAGATTAGAAATTTCAGCGGCTAACTTTTCAAAGGTGAGTCCAGTAATAGGAATGCGCGTTTCTTTGGTGGCAGCACCTACGGCAGGTTGCTGTCCCAACTTGGCGCGCTCATCCAAAGGCGTCGAAGCCACTTGGGGATTTAGACTAATTATATTCTCTAGTTCAGACATGACGGTGTCCGAATACTGCGGCAGGTCATAGAAAAAGGCAAGGGAAGATTGCGGGGGAGGTTGCTTCATGCTATTTCGCTAAAAGTGCAAAATCTGTTGATACTATTGGCTTTTTTTCTTACCCCCACGGTCTGGGCCGGAGAAGAGCTGTACACCCTGCAAGTAGACCATTGGGAAAACCGAAAAAGTGCTCAATTTTCCGCCTCGGCCTATGAAGGCCGGAAGTGGGATCTCTATAGCCTTCTTGCTAGAGGGCGAAGGTCTTTGCTTCTCCTCGCGAAAGTGGAATCCAATGCCTCCACTCCCTTTGCAGGACATTCTTATTGTTTATTTGTAGCCGGCCTTAGAAGCATTGAGGGGGGCTCTCGCCCAGACCCTTCTCGGAGGGCCGTTGCCCTCAAAAACCTCATGGGACAACTGAGAAATCGACAGGCTGAAATGATTCGAGCAGGCGCTCAATTTAAAATCACCTATCCGTCCAATTGCGCCAGTCAAGGCATTCGCCTTATGCCCGCATGGATTGCCAACGCACCAAAGCCTTCACCGGCCAAGGTTCGGGCTCAAACAGAACCTCTTTTTCCACGTCTCTCGCATGTTTGGCCTTAAGTAAAACCTTCCAGGCTGCCCGCTCGCCCTGAGTCATCTGTGCTTGGCGACACTCTTCCCAAACTCTTCGCGATAAAAAGATCGAATAGGCTGGAAGAATATGATGGCTCTCGCACCAGGCCACAAATCTCTGCGCCGTTTCCGGCAAAAAGAGATCCATACCCTTCCAGTCTAAACCGGAAAAATCTGGGTCACAGAATCCCTTTAATTCAGCGCCTTGGAATTCAAGCAAAATTGAATCAATGGAATTGGAATCATTCACCACAGTGAATAAGAGAAGCTTTCTTTCTGGAAAAAGTTCACCGAAAAACGATTGAAACAAAGAAAGTAAAAAGTTTTTTCTCGGCCAATATTGCTCGAAAGGTCGATCTCCAAAGTGTTGCGCCAACTTCGAGCGATCGCCTTTTTCCACTCCGATCATTTCTCGCAACTTCACAATCTGCGCATAAAAATGATCCGTGGCTGGAGCCGTGGGGCGAACCGATGCCACCTGGGCTATGGCTTCAGAAAGAGCATTGCTTTCTAAAAAGGTAGCTCCACCACAATTATATTTGTGGGAAAGAACCTCCCAGGCGCTTTCCATGGGATCTAAAGACTTTCCTTTATCGGAAAATCCAGAGTTCGACTGGCCAGAGGAATTTAAGCTTAAAGCGGCTGCCTGAATTCTATTGTTGGAATGCAAAACAACCATGCCTGGTTTTTTCGGTGGCAGTGGCCCCAAGAGCCTTTGAAATTTATGCCAGTTCTGTCTCAACTCCATCGGAGCTCTCCTCTACCTTCTCTTTTGGAAGGTCTTGAACAAATACGCTTAAAGGAATTACCGAGAGGGGTGGCAATTCCGTTTCAAACGTATTGCCTAAACTCTCCGCCGGAATTTCTGCCGATGCTCCACCAGACGGATGGTGAATGTGTACGGGACGAGCAAATTCCAAACTTAGTTTTTTGGCAGAAGAATCTGGGTTCAACAAAAACACTGTCTTCATGCTGCCACCCTGCTTTTCGATTTTTGATTCTTCTTTAAGCTTCCAGTCCACCGCTAAGGAGAGAACGTTATTTTCTCGTCTATCAAAAGAGCAGAAAGGCTCGATCTTTGCCACACTCACTAAGCTGTCGCCGAGCGTATCCATGGATAACTGAGAGTTTTCTTTACCCTCGATGAGCAATACGTTCCCTCCACTGGGGAAGAGTCCGATTTCGAATAACCAGCCATGATTCAAACGAAAGCTTTTTAACTTTTGAAATTCCTTTAGTGCCTCGTCACACAACGAAGATCGAAACACTACTAGGGTGCAATCTCTAGCTTTCGCAATTTTCAATAGCTCCTGGAATTGGCGAAGTTCCAGTCCATATCCTTCTTCCACGGCAAAAAGCTTGGTGTGATTTCTCTCTTTCTCCGTGATTTCTGAAAGAGAAGTTTTGAATTGTATGGTTGGACCCAATTTCTCCTGTAACAAACAAGAAATTTGAGCGGGAGCAAAGCGGTTTTGCACAAAGGCGATGGCCGGTCGATTAAGCTCCGTCTCTGGAGTAGAAAATCCAGAAATGAATTTTCCCATTTTCTTTCGAAAGGCTGGAGAAATGGCCAGAAAGTCATATTCATTGATCCAAACTTCTCCGAACAAAATGACCGAAGAGGAAATCAAAAAGTTCCGCTCTTTGTCTCTCAACTGGTGAAGGTCATCTAACCAAGCAATGGAACAGCTCGCACGCGCTTGAATCAATCCGGAAAATAAGTCTTTTTGATTCGGACCAGAGCCAATCAGTTCCTCCAAAAGTCTTGCCTGAGAAGTGTCTCTAGTGAATAGATTTTCTGACCGTACTTTCACGTTGGGAAAGCGGGCAAATCGAGACTGCAAAAAGTCAAAGGCGCGGGAATGGAAGATCTTCTCCGCTAAGGAAGGAGTCCATTCTTCTTTTCTGTAACCGGCACCAAACTGCATGTGCCGCAAGGAATAATCGCCATGGTCCGCAGCGGAAAATGCGCTATTTCGATAGTTCTTGAACAAACTGTCGGTCACCACCAAATCGATTTTGGTTTGACTTCCCTCCTCTAGAACTTCCGTGAGCTCTTGAGTGAGTTTTAATAAAAAGTGTCCGTATCTCTGAAATACGGCCGGAGCCAACAGACTCACGAGAGGATGAATATTTGGAGGAACACAGGCAAAAAATGGATGTCCCAGTCGATCTTGAGCGAGATTTTGTCGTTCTCGAAGCAGTTCGTCTGGAATTCCGCCGTTGGTATAACCAATGCCTAGCTCTGGACAAATGCCTAACTTCAAAGAAAATCCAGCGGCGGAAACTTGCTTCACAAACTTCTGCAAAAGATGCAGTCGATCTGTCTCTAAATGCGACCATGGCACGAACGCCGACAAAGACGTTGCGCCGCACTCTCGAAATTTCTCTAGCTGAGAGAGAAAATCTTTCGGATTATAGTCCCAATATCTAACAACAGGGTTCAACTCTAACTTCATGGGATCGCCTTTTCGTGCGTCCTCGACGGAGGAAGTTTCGTGTGGAAAAACTGTTTCCCAAAAATTAGGAGCTTCGTTTCTTGACTCTTTTTCTTTTGGAAAAAGAAGAAAGGAAAAGGCCCCAATTTGACACGGAACTCATAACCATTATGCGCACAGGGAAAGCGTAGCATAAAGAGGGGAAAAAACCTTGTTTTTCCACGAGTTAAAGTTATAACCAGAAAACGTGTAAAGCTATTTGGAAAGGTTGGAATTTCTCCATGGATTTTTCACTGAACGAAACCCAAAAAGAAATCGTAGAAATCTCGGCAAAATTTGCTCAGAAAGAATTGGCCCCCATCGTGGCCGAAGATGAAGAGAAGGGACACTTCCGAAAAGAATTATTTCCCAAGCTCGGTGAAGCTGGCCTTCTCGGACTAACCACCTCTGAAGAGTTTGGTGGCATGGGCCTTGGAGCCGTGGAGTATTCTCTATTTCTCGAACAGCTGGCCATTCATTCCTCTGGTTATGCCACGTCCATTTCCGTAACGGGTTTACCCATTTCTATTCTGGAAGCAGGCGGAACCCCTCAGCTGAAAAAGAAATATTTACCCTCTCTCATTTCTGGTGAAAAAATTGGCGCGTTTTGCCTCACAGAGCCTTCCTCGGGGTCCGATGCGGGTAGCTTAAGAACCACTGCTGTAAAAAAAGGGAACAAATATGTTCTAAACGGCGTGAAGCAATTTATTACCAATGGAATGCACGCTGATATTTTTGCCGTCATGGCTAGAACCAGCGACCACGGAACTCGAGGGGTCACCGCCTTTATTGTAGAGAGAGACTTTGGCGTGAAGGGTGGCAAGTTTGAAAAGAAAATGGGAATGAAGGTTTCCCCTACCCAAGAACTCATTTTTGAAAACGTTGAAGTGCCGGAAGAAAATCGCATCGGAAACGAGGGCGAAGGCTTTTTGGTGGCGAAAAATGCCTTAGATGGTGGACGCATCTCCATCGCCTCCATCGCCAACGGAATTTCTCAAGCTGCCATTGATGCCTCTGTGAAATATGCCAAAGAGCGAGAGCAATTTGGAAAACCGATTTTAGAATTCCAAGGCGTTTCCTTTTTGTTGGCAGATATGGCCACGGGTTTAGAGTCTTCACGATGGCTCACCCGATATGCAGCCTTCCGAAAAGACAAAGGTCTGCCCTTTAAGCATTTTGCCTCCATGGCAAAACTGCAATCCACGGAAAGTTGCATGAAAATCACTACTGATGCCGTTCAAATTTTCGGTGGCTACGGATACATCGAAGAATTCGCCGTAGAACGATATATGCGAGAAGCAAAAATGCTTCAAATCGTTGAAGGCACTAGTCAGATCCAGAGAATGGTTATCGCTAAATCTTTAGAAAAAGGAATGGAAGGATGAGAAATCCACTCGTAGTAAAAAGTTCCTCTCTCCCAAATTTTGAGGCGCAAAGATCGAAAACCGAAATAGAAGCCATTCGTAAACAAGTATCAGAGTGGGAACAATCTAGTTTCGCCGGCTATCGTCGACTCGTGGAATCGGGATCGGATTGTTTTCCCGACCTCAAAAAAGTAGAAACCTTGGCCCAGAAGTATTCCAAAAACTCTCAAGGGAATCCCATTCAACACTTTGTGCTTCTTGGAACTGGTGGCTCTAGCCTGGGGGGAGAAGCTTTACTTCGCGCCCTCCGGCCCAATTTAAAAAGTCCCCAATGCCATTTCATGGACAATAACGATCCCCAATGGTTTCAATGGCTGCTGGATTCCATTGCTCCGGAAGAAACGCTTTTTTACGTGGTTTCGAAATCTGGCAAAACTCCTGAAACCATTTCTCAGTTTTTAGCCGCCAAAGCCTGGATCAAGAAACGAGTGGGAGATGAATGGAAACGACACTTTGTGTTTTGCTCTGACCCAAAATCTGGCGATCTAAGGTCTCTAGCCCAGCGCTTGGACATTCCTTGTTTAGATATTCCTTCGCCGGTGGGTGGAAGATTTTCGGTATTCACCCCCGTGGGACTTTTTCCCGCGGCCTTTGCCGGATTAAAGTTGGAAAAGTTTTTTGAAGGCGCCAGATCTCAACTTCCCGGCGCAAACTCCTCTTACGAAGAGAATTCCTGCGTAAAGCTAGCACTCAGCTTGGCGGAGAATGCGAAAACCTATCCCATCACCGTGATGATGCCATACTCTTCCCAGCTTTCTGCGTTTTCCCGTTGGTTCTGCCAATTGTGGGCTGAAAGCTTGGGAAAAGATTCTCTAGGACTCACTCCCTATCCTGCGGTGGGAACCACAGATCAACATTCGCAAATGCAATTGTATATGGAAGGCCCAAAAGACAAATGCATCATTCTTGTGCATGTGAGGGTGCGATCTCATGACATCAGCAGTCCGCTTCCCCTAGAAGCCAAAGACTTGGCGTCCTTTCAAGAACTAGAAGGCGTCTCTATGGGAGCCCTCTTTGAAGCGGAATTTCAGGCCACTAGAGACGCTCTTACGAAAAATGGCATTCCCAACGCCACTCTAGAACTAGACACCGTGGATGAATACTCCATGGGAGCTCTATTGTTTTTCTGGGAATGGGCCACTGCCGTTGCCGGAGCCAAATTAAAGATTAACCCCTTTGATCAACCCGGTGTGGAGCACGCGAAAATTCTTACGAAGAAGTACCTTCAGGAGTTAAAAAAATAATTCGCTGTTGGTTTTGCTGATCTTTTCTTTGAAAATAGAACTGAGCTTCGTGTTCTTCTAAAATCATTTTAGAAACCGTGAATGCCACGGAGCTTTGAATTTCATATTCGTGTTTCACGGAATCGCCATTGTCTTCTAGGGTCACTTCCACATTTCCAAAACCCGGCTTAAGCTGCACACGTAAGTAAGCATCAAGCTCCGGCTGTTTCGTCTTTTTCTCGGCAAGGGCTGACAAAGATTGCTGAAGCTGCTGAAAGAACACCTGCAAAATACGATTACGGTTGGCCAGAATAGAAATTCCCTTAGGGAGATTAGCCTGCATTTTCACTTTCAAACGCTTTGCTTCCGAACCCAAAAGATCCATAGCGGCCTGAATACATTCGTCCAAAGAAATAATTTTCTTTTCCTCTTCCGACTTTCTAACTAGCGAAAGCATGGTCTTCACGATCTTCGAACAACGATCTGCCGCCTGTACGATATTAGCCACATCTTCATAGTAGGGAGAAGACGGAGATAGATCTTTCTGTAAGATTTGTCCGATAGCTAAAATTCCGCCAATAGGATTATTGATTTCATGGGCTACGGATCCCACCAAAATGCCAAGCTCGGCGATTTGTTCCTTGGCCAGAATCTTTTCTGTGAGATTTCTTTCTTCAGAAATATCGTGAAACCTCAATACGAATCGGCCCGAACCCAAAGGTGTTTGGATGGGGTCTAGGTAGGCGCGGTAGTATTGATCAGAAATCTGCACCCCCCACTCGCTCGATTGATCCTTTGGCTTTTGCTGTAGTTCTTCCGTAGAGATCACAGCGGGCGTCTGTCCAGAAAGCTTTACTAAGGGCAATTTCACTAGTTTGCTAAACGCTCGATTCCCCCGAACGATCAAATAGTTTTCATCTAAGATGGCTACGGGATCTTCCACCGCATCGAAGCTCGCTTCCCAAACCGTTTTGGTCTCTTCGGCCTTTACAATCATTTGATTTCGCTCAACGGAGAGCGCAATTCCATCGCCCAAATTAAAAAGTGCATCACTCACTCGCTCTAAAATGGAACGATCTGGCTCTTGCTGAAACCGCAAATACACATGGGCCTTTAAGCTTCCCTGAAAGTGAATGGGAACCACCAGATGAAACTGATCGATGTCTTTCGAATTCATGGTCTCTGGATAGGCAATAATTCGAGCTTCTTGGCAGGGCGAAATGCGAGTCACAGCATTGCGAATGGCTCCTTCAATGGATTCCATATTTCTCGCCGAAGAAAGTTCCAGAATACATTGCCCCAGCAGCTCAATGCCCGGGTCATCAAAACTCATAGATGCCATAGAGCCCATGGTAATGGTTTCAGCGGCCTCTAGATCATGCTGCAATCTAGCGTCTTGAAGCACCGATCGAATCAAAAACAACAATCTTTCTTGGCTGATCTCTTTTGGAAGAATCTGACTAGCTACAAGCTTTTGAAAATTTTTTTTCACCTTTCGAATTGTGTCTAGGTTCGAAAGCAATACGATTCGCTCGTCTTTCTGGCACAGACTTTCAAACTGGAGAAAATCCTTGGCTATCTGAATTTCTGCGTGCCGATTCTGCGGAAGCTGGTGCCGCTGATCGTAGAGCTGATCATGAACTATCCAGACTCTTTCCACGCAGTCTCCCTAGGTTCTCTCGGCGTTAATGTGGCCATCTTGCAATCGCAGCTGAAAGGATTCCCCCACGGAAATTTCCCCAATACGCTTCACAGCTTTCCCATTCACAAAGGCAATGGAATAGCCTCGCTCTAATACATTCAAAGGAGAGAGCGCCTGCAACGAAGCATTCAATCGATCTAACTTCTGCCGTTTTCGATCGATGCTGCTTTTGGCAGCTGTTCCCAATCGTTCGCTCCAATCGTCGAAACGAAGTCGTAAATCATTGATTCGATCTTTTGGATTTTTCAGTTTGGATGCGATTCCCTTTAACTCTAAGCGAAATCGATGCAAATCTGTTTTCATGGTTTTCACCAAACGGGCTTGCCATTCCACGATGGTTTCTAAAAGCATTTCTTTTTCGCGAATGAGTAATTCCGCCGCGGCTGAAGGCGTTGGGGCACGAAGATCCGCCACAAAGTCTGCGATAGTGAAATCAATTTCGTGACCCACGGCACTCACTACCGGAATTTCCGAGCGAAAAATTTCTCTCGCTAAATTCTCGTCGTTAAAGCACCAAAGATCCTCTAAACTTCCCCCACCCCGAGTTAAAAGAATCACATCTCCCAATGCTTTTTCGTTGGCCAAACGTAAGGCTCGAATCAATTCCGCTGGAGCATCGGCCCCTTGCACGAGGGCGGGAAGAATTAGCACATTCACACCGGCGAATCTTCTTTTCAGCACAGACAACACATCTCGAATGGCTGCACCGGTGGGACTCGTAATCACCACAATCCGGTTGGGTAAAACGGGAATCTTTCTTTTCCTGGCGGAATCAAAGAGCCCCTCTTGAAACAATTTCTTTTTTAGAGCTTCGAACTGGGCCTGCAAGCTGCCAGACCCCACGGGCTCCATGGATTCCACAATGATCTGATAGGTGCCACGGGGCGGATAAACGGAAATTCTTCCCCGGCAGATCACTTCCATTCCATCTTTCGGTGGAGGGCCTTTGAGTTTACTGGCGGCGCCTCGAAATAGGGCGGCACTAATGACAGCTTCTGAATCTTTTAGAGAAAAATAGATATGGCCACTGGCTGCGGGTCTCCAGTTGGAGATTTCCCCTTTCACCGTAACAAGACCAATTCCGCCCTCTAAAAGCGATTTGATCGAATGGGTAAGCTGGGCAACGGAGATGACTTTGGGCTCGGTGGTCTTTTTTTCCGTTTCGACCTCTGTCCACGAACTCATCGGAATGCCTTTCTTTTCTCTACCATTCCCGTCCGCCGACCCTCGAAAACGAAAGCTCTTACATCATGCTCGTTTTTACGGCTGGTGCGGATTTGGGAATGGGAAAATTCATCGTTTTTAAATAGTTCAAGGCCTGTTGTACTTGATAATCCTCTTTGGGATCAAGGGATCGGGGCGGAGCGTCTTTATTTTCTTCTTGCTCGTCTTGATCCTTAGCGGCGAGTCTGTTCTTTTTCTCAGCTTCGCTTTCAATGTGATTTTTTAGATCAGCTTCGCTCACCGTTTTACTTTTTCTTCTGAGACGCTTCATGGTCTCTGGATCAATATCCTCTAACACAATGTCTGGCTCAATTCCTTTGGCCTGAATGGAAACTCCACTGGGAGTATAATAGCGCGCGATGGTAAGTTTTAGTCCTACATCCTCGGCTAAAGGAATCACCGTTTGCACAGATCCCTTGCCAAAGGTTTTTGAACCCGCCACCAAAGCTCGCTTGTGATCTTTTAGGGCTCCGGCCACAATTTCTGCGGCAGAGGCTGAGCTTCCGTTCACAAGTACTACGATGGGAAAATCCAAACGAGCTACGCCGCTTTTTGCAAACTTCACATCTTTGTCGTCTTTGCTTCTGCCGATGGTAGAAACAATTACTCCATCATCCACAAAAAGATTCGTCACTTCTACGGCCTCATCTAACAGACCGCCCGGATTATTGCGAAGATCAAGAATGAGTCCTTTTAACTTTTCTTTGGATTCCATCTTCTTCAAAGCGGCTTTCACTTCTTGCGAGGACTTTTCTTGAAAGTGATTTAATCGTATGTAGCCATAACGCTCTTCCAAGAGTTCATTCTTCACGCTCTTTACGTCGATGGACACTCTCTTCATTTTAAAATCGAGGGGCTTGGCCGCTCCATCTCGTTGCACAGTGAAACGAACTTCACTGCCCACTTCACCTCGGATTTTTGTGGTGGCTTCCACAATGCTCATGCCCTTCGTGCTTTCGCCATTGATTTTTAGAATTCTGTCTCCAGGTTTGATCCCGGCCTTCCAGGCTGGAGTGCCTTCCATGGGAGTAATTACCGTGAGCACTCCGTCTTTGTTCACCCAAACTTCAATGCCCAGGCCACCGAACTTCCCGGCCGTATCGGTTTTGAGTTGTTTGTACACTTCCGGAGGCATGAAGTTCGAATGGGGATCTAAAGTTTCCAGCATTCCTTTGATCGCTCCGTAGACCAGTTCTTTGGTATTCACTTTTTCTACGTATTGCTTTTCGATGAAATTAATCACTCGTCCAAAAAGCGCGATGTCGTCGTATTTGGCGTTTGACACTCCCTCTTCTTTCGAAGCATTGGCCAAAGCCGAACTTGCTAACAATAGTCCTAACCCAACGACAAGAGACGTTTTTATTTTCTGCATTGGAAACATTTTCCTTCCCATCCTGAAACCGATCTCGCTCTTTCGTCCATAGACAAAAGATTCGTCCGCGGAACAAAATCCAAAGACCAAAGTCTAAAGACCAAAGTCCAAAGACTAGATAGCGAGAAGAAGCCGAATCCTTCGGCCTCTACCTTTCACAATATTTTCGCAGAGTTCTGTGTGGGATTCACCCAGTAAATGGAAGTTTCCGAGGAAGTTTAGTTCGTCCGAGTCTCGCGAAACCACGGTACCGGATTTACAGCGATATGACGCTGACGAATCTCGAAGTAAACGGGCGTGCTATCCAGCGAAGAACGAGCAATAATTTCGCCCTCTTTCACTTCTTCGCCCTCTTTTTTCAGGCTTTGTCCCAATTGTCCTACCAAACTGTAGTACTGATCGCCATGGTCAAGAATCAAGAGCTCTCCATACCCACCGATGCGACCCGAAAAAACCACCTTGCCCGAATGAACCGCCGCCACTGGACTCTGTGGAGGAACTTGAATGTCGATGCCCTTGTGAAACGTATAAAGGCTGGTTTTGTTATCGTATCTTTTGCCAAAGGTGCTCACGATTTTTCCACTAACAGGCAGGGGAAGAGATCCTTTTTTCCCCAAAAAGGTTGTGGACGCGCGCTTCTGCACTTTTTGTTCTTCGTAATACTCTTGCTGTTTCTTCATTTCAGCCGCGAGATTGAAGCGACTGAGCATTCCCTCTAATTCGCCCTCGGCTGCCTTGGCACTTTGATATGCCTTCATCTTCGACAATTGTTCGTTTCGAGTCTTACTTAAGAGTTCTTTTTTCAACTTTTGGTTGAGTTCAAGAACCGTCTGTTTCTCTTTTAGATCTTCGTTGTGAGCCAAGAGCCGCTCTTTGTCTTCTGCCAACTTTTGATTTAAGGCTTCCACTTCGTCTAAGACTTTGCGAAGGGCCAAAATTTCTTGGCGATCCGTGTTTAATAATTTGCCCACCAATTCTCTGTAGATGGCCAAATATTCACTATCCGACTCCGTCAGTTTAGAGATGGGCGAACGAGTCTCCAGCGTTGGTAACAAAGAAAGAAGATGCCGAAGCCTTCGCTTTCTTGTGTCAATGCTTCCTTGTAAACTATCCTTTCGCAGCGTCATCTCTTGCACGTGGGCTTCTAACTTTTCTAGCTCAATGGCCGAGAGGCGAATTTCTAGGGCCTGTAACTTCAGCAGTTTTTCTAACTTACTAAGCTCGGTGGAAATTGTGGCCTCGGTTTGTTTCGCCGATTGTATTCCTAGCTCTAATCGTTTTACTTCTTCTTGAATTTGTTCGAGCTCTTGTTTTTGAGTGACCTTTGGATTCGCTGGAGCAGAAAACGCTTGTGGAATTCCAACTCCGACGCCAAGTCCAAAGCCAATACTCACACCCGTGCCTGCGAGGAAGAACAAAGTTCTTTTTGTTCCACTCTTTCTCATTCTTAAGCGATCCTTCCGCGGAAAAGGGCGGTGAATCCGGCCAATACGTGGGCCAAAAAGGCCATTCCCGCCATGGACACCGCGGCCAAGAAAAATCTTGCCGTATCAATTTGAAACGGTTCGTATCCCAAGGTTCCAAAGAATTGGTTATACAACTCCGCTAGATAAGCCTTTCCGGTAAATAAAATCAAAATACAAATGGTCCCGGTGATCACGCTTTGCAAAAGGGCTTCCATCATCCAGGGCAAAAGAATTTCAAACTTTGTTCCACCAAAGGAACGGATGAGCTGAATTTCCTGGGCATCGGTATACAAAATATTTTGGTAGTGTCCCAAACAAACAACAAACAAAACCATCCAGAGGCCAATGGCCAGGGCGGTGCCTCCAGTGCCCAGCCATCGAAGCGAGGTAAGAGCTTTTCCAATACGAGAAGCGCCATCGTCGATGCGCGTGACGCTAGAAATGGCGGCAATGGCATCTACGGTTTCTTCCCGCTCATAGTTTCCCATATCTACTGGAAAAACCACCTCTAGCATTTTCGGAATCACTTCTTCGCCCAATCCTGCAATGGCCTCATGCAAGTCGGGGAAATGTTCTTTCAAAAATCCCTCGAATTCTTGGGCCGAAACCACTCGGGCAGATTCCACACCTTTGATTTGCATCACTCTCGTGAGCACATCTTCCACTACTTTCACATCAGCGGTGTCCACAAAAACAGAAGCAGATCTGGCCGCGCGCAAATGATCCTTTTGACCTGTTAGCCAAAGCGACCATAATCCAATGGCGGCCGAAGCGGTGAGCAATGCGGCTCCGCCGAGAATCGTCAAAACAGAAGCTACCATTCTTCGCTTCATGCCGGAGATGGCACTCATTAGAAAATACATGCACCCTCCCTTTCATCCAAACGCACGGTTCCACCGGATAGGTGCAAGGTGCGCTTTCGCACTTTTCGAATGATATCTCGATCGTGCGTGGCCACCAGCATGGTCATTCCTTTCAGATTTAATTTCTGAAACAAATCCATCACCGTCCAGGTGTGATCATGATCCAAACTTCCTGTGGGCTCGTCGGCAATCAATAGATCGGGAAAATTGATAATGGCGCGGGCAATGGCCACTCGTTGTTGTTCTCCGCCGGAAAGTTCTTTCACGGTGGCATCTAAAATTTTTGAATGAAGACCAACGGCATGAAGAGCGTCTTCCACTAATTTCATGGCACCGTTGCCGAAAAAGCTAACCGTCTGCAAGCCACTTCCCGCTCGGCCAAAGAAAAGGGGAATCGCCACATTTTCGTAAACGGTTCGATCTTTTAATAAGCGATAGTCTTGGTGAACCACACCGATGCGTCGGCGCAATTTCAACATTTTTGAGGATCCGGCTTCGTATCGAACGCCGTCGATGGTGACACTTCCTGAAGTGGCAAACTCCTCACCGGTGATTAACTTTAACAACGAGGTCTTGCCCGCTCCGCTATCTCCCACCAAAAAGAGAAATTCTCCCTTTTTTAGTTCGAGATTCACATTTCTTAAAACGAGTGAATTTGGATGATAGGCCTTCGAGACCTGTTTTAACGAGACCGTCATTGGTCTGCCCTCCTGCTACAGAAAATCGTAACACCCTTCCGGCTAGATGGATAGTCTTGCTTCCACTCCGTTCGCGCTCTAAACTTAATGAAATGAAAGCATTTTTTCCCAGCCCTGCGAATTTTTTTCGAAGTCTTCCCCCCCCTTCGCATGGGTCGGGGTCAAAAGTTACGCTTCACCCCGCAGACGGCTTGGAAAACGTAATGAAACCATCGCCGAGACAATTGCCAAGAAAATCACACGGAAACTGTATCGCCACAGGGATTTTGGCCACCCTCGGGGCCTTGGGGCTAAGCGTCGGCATTTCTGCTCACGCAAACCCAGATCCCACCGTGGCGGGCCCCTTCACCCCTTTACGTAAAGCCCCGGTCTTTGAATCCGAAAGCGTGTATCTCAGCAAAAATTGGGGACCGGCGATCCCCGTGGGACGCCCTTTTCGTGTGGAAAAAGTATATGGACGCTGGATTTATGGAACGCCCGATCCTTTGCCCAAAATGCGCCCCGAAGAATTCTCCTCCGCCGGCTGGGTGTTCAGTCGATTTCTTCTTCGACCGGGAGATTCCGACACCCAAGAGCCTAGCGTGCGCAAAATTACGGAAGGTATTCTTTATCACTCACAAAAAACCTGGCAACAATTGGGAAAAGAAAAAGATCCACAGCTCCTAGCGTGGAACTTTTACGAAAATCTTATTTTGTCCAAAGGCGCTCTAAAACAATTTCAAGACCAAGACCAAAGAACAGCGGAGATCCCAAGAGAAAATTTTCTTTTCTCAACTTCTCCCCCGGTTTCGCTCGCAACACTGTTCGCGCACCCACTTTCTCTTGCTTTTTCACCTTTTCCCTCGGCAATCGCCAATGAAAAACCCGAAACTGTTGGCCTCACCGGAACAGATTTAGGTTTTCTCGACCAAGAATTTCAAGTGGTCCAAGAACAGAAACGCATCCAACAACAAAAAAGAGAAGCGCTGAAACTCAAACCGCCTGGAGCTCCGGCCCTTACCAAAGAAGTGCAACTCGGTTTGCTTGGAAGATACATGGCTTCACAGCATTTCCTTTTACCTCCACTCAATCATGAAGAGGTAGATGGCTTTTTTTATATGAAAGCTGTGGCCCAAAGGGCGCTGAGTGGTTGCCCAGTGAAAGTGAAAAACTACTGGAAAAATAAGCATTGGAACTTTTTCCGATTTTACCGCAGCAAAAATCTTACCGTGGCCTATCCTTGGCAAGAAATCACTTTGCCTGGAGGGTATTTTGGCATTAGCGCAAAAGCTCTGGATCAAACAAGCGACGAATCAGAGCTTGCATTCCTTTTAGTGAGACAACTGGTGAGAGAGAGCCGATTAAAATTTCCAAAAATAAACTTTCCGTCGAAAAACTGGTGGACACTTCTTCCAGAAAAGTCAGCGGAAATCTTAGAGGGGCGCTGGAAATCTCAGAGCGGAAAATTTAGCGATAATCTAGACGTTTCTGACGAAATTCAGATCGATCTTATCGCCGCCGAATGTTTGGCCAACTCTGGATATCAGCCTCAGTCTGCCCACGTATTTTTACGAAAAATGTTTTTGCAAAGAGAAGAGAAGTGGGCCGAATGGTATTTTCAACAATCTATCGGCTTTGAATATCGAACCGAACAAATGGTTCAACGAATCAAAAAAGAAATGGACGTGAAAAAGTGGAATCCTGACGGCGTAAGAAACCAAAAACGATTTGCATCTGTATTGAAGCAGTGGAATCTTATGCCATGATCCATTCCAGAAATGTTTGGCAAAAGACAAGAGGCCTACGATCCGCCGCTGGAATTTTTACCCTCTACCTCATTTGTTCACAATTGGCCCACACTCTATTGTTCACAATTGTGGCCTATCTGGTGTCCATTACCGACAAAACAGGAACGGAATTTGGAAATACGGTGAATGAAATTGCCAGCCAGTATCTTTTTGTGGCCTTTGCCGTTGGATCCACATTTTTTGCCCTTACTCTTTGGAGAGCTGATCTTGCTCTCTATAAAACACAAACCTTTTGGAACGATTTGCATAAACCCTTTTGGCAACTAAATCGCTTTACCAAAGAAGAACTCCTCCGTGGATTGGCCAGCGGTGCTTCTGCAGCCGTGGTGTATTTACTTTTATTTTCCATTTCTCAAAGGGGCACCTTTCTCGGAATCTACCTCACCTCAACCATAGGAACTCCCGTCTTTCCACTCTTCTTCGTAGACCTTTTCGCTCTTGGGGTGCTGTTGTTTTCCGAGGAGTATATTTTTCGTCACAAAATTTTAGGGCAAATGAAATCCCTCTTAGGATCCACCCTAGCCATACTTCTTACGTCACTGGCCTATCTTGCCGTGAAAATGGTGCAGTTCGAATTGCAATGGCTCGACTGTATCAATATCTTTCTCATGAATTTAGTGGCCTGTTGTTTTTATCTAAAAACCACGAAGGCGCACAGAGGCCTGGGATTCTTGATTGCTCTACTCGGATCGTTGCACTGTTTGGCCGGCTTGCCGCTCTGGGACATTGAGAGTCCCTCTTTCTTTTTGTTTAAGCCCGCTCATCGAGAAGAGGAACTCTTGTTTGGTGGTGGTTTTGGTCCCTTTCACGGTCTAGCTCTTTCTTGTATCTTTGTGGTTTTCACACTGGGCACATTTTTTAGCTGGAAATCAGAAAAAGAAGCGCGGCGAAATTCCAAACTTCCATCGTCGCTTTGAATTGACCTTCCCTTACGAACGTCTTACTCTTTTCTACATGCAAAACCATGAAGTATCTTTGAGCGCTATTGACCTTATTTTAAACGCAGGCTGGGTAGTAAAATTTGTAATGCTCGGCCTATTTGCATCCAGTGTGGGATCTTGGGCGATCATTTTATTGAAACGCCAACTTCTCAAACAGGCGCAAAAACAGAATGATCAGTTTCTGCAAGGCTTTTGGGGTGGATGGAATCTTTCTGAGGCATTTTCCAGAGCTGCAGACTATCCTCTAAGCCCTGTGGCGAAAAGCTTTCAGTCGGCCATCCGAGAATTAAGAAAGTTTGGCGACGAGAAGAAATCTGACGGAGGCATCCGCGGAGATGTTGTGGTGAGAGCCTTGAAAAAAGCAAACACCCAAGAAATTGCAGCGTTAGAATATTCTGTTTCTTGGTTAGCCACTGTTGCTAGCTCGGCTCCCTTCGTTGGACTCTTTGGTACGGTTTGGGGGATTATGAACAGCTTCCAAAACATTGGAGCCACCGGAAATGCAAATTTGGCCGCTGTGGCACCCGGAATTTCTGAAGCCTTGATCGCCACGGCAATCGGATTGGCGGCGGCAATTCCTGCGGCTATTGCCTACAACTACTTAAATGGAAAAATCCGCACCCAAGCCATGGCCATGGACTCCTTTAACCAAGATCTACTCAACCTACTCCAGAGAGAAGGAGCCATTTAATGGCTGGCGTTGGCCCCAAAAAAGGTGGGTCTCATACGGATCTTTCCAATTACGGATCCGATGGGATGCTTTCTGAGATCAACGTAACTCCCTTTGTGGACGTTATGTTGGTATTGCTCATCATCTTTATGGTGTCTGCTCCTCTCATGCAGCAAGGAATTCAAGTAGACTTGCCGAAAACAAAATCTCCCACCCTAAGTGAACAGGAAAAACCGGTGGTTTTGGTGGTGGGAAAGGGTGGCACCGTACAATTAGCTGGAAACACAATTCCCAGCGATCAAGTGACCACACGCCTAAAGGCCATTTTTGAAAAACGAGAAAAAAAAGAAATCTTCATTCAGGCCGACAAGGGAATTTCTTACGGAGTGGTAGCCACGGTGATGTCTCAAGCCCAAGCGGCTGGCATTTTGCGAATCGGATTAGTAACCGAGCCGGGTGAAGCTCGCTCTAGGTGAGCATGGAAAATCCTCAAAACGATAAGCTCAAACGATACCTAAAGATTTCCCTGGGACTACACCTAGGATTTTTTCTCGCCCTCGGGCTTGGCAACTTTGTGTTTCCTTCCAAAGGAATGGAATTTCTACCCTCTGTACAAATCGACATGGTGGCTTTGCCCGATTTAGTAAAGTCGCAGGATAACTCTTTCGTTGATAAATCGCTTCCTGTGAAAGACGCTCCTCCGCCCCCGCCTCCACCAGAACAGGCTTCGAAAGACGAAGACGTCATGAAAAAGCCAGAGCCCGAACCGAAAAAAGACGACGCCATGGCTTTAAAGAAACAAAAAGAAGCTGAGCGTGAGGCCAAAAAAGCCCTTGAGGCCCTACGGAATCAAAAACAAAAGTCTGAACGAGAAGAAGCAAAAAAGCGTCAAGAGCTCGTGAATCGACGAGAAGAAGATCTAAAGCGTTTTGAAGAAACCTATCGAGCGGCGATTCGTGGAAATCAAGTCAACGATGGCGACAGCTCAAGCGGAGCCATGCAAGCCACAGCTAATGCTTATGCCGGTCACATTCGAGAAAAATTGAATTCCAACTGGGCATTACCTACGTTCTTACAGTCAAAGGGATACAGAGCCGTGGTTCGCATTTATATTGATGCCAGAGGAAATATTGTGCGTTACTTCTTCACGCAATACTCTGGCAACGAGGCCTTTGATAATTACGTGAAAGCATCATTACAGAATTCCACTCCATTTGCTCCCCCACCGGAAGAAATGGCAAAAGGTTTAAGAAACGCAGGTTTGGAGGTACAGTTTCCACTATGAAAACATTAATCCTATCTAGTTTGTCGATTTTGTTCTCTCTCACCCTCACCTTGCCAGCACTGGCAAATGAACCCCTGATTCGAATCGCCGTGGGAGAAGCGAGAACAAAAAAATCCATTGTGGCCTTTCCCACCATTCAAGCCTCCAACGACTCTGAAGGAAAATTACGCTCCATCAGAGAAGTCACCATGGAAGACTTAGCCTTTTCCGGCCTCTTTGATTTTTTAAATCCGGCCGCTTTTGTGGAAGATCCGAGCAAAGCCGGAATTACTCTTGGATCTTTTAAATTTACTGATTGGTCTTCTATCGGTGCCGAGTTTTTGCTCAAAGGAAAAGGATCAGTAGATTCTTCGGGCATTAACGTAGAGATTCGCTTGTACGCTGTTCAAAGTGGAAAAGAATTACTGGCCAAACGATACAAAGCGAATTCAGACACGGTTCGCAAAGTCGCCCATACCATTTCCAATGATATTCTTTTTGCTCTCACTGGAAAAAAAGGCCCCTTTACTTCAAAGATCGCCTTCGTTTCCGATCGCACGGGTAAAAAAGAAGTGTATTTGATGGATTACGACGGCTACAACCCCATCAAAATCACGTCTCGCTTTTCTCACGCCATGGCACCCGCTTGGCGCCCCGATGGAAAGCAATTGGTCTTCACTGCGGTAACCAAAAACGAAAAGAACGTTCGAAATCATAATTTGTTCCAATATGATTTGCCCACGGGAAAAATCTCCATGCTTTCGAACCGTCAGGGCATCAATTCAGGTGCCGCTTTTTCTCCTGACGGAAAAAAACTGGCGCTCACCATGAGCTTCCCTGGTAACCCAGAAATTTTTCTCATGGACCCAGGATCAAAAGTAGTACAACGAATCACCAACAGCTTCGGTCTCGACGTGGATCCAGCTTGGAGTCCCGATGGAAAACAAGTGGCCTTCGTATCTGATCGATCGGGCAGACCCATGGTGTACAAAATGGAATCTAGCGGAGCCAATGTGCAACGCCTCACCTATGCCGGCCACTATAACGCTACTCCCACTTGGTCTCCCCAGGGGAACAAAATTGCCTTCGCCGGTTGGGATGCTGGAAAGTTCGATATTTTTATCATGAATCCAGACGGCACTGCCATGGAGCGATTGACGAAAAACATGGGCAATAACGAAGATCCCGACTTTGCTCCCGATGGTTACTTCATTGTGTATTCCAGCAATCGTAAAGGAAAAAAGAATCTCTACATCACCAATATCGACAACACTATTCATCGTCAGATTACCTCTGACTTTGGCAATTGCGAGGCTCCGCGCTGGGGACCTTCGAACTAAGGTATAGAAAAATACTTTTCCTTTCACTCATCAGGAAACTTTAGGGGGCATGATCTGCCCCCTATTTTTTTCTGGGTTTACTTTCTCTTGTGAATCCCCAAAAATACTCCCATGATTCACCTGCCAGATATTATTCAAGATCTTGGACTCATCCTTTCTGCCGCAGCTGTTGTGACCATTTTGTCAAAAATGCTCAAACAACCCGCCGTACTTGGATACTTGATCGCCGGATTTTTGGTGAGTCGCCATGTCACGTTTTTACCCACTGTAAAAGACGAAGCCAGCATCAAGGTTTGGGCAGAAATTGGTGTGATCTTTTTGCTCTTCGGACTGGGCCTGGAATTCAGTTTTAAGAAGTTAGCAAAAGTTGGAAAGAGCGCATCGGTCACGGCTCTCTTTGAAATCGTTTTCATGATCGCCTGTGGTTATGCGCTGGGGCAAGCTTTGGGTTGGTCATCTATGGATAGTCTTTTCCTCGGTGGAATCTTATCTATTTCATCCACCACCATTATCGTTCGTGCCTTTAGCGAACTGGGAATGAAAGGAAATCGATTTGTTTCCGTAGTTTTCGGCGTGCTGATCGTGGAAGACCTTGTGGCTATTTTGCTTTTGGTTTTGTTGTCTACCCTAGCCATTACTAATAGTTTTTCTGGGAGCCAGCTCGTAGGATCCACAGCAAAATTAGGTTTCTTTTTGGCTCTTTGGTTCGTGGTGGGAATCTATGTGATTCCTATTTTCTTAAAGAAACTGAAAAAATACTTAAATGACGAAACAGCGCTCATCGTTTCTATTGGACTCTGCCTATCCATGGTGATCTTGGCCGTTTCTGTAGGATTCTCTCCCGCCCTTGGCGCCTTCGTAATGGGTTCTATTTTAGCAGAGACCAGTGAAGGGAAACGCATTGAACACTTAATTTCCCCCGTGAAAGATTTGTTCGGGGCGGTGTTTTTTGTATCCGTGGGAATGTTAATTGATCCTTCCATCCTTGGAGAATATTGGTACGCAATTATTGCTGTTACCTTAGTAACCGTTTTCGGAAAGCTATTTAGCTCCGCACTAGGAGCCTTACTCTCCGGTGAATCGCTAAAAGTGTCCGTTCAATCTGGAATGAGTTTGGCTCAAATTGGCGAGTTTTCTTTCATTATCGCCACTCTTGGGCTCACCTTGAATGTGACCAGTGAATTTCTCTATCCCATCGCAGTATCAGCTTCGGCAATCACCACATTTACCACACCTTATTTGATACGCTATTCTTTGCCATTCTACGAAAAGCTTGAATCCATTTTGCCCACAGCGTTTTTGCGGAAACTCAATGCCTATCAGCAAGCGGTTTCGAAAACTTCGAACGATGGACTGCTCACCAACCTCACCAAAGCCTACGCTGGAAAAATTTTCATCAATGGAGTTTTGGTAGTGGCCATTTCTCTCGTAAGTCAGTGGGCCTTAGCACAAAAAATTCCCACTGAGATTTCCTCTCGGGGTTGGTTTCCTATTGCATACGGATTCACGGTGCTGTTTCTTGCCTCCCCTTTTCTCTGGGCCATCGCCGTGGGCTCGACGAAACTGCATGGAAAATCTAGCCTCTCTTTAGAATCAGTTAGGGCTTTGAAAATGGGAATTCAATTGGTTCGTGGTTTGGTGGCCATTGGATTCGTACTTTTGCTTCTCGTCCCTCTGCAATTAGGCATTGGAGTTTCTTTATTTCTATTTTTTTCATCTATTGTCTTTTTGTTCGTTTGGAATCGGTTTGCTAAACAAGTGTACAGCGCCGTGGAAGATCAGTTCATGGCGAACCTCAATCAGAAAGAAGAAAGCAAACCAGTTTTGGCTCCCTGGGATGCCTCTCTGGCAGAATTTATTTTGTCTCCGGACTCTCCTCTTGTGGCGAAAACCTTAGATGAGTCGAACCTAAAAGAATCCTTTGGAATTACTATCGGTGTGATCGAGCGGGGAACCAAACAGATCTTCGCCCCACAGCGATCTGAAAGACTTCTCCCATTCGACAAACTATTCCTCATTGGAAACGATGAACAATTATCGAAAGCAAGAGATGTCATTGAAGCCCACTCTGAACCCAGGGGCGAACCCATTGTAGGCTTTGGTCTAGAGCTCATTCAGCTCAATCCAGAATCTCCCTTTGTGGGAAAAAGCATTCGAAATTGTGGCATCAGAGAAAAGGTAAATGGACTCATTGTGGGAATTGAACGAGAAGGCAATCGAATATTGAATCCCGATTCTTCTTTTGATCTACGATCTGGCGATAACGTTTGGATTGTGGGAGAGACGGAAAAAATTCGATCGTTAACGCTGCAGATTTCTTCCTAGGTCATTTTTACTTGGTGTGAAAAGATCGCCGCAATCCTGCTTTTTTAGGGAAATCGGACTTTTTCAGAATCCCGCCTCGCCTCCGTAGGCCCCACCCCTTTTGCCCAGGAAAATAATTCAACAATTTCAATAACTTAAAATTCCTCCGTTTTGTAGTTGCGGATTCCGTGTATTTTTTATATTATGCGCCGAGCTATAAACCATGGTCACTCTTACAGGGGTGCAGCCTTGGAACCCTGGAGCTTTAATATGTTGGAACGCCAAAACGAAGCCTTAAAAAGTAAGCATCGAGAGCAGCTCCACATGCTCAATGAGCTCAGTCACAAGCTTCAAAGCCTGTTGAATGCCGATAACCTATATAAAGAAACCCTCAAAATCATTCAGGGTCGATTTCAATACTATTACATCAGTTTGTGGACCGTGGCCGAAGACGGAACGGCAACTCTTCAGGCTCACGAAGGTGCATACGCAAACTTTCTCTCACCCGGATTCCAACTGAGAAATGAAGGAATCATTGGCTACGTTGTGGCCAATAAAAAGGCCTATCTTTCGAATGACATCACTCACGACAAAAACTTTACCTCTTTAAAGCTTCCTATCGATACGAAGTCTGCTTTGGCAGTGCCCATCGTAAACGCAGACAGTGAGCTCATCGGAGTTTTAAACGTAGAAGCCGCAGACGTGAACGCCTTTGATGAAGACGATTTATTTGTGATGGAAAGCATTGGTGCTCAAGTTTCCCTAGCGCTTTCCAATGCTCAGCTCTACAACCGCGTCAGTGACTTCGCCAAAGAACTGAAAAAAATGGTCGATGAAAAGACGCAAGAGCTACGCGTGGCAAACGACCGAATCATGGAGCAACAAAAGCTCTTACAAAAAGAAAACCGCGCGCTAAAAACCATCGTAAATCGCAGCTCTGGTTCTCGCGAAATTATTGGTCAGTCTCCCTCCGTAGCCTCTTTGATGAGCATGGTGGATAAGATTGCACCCACCCGCGTTTCTGTGTTGATTCAAGGGGAATCTGGAACGGGAAAAGAACTATTTGCCCAGCGGATTCACCACCGCTCTGATCGCGCAGATAAACCTTTTGTCACTATTAACTGTGGCGCTCTTCAAGAAGGCCTCCTAGAAAGCGAATTGTTCGGACACGAAAAAGGTTCATTCACCGGTGCTGTTGCCCAAAAAATTGGATTAGCAGAAACTGCCGATGGTGGAACTCTCTTTCTCGACGAAATCGGCGAAATGAGCATGAACATTCAAGCCAAGCTCTTGCGCTTTCTTCAAGAGGGCGAAATGTATCGCATTGGTGGAAAACATCCCATTCGAGTGGACGTGCGCGTTTTATCGGCCACCAATCGCGACCTCGAAAACGAAGTAAAGGCTGGAAGATTCCGAGAAGATTTATTCTATCGCCTCAACACCATTACGTTGCGAGTTCCTCCTTTGAGAAAACGACCTGAAGACGTTGGTCTTTTGGTGAAGTTTTTCTTAGAACAGTCTCGTTACGGTGGCAGCTCTAGAGCTCTCACCATAGATTCCAAAGCCATGGAAGCTTTGAAAGCCTATGCATGGCCTGGAAACATTCGTGAACTTCAAAATACCATCGAGCAATTGAAGATTTTGGCCGAAGGTCCTGAAATTCGCTTAGAAGATTTGCCCTTCAATATTCGAATGGCAAAGAGCCAAGCGCAGAATGGCGGATCGCAAAGCCAACAAGGCAATGCAATTGCTATGACGCTAGAAGACTTAGAAAAGAACCACATTCTTCAAATGTTGGCTTACCAGCATGGCAACAAAACAAAAACTGCCAAGGTTCTGGGAATCACCATTAAGACGCTATACAATAAGCTGCATCGGTATGGTTTATTGGATGGTGACACTCCTGCTACGGACGACAACCAGCAGGCCCACTAAAGCAAGAAAAGTTAACGCAGACTGCAAAATTGTAACGAAAGAAGGAGTACCCTATGGAACAAGAACTAGACCTCAATGCTGACCCTTCCAAAGCCACTTTAAGCGGCGGCGTGCCGAAAAACTTTCGCCAACAGGCAGATATGGAAGCGTTCTATCGCTTTGTGCATGAAAACGACCTTCGTGAAGATGCTTTAGCGATCTTGGACACGGTTCGTACCCAAAAAGCTGCCATGAGAGCTGCTAAAAAACCGAAGCATTAAGAATTTTGGGGCCTCACAATTGGGCTCCGACTCACTGCTAAATTGGAAAAGAGAGACCTGAAAAAGGTCTCTCTTTTTTTTTCCCTCGCTTTGGCTACGACCAGAGCTGAGCTATGATGGCTTGGTTTGTTTGGAAGAAGGGAAAACTCATGCAAAAAGTGAAACTATTGATCACCGATGGCCTATCCACTGATGGACTTCAAATGTTGGAGAAAAGCGGCCAATTCGAAATCCAATTCCACAAGAGCGTAGAAAAAGACGCCCTCAAAGGAATGCTTCCCTGGGCGGAAGCCATTATCATTCGATCCGCCACTAAAATGACCAAGGATCTCATTGATCTTGCGCCCCAACTGAAGGTGATCATGCGCGCCGGTGCGGGTGTAGACAACGTAGATGTGGATCACTCTACGAAAAAGAAAGTTTTAGTGTTGAATTGCCCTGGCGTGAACAACAACGCCGTGGCCGAACTGACCTTAGGTTTCCTATTCGGACTCCTTCGAGAAATTCCTCGAGCCACCTCTGGTATGAAAGCCAATCTCTGGGAGAAAAAAGATTTGGTAGGAAGCGAGGCTTCGGGAAGAACCATCGGACTCGTGGGATTTGGCGCCATTGGAAATTTGGTAGGAAGAGCCTGTAATGCTTTGGGAATGTCTGTGATGGTATTCGACCCCAGAGGGAAAGAACTAAGCCAAAAGTCAGAATATTCCTTTGTAAAAACTTGGGCTCAATCGGTGGACGAAATTTTTTCCCAAGCCGATGTGGTGAGCTTGCACTTACCGCTAATGGACGCCACGAAAAATTCCATCGGCAGCGCTCAGTTTTCCAAAATGAAAAAAGGCAGCTATTTTATCAACGCCTCCCGCGGTGGAATTGCTAATGAAGCCGCTCTTTTAGAGGCGCTCAACAACGGAACTTTAGCTGGAGCAGCCCTAGACGTTTTCGATCAAGAGCCCACTCCAGCCGATCACCCTCTGGTAAAACACCCAAAAGTGATTTGCGCTCCCCACATTGGTGCCGCAACTAAAGAAGCGCAACACAAGGTGGGTATTGCGGCGGCCAAATATCTCATTGATTATTTTAAAGAAGGAAAAGCTCCTTCGGCGGTGAACCATGTCTAACGTGGCAGTGATCGGAGCCCAATGGGGCGATGAAGGAAAAGGCAAGGTAGTAGACATTTACGGCAAACATGCCGAAGTAATTGTTCGATACCAAGGCGGAAACAATGCGGGTCACACCCTAGTTGTAGACGGCAAGAAGATTGTTTTGCATTTGGTGCCCGCAGCTTCTCTTCATGAAGGAAAAACCTGCGTGATCGCCAATGGCGTGGTGGTGGATGTAGAAATTTTCCTAAAAGAAATTCAAGGCCTTAAAGAAAAGGGCTACCTACAAAACTCTCAGGTTCTTTTGAGTGATAGAGCGCATGTGATTATGCCTTATCACAAACTCTTGGACCAATTGCGCGAGAAGCGAAAGGGCTCCACCAATATCGGCACCACGGGCCGAGGAATTGGTCCCACCTATTCTGATAAAACCTCTAGACTCGGCATTCGTATTGGCGATTTGTTGAACGAAAAATACTTGCGCGCAAGAATTGAAGAATCCTTGGTGGAAAAAAACGTTTTGTTCCGAGACCTCTACCAAGAAAAACCCTTAGACGCCGGCGAGATCACGGAAACATATTTGGCTTTGGGGGAAAAGATTCGTCCGTTCGTTTCCAATACCAACGATCTAATTCATGATTCCATCGCGAAAAAGAAGAAAATCCTTTTTGAAGGCGCTCAAGGAACTCTTTTAGACATTGACCAGGGCACCTATCCCTTCGTGACCAGTTCTAACACCACCAGCGGTGGCGCTTGCACGGGTACGGGAATTCCCCCTTCTGCGGTTCATGAAGTGATTGCCATCACCAAGGCGTATACCACTCGAGTGGGATCTGGCCCCTTCCCCACAGAACAACTCAATGAAGTGGGTGAAAGATTACAGCAAGTGGGCAATGAATTTGGAGCCACCACTGGAAGAAGAAGAAGATGTGGCTGGTTAGACTTAGTGGCTCTACGCCATGCCAGAAACATCAACGGCTTTACTGGACTTGCCATCACAAAATTAGACGTACTTTCTGGACTCAAAGAAATTCAGGTTTGCACGGGATATGAAGTGAAAGGAAAAGTTTTCACGTCTTTGCCTTCGGAAATCGAATCTTTGGATGCAGTAAAACCTATTTTCAAAACACTTCCTGCCTGGAATGAAACGGTTACTGATCTGACGGACTTGAAAAAGCTTCCTAAGGCCTTAGGTGATTACGTGAAGTTTATTGAAGATTCTTTAGAAGTAAAAACCGCCCTACTCAGCGTGGGCCCCGATCGCAAACAAACCCTAGAAGTACGAAATCCCTTTGAACGATAGTTCAAAAGGGATAAAGCTCATCACCGAAGATCAGAGATTTACTGCTTCACCTTTAGATTGGTAACCACAATTTCTACTCGACGGTTGAGGGCTTTGCCCTCTTCTGTTTTATTAGATGCCACGGGTTGACCATCGGCGAATCCCGCTGCAGACAACCGATTGGTGGGGATCTCGAATTTTGCTTTCATATACCGAACAATCCAAATGGCCCTGGCAGATGATAATTCCCAGTTTGTGTCAAATTTACTATCGGGAGGAAGAGGAGAATCATCCGTATGCCCTTCCACTCGAATCACCCGTCCACCGTCTTTTAATACTTCTGCAATCTTATCAATCACAGGTTGATACATTTTTTCCACGTTCGCCTGACCTGGGCGAAATAGCTTGTTGGCAGAAAACCGAATTACCAATCCTCTGTCGTCGTAAATAAGCTTCAGGTTGTCCTTAAGATCTGTGGTCTGAAGTTGATACGACAAACTCTCTTCCACCCTGGCAGCAATTTTTTGCAGCTCCGGATTTGGATTGGGAATCACGTTCGATCGCCCCACGGGAGAATCTATCACTTGCCCCATGTCCGTGGCGGGATTACTGAACACATTCATATTGGCACCGGAACCCATGTCTAACATAGTGCTGGGACCATTAAATGTTCTAGCGATCGCTTCTGTAATTTGTTTGATCTTTTGTTTGTCTTGGTTGGCGATGGAATACATTACCACGAAGAATGCGAACAATAGGGTGATGAAGTCAGCATAACTAACCAGCCATCGCTCTAAGTTTACGTGCTCTGGGTGCTTCTTTTTCACTAGTGACCGTCCCCGTGGGTTCGGTATTTATGATCCAAAAATACTTCTAGTTTCTCTTTTAGGAAGTGTGGGTTGAGTCCTTCTTGAATCCCTTGCACTCCAACTTTGATCAACTCGTTTCTTTGCTGTAAAAGCGCGGCCCTTCTCTTCACTTTTGTTCCCAAGGGCATGAAGATCAAGTTTGCGAAACCCACCCCGTATACCGTTGCTACGAACGCGATCGCAATACCAGGACCGATCGCGTCTGGGTTATCCAAGTTTCTCATTACGTGAATCAATCCCAATACGGCTCCGATGATCCCTACCGTGGGGGTATATCCACCGATACCTTCAAGAAGTTTTCCGGCCACTTCTGTTTCTTCGAACTCAAAATAGGCGTCAGCCTCTAAAATTTCCGTCACCGTTTTGGGCTCAAAGCCGTCGATCACATACTTCAAAGCTTTTTTGAACTTTTCATCCACAATGCTATTTCGCATTCCCTCGATAGCCAACACACCTTCTTTTCTGGCAACGGTGGCAACCTTTACAATCTCTTCAATCAGGGGGCGATAGTCTGTATTCAGCTCTTTAAAGGCCAGCTTCATTCCCTCTGTGAAAGCTCTTTTAAAGTCGGCCATGGGAAAACTCACCATGATCGCGCCGAACGCACCTCCCATCACGATCAAGAATGCAGTTGGGGCATAAATTGCAGACGGTGGTAAGTGTTCAAGATAGGCCCCTCCCACCACGGCCACGATTCCGAGGGCTAATCCTGCTATACTTAAAATATCCATCAGTTCTTCCTAGGTTGCAGGGGCTCCCACAACCATTGCCGCTTATAGTTGATAACGCTTTGGATCACCTGTTCCACCGACTCTTTCACCATAAATTTTTCATCGTTATTCATTAAAGTGATTAAGGTATCCGGCGTTGATTCAACAAATTTTATTTGCTCTGCATTCAGAACAAATTCTTTACCGTTGAGTCGATGTAAGGTGATCATTCTTAAAAATTTTAACAGGGGCTATGCCTGATGGAAACGCGGCGCCGTGTAGGGCACCACAACTTTCAATTTTTGATCAAAAAAGAGATGACGGCACAATTCCAAACTCTCTTCTACGGAGAGAGTTTTCTGAGATCCACGTAGCACACTCTGAAAGGTTTTTCTTTGCGAATCCGAAAGCACTACGCCAGCAATAGAGGGGAGCATTTCTGTCTTTGGTGAAGTGTTTAGTGAAGTCTTCGACCATCGGTTCGCACTTAAAACTGCGAATTCTCCATCTTCGGGTAGGTCTAGCCCCTTCATTTTCAGCTTTTCCGTAAGTTCTTCGTCTAAAAGGTAGGGACCTATCCTTTTTGTCGCTCTTTCTGCACCTTCGGATCCGAGCAGCCTTTTTAAACTCTGAACGCGCTCTGCTCCCATTTCTTCCAACAGACTGGGAAGTTCCACGCAGAATAACCCGTCGGGCTTACTGGAAAAAACTTCAAACGCCATCGGTTACTCCTGGCAAGACAAATAAGGCAGCTTTTAGATCTTCGAAATTTTCGTGAGCAGAGGGAGCAACTCTTTGGTCATACGCCAAAGACTTATCAACAATCCGTGAATACAACGTTCCACTTTTTGGCAAAACAGGGTTCCATCTCCAGGTATCAGAGAGGCAATTCCAGTGACCATCTTTGCCAGCAAAAAAATGAAAATTTTCATCGAGCTGAGACAAAGCCTCTAAAGCAGCCAACTTTTGCCAAGGATCTATTTCACGAACTTGATCGATGCTTTTCATTATGGAACTGGCCAGCAGTTCGTCAGCGAAATCCGGCTGGCCTTCAAGCCTATGTAAAAATTTTCCAGCCCTCAACCCTTGGCTCTTAAGTAGCTCGCGCACCTCTTCCGCCACAAAGGGACGATCGCAAGGATGCAAATATCCATCTGCAAGACCGTCATCGGATTCAGCATCTGAATATAAATGAAAATAGATTCGATAAGGATGATCAGCGGGCAATCGAGATATCAATGCTCGAAATTCTTTGGGGGTCTTTATTCCCAGAATTTCACCCATCCGTTTTGCGCCATAAAGAAGAGATCTTCCCAATCGGCTGTATAACATTAGGCGAATTACAGGTTTTTCTGACGACCGGTCTACCAATGCCTGCAAACCTTGATGAGGACTTTCTAAGTGATGCAAAACCCCTGTGGCGATTAAATAGTCGAATCCGTTTTCTTGCAGCTTTTGAAAGTCACCTTTCCAAAGCCGCACCCGTTGGCTGAGTCCCCTCGCCTGTAACTGCCACTGCAATTTTTTGAGCGAAGCCTCAGAAAGATCCACCGCTAAAATATCTGCATTGGGGTTGGCCAATGCCACCACCACGGGTTCAAAAGTACCGCATCCAGCCACCAAGATCTTCGGGCGCTTTTTCTCTGCTACTGTCCCATAACAGGCGGAAAATCCGGCAGAATAGTTGAGTAAAACCAATGCATCGCGGTCTACCTTTTGAAAAAGTGGAGATAGAACACTGACCGGAGGATATGGACGCGTCTCGTATAGCAATTCTACATCTTCGAGGAATCCCATACTTGTAGTATACTCAGGAATCTCATGAATTCTCCATTTAAACTCTCTTCAAAATTTAAACCCATGGGCGATCAACCCAAGGCTATAGCTGAACTGGTGGCCAACGTTCGTGCAGGAAAAAAGCACAACGTTCTTCTTGGGGTTACGGGCTCTGGAAAAACATTTACTTTGGCCAACACCATTGCTCAGTTGGGGAAACCTACCCTTATTATAGCCCCTAACAAAACTCTTGCTGCCCAGCTATACGAAGAATTTCGAGAATTTTTTCCGGAGAACGCCGTTGGATATTTCGTATCGTATTACGACTACTACCAACCCGAAGCCTATGTTCCTCACACGGACACCTATATCGAAAAAGACTCTGCCATCAATGAAGAGATCGATCGCATGCGGCACAATGCGACCTTCGGCCTTCTCACCCGAAAAGATTCCATCATCATTTCTTCTGTGTCCTTTTTATACGGACTTGGATCGCCAGAATTGTATCGAGATTTAGTGCTTAATCTTGTGGAAGGCGTTGAGGTGAAACGAAATGAAATGCTCCGCAAGCTCGTAGAAATCCAATACCAACGCAATGATGTGGATTTTCATCGAGGCACTTTCCGAGTGAAGGGCGATATTGTGGAAATTTTTCCGGCCTATGAGGAAGAAAAGGCCATTCGCGTAGAATTTTTTGGCGATCTAGTGGAGAGCATTACAGAAGTGGATCCGCTTCGCGGAGTTCCCTTACGAAAGCTCAAGTTCACTTCCATTTATCCGGCCACCCATTATGTGACCGAAGGAAATATGAGAAAGCGTGCGATCCAAACGATTCTTGAAGAACTTCGAGATCGCTTGCAGCAACTCATGCAACTCGGAAAACAAGTAGAAGCGAAACGATTGGAGCAGCGGACCCTTTATGACGTGGAGATGTTAGAAGAGATCGGACACTGCAAGGGAATTGAAAACTATTCCAGACACCTCACCGGAAGAGGGCCGGGCGATCCACCTCCCACTTTAATGGACTATTTTCCCGATGATTTTTTATTGGTGCTTGATGAGAGTCACGTTTCTGTTCCTCAGCTGGGCGCTATGTATAAAGGGGATAAAGCCAGAAAAACGAGCTTAGTGGAATATGGATTTCGTTTGCCTTCGGCCCTGGATAATCGCCCTCTCATGTTTGAAGAATTTCAAAAGATCTCTCAAGCGCGCTGTCAGGGAATTTTGTATGTGAGTGCCACACCAGCGGATTATGAGCTAAATGCTGCTGGAGGTGAGTTAGTAGAACAAATCATTCGCCCTACTGGTCTATTAGATCCAGAAATTACAGTAAAACCAGCGAAGACTCAGGTGGATGATCTTTTAGAGGAAATTAAAAAGCGTGTTCAGGTTCCGCCTGAAAAGAAAACCAGAGTCTTAGTGACCACTCTTACGAAGAAATCTTCCGAAGATCTAACCACTTTCCTGCTTTCGAAAGGCATCAAAGTAAAATACCTGCATTCCGACGTGGAGACACTCGAACGGATCGAAATTCTTCGAGACCTAAGGCTTGGAGTTTTTGACGTTCTCATTGGGATCAACTTATTGCGAGAAGGCTTAGACTTGCCAGAAGTCTCGTTGGTAGCAATTCTTGATGCCGATAAAGAGGGATTCCTACGCTCCGACCGCTCCTTGATTCAGACCATCGGAAGAGCTGCTCGAAATGCTGAAGGGAAAGTGATTTTATACGGAGACAAAGTTACCGGAAGCATGAATCGCGCGATTTCGGAAACCAACCGAAGAAGAGCTATTCAAAAAGAATACAACGATAAACATGGAATTGAGCCGAAAACCGTTATTCGAGAAATCAAAAAGTGGGATGAAATTGCCGATGATCGCATGCAGGTAGGCATTTCAACGGTAGAGAAAGCTCTCAGCGGATTCGATGGCTTTGATTTGAAATCTTTCCGAAGCCTTGGAGATGTTCGTTCGGCCATTGAATCTTTTCATCAAAAGATGTTAGACGCTGCCAAGGAAAAACGATTCGAAGAGGCAGCCACACTTCGAGACAGAGTGAAGGCATTAAAAAACCTAGAGCTTCAATTGCTCCAGGGTGAAAATTAGTAGGCGCCACGCTCGATTCACATATTTTTGATGCTGATTGATTATGTCCAAATAAAAAAGCCGTCGAAGAATCGACGGCTTTTTCGTTCTTAGCAAACGATCAAACAAAAACGAATGATCGATTACTGAAGTCTTCTTCCTCTTGGCCAAGGTCTGTAGTTTCGCTGCCAATCAGGAGTTCCCAAGATAGAAAGAATCTGTCTCATGGGAGCTGTAGTGATGTGGAGAGTGGCTTGACCTTGCCAGTTCCCGTTGTATTGAGGGTTGTAATAGTTCCCTTGGCTTGGGGCCAAAGCAGCTAAACAACTCATATTGGGATAGGTGTGAACAAATCCTTGCGCCTTCATGCGACAGATCTGCGTATTAAAATCAGAGCTCATATTGTTACAAGCGTACGCAAAGCTGTTGTAAGCATCTACCACTTCAGGGGCACAAAAACCCTGTGGGGGCATTACTTCTCCTTGAAAGGTAGAGTATCCAGGATTCATTTCGTTTTTGTCGTTTCCGCAGCCGGTGAACGCAAACACAGTCAAAATTGCCAAAGCAAAGATCGTCTTCGTCATAAATTCTCCTCAGTATTGAAGCCGAAGGCACCCTACTGTAGATAATTACGCAGCGCAATATAAAAACGCTGTAGTTTCAGGCGCTTATAATAAACTAAATTAGTCAACTATAAGCGGGCCATTCGGCAAAAGGAAATTTCATTAGCCTTATTGAATAGTTATATGGTCCCTATAGACCTCTGGAACGCCATTAATTCGATACGCATTGGCCTCTGCTTCGAAAATTTCTGACGCCTCGGCGGAAATTTTTCCCGCCCCTCCGGGTCGATCCAACATATAGTGAGGCAGAAAATATCCTGGCAAGCTGCCTCGTAATTCCCGAAAAATTTCTCTGCCCTCTTCCAGGGAAACTCGAAAATGCTCGGCTCCTTTGACGAGATCGCAATGATGCAAGTAGTACGGAAGAACTCCCCAGCTCCCCAAGGTTTTCCAAAGTTCCTGCAATACGGCGGGCCGATGATTTACCCCTTTTAGAAGAACCGTTTGGTTCAACAAAAGAACACCCGCTGACTTCAACTTCTCCAACGCCTCCTTGGCGAATGGAGAGCATTCTTTTGGATGATTAAAGTGCGTGACCACAATCAATTGAAAAGGAAAGCTCTGATTCAAAACAGCCAATAGCTCATCGTTTACTCTTGAAGGCAGGGTAACGGGCATGCGCGTGTGAAACCGTAACCGTCGTATGGCTGGAAGCTCAGAGGCCACTCGATGGAGGATTTGCTCCAATTTTTTCGAGGAAAGCATCCAAGGATCACCCCCCGTAAGAATCAGCTCCTCTACCTCGGCATGAGACCGTAAATAAGCAAAGGCAGCATCAAACTCACCGGAATACAGATCTTCTTCCCCTTCATTCATCAAGTTTTTGCGAAAACAAAACCGACAATACATGGGGCAAAGATTGGTGGTGTGTAATAAAGCGCGATCGCGATAGCGATGAGTCAAGCGAGGGGCAGCCAGCTTGTCTTGGTCTCCGATGGGATCGCGCCTACCCAGGGGAGAAAATAGTAGCTCTTGTTCCTGAGGAAAGGCCATTTTTGCAATGGGGTCATTGGGGTCGTTCGGATCCACCAAAGACAGGTAATAACGAGGAACCAGGGTTCGGTATTGGGTTTCCGGACCTGCGTTAGAGTTCCCGAGAAAGGCAAAGCCAGTCAGTTCCGATACGGACCGCACCGCCAATTTTAACTCTTCTTGCCAAGCCTCTCGCATGCGCAAGGTGTAAACGATGGCAATGGATGGGTCAAATAAGTTCCGAAATTAGGGGTTTTTTGCCATTTTACTGGGCGAAGAAACGGGTTTACAGCGATAACGAAGGACAAACCGCTCCCCGCGAAAGTCTTTGAAATTCTCTCGATCCATTTTGGTGATTGTGCTCTTTTGACGACGAGAGCGAATTTTTGTGGCGCTGATGATTTTTCCCCCCCTGTCCACGATTCCCACATGACCGCGAAATAGCATCAAGTCTCCGGGCCTTGCATCTTCTTCAGGCAACACATCAAACTCTGGGATGTCGGCCATGGAACGGGTGGGACGGTAGCCAAAAGGCAATCCAGCCCTTTGATAAATTTGGTGAACAAAGTGAGAACAGTCTGTGGCTTTTTCCACGTTGGCTGGATTTCTCGGGCCCAATTTGTACCTAGCGCCCACAAAGTTTTTGGGATTGGCGTGGGCTAAAATTTTCAATCGATCCTTAATGCTGAGCGGGCGACAAGAGGCAGATTCTTTTGCCCGAGTGTTTTCTCGGTAGATAGGACGGCGACTTTGGCCTGCGCAAGAGGCCAAAAAGGAAAGTAAGAATGTCATACAGAGGAGCCGCCACCACATACCTACGTATCGGCTAGGCGATGGGACTCATTTACCTGGTACTAAGAGTGGCTCTGCTCTACGCGCGCAAGGAAGAGCAAAACCCACCTTTCAGCGGGTAAAAATCTAAGGCTCGATATAAGTGAACTCTTGTTTGCGGAAGTTTCGTAGTTTTACTTTTTTGCCGTCTTTTCCTAAGAAGTATTGAGGCAAAATGGGGATTTTTCCTCCGCCACCGGGAGCATCGATCACCAAGTGAGGAACAGCCAATCCGGAAGTCCAACCACGAAGGTTCTCAATGATCTCTAGTCCCTTTTCAATGGGAGTGCGGAAGTGAGAAATCCCTTGGGAAAGATCGCATTGGTAAATGTAGTAAGGTCGAACTCTCATCATCAAGAGTTTGTGATTTAATTCTTTCACGATTTTTGGATCGTCGTTCACGCCCTTTAACAAAACCATTTGGTTCGAAATGGGCACACCGGCATCGGCCAATCTTCGGCAGGCATCATAGGCTTCTCGGGTGCATTCTTTGGGGTGGTTAAAGTGGGTGTTCACAAACACCGGATGGTGCTTTCGAAGCATATAAATAAAGTCATCGGTGATTCTTTGCGGTAGGGTCACCAAATTTCTCGTGCCCAAACGAAACATTTCGATATGTGGCATGGAACGGAGAGAACCTAGAATGTAATCTAGTCTTTCGTCGGAATTAGAAAGAGGATCGCCTCCGGAAATCACCACGTCGCGAATTTCAGGATGATTGCGAATGTAATCTAAAGCATCGTCGAGCTGCTTCTTTTGGGCCGCAGAGCCGGGATCGGAAACTTTTCTTTTTCGCGTGCAAAAGCGGCAGTACATGGCGCAATTGTGGGTGGTATAAAACAATACTCGATCCGGATATCGATGGGTCACGCCTGGAACAGGCATGTCCCGCTCCTCGGCCAAAGGATCTTCCATATCTTCAGGATTGATCTTTAACTCCCCACCCTTGGGAACCGCTTGTAGACGAATGGGACAGTTGGGATCTTCTGGATCCATTAGGGCCGCATAATAAGGAGTGATGCTCATATTGAACATCTCGACAGATCCATCGTAAGCGCGACGTTCGTCGTCGGTAACTTTCACCACTTTTTCCAGCATTTCCAGGTTTCGAACCCTTTGCTGCTGTTGCCAGATCCAGTTATTCCAATCTTTTTCTTCCGCATTCGACCAAATGGATCGAGGAGCTTTGGGAAAGCGATCTAGAATGTGATTAGGGATTGTGTAAGTAGGATACGATACCGAGTTTTCCATCTAAGAACTCCTATTCTTCCTTCAAACGATGCATCAAAATTTTTACGTCACGTTGAAATAGGGCTTCAAACTTGTTTCCATCTTTTAATGAGCGAACGATTCCACAACCAAAAGTAGGATGCTCAATCACGTCGCCCACTTTAAAATCTCTGGTAGGAGCATAAGGCACAGACGGCGCGCCTTCTCTTGAGCGGAGCTGTTCTCTCCATTCCACTTCAATGGGAATCACCACCGCTTTTTCTCTCGGTTTTACTTCGCGCTTGGCCTGAATGACTCCAGCAGATTTTTCTTGGGGCGTGGCTCGGTAGGCGTGAATCTTTCCGCAAGTATTGCATCGCACTTTTGCAACAGGCCCGGAATTACCAGACTTGTGAGCCACAATCACGTGACGAAGTTCCAATTTACATGAAGTGCAAAGACAAACTATTTCCTGCCCAACGGCCATACCAACCCCTTGTGTATTCCTATAATATATTAGAGCGAACTTACCAGCGAGGAATGCTCGCTCGTGCGGCGCATTAACGCATTTTTTTTCATTAGTTTCCCAATACTGTTTACACTGCTCCCTATCCGATGAACACAAAAGAACAGAGAATCTCACAGCTTCAAGAAAAAGCACGGCACGCGGCCGATGGTCCGGGCGTTTACCGAATGCTCGATTCCGAAGGAAAGATTCTCTACGTAGGAAAAGCGAAAAGCCTCACCCATCGTATTCGCTCGTACTTTCAGAAAACCATCGACGACACCAAGACCCGCACCTTGGTTAGTAAAATCTTCGATTTCGACGTGATCTTGACTCAAACCGAGGCGGAAGCATTGGTTTTAGAGTCGATTCTGATCAAAAAGCTAAAACCTCGATACAATATTTTACTCAAAGATGATCGTTCGTATCCCTATGTGGTGGTGGATGAGGGGCACACCTTTCCGAAACTCATCTACGCGAGACGCCCGAAAAAACTACCTAAAACGAAACTGTATGGCCCCTTTGCCTCTTCTCAGGCCCTACGATCTGCGGTGAGAACTCTCACGAAAATTTTTCGCTTACGTGACTGCTCCGACACAGAGTTTGCCAATCGATCGAGACCCTGCATTAACTACCAGATTGGCACCTGCTCTGCCCCGTGCACGGGCATGATCACTGCCGAAGATTACCAAAAAGATGTGGGCAAGGCCGTACAAGTGCTTTCTGGTCACGGCAAAGAAGCCTTGGAGCAGTTAGAACTGGAAATGGAAAAGTTCTCTACGGCCATGGAATTCGAGCAAGCGGCAAAGGTCCGAGATCAGATTCATCATTTAGAAGAAACCATTCAACGGAAAAAGAACTCTGGTGCCGTCATCGAACGAGGGGCTAGAGAGGGTGTAGATAGAGACGTCATCGGGTGGTATCGCAAGCCCGAAAGTGCCACCATTGCCGTGCTTTTTGTGCGTTTAGGAAATTTGGTAGATTCCACCACCTTTCACTTCGATGGAATTGAGGGGAAAACAGACGAGGAAGTATTGCTGCAATTCTTGGCGCAATTTTACCTCGCCGAAGATCGAGACGAGGAAAAGTTTGAAACAGGAAACTTTGCCTTTCCAGGAGCAGAGGCGAAAACTCTTCCAGAAGAAATTGTTCTTCCCTTCGAACTTGCCGAACGTAATTTGTTGAAAGAATCGCTACACAGCTTGGGCACGAATGTGGAATTCTTGCTCCCGCAAAAAGGAGCCAAACACGAAATTCTATTGCTAGCAGAGAAAAATGCAGAAAATGCCTTCGATGAACGCCAGCGAGAAAAAGGCAGTATCTATCGAGTTTTGGCTGAATTAAAAATGAAGCTGAAGCTCGATAACTATCCAAGGCGCATTGAGTGTTTTGACATTTCCAATCTTGGCGACACAGGCATTGTGGCCTCTCGAGTTACTTTTATAGAGGGAAAACCCGATAAATCGCTCTATCGGCACTACAAAATACGATCGACTCAGACGCAAAACGATTTTGCCTCCATGAAAGAAGTCATCGAAAGAAGGCTCTTGAAAACGTTAGACAACGCGGAGAACCCGGAAGACCCTCCAGATCTGATGATCATCGACGGAGGAAAGGGTCAGCTAGCCATGGCAGTGCAAGTGATGACTGAGCTCAATATTACGGGCATTGATCTAGTTTCTTTGGCCAAGGCTAAAAGTATGGATGAGGAAGAAATTCAAAAGGTTCAGCAAGAGGGTCGGGAAGTAGAAAAGATTTTTGAGCGGGTGTTTAAGCCGGGCAGGATGAATCCGATTGTTTTAGCTCCAGATTCACCCGTTTGCCACTTATTGCAAAGAGTTCGAGATGAGGCTCATCGATTTGCCGTGGAATTTCAGAGAAAACAGAGGAAATCTTTCTAGATCTTCTCTGTTTTCATTTACTGCAAGGAACTCATGTCTTTTTTTGCGCGATATCCACACTCATCACAACGAACCACTTCGTGTGAAACCAATCTGGCGAAATCAGTAAAATTGGTGAAGTGAAGTTTGCATCCACAAACAGGGCAACCTTCAATGGTACGAATGGCCTCTTCCACACTGGCGGTGGGATTTTGGTAGGGCACAAAGTTTTCCATCTCTTGCTCTACTTCTTCATCTAGTTGTTCGTCGAATTTTTTGTCCATTGCCTTCATCCTCCTTGACGCATTTTGGCTACAATTACTCTTCGGAAAGTGCCCGGAACTCTTAAGGGATTTTCATTCGAATGAAACGGTCGGGCATGCACACGGAACCGAAAAGAAGCGTCAATTTCCCACTACCGGTTCCGCTTGATTCCTAGGGGGAACAGCCATAGATTTCGGACATGCCTTCCACGAACGTCAAAGCCTTGGCGGACTCTCTTGAAATCCTTTATGGGGATCTTTGGAATTTTCCGTTTCTAGAAGAAAAAAAAATCATTTCTGCGAAAGTTACGGCTTCCACCAAAGAAATTCTTTCGCCCGTGGCGTCGCCCACTAGTTCGCCTTTAACCTCACCTACGACTTGGCGCGATTTAAGGGAAACGGTTCGAGTTTGTAACCAGTGCGAGTATCACCTGAACCGCTCTCGCTCGGTCTTTGGACGGGGAGAGTTTTCTGCACCAGTGATCTTTTTAGGAGACTTTCCCTCAGATGCCGACGATCGAAAGGGAGAAATTTTTTCTGAGTCCGAGGGAGAACTTTTAAACAAAATGATCTTGGCCATGAAACTTCGGCCCGAACAAATGTATTTTACGAATCTATTTAAGTGCCGAAATTCCCGCATCCCCTTGGTGACAGAGGAAATTCCTCTCCATTGTTTGAGCCATTTGGAAAAGGAGCTTAGCTTTATCCAAGGAAAAATTCTAATTGCCATGGGACCCTGGGCTGCAAAAATTACGTCTCGATCTGATGCACCTCTAAATGTTGTTCGTGGACAAACCTTCTCTTTTGCCGGCAAAGAGGTCTATTGCACCTATCACCCAAGAGACTTATTGGAATCTCCTGCCAATAAAAAACTGGCCTGGGAAGATTTGCAGCGAGTGATGAAAAAATTGGGGGTAGGATGATTCTTTCTATTCTGTTTTCTGTTCTTGCGATGGCGAACTCCATCTATTTCGTAGAAATCCAAGGAAGCATTAATCCGGGAAGTTCTTCGTATTTCATGGAAGCCGTCACCAAAGCTCAGTCGGGAAAAGCTTTGATTCTTCAACTGAACACCCCCGGTGGCCTGCTCTCTAGCACAAGAGATATGATCCAATCGATTTCGCAGTCGAAGGTTCCAGTGGTGGTGTATGTGGCGCCAGGGGGCGCTAGTGCCACCAGCGCGGGAGCATTGATTGCTTTATCGTCTCATATAGCCGCTATGGCCCCTGGCTCGAATCTTGGTGCAGCTCATCCGGTGGCCAGTGGTGGTCAAGATGTGAAGGGAGACATGGGCGAAAAAGTCACTAACGACACCGCCGCTCTTGCGCGGGCACAGGCTGAACTTCGCGGACGCCCCAAAGAAGAAGCGGAAAAGATCGTAACAAAGAGTCAGTCCTATTCCACAGAAGAGGCAATAAAAAACAAAGTGGTGGAGATCCAAGCGGCTTCGTTAGACGAACTACTCATCTCTCTGGCAAAAACTCCGAACCCACTTTCGCCGAAAGAAATGGTGGCTCCCTCCGGATTCACAGCCAAAGATTTGGAAACTATTCCCATGAACTTGAAACAAAAAGTTCTCCATTTTGTGGCCGACCCCAACATTAGTGCCATGCTGTTGGCTTTGGGTGGACTAGCCCTTTACGCAGAAATTTCCAGCGGGTTTGCCACCCTGATTCCCGGTGCCTTCGGAATTTTTTGTTTGCTTCTCGGGTTCATCAGCATGCAGACGATTCCCATTAATCTTGGGGGCGTATTGCTTTTTCTTCTGGGATTCCTTTTCTTAGTGGCAGAGGCTTTTATCACTAGCTACGGCTTGCTCACTCTAGCCGCTGTGGTTTCTCTTTTCTTGGGAGGGCTCTTTTTTATCGATCCCTCGGCCGCAGACATGAAAGTCTCGCTTAGTCTCTTAATCCCGTTGGTTGGTGGGATCGGCATTGTTGTGGCAACCATTGGAACCGTATTGGCCAAAGACGCCAGAGCAAAGAAAAAGGTTTGGAATTCTGTCGAGGGAAAAATGGCCGTAGTAAAGGAAGTAAATTCCGACAAAAGATCTGGATACGTTCTACTAGAGGGAGAGCTATGGGAATTTCTCTCTGACTCTGACCTAAAGGCCGGCGACGAAACGATTGTGGAAAAAGTGGAAAGTTTGAAAGTAAAAGTAAAAAGGAGAGCGTAAATGGAATTGTTACAGTTATTGCCTGGAGGATCGATATTCATCCTGATCCTCATTGGATTTTTAGCGAGTTCGTTAAAAATTTTGAATGAATACGAGAGAGCGGTGATTTTTCGACTTGGACGTGCCCTACCAATGCCGAAGGGCCCTGGTTTGATCTTTTTGATCCCCGTACTCGACAAAATGGTGCGTATTGATCTTCGAACGGTAACCTTCGACGTTCCTCCACAAGACATTATCACTCGAGACAACGTGACCTTGAAAGTAAACGCCGTAATTTACTTCCGAGTAACAGATCCCTTGAAGAGCGTAGTGGCCATTGAAAACTATCTATTTGCTACCTCTCAATTGGCACAAACCACTCTTCGATCTGTTTTGGGACAAGTGGAACTAGATGAACTTCTCTCTTCCCGTGAAACCCTGAACGTGAAGTTACAGTCGATTCTCGACCAGCAAACGGAACCATGGGGAATCAAAGTGTCTCACGTAGAAGTGAAACAAATCGATTTGCCACCAGAAATGCAAAGAGCCATGGCTCGACAAGCAGAGGCAGAACGAGAAAGACGAGCAAAAGTGATTGCTGCCGAAGGGGAATTCCAAGCGGCAAAACAATTGGCAGAAGCTGCCGATGAAATGAGTAGAAATACCACGACCATCGCTCTTCGCTACTTGCAAACCTTAAAAGAAGTGAGCGGACAGCAGGGAGTAAGCACCATCGTATTCCCCTTCCCCACAGACCTCATGGGATTTTTGTCTGACTTTGCAAAAAAGGGATCTAAGTAGATCCCTTTCCTTGAAACTTTCTTTTGAGGAAAGCTTCAAAATCATCCAAGGTGGCAATGGCCGCTGGGAAAATAAAGGCTGTTAACAAAGATCCAAATAGCAGCCCGTATCCCAGCGAAATTGCGATGGGCACCACAAACTTATCCAAGCCACCGATTCCATGCGCCGTGGGCAGTAACCCTGCCACGGTGGTCATGGTTGTAAGGAAAATGGGCCGTAGACGGGTTCTCGCGGCCTCAAAAATCGATTCCATTTTTCCGACCCCTCTAGCGCGAGCCTGATTCACGAAATCTACTAGGATAATGGCATTGTTCACAATTACCCCAGCCAAGGCAATCACTCCCAACATCGCCATAAAGGAAAGGGGCTGACCGTTCAACATCAAAGCGAACAATACACCCACAATCCCCATGGGAATCGTCAGCGCCACCAAGAAAGGTTGCAATAGATTTCCAAAGGTGAAAATAAGAATCAAAAAGATCGCCATAAAGGCCACCGTAAATGCGGCAAACAAAGACTGCATACTTTCTTGAGTGTCTTCATCTTCACCTCCAAAGACCACTCTCACATCGGGAAATTCTTTGGCAAACGCAGGTAGGATTTCCTTTCTGATTTGCTCGTTGGCGGCAGAAGAGGAATTCAAATCTGTATCAACATCAGCCGTAACCTTTACTTCCCGTTGGTTATTGGTGTGTTCGTAAATGGAAATTCCACTTTTCTCTTCAATCTTCGCCACTCCTTTCAGGGGCACCAAATTCCCTATACGGTTTGGGATCTGGATCTGGTCAATTACCTGGGTAGGCGTTTTTCCTATTTCTTCGAAAAGCACTCGAACATCCACCTCGTCGTCCAGGCGCTGAATCGAAGTGGCCACAATTCCATCCACGGCGGCTCGCACAGTATTTCCCACCTGAGCCACACTTAGGCCCGCAGAGGCTGTGAGATCTCCAATAGGACGAATTTGAATTTCTTGTTTTCCAGGAGTGTAGGAATCGGAAATATCTCGAATGCCCTTCACCAATTTTATTTTCTCTTTTAATGCAGCCACTGCAGGGAGAATAGTTTCATACTTTTCTCCCTGCACTCCAAGACTGATAGGTTTCCCCACAGGTGGGCCCGGATTCACTCGTTCGAATCGAATTTCTTCGTAATCGGCCGGCTTTCCCACCTTTGCGCGAAGATCTTCGATAATTTCTTCCGCCGTACGGTCGCGTAAATTTTCTGGAGTGAGATAAACCACAATTTGTGAGTATTCTGCACCTCGTTTGGTGTTTGGATCGTCAGGTTCTTGCTGAACCAAGCCCACGCTAGTAACAAAACTTTCCAACTCTTCTTTCGGTAGAGCCCCTACAATGCTTTCAATCGGACGAATTTTTTCCGCCGCTTGTTCAAGAGTAATACCCGGAGCCGATTTCGTGCGTATGAAGAAAACTTCCACTCCCTCGGGGGGAAATAAAATAAATTTCAGAAACATTTGGCTCATGACAACGGCCAAAACTAACAAACCGGCCATCGCTCCCATGGCACGATAACGCCGCTCAACTACGTAATGCACGGCGACCATATACTTCGGAATCACCGTACTTTCCCAAAAGGCTAAAAACTTTTCTCGAACCTTCGCAAAACCCTTTGGATTTGGATCTTTTTGAAAGTCGATGGAACGCACAAAGGTGGCAAAGTGTTGAGGCAAGAGAAACATGGATTCGGCTAAGCTGAACCCTAGCGCACTCACTACGCCAAGAGGAATTTGATAAACAAATTTCCCGAAAATTCCGCTCATAAACATCATGGGTAGGAACGCCACCACTGTAGTCAATACGGAAGCGGTAATTGCAGGCCAAATCTCCGTGGTGCCTTTTACTGCCGCCTCTTTCGAATCAAAGCCCATTTCCTGGTAACGGACGATATTGTCGGTGACCACAATGGCATCATCCACAAGCATTCCACTCACAATAATAATTCCTAGAAGGGAGATAAGATTTAAGGAATAGTCGTTCACCTGAAAGAAAAACATCGTACCAAGGAAACTCACAAATATTCCCGCAGCCACTACCAATGCCACTCGGCCCGGTAGAAATAGCGAAAGCGTGATGCAGATCAAAAGAATTCCCACAACCATATTGCTGGAAAGAATAGATAGACGATTTCGAATATAAGTAGAAATGTCGTCAATAAAAGTGGCGTTGAATGCTGGTCCAACGCCTTGCGATCGAAACTCTTCCACTGCACTTCTGACGTTATTCACTACGGTGATCGCATCGGCCTTTTCCTTTTTGATCACCGTCAAACTCATAGAAGGAACACCGTTTGTCTTGTTGATGACTTGGCGCTTTTCCAATTGAAAGCTCACCTTGGCCAGCTCTCCCACACGAATTCCTTGAGTCATCTCATTGGCTCGAACCACAGTGTTTTCCACATCTTGAAGAGTTTCGAATTCTCCTATCGTTCGAACAATTTTTTCCGCTTTCACAGCGGCCGAAGGATCCGGGTCTAAGGTTCCCGCGGGGATGGAGTTATTCTGAGCCTGCAGGGCCTGCACGATCTCGTCCAAAGAAACAGACTTTGCAATTAACTTCTTGGGATCTACCTCTACTCGAATTTCTAAGTCTCGCACGCCATTATAGGCCACTCGAGCCACGCCTGGAATGCTCTCTAATTTTCGTTCTAGCTTTTTCGCAATTTCTCTTAGTTCTATCTCTGGAATCTCACTAGATAGAGCCACCTGAATAATGGGCTGCTGTTTTGTTTCAAGGGCTGTTACCAATGGATCTTCCGCATCTTTTGGAAAAGTGATGCGATCAATCACTGTTTTTACATCTTCTTTTCCTTCGGCCTCTGTCGTTTGATCCGGATCTAACTGAACAACGATTTGGCTTCTTCCTTCGACGCTAATAGATTGTACTTTCTTGATTCCATCCACTTCCGCAAGATCTTGTTCGATGGGGTTCGTTACTAGCTTTTCAATTTCCTCGGCTGAAGCGCCGGGATACAAAGTAGATACTGTGATGATATCAAAATTCACATTGGGAAAGGCCTCTCGACGAATGGTAAAAAGCGAATAGATCCCCATGAGGATAATCACTAACCCTAACATGTCTGCAAACAATCGATTTCGAATGAAGAACTCAATCAGCTTTGACATTTCGACCTTCCCAGCTTTCTAGTCTCTCCGACATTTTCGGACTCTCTCGTAAAATGGCCCAACTTAGTTGCCGCCACTGGACCATTTGCTGCACTTTTGTAGACTCAACAGAAGACAAATCGTCTCCTGCTTGAATCAGTTGGAAGAGATTTACTCTTCCCAATTGAAATCTTCTTTCCTCAAGAGTTAAGCGCTGCTTCTGCTTTAAAAAAGCTTCTTCCACATCTCTTAAAGCTAACTTTTGACGATTCCAATCTTCGCAATTTTTACGAAAACGAAGATAGCTTGCGTCCTGCTCGGCCTCTAGCTTTCCCTCGGCAGCCAACCATTGTGCTCTGGCCATTTCAATCTCTGCCTTCTTCTGATGATTTCCCAAAGGAAGTTCAAATAAAACTCCAGCGGCCCAAGCAGGATGTTTTCCCTGCAGGGCTTCGGATCGTGCTCTAGATGCCTCACCCTCAATACCATTCCACTCCATGGAACCAAATAGATTTAACTCAGGTTTGGCCCTATTGAGTGCGGCATTTTTCGCCTGTTCCGCTGCTTGAACTTCTAGCTCTGCTTGCTTTAATTTGGGACCAGTATAAGAAAGCTCTCGTAAGCAAATTTGCTCTGATTGCAGGGTGGGCTCATCGAGCTCCATGGGAATCTTTTCTGCGGGATAGGATTCTAATTCTGCTGGCAGATCCAGAAAACGGAGCAAGGTTCTCCAATGCGATTGAAGTTCAGCCTTGGCCAATAAAGTAGAATCTTTACTAAGAAGATAGGCCGCCTCCGCCTGTAAAAGATCGGGCTTTTCGGCGGTGCCGCGATTCAGTCGTACCTTCGTGCTATTTACTAAGGTCTGCCGTCTCTTCAAATTATCTTCTGCAATTTGCAAGAGCCTTTGCGATCGCCATGCAGCGTAAAATTGGCTGATCAGCTGAACAGCCCATTCCTCTTTGGAGTGTTGGTAACTTTCTAACTTTGCTTTTGCGGTGAATTCTTGAGATTGGCTTAAAGCTCTGGTGGAAGCTCCAAAGGAATCTGACAATAGCTTTTGTGTAAGGGTAAAGGAAACTTTCGCTTCATTTGTTTTTGGAACTTGAAAAAGTGCAGAAGAAAATCGAAAGTCTTGAAGAGAGTTTCCAAACTTCACATCTGCCACTGTTCCCGAGGGCAGGAAGGTTTTTACTCCAAATTGATAAGAAGTAATATCTGTGGAGCTTGGGCTAGCAGGCGATACTGTTTCAAAGGAATTTTTTAGTTTCCTCGCTTCCCCATATAACGTCCAATCAAAGTACTGTTTCGAGTTTTGAAAAGAAGCATTAGAGCTCCATTTTTCAGCCTCAATGGATTCAAACGTTTTCGAACTCTGTATCGCTTTCTTCAAAACGAAATCCACCGTTAATTTCTTTTCCGGAATTTGAGCCAAAAGCTCTTCAGGTCGAACGGAGTTTCCGTGTCCCAAAGAAGGAAGAAAGAAGCAGCTGAAGAATAAAAGATTGAGCGTAGATGGAAGTTTCATTCAATGCATCCTGCGTTGTATGAAGAATAAGGACTCGATCTATAATCTCACAACCCGATAGTCTTCGTTTAGATTAGTAACAAGATTCACTGAGGTAAAACTTCGCACCCGGATTCCGTAGATTCGGCGAAGAACATTTCACACGTAGCCAAACTTCATTTTCCAACATTGCAGTCACAAAAAACCTGCTAGCGAGTGAACGAACAGGCGGTAACAGGTACGTTAGTTCGTGGATGCTTTTGCAATGGCTTGCTAGAATTTTAGAGTGTTGCCTCAACTCATCACCATTCTTACTCTTCTCTCGCTAAAGACAGCCATGGCTGCCATTCCTGCACAGAGTCCAAATGCTCTAAAACAAAATTCATCGAGGGAAGTAAGAGTTTTAATCACAAGCGCAAGAAGTGGAACGATCACTGGATACGATCTAATTTTGAATGGTCGAGACCAGTTGGAGGGAAATTCTTTTTTCAGCTTTCGTTGCTCCACAAATAAAAAAGGAGAATGGAGCATTCACACTCCTCAAGAAAAAGGTCTAAAAAAGTTAGAGATCACCTCGCCCGGAGGGTTTTTAACATTTCAGGGAAAAACTTATCGCAATAAAATTTCTGTCATCGCAAAAGACAGAGGTTGTCTTGTGATCAATACCTTAGACTTGGAGAAGTATTTATCGGGCCTCATTAACAAAGAAATGTCACCCTCTTGGCCAATGGCGGCCTTGAAGGCTCAAGCTGTGGCCTCAAGAACCTATGCTTTATTTCAGATGGAAGAGAATCGCCACCAAGACTTTGATTTAGAGAGCACCACTGCCGATCAAGTCTATGCTGGAGCATCAGCTGAAACGGCAAAGTCCAATCAAGCCACGGAAGAAACCAAAGGTGAAATTTTGGCTTATTCTGGCTCCCCCATAAAAGCCTACTTTCACGCAAACTGCGGAGGAAAAACGGAAGCGCCAGAGTTCGTATGGGGACAAAAGAACCCTGCTTTCCGATCGGTTTATTGCCCGTATCACAGAACACAAAAAGAAAAGGTGCAGTGGGAAGTTCGTCTTTCGAAACAACAGATCTACCAAGCTGTGAAAAAAATTGCCGGATCGTTACCCAAGAGTTTTTTCCATGTGGCTCAAGTGGAGGCAGGGGCTCCCAATGGAAATCAGAGGCTCTCTGACATTATGGTCTCTGACGCAAGGGGAAACTCCCTGGTGATTTCCTCCAACGCCTTTCGCAATGCTATCGGAAATACAAAATTTCGCAGCACCTCCTTCCAATTAAAGAAGGAGGGCGATGCTGTGCGATTCATCGGTGAAGGCTTTGGTCATGGAGTGGGAATGTGTCAAGTGGGCGCCAAAGCTATGGCTGACGAAGGTAAAAATTACCGAGAGATTCTGTCGCACTATTATCCCTTGGCACAAGTGCGCCCGGCCCACGAGTTCGCACTTTAATTCCCATTTCCATTCACTTTTCGCGTGCTAATGTTCATTGAAGTTCAACTGTAATTTCCGTGGAAGGTGCGCTATCGTTCCAGCTATGGAAGCTAAAGCAAACGTTAATGGCATCATTACCTCTCCCGGCGAGGCAAAAGTTTCAATTCTCGATAGAGGATTTCAATACGGCGACTCAATTTATGAAGTCACCCGTACTTATGATGGAATTCCATTTTTTCTCGCGGAACATTTTGATCGACTAGAGAATTCCGCAAGATTAGCTAAAATGAAAATCTCTCAAACCAGAGAGTTTCTCACTACGGAAATTCAAAAAACAGTAAAGGCAACCGGCATTCGCAAGGGAGAAGACGTTTTTATTCGGTATACAATTTCTCGTGGAATTGGTCCGTTAGATTTAGACCCTTCAACCGCCACTACCACTTCTTATATTATTTTGGCCAAAGAGATTCCTCCTTGGAAAAAAGAGTTTTATGAGTCTGGCATGACTTTAGCCGTTCCTAAAACTGTGAGAAATTCTCCCCTCGCTCTAGATCCCAATATCAAAAGCGGCAACTACTTGAACAATATTTTGGCCGTGGCCGAAGCAAAAGAACTTGGTGCAGATGATTGTTTCATGCTGAGCTTAGATGGAAAACTAACGGAAGCTTCGAATAGTAATGTGGTGTTAGTTTTTGGAAATAAAGTAAAAAGTCCCCTCCACGAGCCGCTTTCCAATACAGGTAATTTAAAAGGAATTACCAAAACTCTGATCCGTCAGCTTTGTGAAAAGCTGGGCTTAGAATACAGCGAAGTCCCTTTAACGTTGTCAGATTTGCCAAACGCCTCGGAATGTTTCGTATCTAGTGCCACCCGTGAAATTATGCCCGTGAAAAAAATCTTAGCTGGCGAAAAATCGTATTCGTTTCCTACTGGCGGCGGCGAGGTCACGAAAAAACTGCAGAACGCCTATTCTGAATTTGTAAAAAGTTATATTGAACAAAATCGCTCAAAGGCTTGGTTCTAATGCTTAAGAAAACGGATTTGAAAAAAATTCTCAAAGTTGCAGTTGGTGCCGCAGAGGCCGCCGGACAATACCAAATGAAGTATTTTCGTAAGCGCCTCGATGTTCACGAAAAAGCTCGCTCCAGCTTAGTCACAAAAGTTGATGTTCAGAGCGAAGCCTTGATTCGAAGGAGACTCTCCAAAGACTTTCCGGATTTTCTTTTCCTTGGAGAAGAGTCAGGAATCTCTAATTCTGAGGGTATCGCCACCACCCCCATGTGGCATGTGGATCCCTTAGATGGCACCACGAACTTTGTTCATGGATTTCCCATGTTTTGTGTGTCCATTGGCTTAGCCATCGGCGATGAGCCTGTACTTGGAGTCATTCACATTCCCACTCTGAACGAAACCTTTGCTGCGGCGAAAGGCTTAGGAGCGAGGCTCAATGGAAAAATTATTCAGGTGAGTAAGCGAAAACAGCTTTCAGAATCGCTCTTAACAACCGGCTTTGCCTACCTTAACGAACCTAAGCGCTTGTCTCCGGAAATTCGGAAGTTTGAGAAAGCTCATGTGGAAGCAAGGGCCGTTCGACGCCCAGGTGCTGCTGCCATTGATATGGCTTACGTTTCTTGTGGCATCTTCGATGGGTTTTGGGAAAGAAATTTGTCCAGTTGGGATATCTGCGCTGGAACTATTTTGATTCGAGAAGCAGGCGGATTGGTAACAGACTATTCCGGCGACCCGTTTCGGTTAAATGGCCGTGAAGTGCTTGCTTCCAACGGTAAGATTCACGATGCCATGGAACAGTTTTTGGTGAAGTAGTTAAGAAAATAGAAATAAAAAAAGGAGCCTGTCCTAGGCTCCCTCTCCTGCCCCCAACCAACGATTGAGAAGCATTTCAGGCGACGTACGCCCGAAGGTATAAACGTCCAAGTGAATGGACGTAGCAATTACAAACACCTTTAATTTTTTGGAAACAAAACGTTTTCTGGCCAGTGCCACACCGGTATTCTTCCGAACCCAGTCACGCACTCATTCGCACACTCCTCGCGATCGCTAACTCCTAGAGAAAGACTCGCCGTCTTCTCTAACCCTAGCAGTGAAACCCTTACCCTCGGCGGGCAAGGCTGGAGCCAGTGATCAACCCTTTTCGGCAACCCTCCGTTCCTACGTTTCCGGTTAGAACGAGAGCTTTGCGCCCCGCGCTTTCGCAACGGTTAGCCTTTATCGCTGGGTTTTCTTTTTGTCTGGTGGGCTCTCGCGAGCTGGCCAGGTATCCTATTTTTCAATCTTCTCATTCTGGTTTAATTTTGTCAACTACTCGCAAGACTCAGAAATCTTTTGAATTTAAGGATGTATCAAATGGGAGGCATTCAGTATTCTAGTAAGAAAGAATGAAGAAAATCTTGTTACTAATTTTGTTGTTGTTCGGTTCTCTAATCGGAGGATTTGCCTATCTGTTGGGAGACTACTATTTCCAAGCAGACAATATTGGAAAATTACCCAAAGATGCTCAGACAGGAAGGCTTCAGTTTTTATTGAAACGCGAGTTTATAAAAGCCTACTCTCTTGTTCCCCTCCATTACACAATTTCTCTTTATGAACACCTTCCAGGATTTTTTCGCCTGAAGACCATTTGCTATTACACTGAACCATTCGGTGAAGGCAGATTCTCGAATGAGATTCTTTTTCCTGGAAAACCTATTCCCAACGAAAAAGAAGTGAAGTGCCTCAGCGGCGAGACGATGTTTCTTCAAAAAGATTCCTCGGCATTCTTTAACCCGGAGCTCAATCCAGAAAAGCCCCATGTATTCCTCGACCATGGTACGTTAAATATACAACTGAAGAGCAGCGAGCTTTTTGTTTCCTCAAGAATTACCACCGTCAAAGTCCAGGGCAATGATGCGACAAATTTTATCGTGGCCTCTAGATCCGATGACGGAATGGAATCCTTTGTTTGCAATGAGGGGAAAGTTACAACCTCCGTGACCAGGATTGATGGTTTCTCTGAGTCTCCCAGCATGATTGCAAACAAAAATTGTTCTTTAACAATTCAAGACGCCCACTCAGATCGATCAAAAAACCTTGACCCCGGACAAGCCGTTCCCTCCAATCAGATTCCCCAGTTTTTCGATGGCCAACCACTAAAACCAGTCAACGCTGCAGAAGTTCTCAACGGAAACTCCGGACCTTCCGGATCACTCCCCGAGAATTCTCCTACTGTAACCAACCAGCCTCCATCCACACCGCAAAAGTCATTGCCCAATGGTGGAAGCGCTGCCAATTTGATTCAAATTTCTTTAAGTCCAAAAACGCCCAAGGGTGATGTCTTATTGTTTCGCTATACATTGCCGCAAAATCCACCCATGGTTTGCGATTTAAAAACGGGTGCCTCTGGAAATGGTCCTTTCACCAATGCCTACCAGTTTCAGGCTCCCAGCAAAACGGGAACTCTAGACCTGCAAAAAGGCTTTCAAGCTTTTTATTTGGTTCTTCACTGCACCAATGGAAGAACGACCGTTACTTCCAATGTGATTCCTGCAAAAAAATAGGGAGACGAATTCTCGTCTCCCTAATCTAAGTTTTCGTATTCTATCGAATTACGATTGCCTGAGAAATTTCCTACTTTTGTTTTTTGAAATACTCTTGGGAACCTTTTGGATCTGGCTTCATGGTGTCAGAGCCTTTTTTCCAGTTCGCTGGGCAAACTTCACCATTTTTCTCCACGTATTGGAAAGCTTCCAAAACACGCAAGGTTTCATCAACAGATCGACCAACGCCCAAGTCATGAACCACTTGGTACGCAATCTTTCCTTGGGGATTGATCAAAAACAGACCACGCAAAGCAACTCCACCCTCAACTAGAACTTGGTAGTTTTTCGCAGCCTCTTTGTTTAAGTCAGCCAATAGAGGAAACTTAATATCGCCCAATCCACCTTGTGCTCTTGGTGTATTGATCCAAGCCAAGTGGGAAAACTGGGAATCAATGGAAGCTCCAACGATTTCACAGTTCATCTTTTTGAAGTCTTCCACTCGATCAGAAAACGCCGTGATCTCGGTAGGGCAAACGAAAGTAAAATCTAATGGATAGAAAAATAAACAAAGCCACTTGCCCTTGTAATCTTTCAAAGAAATTTCTTTAAACTCTTTGTTCACAACGGCCATTCCTTTGAAATCTGGGGCCTGCGCTTGCACCAATGGACGAATCATTTCAGACATTTTTCGCTCCTTGTTAAAAATAGAACATACGATTGAGAAGATATTTCATCGAAGGCGCTCGCAGGTCAAGGTCCATATGCTATATGGGTTAGTATGAAGAAGGCAGAGTCTCGAGTTAAACTAAGCGCGTCATTTTGGAGCCACGACTTGTCCGTTCCCTTGGGCAGCGATTTGTCCCCCGCCTCCTTATTCCAGAATCACAAAGATTTTTTGGTCGTAGATATTGAAACCAAAACTCTGGTGGATGCAGTGGGCGGCTGGAAGAATTTTAAACAACTTGAAGTCTCTGTGGCCTGTGCGTACGACTCCAAAACCCAAACTTTTTCGTCCTATACCGAAGACCAACTCGGGAAATTGGTGGAGCTTTGTAAAGAACGGTTGCTCGTGGGCTATAACTTGGTTGGCTTTGATCTTCCGATTTTAGAAAAGTATGGCCTGCCTCCGATCAATGAACTAGATGTGTTTGACATCATGCTTGATATTCACAACGTGAGCGGCTGGAAGTTCGTAAAACTAGAAAAAATTGCACAGGCCACCCTTGGCACAGGCAAAAGTGCCGACGGATTAATGGCGGTGGAATGGTGGAAACAGGGCCTGGTGGATAAAATCATCGAATATTGCCTCAAAGACGTAGAAGTCACTCGAGATGTGTTTCTCCATGGACTGAACCAAGGATACATTGAAATCATGAAGGCAGATGAGTCCAAAGCGCGATTTAACGTAAATTGGAGCTGACCCTCATTAAATGGATAAAGTGAGAGTGCACAAGTGCCCATCTCAGATCACCAATCGGAATCCAGACTTACTCGAAACGAAATTTTATTTTGAAGGACAAGAAACAAAGCGGAAAGCTTTCATGGCTACTTCCATATTTAATTTCCCACTGTCCGTATACCACTCAGGAACTTGCTCTTTCGTATGACATTGTAGGCAAGCGTTGATGGCAACTTTGGCCGCGGGTGTGTTGTCATCAAATGGGTGACCTGGTCTGGGTCCGTGACAATTTTCGCACTGAACACTGGCGAAGCTTTTTTTCACTCCAGCTTTTTTCATCGCAGCTATCCATCGTTCTACATCTGGGCGAATTCTTGGGGGCTGCCCTCGATACGATCCAGACGATGGCTCTTTGCCAAGATGGGCCCGAATTTTTTCCATAGCCACTGGCTTTCCTGCATCGTCTAAGAACAATTCTTTTGGAGAGGAATATCCACCCTCGGCCCCCTGCCCCACAGCGTGACACTTCAAGCAGTCTAGGTCGTTTTCCTTATGAACTCGCATGAGCGTGAGAAAAGCTCCAGCATGAGCTTTCCCTTCCTGAAAGTTGGCTTGTTTGCCGTGGCATTCACGACAGTTCAAAAAAGTTTGAAAACCAGAAACCTTCCCTTGGTGTTTATTCCACAATTCTTGATCGAGTTTTTTATTTGCCTCTTCCATTCTCAGATTCGTGATAGCCAAAAGGTTCTTCATGGGATTTGCCATTCCACGTGGAGCCTCATTGTAATCGGCATCAAGTTCGGTGACCAAAAAGTTTGTCCGCTGGAAATTTAGGTCGTATTCCACCATTCCCAACATTTGCCCTTGGTTGCTTAATTGAACAAGCAGAGTATTTCCTTCGGTGTCGGGGTTTTGAATCAAAGATTGCGTATGGGCTCCTACGATCAAAGAAATCTCTTTAACTTGATTCGCCAATCGAACATCTTCTTCATACCCTTGATGGGAAAGTGCTATGATAAAATCCACGCCCTCAGACTTTAGTTTTTTTACTTGTTCCCTAGCATGAGAAACAGGGTCTCTGGCTTCAAGCTCAGATGGAAGAGGAAGACTGGGGGAAAATAATCCAAAAATACCCACCCGTTTCCCAAGTCGATGTATCACAACGGAATCTTTGGCGAAGGTTTTGTTTGTTCCCTTCCAATACAAATTGGCAGAGAGAAAAGGAAAGTTCGCTAACTTCGACAGCTCAAGAAATTTATTCACTCCGAGGGCGAATTCGTTGGCTCCAATGGCCACTGCATCTGCCTTGAGAACATTATATGCCTCAATGACTCCACGCCCCTGCTCATACCACTGAGGCGCCAGGTAGTCTCCAGCGCGGGGCGACTTAAATAATACGTTTCCAGCGTCCACGAAAATTCGAGTTTTTTCGGAATGGGCCATCATTGCATTCCAGCGTCGGTCCATTCCGCCAATCGGGGAAACCCTACAACCGCAAGGCTCTAGGTAACCAAAATTATCATTGTTATAAAAAATCTGGATGCGGTCTCCGGAAACCTCACTGGGAACAGACTTTCCGGAGTTACAGCTAACAAGAAGGGCGGCCGCTAGTGCTAAAAAAATAAATCTCATCTCAATAATTTCCTAGCCTGCTTCGCCTCTACGCTATTTGGATTTGTTTGCACGAGCATCTGCGCGAATGCTTTTGATTCCTTTTCTTTCCCTAAGGCCTTAAAACTCTCTGCAATCTTTAAAGTGCTCTTACGCCCCATGGTGGAAGAAGGGGCTTTCTCATGCAGAACACCAAACTCCACAATAGCATCCTCAAACTGTTTTTGTTTATATAAGCTGTCCGCCAAAAGAAATCTTGCGTCTAGCGCCTTTTTACTTTTGGGATTCGCATCTAAAAACGCTCGAAATCCCATGGCGGCAGCAGAATAGTCTTTAGCTTTGTAGGCGCTCATAGCGGCTTCGTAGTTAGAGCTAACTTTTTTCCCACTAGTATTTACGGGGGGAGGTTGGTTCGCTCTAGACTTTTCCATGTTGCGAATGAGTTGAATGTTTTCTTCTTTTTGTTTTTTTAATTCTTCAATCAATAGTGATTGAGTTTTCTGAGTCTCTTCTAGCTTTGATCGAAGCTCAGAAATCGTCTTTTCTGTTCCCTCATGAGAGGAGGTTACGGTGCTCATTTCTTTTTTTCTTTGGTATTCAAGCTCTTCGATTTTTCCTTGAAGCCTTCCAATTTCTGCCTGCATTTTCTCCATGGCTTGGTTGGCTTCCACCACATTCTGTTGTAGTTGAGTGCGCATTTCCCTTTCTTCTTTTTCGCGAGCGATCTGCTCTCTTGTCTTAAAGCAACCGGTCAAAAGTAGGGGGGCCAAAACAAATAACCAAACGATCGTATTTTTCATTATTATTTCACCAAAGATTCTGCATCTGGAGTTCCACCACCACTACGTAGGGCTCTCCATTCTGCTTCCTCTAATAAACGACGAGATTTCCCCGCCAAGTTTCTTGCCTCTTTAAAATTTTTCAGACGATAAAAGGATCTTGCCCTTGCTAACTGGTCTCGGGCCAACTGATAGATCGCTGCCGACTCTGGATTTGTGTCTGCGCCCGCCAAAAGTGCTGCTTGATTTGCCGCCTCGGCATAGGCCATGGGTTTCAGCGGCCTAGAATGAAGCATTGTGCACGAGGAAAGAAAAAAGGCTGCCAGCATTATGCTGAAGGCAGCCTTTCTTTTTCCAATCAGGGTCATGGAAAAATGTTACTTTATTTCCCTGTGATTACAAAGTTCGCTCTTCTGTTCTTTGCCCAAGCGGACTCATTGCTTCCCATTTCAATGGGCTTTTCTTTTCCCATGCTAATGGTGGTGATTCTTGACCCGCCAACTCCACCAGCAATCATCTGTTGCTTAACGGCGTTTGCACGCTTTTCACCCAAGGCTAGGTTGTATTGAATGCCCCCGCGTTCATCGCAATGACCTTCAATTTGGATATTCACCGTGGGGTTATCTTTCATGATTTGAATATTGTTCTTCAAAGTCTCACGGTTTTCGCCAACGATCTCGAAGGAATCGAAGGGGAAGTATACGGTTTGAATACCCATGGCATTTCCAGAATCACTGTCAGCGGCACCGGAATTAATTTCAGAATCGGTAACCTCTCCCCCACCACCGGATAGACCGGAATCTGGGTCCACATTTTGTTTCTTGGCACATCCGGCCATAGAGAGACCAACCGTCAACATACCCATCGCCAACCAATACTTCATTCGCATGCTCTACCTCCTCGGTTCGAAATTATTTCAAGGGTCGAAAGTTTCGTAAAATGATGATTTCTCAAACGATAATGGAAAAGTTTCCGATTGGCTACAAGGATCGGCATGGTAATCCACGTCTGCACTGACGCACAGCAAACCAACGAGCTATTTTAAACCGCCCACCATTTGCATGTATTGCTCTAGCTCTGCGAGAGAAACAGTGGCTGTTCCTCTTTTTCCCACTTCAACGCCTGCGGCAAAATTCGACAAAATAGCAGCTTCCACCAAAGAGGCTCCGCACACCATAGCTAATGTTAGCATGGATATTACCGTGTCTCCCGCACCAGAGACATCATGAACGGTTCGCGCAAAAGTGGGAATGTGCATGGGTGGATCTGTTCTGGTGAAAAGGGTCATTCCCGCTTTCCCCTGAGTGATGATCACAATCGGTGAATCCACTTCCTTCATCAAAATATTGGCCGCTTCATGTAAAGAAGCTTCATCGGTGATTTGCACCCGACTCAGTCGCTCCGCTTCGTGCACATTTGGCTTGAACAAAGACACTCCCCGATACACAGATGGGGAACGCACAGCCGTTGTGGGATCTACGGTCAAAAATACATTTTGCTTTTTTGCTTCTTCGATCACAGCCCTGGCGATTCGATCGGTCAATAATCCTTTACCGTAATCCTCTAAAATGATGGCATCAAATCCAGAGATGGCCGGCAAAATGTTTTCTAAGTATTTGTCTTCCACTTCTTTCGTCAATGGCTGGGTGGTTTCGTGATCGATTCTTACCACTTGTTGATCCTGAGCTACCACACGCTCTTTCATGGTGGTACGACGGCTAGAATGCCGAAGCAAAAATTGGTTCGATATTCCCTGCTGTTTTAGCAGCTGAAATAGTTCGTCACAGTTTCTATCTTCACCCACCACAGAAGCAAGAATCGGTGTGGCGCCAAACTCTCGAACGTTTTCAGCAACATTAGCAGCCAAACCCAACTTGTCTTTTTGTTGCGTCACCATTACCACTGGCACCGGGGCCTCAGGAGATAAGCGAGTGGCCGAGCCCAGAGTGTATCGATCCACTCCAACATCACCTACGATCAAAATCTTTTTTGAAGAAATCTTTCCGATTATTTCTAAAAATCTTTCCCGTCGAATTGCAAATTGACTCATTCAAAATCCTCCGCCTCGTCCCACTCTCCCGTGGGCATTACATGAGACTTCAACATCGTTAACGATCCGCCCTCTAATAGGGCCATTAATTGGGCCTCCACATCCTCTACCAAAACTCTTGGCATACAGGGATAATAAATGCAGGCACTCAAAGCACATCGAAATTCTTCGCCACAATTTACATCAGGAACCAGCACCGTGGTTTGATCTTCCGGTTGAACCCCTAAATTCGTTCCCATCCCCACTCCATAGGGCCCCCAACGAACAGCGCTCTGAACTTTGATAGGAGGAAAAACCGAAACTACTTTTTTCCCAAGAGCAACGGCCAAATGCATGGGGCCAGTGCTTGGCGCCACCACGCCATCGCATAAACTTAGCAGGGCAATCATTTCAGCCAATCCGTGATCTCCAATGTATTTGGTGAAGGTTGGCTGATCGGGCGCATACGTTTGTTGACGAGCGAGCCCTTGAAAAACTCGTTCCACCAATGCTTCCTCACCGGGGCCACCGGTAATCACCACGTTGTATCGTTTCACCAAATGTCTGGCCAAAGCGATGTAATGACTTTCAGGCCAATTTAAGGCAGAGCCCGCCATGCCAGGGTGAATCGCTACGGTTTTGAACTTCTTTGAAACGCCTTTTTCCACAAAAAATCGTAAGGCTGAACGTCGGCATTCCTCATTCACGTTCAAATAGGTTTTTTCCCAAGTGTCGGCCACGGTAATGCCAAATTCTTTTAGCAATTGAATGTTGTAATCGGCCTCGTGCATTTCCACGGCAGATCGATTTTGCCGTCTCCCCAGATTGTAACAAAACCAGCTCCACCATTTCGAGTAAGGTCCAATGCGATAACGCACCCCCGCAAGCAATAAAGCAAAGGCAACCCTGCCCGTCGTTTGAAAAGCTACGGCCACTTGAAATTTTTCTGCCCGGATCTTTTTTACCAGTCGCCAAAAACCAAAAAAACCGGTGTATTGAACTGGATCCAAAACAAGTACTTCTGAAAGATGGGGATTGGATCGGTAGATTTCGGAAGCAGTGGTGGACACCAATCCGGTGATTTTTGCTTCAGGAAATTTTTTTCGAAGCGCAGCGATGGCCGGAGTCGTAAGAACGACGTCACCGATCTTATCGGTTCGAACGAGCAAAACTCTGGAAATTTCAGTAAGCATCTCTAACGATAGATTCTAATCGATCTAAAACAGAATCGATAGACATGCCGCTGGTATCCACCAATTTCGCATCTTCTGCCTTTTTTAAGGGAGCAATGGCCCGTTCGCTGTCTTGCTTATCGCGCTGAGCCATCTCTTTCATCACAAGATCGAAATCCACAGACTGGCCCTTGGCCTGAAGTTCGGCGGATCGCCTTTGGGCTCTCGCTTCTAAGGATGCAGTTAGAAAAATTTTTACTTCCGCTTGAGGGAATACCACCGTGCCGATATCTCGGCCTTCCATGACAACGCCACCAGAGTCACCAAGAGATCGCTGAAGCCCCAACAAAAGTGCACGCACTCCGGGGAAAGCGGATACTTTTGAAGAAGCTGCACTCACTTCTTCAGTTCGAATCTGGCCGCCCACATTGACTCCGTCTAAGTGTAATTGATTGGCGCCGTCAATCCATCGAAACTCAAACTTGGTTTTGCCCACACAACTGAGCACGCTCTGCTCTTCAGCGATAGATACTTTCTTTTGGAGAGCCAAATAAGCAACACCTCTGTATAGGGCTCCGCTATCAATATGAACAAAATTCAATCGCTTCGCCAAAAGCTTAGCCAATGTACTTTTTCCACTACCGGCAGGTCCATCGATGGCAACAATCGGAGGCTTCTTCATTACTTCAACGACCTCTCCAACTCAGAAATCATTCGGCGGTTCTCTTCAGGAAGGCCAACACTAAAACGAAGCTCTTCTTTTAAACCATAACCCGCCACAGGGCGCACAATTACCCCGGCTCGAAGCATATTTTGATAAATTTCCGAAGGGCTTTTGGGCATCTTCACCAAAAAGAAGTTCCCCTGACTTGGCCAGTATTCCAATCCCATTCGTTGGAATTGCGCTTCCAAATACGCCATGCCTTCCAAATTCACATCAATCGAACGCTTCACATGTTCTTCGTCTTCCAAAGCTGCTAGGGCCCCAACCATTCCCAGGCTTGTTACGTTGAATGGCATTTTCACCTTACGCAAAGGCAGTAAAAGGTCCGGATGCGCGGCCGCGTATCCAACCCGTAATCCGCCCAATCCATAGATTTTTGAAAACGTCCCAGTGACGATTAAGTTTGGATATTCTCTATAGAACTCCATGGCTCCCGGCAAATCCTTCGCACGAGCATATTCTTTATAAGCATAGTCCAATAGAACAATGACGTTCTTCTTCTGCAGCTGATCCAAAGTTTTTTTCAGAGTTGCCTTTGGAATGTAGGTGCCAGTTGGGTTGTTAGGATTGGGAAGAAAAACAATTTTTGTTTTTTCGTCCACCAACTTCAGCATGCTTTCCAATTCGGCTTCAATGGACTTTTGCAATGCGGGTTCGCGATATTCTGCTCCATGCACTTGGCTACAAACTCGGTAGGCCAAAAACGCAGATCCACAGCTCACGGTATTATCGCCAGCTTGGCAATACGACCGAATCAATAGACTGAAAATTTCTTCGGAGCCATTTCCCACTATCACTTCTTCCAAATCTATGCCCATTTTGTGCGCAAGAGATTCTCGCAAGCGGTAGTGCGAAGCATCTGGGTATAGGTGTAACTCTTTCAATGCGGACTCGATGGCCTTTTTCGCTTTTGGAGACGGTCCCAGAGGGTTCTCGTTCGAGGCAAGCTTGATAACGTTGGAAATTCCCAATTCACGCTCTAACTCTTCGATGGGCTTTCCCGGCTGATAGGTGGCGCAGTTTTGAATATACCTGGCAACAGTTGGAAGTTTTGGATGGGGTGCTTGTACCGGCATGAAACTCACCTTTTCTTGAATGTTTCCAACAACCTACCAGAGAATTTCTTGCTTTTCGAACTTCATTTCACTTTTCAAAAAAGAAGAACACGCGCCTTTTCTGGTAGCTTAACCACTGGAATTTATTCACTAAAACTAGGGCTGTACCAAACCACGCCGCAACAAGCTTTTGCCACCCCACTGCCACCCGCAAAAATCCTCGTTTGGCGCCCGAATCACCAGTTCGTATGAGATCGCCAGGAAGGGAAAGTAGTCGTTACATTTCGCCTATTTAACTAAAGAAAAGCACTCATTTTGCCGATAGATCAGTATGAAAAACAGAACCTACTTTTTGATCGCATTCATTCCAGCCTTTGCCCTGACCGCAGGCACCATTTCTGCGGAAAGCAAAAAAAAGAAACCCTTCTTTTTTTCTGACGGACAAAAAGCGCATGTCATGCAAATGGACTCCGACTTTCCTGTGGAGCAGCTGGAAAAAGAAGGCGTGGAAATTCACACCTTAAAAGAAATGCAGGACCAACAAGAAGTTCTTCCGCCGCATCTGCAGAGCCAATTATTTCGTGAATCGAAGCTAGATGGAATTGTGCGCGAGTGGAGTGGACTCGAAAAAGATCGCCTCTGCTTACGAGTCGAGAATCAAAGCGTTGAAGAAGTAGCTGCTCGTTACGAAGGCAAACTACCTGTCGAACAGCTGGCCAAACTGAAAAAATTAATCTCTCTATACCGATCGGAAAAACGGTAATGCATTTGCTCTGGATACTTTTATTTTCTACTTGGTCCGCATGGGCCAATATTCTTTTTTTGGACATGAACAATTCTCCAAAAGAGATCGAAGCAGCGGCAGAGGCAGCAAAAAATAGTAAACGAGAGTTAGTTGTTTATCCTGTGGTTCCCCAGAAGGTTCGCTCTGAAATTACGGCCCTCGACGGAAAGATCAACAAGCTCATGCGAACCCGGGACAAAAAATGCAAAAAAATGGATTCTGACTTCTGCAAAAAAACCGCAGACGAAATTGGAGCAAAGCTCAAGCAACGAGAAGAGATGGCAAAACCGTATAAGTTTTCTAAAGAAGGTCTTCTTTCCTTTCTCGAAGAACAAAAAAAGAGCGGTAAGACGTTTCCTTCAGTGGTGGTCTCAGGGCACGATGGCACCGGAAGCTTTTCCGGACATTTTGGCCGAGTGGGCGACGAGGAACTTGCCAAAATCTTTGCACAAGCAAACATTCACCAAGACGTACGAACCTTTCATTTATGGGGCTGTTACACCACCTCCCCTGGAAGCTTGATGCTCAACTGGAAAAAACATTTTCCAAACATTTCTCTTTTTACTGGTTACGATGGACGCGCTCCATTGAATGATAAACCCGCGGGTTGGAGCTATTTAAAAGGCGTGCTGGAAAAAGAGCCCGCCCTTCTAGAGGTAGAAAACGCAAAAAAACTTCAAGCAATCCTAAAAAAGATTCCTGGTGCGAATCAAGTAACCTCTGCCATTTATAGTTGCGATGATTACGCCAGCTTGACAGAAGCCTATAACTTTCAAGACATGGGCGAAAAGTGCGAAAAATTCAAAGAACAACTTTTAGCCGATGAAGACACGTATCAATGCTATCTAAAATCGAGTCGTGAAGAATGTTTTGATCCCCCCGCAAATACTGGCCGCAGCCCCTTAAGAGACTATTATGAACTCACTCAGAAGGCCGTGGCCTGCCGAAGCTTTTCTGAAGACCCCATTTTTCGCAACCTATCTCGCGATCAAGCTATTCGCTTGATCTTCTTTCGGGAGGTGGTGAATAACTTCTCGCGTATCTATGAAAAGGAAATCCGCGAATCCAATGAAATCTTGAAGAGCTTAGGCGCCCCCTCAGATGTGCTGCTTGAAAATCCCGAAAAATTAACCCGAAAAGAACTATTAGAAAAAATGGAAAAATTGTTGGCATTCCTTCAGAGCCAATCTTTTGACTTGGCCCTGCAAGCAAAGCCTGGAGAGTTCGGAGAGCGTGAAGCCAAACTCTATGCCTTGAGAAACTTCCACAGAGGTCTAACTAGCACTTTAATGGATCTCTCTTCGGGCTGCGTTCCCTTCAATTGGACCGAACCACACAAAGACGATCTTTCACAATGTATGAATCCTAACTTTTTGGGCTCCAAAGGGGCGCAATATGCCCTAGAAAAGAAAAGCTCTGTGGGCTTCGCATTTTTTGATGAAGTGAAACGAGAAATCGGAAAAGGAGTGCGCAAAAAAGAAGAAGTTGAAGCTCTCTCAGACACCGAAAAAGCGCTACATTTCTATAACGATGCTCTAGTATCGAGACTCTCTACCTATCAGTACAATGGCCAAAGAGAAGACGCCGATTCCAAAGCTTTACTAGACCTTGCCGATAGACAGCTTGCTTGGGCCACATTAGCCAAAGAAATCGTAACTGGCGGCGGTTCTTTTAATGATCCTAGGCTTCAGAAAATGCTGATGGAATACAATCAGAAGAATTCGGAAAGAAATTTGTCCGTAGTTGAAGCTCGGTTAAAAGGATTTCAAGAAAATCAAAAAGCCAACGGCGAAAACAACGACCCTCAAAGCTTAGACGCGGCTGCAAAAGAGAAATTGAAAAAGCACCTAGCTGAACTAGAGGCAGATGTTTCTAGAGAGTCCCTTGCTTTAGAGTTACAAACAGCCTTACTCGAACAAGGCAAAGACTATCTTCAAACAAAAAGAGCAGAGCAAATCCTTTTAGAAGTTGGCGACCTATTGGCTGAAAAAGAAATATCCGTTCTGGAAACTCGTTACACATACACCACCAAGGGACTGCAAGACTTAGAAAAAGCCGGAAACACCAAACCAGAAGAACTACAGGCTCTCAAAGCAGAGAAAGAGAAGTTTTCTCGTCGTATCGAAGAATTAAAGAGCAACAAAAATGGGTCAAGACTTGAACTAGCAAGGAAGTATCTGCTTCAGCCGAGGTTCATGAATTAATATGAAATTAAAAAGCCTATTTTTCTATTTTATAATCTTTCTTACACTCCCTCTATCAGAGGCTAGAGCAGACGTTTTATTCATAGATGTGAACAATTCGCCAAAGGAAATTGAGGCGGCAAAAAAAGCAGCCGAAAAAAGTGGAAGAAAATTAGTTGTAGTGCCAGACGTGGACCCTGAGACCAGAGCAAAAATCGGCGCGCTCCAGCTTGAAACCGAAAAAATTCAGGATCAAAAAATCAGAGTTTGCACTAAGTCCGGAAGAAACACTCCGGATTGTCTTAAAATCACAGAAAAATTTAATAATATCCGTGATCAACTTGAGGTTTTGCAGGGGGAAAATAGAATTAGCTCTAGCCTAATTGAAGAAGAAATTTCCAAACGAGCGAAAGAAAACAAACCCTTCTCCACCATCATTATTTCTGGCCATGATGGCACTGGAGAGTTTTCTGGAACATTTGGGGAAATAACGGATCAAGAAATTTCTACTTTGGTTGCAAAGTATCCAACTCAGGCGAATTCGTTGCGCTCGTTACATCTTTGGGGCTGCTACACCACTTCTCCGGGAAGCCTTCTAAACAATTGGCTTCACTATTTTCCTCACCTATCATTGGTAAGTGGTTATGACGACCAAGCTCCCTTAAACGATAAACCTTACGGATGGAAATATCTGGCCGGAGTCTTAGAAAAAGAAGATGAATTGATGCAGGCAACGGATGCCAAAAAGCTGCAGAAACTTCTGAAAAAAATTCCAGGCGCAAGTCAAACCCATGCCGCCATTTATGCTTGCGGCTCATACGCCAGTAATGGCGACTATTATGAACTGGCCGATCTAGCCCTAAAATGTGACAACTTCATTTCAGAAGTAAAACGCTTAGCAGATCCATATCTTTGCTTCAAAAGTGCGAAAGAAACTGGCTGTGAAAACCCACCCGATCAAACGTCTCAGGGGCCTGTTCGCGAGTTTTATGAGGCATTACACAAAGCGGATGCTTGTAGAAACTTAGAAATCGGCGACTGGGATAATATGGACTACAATCGCGATGAAGTTCTCCGTCTCATTTTTTATAAAGAGGTAAAAGCCAATTTTGCCAGGATTTATGGAAGCCAACTCGAAGAGATGGATAAGTATATGGAAAAAATGGGGGTAGATCCAAAGGCTCGCTTCAAGAATGTTGGTGAGATGTCTAGAAAAGAAATGATGGAAGCGATGGAAGCACTTGGGAAGTATTTGCAAACGAAAACGGGAAGAGAGTTTGCCTTGGACGAAAGAAACAAGGCTGGTCAAATAAAATCTAACCCAAAAGATATTAGCCCAGAAATTCAGCCGCTAGTCGCACTACACAGAAGCATTTCGAGAACTCTAGTGAATCTAAACAGTTTTTGCGTTCCGTTTAACTGGATTGAAAAAAATGCAACGGATAAGACTCGTTGTGTGCCTGAAAATGGATTTTTTGCCGATGATGAAATCGATACAACGCCGATTATTCCCAATCCAATAGTGCCGCGCCTAGACCCCAGGGAATGACGTCTATTTTTCGATATTTTATCTCGGCGAAACCTTGGCTCTTGCTTTGATGATGGAATCCCATTCTAACGACCAACGTTGCAGCATCTCCAATGCCAATTCTTTTGGATTCACGGAAATTTCATTTAATCCAATGGCAGAAACGGGCGCGCCGGAGGCATCAATATTTACGCCAAAGTGAAACAAGGTAGAGACAGGGCTAGCAGTTACAATGGAAACAGACAATTTTTTTTCTTTTCCCGCACTCAAAATATAAAGATCATTCCCTCTTCGGATGATTTTGTCTTGAAGTGATGAATTTAACTTTGATTGCAGAACATCTTTAAAATCAGCAATCCATAGTCGCTGTCGTAAAATGGCTGAATGTAAGTCACCCTCGAACCATTCTCCTAAAAAATGAAGCATCTGCTTGGATCGAATGTGGTTCCCCTGAAAGCTGTCTTCCTGATCTACCATTTCAGCAGTGGGAACATCACAGTCGCCCACAAATGCCACCACTCCACTGCCGAATTTTTGCAGCTTTTCAGCCACCCAATGGGGCCGGAGTTCTTTTCCCGAATAGGAAATGGGGTTATCTAAAAATTTCGTCAGTAAGCTCATACATTTTTTCCTAATTTTTTCAGCCACTGCCTACCTAAATCTCCAGCATTATTCAATGCTCGCTCTGATCGTTTGCAGCTTTCACATTTCCAACATCGTTGGGGGCCTGGCTCGTAGCAGCTCCACACCTTGTCTAAGGGAAGTCCAATCTCTAAAGCCTTTGCCATTATTTCTGTCTTATCCCAATTGGTGGTGTAGGAAGAAATTTCTACTTTATTTAAAGTGGAATAAGAAAGAGCGGCGTTGATCGTTTTTAGAAAGGCTGCGGAATTGTCGGGAAACGTTGCAGCCTCTTCTACGTTAAACCCTACCAAAACTTGATTGTCTTTTAGAGCTTCCGCAAAAGCTGCGGCCACATTCAGAAACAAACCATTTCGGTTAGCCACCCAAACCGATCGCATACTGGAATCAGATTTTTCCGGATGATCAAGCTCATCTAACTCTAAATTCGGAAGCAAGCTTTCTGCTCTGGTCAAACTAGTGGGGTTCACTTCCCCTAACCATCGAATATCAACAGATCGCCAAGGAATGTCATAGTGCTCGCAAAGAGATTTTGCCGCCTTTAACTCCGCGGCCTCGGCTCTTTGTCCGTATTGCATCGTCAAAGCGAAGTTGGCCTTTTTTTCTTTCGCTGCCAAGGCCAAGTTCAAAGCAGAATCAAGCCCACCGGATAGTAAAATTACAGCCACGAAACTTTTCCATCCTTTCGAGCCCGCCTTTGAAATTCAGACATCGTACCTTTTACTTTTTCATAATAGTCCGACGAAACCTCTATGCCTGCTTTTCGTTTTTTAACGAGTGCGGAAGGTCCCATATTGTAAGCAGTGAGCATTTCTTGATGATTCGGAAATCGAGAGCGCAACTCATTGATATAGTGCAATCCCAAATAGATATTCAGCTTAGGGTCCGTCAACGAATGACTTCCTCGAAAAGGAATTCCCTTTTCTGAAGCCAAGGCCTCGGCCGTGGATGGCATGAGCTGCATTAACCCAACGGCTCCCTTCGGTGAAACGGCCATGGGATTAAAAGCACTTTCCACCTGTATCAACGAAATCACCAAAAGGGGTGAAAGCTGAAATTCTCTACTTTTTAAAACGATAAATAGCGATAGATCGTGAATCGCTTCTTGAGACCAATTTTTTGTATTCGGATTCGAGGCAATCCATTTTCCCACGGTGAGAGATTCTTTCATCACCGAGGGTGAAAATTGATTTCCGGGCCGTAACGAAAATTTCTCTTGTAAGGAGGGGAAGCGAAGTTCTAATAAAGAGGAAGAAAACGCCGAGCCCATTTCGTGTTCCGACTTCCAGCTATTCAACAAGATGGCGGCCATGAGCGGAATACCAAAGAGAAACAATCGGGTGCTCGTAGATGCGTTTCGCATGAAGGTTGGCTATCGCTGTGGGCGAGACTTGTCAATCAAAGGGAGGCAAATGGGGCTAGAAAACGATCTAATAGTGTGGGTTTCCGCTGGATTTGCCGCTCTTATCGGCTCCAGTTGGGGGTTTTGGCTCCTTCTGAAAAAACCCAAGTCGTCCTCTAGCCCGAAAAATGAGCCCTCCTCTGCGAAAGCAGCTCCCCGCACTATAACCGCCCCATCAAGCAAGGTTGCCCCGGAGGATTCTTCCATCCCGGTGGCAGTAGCAGAACCCAGCGCTCCATTGGGCTCTGCCACTTCGGCCACCTCCGATGCCCAAGAAGCTCCCAAAGCGGCGGTTCCAGCCCCTTGGGAAATGGCCCTTAAAAAGAGCCGTGAGTCTCTGTTTAGCCGATGGAAAGACGCCCTCTCAGAATTGACATCGTCGGAAAGTTGGAATGCCAAACACCCTCTTTGGGAAAAATTGGAAGAAACACTTTTGGCCGCGGATCTTGGCCCCAATATGACGGAGAGACTTTTAGAAAGTTTGAAGAAAGACTTTTTAGAAAAACCCGAGGCAGACGTTTTAAAAGAAAAACTCCGAGAGAAAATGCTCCAGGTATTTGCTGCCGTTCCCCTTCGAGAAGTAAAAACCGATGTAAAACCATTCGTCACCGTGCTGATTGGAGTGAATGGAGCTGGAAAAACCACCACAGCAGGAAAACTAGCCTCTCAAGCGAAGGCCCAAGGAAAGAAAGTAATCTTGGGCGCGGGCGATACGTTTCGGGCCGCCGCTGTCGACCAATTAAAAACCTGGGCCGATCGAATCGGAGTGGAATGCATTCTTCCCGCTCAGGGGGCCAACCCCGCAGCAGTTGCCTTTGATGCTGTAGCTGCTGCAATCGCCAGAGAAGCCGATGAAGTGATTATCGATACTGCCGGACGACTCCACACCAAAGACAATTTGATGGACGAATTAAAAAAAGTGATTCGCGTGATCGACAAAAAAATCCCAGGCGCACCTCACCGAGTGCTATTAGTGTTAGACGCCACCCTTGGGCAAAATGCACTGATCCAAGCGAAAGAATTCTCCGCAGCGGCCTCTGCCACTGGCGTGGTACTCACCAAACTTGATGGGTCCGCAAAGGGCGGCGCAGCATTTGCAGTTTCTGCGGATTTGGGAATCCCCGTAAGCTATGTGGGAACGGGTGAGAGTGTGGATGACTTACGCACATTTTCTCCACAGGACTTTGTGCAACATTTGCTACCCTGAAGTTTGACAGACGCACCCAATCCGCCGCAAAATTACAGCATGAAAAACCTGCGACGCCATCTGGTCATTAATCCCAACTTCCAATTTCGCTTCGCATTTCTTTTTACTATTGCGGTAATCGTTTTTAGCTCCATCTTTCCGATCTTCGTTTACAGCATGTTTCGGAACATGGAATCGTATACATTTTTTCACAACAACCCCACTGCGCAACAGGCTCTTCGAGAAGCACGATATGATTTGTTCATTTTCTTGCTTCTCAGTGTGGTGGTAACTGCGGTTAGTGCATTTATCTTAGCCATTTTTCACTCGCATCGTATCGCTGGCCCACTCTACAAATTGAGAATGTCGATGGTTGCCATGCAACAGGGCGTACTGGATCGTCACATTTTTTTTCGCGCTAAAGATAATTTTCCCGAATTAGCCGATGGATTTAATTCTATGACTGACGCTGTTTTTATTCGTCGAAGAAGAGATTTTGAACGTGTAAACTCGGTTATTCCCAAACTCGAGCGATTACAAGAGACGCTCACAGGTGAAGAACAAGCTAGCGTGACGGAAGTTCTCACTGCCCTTCAAGAGTTGAGTCGTGATATACCTTTGAAATGATGTTTGGAACATTTCTTCTTTCCATCTTCGTTTTTGCAGCAAGCGCCAGCTCTGGATTACCCACAGAACTGCAAACGTTTCTTTCTGCGCCTCCGAAGAACTTCGATAAAACTCATAAAAAGCCAGCCAGACAACTAAAAAAAGCGGAAGAGTTGATTCGACAAAAAAAATTCGACTCGGCAAAAAAGGAATTGTTGGCCTTGATTCCTAAATCAGAGATGGCTGAACATGCCTACCATGAGCTAGCCAGCCTCTACGAAAAACAATCGGAATTTCTAAAAGCCTCGGAACTTACGCAAAGGTTTTTGTTCGAATATCCTTATTCTCCTTATCGCGACGAAATGGAAGAAATTCTCGCAGATAGTGACTGTGGCTTAGGTTTGAGTGAGGCGAAGAAAAAGACCAGTACCGCGAGAAACACTTTATTCCGTTGCCTATCTCGCACGCCTTGGAAAAAATGGAGCGATCGAGAAGAACAAGTAACTGCGCTCTATAAACTATTGAAAGACAAAAAGGATCCGCTCTTTGGATCTTTTGTAGGCGAGGCCCTTCAAGCACTTTCCAGCAATTCCAACTTGAGAAGCCAAATACAAAAAGAAGTCCCCGAAAAAGATCTACGAACATTTTCGGAAGTGGCAAGATATCGAACAAATTCTAGCCCGGCTGCTGGAGTAAAAGCCATTCAACCAGACCAAGATTTGTTTGATCTCGGAATGGACTTTGTACTCAAAAAAGAGTGGGCTCAGGCCAAAGAAATCTTCAAAAAGTTTCCACAGGAATTTCCCACTAGTGAACACTTAGAAAGAGCGGAATATTGGATTGCTAGAACCGAAGAAGAGCTTGGAAACAAAGACGAGGCTCAAAAACTCTACGAAAATATTTTTCAAACAAATGTACTTTCTTATTACGGGCTGCAAAGTGCCATTAAGTTAAAAAAAGATCTTTCTGTCTATTTGATACCATCAGAAATCAAATTGAATGCCTTCCAAGGAAATCTTCTTCCACGCCAATTGCAATCGCTTTGGAGACTTCGAGCATTTTTAGAAGAAGGTATGATTGATTTTGCCAGAATTGAGGCTCAGTCACTGTTCCAGTATCGTCCCGGTGGATTCACCGTGGGGCAAGAAGATCCAAACAACGCGCTACTCATGGCACTTCTTTATCAATCCGCCGGTTACTCCTTGGCTGCATTCTCTCATGCATTCGCGGCCGTTAGCTTAGATCCAAACCTATTGAATGCCTTCAGTTTAGAAATTTTTTTCCCGGCCACCTATCAAAAAGAATTTGATCAGGCCGCAGAAGATTCCGGAGTCCATCCGCTACTATTGTCATCAATCACCAAACAAGAATCTGCATTTCTTCCGAAGGCCGTATCAAGGGCGAATGCTTTAGGCTTAATGCAACTTCTCGTGCCTACGGCCAAAGAAGTGAACCCCAAGGCCGACAAAGACTTACTCTTTGAGCCCGGTGAAAATATCAAAATGGGAGCCGCTTACATCCGAAAACTCCTCGATCGTTTCCAGGGTAATATCGGATTGGCTTTGGCTGGATACAATGCGGGTCCCTCTCGAGCCTCGCAGTGGCAAAAACGTATGATGGAATCTCCGGCCATGCAGGAAAGATTCGATATGGATATCTTTATCGATACCATTCCCTTCACCGAGACCAGAAAGTATGTGGGCAATATCCTCAGAAATTATGCTTGGTATAAGGTATTGCAAAAAGATGATATGATTTCCTCCATAGAGGAGCTCGCAATCCAATGGCAAAAACCCGCAAAGAAGCAAGAAATCCTGAGTCCACAAGCGCTTTAGATCCCGAAAAACAAGGTTACCTACGATCGTATCGACGAATCGTGATGTATGAAGACTTAAACTCCGCCGGAACTATTTTTGGTGGAAAGCTAGTGGCTTGGATCGACGAAGGAACGGCCATCTATGCCAGCTGTCAGATGAATGCTCGCAGGATTGTAACGAAGAAAATTTCCGAATTAATCTTCAATCAGCCGGCCAAACTCGGAGACATGCTGGAGATTTGGTGTAAGGTTGCCAAAGCTGGAACCACTTCTCTCACGATCAGCACTTTAGTGACTCGCAGGTCATTTGCCGATGATCCTGTTCCACGCAAAAACCCACTCAATTCTTATGTTTTAAAACCCGAGGCAGAGATCTGTCGTTGTGAATTAGTTTTTGTTTCTGTGGATGAAAAAGGGAAACCTCGTCCTTGGAATAACGCCTAGGAAAGATCAAATTCGACGAAACGCTCAATTAGTTTTTTGTAGTTTCGTTTTTGATTAACGAAAGATGTCGACCTTTGTGGTGAGAGGAACTTCCTCTTCCTTTCCACAAAATTTCCACATTTTGAGCGTGGGTAGAAACATGCTCGTTTCGATGAAGAATCTCCACCACACCGTTTCGAAACACCGTCACATATGCGTCTTCTAAATAGGTAGGATCTTCACCGTAATAGTAAAAAATCACCCGGTGGGCTGGGCCCGACTGCAACGCGAATAACTTTCGCTGTAGGCGCTTCCAAAAATGCATAGGGCTAGGTGTAGCGGAAAGGGAAAAGGTTTACAAGAGCACCATAGTTGACTCAAATGAGCGGAAAATATCGCCAATCATTTCCATGGTTTCGCGTTTACGCTGGCAGCATTTTCGCCAGCTCCCCCACGGAATGGGGAGCAGAACCCTCTAGGCGATTGTTCAAAAGAAGATAGATCTTTCGATCCTGAGCCAGTGCGATCTTCGCAAGCTTGGCCAATCCTTTAAGTTCGTTCTCGCAGGGCTCTAAGCGTTTTTGAAAGGGTTGAAACAATTGCACCGCCTCTTCATAAGAGCGCCCAGGCTTTAGCAAACCCAAGCCAACAAAAGGCAAGTGATTCGCAAACAAAGAATGAACGCTCTCGAAAGCTTTCCACTGCTCTTCCAAGGATGGCATTTTTGTCCAAACAGAAAATACTGGCGACAACTGAAGCTTCGCAAATAATTCGTAGGTAGAGGCTCGAACTAAATCAGGATTGCGAATCTCCACAGCATAGGGAATGTCTCTTGGAATTTTGGAAAAGAAATCGGTGAACAAGTCTAAGTCGCTGGCCTCTGGGCCATTGAATTCAAATAACACTACTCCTAAGCGCCCCTTCAAAAGGGAAATCGGTTCATAAAACTGCTCTACGAAAAGCTCAGCGTTTAAAAAATCGGGATTTTTTTGTCCCGCCCACTTTCCATAGGCTGGAAGGTTGGGAAAAGCATTCATGGTGATTCTTTTGGTAACCTTCGGACAAAGCCGAAAGTTTTCCGGAGTGCTTTCTAAAAGGTAGGCCATCATTTCTTTTAAGGGCCAGGCAAAATACGTAAAATCCACGCCAACCGTGGGAAAATACGAAGTGTATTCTCGCAAACTCACGCGTTGGAACTGAGCCTCTGAAGCGTATCCGCCCTGATAGATCATTCCTTCCCAGCCGCGATACTTCCAGGAAGAAGTCCCCACGAAAACTCCTTGGGCAGCCAAGCGAAACAGTTGTTTTGGATCAAAAGGCGGCCGCACCGGCGTACCAGCCTTAGGCTCTTGCATGAAAAAGAAGCTCTCTTGTAGTGGAGAAGCTTTCATTCGGTGCTTTGCTCCCAACTTCTTATACGTTGAAACGGAAATGCATAATATCTCCGTCTTTCACTACGTATTCTTTTCCCTCTAAGCGGAAGAGGCCCTTAGATTTAATTTCCGTCTCTGATCCGTGTTTTACTAAATCATCAAAGTGATACACTTCAGCTTTGATAAAGCCTTTCTCGAAATCCGTATGAATGACTCCTGCACACTGAGGAGCTTTCCAGCCATTATGAAAGGTCCAAGCCCGAACTTCCTTTTCACCGGCGGTGAAATAGGTGCATAGACCTAATAGCTTATAGGCCTCACGAATCAAACGAGAGAGGCCGTCTTCTTTTAGTCCAAGGGAAGCGAGCATTTCTTTTTTATCGTCGCCCTCAAGCTCCACTAATTCTGATTCGATTTTTCCACAAATCGATACGATTCCGCTTTTTTCTTTTTCCGCATATTCTTTTAGCTTTTTGTAAAAGGGGCTCTCCTCTGGATTGGCCACATAATCTTCGGCCACGTTCCCCACATAAAGAACTTTTTTCGTGGTCATGAGGTGCAAATCTTTGATGGCGTTCGTTTCATCTTCATCAAGAACCAACGCTCGAACGGGAGTTCCCGCCTCAAGAGCCCCTTTGATTTTCTTCAAAACTTCAGCCTGCTTTCCAAAAGTCTTTGGATCGCGTTGAGCACTTTTTTCTACAATGGGATATCGCTTAGAAACAGTTTCCAAATCCGCCAACATTAATTCCATATCAATCACGGAAACGTCTCTTAGTGGATCCACAGATCCATCCACGTGAATCACATTCGGATCATCAAAACAGCGCACCACATGCACAATAGCAGTGGCTTCTCGAATATTGGCCAAAAACTTATTGCCAAGGCCTTCTCCTTTGGAGGCTCCCTTTACAATTCCTGCAATGTCTACAAACTCCATGCTGGCCGGAATGGTGGTTTGTGGCTTTACTCGTTTTGTAATTTCGTCTAATCGGGGGTCAGGAACTTTCACCACTCCGACGTTTGGGTCTATGGTGCAAAACGGAAAGTTCGATGCCGCCACTTTTGCATTTGTTAACGCGTTAAAAAGGGTCGATTTCCCTACGTTTGGTAAGCCTACGATTCCACAACTCAATCCCATACTATTTTTCCTTTCGATGAAATTTATTCATCGCCAATTCTGCTTTTCCCTGAAGACATAGATCTATGGCTTCACAAACATTGGGCATTTCTTTTTCCCAAAACTCCAATTCCGTTTTATCCAAATTCCCTAACACAAAATCTGCTACGCTCATTTCCGGATGCAACGGCCGGCCTATTCCCATTCGGAATCTCAAATAACTTTCACCAAAAGGAGAAATACTTTTGAGTCCATTATGGCCCGCATGCCCTCCCCCCTTTTTGATTCGGAAACTCATGGGGGGGATATCCAGCTCGTCGTGCACTACGATCAAATCCTCAACGCCTAACTTGAAGAATCGAAGAGCCTCGCCGATCGCCTCACCGGATCGATTCATATACGTTTGGGGCTTCATCACTAACACATCTTGATCACCAAATTTCACTCTGGCAGTTAGTGATTGGAATTCCTCTTTCTGAACTTCCGACCCCTTCAATAGTGCCCAGGCTTCGACCACCAGGAATCCCAGGTTATGGCGATTCAAAATATGCTTTCGCCCTGGATTTCCGAGGCCCACCAACAACTTCATGGGCAAATCCTAATCGAAAAGCGAGCTCACCGAATCATGGAAATGAATTCTTCGGATCGCTTCGCCCAATAATCCTGCCACGGACAATACTTCAATTTTTCCGCTCTTGATGGCTTCATCGGATAGTGGAATGGTGTCTGTGCAAACCAATTTCTTAATGCAGCTCTCGCGGAGCCTTTGAATCGCAGGCCCTGACAATACAGGGTGTGTAGCGCAGGCGAAAACCTCTGTGGCTCCATTTTTCATCAATGAATCTGCTGCTTCCGTGAGAGTTCCAGCAGTGTCTACCATGTCATCCAAAATCAAGGCTCGCATTCCAGCAACATCGCCCACTACGTGCATGGCTTTCGCCACATTTGGCCCCGTTCGGCGTTTATCAATCATGGCTACTTTTGCGTCTACTTTCTTAGCGTATGCTCTGGCGCGCTCTACGCCTCCAGCGTCTGGAGACACAATCACTAAATCATCTCCCTTGCCATCTTTGCAGAGGTGATCTCGCACATAATTTAAGAGCACGGGTCTCGCAAAAAGGTTGTCGAAAGGAATATTAAAAAATCCTTGGATCTGCCCCGAGTGTAGATCCAAAGAAACCACTCGATTCACGCCAGCGGCCACTAACAAATCAGCCACAAGCTTTGCCGTAATAGGTGTTCTCGGCGCCACCTTTCTATCTTGTCTGGCATAGCCGTAGTAAGGAATTACCGCAGTGATCGAGGCCACGGAAGCTCGTTTCAGAGCGTCCACCATGATCAAAAGCTCCATGAGGTTGTCGTTCACGGGAGCACAGGTGCTCTGCACGACATACACATTCTGGCCCCGCACACTTTCATTAATTTCCGCAAAAATCTCACGATCGCTAAACCTTCTGAGTTCAGCCTTTCCCACTTCAATGCCCAAAAATTCCGCAATTTTTTGGGTGAGGGGTCGGTTGGAGTTTCCGGAAAAAATATACAGTCTGGATTTTGGAGCAGAGGTTGTGGGCGACATGGCAGGCACTATACCTGCCCAAGGGCCCTCATTTCAATGGATTGTTGCCGGACTTTAGCATAACAAAAGGCATGGCTTTTCATGTGCTTGGTATTGAATCTAGCTGCGATGAAACTTCGGCCGCCGTGGTGCGTCTGGAAGGCGAATCTATGCAATTTTTAGCCGAATCCACCGCCCGGCAAGAAGAGGTTCACGAACGATTTGGTGGAGTGGTGCCAGAATTAGCCTCTCGAAAACACTTGGAATCGCTTTTACCCGTGGTTCAAGCCGCGTTATCAAAGGCCCATTTGGAATATTCGCAATTAAGCGCCATTGCCGTAACGAATCGCCCTGGCCTCATTGGATCTTTGATGGTGGGAGTCAACGCTGCGAAAACGCTGGGGTATTTGTTAAAAATCCCGGTGATTCCTATCAACCATTTAGAAGCTCACCTAGCAGCTGTTCTCTTGGAAGGAGCGAAAATTCAGTTTCCTTGCTTGGGTCTCATCATCAGTGGTGGTCACACTTCTTTGTATGAAATTGAAAGTGGATGGACTCAGTTCCGGGCCATTGGCCACACCCGAGACGATGCCGCCGGAGAGGCTTTTGACAAAGGTGCCCGATTGTTGGGCCTTCCCTACCCCGGGGGACCTGCCGTTTCTCGCTTCGCCGAAACAGGAAACCCCAAGGCCTTTGATTTTCCCCGGGCTCTTTTAGCCAAATCTGAGAACGACTTTAGTTTTTCGGGCCTAAAAACAGCACTGAGCTATTTTTTAAAAGATCACCCAAATCCGAATCTTCCTGACGTCTGCGCCTCTTTTCAAGAAGCTATTGTAGATGCTTTAGTAACAAAAACGGTTCAAGCCGTTCTGAAAACAGGGCGGAATGATTTGATTGTGGCTGGAGGGGTGGCGGCAAATCAACGCTTACGAGAAAAACTTCAAAAAGTTCTCCCCAAACACGTGAAACTTCATATTCCCTCCCCTCAATTTTGCACCGATAACGGCGCCATGATTGCCGCTCTTGGCTGCGTGAGATGGCAACAAAACGCTGGAGTTATAGGAGACGCTCTTTTCCAGATTCCTGTTGCCCCAAGCACAGAAGCAAAATTGTCTCGAGGCAAACAACATGGCTGAAAAATTTGCTAAAAAATCGCTGGGCCAAAACTTTCTGGTCGATAAAAACGCTATCTCGAAAATTGTAGAATCCATCCCACAGCCTTGTGCAGCTCTTCTAGAAATTGGACCAGGAAGAGGCGCCTTGACCACCGAACTTTTTCCCAAGGCGGAAAAATTTTTCGTCTTGGAAAAAGACGATCTGTTCGCAGAAAAGATTCCAGGCACCTTGTTTATCTACGGCTCCAGAAACCATGAGGTCTTTCACGCTGACGCTTTGGAATTCGATTTTCAGCGAATTTTCTCTGAACTGGGATCGAATCCTAGTTTGATGGTGGCCTCAAATCTTCCCTATAACGTGGCGACTGAAATTCTATTTCGTCTCTTAGATTTTTACGAACAGATCCCGTACATGGTTCTGATGTTTCAAAAAGAAGTGGGACAAAGAATTGCCGCCAGCGCCGGTCACAAAAACTACGGCGGAATTTCTGTCTTGGTTCAGAATTTTTACGAAGTAAAAATTCAACAGATCCTAAAGCCAGGAGCCTTTCGCCCCTCACCAAAAGTAGATTCCATCGTCTTAGAATTTCACAGAAGAGCTAAGCCGCAACTAAGTTTTTCCACGTTGGATGATTATCGCCTCTTCCGATCAGTGGTAAAAGCTGCTTTTGCCCATAGACGAAAAACGATTCTGAATTCTTTTACCTTCGAATCTCATCTCTTAGGACTAACGAAAGAGAAAGCTAATTTAGCTTTAGAATCAGCCTCTATTGATGGAAAGAGAAGAGCAGAAACTCTCACCGTGGCAGACTTTGGTAACCTTTATCTCGCGATCCGTAAGATCACGTCCGCAAATCCCTAGTTGGTATTTGCTTTTTTCCTTATTTCTTGGTGATCTCTATTCAGTATGAAAAAGGAAACCGGCCGAAAAATTATTGCCACCAATAAAGACGCCCGCTTTCGTTTTTTTATCGAAGACACATTTGAAGCTGGTGTCGCCCTTCTTGGCACCGAAGTAAAATCTCTTCGAGCCGGAAAAGTGCAAATGTCCGATGCCTATGTTTTTTTTCGTAATGGAGAGGCCTTTCTTTCCAATATGCATATAGCAGAATACAGCCATGGAAATCGGGAAAATCACCAACCCCTTCGAGAGCGAAAGCTACTTTTACACAGAAAAGAGTTAGATCAACTTTCTGCCGCAGTAAATGAACAGGGAAGAACCATCGTTCCTACTCAAATGTACTTTTCAAAAGGAAAAGCGAAAGTGGAAGTGGCTATCGCTAAAGGAAAGAAACTTCACGATAAGCGGGCCGACCTAAAGGAAAAAGAAGCCAAGCGCGAAATGGACCGGAACCGTAAGCGGTAATTTTCGATTTTCGTCTTCTCTAATGGAGACGAAATCGAAGATTTCAGGGTATAATTTTCTCATGCAAACAACCATTTCCGAATCTAAAACCATTTGTGAAGCCTATTTGCGTCGAGTGAAGTCCGATGGAAGCCGCGTGGGCTTTCGTTATAAAAAAGACGGACAATGGAAAGAAATAACCTTTCAAGAGCACTTCGAAACCTCTAAGCGCCTAGCTTGTGGTCTACTACAATTAGGACTCAAACGAGGAGATCGAGTAAATATTCTGGCTCAGACATCAATTTTTTGGAGCCAGTTCGACATGGCCATTCTTTGTGCCGGCGGCATCACCGTGCCGGTGTATCCCACCAGCACTCCAGAAGACACCACCTACATCATTAATCATTCCGGAGCAGAAATTTTGTTCGTGGATGATTTTAAGAACCTTCAGAAACTTGCAGAGATTTCTTCGAAGTGCCCAGGACTAAAAAAAGTAATTGTGAACTTTCAGGTAGGAGCCAATGACATAAAAGCTCCTTTTGAAATTACCCATTGGAACTCGCTTTACGATCTTGGCCTAAATAACGAAAGTGCCCACGCCTTAAAAGTCGAAGGCATCATGAAAGACATTCGATCAGAAGACGTTTTTACCATTTGTTATACTTCCGGAACCACAGGCGTACCCAAAGGTGTGGTGCTCACGCACTCAGCCGTTGGATCTGTGATGGCAGATGTAGAAAAGGCCATGCGCGGTCACGTGACCAACAAAGAACAACTTCTCACCTTTCTTCCCATGAGCCATATTTTCGGAAAATGGGAAAGTTTAACTCCCTATTATCTTGGTTGGTGTTGCAGTTTTGCGGAATCTCTCGACACCTTAGTTGCGAATCTTTCAGAGGTTCGCCCCACTCTTTGGGTGGCTGTTCCTAGAATTTTTGAAAAGGTGTACGTGAAGATTCAAACCCAAGTGGAACAAGGATCTGCCGCAAAAAGGAAACTCTTTCATTGGGCCGTGGATGTTGGAAAACAAGTGGTAGAGCTGCAATCAAAAGGTAAAAAACCCGGTATAGCTCTGATGCTCCAATACGAGACAGCCAAGCGTTTGGTTTTTTCGAAAATTTCTCAGCGTTTCGGTGGTCAACTTAAATTCTGTGTGAGCGGCTCGGCTCCTCTGGCTCCTGAAATTCAATTATTTATGCACGCCGTGGGTGTGCCTGTTTTTGAAGGCTACGGACTCACCGAAACCTGCGCTCCCGTTTGCGTGAACTTACCCAATGCCAACAAATTTGGAACCGTGGGAAAGATCTTCTCTGAGGTATTAGTTCGTATCGCGGAAGACGGAGAGATCCTGATCAAGAGTGAAAAGAATTTTAAAGAGTATTACAAAAATCCAGAGGCCACAGCTGAAGCTATTAAGGATGGTTGGTTTTATACCGGTGATATTGGAATTATTGATAGTGAAGGCTACTTAAAAATTACAGATCGAAAAAAAGACCTCATCAAAACTGCAGGAGGAAAATTTATTGCTCCTCAAAAGATTGAAAACGTGGCCAAGAGCCAGAAAATTCTTAGCCAGATTGTGGTTTATGGAGATCAAAAACCTTTTGCTGTGGCACTAGTAACTTTGAACCAAGAATTAGCCATTCAATACGCACAGTCGCAAAAAATTCTTTATGACGAGTACTCAGACCTACTAAAGAACCCAGAAATGGTGCGAAAGGTCAATGAAGCCATGGAGGCCGTGAACGCTCAATTGGCTCGTTACGAAACCATTAAAAAGTTTATTTTACTTCCAAAAGAATTCACTGTGGAAGACGGAGACTTAACGCCTTCGTTAAAAATCAAACGCAAGCAGATCTGTCAAAAATACAAAAATGAATTAGAAGCGCTATACGACGAAAAATAAGAATTTGGAGCTTGATGATTAGAGTTTCCATGAAATCGAGAACTCGCATTCGAAATTATCTTCGTATATCGATCTTCGATTTTGTTTTGATCCTTTCTCTTTTTACTTTCGCTTTCGCGAAATCGGCGATGGCCGGAAGATCTCCCTCTATTCTTCACGGGCTAATGATAAAGGGAATCGCCTCGGAAGAACGCCTGCGGCGGTTCGCAATAGGAGACGATTTTCCCACGGCTACTGCCACCGATTCTTCGGGGAATACCTATGTCACAGGATTCACCGAAGGAACTTTTAGTGGTCAAACTCAACAAGGCCAAGAAGATTGTTTTTTAGCCAAGTTTAATTCCTCAGGTGTTCAACAATGGGCCATTCAATTTGGAAGCTCGGGCTCTGATATCTGCACTGGTATTTCCTTAGATAGTTCTAATCCACCGAACGTTCACGTGGTGGGTTATACCGACGGCACGCTTCCGGGGCAAACGGCGAATGGATTGGTGGACTTTTTTCTAGGAAAGTTTGCCTCAACCACCGGAGCTCAAACGTGGTTGATTCAGATGGGAACCCTGAAGGATGACTATGCCTATGGTGTTGCCTGCGACAGCTCAAATCGAGCCTATATCGTTGGATCCACCAGGGATGCTCTTCCTGGCTTTACGAACCTCGGCAATTCCGATGCCTTTTTAATTAGTATGAACACCAATGGAACGGTTCGGTGGTACGAACAATTTGGCACCAATAAAGACGAAGAAGCTCTCGCCGTAGCTCGGGACAATTCCAATCGATTTTTCCCCGTGGGTTACACTCAAGGAACCATGCCCGGACAAACCTATGCCGGAAGCTTAGACGCTTGGGTGGCAAGATTTGCCCAAAATGGAAACCAAAACTGGGTTCGTCAATTTGGCACCAGCGGAGCCGATCAAGCGATCGGTGTTTCGGTGGTGGGATCTTCTGGAATCACCAATATTGTGGGAACCACTACGGGAGCCTTCAGCGGCTTCACGAATGCAGGTGGCGTGGATTACTTCTTGATGAGACGAGCCCTCAACGGAAATCAGACCTTTGTCCGACAAGATGGAACTTCTGCAAACGACATTGCCACTTGTTCTTGTTCTGATACGGCAGGCAATCCGTTGTTAGCCGGAAGAACCAGCGGTAGTTTTCCTGGTTTTTCGAATCAGGGCGAGAGTGATATCTGGCTAGCAGAATATTCCACCACAGGCACGCTTTCATGGCGGCAACAACGAGGCACAAGCGGATACGACACCTTAAATGGACTTTCGTGCACGACTACGGGAATTAACAACTCGGCTGGAAGCACAGCAGGCACGTATCCCGGTGAAACGGCCTTAGGAGCTGAAGACGCCGTTTTGATGAGGCATTCGTCCACTGGCTCATTAACTTGGACCACGCAATTTGGAACAGCGAACTAGATTGGACAGAAAACTTTTTCCAAAGGCCGGGGTCCTGGCGGAAAATTTCTTCTTTCTCCGAATGAAAAAAGGGAAGTTACTTTCCGCTGAAAATAACTTCCCTAAACCATCTATAAAATCGAAACCGATTAGCCTGGGAAAAACCCTCTGAGCAACATGGCTTTTTCTAATCGCAACATGGCTCTAGCCATGGCTGCTTTTCTCATGTCGCACTTGAGACTCTGTGAAGTCTGATACACTTCATGAAAAGCTTTCACCATCAAGTTCTTCAACTTCTGATTCACTTCTTCTTCTTGCCAGAAAAAGCTTTGAATATCTTGAACCCATTCAAAGTAACTCACAATCACACCACCAGCATTGGCCAAAATATCGGGGATGATGAAGATTCCTTTTTTCGAAAGAATTTCGTGAGCGTCGTGAGTGATCGGACCGTTGGCACCTTCACTAATTAGCTTCGCCTTAATGTTATTGGCGTTGCCTTTGTGAATGACGTTCTCCATTGCGCAGGGGAGAAGAATATCCACAGGCAATTCCAACAAGGCTTCGTTAGAGATGGCTTCTGCTTTGGAGTAGCCTTTTAGTGTTCCGTTTTGAGCCACGTAGGCCAAGCAATCCTTAATATCTAATCCATCTTTATTGTAGAAAGCGCCAGACACATCGGAAACGGCTACTACTTTGGTTCCCAAAGCGGCGATTTCTCGGGCAGCAATGCTTCCCACCTTACCAAAACCGTGCACAGCCACTGTGGTGGAAGCATTCATGGGGATTTTTAGAATCTTTGCAGCTTCCTCAGCGGCAAATACCACGCCTCTACCTGTGGATTCTTCTCTTCCTAAAGAGCCTCCGATTTCCACTGGCTTTCCGGTCACCACGCCGGGAATGGCGTAGCCTTTGATTTGCGAAAAGGTATCCATCAACCAAGCCATGGTTTGACCATCGGTGCCCACATCGGAAGCGGGAATATCTTTATCGTGACCAATCACATTGGCGATCTCTACGGTGTATCGTCGAGTAAGCGCTTGCTTTTCTGCTCTGGAAAGCAAAGAAGGATTCACCCTTACTCCACCTTTTGCTCCACCCAATGGCAAGCCAACAAGGGAACACTTCATGGTCATCAAAGTTGCTAAGGCCGCCACTTCAGAAAGAGATACGTCTTGGTGATAACGAATGCCGCCCTTACCTGGGCCCAAGGTCATATTGTGTTGTACTCGATACCCTTCAAATACGTGAATCGATCCATCGTCCATGCGAACAGGAACACTCACCACTAGGGCTCGCTTCGGACGCTTCAATCGATCCGCAATGTTTGGATCAATTCCAGCCAGTGAGCAGCTTTCATCGATCTGCTTCACTACGTTTTTGAAGAGTTCATTGCTCAAAAATACACTTTCGTGTTCCATGGTTTTTCCTTTTTTATTGATGCTGGAGGAAACGTTCTGCATCCAGGGCCGCCATGCAGCCCGTGCCCGCAGCCGTCACCGCCTGTCGATACACATGATCTTGCAAATCTCCGCAGGCAAAAAGCCCTGGGATATTTGTTTTGGTTCCGCCCTTGGTGAGAATGTATCCAGACTCATCCATGTCCACGGTCCCTTGAAAAATTTCTGAATTTGGTTTGTGCCCAATGGCCACAAACAAGCCCGTCACATTGAGGTCAGAAACGACGCCAGTTTTTAGATTTTTTACCTTCAAACCTTTCACTTCGTTTTCACCCACAATTTGGTCTACGGCGGAATCCCAAATCATTTTAATTTTTGGATTAGAAAGCACTTTTGTTTGCATGGCCTTCGAGGCACGAAGCTCATGCCTTCGGTGAATGAGGTAAACCGTTTTGGCAAACTTCGTTAAAAAGTTTGCTTCTTCGGCCGCTGTATCACCGCCACCCACTACTGCAATATCTTGTCCGCGAAAGAAAAACCCATCGCAAGTGGCACAGGCAGACACGCCTTTTCCAATCAATCGAGCTTCGTTAGGAAGGCCAAGGTATTTTGCAGTGGCTCCCGTAGCTGCGATCAGGGTTTGGGTCTGAAAGGAAGTGCCGTTGTCTAGAGTTACTGTGAAAGGGCGCTTCGACAAATCTACTTTCGTCACCTGCGCTTGAACGAATCTTGTTCCGAAACGTTCTGCTTGTTTCGTGCATTGATCCATTAACTCAGGTCCCATGATGCCGTGGGAAAATCCCGGAAAGTTTTCCACTTCAGTGGTGGTGGTCAGTTGTCCACCAGGCTGTCCGCCGTGAATGAGCAAGGGTTTCAAATCTGCTCTGGCCGCATAAATGGCCGCAGTTAAACCTGCGGGCCCCGAACCCAAAATGGTAACGGTCTCTAAAGCTTGCGGTGCACTCATAGGAAAACCTCCTGAATTTTGGAAACTGGATAGTAAATCCCTTCTCACCCGCCCACAAGGAAGATTTCTCGTCTAAAATACTGGTACTTTTTGAAGCAGAGCGATAGAAGAGTGGCCATGAAAACTTTGGAATTTCAGCTTACGCAAGAACTTGAAGACCCCCGTCTAGACAAGGTGATTGCTGCCCTGGCTCCAGAAGTTTCCAGGTCTCAGGCACGGAAGTGGGTGGAAAACGGATCGGTCTACGTAAATAAAAAGCGCTGCCGAATGAACGGGAAAGTCCTGAAAGTAGGCGACCGAATTCGCATTTTGGTGCAAGAAAAGCCCGCCGAGGAACTGAAAGACTTCGACCCCAGTCGTATTTTGTTCGAAAACAAAGATTGGATCGTGGTGAATAAGCCCCCCCACTTACCTACCCATGAAACCATTGACAATAGCCGTTATCACTTGGCGTTAGCCGTTCAAGAATTGTTGGCCAAGCGGGAAAAGAAGAAACCCTCTGAGATTTATTTAGGAATCCATCATCGCCTCGATCGAGATACTTCCGGCGTCATTTTGTTCACGAAAAGAAAAGAAGCCAATGCCGCCGTAGCCCAGGCTTTTCAAAACCGAGAAGTGCAAAAAACCTATTTAGCCATTTGTGCTGGCACTCCGAGTCAGGCCAGAACCCTTCAATCGTTTTTGGGCCCTCATCCCCGGAACAAAAGAATGGTTGCCAGTGTAAAAAAGGGCGGCAAGTTTGCGGAAACGGAAATTCGAACCCTTAGTTCTGTGCACTTGCAGGGAAAACCCATTTGTTTGATGGAAGCCAAACCCAAAACCGGCCGCACCCATCAGATCCGCGTGCATCTTTCGGAAAATGGATTGCCCATTTTGGGAGATAGCACCTATGGCATCCAACATCCGGCGGCAAAACGGGTGCTTCTCCACGCTTGGAAATTGGAGCTCTTGGGCAAAACCTTTGAAGCCCCCTTACCCGAGGATTTTCGTTTTGTTGATTTTCCAGAACCTTGAGGAGTAATCTACCCACTCCCCATGAAACCCATGAAAATCGTCGAATCTTTTCATCAGTGGCGTGAAAACTATCGGGTCTTTCGTTTCTATTTTCGAAAGTACCGAAAATTCTATTTGTATGGAATCGGTGCCCTGGTGGTGGTGGACGGATTGGAAGTCATTCCACCGCTTTTGCTAAAAGCTGCGGTGGATGGCGTTACGGAAAAACCCTATGGAGATGAACTCAAATATTTGCTGCTGAAATTGGTGTTGGCCTACATGGCGGTAGCTCTTGTTCAGGGCTATATGCGCTACCTCTGGCGAAAGTTTATTGTCCGCACGTCTATGTACGCCTCACACGATATGAGAAACGATTTGTTCGTACATTTGAGCTCCATGTCGCCAGGCTTTTTTCAAAAAAAACGCGTAGGAGATTTGGTTAGCTTATCGACGAATGATATTGAGGCCGTTCGATTCTCGTTGGGCCCTGGAGCCCTATTACTTTTTGATTCTTTATTCTACTTCATTGCCATTCCTCCCATCATGTTTTGGATTTCGCCAGAGCTCACCCTTCTTTCGTTTCTGCCATTGTTGATTGTTCCTATTTTTGTTCGTCGCATGGAGGGAGTGATTCAAAAGCGCTTCCGAGAAGTGCAAGATCGTTTCTCTGATTTGGCCTCTCATTGCCAAGAGGCGATTGGCGGAATACGAATCGTAAAAGGCGCCGCCTTGGAACCCTTTAAAGATCGAGAATTCTCGCAATTGGGAGAACGATACAAAGAAGCAAACTTAAAATCTGCTGTCACCCAAGCGAAGCTCACCGCAGGACTAGAAGGTATTTTATCTTTAGCGACCACAGTTCTGTTTCTTGTGGGAGGCGCATATGTGATCGGGGAAAAAATCTCCATTGGTGTCTTCGTTGCCTTTCAAAGATATATTGGAAAGATGGCTTGGCCCATGGAGGGCATTGGCTTGGCCGCAAATATCTTCCAAAAAAGCATTGCCTCGCAAAAACGAGTAGATGAAGTGATGCTGCAGGAAGCAGGAATTTTAGAACCGAAAACCCCGGCTTCCATTCCAAATACTGATGTTCCAGATTTAGAGGTGAGAAACCTTTCCTTCTTCTATCCAGGAAATTCGAAACCAACGCTGGAAAATATTTCCTTTCGCCTAAAGCCAGGAATGAAAATAGGAATTGCCGGCGGCGTAGGATCGGGCAAATCCACTCTCTTGGCGTGCATTGCAAAAATGAACGCCGTTCCTCGGGGAAGCGTATTTTTTGATGGAATTGACTCCTGTGATTTGCCATCTCATGAAATTCGAAAACGAATCGCCATTGTTCCACAGGAAACCTTTCTTTTTTCGCGAAGCATAGAAGACAATCTTTTGTATGGAAGTTCCGTATTTTCGGACAGAAAAGAAGTTCGCGAACAGGAAGCGAAACGCGCGTCTACCCTAGCTGCACTTGATAAAGAAATTGCTCGATTGCCCAAGGGCTTTGCCAGTGTGCTTGGAGAAAGAGGCACGAACCTCTCTGGCGGACAAAGACAGCGTCTAACCATTGCTAGAGCCATTGCACGAAATCCTCAGTTGATGCTGCTAGATGACTGCATGAGTGCCATCGATAGCGAAACAGAACACCGTTTGATCGAAGGCATTTTACAAGCCTCGAAGGGAATTAGCCTGATTCTTGCCTCTCACCGAATTTCTTCCTTCACCCATATGGACTGGATACTGATTTTGGACGAAGGAAAAATCGTTGCACAGGGCCGACCCAACGAACTAATTGAATCCAACCAAACCCTTGCCATGCTCGCAAAAAAAGAGAAACAGACAGAATGGAACCTTCTTAAATGAGCAGAATTAAACAGGAAATGTTTGACGACTTAAACGGCAAACCCTTTGATCCAAGGGTGGCCCATCGTCTTCTGCCGTATCTTCGATCGAACCTGGTTCGGTTGGGCTTTTCTCTCATTCTTGTATTTGTATCTGCGGGCATCGCCCTCTACACACCTAGATTGTTGGGGAAAATAGTCGATAAGGCTCTTCTCCCTAGAGATATGTCTTTGCTCTATGAGCTGACTCTCGTGTATTTTGGTCTAGAAGTTTTGCGCCTCATCTCTGTCTTTGTTCAAAGTTATCAATTGCAAAGAATCGGACAAATGGTGATGCAGTCGATTCGCAAAGATCTATTTGCCAGAATCATGCGAATGCCAATTCCCTTTTTCGACCAAAATCCCTCGGGCAAATTAGTCACTCGAGTTACCAATGACACCATGAACCTTTCCGAATTATTTAGCTCTGGCTTCGTGATGCTTTTGAGCGACATTATTCTGATTGTTGGTGTTATCGGAGCCATGCTGGCGCTTCATTTTAAACTAGGGCTCTTAGTAGTTTCTGTATTTCCGCTCATGGTTTTCGCCATGTTTTATTTTTCCGGAAAATTGCGAGTCGCCTTTCGCTCTAGCCGCGAAGTTTTAGCCAAACTCAATGGATTTTTCGCAGAACAAATGTCTGGCATGCCAGTGGTTCAGCTCATGGAAAGAGAAAAGTTTGAGAGAGAGAACTATGAACGATTCTCCCTAGATTACAGAGAAAAGCAATTCAAGGGCGTATACCTCTACTCGTTGTTTCATCCCACCATCACCATCTTGGGGGGAATTTCTGTGGCCATTGCCATGTGGTTCGGACCCGCCTACGTGGGTCAGAATGAAATTGCACTGGGTACCTTTGTTACATTTTTGGCCTATGCTCAGGTTCTCTACCAGCCCGTCCGCAATATCACCGATCGATACAATATTTTTCTCGCCGCTATGTCCAGCGCGGAACGAATCTTTAGCTTGATGGACATGGCCGAAGAACCTGGGCTCCGCGAATCCGAAAGCATGAGTAGAAGAGAAAGCTTAGGTACTCTGCGTTTTCTAGACGTCAATTTTACTTACCCCGTATCAGAAGAACCACAGCGACTTCCAGCTCTTCAAAACTTTAGTTTTGAATTAAAAGAAGGAGAAACTGTTGCTTTGGTTGGTCACACCGGGGCCGGAAAAACCACCATCACATCCCTCTTGTTTCGATTCTACGATCCTACTTCCGGTGCCATAGAGTTAAATGGAGTGAACTTAAAAAACTATTCGAAAAAAGAACTCCGCGAGCGCATCGGCTTTGTTCAACAAGAAGTATTTTTGTTCTCTGGCTCACTACGCGAAAACCTCTCACTCTTAAGAAGAGGCGTTAGCGATGAAGAAATCTTAACGGCCTGTGAAAAAACGGGATTTTCCAGAATACTGGCAAAGCTCCCTCAAGGTCTGGACACAATTTTAGAAGAACGAGGAAGCAACTTTAGCCTAGGAGAGCGCCAGATTCTGGCCTTTACCAGAGTATATTTGCAACGACCTGATCTTTTAGTGTTAGATGAAGCCACCTCTAGCGTAGATCGAGAGTCGGAAATTCTTTTGCAAAAAGCGACGCAAGAGTTGATGAAAAATCGTTCCTGCCTGGTCATTGCTCACCGACTGGAAACCGTAAGGCATGCGGACAAAATTCTTGTTCTTGAACGCGGTCAGCTGAGGGAAAGCGGAAGTCATGAAGACTTGCTTAAACGGGGCGGTATCTACGCCCACTTTGTGGACCTACAAGGAAGCTCTGGAAATCTTTCGGAAACCACCCACTAAACTTCTTCAAACTCATACCCTTCCGGTTGGGCCACCGAAATCCACAGCACATCATCGATGGAACTGGCACCCGTAACTAACATCATCAGGCGATCCACCCCTAGAGCAATGCCAGCACAATCGGGTAACCCCTCTTCCAACGCTTCCAGAAACTCTTCATCAATGGGATAGCGATATCCGTAGAGTTGTTCTTTCAACTTCATGTCGTTTTCGAAACGTTGCCGTTGCAACACAGGATCCGTCAGTTCACCAAAAGCGTTTGCCAGCTCCATTCCACAAACATACAATTCGAATCTTTCTGCAAATCGGGGGTCCGATGCCTTTGGCCTAGATAAAGCTGCCATGGAAACTGGATAGTCATACAGAAATGTGGGTCGATGGATTCCCAGATTCGGTTCAATTTTTTCTAGAAAAATTCGAAAGAAAATATCCTCAAATCGATCGTCCCTTGCGGTGGAAATACCCAACCCCTCACAAGCCTTTCGAATGGGGCCGGAGCTAGGTTCTAAATTGTCGAGACAATCCTCCAAATCCACAGAAGCATATCGCTGAAAGGCTTCCACCACAGTCATCCTCTCAAAGGGCTCAGAAACCCCAGCCGTCTTGCCCTGCCATTGGAGTACGGGGTCTTTTCCTTGTACGGCTGTTGCCACAGACCGAATGAGAACCTCACAGTCGTTCATTATGTCTTGATAGGTGGATTCAGTCCGATACCATTCCAGCATGGAAAACTCTGGGTGATGGGTGTGAGAGCGCTCTCCGTTTCGAAAAACTTGGGCGATCTGGAAGATCTTTTCAAGCCCGCCCACCAATAGCTTTTTCATAGCGAATTCCGGAGACGTATGGAGATAAAGAGGCAGTCGAACTCTCTGGATCGGGTGCACGAGTTCCGTGGCAAAAGCTTGAAGATGAGGCTCTAATCCTGGCGATCGTTGTAAAGCAGGTGTGTTTACCTCTAAAAATCCAAGGGATTGAAAATATTCACGAATCGCACGAACTCCTCTATCCCTGCCGAGCAAAAAACTTCGCTTTTTTTGCATCCATTCTCGCCGCGATAGTTGACCTTTGCCTTTTTTCATTGCATCCCTTATAACACTCCACACAATTTCTTGCGCCAACGAAGAAAATCGTGGGACAATTTTTATATCCCTGGAGGGGGAAAAAATGCGGAAGACTGCATATATATTCTTGATCGCACTTTTGCCAGCAGTAGCTGTGGCCAGTGAGACCACGGAAAAGAAGTCGACGAAAACCACAACTGTGCAGACATCTAGAGCCTTGAAAATTGCGAAACGAGTGGCAGAAAACGAAAATCACGGAGATCTACCTTCGCGAGCCGTTTGGTTAAGCCAGCGAGTGATCAAAAATTCCAAGGCAATAGCCTACCAACAAAAGCCTGTTTCTGGCTCTAAGGCCAAAAAGCGGCAGGTAAATCCACAAAAAAACTAGATATTTCAATGACCTAGGCCCATTCACTGATTTCGCCTTTTTACTAAAGCATTTTAGTCAGATACCGAAATGTAGGTATGGGCTTTTGGACTATCCTTGCTGTCACCCTAACCTTAGGGACTCAACCCGCACTTTCTCAGGGGACCCCCCTCTCTGGTGCCGTGCGCGCGGCATTTGACCTGAAAGTGTTGGAGAGAAATTGCCAAGAGCGTTTGGACACCGGCACGTGGTTAAAAAACATCGGCCATGATGACCAAACCCAAGAAACCCTGCTCATGGAGGATTGCCTTCCCACCGCTAAAGCTAGGTTCGAAGCCTTTGTCTCCCAGGCTGTAGTGAGAGAGCCCAGCACCTTTTGGACAAACCTGAAAAAACAGAAGAAAAATCTTTCCCAACATTTTTCCTATAACGAAATTGCCGGGCTTTTCCCCGACGGGAAAAAGTTTTCTGTATCGGAATGGAAAGTTTTTCAAGAATGGTTTGGAGATTCGATCACTCAGAAGTTTCAAAAAGAACTTTTTCCCATCTCGAAAGACCCAACGGTAATTCAGGCTCAAATTAAAGAAAAAAATATCCTATGGATTCTGGATCCTTACCGAAAAATTCTTAGCTCCGAGAATACTCTAGATCCATTTAGTCTAAAGAGGTTTGCCCCAAACTTAGAGATTATAGAGCTTAGCCCGTATGGCAATAGCGAAAGCCAAGCGGATGAACTAAAGAGCATTCTACAAGTTCGACTGAAAAAGAAATACACAATCATTAGTAGTGGTGGTGCGAGCGCGATTATGATGAAAACCTTAGATTTACATCCCGCCCTGCTCTCACATCCTAACATTCATTCTTGGCTGAACTTAGATGGGAAACTTTTTGGAGCAAAACCCGAAAAGGGCCGCTCCTTAGCTTCTGCTCCAGATACCTTTCAAGAACGAGTTTTGGCCGGAGTTCGCATTCAATATCTAGATTCCCTAGAACGAACGCCTCCCCTAGGGAAAGGATTTCCAATCATTAACGTTCTTCCAAATTTGAAGAAGAACGATCTCTTAAGAGCGAAAATTATTCCAGAAGAACAAAGCGTTGAGATTCCAAGCTGGAAATCCATAGAAAGAATGTTTCAAGAAAACTAATTCTTCGACATCTGTTGTTCTGCATATCGAATGTCTTCTACGGACCCAAGATCAAAATACATCCCATCGTATTTCCAGGCGCCCAGCTCACGTTTTTTTGCCAGGGGTTCCCAAATTTTTTCCACTACGGAATAGTCTAAACCTTCCTCTAAAAAAAGCGGTGAACAGTTTTTATCCACCACATAAAATCCGGGGAAATGAAATAGTCCCGAAGCGTTCGATCTTTCAAATTGAATCACTCTGTCTCCAGCTACCCTCAAGCCATTGTACTTTTTTCCAGCTTCAGGATGCGACATCACTGCCAGAGTGGTTTTTACTCCTTCTGATCGTAATCGTTGGTGTTCTGCCACCAACAAACGAAGATTGGGTTTAGCGATCACGTCGGCATTACAAACCAAACAAGAAGAATTTTTTTCAAACATCCAAGGAGCCGCCTTCGATAGGGCCCCACCAGATCCCAAGATTTTTTCTTTCTCTTCCTGAATGGAAATTTTCAATTTCCGCCCACGAGAGTTCCAGTGACTGACAAAGCTTTCCATTTTTTCGGGCAAATAATGCACATTCAGTCGAACGTCGTGAAAGTCGTAAGTTTCCAAAAGGTCCAAAACAAATTCAATCATGGGCCGCCCTTGAAAGGGAACTAAGGGCTTCGGCAAAGAATTTGTTAAAGGTCGCAGTCGAGTCCCTAAACCCGCCGCCATGATAAATGCTCGCACCCTTCCCCCTTAAAAGTAGTAATGCAGAAAAAGATTCTGACGAAGCTCTCTGTATTCAGGAAACTTAGCCAAGTTCCGACGGATATTCTCAAATGTGTTTCCAACAAATCGAATATACATGGCATCGTTTCGCTTTCCATAAAAGGACGTAAAGCTTCCGATGGCTTTAAAGTTTCTTTGAATGCTCATCAGGTCGAACATGTCCACAAAATGCTTTCGATTAGAAATCTCATTCGAACCCTGCAAGGAGACATAATAATCTAACAGTGAATAGATTTTTTCTTCTGACAACTGGTAATAGGAGTCTCTCAAAATAGAGGCCAAGTCATAGGCTCGCAATCCCATTCTGGCGTCTTGGAAATCGATACACACCATGCCTCGCTTTGGAGTGATCATGATATTTCTCGAATGATAATCTCTGTGGGTAAACACTCTTGGCTCTGCGGCCAAACGTTTGCAAATATCCACGAAAGGATCTCGAAGTTGTTTATGCTGAACATCCGTTAACTTTCGCTTTAAGTAACTACCGAACAGATGCTCCAAAGTGAAGTCCACTTCCCACATCAACTTCTCTTCATCAAAGGCTAAACCATATCCAGGAACTGGCTTTTCTCCGGTCTTCACCTTTGTCTTCGAATGAAACTGGTGCAAAAGCTCCAATGATTTTCGGAACAGTTCGGTCTCCATAGCGTCATCGTTATCATCACCCAACTGATGAAGCATGGTTTGGTCGCCAAGATCTTCCAAAAGGATCATTCCCAGTGCATCCTCAACGGCAAGAACTTCTGGAACAGGAACTCCACACTTTTTCAAATGTTCGCAGACCAAGAGAAAATCAAATTTACTTTTTTCGAACGGCTCCGTAGCCATTAAGATAAAAGATTCAGATTTTTTTCGTAGCCGATAGTATTTCCGTAACGAAGCATCTCCCGCTAACTTTTGAATCTCTAGACCCTTCTCTGCGCCCGCATTTTTCGTGGAGCCAGCGCTACCACTTGTAGATACGTCGCCCGATGAAAGTAGCTGATGGGCATCTTTAATCCATTGGCTTGCCGTGCTCATAGATCATCCTTATCTTCGGCCGCTTTTGCAGCCTTGTTTAAAATAGCTTTAATTTGATGAAAGCTTGATGAAGAAAGAGAAGCATCTTTTCGTGGAGGGATCTTCAGCAAAGCATCTTTCGCCCACGAAATTCTTTGATCTAAAGAGGGATGTAGGCGCACCAAGATCTCAATACTTTTTAAATCAATGGATTGTTGTTTTTTTAGATTCTGTAAAAAAGATAGGTATACGCGCGGGTCGAATTTCGCCTGATACAATAAAATAGGAGCCATCCTGTCTGCCTCTTCTTCCGCTCCATCAGAAAGTTGAATGGCTCCGCCCCTTCCTAAAAAAACATCCTGAAAGGAGGTTCGAAAATCCAAAAGATATGTATGTTCTCTGTTTGCATTCACTCTCTTCCGCCAAAGAGTGAGGTAATGGTTCATTTGCTGATGGGCCAGTTCATGGGCGATCGCGGCAGCCAAATGGCCTTCAATTTCCACAAATCGTAAAAGACCGAGACTTACATAAACCACGCCCCCTGGAAGGGAAAACAGAAAGATTTCGTTGGTTCGTAGCACTCGAAACTCATAGGGTAGCGGAGGTAAATTTCGATTCCTCGACACAATCGATTGCCCCAAGGTAGTGATGTAACGGTTCACTCCCTTGTGCTTTAAAAGGGGATAGTTTTCTTCTACGGCAGCGATCATTCTAGAAGACAAAAACTCAACTTCGCTTCGCGTTAAATTGCCCCCGTCCTGCTCCGTCACTTGGCCAGCACAGGAAGAAATAAAGAGTAGAGAGAGGCAAAACAAAAAGAGTCGCATCTTTCTCAGTATACTCGGAAAAGCCCGTTTATTGCTCAGCGTTACGCGAATTCTCCTCAGAGATCGTAGAGAAAGATTGTGTTCCTGAAAACAGGTGCTTACACTCTTTCTGATACAACATTCACAAGGAGGAACACGTGAAAAAATTCGTATTCACAATGTTGGGAGCCGTTATGGCTTTCAGTGCAAACCCTGGATTTGCAAAAACCCCAAGCGAACTCGCTTTAGAAGTAGCCGTAGCAAATCTACAAGCTAGTGCCGCTCAAGAAATCGGCATCAACAATCTTATCAAGTGGAAGGTTGGAGAATATTCCGATTACAACTTGGAAGGTATGGGCATGCAGCTTGGCACCATGAAAAAATATGTGGCCAGCGAACAAGGCAACAACATTTGGCTCAACCAAGACATGAGCGGCGGAATGATGGGCGACCAAAAAGTGGAAGCTTTGATGGATCGCGCTACCGGACAAGTTTTGGAAATGCGCCAGAACGGAAAAAAAGTGGATGTTCCGAAAGATGAAATCGAAATCATCGATCAAGAAACCACCACTATCACTGTTCCTGCTGGAACGTTCGAAGTGATTCACATCACGGCGAAAAGCAAACAAGCCAAGAAAATTGAGCTTTGGGCAAACCCAAGAGATATCGCTCTTGATGGCGCTGCTCAAATGTACATTGAGTCTGGTTTCTTGCCTATCACCATGAAACTCACTGGTTTCGGCGGAAGATAGTTCTTTCGAAGAGCTAAAAAACGAAAAGCCGGGATTTTGTCCCGGCTTTTTTTTCGCCTAAAATTCCTCTGATCATCACAGACGCTTGGGACTGTTTATTTGGCCGTAGAAGCTGGAGCAGGAACCACGGATCCATCAGCACTAGGCGGAGGAGCAATGGCTCCGGCTGGAGGCGCGATGGCAATGGGTTTCGCTGGGTTAGCAGCTTCAGCAGGGGGCGATAAGGGCGAGGGAACTAAGTTGAAGTTGTCTCCCGTGGAGACGGGATCTAGGCCACCTCCACCAGAGACCATTCTTTCTTTCCTTCTCGCTTCCGCTTCGGCCATCTCTTGCTCGGTAATGTCATAATAGATGGTGAAGCCAGCAAAAATACGATTTGGGTTTTTGATTAAGCGACGGTTGTAGTTCTGAAGCTTTTTATACTTCATCTTTCGTCCATACACCTCATCAGCGATGCCCGCCAAAGTGTCACCCTTTTTGATCAAATACGAGTGAGCTAACTGCTCAGGAGAAAAAGAAGTGCTGGGAGTTTCATAGGTCAAACTCATTCCCACCTTCAATTGATTCACAGACTTCAATTTTCCTCTATTCCATTCTTGTAGATCTTTCCAACGGTCTACATCGCCGTAGAGGGTGAAAGCAATTTTCATTAAAGTGTCGCCAGCTTTCACAGAGTAGTTAGAAGTTTCGCCGGTGGTGGCAATTTCTTCGGTAGTGCTTTCCGATTCTGCCAAATCGGCAAAAGGATCGGAAGGAGAAGTTGCCGTGTCTACGGGAGTTCCCAAGTCAGAAGGAGTGGATTCTGCTGTCATGCTTAAATCCTCGGTGGGCTGAGATTCACCCATGGGAGTTTCTTCCGCAGCAAGCATATCTTCGGGAATGCTACCGATGGCATCTGCACCAGATTCTGCAGCCCCGTATTCTGAGCCGCCATCCGTTGATGAGGTTTGAGACGAGCTACAAGAGGAAGCCGCCACTAAAACCGTGAGTGCCAAAAAAAGAGAGAAAGAATAACAACCGCTTCGCATAATGCATCTCCTCCGTGAGCGCATTTCGGCAAATCTACCGAATAACTCTATGATAAAAGGAAATTTCACGAAACGCCAAGGCTAGTGCCCGTGTAAGAAAAGAAAGCGGAGGAATTACCTGGTTCCGGCTGCCGTGGGATGCGACAAAGGAAGAAAGAATTCTCGCTGATCGATTTTTTCTAAAATTTGTTGGGCAATAAAGTCGAAATCTTCTGGCTTTGCCACAAAATCCAAATTGTCCGAATCAATCACCAAAAGTTTTCCGTTATCGTAGCGGTCAATCCATTCGTCGTAATAACGATTCAAGCACTTTAAATAATCTAAAGGAATCTTCTGTTCGAATTCTCGGCCTCTTTTTCGAATCTGCTGCTCTAACTTCGGCACCGATTTTTTCAAATAAATCATCAAGTCGGGTGGAGGCAAATGCTTGATCATTTCTTGATAAAGATCTTTGTAATTTAGATAGTCACGCTTTTCCATTTTGCCACTCTCAAACAAATTTCTGGCAAAGATATGGCAATCTTCATAAATCGAACGATCTTGAATGGCACTGGCATTGGAAAAACCCACCTCGCGGTGAACTTTGTAACGATGATTCAAAAAATAGATCTGTAAAGGAAAGCTCCACCGGCTCATGTCATCGTAGAAATCCTTCAAATAGGGGTTATCGCTCACGGATTCGAAATGAGGTTTCCACCCATAGTGATTCGCCAACATTTGGGTAAGAGTGGTTTTTCCCGTTCCGATATTTCCAGCAATGGTAATGAATAATTTTCCCGACATTTTTTCCCCTCATAAATTTCGTATCGGTCGAAGGGGTTAAGGTCAAGACAAATGCAGTGCAACGTTTGAGCTTTTATTCCAAAGATTTATTGACGCGCTCCAAAATCTCTTCTGCCTCTGCTCTCGCGGTTTTCCAACGCCTAGCTTCCGCACTAATAGGTTCTGCGGCATTAGGCGTTACAAAACTTTCCGATCGCTTCAAAAACGTCATTAAATATTTTCTCGCGTTCCATCCGCCGTCATATTCCAGCGCATACATTTTTCCTAGCCAATACGACCCCATGATCCAGGAGGGCTGACGATCTACAGTTTCTTTCAAAAAGTCGATGGCCTCTCGATTTTTCTTCAAGGAAGAGAGCGCCTTGGCATACACCCAGCTTGCCTCTTCTTCCGGAGAATCACTCTCCACAATGGGCTTTACCAAAAACACAGATCTCTCAGGATTCTGAGACAACAACAAATCCGCCAAAGACACTCGAATTTCTTTTCGACCAGAATTTAGTTGGAAGGCTCGCTCCAAAATCTCTGTGGCCTCTTTTTGCTTTTCTTCCGCCATTAAGGCCTTGGCATAGGCAGAAAGAATCAATAAATTTTCGGGCTCCGTTTTCAGCGCCTTCTCTAAAGCTTCGATTGCACTACCCGTTCTCTCTAATTTCAAATAGTTGAGACCGTTTTGGTACTGCTGAAAGGTATCGTTGGTATAAAAAACATCCGACAGGCTTTCTCTTTCTCTAGCAATCTTTTCTTTGTCTTCTTTTTGCTTCAGAGAGCCGATGGCAAAATTTAGTTTCTCCAACGCTTCTTTTCGTCTTCCTAAAAGGACAGCCGTTCTAGCCCATTCGATATGGGCCGGCACATAACCGGGATTCGCTTTTATTGCTAAATCAAATTGCTCTATAGCCTCGTTGAGTTTTTTCTTATCTACGAACTCCATTCCTTTGGAATAGGCCTGGAACGCCACATTTGGCTTGGCAAAAGCATTGGGATTTTGGCCGCCCGAAACGAAACCGAAGAAAAGAATTCCTAAGAAGATAAACTTTCTTTCCATTGTTCCTCCGCACCAAAATTTCCAAACCCTCCGCCCGTATGTAGGAAAAGGATTCTTTTTCCTAAGCGAGAGGGATCTTTCTTAGTGGTCTCTGCTAATCCTGTAAATGCCTTCCCAGTATAAACTGGATCTAAAAGGATTCCTTCCAAATTCGCCATTCGCTGAATCCAGATTCGTTCTTCTTTTGTGCTCTTGGCATATCCAAGTCCCAAAAAACCATCCAAAATTTGAATGTCATCAGACATAAAGGATAGCGGAAGCTGCGAAGCTTGAATAGATTGCCAGAGTGCGTCTTTCACTCGTCGAAAAGTTTCTTTTGAATCGTAACAAACGTTCACGCCAATGATTTTTGTGTGATCATTTTTTTCTAAATTCTTTAACTTACCCAAAACAAGACCGGCCTGAGTACCTCCGCTTCCATTGGCCAGTACAATTGAGTCAAATGGTTCTTTAGAAGCGAACAATCCTGCTTCTCTTTGCCCTTCTATTTCCTCGTAGGCTTCTAGATATCCCATGCATCCAATACCATTTGATCCCCCCTCGGGAACAAAGTAAGACTTTCCCCCCTGAGATCGAATTTGTTGTTCTAACATCAAACGGATTTCGCCCATTTCTTCGTAGTATTGTTTTTCTGTAACGAACAAGATTTCTGCGCCAAAAATCTTATCCAAAAGAAAATTGGCCTTCCATTGCTGGGGTTCTTCACCTCTCAAAAGTAAAACCGATCTTAAGCCCAATTTTGCTGCTAAAGCGGCCGTGGCTCTGCAATGATTCGATTGCACTCCTCCGCAAGTGATAACGGTATTAGCGCCCTTAGAAATTGCATCGTGAAAAAGATATTCTAGCTTCCTGATTTTATTCCCGCTCGCTTCAAAACCCGTGAAGTCGTCTCTTTTGATCCAAAGATCGATGCCCAAAAATTCGGACATTCTTTCTAACTTTTGCACCGGGGTGGGAAGCTGAGCCCATTTGGTTTTTTGGGGTAGTTTTGCGTTGGACATATTTCACTCTTTTCGGTGTTTGACTTCACTCAAGCGCCACACTATCGTTATAGTTGATGATGCTCAAGACGTCTTTTCTTTCCATCCTGTTGACGATGACTCTTTTTTCCACACCAGTTTCGGCGGAAAAGCGAAGTATTTTAGTCACTGAAAGTAGCACCAGTGGAAAGTTAATTCGAATCACCCTTGGCGCAAGCGCTGGATTGATCCAGGGTGAACCAGTTTTGTTCAGTGATGGAAAAAACAAAATTGCCGCTGGGCGAGTGGTAAGGGTAGCCCCCACTTATTCTATCGTAGCTGTGTTGGAAAAATATGCCGACAGCGGACCTGCCGTTGAATCCGATTATGAAATGCTGTTTGGAGAGCCCTTTGACGAGGCAGAAAATCTTCCGGACTATGTGGTAGACCGCGAAGAGGAAATGGACAATCCAGCCAACGAGACCTTCATGGAAGCCAAGACCATGGAGGAAAACCCCGATTTAGACGACGACAACTATACGCCGGAAGTTTCTCTGCGCCCCAAGTTGCCCATTCCGCAAACATACAAAACTCACAACATCACAGTGGGCACAAATATTTTTCGCAACAGAGCTTTGGCCTCCCCTGCGAATCCAGACCTAAATGCAAATTCCAATACGGCATATTCCACCTATCATGGCTACTCTGTGCGATATGCCTATACGTTCAAAACTCATTACTGGCTTCGCATGCGCACGCCTGCATTGATGTCTGCAGAATTTGGTTTCGGTGTTTATAATTTTGAACACACCTTCCCGGACTCAAGAGTGGCCAACATTCGTGTGATTCCCTTAAGTATTCAACTTCGATATCTTGTGGAGCTAAGTCGTTTGTTCCGGCTGTATCCTTACATTGGCTATCAACAAAACGTGGTAACCATTTTTCAAAGCGACAACACCCCAACCGGGCCCAGTAGCGGCGATTTAAGTCCCATTCGTGGCGGACGCTTAGTGGGTGGAGCTGGGGGTCAGTTAGTGATGAGCGAATCTATCGACGGAAGAGTGGAATTTGGAAGCGACGGACTCTTAGCTGGCCTGGTGGTGAAGTTTTGAAGATCTTCGCGTTACTCAGCCTTTTTCTCTATGTTGGTTGCGGGGTGAAAGGCCCCCCCATCGCTCCTGTTCGCGATCCGGTGCCTCCGAAATTGGAACTGAACTGCTCCCCTCAAGATCCGAAATGTGATGTGGAAGACCCCAACTATGTTCCTCAAAATTCCGTAGGCTCTTCTCAAAAGAAACAACCTCAGGGCAAACCATCCGCAGACAAGCCCGCCTCCTCCAAACCCTCGTCCAAGACCGCTCCTAGCTCTTCGCGTTGAAGATGAGAATGCCCTTCCTCGGACTCTCTTAGGGATTTCCCGGCCCAATCGGACCATTTTTCCCCTCTGCACGATGCAATTTTTTGTGCTATTGCTGGGGGACTAGAAAAACCAAATGGAGCAGCGCATGAAAATATTCGTTTGCATCAAACAAGTGCCCGACACGGAAACTAAAATCAAAATTGCCGCCGACGGCAAGTCCATCGACACCACTGGCGTGAAGTGGATTCTTTGTCCTTACGACGAATTTGCAGTGGAAGAAGCCATTCGATTTAAAGAAAAAAATGCAGGCGCCACTGTTACCGTGGTGACCGCTGGTCCCGATCGAGCTGTAGAGGCTCTACGCACTGCTCTTGCCATGGGCTGCGACGAGGCTATTCATGTTTCCACTCCAGAGTTTGCCGATTCCTATTTGGTGGCAAAATCTTTGGCTCGAGCCATCGAGAAAAATGGGCCTGCTCATTTGGTGTTTACCGGAAAGCAAGCCATCGACGACGATGCCTCTCAAGTGCATCAGGCCATGGCTGAATTCTTAAACATCCCCGCTGTCACCGTTGTGCTACGCGCACAGTACGGAAGCACGCTTCAATTGGAACGAGAAATTGAAGGTGGCGCCATCGAAAAATATGAAGTGCCGACTCCTGCTGTGATTGCGGCACAAAAAGGCATGAATGAACCTCGTTACGCTTCTTTGCCAAACATCATGAAAGCCAAGAAAAAAGAGATCAAGAAACTCACCTTAGGAGACTTGGATCTTTCCGACTCTCAAATGAAGTTAGGATATTCGGCCATGGCCCTTCCTCCCGAAAGAGGCAACTGCCGAATGATTTCTGGAGATGCAGCTACCGCTGCACAAGAGTTGGTAAAAATTCTGCATAACGAAATGAAAGTGATTTAAGGAGAACTCATGAAAGTTTTAGTTTATTGCGAACACTCCGGTGGAAAAATCAAAAAAGGCTCCTTGGAAATTCTTTCTAATGCGGCCGCTTGGGGCGTGGAAACCCATGCTCTACTGTTAGGATCAAATTTAAATTCCATGGTTTCTGATTTGCAGAAATTTGGAGTAGCAAAAGCTCACCTTGTGGAGAATGGCGAACTTACTCACTACTCTCCGGAAGGATACAGCTCGGCTTTGGCTGAAGTGGCCAAGTCTGTGGGCGCAGATTTGGTATTAGGTTCCGTTTCTGCACAAGTAAAAGATTTCTTTCCTAGAGCTTCGGTGAAATTAGATACGGCTCTCGCTTCGGACTGCACCTTTCTTGCTGTGAGCGGAAGTGCAGTGGAAGCTAAGCGTCCTATGTTTTCTGGAAAAGTATTGGCCACCGTGGATTTCAAAGGTGCCAAGCCTGCCATGGCCACGGTTCGTCCGAATTCTTTGGGAATGAAGGCTGAGAAGCCTGGCAATACGGAAGCTGTTGCAACTGCAGTGACTCTTCCAGCCATTCGCGCCAAAGTAAAAGAAGTGGTGGCGAAGGCCGGTGCGAGTTCAAAAGTAGATTTGACCGAAGCCGATCGAATTGTTTCTGGCGGACGATCCTTGAAAAATGCTGAGAACTTCAAGATTTTGGAAGATTTGGCAGGCGTGATTGGAGCCACCGTTGGCGCAAGCCGTGCCGCTGTGGACGCCGGTTACCGCCCACACTCTGATCAAGTGGGACAAACGGGAAAAACAGTATCTCCTTCGATCTATTTCGCCTTTGGAATTAGCGGTGCCATTCAACATTTGGCGGGCATGCGTTCGTCGAAATTGATCGTGGCAGTGAACACCGATGCCAACGCACCCATTTTCCAAAAAGCAGATATTGGAATTGTGGCGGATCTATTCCAAGTGGCCCCAGCGCTGACAGAAGAATTCAAAAAGGCGCTCCACTAGATCGATCAAAGAACAAAAAAGATTCGGAAAGTATCCAAAGAACAGCCAATTCAAAAGGGACGAAACCATCGTCCCTTTTGTTTTTGGGGAGAAAATTGCTCGAGACTTAGAAGGCCATTTTCAATTTTCACGAAACTTGAATTCAACATCCAAGATCCGGGATTCAAATAGGGCACACCGGATTCTAAAGACACATTTCCTTGATGGTGAGTGTGTCCGAAAACAATTCCATCAAATCCTCTAAGGGCAATCTCATTGGCCGAGGATCGAAACCCGGGCGGCTCCCCAGGAATGCCCTTGCCTCTCCAAACGCGAAAGTGCGAACGAAACTTTTCCCATTGAATCCAAAGTTTGTACAACGAGGGATGCAGCTTCAAAGCAAATCCCCCAACCCACGTACTGAACTCATAGAGTCTGGGAAAGCGAATAAAAAAGGGATCGTACAAATGGCCATGCTCCACTCGAAATCGAGAGCCTCCAGATCTCACATTTAAGAAAGGAGCGAGTTTGAATCCCCCCCAATCACTTAAGAAATGCTCAAAAAAGATATCGTGGTTTCCAACCACGTAGTAGATGTTCGTTCCCTTGGCCATGGCCTGCTTGAGAGAATGTAAAACCTCTGGAACATCGTTCGCCACTCGCTTAAGCGATACCTGGGTGATTTCAAATCCATCCCCATTAATGCATAAATCAAAGTTATTCTCGCTGGCCCATTCTATGAACTCGATAGTTTTTCTCTTTACGCCAGAAAATGGATTGCCCAAATGTAAATCAGAAATCACCACCATTTTTTTCGATTCTATATGCGTGATCATGATCCACTTTCTCGGAGGATCTTTTTGAGATCGGCGGCCTGAACATCGCTTTTCTCTAACTGCTGCAACAGTTTTTCGTTGGTTCTTCGAATCCTGCCAGACAAAGCCTGCATAAGCTCGAAAGCGAACGTGGGATCTCGCCGAATTTTTAGCAGAAATCCTCCTGGCTGGATCACATAGAGCCGGGTTTTTCCTCTGGCATGGGCGTCGGCATTTCGGGGCAGACTTTCGAGCAATGACATTTCTCCTAAAAAGTCTCCTCGCTCTAAAGTGGCTAGTTCCACTCTACCCTCTGGTCCGGACTTAGAAATGACCACCGAGCCCTTTTGCACGATATACATTTGCCTGGTGTCTTCACCCTCACGGAAAATCACTTCTCCGTCTTCAAACTCTCGAATATTTTCTTGTTGAGTACCGTTTCCCATTTGATGGCTCCAAAAACGTATCGGCCTTAGACGTTCGTAATCTAAGAGATTTTCCCCGCAGAAGAAGAACGCAGCAGAACACTCACCGAGGGCCCAGCATACGCAAGCGAGCCCGAAACACTGCGCCGCGTAATAACTGAGTAGATTTTCTGCTCTTTTTGACTCAAAACGTTGAAAAATCCCCTGCCGCCGCTTACACCAAAAGAACACATTCACACGTTTTAAAGGAAACCATGTACTCCACCATCAAACCCTTTCTGGTTCTTCTTTGTATGGCCGTTGCCTTCACCTACTTTGTTTTGAAGGCAAAAATTTTATGGGATCTTTTGTGGTCCGTAGCGAAACCCGGTCCAAACCGAACCGATCAATTGCCCGCCAGATTAAAGGCCGTTTTTCTTGATGTTTTGGCCCAACGATCCGTTCGAAAGAAGATTCTTCCGGGAATTGCTCACACTCTCATTTTTTGGGGCTTCATCGTTATCACTATTGGAACCGTAGAAATGATGGTGGAAGGAATTTTCCACGGCGTGAACTTAATGCTGCTGGGAGAAAATGTTTGGATCGCTTACCAAAAAATTGCCGACATCATGGCCCTGGGTGTGGTGATCGGTGTTTCTTTTGGGTTTTTCCGTCGATTGGTGTTGAAACCTAAATACTTAAAAACAGGCCCCGATGCGCTTTTCGTATTAACGATTACCGGCGCGCTGATGTTGTCTTTATTTTTCATGAATGCATTTCGAGTGGCCGGTGCTCCGGATATGTATTCTCAGATCTTTCCCGTTTCTTCTTTTCTAGCGCAGGCCTTTCTGCCATCAACAGGACAAGCCTTAGACGCAAATGTGGCCTTTGTGGGGCAAGAGGCATTCTATTGGATGCACTTACTCTTGGTGCTGGGATTCTTAATGTACATTCCAAACTCCAAACACCTGCACATTTTAGCAGCGGCTCCCAATATTTTCTTCAAACATGTGGGAACTCCGAAGGCCATGGAAGTCACGAACCTTGAAGACGAAAATGCCACTTCCTTTGGTCTTGGAAAAGTTTCTGATCTGGACTGGAAAAAAACTTTAGATCTATACGCGTGCACCGAATGTGGTCGCTGCCAAGAAGTTTGCCCAGCGGACTTGACTGGAAAACCCCTGTCTCCTTCGCGCCTCGTGCACGATATGAAAGTGGAACTTTTCGCACAAAAAAATTTAGTCCTACAAAAGAAATACGACGAAATTCCCGGCCACGTTCGAGAAGACAATGGCTTAACCTATGATACATTTTGGGCCTGCACTTCTTGCCGAGCTTGCGAAGAAGCTTGTCCGGTAAACATTGAACAAACGAATTTTATTTTCGAAACTCGAAAAAGTTTAGTTTTGATGGAATCGAAATTCCCACCTGAACTGCAAACGGTTTTCCGAAACATGGAAAACAATTTTACCCCCTGGGCATTTGGATCCGACACACGTGCCGACTGGTGCAGAGATTTAAACGTGAAACAAATGGCCGAACATCCTAACGCAGAGGTTTTGTACTATGTGGGATGCGCTGCTAGCTTTGACGATCGCGCCAAAAAAGTAGCAACCGCCATTGTAAATCTTTTAAAGAAAGCCAATGTAGATTTTGCCATTCTTGGAAAAGAAGAAAAATGTAACGGAGATCCTGCAAGGCGCGCTGGAAACGAATACTTGGCGCAAATGTTGATCAAAGAAAACGTTGAAGTATTAAATCGCTACAAGCCAAGAAAAATTCTCACAGGCTGCCCTCATTGCTTTAATACTCTAAAGAATGAATATCCGGCCTTCGGCGCTCAATATGACGTGGTTCACCACACCACTTTCTTGGCGGATCTCATTCGAGAAGGAAAACTCAAACCACAAAAATCTGCTACAGGCGAAGTGACCTTTCACGACTCTTGTTACTTGGGCCGATGGAACGATGTTTATGATGATCCTCGAGAGATTTTAAATGCCATTCCAGAACTCAATGTGAAGGAAATGCCTAGATCCAAAAACAAAGGACTCTGCTGTGGTGCCGGCGGTGCTCGCATGTTCATGGAAGAAACCATCGGAAAACGAATCAACGTGGAAAGAACGGAAGAAGCCTTAGGAACCGGAGCAAAAGTAATCGCCGCGGCCTGCCCGTTCTGTTCCACCATGTTGACCGACGGCGTGAAAGCCAAAGAGAAACAAGAAACCGTTGTGGTGAAAGACATTGCAGAAATCTTAGACGCCGCCACAGCGAACCAAAGCTAAAAAAACGGTGGCTGGTTTGATGCAAAACGTTTTGCCGTATTTGATTGCGCCTCTCTACTGGATGATCGCAATCACATGGCGAATTCGTGAGTCTGGCCCACCAGAAGTTTTACAACGCTTTGTCCATCGCAAGGGACCCTCTGAGCCCTGCCTCTATGCTCATTGGCATGGCGATGAGCTTGTTCTTATCGGCTACTACCGCTATCGCAATCTTGTGGTTTTAGCCTCTCTCTCTAAAGACGGAAGTCTAATGGCAAAAACACTGCAACTTCTTGGCTATCAAGTGTATCGCGGCTCTTCTTCTAAGGGCGGAGCCAAAGGTTTGATCGGTATGATTAAGGCAGTAAAAAAGGGTCACCAAGCAGCATTAGCGGTGGATGGACCCAAAGGTCCTCTTCACGAAGTAAAGCCAGGGATTGTGGAACTGGCCCTACGCTCTGGCCAACCGATTGTGCCTCTAAGATGTCGGGCAAAAAGCGCCTGGTACATTCCCCGCGCGTGGAACCATTCCTATTTGCCCAAGCCGTTTTCCACCATCGAGGTGGAATATGGTTCTCCACTTTTCATCCCAGGGGAAACTGTGGAAAACCTATGTCGAAAGTTAAAGGCGCAGTTGGATTCTATTCCCGGGCAGCCTCTTCGCAGCGATACAACTTCGCAGCCTCAGGTCCAATAAGATCTAGAATTCGTTTCGATTGCAAAGCCTTTGCAGCTCCAGAACAGAAATGCACTTCCGGCAACCTCTCCGGATTCCGGTCATATGGAGCGTACATATTGGTGAGAATACCTACGATGGAATGGGAGTTCCCGTATACGGCACTGCCACTGGAACCATAAATCGCATCCACGGTGCTCACAAATGTGCCCGGTTCATCGAATTGGGCCAATAAACCTTGCCGGTGTTTTTCTTGCGCCTCTTGGTAACAGACTCCCTCAGAAAACGAATTCAATCGTTTGCCTGAACTAAAAAACATTTCCTCTCCATCAGAATTGAAGGCATCTCTCTTGGTTTCTGAAGGGTAACCTAAAGTAAACAGATCTTGAGGAACCTCTTCGCCACTAAGACAAATACTCTGTTTTCCTTTTTTATCCCAACCTTTCACGCTTTCGAGATTCGAATTTTTTGGCGAAAGAATGGCAAAATCTCCGCTCGACAAGGCTCCATCGGATCTCAACTGATCGTAGAGCTTTCGATTTAACATCTTTAGAGCCTGCTCAGAAAATCGATCGATCAAATAGGGGCTCACGTATTGAACAATCATAGTTTCTTCTATGCCGTTCACTGCGATGGAACACTCTGCTTTTCCCAAACGAGAGGGGTCTAATACATAGTATTCCACCGAATCTGGATCCACCTTCGTTTGATAAACCTTCTCACGAATCAAACAGCCCTGAACGCAATGGCGAGCCGTAAGCAAATCTCCTCTTGCGTGGATGCGCGTGGCAGAACATCTACCGTTAATGGAATCGACGCGTACAGTGGATTCAATCACTGTTTTTAGCACTTCTTTGTGTTGCAGTTCCAATTGCCGAACGGGAATGAATCTTTGGCTTTCGCTTGAGAGGGCGTCAGCTTCGAGGGGCAACCCCAAAAATAGGAATAGAAAGAAAGTACGACTCAGAAAAAGTGGGGATAGTTTAGCCATGGATCGTAGATCGCAAGACTAGGGCCGAAATTTCCCCCCCAAAAACACTAAGAAAACCCCCCTCCAAACCTCAAAATCCGGACAAAAATCTGTCGAAAGTTTTTACAGCTGTTCGATGTTTATTCTGCGAACACCTCTATCTCACGCAAAAAATGGCCATTTTTCGAGTACTTATCCACACCCCTTTCCGGCATGAGGCATGCATTTCCGAACCAATGAAGAGGAGTCACCCTATGCCAGCGAAACCAGCAAAAGCGCCAAAAACCTCCGCGAAAAAATCCTCCCGAACCCCTCGCTCAAAGCAGTGGATATATACTTTTTATTTAGTGCAGCCCGTATTGCAGTTTTTAGCTATTGTGGTGATTGTATTGGCCTTTGCTCGCTGCTCGCCCTTGGCCCCATCTACTTTGAAGGAAAGCTCCCAAGCCGTAAAAACAGAACCATCAGAAAACGCGAGTCAGCGTGCTGAAGAACAAGCGAAGGAAGACGCCATTCAAAAGAGCCTCCTAGAAATGGACCAGTCTCCCCTGCTGGTAACTTCTGAAGAAGAAATTTTAGATCTCTCAAAAGATGTTCCTCATATTGAAAACCCCATCGACGAGAGCACCATCAAAAATCTTTTCGAAAGACGAGGCTCTTTAAAAGCCCAAAATAAGCCAAAAATTTCCTACATAACCCTGAAAGAAGAAGAGAAGGCTCATTTTTTCCAAACGGGCCAATTGCGCATAGACGTAACGGAAAAATTACGATTGGTGGAAAAAGCGAAACTTCAGTTTCTGAAAAACATGAAGCAAAGCATTTCCAGTAAAGAAGTGGGAATTTCCATTCACTTGGTATTGCCAAACGCAACGATGCAGAGAGTGAACGGCGCCTTTGGAGACTTAGACATTCACATCAAAATGTCCTTAGGCATGCCCTCCGAGGACAAGCTGTTCTTGCACTTAGAAAAGTTGCCAGAAGAACCTGCCAAGGCGCAAGATAACGCCGTGCTTCTTGATGCGGCCCTGCAAGAATCCTTGGGACTCGTTTTGTTTCTCGACTAAAGCTACTCGAACCAAGAAAATCCCTACCCCCATTTTCCTCCCTTTTGTGGCCATGAGGTTTCTTATGAACTCGCCGCCTAGGGGTATTTATTTGGCGCAAATTCGATAGTATTCTTCCCCAAACTCTGCGACACCTTAGGTATCGATGGTCGCAATTTTGAAGGAAGTACTTATGTCCCAGAATCCTTACCGCAAGCAGTTTACTCTCGACACTCAAATGCAAGTCACTGTGGAAAAAGAAGTGGCCGAACTGATCAAGGCCATGGCCGAGCACGCAAAAATTCCAGAAAACGAAATGGTGAATACAGCTCTACGTCGCTATATCTCGGCTCACGGAGATTATATTCCCAAAAGCAAAAAGAAAAAGTAGGAGCGAATCTCATGAGCATTAAGTCAGACAAATGGATTGCTCGCATGTGTCGCGAGCACAAAATGATCGAGCCCTTTGAAGAAAAACAGGTTCGTAAAGGCCAGATCTCTTACGGCGTGTCTAGTTATGGCTATGACATTCGAGTGGCCGATGAATACAAGATTTTTACCAATGTGAATAATACTTTGGTAGATCCCAAAGGTTTCGATAACCGAAACTTTGTTACCATCACTGGAGATCATTGCATTATTCCTCCCAACAGCTTTGCTCTCGCAAAAACGGTGGAATACTTTCGCATTCCAAGAAGCGTTCTAGCGGTTTGCGTGGGAAAAAGTACCTACGCTAGGTGTGGACTCATTGTGAACGTAACCCCTCTCGAACCAGAGTGGGAAGGCATTCTAACCTTGGAAATTTCCAACACCACTCCATTGCCTGCGAAAGTGTATTCCAACGAAGGCATCGCACAGCTCTTGTTCTTGGAAAGCGATGAGCTTTGCCAAACCTCTTACAAAGACAAGAGCGGAAAATACATGAATCAACCGGGGCTCACCTTACCCAAGCTGTAAAGCCAAGTTCCCATTCTGTTGATAGACGAATTAGGGCCGCGAGATTTTTCGCGGCCTTTTCTTTTGCCATCGCAAGGACCGCCCCTGTGCCATCTATGCGCACAAATAAGAATCAACCTAGAATAGAAATTTACAGGAGGTTCCATGCTCTTTCTTCTTTTCCCCTTTTTTGTATTTGCTGCTGGTGAGCTGACACTTGCTGCTGGTGAAAAGCAAATCGATAAAAGTTGTGCTCGTATGATGCTTGCCTCGATATATGGGGCGGAAAAAAGTTATCAGGCCGAATTCGGAAGGTACTCAGATTCTCTCGAAGAGATCGGCGCCGACCAAATCCAGTGCAAAGACTGGAATGTGGAGGTTCGAATTTTTCAAGGAGGCAACGAATTTTTGGCCACGGCTCAACATCCTGCAAATTTACGCTTTAACATCAACGAGAAGAAACAGATCAATGAAGAATAGCTTTCGTTTTTTCTGACCTTTGGCAGAATGAAGGAATGCACACAGATCGAAAAATCGAGTTTTCAGATTTTCATTGGAGAGACTGCTCTAATCTTTCGAAAGAACAGTTGAAGCAAATGGCCAAAGAATACGGCCTTTCACCTACCATGGTCAGAGACTGTTTAGATCCACACCATTTACCCAAAATAGAAAAGTCCGCCAATAATGTTCTCGTTTTGCTAAGGGCCTTTGACGAAAACTCCAAAGACGATGCTCAGACCGTACAAGAATCCACTCGAAAAATCGTTCTCTTTTGGGGCGAAAATTTTTTACTCACCATCCATCGCGCCAATCTGCCTTGGTTAAATTCTATATGGGAAGAGTGGCAACCAAAGGCCAAAGGGTCTGGTTTGGCAAACGACTTAGTTCATCAGATTGTGGAAGATTGTTTATACACCTACGAAGGCCCCATTGACCGTGCGGCCCTAGCCATTGACGAACTGGAGGATAGAATTCTTCAAGAAGAAAGCTTGGCATCCACTCCTCGAGATTTTTTAGAAAAAGCTTATTTAGCAAAAAAGCGCGCCAGCCTTTTCAAGCGCATGATTCGTCTGACGAGAGATCTTTTTCCTTCGCTTTCTCGATTGGGAGATCCCAATTCGGGCAATATTCAAAGCCTTAAAGAAGAGGCTGAGCGGCTGTATATTTATAGCGACGATCTAGTGGAAACCTCCAATGATCTAGTGCAACTTTCTATTTCTTTAAACTCCAATCGAACGAACGAAGTGGTTCGAGTGTTGACACTCGTTAGCATTTTTCTAATGCCTCTCAATTTGATTGTTGGGCTCTATGGAATGAACTTTATTTGGATGCCCGAACTTCAATGGAAATGGGGATATCCAACAGTCATTGCCATTATGATTTTTCTGGAACTCACTATCTATTGGATTCTAAAGAAAAAGGGCTGGATCTCGGCCCCCAATAAGAACACTGCACAAAAAATTCCTTCTTGATAAATCCGAGAAGAGCTGCGGTAATGAGGGCTTCACAGGGGGTATTTATGAATATTTTTGTTCTTTTGTTTTCCCTATTTTTTCAGTCGGAGTCTTTTGCTTGGTATTTTCCGCGCGAAGCAAACACTGTTTACCGCTACCAATGCGAATTTCAGTTTTTAGAAGGAGAAGGAGTATCTGAAAACAGCATTTCTTGCCCCAGCCACCAGAAGTTGGGCTTAGTTCAGGCTTCGTATACTTTCTATCTTTTTAGCTCTCCGTGGGGTTCCAATATTCATAAGAAGTTGCAAACTGCCATGTATCCCAACCCTGTTTGCGAAAGAATTCAAGAACGCGCCCATTGCGATTCAAACCCACAGCCCAAGTTTCAATTGTCGCGATGGCGTGAAGGAATTTTTCAAGTGGCCATTAGCTTGAGCCCCAACCCTCAATACGGATTAGAGATTTATGGATTCGCGGCCATGCCCGATGGAAATGGATTTTGCCCCATGGGATTGGAAAAGGTTTGGGCTTATGTTGCAAAGCCTGATTCTCAAGAGTTCCCTTTGCCTTCAAATTTCCGCAATCGAAATGGTTGGCTCAATAACTTAGAAGTGCTCTCAGAACAAGAAGCAGAGCTGGCAAGCTTTTCTGTCTATCGCAGCCCAAATCTATTTCCCTGTGCTGCGAACGGTTCTTGCGTAGACGCGGTATTTGGTGAAAGAGAATTAGCTAATACCTATCTCTACGAAAAGACTCAATCGCCTGTCTGTGTCATTCCTAGATCCACTTTGGAATAGAACAAAAGCTAGAAAAATTTGCTCTTCCGGTTTATCGAAAGGAATGAGCCATTCTTCCCTAGCCATATCGGGTTACAACAGTGAGCAAAGAGCGAAACGTTCTTTGCTCATTTTTTTGAGGCCCATACCTAAATGTTGAAGAAGTTTCCCATCCATTATTTGCTCCCGCTCTTTGCGCTTCTTTTTTTTCCTAATATTGGAAAAACTGTGGACGATATCCGAAGAGCGTTTTTTCGAAATCCTTCAGAAAAAGTTGACCGTCTTTGGGAATGGTTTGAACCCCATGGCGGAGAAATTTGGGCCCTTCCCCCAGAAGTGGTGGATGGAATTCAGCTTTTACGATCGCAAGGGATTAAAGAATATTCCTATTTTGGAGAATGGACCAAACGTAATGGCGTAGAACAACGACTCCTGGAAGGGGCGTATCCAGCCAAACCCAACCAGCAATCAAAAACCGAATTGTGGCTTGGCGATGGCTATCCATCGAAATGCGCTTCTTTGGGATCCATAGGGGAGGTGCACCTTGTGGATTGTCGTTAGTGCGTTTTTGGCCATTGGAATGGGCGCTGTTGTCGGGCGTTGGATTTTTCCAAGCAAACAAGATTTTTTTACGCTTCTGAGAAGATCGCTTTGCCTAGGTTTTCTCGTGCAACTAAGTTTCCTATTTGTTGCCCGCTCTTTACCTTTGCAAATGGTAATTAGTGGCTTCATAGCGCTTCTAGGATTTTATATATTTTTCTTTCAGTGGAAAAAGAGATCGCATTCCCTGCGTGTGGGCCTTTTCTTTACTACCGTTTCGTCGGTTTACGTTTTTCGAATTCTTTTAGAGCCGATACAACAGTGGGACGCTAGATCCGTTTGGTTTTTTCAGGGAAAAATTTTGTACTATGCGCAAAGCCTCGGAAACATTTGGGACTGGAAGAATTTCTTATTCGGAAATTTTGACTATCCAAAACTTCATGCCTTATTAGCGGCTCAATCGGCCCAACTAGCCGGCATGTGGAACGAATATTTGCCTAAGTTCTCCCTTTTTTTACTGCTTCTTCCTCCCCTTTGTTTTTTTGCCGAGAAAGCGAAACGAAATGGATTTTACCTAGCCTTCTTTATTGCCGCCCTATTTGTGCCAGGGAGTTTGCTCTGGGAAGGATATATGGATGGGTATTTCTCTCTTTATGCTTTGATGGCGATTTATTTTTTCTGTCAGACGGCGAAAACTTTTCACTTCGAGCGTTTTCTGGATGGGCTGTTAGCGGCTGGAGTAGCTCTGTCCTTAAAAAATGAAGGCCTATTATTATTGGTAACCTGCTGCGTTCCCACTTTTGGCTTCTGGTTGTTTTCTTTTCTTTTTCAAAAAAGAAGAATAGAGATCTCTGAATTTTCCCGACGTAGAGCCTTCGCCCTGATAGTAATTATTGCTTTTCCTTTTCTATTTTGGAGTTGGGAAAAATTCCATTATCAAATTCCCAGCCAGATGTTTTATCAACCCTTAACCTGGCAGGAAATTTTTAGCCGCATTTCCTTTTCCTCATTTTTAGAGATTTGCAAAAGTGCTGCCTTTCACGGAAAAGTTTTACCTGCCCTCGGACTTCTTTTGGCTTCTTTTCCTCTTGGGGGCTGGAAGTTTTTCCGACAAGAGTCTCGAACCTTCCAATTTTTAGGTTTCTGGGTGGTATTGTATTTCGTGGGTATCTCTTACGCTCTTTACTCAAATTCCATGGAACTCTATTTGCCTCAACATCTCTACCACGTGATGGATCGACTCATGTTGGTTGTGGTTCAATCGTGTTTTGTGGGTATTCTAATATTTTCTGAAGCGTTAGGAGAAAGATCTCGGGCTAAGTCGACATAATTAAAAACGCTGCGGTAAGAATTGGACAGGAAGAAAATGGAATAAAAAAAGGAGGCTGTTTAGGCCTCCTTTTTACTTTTCAATTGATCCGATTACTCTACGAATTGGATCTTAGATACTGCGAATCCCCAACGGTTGTCGCTGGAATCCGAAGAGAAGCGAATGGTGAGCTTGTTTCCGGTTACAAAGAAGGAAGCAGCATTTTCCGACTTTCCAGAAAGCTTGTCCACTTCGGCCCCTTGAGCATCCAACACTCTTACGAAATCGTAATTGTCTTCTAAGTCGATCTTAGAGAAAACTACGCGAACGTATTTCGCATTGGCTGGTCCTTCAACGGTCCAGTCTTGCTTGTGGTTACCAACGTAAGGATGCGCACTCTCGATAGGAGCATCCAAGGACATATCTTTCCAATCACTCTCTTGAGGTTCAGGAGAAGGAGGATAGATTCCACGGATAGCATTGTTTACGTTCAAACGTCCGCTAGAAGCGATACGTCTAGACAAACCACCTACGTAGTCACGAGAGCGAAGAAGACGATCCTTCACCACATCGTAAGTCATAGAGGTATCAGTTCCCCACAACAAAGCAGCAGCACCAGCCACATGTGGAGTAGCCATGGACGTACCACTGAAGGTATCGTAACCGCCGTTTGGAACAGAGCTATAGATTCTGTGTCCAGGAGCAGCGATATGAACCATGCGCTTTCCGTAGGTGGAGAAGCTAGCCAAGGTGTCTTGGTTTGTGGTGGCAGCTACAGCAATCACGTTCTCTAACTGATATCCAGCAGGATAGTTAGGACGGGAATCTGCGTTTCTTCCATCGTTACCAGCAGCAGCGATGAAGAGCTGACCTTTGTCTTTAGCAGCTTTGATAGCGTCGAACATAGACTGAGTGAATCCACCACCACCCCAAGAGTTGTTCGTCATATGAACATTCATGAGAGTTGCGTATTGAATGGACTTTACAGCGTCAGCAAGCGTTCCGCTTCCAGAACCGGTGAGGAATTTAATGGGGAGAATAGATCCTTCCCAGTTCACTCCAACCACACCAAGGCCGTTGTTGCCTCTTCCAGCGATGGTGCCGGAAACGTGGGTGCCGTGTTCGTTATCATCCATAGGATTGTTGGTGGAAACACCAGCAAAGTTCCATCCCACATGGTCATCAACGAATCCGTTGGCGTCATCGTCGATTCCGTTGGACTCTTTGCCATCTCCGTTTTCCCCAGGATTGCGATAGATGTTTTCAGCTAGATCTGGGTGAGTGTAGTCCACACCAGTATCGATCACACCAACCACAATGGCCTTGTTACCGGTAGTAAGGGTCCAAGCCTTGGTAGCACCAATATCGGCACCAACAACACCATCAGCACCACCAGCGTCTTTTTGACCGGTGTTCTTGAGGCCCCACAACTTGTTAAAGTCAGCTTCATTGGGAAGAACTTCTGGATCTTCCATGCCCAAAGCCTTCATTACGTAGTTGGGTTCAGCGAATTCCACACCGGAATTATCGTTGGTTACATCCAAAAACTCTGCGGTTTGAACGTCGTTCGACAACTTAACTAAATAGTAGCTGTCATTGGTTTCAAATTTTTCAATGGAGGAAATTCCGAAACGGGAAGAGTCAAACAAAGAATGTAAGCTCTGGGTTCGTAGTCCTGCTTTTCCTGTGGGAGATAGTTTTACAATTACTTCCCCAGGCACTCGCTCATGTTCGGCCAACAAAGCGGAATATTTCGAAATATCCGAATGTGCCGGTTGATCTAGACCAAGAAACAGACCGGCACCGGCAGAACCGAGCACAGCCATCGACCAAGCCAAATTGGCGGTTTTGAAGCCCCAATTCGACCATTTCACTGCTGCTAACATAAATCCCTCCATGTTTTTTCTGCGATCAAATTCCCTCTGATCGCACTCTCCATTCACGGCCGAAGAAAAAGTTCTAAAGTCCCTCTACCAACAGCAGTAAACGTTTCTAAAAATGCTAACACCCTCCAAACGGAGAACAAATGAAATCCTAAATTTTTTTTAGACGCCACTGCATTATACACTTATAATTTTTACAGACGCATTGCATTAATCGGCGAAAAATGGACTTCTTTACTCACAGCTTGCGCTTGGTTAGCAAAATTTGGCCCCTCCCCCATGGGCTGCAGGGCAGCAAGAAGGAACATCTACCCAAAAAACAACGAGCCCCCAAAGAGTCCGCCATTTTTGCACCGTGCACGAACCACCGAGCACGGATCGCCGATTCAGCCCGCCGACTCTGATTGCGGACTCGGCTAGCAGTCTCAGCTTGCCAAGCCCCACACAACGCAGCGAAGAAAGATTCCCCGGACGCCCAAAGTAACGCTAAGATAGGCTGAGAATGTCGAAACTAAAATTGCGCTATCGCGACAAAATATTGGAAGTCTTGCAGAAGTCCCCTTCCCCCATCAGCTTAAGAAACCTAATGCGATCTCTATTTCCAAAGGAAGAAATTCCAAAAATGGAAAGAGTCATTTCAAAAGAACTGCGCTACCTCATCAAACTGAAAGATGTGGAAAAGGGGCAAGGAAACCTTTATCGAATTCGCCCCCCAAAGACGAATCGAATCAAGGCCAAACGCGAACGTGAGCACTTTTTCGAAAGAAGAGAAGACCGAAGACAAACTAGAGAAATTCGAGACTTTCAAAGAGAACACGATGGCCGCGGAAAAGGCGATTCCCGATCCAAAGCCCAATTCATTCAGGGAAAAGTAACCAAAAATAGCAGAGGCTTTGCCTTCGTTGCGCCTATTGATCCACCCCCTTTCTTAAAAGAAGATGTCTTTTTAAATCCAGAGGAAGCGGAAGAGCTTCTCACGGGCGATATTGTGGAAATTGTTTTGGATCATGATCGATCGGAAAAAGGATATTCTGGACGACTTAGAAAAATTTTAGAACGAGGAATGCAAAAAACGGTGGCCCGTTACATCAAAGGCAACTCCTACCAGCCACCCCTCGCCGAAGTAGACACCAAAGATGTTCAACTGCAGATCGAGCTTCAAGAAGATCGTACGTATAAAGACCTAATCGATGGGTCTGCCATTTTAGTGGAAGTAATAGAGGGCCCTAGAGCTGGCGAGCCGGCGAAAGGTAGAATTCTTTCTGTCTTGGCAGACTCTTTGAACAGCACCACTGATGATCCGTACATCATGGTGAAATACAAACTTCCTGAAACCTTCCCAGATGCGGTGATCCGAGAGGCCGATGAGGTTCCAAACTCTTTGACCAAACAAGATTTGAAGGGCCGAGAAGACTTAAGAGAGCTTCCCTTTGTCACCATTGATGGAGCCGACGCCCGTGATTTCGATGACGCTGTTTGCGCAAAGAGATTGCCCAATGGAACCATTAGGTTGTGGGTAGCCGTTGCCGACGTTGCTCATTACGTGACCGTGGGATCAGAACTAGACAAAGAAGCCTATACTCGCGGCACCTCTGTGTATTTTCCTCACCGAGTGCTTCCCATGCTGCCTGAAAGACTTTCCAATGGGATTTGCTCGTTGAATCCGCACGAAGATCGTTTGGCCATGGTTTGTGAAATGGATTTCGATCCAAGTGGAAAAAAGCTTCGCCATGAAGTGATGGAAGCCGTATTCCAGAGTCAACATCGTTGCGTATACGAAACCCTGCAACAATTTTATGATCGACCAGGAGATACTGGACACGAATACAACCCGCGAGTGAAAGAAAGTCTTCTTTCACTGTTCGAACTGTACAAAAAACTCCACCAGAATCGGATCCGAAGAGGTGCCATCGATCTCAATCTTCCAGAAGCAAAAGTAAAGGTGAACCGCGAAACCGGCGAAGTGGACACCATCGTGCGAACAGAAAGATTAGATACCCACAGATTAATCGAAGAGTTCATGATTGCGGCCAATGAAGCCGTAACTGAGATCATGGAAGAACATAAATTGGCCTTCTTGTTTCGGGTGCATGAAACTCCAGACCCAGAAGCGGCAAAACGATTTCTAGATGTGGCAAAATCTCTGCATGTAAAAGTGAATGAAAAGTGGATTAGCGAAATCAGCCCGCATTCGTACCAAAAAATTCTAGGCGCCATTGAAGAACATCCCGCCTCAAGAGTGTTGAACTTCTTGCTCCTAAGAAGCATGAAACAAGCTTTCTATTCTGCAGAAAATCTCAAACACTTTGGTTTGGCGTCGGTGGCCTACACTCACTTCACCAGCCCCATTCGTAGGTATCCAGATTTAATAGTACATAGACTACTGAAGGCCTTTTTGCATAAAAGCAAAAAAGAAGCCTCTCAAGCTAAAGGCACGAACGCCGAGGACCTTGAAGGAGCAGCCCAACATTGCTCCATGAGAGAGCGTGTTGCCGTGGACGCTGAACGCGAACTCATTCGTATCAAACAAGTAAGATACGCGGAACGACATTTAGGCGAAGAGCATGTGGGTATTGTGGTGGGAATTAATCCAAAAGGTGCTTACGTAGAAATGATTGATGCCTTCATCGAGGGATTTGTTCCCATGGAACGTTTTGGCGCTGACTTTGTATTCAATGAAAAACTATATCAATTAGTAGGCAAGCGATCGGGAAAAGTCATTCAAATTGGCGACAAGGTTACGGTTCAGATTGTAAGAACCACTCCACATTTGCTGCAAATTGAACTTGAACCCCTACAAGGAAAACCCAAAAAACACTCTCCCAAGCCTGACCCCTCGAAACCCGAGAAAAAGGAAAAAGGCAAAGTGCCCGCTGCCCAGAGAGACTATTGGACTCTGGAAGACTTTGAATGAGTATTTTAGGCGCCCCCAGACAGGTGAGTCGCACCTTCAAAAATATCGGAAGAATCAAACAAATTTCCTCCGTATTTGCAAAGCACGGCTTCCAAGAGTTGATGACAAAACTGGGTTTTGGTCGCTTCATTCCGGAAAAATACCGTAGGTCTCAGATAGAAAACTCCCTGTCGGCACCGGAACGCTTAAGAATGGCCTTTGAAGAATTGGGGCCGACCTTTATCAAGCTTGGTCAATTACTCTCTTCACGCTCTGATTTGCTTCCAGATTCGTTTGTTCAGGAACTAAGCAAATTACAGGATCACGCCTCTCCCCTTCCCTTTGAAGCGATTAAGGAAGTGATCGAGCGCGAGTTAGATTCCTCCATTGATGATGTGTTTGCAGAATTTCAAGAAGCACCTCTGGCCTCTGCATCTATTGGTCAAGTCCACCAAGCAAGACTAAAAGACGGCACTGAAGTGGTGGTAAAGGTGCAACGTCCCAGTATAGACACCATCATCAAAACAGACGTATCCGTTCTATCGGGCCTAGCCGCCGCTCTAGAAAAGTACATTCCAGAATCGAAGGTTCTTTCGCCTCAAACCTGTGTAGAAGAATTTTTCCACGCCATGAGCCTGGAACTCGATTTTATCCTAGAAGCCAATAACATTCTGAAGAGCCAAGAAAATCTGCGAGATATGCCGGGCATTTATATTCCTAAGGTGTATCTGCATTGGTGCACGAATCGGATCTTGGTGGTGGAACGGCTACATGGCCAAAAAATGGATGATGTTCAGGCCCTTACAGAAAATGGGTTTGATCGCAAGCGCTTGGCGGAAATTACGGCAAAAGCTTTTTTGAAGACCGCTTTGGAAGACGGTTTTTTCCACGGTGATTTGCACATGGGGAATCTTTTTGCCTTGAAAGGGCTCGAGGGAGATTCCGAACACTCAAAAGTTGGCATGATCGACTTTGGCATTATGGGGTATCTCACACCCCGTGCGCGCGAAAGTCTCATTCGAATTTTTGTGGCTCTATCTGAAGAAGACTTTGAAACTTTATGCATGGAATTTGCAGAACTTGGATCTAGCCGAGGACAGACAGATTTCGAAGCGTTTCAAAGAACCATTCAATCGAAAGTTGCGCCATTCTTAGGCTTGCCTTTAGGGGCAATGAACGTTGGTAAGATCCTCATCGAAGCCACCACTGCCGCAGCTAGGCATCACATCCGAATTCCAAGAGAATGGATGTTGATCTTTAAAGCTATTTACACCCTAGAAGGCACCTGCCGTAAATTAGATCCTGATTTTAATCCCATGCCCCTTTTAGAAGCGCACCTTGAGCCCTTACTGCGACCAGAAACGAATTGGAATAAGTTTTCGAAAGATCTACTTCTAGGATCGAGAGACATTCAAACAATCGCTCAAACTCTACCCCGTCAGCTTCATTGGTTTTTCAAACGCCTCGCCGCCAATGGCTACGCTATCGAAATTAAAAATTCCGATGCAGAAAAAGATCGTCTTCAATCGAAGGCGAATTTTCAACTTTTGGCCACCTCGGTTGTTTTTGCAGCCTCGGTATTGGCAGGAACTTTTGCCGTTCAATTAGTGCAGGATTCAGGATCTTTACTTTCAAAGCTATTTCTATCACTTCTCTTTATCTCCGGAGCTTGGTCGTTCTTGCGTATTCTGAAGTAGCTTTATCAAGACCAAATTATTCATCCGAAAATGCCGATCATGTTAGAATGCCTAATATGATTAGATCGAACGAAAAACCGACAAAATTTCCCGTTTCGATCTATTCTCGTTTCTTTGTATTTCTCTCCTTTTTTATTTTTTCGACGGCCTCGCTTTCCTGTTCTCAAGCAAAGATTCGTGCCACAACCGATAAGACTCATATGGACTCAATGCTGCTACTTTCAGTAGAGAGTGGAGAAGTTTTCGACCGAAAAGGAAGCTTGGTTCACAAATTTCCTGGCGGGTATCCATTAATTCTAGAAAATGGAGAATTTATAACTACAGATGAAACTTCTATTTATTGGTACAACAGAAAGGGAGAAATTCTCTCAAAGTGGAATGATCGATTCACTCACGATTGGGACATTTCAGAAAATCAAAACCTTTTTTATCTGAAAAGAGTCTATGACATTTCAGGAAAAAAAAGAATTCGATCCACAGAAATCAAGGTAGTTGATCGAAGGGGAAAATTAAAAAAAACTTTCAATTTTTTTCGAGAAAAGAAAGAAATGGAATCCTTTCTTGGCAAGAAACTGAATACCCACCATTTCCCCATCGAAAAACTAACCAAATTTTTTGGCCAGCAGCCGCCAAGTACTTGCTGGGAATTCGAACACATCAACTTCTTGAAAATACTGAAAAATGAATACCAAGTATCAGAGAATCGCCGTTTACCGAAAGGCACGATCGTTACGAGCCTTCCCTTTCACCAAAGCCTCCTGGCATTAGATGGCAATACTTTAAGGCCATTCTGGAGCTTTGAGCTACCGGGCATTCACTTCTTTCACACTCCTGAGTTTACGGATCGAAATACCCTAGTTTTATTTGCGAATAATTTTCGAAAAGATGGCCAGGTGATAGAGACTTCTGGAATCGTAGAATTTGATCTTTTTTCTGGGAAAGAAGTGTTTCGGTATCTGTTGCCAGAATCACTATACTCTCCCGTAAATGGATCTGTTCAACCCATAGACGAGAAAACATTTCTCATTTCTGCTATGAACGGGGAGATTCTCCTTTTAGATAAGGAACGGGGCCTGACTCCCTATTTAGATCTTAGAAAAAACTATATTGATCGAAAAATCGATTTCTATCGGGCAACTTTCTTAGAGAAAGATTTCTTAAAGAAGACAGGAATTCTCTGAACCTCTATTGTCAATGTTTCCATAACTCTTCCCCGCGAATCCAATGATTACGCAAGTAACTTTCAAAGGCACAGGGCATCCCTTACATTGACTTTGCTTTCAAGGAAATCTGGACCTATGATACCAGTCTCTATTTGAATGAAGCGGTAGGTAGTCTTGTTTCAAAAGAAAAATTCAACTCTATATTGTCTAGTCGGTTTGCTTTCATTTTCAATTCTTTTATTTTCGTGTTCCAGAATGGAAGCCCATATGAGCCCTGTTACTGAAGATGATGAATTCGCTGACATCAAACAGAATAATTATTTAATCGCGGTTGAAAGTGGAGAGGTGTTCGACATGGAGGGAAGCTTGGCATTTAAGTTTCCTGGAGGATACCCACTGATTCTAAAGAATGGCGAGTACATCGTAAATCAGCATGGTCTTTTAACAAGATATAGAAAGAATGGTGACATTCGTTTCCAGTTTAATGACAATTTTACACATGATTGGGATTATTTTGAAGATGAACGCTTGATCTACCTTTCTAGGTTTCATGTGAAAGAGGGGCGAAGAAGTCTTCGAACTGCAGAACTAAAAATTATTGATAGAAGAGGCAAGCAACTAAAGCGTTTTGATTTTTACAAAAATAGAGAAAAATTAGAAGCTCAGCTTGAAGTTTTCCTCGAGCCCGTTTTCTTCTCGTTCACTTATGTGGCGAAAAAGTTTGGGATACCTTTTTGGTGTAATTGCTGGGAATTTGATCATTTCAATTATGTTCAAGTGCTGAAGAATCCGTTGGTCATTTCAGAAAATACAATCATTCCCAAAGAAACCATTCTTACTAGCTTTCCAATGAAGCAAAGAGTTTTTGGCCTTAACCTTGATACCTTTGACGTGGTTTGGAGCATTCGGTTGCCAGAAATTCACTTCTTTCATACCCCAATATTTACCTCAAAGAATACAATGATGATTTTTGCCAATAACTTTCGAGATGGGGAAAAAATCATCGAAAAGTCTGCATTAGTTGAATACGACTTGGTCACTGGACAGGAACTTTTGCGATATTACCTGCCAGATGAACTCTATTCACCAATCAGCGGATCCATTCAGGAAATAAAAGATGGAAAGTTTTTGATTTCGATCTTCACCGGAGAAATCTTTCTCTTCGATCGAAAATCGGGGGTGAGGCCCTTCGCTGATTTAAGAAAGAACTACCAAGATAGAAAGATTGATTTTTATAAGGCTGTTCTATTTGATAAAAGTCTTTTCCCAGACATAAAATTGGTTAACTAAATATGCTTTTTTTATTTTCTTTGATTTTTCTGAACTCTTTCTCCTTTGCAGCCGATTGGAAGGCAACCGTCTACCTCCCCGAAAGACTGGAAACAGTGATTCAGTCCAACAATCCCGGTCAAAAGAAAGAAAACGCCTCCGTAGTTCCAAAGGTTTCGATTACGTATGAAGAGAAAATGAAACCTTCGGTTGCAACTAATCGTTTTCAACAAAAAGCATTGGTCTTTTCAAATCTTTATGGGTATTCCAATTCGCCTTACCGCGGAGCAATTTCTAAAATTGTCAGATGTGAAAATAAAGAAGCTCATCCTAAAAAAGAAGTTCAAAAGACAAAGACGCAGGAATTAGTTTCTTATCGCTTTTTTACAAATAGTTATTTTACTCTTGGGGTTTGCGAAAAAGCGGACCAAAAATATGCGGCCCTGATGCTTCAAATTTTCTGCCCATCAAGCGGCGCATTTGCAGAAATATCAATATATGACGTTCACGGCTCTGACCTTTTAGAGTTGGCGAAACTGATACGATGCAAATAGCATCCGTAAACCTCATGTCTATCCATCAAAATTACTTCTCTTAGACGGAATCCATACCCCAATACCAAAGACGTATGGGCAAAAATCCCTTGAGCTCAGGATGTGCAGGCATTTCGGGTCCAAATAAGAATTTTAGAAAGTTAGCTTCGTCAAACTCTAGGTTCGTTGTTTTTTTCCAAATGACCTTAAAGCCCTTTTCGCTTTTTGAGATTTCCAAAAGGGCAGGATCAATGCCGAGCCTTTGTACATATTCTTTCATTAATCGAATGATCTTCTCTGGATCCAGAAGCTTTACGAGTCCCATTTTCTCTGGACTCATTTTGATTCCTAGCTCATCGAGAGAATAGAGCCAATTCACTTCATCGGGCATAAATTGAGGGCTAATCAAGGAAAAGCCATGTTGAAAGGTTTCCAAAAGATGCGCAGCTAGATGGTGGAGTCCAGCCTCATCTCCAGCCCATTCATGCACATAGTTTTGCAAGTCCTTCCCCTTCCCCATCACAAAATACGCCAACAACTGACGACCCACCCAAACCGCAAAAAGATCGCAGGCGCCGGAGGTTAAATAGGCACTGTGTTCTTCTGGGCTGCGAGCAATGCCTAAGGAAATCTGATTTTGCATTTGATAGGACTGTTCCAAAAATTCGGGCGAAGTATCACCTAAAGAAAATCTTAGCTGAGATTTTTTGCATCCAGATTTTTCGCCTCTTGCTTCTAGTTGGGCCTTTTGCTCTGGAGAGAATTGAATTGTCCATTGCCTTCCAATGAGATGAAATCCTAGTTTTGCGTAGTATTCATGTTTGTCGCTCCATAGAAAGGCAAGGGCTGCCCCCCCTTTTCGAGCTTCTTCCACACATTTTTCCACCAATTGAGCCCCAATTCCTTGGCCTCGAACTTCGGGGGCCGAGAATACCCCACCAATACCGGCAACAGGTAAAGGTATGCCCTCTACTTTCATTTCTGCGGGATAAAATCCTGCATGGGCTAGCACGGAATCTTTTTCTTTCGCCATCCATAAGTGCTTGGAATTCTTCGCATCATAGAGCTGCGGGAAATCCCTAGCCACGTTCCCTTCTTCCTCTTTATATAGGAAGGCCTTGGATATCAGACCTATTAAATCAGTTAGCTCTTTTGCGTTGGGATTTTTGATTTCCATTTCTCTATTGTGCCCACTGTCTAACTTTTTTTCATTTTTTCCTTAAGGAATTTTTTCTGCCTCCGAAAGGATACATGTGGGCAATGAAAGCCCGCAGGGAATGCAAGGATAGCGATCCCTAGATGAATCCTTCAAGGAGGATAGGACAATGGGTCTCCGAATTAATACAAACGTAGCTTCTATCAACGCTCAGAGAGCCTTGAAAGTTACCCGTCTCGCTCTCGACAAATCTTTAGAGCGACTCTCCAGCGGTAGCCGAATCAACCGCGCAGGTGACGACGCCGCAGGACTCGCCATTTCCGAAAGTTTAAAAGCTCAAGTTCGCGGACTAAAACAAGCCGAAAGAAACGGACAAGACGGTATCTCCATGGTTCAAGTGGCCGAGGGTGGTCTTACCGAAATTTCCAACATCCTTATCCGTCTTCGTGAATTAGCGGTTCAAGCAGCTTCTGATACGATTGGCCCCAACGAAAGAAGATTTTTGAACGTAGAATACGAAGCCCTCTTGAACGAGGTAGATCGTATTTCTAACTCCACTGAATTTAACCGTGTACCTCTATTGAACGGCGCGGGTGGAATTATCGATATTCAAGTGGGCGTGGGAAACAACCCCAATATCGACAGAATTACCTTTGATCCCAGTGCCACTAACGTAAGTTCCACGGCCTTAGGACTTAATTTAACCAACGTATTAGATAAAAACGCTGCACAGAGTGCATTGAGTTTTATCGATCGCGGAATTCAAGGAGTGTCGGCGATTCGCGCAGATTTCGGTGCGATTCAGAACCGTCTCCAATCCACGATCAACAATACTGGAATTGCGATTGAAAACCTGTCTGCTGCGAACTCTCGAATCCGTGATACGGATATGGCCGAAGAAACGGCGGAGCTCACGAAGCAGAACATCCTCGCCCAAGCCGGTACCTCTGTACTGGCTCAAGCGAATAACAGTGGATCCGGAGCCTTGCAGTTGCTCCAGGCCATGGGATGAGGAGTGACAAATGATTTGTGACGTTAGGCTACTAGCGAAAGTGACGTTTAGCGAATAGCGAGACGAAGCCGACACAAAACGCAATGTTATAGTTGCGCCCTGTTTCCTGCGATAGGTTCCGGTCTCACCAAGACCGGAACCGACCTATTTGGGCGGATCAAAAATTGACTACAACCATCAACAGCAGGATGCTGTGCCTTTCTACAAATAGAGGGGAATGTCATGGAGGAAATTCGATGACCACGGAAGGATAGAAAAATGGGTTTACGAATTAGTACAAATATCGCGGCCATTAACGCGAGACGGATGCTCACTGGGAGCACCGAAGCACAACAAAAATCATTGGAACGCTTGTCTAGCGGTAGCCGAATCAACAAAGCTGGTGACGACGCTGCAGGATTAGCGATTTCCGAAAACTTGAAAGCTCAGATCCGCGGCTTGCGCCAAGCAAAACGAAACGCATCCGACGGTATTTCGCTCGTACAGGTTACAGAGGGTGGTCTCAACGAGATTACGAACATTTTGGTTCGTCTTCGTGAGTTGAGCGTACAAGCTGCTTCTGACACGATCGGTGATACGGAAAGATCTTTCACAGATCGCGAATTTCAATCGTTAAAGGCGGAAATTCAGCGTATCTCCAAATCGACGAACTATAACGGAACCGAAGTTTTGAACGGAAGAGAAAATCCTATCGATATCCAAGTGGGTATCTATAACACTTCTGACGACCGTTTGAGCTATGATACGAAGTTTGCCGATAGCCGATTGGAAGCTTTGGGAATCTTAGAAGAATCTGTAATGACGAAAGTTGGGGCCCAAAATTCCCTAGCGAAAATCGATACCGGTTTAAAAAAGGTGAACGAAGTACGATCTACACTCGGTGCCTTGCAGAACCGTTTGGCATCTACGATCAACAACTTGTCGATCTATGATGAAAACTTGTCTGCCGCGAACTCTCGAATCAGAGACGTAGATGTCGCTGAAGAGAGCTCGGAGATCACCAAACAAAGTATCTTGCAGCAAGCCGGTGTATCCGTATTGTCTCAAGCGAATACTTCACAGCAACAAGCGCTTAAGTTGCTAGGCTAAAACTAGGCTGTTGAAGAAAAATCTGATCTAATAAAGGGGTGGGAATGAAAATTTCCCACCCCTAGTTTTTTATTTCAGGAGCAATGGAATTTTCTCATGAAAAGAAAGCCCAAAGTCTTTATTCTCGGTGCCAGTGGCTTTTTGGGTCATCATTTAGCTTATGCTCTTCGAGATGAGTTTTTTATTTGCGGTGCCGCCTTTAGTCACCACACCGTAATACAGGATACAGAAATTTTTCCCATCGACATGAAAAAGGCAGATATTCTCGAAGCAGTCATTCGAGTGTATGCCCCAGATTTTGTAGTGAACTGCTTGGGCCTCACAGATCCAAAAGCCATAGATCAGATGCCCAAAATGGCAGATAGCTTAAACATTTTAATGGCCGTATCTACCGCTGCCCTAGCCAATCGCTTGCACGCTCAATTTGTTCAAATTAGTTGTGCCTCAGTTTATGAGGGATCATCTGGAGATTATACCGAAGAAGATAACGAATTTTCTCTTTCCGATGAGTTTGGAAAACAAAAGCTTGCTGCCGAAAGCTATATTCGAACGCAAACCATGGAAAGCACCACGTTAAGGGTGGGAAAAGTGGTGGGAATTGGAAATCCTTATCGGAAAAATTTTTTCGACAAGCTGAGAACCACTTTGGAAAACAGAAAGGAATTGGAGGTATCCTCAAAGCAGATTCATAGCTGGATATCTTCCATTAACTTCGTATCCGCGGTTCGCGAAGTACTGAAAGGAGAATTTCCTGGAAAGCATAGAGTGTTTAATCTTGGCGGTGAAAAACTATCTGAATTTCAATTTTGCCAAGATTGGGCCAAATTGGTGGGAGCGCCAACCAGTGTAATTCTGCCTCTTCAAGACGATATAAAAAGAGACATCTCCATTAGCTCGGCCTCGTTTGAGAAAACGTACCCTAATTGGAAAGCAGAGACGAAGCCGAAATTGTTTTTAAACATTCTTGATGAATTGAATCCCGGAGTCGGGACTAAAAAATGGCAGAAGACTTTACAAATTCCGTAAACAAATAACGAACCACCGCTTCCACATTCACTCTTTCACCGTGAAACGTCCATGCCAAATCATTGAACGGATACAACTGCGCAATCAAATCGTACCCCTCTTTTTTTGACTTCACTGGAGCCTTCGTAAAGGTATTCGCTCGATTCACGAAAGAAAAATTAATCACTCCAAGAGCAGGATTGGAAATCACCAACTTCAAAGTGTTTCGAAAGATAATGAAATCTGCCTGGGTATTGGAAATATTAAAAATCTTCACCGAGTTGGGAAGATGCGCACCACCTCGATACGAGTTGAACAAATCTACACACTCCAAAAACTCTTCTTTTAGGGTATGCATGAATTCTAAAGTAGCCTCTTCCACTACTTTCCTATGATCTTGATGGCTCACGAAATCTCCGGAACCCGTTCTCAAGAGCTCCGTTTCATTGTCCACGAGCCTCTTTAGCCAATGGGCATCTTTAGAAGGCGATTGCTTCATTAAGGAACGTGGGGGAATGATCTCCGGTGCGCTTCTATCCATCATGCTTTTAGTTTGGCAAGCTACAGGGGACCGTGTCAATAGAGAAGAATGAACTTTCCTTGCTTATTTTCAATCCTGCTCGGGCTCAAGCAAACTCAGCTAAGTGCAATCAAACCCCTATCACCCAAGAGTGTTCTCTCCAGCCGTTCCATTTTCCTCTGATCCGCAGGGGAAATCTCATGGTCATAACCGAGAAGGTGGAGGATTCCGTGCACAAGCAAAATTTCCAATTCTTTTTCCAAAGGAATCTTTCTCTCTTTGGCCTGCCGCTTAGCAGTGTCTAGGCTGATAACGATATCGCCCAGTTCCCATGGCCCAAGGCCTTTTACCTTGGAAAGTCCGCGCAGCTCTTTGAGTTCCAACTGAGGAAAAGACAAAACATCAGTGGCTTTATTTTTTCCGCGCCAACTATAATTCATCCGTTGGATAGCTTTGTCACTAGTGAGTAAAATAGAGAGATTAGCTTTTTTTAGGACCGCCGCCGCCGGTACCCGTAAAAGGGATAGGCTTTTGAGGTGCGCCCGAGCCCGTGCCCGAAGTTGAGCCTCCAGCTTGTCCGGAACCCTTACCGCCTTTTGAATCCAAATTGCCATTCCTTTTTTTAACATTTTCTCGAATGGAACTCACTCCATATTCAATACGGGCGTGATAGATCCCCAAGAGAACATCCAAAAAGCTTTTTGCGATCAAGTCTAGATCTCGAAGCGTTAGGTCGCATTCGGAAAGCTGACCTTCAGCAAAGTATTTATTCAGAATATTTTTTACTACCCCCGAAAGGCGCAAAGGCGTGGGGTCGGCCACGGAACGGGTGGCAGCCTCCACCACATCGCCCAACATCACGAGGGCCGTTTCCTTAGTTTGGGGTTTACTTCCATCGTATTTATAATCGCTCTCTAAAATGGAATCGGGATCTTCTGCTTGGCTTCGGGCTTTATTGTAGAAATACCAGATCGTGGAACTTCCATGGTGCTCACTCATGGCGTCAATAATGGGCTGAGGTAATTTAAATTTTCTTCCCAACTCTTGCCCACGCTTTACGTGTTCTCGGATAATCATGGCACTCATATGAGGCTGCAAACCATCGTGCCTATTGTATCCACCGCCCTGGTTTTCAATGAAATAGAGGGGACGCTCCATTTTTCCCACATCATGATAATAAGCCATTACCCTGGCCAGAAGTGGATTCGCGCCTATGGCCTCTGCGGCGGCCTCCACCAAGGATCCAATCACAATGCAATGATGGTAGGTTCCAGGAGCCTTTACCATTAAATCTCTTAAAAGGGGATGGTTCATGTTGGCGAGCTCCAACAAGCGCAAATCGCTGGTTCTTCCGGTGATGAGTTCCACCAAGGGTATTAAGGCCACCACGATCATGCTCATCAAAAATCCGGAAAGCATTCCAGACCAGAAGATCCAACTCACATCTTGCCAGAGCATTTCCAATGAGGCGGCATTTCTTGTATTTGCCACAATGGAAATAATCATAAATACATTCAAAATTCCCGTAATGAATCCGGCCTTGTAAACCACCGATCTAGTTTTAATCGAAGTGGCAAAGGAAACGGCTATCAAACAAGAACAAAGAATATAGGCTGAGAAAAAGAAGTTTCTTTCTAGAAGAATTCCACCCACCACAGATAAAACTACGGAATAGATCAAGGCCGGCATTTTATCCATAAGCATTCGTAAGATAACGGGCCCCGCAGCCACTGGCACAAGAAACACGTAAAAATCGAAGGGTATATGAGGAAACTTTTCAATTAATGCTTCCGTAGCCAAAAATTGAACGCCCTTGATGAGTAGAACGGTGGCAATCATCAAAAAGCCAATTCCTGCCAAATCTTTTCGAGTCACCGGAGCGGGTTTCACTCCTCCGTTCAAAAAGGTCACCAAAGAGAACATCACTAAAGAGAGAAAGATCGTGGTGAAGAAAAACTGGAAACGAGTGTTGTCATTTTGCGTGTGTTGTTCAATCTGTCGAAAAATGGCCAAATGTCGCTTATTGATGGTTTCGCCATACTTTACCAAACTCTCCCCTTTATTGATTTTCACAATTACGGGTTTAATATCTGCCACCGTGGCTTTCTTGCGGGCCTCTGTTTCTTGGCGATTCAACGTTAGGTTTGGCAACACTAAGCGCTTGGCAATGGCCACAATCCGTTCAGAATAAGGAGCAAGGCCTCTATTGTGTGGTCCATCGAAAAAGGCTTTCGCTTTATTTTCGATTTCACTTCTTGCGGTTTCAATATCAATAACGGCGGAAATGTTGTTGAAGGTGATTTCGGAAAGTTTTTTAGTATCATCGTCTAAACGATTTAGAGTGATGCCTCGACCCATTTCGGCTTTCAAAAGTTCTCGATTGGAAACAATGAGGTTGAGGTTAATATCAGCTAAAAAGTGAGTGAGGATTCGCTCTAAGCGGGGAGAATATTTGGATCGAACTACCGCTTCGAACTGAGAATCGGTAATGTCGATCTCCAATATCTCTTCGAAAGACTTTTTCGCGTCTAGAAAGGCGTCGGTTTTCTCTAGCTCGGCCGCCGTCATTCCCCTTCTTTCCGAAAGGTTTACCACCGCTTGGTGTTGTTTGCGTAAAACGAGAAACGCCCGATTGATCTTACTTTTCGTTTGGTTCGAAATTCTTCGATCGAAGTCATAAACCGATAAAATCGAATCCATGGCCGCACGTTTTTTGGCCTCGGTGGTTTCCTCATCCACCATTTCCATAGTTCGCTGGGCCACCAAATGCCGCTGAGCTACGTCTCCCAATCGATAATCCAAAAAGGGATCCGTGATTTGCCGGTAGATAAAAAAGCTGAGAAGAATGGAAAAACAAACGATAAGCCCATGTCTTTTCAGGTGATATTCTTCAAACCACCGTGCCAGTTTTTCTTTCCAGTCTTTGGATATAGCTTGCCGCTGTTGCAACGAAGGCAACTCTTTTTTGATTTTTCCAAATACGGGATGATTTGTTTCTAAGACGGACTTAGTAAACTTCTCAAACCGATTGGAAGAATCCGAGTTTCGACTACTGTTATCTGGCATGTGGTGCGAACCTCAATTCTCTTATACTATCATAGATATCGGCATTTCTCGGTTCTGAGGCGAGAATGTTTTGTTGCTTTTTCTACACGGGGCGATCCTTGAAACAGGTGAAAATTATTGGAATAACTGGTGGGATTGGAGCAGGAAAAAGTCTGCTTTCAAAGATCTACTCGGAACAAGGTTATCCGGTATTTAATGCGGACCAAATTGCTAAAGAAATCCTCGCTAAGGGCTCACCGGGCTGGAAAGACGTGGTGGCCGCCTTCGGACAGGAAATTCTGTTGGCCAACGGTGAAATTGATCGAAAAAAATTACGAGCAGAAATATCGAAAGATCCAGAGGCTCGGCAGCGTTTAGATTCCATCACTCATCCCAAAATCCAAGCAAGATCAAAAGAACAATTTGAAGAGGCAGCCAAAGAGGGTCATGCCATAATCTTTTATGAAGCCCCTCTTCTATTTGAAGCGAAGTCTGATAAAAAGATGGATTTTGTGATCTGTGTGGTGGCTCCCGACGAATTGCGGGTAAAACGCACCGCCCTTCGCGACAAACGTCCCGCTGAAGAAGTCCGAAAGCTTTTGCAGTCGCAAATGTCGCAGGAAGAAAAGGCGAAGAAGTCCGCATTTGTGATTGAAAATGCGGGCAGCGAAGCCGACTTTAGGAAAGAAGCGTTAGCCCTTTTGGCTCGGATCCAAAGCACTGAGAAATAAAAAATCTAGTTCCAACGATCCAGGTTGTTCTGTGTCTGTTGGTTAATCACCAGCCCCGTCTCACCCAACTGATAGGCAATGGCAGAGTCTTTATCAATTTGTTTTACTAACTCAACAACTTTTTTGCTCTCGGATAACCACTCTTTGCCAGAAGCCTTCCAGCGCTGAACAAAGGCATCTAGCTTTTCTTCTTCTAACTTAATTCCCTCAAGCATGGACATATCAAGTTCTTTGCCCTCTAAGTGAGGAGACAAAGCGGAACCTGGATGTTTCGCCAGAATCGATTGCAAACGCATGCCAATGGAACTTGCCGTAGTCAAAAAGCTTTCCAGTTCGAAAGCAAAGGCCCTAGCCTTGGCGCCATATTCTCTACTTACTGGATCTTTTGTAAAACTAAGATTTACCGACTGAACTTTGGCCTCTTCACAATAGCCACGTAAGTCATTGAGAAGCTGAACATACTCTTCTAAAAATCTTTCTGCCTCACCAATAGACGAACGGATAGCTGTTTCATACTTTCTTGCCACTTCTATGGTATTCACTTGGGCTTTGAGATCTTCTTCTAGCTTCTTACGAAGCAGCCTGCCCTGTTCAATTTCTTTTTCCAAAAAGCAGATGTCGCTATGTAGATCAGCATCGGAACCCTGCCTCGAATCAAAAGACTCAATAGCTGAAGAGTTTTTCTCTCGAATGCGTTCGAGCTGTTGGTGAAGTTTTTCAAGAATTTCTCGCTGTCTCTCGATTTGATCCTTAAGGGCCTGGGCTTCAGACTTCCATAACATATGTTTTTCAGACACTTTTCTTCTCAAACCATCCAAATCTTCAATAGATTTTTTCACTTCTGAATGAACCGCCAGATCAGGTCGAAACTCTTCATGGCTATCGTTCAATACCTTTAGAACATGATCTCTCACAAGCGATAGATGCCCAGTCACGGCTCTATCAACTCTTTCCGCTTCTGACCGAATTTGCTTGAAGAGGAAAAGTTTTCCGCCAGCCATTCGGCCGGTTAGGATTGGATACGCTAAAATTTCGAAGGGAACCTTATTCCCCCCCTGAGTCAGGTCCACTTCAAAAGAATCTTCTCTAGAGGTACTAAAAGTGGTTCGAATCAAATCAATCACATCAGCTCTTTCACGGCCCGAAATTTTAGATTCTGTAATGATATCGTCGAGGGCAGAAATCTTGCGCTCATTCATCTCAAACAACGACTCGGCGGGTTCGTTCCAATACTTCGCCAATCGTTCTTTGGTGAAAACCACAAAGGGCATCAACATCGACTTTGGCACCGAGAGCAAAGCCTGATACTGCTCGCTAAAGGCTTTTTCCGACTCAGCCATTCCCTGAGCGATTGGCCCCCAATCCGGATCAGACAACAACCATTGTTGGTCGCGTTCGTAGGTAGGCTCTAGCTTTTCTTTGCCGAATTCCTTCAATAGCTTTTGAAAGGCGTCGGACTTCGCTTCGAAGTTTAATCGCAAATACTTATGCGCAACATAAAGAACCGCAAGGGCAACGAATAAAGCACAGATGGCTACAATCACGGAGTAGAGAAAGTATCTCCTAGAAGACTCCATAGATTCTTCCGCCGAACCAAGAGTAGCCTTCGATAATTTGGCCAGGGAATCATCGGCTCCAGAGAGAGCACTCAATCTTTCTTGATTCCACTTTTTCTTCGTGTCGGCGGACTTTTCTAGAGCCGTTACAAGAGCATCTATTGCGGCCACTCTTTCCTCAACGCCGTCGGATCGAACCGAACGTATAGTCAGCTTCAGGCCGTCCGTTCTTTCGCGAATCTTAGAAAGGCTAATGGCCTCTGCTTCTGGTGTCTGATTCACTAAACTATTCTGTACATCAAACAGAATATTCAACAGAGCTGCGCGTATAGGGATGGGTCCGTTGGGAATCTCTCGACGATAAGAGTTCACTAGGGACTCCATCAGTTCCCTTTTTTTGATCAAGGAATAACGATCGTCTGCCTCTTTTGGCTTACTATTGTAAACCTGCAAAATGGGAGAAAACGACTTTTGAAAGAGATCGTTTACAGGTTTTCCCAATTGAGAAAAATTGGATTCGATTGCTTTATAGTGCTTTCGAGCCTCTTCTACGTCATCTATCTTCAAAAAGAGATCTTGTTGGGCTTTAATCTGCGCCTGAAACTTTCTATCCGAAACACCGACTCCGCTGCCCGCCTCCAATGATTGAAAAAATCCAAGGAGAGTAAATCCATTTGCCGCGCTCACAAACGCGATTAAAACAATCGCGGCGATTAAATAAGATCTAGAGATCTTCATGATTCCCCCGATACTCAGTAATAAATTTCATTAAAAATTCGCCCTCAAGAAGTGGGAGTATGGCAGCATTTGATTCGTCCAAAAATACTCCAAAATTGCGGATCCAAGATCCATTTTCCACAAAGTCCCTGGCGCCTACTTTTCTAGCTTTTACTTTTGAACCAACATTTTCCACACCCATCCAAAACTGTAAGTCGGCAACGGCGATTTTGAGCCCAAACTTATGAGAATCATTATCTGAACCGGGAACCAAACCTTCCTCTTCAGAAAGCACACCATAGAGCGTATCACTTCCTTCGATTGATGAAGGCTTCCAGTTTTGGCGAATCTCCGCAACATAGGTGGCAGGAATGAGCGCTCGAAATCCATCCATCGAAATTTCATAGGATTCGAATCGAATCTGAGGCAAAGGAACTTTGATTTCAATGAGTCCGCCCACGGGATCAAGTGACTTAGACCGAAACCATCCTCCAAAGCGAGAAATGTGCGTTCGAAGTTTTTCAAACTGCTTTTCAGTTTCAAATTCCGCACGAAAACTTCCGGCAAATCCTTGTCCGTCATCCAACATTCGAAAGAACACCTCTTCGGGCGTTGCTCGAATTTCTAGATTTAGAGAATACGTTGGGAAAAGATGATTTTTCTGGCGAATGGCCAATCCCATTCCTTTATACGAGCGCAAGGAGGCCCGTAAACAAGCCACGATGGCTGCCATAGATACTTCCACCATCTCCAAAGAGATTTTTCCTGAGGCGGAACTAACGATGGCAATATCGCTGCCTTGTTGGGACGCTTCTCGAATCAATACGCCGGTTATTTTCTGTAGAAATTCCTTACAGGGAATACTCTTCAGCACTGACTGCTCATGGAACGAATTTTTTACGGTTTGTATGCTGTCTTGTAAGGCGTTGACAGCCGCGATGGTATAGGGCTGGCGATTTTTAGATGCAGTGGCGTCTAAGAGCTCTAATTGCTCTTCCAAAATGCCTAATTCTTCCTTGAGCCGCTGCCTTTCCAAGCTCCCTCCTGGAGCGCCGGTTCCTAAGCCATAAGCTGTAGGAACTCGTCGAAGTTATTCTTTAGTTTTGATTTCAATCGCAAAATTGCTTGAGTATGAAGCTGACTCACCCGTGACTCAGTCACCTCCAACACTCGTCCAATTTCTTTTAAATTCATGTCTTCGTAATAGTAAAGCGCCAAAACGAGCCTTTGCTTTTCCGGCAGATCATTAATTGCTTTTTCCACCACGCCTTGCAAATTGGTTCTAGAAACTTCTGCAAATGGGTTATTGAGCTTTCCATTTTCTATTAAACCCAACATCGATTTCTTGTCGGTTTTCGTAAGACTATTGAGATCATCATAGTTCAAAAGAGATACGGATCGAACTTCGTTTAAGAGTTCACCGAATTCTTCTGGAGAAATTTTTAGTTCTTCACAAACTTCTGCATCTGTCGCGGGACGACCTTTTGCGTGTTCAATTTTCGCAAAAACGCGCTCTAGTTGCTTTGCTTTTTCTCGCACCGATCTAGGAACCCAATCTTGCGATCGAAGCTCATCGAGCATCGCTCCTCGAATTCGAAATTCTGCGTAGGTTTTGAATTTATTGTCTCGAGTGGAGTCGTATTTATCTACGGCATCCATCAAGCCAATTACACCTGCGCTAATTAGATCGTCTAGTTCAATGTTCGCTGGAAGACGAATGGCTATTTTTTGCGCTAGATATTTCACCAACGAAGCGTATTTCACTACGATTTCATCCTTGGTAAGACCATCTACGAGCTTTTTCGTATCTTTCTTGGAAGACCGGCTAGATTTTTCCGATTGATTTTTGTATTTTTCGACGGCTTTGTTCATGCCTTAATCCTCCGTAATCAGGCGTGCCCTAGAAGAGCTTGAAAGAATTGTCGTCGCTCACTACCAACCATAGTAGCAGGCGTACTGATTAGCGTATCGGCAATTTTTTCAAAATTCTTAGAAGAGTTTGAAGAAGGGAACGCAGAATACATCGGCTTTCTTTGTCGAATAGCGTGTGTCCACAAATCATCCCAGAGTACCGAACCAAGATAATCAATCGATACATTTAGAAATCGATCCGATACACCTGTTATCTGCTGATAAACTCGAAGGGCTTCTGCTTCCGATCGAACCTGGTTCACCAAAAGCTTAAAATCCTTGATCTTATGCTTTTGATACACAACTTTAATCAATGCATAGGCATCTGCAATAGATGTAGGTTCCGGAGTAGAAACAACAACAATTTCGTGGGCAGAAGAGTTTAACCACGTAACTTCGTCGCTAATACCGGCACCGGTATCAATAAAGATAACGTCGTAGTTCTTTTCGAGATCCTGCATGACCTCTAAGAGCCGCGCTTTCTGATCCAAATCAATTTTGGTCATTTCCAAAATTCCTGAAGCAGCAGGTAAAACGTCAACCAAAGGAGAAACTTTGGCGAGGATTTCTGATGGATCTTTTCCATGATGAAGCACATCGTGCAAGCTTCCTCTAGTGCGAAGATCAAAAAGAATATCTAGATTGGCTAACCCAAAATCTCCGTCTAGCAACAAAACCTTTTGCCCTTGCGCCGCGCAGGCCAAAGCTAAATTCGCCACTACACTGGACTTTCCTACCCCACCCTTACCACTGGTAATAGAGATCACTCGAGCGGAATGACCCTTCCTTCGATTGGTAAGGTTCACACATCGTAAATTCGGCTTTTTTCCCAACTCCAACATTTTGGTCCCTCCATGGACGCTTCGGCCGTTTTTAGTTATCAAGAATCAAATCAACCACTCGCTCTGCACTCGCCTTTTCAATGTCTTCTGGAACACGCTGTCCCACCGTGAAATACAAGAGCGGCAAATGGCATTTTTTCTGTGCATTCAACAAGCATCCATAGACACTGGTTTCATCTAATTTCGAAAACACCAAACCCACTGGCGAAAAGATCTTGAATCGAGACACCACTTCATTAAGATCAGCGTCTTTCGTGGTAGCGCTAATCAACAATACGCTTTGACAGCCATCAATGGTGGCTAGCATATGGCGCAGTTGCAAAAGACTTTCTTGGTCTTTTTGACTTCTTCCTGTGGTATCGATTAACACCAAGTCTAAACTTGCAAAGTCGTAAATAGCTTGTTGCAGCTCTTCTCTATTGTTCACTGAGCGAAAAGGAACGTTCATGATCTTCGCATAAGTGGCCAATTGATCGGCGGCAGCAACTTTATAGGAATCGAGGTTGATTAAACCCACGCGTAAACCCTTTTCTAAAATTCCGAGACTCGCGATTTTTGCGATCGTGGTTGTTTTTCCCACTCCTGTTGGGCCAACTAAGGCAACTACAGTGCTGGATGACTTACCGGCTTTGGCTCCCACACCCTCTAGAAGATCCTTCGTTTGAATGGCTTCCACCATACGATAAGCAACTTTATCTAAAATCAATTGCTCATCGTGTTTATCAAGGTTGGAAAGATCGAAAGTTGCTTCTCGAATAATTTGGCGAGCAATTTTCTTTTCAATGCCGTTGGCCACTAAATCGTGCATCACACGAATGATCTCATCGGTGAGTTCGCCATCCATCTCATCTCGATGAGTCGCCGAAACTCCGCTCGACTGACTGTTAGCAGCCAATTCAGAAATCATACTTTTCAATTGCTCAATGTCTCTTTCGAGGCTTACTACTTTGGAACCGCTTCCTCCAGCGACAGATGTTTGAGGGGCGGCCGCCGGCGTAGACTTTTGCGCCACAGCGTTTTTCGCCTCTAATTCCTCTTCATCAATGTCAATGTATCTTCTTTCTCTTGGCGCGGAACTAGTAGCAGTTTTTGTGGATTGCGGTGCCTGCGTCAATGGATTCTTTTTCGGAGCAGCGGTGGCAGCTTGAGACGGAGAAGAAAAAATAGAGGTTGCACTTTTGGTCGAAGAAGATTCTTCCTCCTGAAAGGGATTGGAATAACCACTGCCCGTAGCGGCGGCAGCCTGCTGAATTCGTTTTTTAGCGGCAGAGAGTTCTACTTTATCTTTGGAAGCGCTCTTTAGTTGCTTTTCAAAATAGTTATTATAAATCTCCGACTGTTTTTCGGCCTTAGAATTCCAAATTTTTTCTTTCACTTCTTGAGGAAGATTTTTTTCGGCTAGCAGTTTCTTTTTTAAGTCTTTCTCTGCGATTGCGGCAGTCACTTCAACAGATGCCTTGCTCATTAAACCAAATCCACTTCGTAGATGTTTGGTAGAAAGAATGATGGCTTCTGGCCCCAATTCCCTTTTAATTACCTTAAGAGCTTCTTGCATGGTGGGTGCTTCAAACTTTTTAACTTGCATCGTCCAACCTCACTATTCCAATCGATTTCAAATTCACATTTGGAGCGATCTCATTGTGAGAAAGCACCACTAAGCTTGGGATAAATCGCTCGACCAAACGCTTGAAATGGAAGCGAATGGAGGGAGAGCAAAGAATGATTGCCTGAGAGTTCTGTTCTAGAGAGCGCGCCACATCTAGATTGAGAGATCCAAGAAGACGGCGAACAAAGTCTGGATCGGTGGCCAACTCTTGGCCACGCTCAGTGTTAATAATGGATCCTGCAATCGTTTCTTCAATTTGTCTGTCTAGAGTGAGAATGGGGAGCTCCGAAGACCCAGCCAATAGTCGATTGGTAATAGATCGATGTAGGCCAGCTCTTGCAGATTCGGTGAGCGAAATAGGATCTTTGGTAGATCCGGCAACTTCGAGAAGAGCTTCCAAAATTGTTCTTAGATCTCGAATGGGCACTTGCTCACGCAATAAGTTTTGCATCACTTTGAGTAAAAGAGCTGGGGTGATTAAATTTGGAATGAGATCTTCCACCAACTTTGGATACTGCTCTTTGAAATTGTCGAGAAGAGTCTGTAGTTCTTGTCGTCCGAAAAGCTCGGGCAGGTGCCGCTTCAGAAGCTCTGTTAAGTGAGTGGCCATTACCGTGGAAAGATCCACCACCGTATATCCGTTAAGAACGGCAGAGTCCTTATTGTTTGGTGAAATCCAAATGGCTGGCAATCCAAAGGCAGGCTCTGTGGTGGGCACTCCAGCAATGGGTTCAATTACGTTTCCTGGATCCATGGCCATCAAGTGGTCCACCATCAGTTCGCCTCCACCGATGGAAATTCCTTTTAATAAAAAGTTATACTGACCAGGATTCAATTGCAGATTGTCTCGAATTCTAAGTGAAGGAATAATCACACCCATGTCCAACGCAAACTGGCGTCGAATTTGGTTGATTCGAGTTAAAAGTTCTCCGTTTTGCTCAGGATCCACAATACTGATGAGCCCGTAGCCCACTTCCAATTCCAAGATATCCATCGCCAAGAGTGATTCGATTTTTTCTGAACCTTCTTTGGTTTTTTCTTTTGCGGCTGCTGCTTCTGCTTCTTCTTTCACTTGGACATTTTGAGAAATTTTGTAGGCCCAATAACCTAACGCACCGGCAATTCCGAAAAAGGGAAGGGTTGGAATTCCTGGGATCAAACCTACGACTGCCATGGATCCAGCGGCGATTCCGATGGCCTTTGGATGATGGGTCAACTGCTGACCCATATCATCGCTTAGGTTATTTCCACTTCCAGCTCTAGTTACAATCAAACCCGCTGCCGTAGAGATGATCAAGGCGGGGATCTGCGAAACCAATCCATCACCCACCGTCAATAAAACAAAGGTTTCCGCTGCTTGGCCAACGGGCATGCCTTTTTGGATGGTGCCGATGATGATTCCACCAACGATATTCACCACCACAATCAAAATCCCTGCAATGGCATCTCCGCGCACGAATTTCGAGGAACCGTCCATGGCTCCGTAAAAGTCCGCCTCTTGAGCGATGGAAGATCGTCGCTTTCTCGCTTCAGCTTCGTTAATGACCCCGGCGTTTAAGTCCGCATCGATGGCCATTTGTTTACCGGGCATAGCGTCCAACGTAAATCGAGCGGCCACTTCAGCCACGCGGCCCGCACCTTTGGTGATTACTACGAAGTTAATGATCACTAAGATGATGAAGATAACGAGACCCACGGCATAGTTACCGCCCACCACGAATTCACCGAAGCTCTTAATGATCACGCCGGCAGCTGCAGTGCCTTGATCGGGTCCGTGTAGAAGAATTAGACGAGTGGAAGCTACGTTCAAGGCCAATCGGAAGAGAGTGACCGTCAACAAAATGGAAGGGAAAACGCTAAAATCCAGAGGCTTCTTCGCATAGGTTGCCGTTAGCAAAAGTACGATGCTAAGAGCGATGGAGCCCGTCAAAAAAATGTCGATCAAAAAGGGTGGTAAAGGCACCACCATCAAGATCAAAATTCCAATCAATCCAGCCGCCATCAGCAAATCTGCGTTTTTGGCGTATTGAGTGAAACTAAATTTTCCCGTCGATTCGCTCACTTAAACCACCGTCCTGGAGGTTACCCTATTAAAATTTCCCTTTGAGGCGATACACATAAGCAAGTACTTCTGCCACCGCCTGGTAAAGAGACCTTGGTACAGTTCCCCCCACCTTCACAGACTTATGCAGGGCTCGGGCCAACGGCACGTTTTCCACCAAAGGCACTCCATTTTTTCTCGCAACCTCTTTAATTCGTTGGGCTACGAGGTCAGCACCCTTGGCAACCACCTTTGGGGCCGCCATTTTTTCGCCATCGTAACGTAAAGCCACCGCAATGTGCGTCGGGTTTGTGACAATCACGTCAGCTTTCGGAACATCTTGCATCATGCGCTTACGAGCGGCTTCACGTTGCATGCTTCGAATACGAGCCTTCAGCAAGGGATCCCCTTCTTTTTGCTTTTGCTCTTGCTTCACTTCTTGTTTGGTCATCATCAAGCTCTTCCAAAACCGATACTTTTGGTAAGAGAAATCCATAGCAGCCACCACGAATAATCCGATACACACGCCTCCGACTAAGCGAAAGGCAGAGGTTCCCATATAAGAAACGAACTGGTTGGAATCCATATCCAACATAGCGGGTGAACCCACAATTTCTGTCTCTAACAAAATATAAGTAACTACGATCACAGCGATCAACTTTAAGAGCGATTTGAATCCCTCCATAAGCGATGCTAAGGAAAAGATTCTCTGCACCCCGCTGATGGGGTTGATGCGATCTGCTTGAGGCTCTAAGGGAGTCCAAGTAAAAAGAAATCCATACTGAACGATAGAACCTAAGATGCCGGCGATAAACCCGGCAGCAGCGATGGGAAGAACAATATGAGCTGATTGTTTTAGGCAAAGCAACAAAAGCTGCTGAGCTTTTTCTGCAGTAAGATCCGTTTGGGCAGACTCTACCAAGATCTTTCTCATGAAGTTTAGGAAGTCGCTCCCCAAGGAGGGGCCCATGCCCCACATCACCGCCATGGTAGACAAAAGCACAATGAGGGACGTCAGCTCTTTACTCTGAGCTACTTGACCTTCTTCACGGAAATCTTCGATGCGTTGGGCACTGGGTTCTTCTGTTTTGTCTTCTTCGGATTCTGACTGTTGCTTGTCTGCCATGAGTCAGCCTCCTCTTACGCCATTACAGTGAACAAATGCATCACTCGTTGAATCATGATTTCAAAAACCTCATTCACGCTACTGCCGAACACGGGAAGTGTTAGAGTGATGATGAGGAAACCAGCCAAAATGTTGACGGTAAAGCTCACAATTAAAACGTTAATTTGAGGAACCGCCTTAGAGATAATTCCAAACGCGCAGTTGATGAGGAAAATCATTAAGGCCATGGGCGCAGAAAGCTTCGCAGCAATCCAAAACACTTGGCTAGAGGTCTCCACAATATGAAGAGCCACAGCCTTGGTGAGCACAAATTCCCCAATGGGAACCACGCGATAACTCTGAGCCAATGCCTGGATAAATAAATGATGCCCGTCAAGACCCAAAAAAATTAACATGGCCAAAATCATAATGAGCTGTGAAATCACAGGAACGCTGGATTCCGATTGACTGTCGTAGATGGTGGCCATGTTGAATCCCATTTGGTTACCTAAGTGACCAAATGCAAAGTTGAGGCCATCAAAAAACATTTTGGCGGTGAACCCAATAACAAAGCCAACCATGCTTTCTTTCATCACCAAAAGAGCTAATCCCATTTCGGAATTCATATAACCCGAAAGGTTCGGAGCGCCACTGGCCACCGCCACCGGATAAATAATGAGGTTAATCGTAAAGGCTAGAAAGATTCGAACCAGAGGAGGAACTGTATTGTCACCAAAGATTGGCAACAAAAGAAACATGGCACTCACACGAACAAGAGAGGCAAAAAACTGAAGAATCTCTAGTTCGTTAAAGGATGGCACATTACCTCACGTAATTCGGAAGGGAGGTAAAAAGCTCTGTGGTGTAAGAGGTGATCATTTGAGTCATCCACGGAGCCAAAATCACCAATACGATAACGATGGTCAACATCTTTGGAATGAAGGTAAGCGTGGCCTCGTTGATCTGAGTTACGGCTTGTAAAATACTCACTACCAAACCCACAACAAGGGCAGAAATTAAGAGGGGTGCAGCCAAGAGAACCGTGGTCCAGATGGCATCTCTTCCTAAACTAATTACAATGTCTTCTGTCATAGCACCAACTCCTCACCCATCTCCATTCAGGTTCCTAATGCCTACCCGAATGATTTTACTAAGCTCCCAATCACTAGATCCCAACCGTCCACCAACACAAAGAGTAGCAACTTAAAGGGAAGCGAAATCACCACGGGTGGCAACATCATCATACCCATGGCCATCAATACGCTGGCCACGACCATATCGATGATCAAAAATGGCAAGTACAACATAAATCCAATCTGGAACGCGGTCTTTAGTTCGCTCACCATAAACGCTGGAATCAACACCCAAGTAGGAACATCTTTTCTCGTTTTTACGTCTTTGATTCGTCCCATCTCGAGAAACAAAGACAGATCTTTTTCACGAGTTTGTTTGAACATGAACTCTCTTAAAGGAGATTCCGCTCGAGAAATAGCAGTGCCTTGATCGATTTTCTCTTCCATATAAGGACCAAGGGCTCTGGAATTAATTTCCTGCCAAACGGGAGCCATAACAAAAAAGGTCAAAAACAAAGACAAACCAATGATCAATTGGTTGGGGGGCATATTTTGCGTCGATAAAGCCTGACGAAGAAAGGAAAGAACCACAACGATTCTGGTAAAAGAAGTCATCATGATCAACAACGCGGGCGCCAATGACAAAACGGTGAAAAGAATTAAGATGCGTAAAGCAGCTACCGTTTCAGTGGGGTTTTTCCCCTGTCCCATAGAAATACTAATCGAGGGAATACCGATGCCGCTGGAACCTGTATTGGCGACGGCAAAAATGGGGAAAAGGAAACCCAAAACATAGAGAGTAAAAAACCAGGTTATCCTTTTCCCCATCAAACTTTTCATAGTGGCTTTAATCCTTCTAGACGCTTCTTTAAGGTGGCTCTAAATCCTAAATTCGAACTAGATTTTTGCAGCCGAGCTTCTTCTCTATCGAAAGCATCCGTTCTTACTGCGGTGGTAAGGGTTTCACTAAACGAAACGCCTCCAACTACTTCATCACTAAAACTATCCAGGTTCACGTTTGTGCCTAAATTTACGAGCAGGTTCATATTATCGCCCGCCATTCCCACCACCAGATGTTGATCGAGCACCTTCACCACTGCGATACTTCGCTTCGGCCCCAAGGCTTGGGAAGAAACTACTTGAATCATTCTGGTTTGCTTCTGGAAGGGGGAGTGTTTGCCCAGAACAAACTTGCGGAATCCCAAGGCAACGGCCGCAATAAGACCCACTACTAAGATTAGAGAGGCCATTACTTTTGCAGCAGGACTTTCTTTGTCTGCCTCTGTGGCTTTTGCCTTTTCTTCTGTTTTGGTGAAGATGGGTAGATTTTCTGTATTTTCACCAGCCAAGGCGGAGACTTGTTTCTTCTCGTCTACTACACTAGTTTTTCCAGACAAAAGCTCACTTCTCAATTTCGCTTCTTCTGGATCTTCTTGAGTCATCTTAGAAGCGTCTTTTTTATCCGTAGAATTCGAGGCGGTAGCTTCATTCGTGCTTCGGCTTTTGCTGCTAGCCACTGCACTGGCAGTGGTTCGAATTTCATCTTTCACTTTTTGTGATCGCTCAGGAATAGCTCCGGCACTTCCCTTCAAAAGAAATCGCACCGTCTTGCCCTCAATTGCGTAAGAAGAGCTCTCTTGAATGGAGCTTGCGGGAGAATTTAGAAGAATGCGCGCTCTGGCAAGATCGGGCTGATACTGATAGGTAAACACCTTCTCCGTAATGGGGTGATTTAGCTTTTCCGTTCTGGCAGGGTATGCACTCACTCCCCGAAAAGAGATCTGTACGAAGTTTCTTTGATACTCTACCTGAACATCTTCTTTGTTTAAGTTTTTGGAAAGCTGGAAGTTTACAGCATATTGACCATCTACTTCCGAGGAGGTGATGCTAACAATATCTACCGTGCTGGCCTTTGCCCCGGAGATCATCCAAAGACAAACCAAACCGGAAAACAGAATCAGAATGCCCTTGGCTACAAAATCAATGAGTTGTTCTTTGATTCTCGATTTATTTGCGAACTTCATGTTCATTCCCCAAATTTCCTTTGGCACCGAACAAATCCTATGTTCGGTGGTGTTCTACTATTTAAGTTGTTCGATTCTTTCTACAGGCGAAATAATATCGGTTAGACGAAGTCCAAATTTTTCGTTCACCACCACAACTTCGCCGCGGGCAATGAGCTTTTCATTTACCAAAAGCTCTAGAGGTTCACCGGCAAACTTAGAAAGTTCTACCACCGAACCCTGCCCCAATTGCAGAAGGTCTCTCACCATAATTTTGGTTCTACCTAGCTCCACACTCACTTTGAGCGGAATATCTAAGATGAAATCTAGATTGTGAATTTCATCTCCTTCTGTAGCTTTCGCCTTTTTTGCCTCTGGTGCTCCTGCATTTATTTGTGCTTCCATGCTTCCCCCTAAAAACTATTCTTCAATTGCTCTTGTGACTTGAATGGCCCGATTGCCCCTTGAAACTCCAAATCGACACTTAAATTTTGGAGTGTTCTCCACACAGAAATTCAGTTCCCCATCCGCATCTTGCGTGAGGGGTATCACATCGCCAATATTTAAATTCACCAAATCACCCACAGTCAGATTGGTTTCACCCAGATTTACTCGACAGTTGAGTTGAGTCTCAGACAAATGCTGACGGAGTTGTACGGTCCAAACCTTTTCAAAACGATCACCTTCTGGCTGGAATCCGGCGTTCAACTTCTCTTTGATGGGTTCCAACGTTTGGTAAGGAACAACCACCGCTATAGTTCCAGACGCATGCTCTAGCTCCACTTCAAAAGTGGTAGAGATCACCACATCAGAAGGAGGCACTAAACCCACGAATTGGGGGTTCACTTCAATTCTTACGAAGGAAATATCGGTTTTGTGAACAGGGGCCCAAGCTTCATCTAAATCTTTTAGGGCTAAATCAATTACTTTCCCAATCACCGAGAGTTCGATGCGAGTAAATTCTTTTCCTTCGCTCTTGGTGTAAGGACGATCGGATCCACCAAAAAAGCCATCTACTAGGGCGTACACCAATTTCGATTCAATCACGATCATTCCAGAACCGCGTAGGGTATCAAATCTCATCACACCCATGCAGGAAGGAATGGGAAGGGTGTTTAGAAACTCTCCGAACTTTAAAAGGTCCGTAGAGATAATACTAAGAGAGGCGATTTTTCGTAGAGCTGTGGACAAGCTCACTCGAAACAATCGAATGAATCTCTCGTAAATAATATCGAGAGTCATCATTCTGCCGCGGATTACTCGGTCTTGGTTTCCGAGGTCGTATGGCATTACATTGATCGGAGACGGAGCTTTTTCTCCTGCTCCAGCGTCGGCCCCGGCATCTGTGGCAGCCGATGGATCCATCACCGCGTTCAGAAGTGCGTCTACTTCACTCTGAGATAAAACCTGATTCATTCAGCTTTCCTCTCTCACTTTCTAGTTCACTACGAAGGCCGAAAAGTAGACTCCTTCTACTTTTCCTTTTTTCACAAAAGTATTGGCCACTGTCTTAATTTCTTCTTTCAAATAGTTTCTTCCCTCTGAAGACTGTAGATCCGAGGGCTTTTTGGAATTCAAAAGAGAAATGATTTTGTCTCGAAACTGAGGCTTGCGTTGCTTCATTTCTTCTTCATCCGCATCGGCGCTTATCTCAAAGTTCACCGTTACTTTTACATAAGAAGAAGAGGCGGGACCTGCTAAATTTGCGGTAAAATCACCTACAGAAAAGAATCTCGCCACTGGCGCACCGGCCTCAGCCGCAGGAGCCGCAGCTCCGTGTCCACCGGCAGCACCTGCAGCTGCACCTCCGTGGTCAGCGGCAGCACCCGCCTCTACTTGGCCAAGGGTTTCCTGCTGCGCTTGTTTCTTTTGTCCTAAAAAGAGAACCACAGCCACTGCGATCATCACTACGATGTTTAATCCTAAAACACCGAGGATCAATTTACTGGAACCACCACCCGAAGCATCTCCTGAACTAGATGCTTCTGCTTCCGGCTTTTTATTAGGGTCAGCCACTGGTCTCTCCTCCTTGAGTTTCCCGTACGAGCCCGCAAAAGGAATTGCAATTGAGATGCCAGAAGAAAATGACAGCCTTTTGCTGCTACGGAAATGAGGTAAATGCCTAGGTTATGGAAATAATGAATGATTTTTTCACTGGATAGAAAAGAGGGACAAAGGAACCCTGAAAGAAATTCCAATTGCGTCAAAGCGAACCGGTGACCCTGTCAATCCTTTGGCAGAAGGCGCCAGTATCCAAGGTGACCTCCCAAATAGTCGACAAAATAACTAATGGAAGACAAAGGACTACGACGAGAAACCAGGGAGGTGGAGAAGGCTCGCACCTTCTCCACCAGAATGATCAAACAGAATCTAAGAGAGATGAGTAGAGAAATTAACCTCTTCTCATGTTGAGAACTTCTTGCATCAATTCGTCCGAAGAACTTAGTGTTCTAGCGTTGGCTTGGAAAGCTCTCTGCATTTGAATGAGGTTTACGAACTCAGAGGCAATATCCGTGGTAGATGCTTCCACAGACTTGGCGAACACAGATCCTCTACCGCCGTTTTTGGGTTGACCAATATTGGCAGCTCCGGAGTTTCTGGATTCTTTAAAGGAGTTGTTACCCGCTTTGAAGAGCCCTTCGTTGTTCTCGAACTTCGCGATGGCAACTTGAGCAATGTTTCTAGTGGTTCCGTTGGTGTAGAAAGCAGCCAACACCCCGTCGTCGTTAAACGACAAGCCTGCCAACGTACCTGCAGTGAAACCATCTTGCGTATGTTTATAGATATCGCTATTGGAACCATATTGAGTAGAACCTTTTAGACCCGTTCCACCAGAGAGAATGTCATCACCGAATTCGAATTTGATCTGTTGATCGGGCTGAGCACCCTTGGTGAAGTTAAAGGAGTTTTGACCGATAGTCTGGTTCTGTAATTTACCGTCGATCGTAAACTCCAAAGTACCACTAGCACCAACAACACCTTTTCCTTTTTCACCACCAACCACTTCTTCACCCTTAGCCACTGCGTTCCAAGACCACTGGTTATCACCAGTTTTCGTGAAATACATAGTGATGGCGTGGGCGTTACCTGCAGAGTCATAAACCGTAACACCGGTGTTATAGTTGGAAGTTTTTTCTGGATTCTCGATACTGAATCCACCTTCGATAATATTTCCTCGAATGTCGAGGTTCATGGCCATATCCACTTTTTCCGTCTTCTTCGCATCGATGATCGAGCGCTCTAATTTAATGGCTTCTAGTTTTGTGGTGATTTTGCCGTCGTCGTCGGCCTTAAAGCCTTTAACGATATGACCGTCAACGTTCACCAATTCGCCATCTTTGTTAAAGTTAAAAGCTCCGTTTCGGGTGTAGCTTCTTCCTTCTGGACCATCTACCACGAAGAATCCATCTCCAGAAATAGCTACGTCCGTTGCTTTATCTGTTTGTGTAATAGAACCTTGCGAGAAGATTTGCGTAACACCGTTTAGCTTGGTACCGCGACCAATTTGGTGTCCACCCAAAATCCCCTTCAAAGATTTTGCAACCACGTCGGCAAATTCTGCACGGCTGGTTTTGAATCCCACAGTGTTCGCGTTGGCAATGTTGTCTGAGATAATTCCTAGCGCCTCACCGTTTGCCTGAATACCGGTTACGCCAGTGTACATTGATGATAGAATACCCATACGAGAGCCTCCTTGCTCTTCTTACGTTACAGATACCGCAGTCGGTTGGTATCTGATGGCCTCCCGTAAGGGTCCGGCCACTTGTTTGAACATCCTGTTTCCCTCGAGTTCATTCGGAACTCTATTTTTTTCGATTCTTCTTTCCTCACTGAAAGAACAATCGTTTGAAGCTACGGCTAAATCACAACCGTTGAATCAATATTCGTGAACACATTCCCATTCATCTGATTTCTATCCACCACTGTGATCACGGTTTTATTTTTCACACTAACAATGAATGCTGCATCGTTGGAAAGAATGAGAGATTCCTTCGCACCTTTTTGAGCTGCTGTATCTACTGCTTTCTCCAACTTCTGCATCAGCTCGGGTCCCATAGAAATAGAACGATCTCGAATGCGGCTCATGGCATGAGAAGAGAACTTTAATCCCTCTGTAGAAAGAGAATCTGCTGCTGCAGGTTTTCCAATGGAACCCTTTAGCAACTGATCAAACGCAGGGCCGCCCTTATCCGCGGGAGAACGCGGAGAGATTTCCCTCTGGGAGGGAAGCGGGCCTACTTTTGGTATAAGAAGTTCGTTTGCCATGATTTCCTAAAGATCCAATTCCTTTCTCTCTATAGGCTGTTGGGATTCCACAACGGCATTGGAGGATTTCCCTCACCTGCCGATCTGCTCTCTTCGTTTCCTTCCGTCCTAGAAGAAGCCGCGAGATCACCCAACATAGATAATATTTTCTCTTCAGTCATATCTGAAGGCAAGGAATTTTTTGCAGGTTGCGTTATTTTTTCTTTGCCCGAAGCAGAGGAATTTCCATTGCTAGAAGCTGAGTTCGTCGATTGGTTGGCCGCCAAATTTCCGGCGGTAGCACCCTCAGTGCCACTTCTTCCCATCGATGTCATCGTCGAAGAAGAAGGAGTATCCGCCTCAATTCTTCCAACGGCTTCCATAGGAATCTTTTTTCCATCCACTAACAACATGGCTTTATTGTTTTCAAAGGACACTCCACTCACCACACCAGAAGTAGTGTTATCAACAATAATAGGTTTTCCGCCAGGAGCACTGGCCGTTACACGGAAGGAATATTCTCCGGGAAGAGCGTCTTGGTTATTTTTATTTTTTCCATCCCAACGCAAAGCTTGTGACCCCTTTACCATTGCACCCAGTTCTATCTCACGAATGATTTCGCCTTTCTCGTCAACTACAGAGACGGCAAGATTCTCAGCATCTTCAGGAAGGGCGAATTTCATTTCAGGTTGTGCGCCTTTTTGAAGAACGAATTTCGAGGAATCGGTGAGAATGCGTTTCCCAATTAAGGAGGCAGCTAAAACGTTTTCAGAGGGACGTTGCGCTGCTGCCATTTTTTCTAAGTTGGTATTTACGTTCACCATTTGCTCGAGTGACGAGAACTGCGCCAACTGAGCGGCCATTTGCTCGTTCTTCATAGGGCTCATAGGATCTTGGTGTTTCAGCTGGGCGCTCATGAGCTTAATAAAATCATCTTTGCCGAGCTCATTGCGCTTTTTACCCGTCGCCTTTTGGTCACTGAAAGATGTTCCAAGTTTCTGGCGAAGTTGCTCTACATACTCATCAGAAGATTTTTGTGCCGCATTGCCCACCGTTCTTACGTCTGCCATCGGAAACTTCCTTTTTCCTTAAAAAGGACGGGTGGCCCCTTAGGCCACCACATCCAATTTTCTAGAGCTATCTTTTGCTCTTTCTGTTTGTTTAGAAAATGAAGAACTATTTCGCCTGTTCTCACTTTCTTGAGCCATTGCTCCACCAGAGTTATCTCTAGTGTTTCCATGACTGTTTTGATTATCCCATCGCGAAGACTGGCTATCGTCTCTAGAGAACATATTGGAATGGGAATTTTGGGGATTCTGCTGCTGCAGAAACTGATCCGTCAAACTACCCTTTCCATTATCTAAAGACGCAACACCATCAGCCACAGAAACGTCGAACTTGGTCAACGAAAGATTCTGGTCTTTCAAAGAAACTTCTAGCTCCTTCGATCCACTTCGAATCACTTTTGCCACTTCCTCATTTTCTGCAGTGATCTTCACTTCAACTTTTCCATCCTTCGTTCCTACATGAAGTTTTACTTCTCCCATTTGTTCTGGATAAATAATCAATCGCATTTCTCCACCGCCCTTAAGCGCCTGAAGACTTACACCTTGATTGACTTCTCCAGTGAGAATACTCTTCATCTCAGTAGGATTCGCCGATGGAAGCTGAAGTTCTTTCACCTGACTTTCAGAGGTGTTTTGTGCCCCCAAAAGTCCGGCTGCGAAATTCAGATTCGGATCCATCTTCACGTTCGAACGACCAGGCTTCATCTCAGAAAAAAGATTCTTTTCAGAATTTCCTAAAAAATCTTTCGCTTTATCGTCGCCACCAAGCAATGAAGAATCCACTTTTGCCTCTTTATTCATTCCCATGGGCAATTGTGCATTATCCATGGTTGAATCATTCGAAGCAGATTTAGGACCCGCCTTTGCCATTTGATCATGAATCTGAAGATAAGATTCCGTGCTCAAAAACTTACCGGCCTTTTCGGGCGCTCCATTCTGTCCCGATCCTTCAGCAACTTTGATTCCTTCGGGGTCTATACCTTTACGATTTAGCTCCCGGAGTAATTCCAGTTTGCGAGGGTCCTCTAGAACAGTGGCCGCCTCAGAGTTACTCGACATTTCCCCACCCACTAAGCTCAAGCCCTTTGCCGAATGAAGTTTAGATAAAGCAGTGTTTTGCTGCTCTATCTTTTGGTTCACTTCCGACAGAAGTTTTTGTTCTTCTTTTGTGAGAGGTAATAAAGAGCTCGCTTCTAGCATTCCATTCACTAGCTTAGGATCTATTGTTTTCAACTTCGGCAAGGCTGCAGCTTCTTGAATTGTCTTTTCAACTGCATTTGCGTTTGCCATGAGCTGATCCACAGATCCCGCCTGTGGGGGGAACATACCAGGCATTCCAACAGCGCGGTAATCTACGGCGCTCTTGCCCGATGCAGTCTCCTCTTCGGTCCAACTGCCTGCGTTCTCTTTGTCTTCACTCTTTTCTTTTAGTGCCTTTATCAAATTCATGAAAGGCGCTAATTCTTGTCCGTCTGCTTCTTTCGACTCGCCCGATTGAGAACCAAAGAGTACATCTAAGATTCCATAAGACGGTCCAGCAGCGGTTGCATTTGCTATCTCCATTTATCCTCCTTTCCCTCTATTCTGATTACATTTTCGCATTGTTGGGCACAGTCTCCTTTCCGGGTTCTGTTCCCGCTGGGGGAACGGTTGTTGAATCTTCCATGGATTCTCGATAGCCCGTATAAAGTTCGGTAAGACGGGCGCTCTTCTTTTTATCGACGAGGTTCATGATTTTTGCGGCCTTTGCCACTTGAATTCTAGCAAGAATTTCCACAGCCAAATCAGGATCTAAGTTTTCCACATATTCAGCCGCTGCTTGGGGCCTCATGGTTTCCACTACGGTGACCAACTTCACTACTTTTTGCTCAAAGTCGGCCTTAAACTTGTCTAACTTTTCGGCCATCTTTTTATTGAGATCTTCCATGCGCTTTAATTTTTCTTTTAGTACTTTTTCCTGTACCTCTAAGGCGCGGGCTCGTTCGTTCAGCTCTTTCTCTCTGGCATCTAATTGAGCTTTTCGATTTTCTAGTTCTTGAATCGCATCCATGCTCAATGCCACCGGGGCATCAGATTTGGATTTTTTTGCATCGCCAACCGCTTGCTCCAACTTGGTTCCATCAGATTTCTTTTCCTCTTTCTTCGCCTCTGAATTGCTGTTTTCTGCAACTACCGTAGCTGCGATGAAAAGAAATCCTAAACAACCAAGCACAAGGAGATACTTACTCTTCATTTTCTGTCTCCTCCAAAAGCTTTGCAATTTTCGCTCTCGTAACGTATTGCTCGTCTTGCTTGCGACCTTCTACCTTTCGAGCCTCTTCGAGATACTGTTTTTTTCGTTTTTCATGGAGCTTTTCCATGATTTTTCGCTGTTGTCTCGCTTTCAAAAAATCTCTATACGCTTGAGCAACCTCTTGTTCTTGCAGGGCCATCGTTTGCTTCAACTCAATCCTACGAACCTTTTGCCCCTTAATAAACTGGTCTAACATCCAGAACTTTGCAGAATTGGCTTCGTCACGGTTCCCCGGTGATCCAAGCGCAGCGAAATCTCTTCTGGCTTGCACTTCCTTCATGTCCAAATCAAACAGAGCAGCTTCTGTCTTTTTCAAACGCTCCACGCATTTCGCCAACCAAACTTGCTTTTCTTGCTCTTGAGTTTTGCGATGCTTTTCTACGACTTGAAGGCGGAATTGAAACTTTTTCATAAATTACACCCCCCTCACAATGGCTCTCATAAGAGCAACTGTATCGTTTAAGGAAGTTTTATCGGCCACATCTTGTCTCAAGAACCGATTGATGAAATCGTTCAATTCGATGGCTTTATCAATTTTTGGGCTACTTCCTCTTACGTACGCTCCAATATTGATCAAGTCTTCTGCCTCTCGATAAATCGACATTAGCTCCCTCATCTGGGATGAAAGATCGTTATGCTCAGGACCCACCACAGATCTCATTACCCTGGAGACACTTTTCAAAACGTCAATGGACGGAAAATGGCCCTTGTCTGCAAGCGCGCGAGAAAGAACAATGTGTCCATCGAGAATAGAACGAGAAGAATCGGCAATGGGATCATCTAGATCATCCCCTTCCACCAACACAGTATAGAGACCAGTGATGGAGCCACCTTTATTTCCACGAGCACCAGCTCGCTCTAATAGCCGCGGTAGAGTGGCAAAAACAGAAGGAGTATATCCTTTAGTGGCGGGAGGTTCTCCCATGGACAATCCGATTTCTCGCTGAGCCATACAAAATCGAGTGAGAGAATCCATGAGGAGCAGAACTTTTTTCCCTTGGTCAGCAAATCTCTCGGCAATTGTTGTGGCCAAATAAGCGGCTCGCATTCTTAAGAGCGCCGATTGTTCACTGGTAGCCACCACCACCACGGAACGAGCAAGGCCCTCTTTGCCAAGATCTCTTTCCAAGAATTCACGCACCTCGCGGCCCCGCTCTCCCACCAGTGCGATGACGTTAATATCGGCCTTTGTGTAGCGAGCAATCATGCCCAAGAGCACGCTTTTGCCTACGCCGGATCCGGCCATAATCCCCATTCGTTGGCCCGCGCCGCAAGTAATCAGTCCGTTCAATGCGCGCACTCCAAGATCTAAGCTATCTTTGATGGGTTCTCTTTCTAATGGATTTACAGGCGGAGAATACATTGACATTTCCACTCCATCAGAGGGAATCACGCTTCCATCCATGGAATTTCCTGCGCCATCTAACACTCGTCCCAAAAGCTGCTCAGACACACGAATGGTTGCCTGTTTGCTGATCAGGGTCACCCGACTTTGGTTATTGATGCCATGAACTTCTTCTAGCGGCATTAACACCACATTGGTGCCGCGGAATCCGATGACTTCTGCTTGAACGGGTTTTAAATTTGGTGCGATATCTAGACGAACAATACTTCCAACGGCAGCACCAGGAAGAACAGCCTCAAATGTGAGACCAACGGCTTTATTTACTTTTCCAGTAAAGCCATAGAGAACGGCCCGCGAAACGGGATCGAGATATTTTTGCTCGCTGAGCTTGTAGCTTGCATCCATGCTGCTGATCTCCCTCCTGGAGAAGGCTGCGTGCTTCTTCTTAGTTTACTATTAACTCGTTGCAGAAAAAAGGGAATTTAGCCCTTCAATGCTTTCATCACATTTTCAATCTGTGTTTGTACCGAGGCATCCACCACACCGAATCGTGTTTCAATTTTGCATCCGCCAACCGGTATGGCGTCTGATGCTTCCACTGTGGTATTCGATAATTTACCAAATTCTTTTTGTAGACTCTGATAAAGACTGTCAACGTTTTGAAAGTCCGGTGGAGACAAAAAGATTTTTGTGTCGTCTTTGGTTCCGATTTGGTGAAGAAGATTAATTACCAATCGACGAATATAGTCTGGATCCACGCTTACTTCTTTTAAAGCAACCATTCCAGCCACCCTAGCAATCAAATCCATCAAGAAGCCTTCGTTGGCGGTGAAAATTTTTTGTCTGAGTGAATTCATTTCATCCATCAAATGATCGAGTTTTGCCACCTTCTCCTGAATTCGTGGCAATTCCGCCTCAAACGCTTGCTTTTTTCCCTCTTCCAAACCTTTTGTGTAACCAGTGGCCTCGGCCTGTTCAGAAGCCTTTTCCCACCTTCGGGAAATTTCCTTTTCAATTTTTTCTTCTGCTTCTTTGCGTGCCTTTTCTTCTAGCCCCAATTGCTTTGAAACGTTTTGATCGAGTTGAAAGTGCGATTCTTTTTTGAGAATCCTACCCACTTCTTGGGCATCACGCTGCGTGCGAAAATTCGGTTCTTGGAAGGTTTTGGCTTCCGAGAACGATTGCTTCGGTGCTTCTGACGACAGCTCTTGGAACTCGTATTTTTGAAACGTCATACGAAGGTGTCTCCGCCGCCTCTATTGATCTGAATTTTGCCCTCAGTTTCAAGCCGCTTGGCGATATTGACGATTTCGCTTTGCGCGGTTTCCACATCGGAGAGACGTTGCGGTCCAAGGTTGGCCAAGTCTTCCTGCAAGAGCTGAGAGGCTCTGGTGGACATGTTTTTGAAGATCTTTTGTTTGATCTCTTCGGGAGACGTTTTGAGGGCCACCAGAAGTTTGTCGTTGGGCACTTCTTTGAGAAGAGTCTGCATGCCACGGTCGTCCAGGGCGATAAGATCTTCGAATACGAACATGAGTTTTTTGATCTCTTCTGCCAACTCTGGATCTTTCTCTTCCACTCTGGCCATGATGTTGGTCTCTGTGGTTTTGTCCATGGTATTGAGCATTTCGGCCACTGGCTCCACACCACCCAAGCTGGTGGAATCGATAGTTCCAACGGTGGCAAGTTCGGCCTTCAATACGTCGTCGAGCTGGGCGATGAGCTCTGGAGAAATAAAATCGATATTGGCCAATCGCATAACCACCTCTGCCTGCAAGGCATCGGGGAGGCGCTTGATGGTGTCGGATTTTCTTATGGGATCTAGGTGCGCCACAATCAAGGCAATCGTTTGTGGATGTTCATTTACCAAGAAACTAGATAACGTTCTGGTGTCCACCAACTCCAAGGCTTCCAGAGTTTTTGCGCCGTCTTGCAGGCCCACGTTTCCAAGAATATTTTTCGCTCGCTCTTCTCCAAGGGTTTCCAGAATAAAGTTTTTGCCTTTGGCCGTTCCGAAGATAAGTGCTTCTTCCTCGGATAACTCAAAAAAGAAATCTTCCAGTACTCTTTTCACCATGGTCACAGGCGCTTTTTCCACAGAACTCATGGTTCCCAGAAGGCGCTTGATGTCGTTGTCTTTCAAATGCCCAAATATCTTCTTTGAACATTGTGGGCCTAAGACGTTCATTAAGAGCGCTGCTTTTTGCAGCCCTGTCATTTCTTCATAGGATTCAGGAAACATCGACATCTTCTACCTCATGCAACCTTAAGCTGTTTTTTCCTTGTCGTTCTTCTCTGCGGGCTTTTCAATGATCCACTCATGAAGAATCTGAGATGCTTTATGAGGATTATCATTGACCAATGAAACCACTTTCTCTTTCAACATCTCGCTCTGTACCTTCTCTGGGTCTACCTTTTCTTCAATTTCCGGCAAGATATCCTCTAGAGACTGAGCCACTTGTTTCGATTGTACTTTTTCCAATTCTTCCAAAGTCTGAGGCAAGAAATCTTCCACAGAGTCCACGGTATTTTCCGTTACCCACTTGATGAAAGGTCGCACAACAAAGAGGAAGAAGAGCGTGAAGATCAAACCAATGGCCGTCCATTGCGCGATATTGGCAATGAGACGATTTCTTTCCGCCAGCTGAGCCGCCTGAGTTGCAGCATCTAGGTCTTCTTTGAAGAAGGGAATGCTTTTCACTTCGATTGGAGGATCGCGATCCTTATCCCAACCTACCGCATTGGCAATGATCGATTTAAACTCTGCCAATTTGGCTTCGTCTAACTTTTCGAATTTCACTCCGCCTTCAGCAGCCGGATCACGAACAGGTTGCGCATCCACCATCACAGCAACCGATAGTCTCTTTAAGGTTGCCATGGGTTTTTCGGTTCGCTTGGTAGTGGTAGGAACTTCGTAATTCACCACTTCTCGATTTCTTTGCGTAGAATTACTAGCCACGGGACTATTTGCGATCTGATTCTCAGCTCCAGGAACTTGCGCCCTTACTCCAGGCTGTCCAGCCGGAAGAGGTCGCGTGCCCTGCATGGAATCTACGTCTTTATCCACGGATCTAGTAGCTACGTTTTCACTATCGTAAATGGTTTCGGTTTTTGCTTCTCGGCTGAAGTCAAAGTCAGCATTTACTCGCGCTACAACTTTTCCTTCTCCAACCACAGTGCTCAACAGCGATTGAACCTTAGATTCCAACTTTTGTTCAAACTTTCGTTGATAATCCATATTGGCAGCGGCAAAGGCTGCTTCTGGATCGTCGCTGTTCTGTGAAAGTTGTTTTCCAGAGTTAGAAATAATGGTCACGGAATTGAGGTCTAATCCCTTCACCGCAGAAGAAACCAAACGCTGAATTCCACGAATCTGATCTTCAGATGGGTGAAAAGAGGGAGCAAGATCGAGAATCACTGATGCGGTAGGTTTTTTGTCTTCTTCTAAAAAAGCACTTTTTTGAGGCATGGCCAAGTGAACTCTTGATCGTTCCACACCTTTAATGTGATTGATCGTACGAATCAATTCGCCTTCGAGGGCACGCTGTTCGTTAATGCGTTGAACGGTACTGGTGGCTCCAAAACTCTGTTTATCAAAAACTTCGTAACCCACTACACCGGTCTGAGCGAGTCCACTGGAAGCAAGCTCAAGCCTCAAATCATAAACCTTCTCGGGCGGCACAGAAACGGATTTTCCCGATTCGTCCACGATGAAAGGGATTTTTTTATCTCTCAAATAGCGAATAACAGAAGTGCTGTCTTCTGGGGACAAATTGTTCACAAGAGGCGTATAGGTTGTTTTGCTAGCCCAGATAAATAGAAATCCGAAGGCCACAAGCAGCCCGACTCCAATTCCAATGAAGGAGAGTTTTCTTCCAGGAGAGAGCCCCTGAAAGAACGTGCTAACTGTTTCGAAAGCTCTACTAAAAAACTCCACCCGCTACCTCCTCAAACCTGCATGCGCATGATTTCTCGATACGCCTCGATCACTTTATTTCGCACTTGGGTCAAGAGTCGAAAGTTTACGTCTGCTTTTTCTAACGCTAAAACGGCACCATGAAGATCTTTGCTACGGCCTGCGGCCACTTCATCGACTTTTTGGTTGGCAATAATCTGAGAAGTATTGGCCTCGGTGGCCAAGTTCTTCAAAAAGTCACCAAAGCTAGCACCGGAACTACCATCGGAAGAACTTGCCTTATCGGATTGTAGATTTTCACGAATCTCTCGAAGGCGATTCGTATCAATCCCGTTCCCCACACTTTTCATTCCAAATTCGATGCTAGAATTGGCCATAAATTATTCCTTATTTCCCAATGTCCAATGCTTTGAGGGCCATCGACTTTGCGGCGTTAATCGCAGTGATGTTGGCCTCGTAGGCTCTTTGAGCCGTAAGCATATTGGCAGTTTCTTGAACCACGTTTACGTTTGGCATTTCCACATAGCCATCGGGTCTCGCTTGAGGATGGGTGGGATTATATTGTAGACGAGGAGGAGCAGTGTCTTCAGTGATCTCCGTCACCAAAACGCCTTGCGCTTTTTCATCCATTTCACTTTTCAAGATTTCTCCAAAATGGGCGCGATCCGTATTGGATTGAAACACTGGATCTTTTCGTTTATAACCAGCGGTCTCTGCGTTGGCGATGTTCGATGAAATGGTATTCATTCGAACGTTTTGAGCTGCCAGACCCGTTGCGCTAATTCTCATGGAAGAAAAAATATCCATTAGTTACCGCCTCCATCGTTGATTGAGTATCTAAGAAGAGCCAATTTCTTTTTCAGCAAATCAGCCGCCGCTGTATAGAGAAGTTGGTTTTCAGCAAGAGTTGCCATTTCAGCATCTCGGTCCACCGTGTTGCCGTCTTCTCGAACCACGTCGTTAATCTGATTCTGAATTTCTCCACGCACATCTTGAATGGGCCCGCCAGAACCCCTATGACCGGGATGGGTTCTAGCTATGGGCGATTCGTCCAGCGTGAGTGCCTTAGCCAAAGCTCCTTCAAAATTAAGTTCTTGGGCTTGGTAGCCGGGAGTATCTGCATTGGCGATATTGGAAGAAATAATGACTTGGTTCTGCGAACGCAGATCCAGCGTTTTAGAAAGAGCTTCTAAGCTTCGATCAAAAACCTTGATAGTCACAAACCCTCCCTGGCTTGTTGACTCTTCCTTCCTTGGAAGAGTCTGTCAAAATACTGAGCAAACCCTATGCCACCAACTTCCAGGTAGTTCCTTATTGGGAAATTCCCAGTCCCGATGGTGGTAACGTCTTCAAAACAGAAGAATATTTCTTCTCCCAGTTCAAAAGTTCTAATTCTTGTTTCGCCGACTCAGCCCAAACTCCTTGGCTATTTGCAGCAACGCTAGTCAACTCTTTGACGGCGTCGTCTCTTTTATTCATGGCAATCAAGCTCATTCCCAAGTGATATCGGGCTCGATCCGCCGTCTCGCCCTTTTGCTCTTTCTCTAAAATGGATCGATACAAAGGAATCGCTTCGTTATGTTTCTTTTGGTACCAAATGGCTTCTGCCAGATTAAATTCCAGGGGCAAACTTACCTGATCTAGGTTGGCTTTCACCTGGCGAATTTCTTTTTCTAACTTGGCAAAGTCCCGGTCTTGGAACGTTCTGTCTTTTTGAATATCGAAAAGCGCTAGTAATTCCGAATCTGTATACTCCGCTGCAAAATTCAGCATTGCTTTATCAGCAATTTTGGCGGCAGTTTTTTTATCGCCCACTTTATATTCAGAAAGAGCCCTGAGCCAAACCACAGGTGCGTCATCTACTTCTGGTAAATACTCGAGCACTTTGGCGTATTCACCCATCTGGAAAAAGTTTTTTGCTTTGCTGAGAGAATATTCCGAATTTTTGCTAACACTAGCCAACATCCTGCCGCCGGTAACCTCTCGCACATACTTTTCCATCATCTGATTGGCCGTTGCGTAAAGGCCCAAACCGCGATGGGCTTCTGCGAGAATAGAAAAGGTTTCAGGACCTTTTGCATCTATCCATTTTTTCTCTTTTTCGTAAAAACCGAGGGCCTCTGAATACTTTTTTTCTTCATTCAATTTGGCCAGTTTTGCATAGAGGGATTGGATGAGCTTTTCCTTATATCCCTCAAAAGCAATCCCTTCCGATTTCGCCATACCAGACCTGGAAGCCTCAATGGCTTCGTCTACCTGTTTGGTCACTAATAAATATTGGATAAACGTTAGCTCGGCCATATGGCGAAGTTCGCCATCGATACTTTTGTCTTTTAAAAGACCTTTAAGCCCCTGCAACACAAACGCTGGGTCATTTTCTTTATCCACATCAATTCGAGCCAAGCGAACCGTTGCAACCAAATCGCCTTGAGAAAAGGGATATCCATTTTTGGCATTCAAATAGTTTGTTCTAGCCTTCGCTAAATTTCCTCTAGACAATTCTTCGATTTCACCTAACCGAACCCAAGCAAACGCGGCAATAGTTTGAGCTGAATATTTCTGAGTGAATTTTTGGAAATACTTTTCGGCCCGTTTGTATTGCCCCAACCAAAAACTTGCCTCGGCAATCTGAAACACAACTTCCGCTCGGTTCTTTTCGTGCTCTGGATATGCCTCTATGGCAGATTCACCCTCTTCAATTACCCGCTCATAGTTCTTTTCTTGGGCCAACAAATTGGCAATTCGATATTTTGCTTCCTTCCCCACGGTATGGTTCGGGAATTTTTCCACCAAATAACGAAACACTCGTTCGGCTCGTCTTGGTTGATTTACTCTTGAATATGCATCGGCCAGCATCACTTGTACGTAGGGAAAATTTCCATCAGAGGCTGACATAATCTGGGCCACGTATTCTAAATGAAGAATTGCCTGCAACCAATTGCCCTTCATGTATTCTTTTTGGGCAAAATAAAATCGAATGGCACCTTGATAGGGCATCAAAGATCCATCTTTTCTTCGAATGGATCCTAGTTCTTCTAATAGACTTTCTCCCCTAGCCACCAATCCTTCCGATTTTTCCACCTCTCCTAGTTTTCTAAATGAAAGTGCCTCGAGAAATCGAACTTCGTCGAGATGTGGAGAGTTTGGTTCGTCTCTTTGAATGATCTGAATTGTTTTGATGGCTAGGCCATATTTTTTTTCTGCGTATAGTTTCTTCGCAAACTCAAATGACTTCCCCTCAACGGTTGCGGGATTTCCCTTTTCAAACTTCCAAAGCGCATCGATATCGGCCTTTGGCGGTAAGGCTATGGATGCCCCAACGGAAGGAATGCTTAAAGCAGGCATTGGTAACAGAAAGCGTTGAAAGATATTAGTATCTCGGTTGAGAGGTTTTACGGATTCGTCTCTTTCCATCTTTGGAAGACTAGCAAGAGACCGACCTCTGACCGCTGGCTTAGCGCCGGAATTTAGTTTTGCTTTTGAGGAAAGGGTGGCAGCGCTTGTGGCTTGTGCAGATTTCTTTTGCTTATTCGCGGCGGCTGCTTTCGTGGAACCTACAGTATTCACAGAGGCCAAGGTGCGATTGTCGAAACTTTTTCCTTCCGACTTCCAAATATCGAGCACTAGTTTGCCCCCTTGCAAGTAAGCAAAGGATTCCGTGTTGGAATCTTGGAACTGCAGTTGAAGCTCAACTTTGTCTAACCCTACGGCCTGTACTTTGGCGCCTTTTACACGGTTATCTTGAGCTGAATTCAAACCTTGAAGCCAAGTGGGCGACACTCGATCTATCACAACGGTGGTTTCACCATTTTGACCACTAATCATTCGGTAGGTGGAAGCACCAGTCACCGGAATCTGAATCCGTGTATACTGGTCTAATGTTTGAAATTGAGCTTCTCCGGCCCAAGCAGTTAACGGCGACAATGCAACAACAAACCAAAATACTCGAGTTCGCATCCTACAAACCCCCACTATTAATTCGCAACTCTTATGCCATCGCAATTCCTACATATAGGAGGCTCCTGTCCTAGAAATTGATGAAGATCTGGCGGAGTCTGCGCTTAGACAGTCAAAACCCTGACGCCTTTCCATTTCCTCAGATTGATTTCCTTCCCCATTTCCCTGATGATTATACAATGATTTCTAGGATGAAAACCGCTTACCCATGGATGGGCCTAACTCTACTTTTATCTGGCTGTGCCATTTTATTTCCAGATCGTTCGGCACCTAAAAGCTCCACTTATCAAGTGATCAGTCCAGATGCCCCCTGGCATAAATTAGATTTGTCGAGAGATTCTGAAGCTATCGACAATATCAAGGCCGATCTCGCGTATGAAAATCCGGAAACTGGAGCCATCATTTCGCTCAATAGTTTGTGCAGAAAATACACAGAAGCCACACTCGAAAACCTCACCAATAACCTCGTGAGAGGCATTAATAATCGCGAAGTATTGAGACAAGAAAATGCGGAAGTAGACGGCGCAAAAGCCTTAGATACCCTGTTTAAGGGACAAGTGGATAATGTAGACCTTCACATTCGAACTGTGGTTCTCATAAAAGACAAATGTACTTACGACTTTATTTACGTATCTATCCCTAAAAAAGAAAAAAATAGCGGACAAGCGTTCGAAAAATTCTTGGCCTCATTTCGGACGGACTGAAAATGGAAATGCTTCGCTCGATGGGAGAAAATTGTATTAGCCTATTTCGACATTTGGGCGGAATGGCTTTGCTGCTGAAACAAACCATCAAAGAGCTTTTCACTCCCCCCTACTATTTCGGATTAACCGCTGAGCAAATTGTAGTGATTGGAATGCAATCTCTACTTCTAGTGATTATCACTGGAATTACCAGCGGTGCGGTAATGACCCTGCAATTTGGTTACGGTTTAGAGAAGTTTGGTGGAAAGTTATACATTCCTAAAGTGGTGGGACTATCCATCATTCGAGAGATGGGCCCCGTTTTCACTTCTTTAATGGTGGCCGGAAGAATGGGTTCTGGTATTGCCGCTGAAATTGGATCCATGAAAGTTACGCAACAAATAGACGCCATCCGCGCCTTGGGTACCAGCCCCATTAAACGAATTGTGATTCCTCGCTTGGTGGCCATGGTGATATGTTTGCCACTGCTGACTCTTTTAGCAGATCTTATCGGTATTTTTGCAGGCATGCTCATTGGTCTAGAGTTGGGTTTGGGAGCCCACTTCTTCATTGAAAAAGTTTTTGAAGGACTTACCTTTAACGACTATTGGACAGGCACGGCCAAAACACTTTTCTTTGCCGTATTTATTGTCATCATTGCCTGCTACAAGGGACTCTCCACTGAGGGTGGAACCCGCGGCGTGGGCAATTCCACCACCTGGGTAGTTGTGTATTCTTCCATCGCCATTATGATTGGCGATTTTTTCCTAACCAAGCTCTTCATCTTGATTAGTACCTAGAGGTTTTTGTGAACGCCGAAACAATTTTAGAAATCAAAAATCTCAAAAAGAAGTTTAAAGAAAAAACCGTGCACGACGGACTCACCTTTTCTCTGAAAAAAGGAGAAATTCTTTCTCTTTTTGGCGGGTCTGGTACGGGAAAAAGCGTTTGCTTGCGTTCGATTATTGGCCTTGAGCGCCCAGACGGGGGCGAAATCATTTTTCAAGATCGAGATATCTCAAAACTCTCAGAGAATAAATTGATCGATGTGAGAAAAAAAATCGCTTATGTCTTTCAGAACGGAGCCCTATTTGACTCCATGTCGGTGAAAGAAAATTTGGCGTATCCCCTGATTGAGCATACGAAACTCACGGATGAAGAAATTTCGAAAAAGATCTCCGACCTTTTGCATTTGATTGGAATGCAAGGATCTGAAAACCTTTTACCGGCTAGCTTGTCTGGTGGAATGCAAAAGCGTGTAGGTTTGGCGAGAGCTATTATTTTGGACCCAGAAGTGATTCTGTATGATGAGCCCACCGCCGGCTTGGATCCACAAAATACCAAGAACCTGATTGAAATCATGGGAAAACTTCGCGATACGGGTAGAAGTGCAATTTTTGTAACCCACGATATTCCCGCTGCTTTAGAAATCTCAGACAGAATTGCTATTCTATATAATAAAAAAATTCATGTGATCGACACGGTGGAAAACATTAAGAAATCTTCGGATCCCGTCGTTAAGGCATTTATAGAAGGATCGGTGGATTAACATGAGACGAAAACTCGACGTGGAACTAAAGGCCGGGATTTTTTTGTTTTTGGGCATCGTTGTGTCCATGATCACCATCATCATGATGGGAGGCGGAAAATCCCTGATGGAAAGTTACTATCCTGTTTATATGGAAGTGGCTGACTCAGGAGGCTTGGCAGTTGGTGCGGCCGTTCGTTCGGGTGGACTAAAAATTGGACGAGTGAAAGAGATCAATTTTAACGAAAACTATGAAAGCGTTCGAATCACTTTGTTGATTGAAGAGGGATTCCGTCAAAGAATTCGCCAAGACAGCTTGGTGCGTTTTCAAACCCAAGGGGTTTTGGGAGATAAGTTTTTGGAAATCACTGCAGGTTCCGCATCGGCCCCCGTGGTGGAAGAAGGCGGTTCGATTCAAGCGGAAGCGGGAAAAGATCTTAGCACTGTTCTCGCTGACGGAAGTAGCGCCGTTCAATTGCTAAAAGAGAACCTGGCGAACTTAAAGGTCATCACAGGATCCATGGCCCAAAAAAACCAGATGGCCAATATCATGAAAGATTTAGAGTCCACCACTTCGAACCTGAAAGATCTCACCCACAATTTGAAATCAAGCAATCTTCCTGGCGAACTTGCAGCCACTCTCAAGAACCTTCGACAAGTTTCGGAAAAAGTGAAAAACGGAGAGGGCACCATTGGAGCTTTGTTCACCGACGCCACTCTCTATGAAGATCTAAAAGGACTCATTGGCGGAGCGAACCGAAATAACGTTCTCAAATTCTTCGTTCGTCAGGCTGTGAAATCCAGTGACGATGCTGCTCAAGAGCCAAAACCCACAGACAAAAAGCCCACCGAGGGTAAGGGTCCTGCTAGCACTAAGAAATAAAAAAGAAGTTTGATCGCGATCGCTTGCGACCCCCAGACTAGAGTTCTAAGACTAGAGCTCTGAGACTAGAGCTCTGAGACTAGAGTCCTGGCCCCATTTGTTTCTTTTTAAGTTTTTCTACGAGGGTCGTTCGATTCATCTTCAACAGCTCGCTGGCTTTGTTTTTATTGCCATTGGTGCGCTGAAGGGCCTGCTTCAAAAGATGATCCTCAAAGCTGCTCACTACGGCTTTTAAATCCACTCCATCTTCTGGCAATTCAAAATTCAAAAACCCAAAGCCAGCCTGATACATTCCATTGGCGCTAACCATGGCTGCACCGGTCGTCTTCGAATGAAAGAACTTCACGGGTAGATCACGAATCTCGATAGGTCCTTTGCCTTTCAACACTACCAATCGCTGTACGAGGTTCTCTAATTCTCGTACGTTCCCCGGCCAGTCGTAACTCATCAATACCGTCATTACCTCTTCGGAATTGATTTGCACGTCACACTTCTTTTCAGAATTGTACATTTGCAAGAAGTGGCTAATCAAAAGAGGGATATCTCCTCTTCTCTCTCGAAGCGGAGGCATCACAATGGGAATCACGTTCAATCGATAGTAAAGATCTTCTCGAAACCGTCTATCCACCACTGCTTTTTCGAGATCCACATTGGTGGCAGCGATAATTCTGGCATCGATTTCAATGGGCTTCACAGATCCCACAGGTTCGATGCATTGGTATTGCAAGGCTCTCAATAGTTTCACCTGAAGATCTGGACTCATTTCTCCAATTTCATCGAGAAACAAAGTTCCACCATCAGCGGCCTGAAATCTCCCCGGACGATTGGAAATGGCTCCGGTAAAGGAACCTTTCATGTGACCAAATAACTCGCTCTCTAGCAATCCAGCGGGAATGGCGCCACAGTTCACGGGAATGAAAAGCTTATCGGATCGGTTAGAATTGAAATGTAATGCCCTAGCAACTAATTCTTTCCCCGTGCCGCTCTCTCCGGAAATGAGAACCGTGGAATCTGTATTGGCCACTTTTTCGATGATGGAAAAAACAGACATCATGGGGGAACTGTCGCCAATGAAGTTGTCGAAATTGTATTTCTTATGAAGCGTTTGCTTTAAAACTTTATTTTCGGTGCTTAGCTCTTCCAACTTCAGGGCCTTGGTCACCAAAATGAGAACTTCATCAATATTAAAAGGCTTGGTAACGTAGTGAAAGATGCCTTCTTTTGTGGCCTGAATTGCGCTTTCTACGGTGGCATGACCGGTGATGATGATCGAGGCCATTTCATGGTTTGTGCTCTTCAAGGATTGAATCAGCTCAATGCCGTTCCCATCGGGCAACTGCAAATCGCAGATGACCAAGTGATAGCCCGTTTCTTTTCCTAGGGCCTGGGCTTCCATTCTATTTTTCGCTGAGGTTACCAGGTAGCCTTCGCGCTCAAGAGCCTTGGCGAGGGCTTTTCTTATCGAAACTTCATCGTCAACGACAAGAATAGACTTCCGCATCATGCCTTAGAATCCTTCCTGGGTAAGGCGAACAAGCCCTACCTTGGGCTGCCTTTTACCGAAACTTTTATTCTTTTTTAGGGGATTTGATTTCCCCTCCACCTATTCAAAATCGTAACAGCGTGGATATCCACTGTCAAACTTCCGTCTGGAGGAGATCGACGACAAAAACGCTACCACTTCTTAACAATGACCCGAAAATCCTAGGACCTTCAAGGGTTTAGCAATTTACACGATTACCAAACACGGAAATAAAAAAGAAAAAAATTTTGACGCTTGAAATTTTACCGTGAATACAGTCAAAAAATCGGCGCCCCAACGATAACTAACTTTTATTTATTTTTTGACCCTTTTTGCTGCAGCACGCACAACAATCTAAAAGAGAAAACTATCAATCTTATATAGACGCTTCACCGGCTTCGCTTCTTTTTGAGAACAATTAGAATGGAAAAGAATGAGCCAAGCTTCTGGAAAATTTTTCTCAAACACATGGAAATTTGCAGGCTCGTTGTCAAATAGAGCCACAGTATGGCTTGAACCCCTAAGATCACGAAGAGCTTCATCTTTGTACTCAGAATCATCCATCTGAAAATTTGGCTTCATGAAAAGCTCTGTGAACCTTTCATCCATGGGAAATCCATGGTGCTCTAGCATGGAACGAGTCCCCTTCCCCATGCCCGGCCAATCGCGGCCAGTGAGATACACCGCAATCGCGCCCGCATCCACCACTTGATTCACGTATTCCACTGCCCCAAGCGTTGGAACGTCCATCGTGAGATACTCATTGGTAAAAAATCGCTTCATCCAAAACTGAAAGGCTGCCTGTAGGTATTGCTTCAATTGAGATTCGGTTCCTGGCGCTCCATTAGCCTTGGCGCTTTCTTCCAGCGTATACAGAAGAGTATGGCTCGATAACGACAGGCTCCACTCAGCGATTTCCGAAGATATCTTTTTCGCCTCTGAGGACAGGCCAAATTCTTTTAAGATGCGAAGGCTTCTTGGCTTCACATCAAAAATTGTGGAGTCCAAATCAAACACTACTTTTACGGGCTTTCCGCCATTTTTTACTCGATAGCGATGAGCCTCTTTCACTTTATCCAAAACGCCTTTAAGAACCTCAGCTTGATTTAGCGGCTCAAACACAGAATTTTGAATCCAAGGATGCTGGGATTTTGCGCTTAAGTTGGGAATTTTAAGGTAAGGGTTCATAGAATGTCTGCCTTGGGAGAAATAATGCTTTCCGCCCCCAGTTCCAAGAACATTTTTGCTTTTTGTGTGTCTTCCACGGTCCAGACCGCAAAGGGAACCGATCTGGACTTCCAGGCCTTAGCCTTTTTCTCCGTTACGGAGTCTTGATCAATGTTCAGCATATGTGGACGCGCCACACAGGCAAGCCACATTTTTCTCAAATAAATAGCGTTTTTTTCTTCTTTCTTTTCTGTGGCCAATAAGGCCCTTGGAACGTTGGGAAGAATCTTGGCCAGTCTTCGTAAGCATAAGGGGTTAAAGCTACTAAAAATTACCCGTCGCTCTGAATTTGTGCTTCGAACCACAGCAGCCACAGCGTTTTCTAGTCCATCCGATTTGGCACTGTTGGACTTTAGTTCCACATTGATTCTCAGATTCTTGCATTTCTCATCGTCCAATACCTCACGCAGGCTTGGTAGATTGGCTTCAGTTTTCAGCTGAGCGGCCGTGGTCTTCTTTACCACCAAGGGCTTTCCACTCACACGCTGAGTGTCTGCATCGTGCACCACAACGGGAACGCCATCCACAGACAAACGCACATCAAGCTCTACCATTGGGGCGCCGGCCTTGGCAGCCGCTCGAAAAGCTTCCAAGCTGTTTTCCTGAATAGAACCACCATAGAGGCCCCGATGGCATTGGGTCTTTGGAAGAGGATCAACCCCTACAGGCCAAGGCAAACACTCCCAAAAGGAAATCACCTTCCACGTCCAAAGCGCTGCGGACACCAAAATTCCCAATAGAAAAATATGCATGCCCACGTGAAGATTTGAGCCCACTGAAATAATTCCCACCAAGGAAGGTGAAATGGCATCGCCAAGAAGGTGAATGAAAAAAATCCCCATGGCGTTGGCGGTGGCCCGCATGGCAGGAGAAACACAGTTCACGATTTGGGCATTCACAGGACTGGTGCTGAGAAATAGAAAAAACTCCAAAAAGAAAACCAACACACAAAACTCGTAAAACCCACGCACCGAAATACACCAGTAGAAAATCGGAAGGGCTAACCACATGGAAATAGCACTTAGTTTTAGGTAAGCATCATTGCTCTTTCGCGCCCAACGATCGGCCCAAGCTCCACCAATTAAGGTTCCCAAAAATCCTGCGGCCACGGTAAGAGCACCAAAGGCCATATTCCCCTTGGCGGCGGTCACCCCTAGATACCTTTCGATATAAGAGGGAATCCAAAAGGCCACCCCACCCACCACGAAGGTATAGGCGCAATAGCCGGCCACGGTGAGAACGTAGGTTTCATTTTTTCGAAGAATGGCAATTACATCCCAAAATGGACGAACCTTATCTTTGGCCTCGCTCTCGTCGTCCATGGATCCACGCTTCGGCTCACGACAAAGCAAGAGCCACAAAGCCAAAACAAAACCAGGCGCGCCCGCCACCAGGAAGGCCTTCCGCCAGCCAATCCACCCCTCTAAAAGTCCCCCCAAGAGGTAACCCATGGCAGACCCCACCGGGATGGCCATAAAAAAGATGGCAAAGGCCTTTCCCCTCAGCGACTTGGGGTAAAGATCAGTGATCACCGAAGGGCTAATAGCGCCGTAGGCAGCTTCTCCCACCCCTATGGCAAATCTAGCGGCCAGAATCCCGAGATAGTTCTTGGCCACACCAGAAAGCGCCGTGGCCAAACTCCAAAGAGATACCCCCAGAGCCATCACTTGGAAGCGAGGCTTGGTGTCGCCCATTCGACCAAAGAGGGGCGAAATCAGAAAGTAAGAAAACATGAAGGCAGTGGCCAAAAAGCCGATTTGAGCATCGTTGATCTGAATGTCTTTTTGAATGGCGGGGGCTAAGGCCGCAAGAATATAACGGTCTAAATAGTTTAGAAGGTTAATTCCGGTGAGAAGCAATAAGACGCCAAAGCCCGTCTGTTTCCAAAGCGCACCATTTGGAGCAGGCTGATGGGCAGCCTCAATCTGTTGTTTGCTCACCTTAGGTATTTCCCAAAGCATCTACGGTCTTAGCAAAGCGAAAGTCCCTTTCACTAATACCCCCAGCATCGTGGGTGCTGAGCCGCAGCGTGACCTTATTGTATTGGAGTAAGAGGTCGGGATGATGATCTTGCCTTTCGGCCACCAGGGCCACCTGGTTCACAAAGCCCATGGCTGGCAGAAAGCCTGAAAACTCGAAGGTTTTCACCATTTCTTTGCCATCTAAACGCCAGGCTTTGACCTTTGCTAATTCGTCTTGGATTTCTTTCGAATTTAAGGCTCGAACCGTCATCTAATGCTCCCCTCTCGCTTGGTTTCGTGCTAAAGAAAATCTTGTTTTCCCCCTGTTTGCAAGGAGAAAGAATTCTTAGGAGCGACCTCCTAGATTCCCAAGCGCCGAGAGGGTAGAGTAGGAAAAAGCATGAATTTTCACAACTTTCCATTGCATCCAACCTTGTTGGAAAATATCTCCGCGGCGGGATACCAGCAAGCTACGGACATTCAGCTGCAAGTTCTACCACTTGCGTTAGATGGCAAAGACGTTTCCGGACTCTCTAGAACCGGAACGGGAAAAACCGCTGCCTTTTTGATTCCCACCCTCCATCGATTAACCACCCTAGAAAAAGATCGTTTGGCCCTTTGCCTCTCCCCCACTAGAGAACTCGCTCAACAGATTCAGTCCGAAGCCAACCGTTTGGCAAAAAATTTAGAAATCCCCACGGTGAGCATTGTGGGAGGCATGAGCTCGGAAGACCAAGTGCAGGCTCTGAAAGAGGGCGCTCGTTTGATCACGGGAACTCCGGGCCGCATCATCGATTTGTTTAAAGAAAAGATGTTGGATCTCTCAAAGGTCGACGTTCTCGTGTTTGACGAAGCAGACCGCATGTTCGACATGGGCTTCGTAAAAGACATGCAATACATTTTGTCCAAAGTGAATCCGCAAAGACAGATTTTGCTCTTTAGCGCCACCATGAACTTTTCCGTATTGAACATGATCTATGAATACGGTGCAGATCCTTCAGAGATTAACGTATCTCGTGATCAAGTGACGGCCGATAAAATTGAACAAGTTCTGTATCACGTGGGAGACGAAGAAAAGCCCGCAGCCCTTCTCGGCGTTTGCAAAAAACACTGCAAAGAAAATGGCAGCATCATCGTATTTGTGAACTACAAAGAGCGAGTGGGTTGGGTGGCCGCACTTTTAACGAAAAATGGCATTCCAGCCCAGAGCCTCTCCAGCATGCTTAGCCAAGAAAGGCGCAATAAAACCATCGAAGGGTTTAAGACTGGAAAGTTTCGAGCCTTGGTGGCCACAGACGTTGCCTCGAGAGGTTTAGACGTAGACGATATTTCGCTAGTGGTGAACTATCACCTACCCGAAGAGGCCGCCACCTACGTTCACCGCATTGGTAGAACAGCAAGAGCGGGCCGCGATGGAATTGCCGTAAACATTTGCAGCTCAGAAGACGCTTATAATCAAATGCGAGTGGAAGAATTCCTTGGCAAAAAAATCCCCGTTCAGTGGTTTGGCGACGATGAATTGCCCAAAGAGGTTCTTTATCCTTCTAGACACGAACAAGAAGATGGTGACGAAATGGAACAAGAAGGTAGAGAAGGCCGCCCCCATCGAGATCGTCATCGCGGAAGAGATCGAGAACATGGAAATCGTGACCGAAAAGGACCACGGGATTCCAGAGATCGCCACCGCTCAAAAGACAAACCCAACAGGCCAGAGCCTGTGGTGGCCCAAGAAGGTGCTGCCCAAATGGAACCCAAAGGGAAACCCGAGGTTCGTGAGCACAGAAATGAACATCGCCGGCCGGATCGCCCTCATAGAGAACCGAGAGAGGCAAGAGAATCCCGAGATTCTCGTCACCCAAGACACCGTGGCGATCGCCCCTCAAGACCCGTTCCTGCGGACGCTGCCAGCGTAAATCCAGCAGAAATGCCTTCTCCCATCACAGGGAATCCCGTAATTTACGATATGAAGACCGGTCGACCGAAAAATCGATCAGAAGACGAATTTCGAAAGACCGTTCGAGAATACGAAAGTCATTTGAAATCCAATGAAGCGAAATTTTCTGGAAAGAAAAAAGCGGCCCCTGCTATCATCAAGAAAATTAGCTCAAAAGTCACAGCTCTCTTTGGAAGTCGCGGAAAATAATTCCTTCGCCCTTTAAGAGGGTTCTGGAAGGAATATGCACGGTAGTTCTCCCCTTTTGTCCATTTTGTATGTGTTCGCCGCCGCTCTCGCCAGTGCAACCATCCTCGCTAGACTCAAACAACCTACTCTCATTGGCTACATCATTGGTGGAATGTTGATTGGTCCTTACGGACTGAAACTAGTTCCCTATGAAAACGTAGAACTCTTGGCCGAATTAGGAATCGGCCTCTTGATGTTCACTATTGGTGTGGAACTTTCTATTAGCCAACTCCTTCGCGTAAAAGGAATTTCCATTATTGGCGGCACCCTAATCGCGCTAACCTCTACTCTCATCTGCGTTGGCCTTGCTCCTATCTTTCGTTGGACGCTTCCAGAGAGCCTCGTATGGGGCTTGGTCACTGGCTTATCTTCCACTGTGGTTGTTTTAAAGCTATTGGCCGAGCGAGGAGAAGTGGGATCTACCTATGGAAATATCTCTACAGGGATTCTTCTTTTCCAAGACGTTATTTCTATCCCCATTTTAGTTCTTTTGCCTATGTTGGCCATTCAGGGCACGTTTCAAGATCAAGCGAAAGAAATAGGCATCACCTTCCTTCGCCTGGTGGGATTCTTGGCGGTTATTTATGTATTAGGTAGATTTTTGATTCCGCGCTTTTTGCGGTTCGTGGCCCATACCCATAGCAAAGAACTTTTTTCTCTCTCTATCCTCAGCATAACCTTGGGCATTGCCGCCATCACCAACCAAGCAGGACTCAGTTTAGCTTTGGGAGCCTTTGTGGCCGGCCTATTGGTAAGCGAAAGCGACTTTGGAAATCAGGCCGCTAGTGAAGTTTTACCTTTAAAAGATTCCTTCAGCGCCATTTTCTTTGTGAGCGTGGGAATGTTACTTAACTTTTCCTATTTTTTGCAAAAGTGGCCCGTATTCACTATTGGCCTTGCTCTTATAATGGTAGCGAAGTTTTTTCTTGTCTTGATGGTTTGTTTTCTATTTCGTTATCCATCGAAAATTTCTGTATTTGTGGCTCTAGCTCTCGCACAAATTGGTGAGTTTGGATTCTTGATCCTTCTAGCTGCAAAAAAGAATGCGCTAATTTCGGATCACTCCTACCAACGTCTTTTGGGAATCTCCATTTTATCCATCGTATTTACTCCCTACGCGTTGAAACTATATCCTAAGGTAAAAAAGCTATTTGCATTCGCAAACAAAATGGATTGGATCGCCAGAGAAGTGAAGCGACCGAAACATCCAGACGCGGAAAGTAACGTCGTTGAAACTGCCGATCACGTTATCGTCTGTGGATATGGTCCTTCGGGTTCTATAGTGGCCAAGAATCTTCAGGGCTTAGGCTATCCAGTGGTAGTAGTGGATCTGAACTATCGGGCCATTCAGCAATTAAAGGCGGCCAAACAGTTTGCCGTCTACGGCGATTCTTCATCAATGATTGTTTTAGAGGCTGCAGGAATCCACCGAGCGAAACTTTTGATTGTAACAATTCCTGATCCTCAGGCCATGCAATCGCTCATCAAAAAAGTGAAACGCATTTTACCAGATTTGCCCGTGATCATGAGGGTAAAATACATGAGCGATCGCGATCGCTTAAAAGCCTTGGGCGCAGACGAAATCGTTTGGGAAGAATCAGAGGCAGGAAAAGAACTTACTAGGCTAGCCACAGACCGATTGGGAATTGAGAGCAATCCGGCCTAAATTTTTCTTCAAGGCCCGCCCAAGCCCTTTGCTCCTTTGCCAGAAGTATTTGAATGAGTGCCAAATGCCTTCGATGTATTTTCTAATTCGGAGATTTGTTTTTTTACCGTTTGAGAGAGGGCTATTAGTTTTTTGGCATAATTCGCAGCTTCAGAAAGCACCCCGTTTGCCTCCTTAATGGCGGTTTGCTTTAGTGCATCTACGTTTTGATTCGGAACTCCCACTGCCCCTAAACTCTTCGCGCTTTCAAAAAATTTTCTTCTCTGTTGGAGGAACTCTTTAATAAAGCCCGTATTTTCTTCCTCTGACTTGAACTCACCCACCAAATTTTCAATGTCTTTGAATAAAACATTCAATTCGCTGATTCGCTTTTCAATTTCTGCTGAGGAATTCGAATTGAGGGCAAGTGTATTCTCTGATGTTGCAGCGGCTAAATCTGTGACTTTTTTCTGATAGTTTTGCACGCTTCGGTTGAGTTCTAGCTCTTTTACTGCCAATAGTGTGTTTTTCTCCTGAAGCGCTTTTACTTGTACTCGACATTTCATTTGCAGCTCTAAAGAATCAAAGGCACTTTGAGAAATGGCCCGTTGAGCTGCAACATTTCTTTTCAATCGCTCATTCAAAGCAGATCGATAACTTTGAACCTTATTTAAGAGAGGCCCTTCGCAAATTTCTTTCGCTGCATAAATTGCTTGTATGACTGGCATGGAAACAGGAGAGACATTAGCCAAAGCTTGCGTTGCACTCATCGCAAATAAAATGACGCTGGAAAGCCGGATAAAACAGTTCATCTTTTCCTCTAGCCTGGCCCTAATTACCGTTCGCAGTTGATGGTAATTTTTCTAAAGAAGTGGCCTTAAGTCAGATCGGAGGAAAAGCTTAGAATCTTGAACTACACACAAAATGCACACAGAATGTTTCTCAATTTGAATTTCTTTGTACACGCTCTCAAGGATGAAAGACCTATCTACACTCTGGATTCGTCTCAATGCGGTCTCTAGACGAAATTCTTCTTTCCGTTCCAAGATATTTGGCAACCAGTTTGGCTGCATCTCTTGGAGCCCGATCGCTTCTATCTACAGCTACCACTTCGTAAGGCTTTCTCAGCATGTAGAGAGGAACGTAGGTTGCCCCGTTGACCCAAGCTTTTTGCCCAGGCGCTTTGGTGAGGCCCAAATACACTATGGCAGTAGATTGTTTTGCCAATGAGCTTTGGTTTGAAGCAAAGTTTCCGATGGAATAAATCACAAAAGTTTCTCTTCCGTCTTTGGTGGTGATTTTTTCCCACGGCTTAATTACGTGAGGGTGATTTCCAAATATCCCTGCGGCTCCAGCATTTAGAAATCGAATCGCCAAAGCTCGCTGGCTCTTTTCCACAGTGTGAGAATATTCCACTTCTCCCCAATGCGGAGTCACAATTACGGCGTCGATATTTGGATTTTTTGAAAGAGACTGAATGTTTTTTTCAATTTCGTCGGCATCACGGAAACAACCTAAAACTTGTTTCTGCGGATCTGCCACTCCATTAGTGCTAAAAGTACAACCAATCCAGGCTATGGACCAACCAGATTTTTTCGTAATCGTCACCCAGGGACGAACTCCGTTTTTTGCCTGTTCTACAGTTCTAGTGCCCGTAAACGGCAAGTTCGCAGACTGCAAATTTTCTATCGTTCGATCTACACCAAGGGGCCCACGGTCCATGGAATGATTGTTGGAAGTAGAAACAATATCAAATCCCGCTTCTTTTAAGTCCCAAGCTAAAATGGGATGGAAGTTGAAGAGTGGAAAACCAGAATACACTTCCCCATCGAATTTCATTCCTGGGTCTTTTACTGCTTTTCCAGATTTATTCACTCCGTTGGCTAATGGACCTTCTAGATTGGCGTAGGCAAAATCGGCAGCTTGAATCAGATCTTGGATTCCTGACCAGATGGAACCAAAGCTATTGCGACTTGCATAAGCTTGGGATTGAAGGGGTTGGTGCATCAACACATCACCTACAGCAGCTAGGGTGATGGAATCTCCTCTGTCACAGGCGCGCTCAAAGGTCATTGCCTGAGCCGAAAAGGAACTGAGGGCGCCCACCGAAAAGAAAACCATTCCAAGAGAGAGAAAACGCATGAATGCTCCACCGAAAATATTTTAGAAAAGTGCCAGTGGGCAGAGGGATATCATTAACATACTATTTTGGTCAACATTAACTTTTGGGTATTGGGCGCTGAAAAAGCCTCAAAAAAGACTCGCCATGATCCGGAAGCGCCCCCCTTTCGAGGCCACCCCCAGCCCCCATCTAACCGCCTGAAATATCTAATGAAATTATCCCTTCAACTTTCTCTGTATCTCCGCCGATACAGTAGTTGCCATGAGTGATCATCCCCTAGATCAAGAACAGCAAAGCCGAATTGAACGCTGGAAGCCCGTTCTAGAGAAGCTGAACGACATTCCAACCCTTCCTATTGTTGCCACCAAGGTAACGGAACTGATTAACGATCCCAATTCTTCCTCTGCGGACATTGCAGAGGTCCTAAAAAAAGACCAAGTGCTCACGGCAAAAGTCTTAAAACTCATCAATTCTCCCTATTACGGAATTCCCGGAGAAGTCACCGATGTGAAAAGGGCTCTCGCCTATCTGGGATTCAACACTCTGGCACAATTAGTGTTGTCTGTTTCTGTGATCTCGCTTTTTTCAGACAAAAAGAATAGCAAGTTTTCCCTGCAAGACTTTTGGAAACACGCTTTGGGAACAGCTGTTGCAAGCGAAGTAATCGCCAAACAGGTGGGCTACCCAAAACCTGAAGAATGTTTTACCTGCGGTCTTCTTCACGATATTGGCAAAATTGTTTTACTCCAGATCGCACCTGACGAGTTTTTCCGGGTGGTTCAATTGGCCGAGAAAGAAAAACTCTCTTTCATCGATGCCGAAAGAAAACTAGAAACCCCAAACCATGGATACCTAGGCGAATACATAGCAGACAAATGGCGACTCCCCATGGTCATTCGCATGAGCATTCGCTATCACCACACCGATGTTAGTCAGATGGAAACCATGTTGGCGTCTATCAAACCGGCCGTACAGATCGTTTCTCTGGCCAATCAATTGGTAGTGAAAGAAAACATTGGCCACTCCGGCGATGCATCTGGTGGACTGGTCAGCGCCAATTTGTTACAGCCACTGAATTTAACTGAGGCGCACCTACCACCCATTCTAGAAAAACTACAAAAAGACATCGACAACGCATCAGCGTTTTTGAGGAGTGCCGCATGAGTGCTGCAAAAAAAATCTCCTCACTTTCATTGGTCAAGAACGCAGAGAAAAGCTCGCCGGCACCAATTGCCACCGCAGAACTATACGAACTACTTTTCCAGGAAGCCGGAGACGGAATCCTTTTGGTAGACCAAGACCAAAATAAAATTGTTTCTGCAAACCGGCGCCTACAAGAGCTAACGGGTTTTCTCGACAGAGATCTAAAAGACCAGTCTGTGGAAAAATTGTTTCCTGAGGGAAAATCCGACCAAGCGAAAAAAATTCGCTCAGCTCTATTCTCAAAAGAAATGCTGAACCATAGCGGATTTTATGAAGACATGGCTCTCTTGAGAAAAGATGGCTATCTGGCCTTTGCCACACTTTCTGTAAAAGCCTTAACGGCAACCCAAACTGGCGGCCAAAATCTTGCTTTCTGTATTCTTCACGACATGGGCGAAAAAAAGGCCATGGAGCGCGATCTTCTCGCAAAACATTGGGAACTGAAAAATGCCTATGAAGAACTAGAGCGCGCTCACATGGAACTAAAATCTGCACAAGAAGCACTCGTGCAAGCGGGCAAACTCGCAGCCCTTGGTGAATTAGCAGCAGGTGTGGCCCATGAATTAAATCAGCCTCTTTCTGGAATTATGGGATTCAGCCAAGAGCTTGGAAAATTACTAAACGAAAAATTCCCAGACGCCACCGCCCTAGATTTTGCCAATGAAATTTCCAAAAACTCCGTAAGAATGAAAAAAATCATTCAGCAACTTCGAGAGTTCACTAGAAAAAGCGTGGAAGACTTCCAAGAAGTAGAAATTCCGCAGGTGATTGAGGAATCGCTAAAACTTCTCGATCAACAGTTTAAAAGCCGCGGTATCAACGTGAACATCCAATCCAATGGAAAAATTCCAAAGATCTATTGTAACCCCTTCCAGCTGGAACAAGTTTTTATCAACCTTTCCACCAATGCTCGAGATGCCATTGAGGCAACGGGTAAGGGCTCTGGTTCAATTGAAATTTCCATTCGCAAAAAGAAAAACGATGCTCGCTTCATTGAGGTGGAATTTCGCGACGATGGAATCGGCATGAATCCAGAAACCAAAAATCGTGCCCTTGATCCCTTTTACACCACAAAAGAAGTTGGAAAGGGAACGGGTCTTGGACTCTCTGTATCTTATGGAATTCTATCGAAGATACACGGTTCCATTATGATCGAAAGCGATCCCGGAAAAGGCGCCTCGTTTCTCTTAACTTTGCCAGTAGATTACCGAACATTACATTCCCAAGACGAAAAGGAAGGAACACACCATGGCTAAGATCCTTGTTGTAGACGACGAAGAAACAATTCGAAAGCTGTTGACCACCGCCATTCAACGCCAAGGCCATGAGGTGGTTTGCGTAGAAGACGGATATCGTGCGCTTGAGGTGTTTAAGGTGTTTCAACCTACCGCCATCGTCAGTGACATCAAGATGCCGAAGATGACAGGCTTTCAAATGTGGGAAGAACTCAAAAAGCAACACAAGAGCGTTCCTCCCATCATTTACATTACCGGTCACGGCGAAAAAAGTGCCGCCATTGAGTCTTTGAGAATGGGCGCCTTTGACTATCTAGAAAAGCCTTTCGATATGGATGATTTTACTCACCGCTTGGAAGCTGCAGTGAAAAAGTCTGAACTTGTAGCCGAAAATTCGAAGCTTACTGCGGATTTAGCTGCCGCAAACGAAAAACTGAAAGGGAAGCTCGAAGCACGCACGGAGTTGGTGCATCGTATTCAACACGACAACCCTGATTATTCTTTAGAGATGTTAGGCAATTCTCCCGCCATATCTCCGCTGAAAAATACAATTTCTCAAGTCACCAAAAGCCCCTTGGGCAGTGAAGTGGGAATCCTCATTACTGGTGCCTCGGGATCAGGGAAAGAGGTTGCCGCCCGACTCGTTCACGAGCTGAGCGCGCGATCGAAGGGTCCTTGGGTACCAGTGAATTGTGGAGCACTGCCAGAAAACTTGGTGGAGAGTGAGCTCTTCGGTCACGAAAAAGGCTCCTTTACCGGAGCAAACGCAAGGAAGCTTGGAGTATTCGAGCTTGCCGATGGAGGAACTCTTTTCTTAGATGAAATCGGTGAACTTCCCCTCAATATGCAAACGAAATTGTTACGCGCCTTACAGGAAAAAACATTCCGTAGAGTGGGAGGCAGTGAGGAAATCAAGGTGGACGTAAGAGTGATCGCGGCCACCAATAAGGATCTCAAAAAGGCGATTGCTGAAAAAACATTCAGAGAGGATCTCTTCTATCGACTCAATACCGTTCAGGTACAGATTCCAGCATTGAAAGAGAGAAAAGAAGACATCGCTTTTTTTGCAAAAAATCTTTTGACCCACGTGAGCAAAGGAATTTCCAAAGCTCCAAAAGAATTTTTGTCTGACTGCTTTCCTATTCTTAATAGTTACGACTGGCCTGGAAACTTAAGAGAACTGAAGTCTGTGGTGCAACGGGCGGCCCTGCTATCGCAAGGACCCGTAGTCACCGCGGAAGCCGTGGCTAACGCCTTGGGCATTGCTCATGCAACACCTATTCGAAAGGCGCCCCTTGCTTTGGCAACGGTGGCCGGAGAAACCACACAAGCCACTACCAATGGAATCAATGGGTCTGGCACAGCAACACCATCGGTTCCTGTAACGGCGCCCACGCAAACTACGGCTTCGGGAATCCCCTACCACACTTGGAAAAAGCAATACATGCAAGGGATGGAAAAGGAGTATCTGCAACAACAGCTTTCCCACTTTCATGGCAACGTATCTGCACTATCTCGATTTATGAAAGTAAGTCGACCCAATTTGTGTAGATTGCTCAAGAAGCACGGCTTACACGCTGAGGAGTATAGAGATCACACAGGAGCAGTGGCAGAAACTGCCACTGCCGCACCGGCTTCAGTGGTGAAAAAAGTCGCCTAATCCAAGGATACTGCGAGAATGCCGATCTAGGTCGGCGGCTACCGCAGCGCGAAGTAAAGTGAAACATAGTAAAGAAGCCTTCTTTGAAAGAATTTCAGAGAAGGCTTTTTTCTTTTCCCTCTCGTTGGGCTCTTGAGGCAAAATAAGTGGGAAACTTTCTTTTGTTGGGGTGTCTCAGCCGATGAAAACAATCTCCACTTTCTTTTTCCTTTTTTTGCTTCCTCTGTCGTCTTTGGCAGTGGAGCTTTTGTCGTGGAAAGAGGAAAACAACGGTTCCATTACTTATGTAATTTTGCATTCCGAAAGTGGCGTCTATTTTGTGGAATCTTTTTTTCAACCAAAGGGCGCGCTTCAAGATCGAAAATTGTCCTTTGCTTATTCCAACAAAAAAATTGCTTATAAAAAATTCAATGATCTCAGCAAAGGTTTTCATCGATCACCTCCGCCTCCGCCTCCGCCACAAGCGCAGCGCAGCTTCATCAATGAAGGGGGAGAAATTTGGCCCACCCGAAATGAGTGGAATATGGAATGGGAAAAGAGATTTGAAAGCTGGGTGAAAACAGAGTTTCACGCCAATTTTTTTCTCGAAAATCAAATTTCCACTGACTGTGCCGATGCGGCCATTGCTCTTCGTTGGATTTTTTCTCGAATGCACTACTTACCCGCTGCTCAATCTCTTGCGGGAAGTGGGTTTGTATTCTCGAACGAGATGATGAGAGATCTCTGGAAAGATCTTCCTAGTCATACGGACTGGAGACAAGACCAAAAATTTCGAGCTGGCTTAGACTACGTTTTAAAAAATACGTACACCCATAGCCTGATGCGTGATCTTTACCCTATTGCCATCGATCGTAACAGCTTTCATCCTGGCACAGTTTTGCTAAACCTCTACGACGAGTACACTGGTCATACTGAAATTATTGCCGATCTAAATATAGACGAACCCTCTCCAGAACCCATTAGAGTTCTGGCCTCTGATGTTCCAAGAGAAATTCGAAAGTTAAACGAATACCCCCTTCAGGATTGGGGAAACTTTCCAACGAGAGGAAAATCTGGCTTTCATCGCTTTCGCTGGCCAGAAAGAAGTCCGTTAGGAATTGGATTAAAGCCTGAAGATCAAATGCCATACTTTTCTTTAGAACAATTTTCTGAGGCATTTTCGAAAGAGCATCCCACATTAACCGAAACAGTAATTCATCGTCTGTATCCAGATTGGAATCCCGATTACGCCTCCTTCTTACGATCCTTAGTGAATCTCGTTGTGCAACGGCTTGAAGCTAGGGTAAAAATTGTGGAGGACGGCCATCAGTTCTGCCGCCGAAATGATTGCTCGGAAGGCACTGAAGGCTGGGAAGCCTGGAGCACGCCCTCACGGGATGCGGCCATCGCTAGAATCGTGCAAAGAATCAACAAAACCTATCAAGATCGCTCCTGCGATCGCAGCTGCAGAGATGTGTTGTTATCGCAGATGGGAAAAACCATTTTTCGGCTGGGCAACAAAAACGTTACCCTCAAGGTAGCCCTCGAAATTTGGGGCAATCGAAAATATTCTTCTGACCCAAGAGTAAGCGTAGAGAAGCGATGGGGATTCTCCTCTTTTTAAAGACTCGAAACCTTGAAGGACTGTGCCCCTGATCTAATTCCTCTGTTCGGATACAGGGTCTCTCGCCAACTCGATTCTAACCCCCACACCCTGTCTCCGAAAGGAGACAGGGGAAAAGCCACCCCCTCAAAATCACAAAACTTTCATCTTTGGCAAGAAGCTCGCAATACCTCTTTGTAACAGGAGCACGTATGAAGACGCAAAGCCTAGAAGTTGCCACTCAGATGATTCAAGAAATGGAATCCGACGTTCAAAAGATGATGGGAATGATTCAAAAGCTTCGAAATAGAGTTGCTTGTGATGACCTTACCGGCCTCTTAAGACGAGATGAGTTCTTCCATCGGTTAGATTCAATGGTGGCCCAATCTCACGGTGGCACCGTATCGGTGATCATGGTGGACATTGATAACTTCAAAAACATTAACGACACCGAAGGACACATTGTTGGCGACCACGTTCTTCACCGCGTAGCCAAAGTTTTGAAAAGATGCGTACGTGCCGGAGCCGAAGTGGGCCGATTTGGTGGTGAAGAATTTATCTTAGCCATCCACGCCGGAACCGAAAGAGCCAAAGTATTGGCCGAAGCTCTTCGACGACAAATTCAGCGAGAAGTGAATGTAACCGTGAGTGTTGGAGTTGCCACCCAAGAAAACGAAACCTCGATCCGCAGCATGGTGGGCAAAGCGGATCATGCTCTATACCAAGCCAAACAGACTGGCAAAAACAAGGTTTGCCTCGCTGCCTAAAACCGGAAGGGCCCAGGGAATGGACCCAAAGAAAGGAGCAATCGATGATGAAAACCGATAAACCGCCATAGTGAACCGTTAAAATTCTCTCTCACACAAGCCAGTGGAACAAGGCCGCCCAAGGATGGGCAGCCCCGCTGACCTTAAGAAACGCCAGATACTCCTCAAGGGAACGTCATGTTAAACCAGCTAAAGCTTTCTCCCATAACCGTCGACCCCTTGCCCCAACCCCAAACCGGCAATTTTGCCCATTGCCAGGTTACCTTCCCTTGAGCTAAAACCGCCCCATGGCAAAAAAGAAAACAGAACAAAGAGGCATTAAAGAAATCCGTGAAGCGCAACTAGAGCGCTTTCCTAACCGTAATAAGAGACGAAGGTATATCGTAGAATTTACTTGTCCTGAGTTTACTTGTGTTTGCCCCAAAACTGGATTCCCAGATTTTGCCACCATCTACATCAAGTATCAGCCCGACGAATGGTGTGTAGAGCTGAAGAGCTTAAAACTCTACATTAATAAATTTCGCGATAAGGGCGTTTACCATGAAGACGTTACCAATATCATCGCTGATGACTTGATTGGTTTGTTGGATCCACATGAAATTGAAATTGTGGCCGATTTCACCCGTAGAGGAAATATCCACACCGTGGTGAGCGTTCAACATTCGAAATCTTCGGAAAAACTATCTTAAGGGGCTCCGTCGGAGCCTTGTCTCTGTTCATTGGAACTAGAAGACTGAAAGCGGGCACCCACTTTTTTTAACTCGTCGATGATTTCACTCACAGTCATCGGTTGCGTATCAGTGGCCGCCCAATACAGTTGCATTTGGGAATTCAACAATCCATAACCCCAGGTGTCTACGGGATGTAAATCAGGCCAGATTCCTAAATTTCTCCCAACCGTACCAGAAGTATCAATCAATAGATCTCGATCAAATCCCGCCGATTGTTTAAAATTTCGAACGATTTCTCGATTGGTCCGAGTAATCATTTTCACTTCAATTCCTAATTTCTCTAAGCGCGGAAGCTCGAGGAAAAATTGGTGAAATACTTTTACAAGTTTCGGGGAAAGTTCATCAGGAGTAAAAACAAGTAGCAGAAGTTTGTCTTTGGATAATTTGGACAATTGAAAAAATTCTCCCTTTTCGGTTAGAAGGGTGAAATCGGTTCGGGCGTACATTCTTGCAATAGAATCTTTTTCTTTCCACTTTCCAAAAAAAAGGCCGCCAATCGCCGCCATGGCAAAACAGATTAAAATCAGCACCCAACGGTAACGATTGCCCAAAAACATAATCAGATTGTACTGGAGTCTCTCGATTCAATCAAAGCACTAAGAGCCTTTGCACGTTCCCGTAATTCTTCATAAGAATAGGTAGCTAAAGCTTCTCTGGCCATGGCTACGTGTTCAACCTCTTCGTCGGCAATTTGCGCAAACAAGGCAGCAGATACAGGGTCATGGGGCTGCATCTGTTTTCCCAGAGCCATCCCTGCTTCCATCCCCCGCTCCTCTGCGCTCGACAAACAAAAGAGAAAGGTCACTGGATCAGAGGCTTCTTTGCAAAGTTTGGTTAATTTATCCGAAACCCAACGCTCTCCGGGATCTACGCCAAGTTCTACCATTCGACTAAGCAGCATTTGAGCGTGACGATCTTCCACGGCGGCGAATTCCGTCCATACTTTTTTCCAAGCCTCAGGAGCCTCAGGGAAGCGACTAGCCCCCCACAAAAAAGCATCTCTAGCCTGTAATTCCGCAAAGGCCACCACTCTCAAACGGTCAGCAATCCCTTCTTTCGTAGAAATAGCTCGAATGAGGTCGGGCTTTGTTAGCCTGGCCTTAAAGGGAGCCCATTGATTTTGTTCTGTTATGTTTTTGGATAGCATTTCTCTAGGGCCGCAATATATAGAACTACTGCAGAAAGGCAAATTTTCATGTCGGATTGGTATTTTTTAGAAGACAAAGCCCATATCTCCAAAGAGAGAAAAAAGGCCCAAGAACTAAAAAAGTCTCAATGGTGGAAAAATATTCTCGGAAAAGGCCTTTGCCACTATTGCGGAAAGAAGTTCGCTCCCAAAGATTTGACCATGGATCATATTGTTCCTGTAGCTAGAGGGGGAACCAGTTCTAAGGGAAACGTAGTGCCCGCTTGTAGGGCCTGCAACCAAACAAAAAAGCTCACCACTCCTGTGGAAGAGGCACTAAAAAAACTAAAAGAAGAAACGTAACAATTGCCGCACCTTTTATGCGGACTTTTTTATGCAATCGTAACCAACATCATCCAATTTTAATGGCGAACCTATGGCCGTTGACTGAGAGAGGCACGAATTTCCTCGGCCTTTTTCAACAATAAGGGTGATTGACTTTCTCTAGCCAACTTTTCAAACACATCGGCTAGCTCCGTTTTTAATTCTGTGGAACAAGGAACCATAGGTCGCACATCTCCAGATACGCCATTCCATTCCACAACAGCCACACAACCTTTCGGTGAAGTTCCCATTTTTGCCAAAAGAAGCGCCAATGGAAACTTTAAGGCTTTTAAATTGTCCTTCAATACGGAAGAGCGTTCTGCTGGCGTGAGAATACCAGCAAGCTCTTCTTCTGTGAAAAGAGCTGGACCCATCAGAGAAGCCAGGGTTTTTTTGTTATACACTGGATTCATTTCTTCCCAGTCTTTCGGTTCCTTTGCGCGGAATCGATTCATTGCCACATCTAGGTACGAAACCACTCGAGCTAGGCGAATCACATCCATCAGATGAAGTTCAGAGGCATTGTTCTTCCACTCCCTACCCAAAACAATTCCTGCAGCAGCACTGGAGTCTTGAACCAAAAGGCCTTTACCATTCACCTTTCGAATGTGAAGAGCGGCAAGATTTTTAAAGTTCATGGAAAGTAAACCCAATGCCAAGGAATGCGCCTCTGCTGGCAGCAAAGCAGAACTTCCAGGAGCTTGAACATCACCAAAGAAGTATCCGTTTTTGTCTACGAAAGGCGATGCTGGACTGGAAGCTTCGAAACTATAAGCTAAGGCTTCCATAAGAGACAGGCTGTCTCCTAGATCACCAGGCGAAGCACTAGCTTTCCCTTGTGGCACTTGAGAAACAATTCCATAGGCTTGGGTCCTTGGATCATAAGAAGTAATGGACTCATTGGAAACCACAATGGCCTTTTGAGATTTCCAATCATAAAAGGCTCCGGGAACCTCCTCAGTTTTAAATTCTGGCTGGGAACTAGAAAGCTCTTCCACATAAGCTGGGCCCTTGGTCCAACGAGGATATTGCAACACTGGCGTATTGTGACCTTTCACACGCAAAAGCTGGGCAAAATGATGGTGTAACAAGACCAAAGAGCAAAGTTTGTCTTTCTCTGCGCTACCCTCTTTCCAACCATTGAGAGCAGAACCTAAATTGAGCCGAATTTCCGAGGGGAAATCGTTCCAACCTTGCTGTGAAGAAAAAAGAGGCACAGTTGAGGTAAGAATCTGTCTAGATTCTTTTGGCGAAATCTTATGTAAGGGTGTTGCCCTATGAGCCAAAGACAAAAATAAAGATTTATCTAAAGAACTTTCGTCGCCGAAGATTCCGGGAAAGGCTTCGGCCAATTTATCATTGGTAGCCGAATGTTGAACCGTGCTCAGAGAACCTAATCCCTTCATAAACTTCAAAAAGAACCACTTCATGTCGCCAATTCTTCCAGCGTCTCTTTCTGCCTTGGCCTTTTTGTAAAACTCTTCGGGGCTACCATTTACAAATTTTTCTCCCAAGATAAATTGAGCGAAGGGAGATTCTGAAATATCAATAGATCCAGTCCAACCGGATCGTTTTCCAGTGATCTTTTTAAAATAGGAATATTTCTGCCCAGTGGAATTTTCCGCCTGAAACGCGGTCAATTCTTCTAAACGAGCACAAGGAGCATATTCCACATCATCTAAGGCACCGTGGAGTGGTTGAATTTCTTGAGCGCTGAGCGAAGTCAGGCTTTCTTCTTGATTATGAATGCGAGCGGGTTCATTTTTTTCCACTGCACAGGAGCAAAAAAGAAGGAAACCGAAAAGTGATAACTTTGTTGATGCCTTTGTTTTCATTCCATCAACTCCTTAAAAATACACCATGAAATCCATGCGAGTGTAGGAAACTCGTGGAGTGTTTTTTCCGTCGAATGCGCGGTTATGCAAAAGAGAAACTTCTAGCGGAACTTTAAAACTTCCTTTTCGAAAAAGAGGAATTGTAGAAAACTCCACGCCAAATTCACCGGCTTGCAAAGCCCAATCGGTATTTTTTTCTAGCCCCGAATAATACAAACTGCCCGGACCCGAAAACGAATCTTTCGTTTTGCTGGAGTATTGATAGGCACTCCAAATTCCAAATTTGTCACCGGCAAACTTATAGTGGGCCGATAGTTCAGATTCGAACTGAGCGCCACGCTGCCTGGTTACAGACTGCACCTGCCCATCCTGTGGCAGCAAACTTGGTAAGGAATCGTTTTCATTCTTTGGCACCGCCCTTTCGCGAGAGTCTTTTAAACTGTATCCAATCTTGGCAGCGCCCCCAAAGGTGAGATTTCTTGTGGGATACACTTCTTGCAACATTTGCACAGCATAGCTCCAAGCTTCTTTGCTGTTCCCTTTGTCAAAAGGGTTCTGAAGATCTGCGGGAGCTCCCGTTGGAGCAGCAAATCCCAGAAGCACAGAGGAATACAATTGATCGGTTCGGAAAAAATTGTATTTTCCTCCGAACTCTACGTCTCCTAATTGCGTTTTCTCAAAATCTCGTGGGGTGGAATACCCCTTGGAAGCAAATAGGGTGTTCTCAAAAGAGGCCGTATCAAGAGCGGCTAGATTTCCGAGTCCAGCTTTTACGTCGGCGGAAAGTTCGCCCACCACACCTGAAATGGCATTGGCTGTTTGATTTGGATCCACCCAAAATCGATTTCGAACCGTCCGTCGAATAATGGGAGCACGGATTCCAAGACTCAGTCGATCGGTCACGCCTTTTTCAAAGGCGAACAAAGAAATTTGCTGTTGAACGGAAAGATCTGAATACAAATTTACGGCGGAATTCCCAAGCTTAGTTCCCAGGCCGCTTTCTAAAGTGTTTAGCGACAACATGAGAGTTTGTAGTTTTTGCCCGGTGGCGGCGTCAGCATTTGCGGCCAAATCATTCACCGTAAGGGATCTGTTTAGGCTGTAGGCTAGGCCTTGAGACTGCCCCCGCTCGTTGAAAGTTTCCGAAACATCAGAAGTAACCACACCAACCAATCGAGCCCTATGAACGCCTTTGGGAAGTACGCGAGGAGTTTCTCTGGCCAAGGCATCGGCACTTACTACTAGAAGAAGTCCCAAAGAAAGAGACAGGTTCCAGCGAAAAGCACTCAAGGTGCCATTGGCAAGGGTCGCGGGTTTGGAACTTGGGAGACGACTCATTTTACTCCTGAACTTGCTCTAGCCTTTCTGAAATTCTCTCGATCGGGGAATCGCTCTGAGAGACCTCTTGATGAGGAACAAAAAGGGCCAAATGATTACGGATCTCGTGAACGCATTCTAATCAATATAACAATCTGCGTCAAATATTAAATCCCTGTAGTATTAGCCATTTATCGTTAAATCCGTTTCCGATGCCACCCGCCCGAATTTCTTGACTTTTTTGGTTTGGTAAACTAGTTTCGGCCCATGAAAATCGCTTTCTCCCTAATCCTAAGCCTACTCCTCCTTCCCCAAGCCTTTGCGAACCGAGTGGTTTTGCTCACCGGTTATTGGCCACCAACGAACGAAATGCTCCGCGAATTTAGCGCTGATCCCAAAGTAAATCCCAGGGGCTGGAAGGGAAAAAATTGGAAAAATTCTGGCTATGATGTGTATGCCTATTTTCCTGAATTCGCTGACTCGAAGGATCGAGTGGGAACTGGCCCTTTCCCCGTAGATTTCGCCTCGACCTTCAATGATTTTATGAAAATTACGGCCGAGAAAAAGCCTGCCATGATTTTGTCTTTTGGAAATGGCGTGGGCCCATGGGAAGTGGAAACGCAATTTCCGGCTCATTACCAAAATATGTTTCAGTCGGAAAAAATTCCTTCTTTTTTGAAACAAGAAATTCTTTATCCCATTCCACAGTCTTTGAAATCTGATCAAACATATTCTGCCCGTTTGCCCCTTGAAGCCATTCTTCAGTCGGTAAACTCCAGCACAAATCCTCATTTAAAAGCTCGTATCGATGCGAATGACGACGCCGGAGACTTTCTTTGCGGATTCATTGGATACCTAGGGGGTTGGTACTTTGATCAAATGAAAGAAGCCCCCCTCGATCGTAGAATGTACGGCAATGGATTTATTCATGTCAGTGGAGACTTAGACAAAGCTAAAGAGAGTTTAGATAAAACTCTCGACGCCGTTCTTCCAACGCTACCCAAATAGATTGCGCCAGTCCGGCAGAAGAAATATCTACGATACAAAATAAAAATGGCTCAGTACTTTTTGAAAAGAACTGAGCCATCGTTTTTTCTTCCATCGTCGAGCTTCTAGTTAGCCTAGATCTCGTCAAAAGCGACAATCGCCTATTTTTTTACTTCTTCGCCTTAAGTACGTTTAGAGCAGAGCCTGCTTTAAACCAAGCGATTTGCTCTTCGTTCATCGTATGCTTCAGCGTGATTTTTGAGCTCTTTCCAGAAGCGTGGGTAAGCATACATTCCACATCTTTGCCGGGAGCGAGGCTCTTGAGGCCTAAGATGGAAATCTTATCGCCCTCTTGTACCAAATCGTAATCCGATGGATTCGAGAAGGTGAAAGGCAACAAACCTTGCTTCTTTAGGTTGGTTTCATGGATACGAGCAAAGCTCTTCACAATCACTGCAATACCATTGAGGAATCTGGGGCTCATGGCGGCGTGCTCTCGGGAAGATCCTTCTCCGTAGTTCTCGTCACCCACTACTACCCATTGCAATCCCTTCGCTTTGTAATCACGAGCAACCTTTGGCACTTCGGCCTCGGCTCCAGTAATGGCGTTTTTCACTTTTCCAATAGCCCCGTTAAAAGCATTGGTAGCACCCACGAACATATTGTTCGAGATATTGTCCAAATGACCGCGGTATTTCAACCAAGGACCTGCAGGAGAAATATGATCCGTCGTGCACTTGCCTTTTGCCTTCAAAAGAAGCGGAAGATCTTTTAAGTCCTCACCGTTCCAAGGGCTAAATGGAGCCAAAGCCTGTAGACGATCGCTAGTGGCAGAAATCTTCACTTCCACTTTGGATCCATCTTTTGCAGGAGCCAAAAATCCATCGGCCTTCGGAATGAATCCTTTCGCAGGAATGTCATCGGCTTTTTTCGGTTCCTTTAGCTTAAATTTTCCGCCCTTTCCATCGTCGATCTCGTCGTGGAGAGGATCAAAATCTAAGCGACCAGCCAAGCCCATAGCCACTACGATTTCCGGAGAAGAAATAAATGATTCCGTCTCAGGATTGGAATCGTTTCTACCTCGGAAGTTTCTATTGAAGCTGGTGATGATGGAGTTTTTTGTTCCTTCTTTTAAGTTGTCTCGCTTCCACTGACCAATGCAAGGACCACAAGAGTTCGTAAGAATCACTCCACCGGCCTGCTCTAAGGTATTCAACAAACCATCTCTTTTTACGGTTTCGAACACTTGTTCAGATCCTGGAGAAATGAACAATTCACTTCTGGTTTTCAATCCGTGATCCAAAGCCTGCTTGGCCACATCTGCAGCTCGAGAGATATCTTCGTAAGAAGAGTTTGTGCAGCTACCGATCAAAGCAGCCGTCAATTGGTTGGAATAACCTTTCTCTTTTACTTCAGCCTTCAGCTTCGAAATGGGGCGAGCCAAATCTGGAGTGTGAGGACCCACCACATGGGGCTCAAGCGTAGACAAATCAATTTCAATCACTTCGTCATAATACTTCGAGGGATCCTTCAATACTTCCGCATCTGGAGTCACTAGGTGCAGATACTTTTTTGCCAATTCAGCTAAGTCTGCTCTACGAGTGGCTCCAAGGTATCTCGCCATGCTTTCATCAAAGGCAAAAAGCGAAGTGGTGGCACCAAGTTCTGCGCCCATATTGGTGATGGTTCCCTTTCCGGTGCAGCTAATGCTGGCGGCGCCTTCACCAAAGTATTCTACAATCTTATTGGTTCCGCCTTTCACGGTCATAATGCCAAGCAATTTCAAAATCACATCTTTGGGGCTGGTCCAGCCATTCATTTTTCCCGTGAGTTTTACGCCCACCAATTTAGGATATTTCACTTCCCATGGGAAACCGGCCATCACATCCACTGCATCAGAGCCACCCACTCCAACGGCCACCATTCCCAATCCCCCAGCGTTCGGAGTGTGAGAATCGGTTCCAATCATCATTCCACCGGGGAAGGCATAATTTTCCAACACCACTTGGTGAATGATTCCTGAGCCAGGCTTCCAAAAGCCGATTCCGTATTTCTGCGAAACACTCTCGAGAAATTCGTAAACCTCTTTGTTGGAGCTCAAAGCCACAGCCAAATCTTTTTCTGCACCAAAACGGCCTAGCAAAAGGTGATCACAATGCACCGAGCTTGGGACCGCCGTTTGAGCCACACCAGCGCTCATAAATTGCAAAAGCGCCATCTGCGCGGTGGCATCTTGCATGGCCACTCGGTCGGGGTTTAAGAGTAAAAAGCTTTTGCCTGGTTGTAGATCTTGCTTCTCAGGATCTGCCAAATGACCCAAAACAATTTTTTCCATCAACGTTAATGGACGGTTCAGCCGTTTCCGAACAACGGCGAGATTTTTCTCCATCTTTTTATAGGCTGCTTCTACAAACTCTTTGGTGCTGTCGATATTCATAAAATCCCCTTTTCTGAAACCCTGAAACTTCGCTGGCGGTTGTGTGTGACTTTAGAGGGAAGAATATCATGAAAAACGGCTTACCACGTGCAGCAAATTCAGCTGTTTTCACAGAGTTTTCTGAAGAATTTCCCCCACACAAACCCACACACAAATAAAAACGCCCTGCTTTTCACCAGAGCCTCTTCGTTTGTCTCGATCCTATGGAACCGAATTAGTTTCCAGCAGGAGGAGCGGGGGGAGCAGGGTTCGCTTTCGCCTTTTCCCAAGCTTCGAACTCGCTTTGGCTTACGCCGGTGAGTTTCAAGGCTTCGATGGTGAAGGCTCGAACGTAGTTTCTGTAACCGTTCATGAAGTCGTCTTCCGTCACGGTGTATTCAATGTCTGGCTTAATTCCACGGTTTTCCATGTATTCGCCGTTAGGACGTACCATCAAACTTTCCGTCAAGGTCAACTTGAAGAAAGAGTTTGCAAGCGGGCCGTATTCACGAACGTTACCACCGGCACCAGCAGTCTGAGCACCGAAAAGAACAGCTCTTCCGTTGTCTTTCATCAAGGCAGGGAACGCGTCACCACCAGAGAAGTCAAACTCGTTGATCAACAACAATACTGGCTTCTTATAGTTTACCGCTCCGGAAGGCTGAATCATTCCGAACGTACCGGTTAGATTCAACGAAACAGGGTTGGTGAGGTAACGCTTGTTTTGAATAGAATCGCGAATTTCGCTTTCCAAGTATTCAAATCGAGCTCTCAAAGCATTTGCAGCCATATCGTTCGGATTCGCTTTCAACATCTCAGCAATTCGAGAGTTGATGTCTTGGAAGGTTTTCAACCAAGCCAAGCTAGGACGAATTTCGAAATCCATGTCTTTGAAACTCTTATCAGCAAACAAGCTGATGATGTCGGATACGAGAGATACAGATCCACCGGGGTTGTTGGTCTGGTCTAAAACCAAAACGTCGGTTTCATTCTGCATGGTTCTCAAGGCACGAGCTACCACTTCTAACAATCCATCAGATCCGTAAGAAGGAAGTCTCAAGATACCGATCTTCTTGCCGGCAGCTTCGTAAATGGCAGCCGTTACAGGTAGACCAGGCAATTCTTTTGCACCTTCAGGAAGTTTGAACATGGACTTGTTGGCACCAACATCGCCCAAGCCAATTTTCTGCATATTTTCTACCAATACGTTTGGAAGAGCCATGTTGAAAATGGACAATTTGTTCAACTCTTGACGGAAGCTTTCGCCGTCTTCAGCAGTGGGAATCGCGTTTACGATTGCCGAATCCATCATTCCAGCGAGGTCATCCAATTCTACGATTGGAGTTCCGGCCACAATCCAGGTTGCAGTAACGGTGATGGGTTGAGCAGCACCTTTTGGCAATACGGTGATTGTGGTCACGCCTTTTGGAACCGCCATACCTAAGGCTTCGAAACGGTTCGTGATTCTAGCGGCGGCGATTCTGTTTGAGCTCAAATCGTTACCGGTGTGGCTAACTTTTTTGATCTCAGCCATGATTTGTTCCACAGGAACTCCGCCGATGGAGATCAATTGGTCACCTTTTTTGAAAGGAAACAACATTTCAGGAAGACGAAGACGATTCACTTCTTCGATCAACACTTTTCCTTCGATATAATCACTGATGAATCCTAATCCGGCTCTGTAAGTAGAGGGGATGATGGGAGCCACGTGACCGTCTTTGAACTCAGTTACAAACTGAGCCAAAACTCGGTAAAATTCGGCATCGGATTTCACGGCGCGAATCTTCTCATGGTATTCGGCGATCACTCTCTTGAAATCCAAGTTAATAGTGGTTTGCTTCCAGCGGAGGGGACCATAATGGCGCTCTACGATGCTGATCAGCTGGTTAAAGTCGTTGAGACGCTGCTCTGCCGTCAAAGATGCTAACGCCGTTGTAGAACTTACTGCCACCAAGAGCATTCCTAAGGTCGCTCCGGTGAGTAACTTTCTGAAGTTCATGTCCTAATCCTCCCAGGGGGTTTTTCGTGTTGCCAGGCTTTATGCCCGAACGCGTTATAGCCCCTTCTAACTCATGAAGTCAAAACTTTTTCGCTTTTGGGATATATTTTTTACCATTAAATTTCGTCCATAAAATCAATTACTTAAAGATCGATCGTCAGAAAAGCCTATGAAAGCGCGCTACACCACCATTACTTTTTTACATGGTGCGTCCATTTTGTTAGTGAAAATCCTCCCTCAAAAACCCAAGGCAAGAAATCTCGCCGACGGGGGTCGTCGAAACTCCTAAATAGCCATTATTTAAGTTGGCAGTATTTCATCGAGAAAAGTCAGCTTTTAGTAGATGCGATTTCGCCAGCTGGGGCTAGTATCGGGAGCATGAAAGACTTATTTCCAGAAATTGAGCCATTTAAAACAGAGATGTTAAAAGCCTCGCCCCTTCACGAAATCTATTTAGAACAAAGTGGAAATCCCGACGGTCAACCGATTTTATTTCTGCACGGCGGACCGGGCGGGGCAACTTCTCCCAATCAACGAAGATTTTTTGATCCGTCTCACTATCGAATCATTCTATTTGATCAAAGGGGCTGCGGAAAAAGTAAACCCGCCGCCGAATTGGAAGAAAATTCCACTTGGGAATTAGTTCACGACATCGAGCTCATTCGCAAACATTTGGGTATTCGTTCGTGGATTGTCTTCGGTGGAAGCTGGGGTAGCACTCTGGCCTTGGCTTACGCCACAAAATATCCCACCAAAGTGAAGGGATTGATTCTTCGTGGAATCTTTTTGTGCAGAAAAGAAGAAATTCGCTGGTTCTATCAAGAAGGCGCTTCCAATATTTTTCCAGACATTTGGGAAGAATACCTCAAACCCATTCCCCAAGAAGAACGGGGCGACTTGGTGGCCGCCTATCACAAAAGACTCACTGGTCCAGACGAGAAAACGCGACTAGAGGCCGCCAAGGCCTGGAGCAAGTGGGAAGCGGCAACCTCTCGATTGCTCATTCAGCAAGAATCCATTGATTCCTTTGAAGACGCAAAACACGCCCTCGAGTTTGCACGCATAGAAAATCACTATTTTACCAATAATGCTTTTTTCGAAACCGATAACTATTTATTGGAAAATGTAGAGACCATTCGAAATATTCCGGGCGTTATTGTCCATGGACGCTACGACGTGGTTTGCCCTCTAAAAAATGCCTGGGACTTACATCGAGCTTGGCCAGAATCTCAATTGCACATTGTTCCAGACGCAGGTCATGCGGCCATGGAGCAGGGAATACTAGAAAAGCTAGTGGAAGCCACAGAGGCTTTTAAGGCGATTCCGGTGGAGAACTAGTTTTTTTCTGATCTCGAAATAGATTCAACATTGCTTGAAAGGAAGAGAACAAATGTTCTCGAATTTTTGGTCCCTTGGGATCTAAATCTCCCAATGCGATGGCCACTGACTCTAAAGTTGACACCGCTTCGCGCCTAGGCTCTTTTCTTAGTCGACCATAGAGAGAAGGAGCCTTAGGTTGAATGACAATTCTTTTCAGCTTTAACAACCAAGGGTTTCTCCACCAAAGAGCCTTCGCCTGGCTCCAAGTGCCATCGAGCACAACAATTCCCTTCAATGGAAATCGTTCCGAAATGGGTTCACCCTTTTTAGAAGCAAAGTTTACTTCACGGGGAAAAACATTTCCTTTGGCACCCAAATACAAAACAGCCCATTCTCCAGGAACGGCCGACTCACCGGCCACCGCTTTAAAGGATCTCCACGAAAGCCCCACCTTAAGTTCCGCATTTTCCAATGCTCTCACTAATAAGGTTGCTGTTCCCAACACTTTGTCAGGCTCTTGTGGGTGTTGCAAAACGATCACTCGAATCCGATTCTCTTGCGGCTGAACGGGCGTGGTGAGACCAAGAGAAGCTCGTTCTCCTTGTTTTGAGGCGGCAATTCTCGAAGGATCTGCCAACTCATGGGTCCCTTTTGGTTTCGATGAATTAGAGTCATTCATAAAGCGCTCCAATCGATTGGATCTTTTTTCCAAGATCGGAGGATCTCGTTTGTTTTAGAAAACGGCTTAGAGCCCCAAAAACCATTGTATGCAGATAACGGTGAAGGGTGAACACTTTTCAAAATCGCATGAGGAGGACAGGAAATCATGGGTATCTTCGAATGAGCAAAACTTCCCCACAAAATAAACACAATGGGATCACTCCTCTGTCCTAGTTTTCGAATGACAGCATCTGTGAACTTTTCCCAACCCTTATCTCGATGAGAAGCAGCCCTTCCTTCTTCCACTGTTAAAACGGAATTCAGCAGTAACACTCCCTGTTTTGCCCACCCAGAAAGGTTTCCGGACTTTGGAATAGCAATCTGAAGATCCGATTGAAGCTCCTTAAAAATATTCATCAAGGAAGGAGGAAATCGCACTCCATCTTGTACAGAGAACGAAAGTCCATGGGCTTGATTTTCGCCATGATAGGGATCTTGACCCAAAATCACCACTTTTACAGACTCAAAGGGCGTAAGATCAAAGGCTCGAAAAATAGAGGCACTGGGTGGAAAAATCTTTTTTCCTTCTCTGCCCTGCTCCACCAAAAAACTGCGAAGCTCTTGCATATACGGAGCAGAAAATTCATCGATCAATGCATTTTTCCAGCCCGGCTCAAGCTTGATTCTTTCAGTGTCCATGCTTGAGCTATATTGGAAGCGGAAGATATTGTAAAGTATGAGAATGAAAACAATTCGCAGTGTTTCACCTTGGACAGAAGAAGTTCTATGGGAATACAAACCCAACAGCCCCCAAGAAGTGAATGATAAGCTAGAAAAAATTCGAAACGCCCAACTTGTTTGGAAGAAAACCTCATTCCAAGAGCGCTCAAAAGTGCTGCGCAATTTAGCTGCTGCACTTCGCGACCAACGAGACACTTATGCACAATTGATCAATTTGGAAATGGGGAAATCTCAGGTCGAATCGTTGGCAGAAATTGAAAAGTGCGCCAGCTGTGCCGATTATTACGCAGAAAATGGGGAACGATTTTTACGAAAAATTTCTGTGCCCACGGAAGCGAATGATAGCTTCATCTCGTTCGAACCGTTGGGAACAGTTCTAGCGATAATGCCTTGGAACTTTCCCTTCTGGCAGGCCTTTCGAGCGGCGATTCCTGCCATTTATGCCGGAAACGGAATGGCATTAAAGCACGCGAGTAATGTGAGTGGCTGCGCACTCGCTATGGAAAAAATATGGCAAGGAGCTTTAGAGCAGAAAGATCTTTTTCAAACGTTTCTTTTGCCTGCCCAAGAAGCCCAGAAAATGATTGGTCACCCCTTTATTTCAGCTGTGACATTTACAGGCTCCACGCCCGCTGGAAAAGCCATCGCACAAGAAGCAGGTGCTCACATTAAAAAATGTGTATTGGAACTGGGCGGATCGGATCCCTTTCTCATCTTTGACGATGCAGACCTCGAGCTTGCTGCTAAATTGGCTACGAAATCGCGGCTCTTAAATAACGGCCAAAGCTGCATTTCGGCAAAAAGATTTATTGTTCATAAAAATGTTTATTCACCATTCTTACGTCTATTAGAAACGGAATTTCAAAAGGCCTCCCCTGCCCCCCTTGCCCGATCTGATCTACGAGAGGATCTTCACGCTCAAGTGAGCAATGCCATTGCAGAAGGCGCCACACTGATTTGTGGTGGAACCGTTCCTGACAGGAAAGGCTATTTTTATCCACCCACCATTTTGTCTGGGGTCCAAAAAAAAATGCAGATCTTTTCGCAAGAAACCTTTGGTCCCGTGGCCTCAGTGATTGAAGCCAAAGACGAAGTTCATGCCATTCAATTGGCCAACGCAACTTCATTTGGTTTGGGTGCTGCCCTGTTCACAAAAAATCGCCAACGAGGCTTAGAGATTCTTCAATTTGAGTTAGAGGCTGGATCGTGTTTTTTAAATGATTTTGTACGCTCTGATTCTAGGCTACCTTTTGGCGGCGTGAAAGAATCTGGATACGGACGCGAACTTTCTGAATTTGGAATTCGAGAGTTCGTGAACATCAAAACAATTTACGTCAATTGAACGTTTCGCAAGTTTAAAAAATAAACAGCGCAGAGAGAAAAAGAACTAACGAGAAAATACTTTCGGGGGCCTAGCCTTAAGACCCACATCTTCCTCTAGCAGTGAAAAAATCAAATGGTCGTGCCAATTTTTATTTAGATACACCGCTTTTCGGCGAATGCCCTCTAATTGAAAGCCAAGGCTCTTCGCCAAGGCGATAGAGGCTTTATTATGAGGAAGAATCTCCGCTTCGATGCGATGTAATTGAAGCTTTTGAAAAGCGAATAGGGCTGTGGCTTTTACGATTTCCTTTCCATAGCCGTGCTTCCAGTAATTGTTAAATACGGTGTAAGAAACTCTTGCACTTTGAACGTTAAAACGCTGCACAAGAGCCAACAAAACAAAGCCCATCAATCGACCCGTTCGTTTTTCGAAAACACCAAAATGAAAAATAACTCCACGCTTTTCCCATTTTTGATTTTTCTTTAAAAACTTTTCGTATTCTTTTAGCGATAGATCTTTTTCAGATTTTTTCTCAAGATCAAATTCATTTTGCTGAGCAAACGACGACAAATAGGCGGCCTTCCAGGCCCTATAATCTTTTTTAAGATAGGGCCTGATCACAAATCGTTTGCTAGAAAACTGCAGCTTTGCCATTTACTTCCCTAAACGTTCCTTCAAGAAATCTTGCATCATTGCCCAAGAACGCTTTTCTGAGGGCTCATGGTAAGCGGCACCTTTGGAAGGGTCGTTTCCAGCATCTTGGTGAGTAAACGAATGCACAGCATTGGCAAACTTCACCAACTGCCAGTCCACTTTTCCTGCGCGCATTTCGTCTTCAAACGCCTTCACTTCTTTTTCTGGAACATATGGATCCTCAGCTCCGTGCAAAACTAAAACAGAGCCTTTGATATTTTTTGCATCTTCTGGCGTAGGCGAATCTAATCCACCATGAAAGCTTATTACACCTTTGGCGTCTTCTCCGGCGCGAGCCAGTTCCAAAGCACCGGTTCCGCCAAAACAATACCCCATGGCTGCCATGTTAGAAGCGTCGACCATTTTCTGTTTTTTTAATTCATTCCATCCGGCAATCAATCGCTCTCGGAATAGAGGTCGGTTTGCCTTGTAACTACCTGAAACCTTACCAGACTCAGGAGGCTGTGGACGTACGCCCTTTCCGTAAATATCTGCAGCGAAGGCCACATATCCTAAAGCGGCCACTTGTTCTGCACGTTTTTTCACATAGGGGCCCACTCCGGTCCAATCGTGTACAATCAACACTCCAGGAGCTTTCTTCGCACGAGAATCATAGGCCAAATATCCTTCGAGAACCGTGTCTCCAGATTTGTACTCAATCGTTTTTGTGATTATCTTTGCCTCAACGCCGGAAACGCATAAAAGTGCAGCAATCAAACTCCACCACATAGAACCTCCAAAATGAAAAAGGGAGCCGCAAAACGGCCCCCTCAGTATATCGAAAATTGGTTTTTTATCTTCTGCTAATTGGCTTTTTTGAAGTGGGCGGCAAATTATCCTGCTGCGCAATGCATTGATACGAAATTTGCCACTCTTTCATCTGAACGGTTTCGGATTTGGAATTGGTGTTTTCACCGGGTCGATCTCCAGAGGCAAAAGCAATTCCGCCGATGGAAAAAACATTTTCAGGCTCATTGGCTTGGTATTTGTTCACCGAAGAAGAGGTTTTTGCCCCCACTACAACCTCTCCCTCCTCTTGGACCTTCACCAACTGGTCTGCACAATTAGCAGACATCAAATATTCAGCACGGGATCGATCTTCTGGACGATGGGTTTCTTTTAAAGCGATCACTCCACCCTCTCTTGGTTTTTTCTTCACCTCCCTTGCATAGGGCTCATATGGGATGGAGGCGCAGGAAGAAATTAGGGCACAGATAGCAAATACTTTTACGAATCTCATGGAATCACTCCTAAAAAATGTTGAACGTAGCTTTACGTTGCCATTCTCTTGAGGCGCACAAAACTCGAGATGAAAGTTTTCTGCCTTAAATATCAGTTTGGTGGCACAGCTTGTGCGCTGGACCCACTATTCCGCGCAAAGGCGAAAAATAGAATTCCAGACACGATGGTTCCGAGCAGAACACCGGTGAACATGACTTTCCGATAGGTAGAGATAGCCCATTCCACTGCAGACTTACACGATATTCCCAAATCTGCAGGAGGAGAAAAGTACCAAACGATAATGTAAGGGGAAAGCCAAGCGAACAGAATCGCCCCTATTAGTCCGCCAGCGGCGATGGTCCATAGTAACTTTTTCATTTTATTCATCGATAACTCTCCTGGAGAAAACCTAGAATTACTGAGCTAAGAAGATTTTGCAAAGAGTTTCTATTTTCTGCTTTTCCAAGAGCCCAAGATTTTTTGGAAATCAAACTGCATTAAGATAGCTCGGTGATCCGATGCCTGTTTCTCTCGATCTTGAAATGATTTCGGCAAAGGAAGCGGGTTACCGTTGGCATCTAAATCGTTTACTATCTGCATCTGTTGAACGATTCCAGACTCTTGTGCTTTTTTTGAAGCCAATATGCCATCTAGCTGATTGTGTTTGGCGGGGCCGCTTTCTGGAAAAAATGATTGCGTCACGCGCTTCTCTAATGGGATTGGGTTTGAAACAAGATCAAAACTGTCTTTGTATCCAATGTCCCACAACGGTTTGAATTCCGATGCCGAACGAATGTCAGCATTCATGTCTCCCACCACAAAAGAGGGTACATTTGGGTGTTTTTTCTCTTCTGCCGAAAGAATCCTGGCTTGTTCTTGAATTTGAGCCAATCGTTTTTTTACAGAACCCGGATCGCCCGGAGAGTCTCGTTGAGATTTGTTGTGAGTGTTCACGATTTTAAAAAGAGGTTCGTCTCCATCCTTTGCTCCGGCCAAATGGAATTCCGAAACTACAAAGTCCCTGGAAAAAAGTTTTTGTCCATCTTTCGCCACTTCACGATGACTTTGCGAAATCACGTCAAAAGGAAGATCTTTCTTCACCAAGATTGCAACATCAATTCCTCGGGTATCATTTCCTTCAATGAGAATGACCCTATACTTTCCACCCAAGTAGGTATTCACAAAATCCTCAGCCGCTTGAAAATTCTCTACCTCTTGCCAAGTCATAATATCGGGGTTGGCTCTCTCGATATTATCTTTCAGTCGGAGAAATCTGGCCTCGGGTTTCGTCAAGGGAGGCTTCAGTTGAGTCCAATTTCCTTGTTCGTCGTAGCCAAATTTTCCTTGGTAGTTAAAAAGATTTTCCACGTTGTATTGCATAGAAGTCAGTGAGGTAATTTCTTCTAGCTTGCGAAGATTTTCTGTTGGAGCTTTAGAAAAGAACCTGGGACCTTCCGGAGTCTGTTTTGCAAATTGCGCAAAAAGAGTAGGACAATCGGCGTTGCTATAACCCGACTTTAACGGACCATTCGCATAAGTTCCGCTGGTGGGAAGGGCAACGAAGGTTACGAGAAAAAGAAAAAGCGAAAACCAAGTTTTCGCCTGCGATCGACTCCTGGACATAGTGATTTATCGGCAGGATCCATCTCCCACTGAAAAACAAATCTCACACGGTAGCGTTTTTTCAATCGCTGTAACGTATTGATTATTTTGAGATGAACCACTTTTGCTAGAACACCAGCCTGTATCGAACCGTTGTTGCGAGACCGATTACTTAGGCCATTTCACTTGCAGGTCTGGCAATCCATCTATATTCGTTCTGGCATAAATAAAGGTGTTTCGCGGCAAGCCTGAAATAGCGTCTACCGCATCGCTGGTAAAGCTTCCTTCTTTTGGAAAAGCGAGCCGTTCTATTACAGAAATACTTTTTTTATTTCTAGTGTCACAACGAATTTCCACCCGCTTTGCGCCGAGTACAGAGAAAGCGAATCGAGTAATGGCATTGGTGCTCTCTTGAATCAATCCCCTGCCCGAAAATTTGGTCCGACACCAGTATCCAATTTCAAAGGCGGGCACATCCCATTTAATTCGATGTAAACCGCTTCCTCCCACAAAATCGCCACTAGCCTTATCAAAGATCAACATGGAAAGATCTTCTCGAAGAATCCATTTCGCGTAAGATCTTCTGGCATGAATTTCAGAATCTTCCACCGAGGGCGCCGCTTGTGCCCAGGGCATCCAAGGAGTTAGTGCTTCCATCGATTCCAAGATAGCAGTATTTACGATTACACCATCTCCAGGCATAGGGTTTCTTACGATGAGACGAGGAGTTTCGATGGGCATTGGAATTTCTCTTAAAATTGGATCGATATTCAAACTCATGGGCACCTCAGTGAAGATTTTTTGGCAGAAATAGCGGCTTCCACCACTTGATTCCCCTGAGAATCAAAATTTTGGAAGTGGCCACACGTTAGGTACGGAGAGTCTAACATCGCATAGAGCAAAAAGGTCTCCGGATGTTTTATTTTCGAGAGCAATTGAAATTGGGCACTGGTAAAATCATTTCGCTTCACCAGGTTGGCTAAAACGAAGGTTTGATAGAGATGAAATTCTGTCTCCGAGGGAAATCGTTGGGCATCTACAACCAGCAACCTATCCAACAGGCTTGGCTTCAATTTTGTATTTTCTGCAGCCCCAAAGTGAACGGCATAATGAGGATCCAGGGAAACTATTTTTTCAAGAATAGTCAGATCAACGTCTTGATTCTGTCCCAAAAGGCCAATGTCATCTTTTGACCCCGATTCCAAAACTTCATTTTGAATTTCTATTGGCAAGTTCGGAAGCGAAAGAATTTTAGTGCGAATTTCCTTTGAAAAAAAGGAATACTTCCCTCGAAAAATTTCGGGTAATTCATTGGTAGACACCGAACCTTCTTGCAGTCGCTTTAAAAGTAATTTCTCTTGTTGACGAAGGGTCAGGCCAAAAGAGAATAGAATAATGCCGAGCAAGGACAAAAATATTCTCCAAGAAAAGAGGCGTATCTTTCGTCTGAGTAAAAGCTGAAAGGAATCTAACACAAAGCCAAGAAAGTAACCGACCAGCGCGCCTATCAACACAAAGACAGGGAGAAGAATTAGCCCAACGGCTGCCGTAGAACTGGTGGACTGAAAGATCCCAACCACCAAATATACACCACCCAAGAGGGCTCCTAAAATACTGAAGAAAATGGGGGTTTTGTTTTTCATCTTCGCTCCTGACTAACCAAAGTCTGACTAGATTTTGCACAGCTCAAATTGTTAAGAAAAAATTCTTTCCTCCATTGTGAAATTGTTAAGATTGAAAATCCACTGAATTACAGAATTATTTTCCTTTCCTCTTTTTTCTTTCCCGTTGAGGCCGCCCCTCTCCCTGGCGAGACAGTTCCATGCCCTAGAATTTCAAAGATAAAATAGAAATCACTGCAAGAAATTCATCGTGGCGATCGTCAGGCTGTTACCTGGGGGAAATATGAAAAACGCGGGAAAAACTTTTTTCAGCACTTGGAAATTCACAAAGAAAATATTCCTAAGTTTAGTAACTATTTCTTATGCTGCCAACCTGATGAATCCTGCTTTCGGGGCGGAAGAATCCTTCAAAACAGGTTTGAAAGACTTCACAGAGTCTGAACGACAAAATTTACAAAAGCGAAAGGTGACTCGAGTTCATCCCAACCGAATTTTCTTGGAAAGAAAAAATAAAGAGCTACGCGAAAAAGGCAAACCTGAGCTGGACCATAAGAAGGCAAAACCCATCGAAGAAGCTATTGAGACGGACGAACTAAATTCCGCCACTATCGAAAGCACAAATTCACTTTCCACCACCGCGGCCCCAGCCTTCGTAGACAATAGCAAGCTTCCCTCCTTCCCCCCCATTATTTCCCAAGGCTCAGAGGGAAGCTGCGTGGGATTTGCCACCACTTACTTTCAAATGAGTCATGAATATTGTTTGGCTCGGGGTTGCTCCAACGCCGCAGGAAGCGCAACAATCTTTTCGCCCCGATGGACCTACAATTTAATTAACTATGGAACCGATGGCGGCTCCTATTTTAGTGACGCATACAATGTGATTACCACTCAAGGGGCTGCTCCACTAAGTTCTATGCCCTATCAGGCTGGACAATTCCTACCCTGGAGTATTGATGGAAATGTTTGGCGATCGGCCATTTCAAATAGAATGAATCCTGTCTCATATATCAGCGCCGTAGACACACAAACCGGTCTAGACCAAATGAAAGCTACTTTGGCCAACGGTCACGTGATTGTTTTTGGTACGTATATCAACTCGTGGGTCTATACTACGGTGAAAGCAGATCCCTCCTTGAGCAATAACCCCTTTGCCGGACAACATGCCGTTTCTTATCAGAATGGCAGTAATGGTGGGCACGCCATGACGATTGTTGGATACGACGATTCTGTTTGGATTGATGTGAATGCCAACAACCTTGTAGATGCTGGAGAAAAAGGGGCCTTGAAGATCGCTAACTCTTGGGGAGCCAGCTGGAGAAACAACGGTTATATTTGGATGGCTTATGATGCCTTGAAAACGGTTTCCGCAGTGAGCGGTGCCCCCGTTTCTTCCACCAGAATTAGTGCCTTTCAGGGACGTTCCGCTTATTTGATGACAGCGAAAGCCCAATACACTCCTAAGCTTTTGGCGAAAGTTCGACTCAACACTTTGAATCGCCAACACCTTTCTTTAAGCCTCGGCGTTTCGAACACCACCTATTCTACTCCCACCACGAGCCGAAACGTTTTGGCTCTTAGAAACCAAGGTGGACTTTACGCCTTTAATGGATCTGCCACTACCGCAGTAGACGGAACATTTTATTTCGATGCTTCTGATCTTCTGCCCGCCACCAATGAATCCATGCACTATTACTTAACTGTTCGCGATTCCACCTCCGGAAATCCTGTAACGCTTCTAGAATATCGTTTGGAAGACCCTTCCAATGCAGTGATCACAGAGAACACGACTTCAGGCTTATTACCTATTAGTTCCGATGCAAATTCTGCCACCCGTTATATTGCCTATGCCCCCGGAAACACAAACCAGGCTCCTGTGGCTAGAATTTCAGGCACCAGCACCGGAACAAACCCCATCACAGTTAACTTTGATGGATCCTCTTCCACAGATGCTGATGGTTCCATTGTGAGTTATGCCTGGAATATGGGCGATGGATCCGCTGTAAAATATGGAGCCATTGTTCAACATTCCTATTCCAAGGTGGGGACCTTCCAAGCCACCTTGACGGTAACTGACGATAAAGGAGCCACGGGGATTACGAACTACACTGTCACTGTGGCAGACACTATAGCCCCCACCGCACCTTCGAACTTACGTGCCTCTGTGGTCTACAAAAAGTCTGGCCGCCTCTATCGAACCAACGTAACTTTAAATTGGACCGCAGCCACCGACAATTCGGGAAGCGTGGTCTATTTGATCTATAGAAACGGTGTTTTATTAGCCACAACCACTAGCCTTTCGTACTCCGACTTAGCAATCAAGAGTTCTTCTACCTATACGGTGCAAGCAAGAGACAATGCTGGAAATGCTTCTGGTATGAGCAACTCTGTGACCGCGATTCCGAGATAGTTTTTGATTGGAATCCGACGAAGAAGCTTTTCTGAAAACGTTTTCAACGAATTACCATACCATCAGACATATGAATTTGTCTGGCGGCGCGGGAGGCAAAGTCAGAATCGTGAGTAACCATAATAATGGACATTCGCTTTTTTTGATTCACTTCTGCCAATAGATTCATCACCGCATTACCGTTCTGTGAATCTAGATTACCGGTGGGCTCATCGGCAAAAAGATATTTTGGCTCCATTACGAGAGCCCGAGCAATGGCCACACGTTGCTGTTCTCCACCAGAAAGCTGCGAAGGCAAACTTTCTGCTTTATTGCTAAGACCAAACTCCTCCAAAAGAAATTTTGCGTATGGTTTTCGTTCTGTTTCTTTTCCAGCTTTTCTTGCCGGCATCAAAATATTTTCCATTGCCGTTAGTTCGGGTAAGAGGTGATGAAACTGAAAAACAAAGCCCATTTGAAAATTTCGAAAACGATGTATTTCTTCTTCGCTCATTTGTGTTGTATTTTTTCCGTCGATAAAAATAGAACCGGAAGTGGGCTGATCTAAAGTGCTCAAAATATACAAAAGAGTGCTTTTCCCGCAACCTGACTTTCCCACCAAAGAAACAAATTCCCCATCGAGAATCTCAAGATCTATTCCCTTTAATACGTGGGTGGGTGGACTTCCGAAAGACTTGGTGATTTTTTCTGTACGAATACCCATCAAGAATTTTCACTCCTAATAATATCAATAGGAGTCATTCTTCCTGCTTTTCTCGCCGGAAAATAACTAGCTACCGCGCAAGATAGAAAGGCTAAAAAGAAACCTTTCATATAAATAGAGGGGAAAAAGGCAATGATCATAAAATTTCCGCCCATTCCGCGATCAGCGATGGGAATTCTGGCCATAACTTCACAAACTAAATATCCCAATAAGGCTCCAATGATTCCGCCAACAGTGCCCAATAAAATTCCTTGAGTCATGAATAGTTGCACAATGTCTTTGCCTTCATAACCAATGGATCGCAAAATGGCGATTTCGCGCTTCTTGTGATTAATGGCCATGCTTAGAACATTATAAATGCCAAAACCGGCCACGATCAGAATAGAAATGGTCATAGAGTTACGAACAATATCTTGTGTGGTGAAAACAGACATAATTCCCTGATTGGCTTGATCCCAGCTTTGCACTTTTTCTTGCCCAAGAAGATTCCAAAGAGAGGCCAGTTCCCCCGCCCGATCCACTTCATGAAGGCGAATGGCGATATCTGAAACACGACTGGGAGTTCGATTTAACTTCTGAACATCAGACAACACCCCAAAAATAGTGGTATCGTCTAAACTTTTCACTCCTAATCGAAAACTACCTACCACGCGAAAAGGAAGAATCTCTCCGCTCCCTGCAGAGAGCATAATTGTTTCGGGAACCCGTGCTCCTAACTTTTGAAGCAGGCCTTCCCCCACTACAATTCTGTTTCCCCCAATGGCAATATCGGAAAACTTCCCTTGAACCATATACTTTTCAATGTTCGTTACTTGAGTTTGCCGAACTGGATCGCAACCTATGATTCTTGCGGCAGTAGAAACCTTGGCGCGATTCACCAGCCCCTGCACCACCAATTGAGGTGAATAGGCCGCCACCTCTGGAAGAGCATCTAAACGATCCGTCCAGGATTTTGGATATAAAATATACGCATTATCGCGCCGCCCAGCCGGTGGAGAAAGCCAATTCACCAAAACCTTTTCGCCAAAAAATTCTTTGTCTAAGGAATGTTCTAGGATGATTTCTTCCCTCGCGGATATTCGCACGTGAGAATCATTATTTACTAACTGATCGACGATAAATGTTTGGAACCCCAACATCATTCCAGAAATGGCGACATAAGCCGCAGTTCCCAAAATAATTCCCGTGAGCGTTAAAATGGACTGACGCTTTTGGCTGAAGAGGTGTCGAAGGGCCAGAAAAAACATTTTATTTTTTCCTTACGTAAATCTCGTCACTGGCTAAAATATTGCCACTAGTAACTTCGGCCCACTCACCATCCACCACTCCAATCTTTACAGATTCCTTCAAATTTTTTCCGTCTCGCTTCAACGATACTTGGCCGCCAGATATGGCCCGAAAGGGAATGCTAAGAACATTTTCTTTTCGCCCTACCTCGATGGCCACATCGGAAGTCATTCCCGGAAGAATTCCTTCTGGAAAACGATCAATGGTAATTCTTACGATGAACTGAGTTTCTCTCGGATATACGGACTGCACTTTTCCTTGAAATTGCTCTCCCCGAATGCTTTCAAAGGTAATTACGGAAGACTGTCCTTTTCTCACCCGCATGGCCGCCTGTTGTTCAAGGGATACTTCTAGATACAGACTTTTTAAATTCACCAGGGTAATGCCCGGGTTCGAGGCAAACAAAAGCTCGCCCTTTTTTACAGATACGGAAGTAATGGTGCCCTCAAATGGAGCCGAAATATTTCCCGATCCATCTAAACGAATGAGTGGGTCGCCTTTTTTGACCGAATCTCCTTCGATGACATAAACATCACCAACGACTTGCCCCACTAAGGTTTTCACCTGAAACGTAAAGGGAGACACCACGGTGCCCAGACCATATACCGCCTCCACTACAGTGCCCACGCGGGGGCTCCGCACCTCACTGGTAGATTCTGCTCGCACAAAATAAAAACTAATAAGGCCAGCGAGTATACCGCTGGCCCCAATCATCCATACATACTTTTTCATGAGTAAGAGTAGATCACTTTTTTCAAGAAATTTGAACCCTAAGCTAGCGGAAGTTTTACTCTCCAGCGTACAAATCAAACTTCTTAAAGAAAGTTCTCGCTCGCTCTAAGATCTGATTTTCTGAAGGGTGATCTACTGTCTCTACACCGACAATTCGACTGGCGATATTTTGATGATGATGGTTTTCAAGATGATGCACAAATTCTTGCTTTGCGGTTCCAGGACCCATCACCAAAATCTCTTGAACACTCGAAAGTTTTCCGGCTAATTCGTGAAAGTATTTTTCCTCTTCTGCCTTCTTGTGCTCTTTCGTGTCATGAGAAGACTTTCGTTTTACCTGTTCCTTGCCTAGGTTTCCTGGGCTCAATCGATAGATACTAGCACTTTCGTGATCCAACCAAATAACTGCTGCTGACATGAGTTTTCTCCTTTTTTTCCTTAGAGTTGCAACCCGCATGCCACCACCGCTTAGGGCGCCAATTAGCGATCGTGGACTAAGCTGAGAATTTTTGGCCCGATTCATGCCAATTTTTGGGAAAAATTTTCCTCCGCTGTGAGATCCATCCAGCGGAGATCGGTTCGTCAACGATTCGCACCCCGCCTCGTCCCCAGAAGCTCGATTGACCAAGTCAGTCAGACGCCCCAAAAGCCAAATTTGTTCTTGCAAATGATTTGCAACTAAAATACACCCTTGGGCAAACCAATCCCGGGGCTCTACCTCATGTTCCTTCTTCTTGTTTTGAGTATTTTCTCCACTGTTTCTTTCGGAATGGCCGAGAACACAGGACTTAAATTTGTGGGCGCCGCCGATTTCGTAGGCAACTTTGGAGCGAAAGATCAAAATATCTATCCAAGGCGCTTTGATCTTCGAGAGGCAGAATTTGGTTTTTACGGACCCATTGACCATACGTTCGACGGAAATATTTCTGTGGCAGCACATAATGAAAATGGAGCCTACAATATTGAAATTCACGAAGCCCATCTCTCTTCTTTTAAGCTGCTTCCAAACTTTAGGGCCAAATTAGGAAAATTTTTTCTTGGGGTAGGTCGATTAAATCAGTTTCACCGTCATGATTGGCCCTTTATTCAAACTCCAAAATCGCATCGTCTTTTTTTCGACGATGAAGCTGCGTCGGATACGGGCTTACAAATTCAATATCTGTTTGTTCAACTCCCCATCTATACAGAGCTAACTTTAGGCCTCACCAATGGCTGGACCTTCGGGCACACCCACAATCAAGGGGTAAAACCCCTTCAACCCACTCATTACGCAAGAATACAAAACTTTTTCTCAGTGGACGAAAGTGGCGGCATTCAAGCCGGATGGAACTATCTTGGCCGAAACGCTAGAAACGATGGTCAAATGAAGTTGTTCGGCATCGACCTAACGGGTAAATGGAGGGAGGCTTCCGTTCTAAAGTGGCTCCTTCAAGCAGAGTTATGGGGAAAAAATATCCGCCCACCAGGCGGCGCCCTTGACCGAAGCTTTGGTGGATATGCTTTTCTTCAAAGGCATCTTTTTCAAAAACTTTCTGGTGGTATTCGATTGGACGGGTACTCCATAGACACTAGCCCCGTCTTCAATCTGGATTACTCCGTTGCACCTACCCTCACTTACAAACATTCGGAGTTTTCGCAATTCAAGATGGCCTACCAATTGGATTGGGAGAAAAGGGAACACACAGATTCTCAAGTGAATCGCACCATTCAGCTACAAGCCACGTTTCTCTTAGGAGATCATCCTTCTCATGATTTTTAATTTATTCTTCTCTATTTACGCCCTTGCGAAAATTTCTGCCGTAGCTACTACGCCTGATATTTCTTGGCTGATAAAACAGATAGGTGGAGATTTCGTAGAAGTTCAGACGCTTGCGAAATCTGGAGAAAACTATCATTTCATTGAAGCGAGACCGGATTTCGCCTTGAAACTAGCCCGAGCCGATTTATTTTGCCAGATTGGAGCTGAAATGGAGATCGGATGGGCTCCCAAACTTTTAGAAAAGGCGGCTAATCCGAAAATTCTCCCGGGAGGAAAGGGGTCGTGTGATCTCTCGCAGAAAGTGGATCTTTTAGAAAAACCTGTAAGGCCCGTAGATCGAACTATGGGAGACAGCCACGCTTCTGGGAATCCCCATTATTGGCTTTCTCCTTTAGAAATGAAGAAAGCTTCTGAACTTATTTTTCAGCGTCTCTCAGAACTCGAGCCTAGCCAGAAAGATCAATTCGAAAAAAATTGGAAGACCACAGTTCATTCCCTAGAAAAAACGGCACTGGAAGTGAAAGAGATGCTTAAGCCCCTCAACGGGAATTCTTTTACTCAGTATCATAAAGAATTCACCTATTTCGCCAATGCCTATGATCTAAAAATTGTGGCAAGTATTGAGGAAGTTCCTGGCGTGTCTCCTTCAGCGGCCAGAATTGCACAAGCGGCAAAAGATGCCAAAACGCAAAACCTAAGCCTTGTTTTTGCAGCCCCCAACAATCCCAGAGCAATTTTACAGAAATTCTCGGAACTATCGGGGGTGAAAGCCGTAACCCTACCTACTTCTTTGGAGGGCCTTGATTCGTTGGCCTATGATCGCTGGCAGAGGACTTTAGCTCAGAAAATTTTGCAACCATGAAGCTCCTCGCCTCTCAAATTAGCTTCGGACACAAAAGAGAGGTTCAAAAGAACCTCTCCTTCGAACTAAATGCACGAGAATGCCTTTGGATCTCGGGGCCCAATGGCAGTGGAAAAACCATGCTAGGTAGAGTCTTGGCCGGTTTTCAATCTTACGCCGGAAAGCTAGTGTGCGGCTTTCAGAATGTGGTTTATTTGCCCCAAGTTCAGCAATTGCAAAATCACTTACCCTTTCAACTAAAAAATGTTTCGAAGGGTGGCCGAGAATTTCTTTCAGAGACTCAACTAGGTATAGAATGGAACGTGGCGAGCGGTGGAGAACGGCAAAAGGCTCTTTTGGATAGAACTTTTCAGCAAAAGGGTGATCTTTATATTTTAGACGAACCCTTTAATCACTTGGACCAAGGCTCGAAAAAGAAGTTACAAGACTTCTTAAATTCTTATTTTTCGAAATCTACAGCAGGATTGGTTTTAATTTCTCACGATGATCCTCCAACAAACTGGCTAAAATTACCGATTCAATCTTTAGTTTTGGAGACAAGAGAATGAAAGAATTTCTCCAATTCTATTGGCCAAACATTCTAGCCACGGTGACGGCAGCCACCATCTTACCGAATTTTGGAGCCCATTGGATCGCCCGCAATGAGGGAGCAAAAGCGGTAATGTTAAGCCAAGTGGCAGGTTTTGGTGTATTGATTGGCTTATTAGTAAAGCTACTCTTCTCATTAGAAGAATCGAGTCTCTGGCTCACACTTCCAACGGCTCTTGGAATACTTTTGTCCTTTGGCGGCAGTTGGTTACTGCAGCTTTTTCCACAAACCGACTCCATTAAAACCGCCTTATTTCTTTCCATCTTTTTTTTCTTTTGGTCTTTATCTCAAGCGATCTTGGGTCTATTCCCGGGACTGGAAGCCCATCATAGCTCTCTGTATTTTGGCGATGTGGTCACTTTAAGTAAATCCGAATCCCTCTATTTTTTTACTGGCACTCTAGTTTCTGGAACGTATTATTTGTGGAATCACCGGAAGTTAGTTGAAAGAACCTTTGAACTTTCTATTTTGGGTTACCCCTTAAAAATTCTTAGCCGAAAAGATGGAATCTTTCTCTTTGTGGCCCTATTGGGCCTCGTTTTTTCTATTCAATTTCTAGGTGTTCTGTTTACGCTATCTTGCTTTCTTATTCCTTCGACGCTCATTGGATTTTTTCGAGTATCAGGAATAAAGCTGCATTTTTTGCTGGCTTCGTTTATCGGATTTTTTGCCGCCATTGCCGGATTCTTTTGGTCAATGGTTGACCCTAGACTTCTTACCACTCCAACGATTGTTATATTTTTAGTAGGGCTTCCATTGGGTGGGAAAATGCTTTTCACAGCAATTTACAGATGCAAATGATTTGCATTTGAGTTAGGACTATCCGCATATGAAGGTTTCTACTTGTCATCACCACCATTCACCAAAAGAGCTTCAAAGCAAACAGCTGGAAACTGCCCTCGAGCAACTTCGTAAAGCCGGGGTTCGCATTACGAATCCTAGAAAGCAAATTTTAGGGGCTCTCTTAAAAGACGTAAAACCCCTTTCTGCAGAGGGGCTCTTTCAGCAATTAAAAGCCAAGGGACTTGATTTAGTAACAGTGTATCGAAATCTTCAGTTGCTTGAAGAAAAAGGACTTCTTCAAAAATTCGAGTTCGCCGATGGAATCAAGCGATTTGAGTTTCGTAAACACCATCACCATTATATCGAATGCAAAAATTGCGGAGACGTGCAGTCATTCGAGGGCTGTGACTTTGAAGGAAGTATTTTGAAAATTTTGGAATTTAAAGGATTTAAACTCATAGAACATCAGTTGAGTGTGCTTGGGATATGCCCCGCCTGTGCTTAGAAAAAATATAAATAATGACTAGAGGAGATTTTTATGTGGATAGTACTTGGATTAGTTTTCAGTGCTCTAAGTTTCTCGGCTTCAAATTTTGAATATGCATTTTCCGGAAGCACCGAAGCCTATCAAACAGATTTTCAAACAGACAACGGACGACCTGCGCCTCAACCTTACGGTTATTTTTTAGAGAAAGAAGAGAACGAGATTCTTTCCACCGTCTTTTTTGAAGAAAACCGAAAACTGACGGGGTCTGTATACGGCTGCCACGAACATAGTCCGGGAGAATATGATTGCCACCGAGAAAACAAACTTACTCTAAGTGACTTTTCTAGATCTTCGAATCTCTATGGCGTTGAGGAAATGAAACAGTCCGTACCTTTGGCCATTGAGTTTTTTGCACAGAACGTTGCTCCGGAATCGGACATTGTATCCTTAAAGTTTTGGGAGGCGTTCTCTAACATTCGATATGTGGTTACCTATAAAAAAGGGGAAAACGTCAACCAGTACTTTCTGGCCTGCCACTTTCATGGCGGCGGCCTAGACTGCCACCGAAAGCGAGATGCGGGCCCGGGTGAACCAATCCTTCCATAATGAGTACATAATGAATCAAAGAACCACCATTGGAGAAAAAATGAAGCATTCAATCCTATTTTACGGAATTCTTGGACTAGTTCTTTCGTCCTGCGGTGGAGACTATAAGTCGCCCGTTGATGTCTCGAAAGAAAGCAGCAACAGTTTTGGTGGAAAACAACTGAGCGTAGTCAGTGGAAATCTAACCATTGGTCAGTCCATCGAAGGAAGTGGCTCGCTTTTGTTCGCAGAAGAGCTAGCCTCTTTTGACTCAGGAAAAAGTTATGCTTTAGATTTTGCGCTCGAAGAGGGCGGCTGTCTGGATTTAGTGAGTCACTCTAACGAAGGGCTACAAAGTGGTTGGGAAATTCAGTTCTGTCGTCAAGGCAGTGGTGTGGGCTCACTTAAGGCTACGGTATTTGCCAATGGAGAAAGAAGAGACACGAAAAAGAATGAAACGGTGGAGGCTTTTGAGGGATTCGATGCGAGTCAACCCATGAAGTTTCAAATTGATGTTCACAATAACGAAAGTCCCACCCACACCTTGGTTTGGAGTCGCCTTTTGCCCATCGACTTCACCGAAAATGCAGCCATTTTCAATACGGAAGAGTACGACAATTCTCCGGGAAACGGCTCTGGTAAACGCTGGGGACTAAGATTAAGCAAGGCTAGAGTTACGTATGTAGAAAGCTCGGAACCTAAGTTTCGAGAGTAAATAAAGCATAGGGCATAGGCTGCCAAAGCCCAGCCCTTCGTACCCTCAGGCCCTCGAAGAATAGAATTGCTGTTTTCTTTTCTCCACGCGCTGAAGGCTCGCAGAAAACTCTCTCACTCTTGATTGCAGTTTTTCTGCAATAACCAAATATTTTTCATCCTCTGGTAAAAGATTATTGCCCACACAGATCATATCTAGGCCAGCCTCTAGACCTTTAGTGACGATCATCTCAGATCCAAAGGCTTTTTGTGCCCCCTGCATTTGAATGTCATCGGAAAGAAGAAGTACTTCAGGCAATCTGGTTCGAATCTTTTGAACGGCGAAACGAGACATAGACGCAGGGGTGTGAGAATCCCAATGCTGAATGATTCCATGGCTCACAAGTATAGCTCTACCGTAGATTTTTTCTCCCCATTTCCAGAAAAGCTCTAATTGCTCTTCAGAAATAGAATCGCTGATATCGGCAATGGTATAGTGGCTATTGACCCTGGCTCCACCCAAACCCGGATAGTGTTTCAAGCAAAGGCCGAGGCCAACCATCGAGGCTACGGAATGAAATTTTTCCACACAAACATCTACCAATCTTGGATCCGCAGAAAAAGAACGCTCCACCTTTCCGATATCTGGATTATTGGGATTGGTGTTGAGATCGATTACTGGGGCGAGATTATAATGAATTCCTAGCCCTCTCATTTCTCGGAAACTCTTTTCCAAAACCTCTAACTGTCGCTCTTTTGAAAGAGCAGGAAAATTTTGCGCCGAAGGTAGATGAGCAAAACCCATACGCTCTTTTAAACGACGAACCCTTCCTCCCTCTTGATCAACAAAAATGAGTGGCTTCGAAGGGAGAGAAGAAATCTCACCGCAAAGTTCTTTGACCTGCTTTGGAGACTCGATATTGTTTTCGTAGGTCCTCGTTTGGCAGTTGTAATCAAATAGAATTACGCCACCGAGTCCGAATTCTTTTTCAAATTCCAATAACCAGCTGGGTAACTTTTTGCCGCGAAATCCCAATACAAATAACTCACCGATCTTCATTACTCAGACTCCCCCGTGCTGAATTTTAATCCAACAATTGAAATCAATAATAGCAAAAGGAAGAAAGACTTCGCCAAAGTAACGGGTTCTCGAAATAAAACAATTCCCAGAATCGCTGTCCCCAAGGCCCCGATTCCTACCCAAACGGCATAGGCGGTTCCTATGGGTAGACTCGAGGTTGCCTTGGCTAAAAGAATCATGGAAATCGCCAAACAAATGATAGTGAAAATCGATGGACCTAGTTTCGTAAAACCCATGGTGTGCTTTAAGCCAATGGCCCAAGCTGTTTCAAAAAGTCCAGCCACGATGAGAAAAGTCCATGGATGAAAAAGGATCTGCTTCAATTAGCGGCCTTCCATACCGGCATCATTTTGTGAAAGTCTTCTACAGCCCGGAGAAACTGTTGCTGCTGATCTAAATACACGGCGTGAGAAGCGCCCTGAACTAACCGGAAACGAGGCTTACCGATGGCAAGAGAAATTTCTTCTCTATCACTTTCTGAAAACAAGCCATCCTCTGATCCATAAATTCCATAATACAATCGATCGTGCCGATTCATTTTTGGGAAATAATTTCTGTAGATATAACTTTCGTTCAATAGAAATCCCGGCATAGACGCTCTATCCATCGGAGCAGGATGCTGAGATACCAACGACCGAAGCTCTAGCTCATCTTTCGTTGGGTGTTTGGTTTGATACAATTTACAGCCAAAAAGGCCATGAGAGTAAAGCTTGGCGAGCGGAAGAATTAAGCTCTCTTGCCCTGTACGATGCGCATTCAAGAGATCAAAGGTTTGCTTCGTATCATCGGCAAAATCGATACGATTCTGTTCGGTGTATCGCTGAACGCAGTGATTCGTCATTGTTTGAATGCTCTTCCAAAAATCCACTGGACTGCCAACTAAAATGATTCCGCGAGCAACCTTGGGAAAGTTTTCTTGAAACTCAATGGCGATGGCCCCGCCATGGGAATGTCCAATCAAAATGGGCTGCTGAAGCTTTCGCTCACGAATCAAACCCAACAGATCTTCAGCATATTTTCTGTAGGTATACTCTTTTCCACTTTTTACAGCAGAGCTTCTGCCTTGCCCTCTTTGGTCGAAACTCAAAACAAAAAATCCACGTTCTGCCAATTTCTGAGCCGTGGTCACCTCGAAATCTACGGAATGAAATCCGGGGCCACCATGTAGAAAAATTAGAGGAGGATTTTTGGGATCTCCCACACTGCTCACCACCAATCCTTTAATAGTTTCAGTGGTCATAGCGATTTTACGAGTCTGACGTTGCTGGTGAGAACAAGAACTCAATGTAACCAGCACAAAGGCGAATAGGATACCCACCCCCAAAACAAGAAGAGGTCTGGCAGCTATTCGAAATCCAACTTCTTTCATAAAATCATCCTTCTTGGAAAAATAGTGTAATTCGAAATCCCAAAAGATTCAGACGAAAATCTTCACACGATTGCGAAAAAATTTTAGGTCTAGACTTCGCTTTCCTCCCTCTAGTATAGAAGAAATCGATAGAAAGACACCTATTTATCTATTTTTCACTTAGCAATGGTTTTGTTTATAAATGAAGGTATGAAAAAATATCTTTTAGCCAAGGCATTAGAAATCTTATTGAGAAGAAACTATCGTGGCGGTGGTCACTATGGCTACGACAGATATGACCGCTATGGGCATTTAGATCCCATATTTTACAAAGGGCACAAAAAAAGACGGGGACTTTCTCTGAAGTGGATTGCCGCCGTTCTAGTGGTTGGCACCATTGGTCTCGGTGGTTTGGCTATTTGGGGCACCATCGCTGCTTTCAATTCCATTCACCAGGTGGCAAAGCCCCATCTCACCCCAGAGAACTATCAGATTGCGAAAGAGAAAGTGGAAACTTTCACTCAAAAACCCATCACAACTCAGGCCTGTATTCATCAGGTTACCGGACTTCTATCTCCGCAATTGTGGCTAACGGTTCCCATTCAGCAGATTTGGACGAACTTAAAAATTAGCTGCTACGAGCGACAAGAAGCCAAGGAAAAAACCTCAACAACGGCCGACTCAAATATATTATTGAACGGCCCCGTGTAATTGAGTTCTCTGCCTCTTCTTAACACTCAATATTTCGTGGTCTTTTCCCGAGATGTATACATAAACATTTTTATGTATACACTCTATGAAGAAATATAATGCCCCCTTGGCAGTTAGGCAATTGGCGAAAGAAATCAGCAAACCCTCTTTGCCATATACCTTTATTTCCCTTTTTCTGAATTGGAGCCTCATTTTTGGGGCCGGTTGGTTTAGCCGGCTCACTGAAAGTTGGTTTGTTTATGGTCTTGGTGTGTTGATCATCGCCAGCCGACAACATGCTCTTTTGGTTCTAATGCATGAAGGGTCACACGGAGCTTTTTGTGCAAAAAAGGTTTGGAATGACCGTATGGCCAATTGGTTTACCGCATGGCCCCTTGGCATTTCCACAGAAGCCTATCGGCTTCACCATTGGAAACACCATCGATACACAAACACTGTGGAAGATCCTGACTGGGGTCGAAAAATACAAAGAAAGGAATGGCAGTTTCCCAAATCAAAGAGGGAATTTCTTCAAATCTGGCTCCCCTATCTTTGGGGAAAAGGAATTCTGGAAATGGGTTTTGCCATTTTCCTTCTGGGGAAAGAGCCCCAACAACGATTCTCCGTTTCCAGGATGGTTTACTTTAGCCTACTAATCTCATCCGCTTGGTATTTGATGGGACCCTTACCCATTCTACATTACTGGGTAATTCCCTTTTTTACCGTTTTGCCATTGTTAATGAAGGTTCGGAGCATTGTGGAACATCTGGGTTTACCAAATACTGAGGAACTGAACGGCACGAGAAATATTTTGGCAAATCCTTTGGAGCGATTCTTCTTTGGCCCTCATGCGAATCATCTTCATTTAGTTCATCATCTATTTCCGCAAGTGCCCTGGCATCAACTGCAGAAGCTACAAGATGAACTTAGTAAAGATCCACACTATCTCCTTCACGCGCACCAAAATGATTCTTACTTTTTCCCCTCGGAGCGATCCGTATGGAAAGATCTTTTAAAAACTTCTTCGATAGAGGGTCAGAAAAAGGATCCCGTACGGCCTAAGATTTCCACAGACGAGAAGACTGCTGCTTGAAGCCCAGGGGGAAGTTTTTTTGTGAGATAAATCGAAACGAATTTAGGGTAGAGGTTGAAAGGGAAAGGAAATATCCTTCTTCGAAAGGAAAAATACCCTGTTCAATCCCTCGATCTCTGAGAACTGTTCGAAGGGATACACCTGCCCCGTTTCAATATCGCCCACGAAGGGGGCTTCTTTTCTTCCGCTCTTTTGGTATCGAAACTCGTGAGGAAGCAAAACGTCCATATCGCGAAACACATTAAATTCGCCTCGCCTCCAATTGTCTTTGGCGGCATCGATAAATTTTTGACAAGTCTTTAGGTTCGGCGCAAAACAAAGGCTCACAGCGTATCCCTCTTGCACCATGAGTAGATTGATATTTTTCTTCTCGCGAAAAACCAATCCCAAGTATCGACCGTAAAAATCACAGGGCTTATCTTCGTATTGAATAGTCACTTCAGAACCCAAGGGCAATAGCTGCTCCAAACGACGGTGTGCCAACTCGCCAGATTCTCCCTGGGACTTTCCTTGGAAATGCGTTTCAGGAGTGTCGATATTGAGAAATCGAATTCTTCGAATTTGGCCACTGGATGTTTTCACATCAATCGTGTCGCCATCACTCACCATTTGAACCTTGGCGGAAAAGCTGGAAAATGGTTTTTCCAAAGCTCCGCACTTTTCCATCTCGGCAAAAGCGGGAACCAAAACAAATAGAAACAGGACTGAGGTAAAAAATACGATTCGCATTTGGTTTCCTTTTTTCGCAGTGAAAATTTGTTTTTGTCGGAACCTTTCGTGCCCGGCTTAGGTATCACAACCAGCCCAACGAACCACAGACGAATTTTGGACAAATTTGGCTATTTTTGTCGGCTTGTGGGCTTTTCTCTATTCGACGGAAATCGCGATGTGCAAAGGGGGCCCAGCTGTTTATTTCTTCGACAGGGGGGCCAGCAAAGGGCCCTAAATTTCACAATAATTTCAGGCCTTTATTTGGGCAAGACTATTGCATTCTCCTGTCCGGCCCGGAAGGTCTGCCGTGACCCTCTGGAGATCATAGACGAATGAAATGTGTTGGAGACCTCATGAAACCAGTGATTCAAGTTCTCACTTTTGCTCTTCTCGTACCTATTGGGATTTTGGAATTGTCCTCTTCCGCTCGAGCAGACTCCAACATTTCCTACGATTCATACGATCAAAGGGTCGAACACAAAGACATCGACGGTACCGTTACGGAAATCAATTTTTACAAAAAGCCAGAGAAACGTGTCCTTAAGCGAACAGTGTTAAAGCCCAAATACGGCCTGCCCGCCACTTATAAACTGGAATATAAGAGCACAGATGCCAACAATTTATCCCTCTCAAGAATGTGGGTAAATCCGGAAAATACAAATGATTGGATTCCATTTGTGTTTGAACCCATCCCCTCCGAAGGAGTCGATCATTTGTTTAGCCGAATGCCGCCCGCGGCGATGATTATTGATAGTGGATTTTTTCCCCTGCACCCCTTGTTGGCTGGCAAACACTACAAAGACCCCGTGACCGGAATCACTACGATTCATGGTCGTTTAAGCGGTGGCAGCCAAGTGGATTATGAATTTCATCAGATCGAGAATCTCAAACTTCCTCGTGTGGGCGCTGGCGCCCCCCTTTCGCACGGTACTTTTGTTGCCAGCGTTGCTATGAAAAATATTGAACACGCGAGCTTTGTGGGAGTTGCCGGCGACATCTATGCTTCTTCATTCTTGTATAAAATGATGGAGCTCATGCGTGACAAAGGAATTCGATTCACCAATATGAGCTTTGGTTTTGGTGATCGAAAGTCTGCCCCAATGATAGATAAATTAGATTTTGAAGCCTTAATTAGCTTCATTCAATTTCAACCTAACGTCTTACACGTGGTGGCTTCTGGAAACCACGGAGTCAATTTTGACGAAGTAAAATATTCTGAATATCCAGCCTGTGTGAAAAGTTTGTATTCTGTTGTTGTGGGTGGATTGGCCGCCAGTGAAATTGTAGAAGAAAAACTTTCTCAATATGAACGCAGCAAAATGGCGAGTCACGGAAATCGATGCGTGGACATTATGGGCCCTGCCGAGAACGTAGTGGGCGCGGGAATCTGGCCCGAGCAAATGAAGGCTTCGGGAACCTCGGTGGCCTCCCCGTACGTATTGAACGTATTACTAAAAATGCACGCCATTGCCCCCGCTCTGGACACAAGAGTGTATAGAGAACTTGTTTTGAAAACGGCCTATGTACCAAAAGTGAAGAAGTTTTCCGTACGTTCGGGCGGCATTGTGCATGAGAGACGCGCCCTGCTTGCTACGAAGTTACACAGCCAAGGCAAAACCGTGGATGAAGCGGTTCAATTGGCGAGGAAGCAGATTTTTGACTCCGAGGAAATCAATGATTTCTCTGCTCTACAGAATCTTTGGAACGAGAATAAATTGAGATTTTAAAGGATTCTTTTCGCCTATGAGCTTGAACAAACACGATGAACTTTTGCTTAAGGATCTAAGGTTTCAGCCCCTTTGGTTGGTGATCGGATATGCATTGATTGGCATTAGCTGTTTTGCTGTGGGCTTGTATCTTGAGCATGCTGTATCGAAATGGATTTGTGGCGTCAGTGGCTTTTTAGTTGGAATGTCTATGGAGAAATTAGTCTCTAGAAGAATTCGATTAGCCGCACAGAAATTAGTTTTGAAAAAACCCGAATAAAGAAAATTTCAATTTTACATCTATTCTCTGGGGGATTACTTCGCGCTCCTGCGCTCAGCCTAAGGCTCGGCTATCGCCTCGTGGAAAAATAGCTTCCTGCTATTTTTCTCGAACCCTTGCACTTCGTGCAGGTGCACGTCCACCTCCACAGAGTAACAACCATATTTTTTCCCTCCAGAAATTCCCCCAGACGAGACGACGAGGAACGAAGACGTGAGGCGTATGGAAATACGGTGGAACGTTGAGTGACGAAGGCAACAAAGTATGGGGGAATTTTGGAGAGGAAAAATGGCGTTCCCTGGGGGATTCGAACCCCCGTTACCTCCGTGAAAGGGAGGTGTCCTAGACCGGGCTAGACGAAGGGAACGCAGCTAAAATTCCTTAAATTGGTGAGCCCAGGTGGACTCGAACCACCGACCCTCTCATTAAAAGTGAGATGCTCTAGCCAACTGAGCTATGGGCCCAACAAAAATCCGAATTTTCAGATTTAAGGACTTTTGTAATAGCCTGCTTGAGAAAAGCGGTCAAGGTTAGAATTCGTTAGAACTGTAATTCCGCTTGAACGCTATTTTGGAACGGTAGTCCAAAATGTTCGTAGGATCGACGGGAAGCAATTCGACCTCGGGGGGTTCGGTGGATAAAACCCTGTTGCAACAAAAAGGGCTCATAAACGTCTTCCAAGGTTTGGCCTTCTTCTCCAATGGCCGCGGCCAAAGAATCAATGCCCACGGGTCCGCCATCGAACTTTTCGATGATGGTCTTGAGAATCTTCTTATCCATGGAATCTAAGCCACAATGATCCACATCTAAGCTTACTAGAGCGGCTTTGGCGATGGCTTCATCGATCACACCGGTGCCATGGACCTCTGCAAAGTCCCTCACCCTTCTTAAGAGTCGATTGGCAATTCTGGGCGTTCCTCGGGATCGATGAGCCAATTCAGCGGCTCCGGTTTCTAAAAGCTGGGTGCTCAAGCGGGCTGCGCTATGCATTAAAATACTTTGGATATCGCTCGGCTGGTAAAACTCCATTACGAAGTTAATCCCAAAGCGGTCTCTTAAGGGGGTCGACAATAAACCAGACCGGGTGGTGGCGCCAATCAAGGTGAACTTAGGCAAATCAATGCGCATGGTTCGGGCTCCGGGCCCCTGCCCCAGAATAATATCTAATTTAAAGTCTTCCATGGCGCTGTAGAGCACTTCTTCCACCGCAATGGGCACTCGATGGATCTCATCGATAAATAAAACGTCATTGGGCTTTAGGTTGGTTAGAACCGCAGCCAAATCGCCCTTTTTGTCTAAGGCTGGACCACTGATGGTAAACAATTCAGAGCCAATGGTTTTCGCCACCAAATACGCCAAGGTGGTTTTTCCCAAACCAGGGGGGCCGGCAAACAAGCAGTGATCTAAGGCCTCGCCCCGTTTTCTGGCCGCTTCAATATAAACAGCCAAATTCTCTTTTAAGGATTTTTGACCAATAAATTGGTCAAAGGTCTGAGGGCGCAAAGAAGTATCCATGGCGAAATCCATGGGCACCGCAGATTCAGCTTCTAGATCGCCTCTTTCCATCATGCATTCCCCCGAATTCCTTTGGGCTTATTGGTGTTCCCGGAAAGTAATTTTAAAGCCAAACGTAGGGCCCCATCGAAATCTTTGGCTTCTTCTCGTTGTGGCAGATCTCGAAGCACGGCGCGCACGTCATTTTCCCGGTAGCCCAAAGCCAAAAGAGCGCCTTCCAGATCTTGCATCCAACCTGAATCGGAGCTGGCGGCACCCAATTTGTGAAGCGTGGAAGTTTTTTTCGTTTCCCCTCGCTCCAGCAGCAATCGCTTCTCAGCCTTCTCGCGAATTTCCACAAAAAGTTTTTCCACGGTTTTTTTGCCCACGCCCGAGATTCCAGAAAATAGGGCTCGATCGCCTCTGGCTACGGCCTCTAGAATCTGCATAGCCTCTAAGGAAGACAAAATCGAAAGAGCTAGTTTGGGACCCACTCCACTGGCGCTCATTAATAAAAGAAAAACATCTTTTTCTAGAGCGGAGGAAAAGCCGTAGAGACTAATCTGATCTTCGCGCACGTGTGTATAAACATGCAGCGTAACCTCAGCGCCACTTTCCGGAAGTCTACGCAAAACGGTTTCTGGCACGGCCAGGCCATACCCCACGCCCTGGACGTCTAAAATCACTTGGTCTTCATTTTTTTCTAAAAGGCCACGGAGCTTTGCGATCATTCTTTTGTTTTACCTGCGCGGGGAGGCGGCACCAAGATTTTTTTCCGAGGCGCGGGGCGAAAGCAAAGCATGTCGGTGCCTATGCTGCAGATGACAAATGGCAATGGCCAAGGCATCAGAGGCATCAGACCGCTGAAATTCTAAAGGATTTTTCGAACCACCACGGAGAAGAGCCTTCACCATATGCTGCACTTGCTCTTTTTCCGCCCGGCCAGAACCAGTAATGGTTTGCTTCACAACGGTGGCTGGATACTCAAAAATCTCTAATCCCTCTAAGGCGGGCACCAACAAAGCGGCGCCGCGAGCTTGTCCTAATTTCAGGGCGCTCTTGGGGTTTTTGGCGAAAAAAACATCTTCCACGGCCACCACATGGGGCTTCCATTCGCGAAGTGCCGCCAAAACGCCAGCATGAATGGCTCGAAAACGGGCGCCCAAGGAAATATCTTTTCCTTCTGCTACTTTTACCACTTCGTGACCCACCCAAGTGAGTGCGTTGCCTTTGCCTTCCACACAGCCAAGGCCCAAAAAATTGGATCCGGGATCGATTCCCAATACTCTCATAAGCGAAACACTAACATGCACTGGGAAAAAATTTAGAGCGCTTTATCGTACATGCGGAAGGTTTTGTAGGCTGGCCGCCCCGCAAAAGATTCAATGGCGGAAATCATGTCGCGATTGTCTTCTAGAATCCAACTCATCTCACTGGGTCCATGAAGATTCAACTCCATGGCGGCCTTATAGGCTTCGTAATAAAAAACGCTGGCCAGTCCGCTGGCTCGATACTCTGGCACCACTCCTAAGGTGATGACTCTCACTCGATCAATTTTTTTGGCTTTTGGCTTTAGACCAGTGAGGAGCTTGAAGATTCCAAAGGGCAAAAGTTTTCCGGAAGGAATGCCTTTTAACACTTGGTTGAGATCGGGAAGGCTTAAAGAAAATCCAATAGGCCTTCCTTCAATGAATCCCAGCTGACAAAACTCTGGCCAAATCACGTCTTTTAGACTTTTGGCCGTATGACGAAATTCTTCATCATCCATGGGAACGAATCCCCAGTTTTTCTCCCACGCGCTATTGTAGATTTGGCGTATAAGCTGAACTTCTTCAGCAAATTTTTTCATATTGATAGGGCGAATCTCCAGCTTTCCTCGAGCCTTCACCTTTTCAGCGATTCTCTTCACCCTCGGATCAAAATCCGCAGGAGTCATATCAAAGGCCAAAAGATCTTTTACTTTGCCATATCCATTGGCTTGCACCAGATCCACATAATAAGGCGGATTGTGGGTCATCATCACATAAGGTGAGCGATCATAGGCGTTGATCACTAATCCACACTCGTGATTTAAACTGGGATTGGCGGGCCCTCTTGCGAATTTCATCCCCTGAGATTTCAACCACTGTTCCGCCGCGCTGAAAAGTTTTTCGGCCACTTCCGTTTCATTCACGCACTCGAAGAATCCCCAAAAACCCGTTTGTTCTTGATGGAACTCGTTGTGACGTTGATCGATAACGGCCGCGATTCGGCCCACATGCACTTGATCGCGGTAAGCGTTCCAACAGCGAATGCGGGCGTGTTTATAGAAAGGATTTTTTTTGGTGTCTAGATTGTCTTCTACGGTTAATCGAAGAGGCGGAACCCAAGCGGGGTCCGCTGCATTGATCTTCCAGGCCAACTCAATGAAACGCTTACGCTCTTTGCGATTTTCGGAAGGCTCAAACTCTACAAGAGTAATCATCTGAAGCTTCGATGCTTACTGCTGCTGAATAATTCCGAACTCGCGGCCCACTTGAGCAAATACGTCGAGAACGAAATCTAAATCTTTCTCTTCGTGAGTGCTCATATAGCTGGTTCGAATCAACGCATAACCTTTGGGTACGGCTGGGGAAACCACAGGGGTGGCAAACACACCAAGCTCATACAGACGCTTCACAAACATAAAGGCCTTCAAATCGTCGCCGATCAAAATCGGAATCACAGGAGTTTGGGTTCCCATGGTGTCGAAACCTAACTCTTCAAATCCCGCCTTCATTTTGCGAGCGTTCTTCCACAAACGATCCACCATTCCGGGATCTTCTTGAATTAACTTCACGCACTCAAGAACAGTGGCCGCCGAAGCTGGAGGAAGCGAGGCCGAAAACATAAAGGAACGGCTTTTGTGCTTGATGTAATGAATCACGTCTTTTGATCCAGCAACAAATCCACCAAGAGAAGCAAAGCTCTTCGAGAAAGTTCCCATCATCAAATCCACTTCGTCGTTTAGTCCAAAGTGGTGAGGAGTTCCTCTTCCGCCTGGGCCCAAGACGCCGAGTCCGTGAGCGCAATCGCAATAGGTGCGCGCACCGTATTTTTTTGCCAAACGAACGATCTCTGGCAAGTTCACGATTCTTCCGGTCATGGAAAACACACCGTCGAATACAATCAACTTTCCGGGAACGTGCTCATACTCGCGAAGCAAACGCTCTAGCTCTTGCATGTCGTTGTGTTTATATTTAATGGTTTCGCCAATGGCAGCGCTCTGACCCTCTACGATAGAGGCGTGGTTGTCGCGGTCAGAAAAAATAATGTCTTTTCTTCCTACCAAACAAGAAATGGAACCCAAGTTCGCCATGAATCCCGTGGCGTAAACCAATACGGATTCTCTTTGTAAAAATTTCTGAAGAGCGTCTTCTAGCTCTTCGTGAAGATCTGTATTTCCATTCAAGAAGCGCGAGCCCGTGCAACCCGTTCCGTATTTATCTAAGGCTCGTTTTGCCGCTTCGATGACTCGGGGATGTTGAGTGAGGCCAAGGTAGTTATTGGAACCCACCATCACTCTTTCTTTGCCTTCTGAAACCACTTTGGGTCCGGCGGCACCTTCTAAGGCGCGGAAAAACGGATACACACCTGCCTGTTGCAACATTTTGGCATCGTTAAAGGAGTGGCATTTATCGAATAGATCCATACTGGAAAATCCCCCTAGAGGATGAGTGTAATGCGGCGTAGTTGAGCGCTGCAAGGTTTAGTGCGTAGAAAACTACGCAGTCAAGAGGTAAGACGAATAATCCAACCTTTTTGATGGGTTAGCTGATACCAAAAAGACCCCCAAAAATCAATCAAATTACTCAAGTTTTTTACACGGTAAACCGAAGAGCTAAGGCAGGGCTTTGAGGTAATCCATGAGCAAAATCAGCCCCTTAGGGCAAAGTATGGCCGCGCTTTTTTCCCCAGAATCGGAAAAAGTACGCTCCAAACAGAAAGAATCTAGCTCGTCCTCTCTTCAGGGGCAGAAGCTCTTTTCCGTCCCTGGCGCCAAAGCACTTTCGGAAAGCAGCAAATCACAGGACAGCCTGGGGAACCCTTCTGGTGGATTGGGATACGAACCCTTTCGAAAAGAAAAGAAGCCCGAAGAAAACGAAATCAATTCCACTCCCAAACAACTTTCTCCCAACCAACCGGTTCTAGAAACACCGGAGCTAGGCAGCCAATTCATTCGATTAAACTTTGGCTGGGAAAAAGTATTGCTCGCGCAGAAAAAAATTTGCGAAAAAGCAAAAAACCTATTCACCGCCCTAGAGGCACCGGGGAAATATTTAGGGCAAAGAAAATCTTCCTCTTTAGTGCAAAAATCTCGAGGCAGCATTCTTGATTTAGACGTGCAACAAATTGCCAATGAAAAACATGCCCAAGAAAAACTCGACAAACTCGAGAAGTCCGAAAAGCCAGAACGGTTCGACAAAAAAGCTGGCTAAAGTTCCGCAGCACTTGCCCAACTCATTGGCTGAAGTTAATTTGCCCCTATGATTCATCACATTGCTGTCGTGGTTAAAGATCTTGAAAAGAACAAAGCTTTCTATCAAGAGGTGTTTTCTTTTCCAGAAATCGCAAGAGAAACGAACGGTGCCGTTCGCCCCAAAGGGGCCTGGCTACAAATGGGAGACGTGGAACTGCATCTGCAGTTTCGAGAAGAAGAATCGCCAAAATCCGATCAACACTTTGCTGTCACCGTAAAAGACTTGGCAGCTGTTTGCGAAAGAGCCGATAAAATGGGAGCAAAGGTTGTGGAGTCTTCTCCACTCACCGGCTTTCAAAAGCGCGCTTTCGTATATGACTTTGACGGTAACCGGATTGAAGTTTTACAGAAATAATTCTTGGCGGTTCTATCATCGCCGATAATTCCACTAGAAGAATTTTCCTTCGAAGAAATCTCAGTTCGAAGAAAATTTAGTTCGAAAACTCCATCACACAACTGGCCTTGGGCTCAGACTCTAAATCGTCGAACTCATGCTCCAGTCGATCGCCAGAACAAACGAGAGAATCTATGTTTAAAAATTTCGTGGTGCGATTGATCTTCCGATCCTGCCCAGATCCTTCCATCAATATTCTACGAAACTTCGGCGCCATCTCTTTATTCAATGCATCTTCACTGGAAATTCGAACCAATTTTGGCACTTCGCCGTTGCCAATCATTTGACAAGCAATCTCAACCTTGGCGCCCTCTTGCGTTTTGGTACAATGAATACTTCTTGCTTCGATATAATCTTTTCCAAAGGCACCGTCATAAATCTCCATCGCCTTTCCCAATTCAATGAGCTCCCGAGCGATGGTGCCAGAAACCGTTGTGGTGGCAGACCAAGCACTAACGGCCAAAAAAAGTACGATCATCATATGGACTCCCTACAAAAACTAAATTCCACGCAGACAAAAAGCTTCGATAGCCCTGCTATAAAAGCGAATAGCTCCTTGAAGATCATCGATTCGAACTTTTTCATTCGGACAATTGATCAATGCCGGAGCATCTCCCGCACCGAAAGTGATTGTTTCGTAATCTTTCTCTGCAAAGTGCGCAGCCTCAGAGTAAAAATTCCCAGGCCGATGATCCGAAGCCAAACCGGCTCGAGTCATGTCGGCTTTTAGAGTGGCCACAAAAGTAGAAGTTGGATCAGTAAAAAATCTATGGGTTGCGAACACCCTTCGCGATTCAATGGACACTGATTTAAACGACCTAGCAATGGCACCCATTCTTTCTTTGAAATCTCTTTCCACTTCTTTTCGAGAGTCTACGGAAGAGAATTCCGGCAATAGCGACATTTGAATGGTGAGCTCTAAGGCGTCTCGATCTTGAGTAATGGAGCTTAAAAACACTCTCGAATGATCAGGATCAAAACTAGAATCTTGCACGGGAGCCATGGCTTCGTTTAGCGACTTAATTTCATCGCGAATCTTCTTGATGGCTGAATACACATCTTCAGGCAACAGACGCACACCTCGATCCCCAGTGCCTCCCAAGCGCATTTCGTAGTGACACTCTCGATTGTTCGAAGAAAAAGAACGAAAGCGATCACGAATGGCATCTAAATCCTTAGATCGAATCACAATACCAGTGGAACTAGTGTCTGGCGTTCGATTTAAACTTGATGCCCCTTGAAGCGACATCAATTTGCTTTCGATTTGTGAAGACTTTAGGTGATCCAAAAAGAACAACACATTCTCTAATGCGTTTTTGCGCGATTCGGGATGCGCGGTGTGCATTCCTTTTGTCTTGCTAGAAATAAAGACCTTCGCATTGAACTCTTGGGCGTCTCGCTCTGTGGCCACGAAGGAAACTTTTACCTGAAAAACCAAAAGGGATTTTTCGGTATTCTGGAGCTTTAATCCTGTGGGCCGACCAACGATCACATGTTTGGGATTCACGGCTCCGCTTTGAATCAAATATCGCGAGCCCGCTAATGTACTTTCGCCTCCGCAGGTAGCAGCCACATAGAGAGGCTGGAGAAACTTAGATCGCGAAAAAGTATCTGCCGCAAAAAGCATGGCCAAAAAATTTAGCTTTGAATTGGCGGCACCAAGACCGTAAATCCAATCTCGATCGGCTTTTGGTTTTAAAGGGTCGCCAGCTAAATCTGTCCAATCGGCGCGGTTTCCCGGATTACAGGTGTCCACCGGCGCAGTGAACAGCAGGCCTTTTTTCGTTCTACTATCTACAAGATCATCACCAAAAATAGCCAATAGATTAAATTGTCTCTTTGATTGGTCTTTTAAGGAATGCGGCACTTGCTGCAAAACAAGTTTTGCTCCCGCTTGCTCAAACAATGGAATGAGGAAGTTGATTGTTTCTTCATTTCCTTCTTCCGTGACACTGTTTGTTTCTAAAAACTTAATTGCTTGATTTACGAAATCCATTCTTCCACCAATCTAGGAATCATATTACAATTTTCAGAATGAAATTCGCAAAGTTTCTTGTCTTTTTCTTCCTTAGCACGGCCCTCGCCCATGCAAATGATCTAGAAATAAAGATACAAGAGGCAGTAAATCTAGACGCAACGGGACAGAGCCAGAAGGCAAAAGACTTACTCCTTGCCAATATGAGCCAATCCAGCGCTCAAGAAAACCAAGTGCTTCTCTTCAATCTGGGCGTCGTTTCCACAAAACTAAACCAGATGGGCGAAGCCTTTGTGTATTTTACCGGAGCGCTTTGGGCGAACCCTTTCTTTTCGGAAGCAAGAGAGGCTAGAAAAATCACTGCCTCTAAGTTAGCACCAGCGCAACTAACCACACGCCCGCAAACTTGGTTTTTGTGGATCCATGACGATCTTCGATTTTTTTCGTGGCAACCTTGGTTCGTATTGGCGCTGATTTTTTCTGCAATTTTTCTTCGCTATTACCCGCGTTCGGGGCAACTGGAAACCTGGCATTGGGGTACGATTGGAATCTTTCTTTTTAGTTTGGGTATGGGCTGCCTTTTGGCCCTTGAATCTCGGCAGAGTGTGGCAGGCATCATTCAGAATACAAAGGTTTTGAGTGGACCCGATCGAACCTTTCCTGAGATCACGTCAATTGCTCCAGGCGCGCTTGTGAATGTAGAAGAAAAAAAATCCACTTGGCTAAAGATTCGATACCAAAACACCGGAAAAAAAGAAGCCGTGGGTTGGATTGAATCCCCCACGGCCCTTATTTTCTCGAACGATTAGCTTATGGAGCTTTCGTTCGTTTCATTACAATCGTAGATTGCACCGTTCTTCCGTTGCGGTCTACTGCCACCACTTGGAAGTAGTAGTTAGTGCTCTCCGTTAGGCCACCAACATTCACTAAGTGAGTCTCAGCGAAATCGGTTACCTCTACGCTTTGGTTCAAGTTCGCTGCATCGGTTCCGAATCGGATGGTGGCTTTGGTTTGCGCACCAGGCGTTCTCCAGATCACGTCAGCCGTATTCACTTGAGTTCCCACGTCGAAACCCACGATATCCCAGTTTGGAATGGGTTCAGGATCCGTAGGATTATCAGCCAAGGTTCGTACTGCAATAACTGCAGTTCTTTGTTCTTGGCCGAAATCGTCCACAGAAACAGCTTGGAAGTAGTAGAGCGTATCTGGGGTCAAACCACTCACGATCAAGGCGTGGTTGGTATAGGCCGCATTCTCGCTTACTTCGTTCACAAGAGCAGTATCACTGGTTCCCCACAATACTTTTCCAGTTGTGGCGTAAGCGGTGGTTTTCCATCCTACGCTCACCATGGTTTTATCAGCGCTTCCCGTGAAGTCCGTCATTTCCCAAACTGGTTTTGGAATAGCTTGGGTTTTGATGGCCACCACAGAACTTGCTTTCACATTTCCAAACTCATCACTGGAAACCGCTTGGAAGTAATAGAGAGTATCTGCGGCGAGTCCCGTGATAGTTGCAGTATGATTCATGGTAGGTCCATTGGTGATCACTTGATTGCTCAAGGTTTCCGCAGTGGATCCCCACAATACTTTTCCGCTGGTCACATACTCTAATGTATTCCACTGTACGCTCACACTAGTTTGAGTAGAGTTACCGTTGAATCCAGTGAGATTCCAATCTACCAAGGTTTTCACTGCAATCACATTGCTGGACTTGGTTAAACCTTGATCATCGGAGTTCACAGCGCGGAAGTAATAGGTGGTATTGGGTTGCAATCCACTTACCGTAACACTGTGATTTTCGCTTAACACTCCGGACACAACTTCATTGGTGAGAGAGTTTGCGCTCAATCCCCATTGAATTTTTCCGTTGGTGTTGTAACCGGGAGTCTGCCAGTCGAGCACCACAGAGGTTTTACCCGCTTCACCTTTTAGTCCAACAATTCCCCATTCGGCTAAGGTTTGAACAGAGAATACTGGGCTCTTCTTCTCGAGACCGTATTCGTCTTTCGATACGCACTGAAAGAAGTAGTTGGTGTTTGGGTTTAGACCACTTACCAACACACCGTGAGAAGTGCTGGCTGCAGTTTCTGCCGTTTCGTTGGTCAAGGAATCGGCGCTAGTTCCATAGAACACTTTCCCTACTGTAGGATACTCAGCCGTATTCCAACGTACGTTCACCGTATTTCTCGAAGGCTCACCGGCAGCACCAGTGATGCTCCAATCAGGCTGCGTACGTAAGCTGATCACGGAGCTGCGTTTTTCTACCCCGTAGTCGTCTTTGTTCACAGCTTGGAAGTAATAAACTGTATTTGGATTCAATCCGTTTACAGTCACCACGTGGTCAGTGGCGGCTGCGGCCCCTAGAACCTCGTTGTTAAGGTTATTTGCGCTCAATCCATAAACCACTTTACCGTCAGTGGCGTATTCAGGAGTTCTCCAGTTCAGGCTAGCTGCATATTGAGAAGCTTGACCGGTGAAACCTTGAATGGTCCATTCTTGACGAGCGATGGGCTCGCAATGTTGAATCTCGATTTGGCTTCCGTATACACCGGAGTTTTCAATAAATACGACATTGTTGGCCACGCGATATTCATGGGAAACTTTTGATCCATCAACTGCGGCGATGATGGTGGCAGGATCCACTTTGTCTGCAGGCTTAGAGAGTGGGAATTCCTTCATCAAAGCCAATCTTTCTCTTAATACCTTACCGCATCTCGACATACCTTCAGCTTTATCCGCTTGAATGCTGAAGAGTACCCCTTTGGTTTTGGCTACCATTTCAAAGTAACCGTATCCCAAGGTGTCGTATAAGCATTTGGCGTTTTTGCTGTTTCTGCGGAAAAGATCGTCCTTCGTCAAGTTCACGAAAGAAGAAGTCAAAATTGGCATGTCTCCTTTTAACGCTTTGGTGGCATTAAAAACGAGATCCAAATTGATTCCAGCTTTATCGTAATGCTCTCTTTTTACAGCGTCTTCAAGAGCAGCATCACAACGAGGAGGCAGTCCAGGAGCTTGAGGATCTGGGAAAGGAAAGCCTACTTCGTGTTCGTCAGACATGAAAATTACGGAAAGAGCAGCATCTGGACGGAAAAAGCCTAACTTCTGGTTAGCTTGAGCATGCGTGGTTACCGCATGATACAAACTCAAGAAAGGAGCCTCTCCGTACGCTACGCTATCGTTCACCTGCATACCATGAGCGAAAGTTCTTTGAAGGTAACTAGCTACTTTGTTCACGGAGTTTGATTTGTTGCTGATAACAACGGGAACTCCTTGGCCAGCAAATAATTTTCCTTTATGACTAGAAGCGCTTCCCAAAAGAACTGAGTAATGAATATCTAAGTCTGCTGGAAGCTCCTTCACCATATGGCGAATGTTGTTCGCAACGCGCTCCCAATCGTCACGCATCGAACCGGAATGGTCCATAACGAAGAGGATATCTACCTTCTTCACTTGTTCTTGCTGAGAGTTTTGCTTGAACTTATCGATGGTGCAAACGCGGTTAGGATAGGAAGGGAACGTGAACATTGGAGGATTCGTGGGCGTTCCACCGGTGTCGCCGCCGCCATTGTCATCGTCATCGCGGTCGCACTTCTTTTTGTCCTTATCTTTACCGTCTTTGTCTTTGTCGTCTTTATCGTCTTTACCCTTATCGCCTCCTTTACTACTGGAAGACGAAAGGCTGCTCTTGCCCCTGTCGTTACAGTCATCGTCGGAGTTTGTGCCATCCCCGGGCTTACAAGCCGCCAATACAAAGGAGGAAAGCAGCAGGACAGCCTGCCAAGTAAGCGTTTTTCTGTGGTTTTTGAGGGTAAACATATAAAAGCCCCTTAACTTTGTTCACTAACCTTAACTATTAGGATAGCATCGGTTCCATTAGTCGTCAAATTTAGTCAAATTTACCCTTTCCGTTGACGGCCCTCCGCTGGTTTGCATAAGGTAAGTCTTCTAGAGGAAAGGGAAATCGATGCTTTTTCGGTCAAACCAAGGAAAGCTTTATCCGGTGGCTATAGTTTTGGCTGTCTACTTAGTGGGCAGTTTTCTGCAAGGCTGTAGTGCGGTTATAATTGATAACGATAGCCCGCCAGAAGTTCAGTATGCGGAAGGCGAGCGCCTCCTTAATAAGGACAGATACCTGGAGGCCGTGGAACGGTTTCGAATTCTAAAGAGCCGCTATCCATATAGTAAATATGCTGCCCTCGCCACGCTAAGAATCGGCGATACCCATTTTGCAGAAGAGGCATTTATTGAAGCAGCCTCCGCTTATAAGGTGTTCCGTGACTTGTATCCAAAACACGAAAAAACCCCTTACGCGATTTTTCGTATGGGAGAGTCTCACTTTAACACCTTACCCTCCACCGATGATCGCGATTTGGAAGCAGCCATTTTGGCCATCGATGCCTACACCATCCTGCTGAAAGACTTTCCAAAGTCAGAATTTGAAGAACAAGCAGAAAAACGAATCAATGAACTTCGCGGACGCCTAGCCGAAAAAGAAAGTTATGTGGGAGAATTTTATTTCAAGCGCGAATTGTATCAAGCGGCAGCCAATCGCTTTTCTTACCTTTTGCTAAACTATCCTGAACAAGGAAAATCCGAAGAAAACCTATACAAGCTAGCCTATTCCTTCGAACGAATGGGTGAATACAGCAAAGCAGATCAGGCCATTACCATTTTGGAACAAGATTATCCAAATGGACAACGGAAGTCAGACCGAGAGAAGCTAAAGCAAAAGGTTCAAGAAGGATTAAAGCAATAATGAACGTTGAAGACGCAAAAAAACTTCTGGCCAGAGGATACTTGGAAGCCGCCAAAGACCTTCTTTTAGATCTAGACGATTCTGGCCAAGGAAATGCGGAAGCTCAGTATATTTTAGGAACGATTTTTCATAGAGAAAACCGTTTTTCAGAAGCTGTGGAACGCTTTCAACGAGCACTGCAATTGGATCCTAGTTTTACCGATGCAGCTATCAGCCTATCCATCATTTATAACGATACCGGACATTACCAAGAGGGGAAAAAAGTGTTCGAACAGGCTGAACAAGCGGCCCATCGAAAAGTTGGATCCCCCTCCCCCAGCGTTCTAGTTTCAAAAGAGATCTCAGAAAAACACCTAGAACTCGGTAATCTTTATCGAAGCCTTCAGAGATTCGATGAAGCGGCCAATGAGTTTCTAAAAGCTTCTCGCATTGATCCCCAGAATATTGAAGCAAGAATCCTTTTGGCCAAAACTCACGGACAGCGGGGTCAAATGAAATTGGCTCAGCAAGAGCTAGAAAACCTAGTTCGAGAAAATCCAGATCACATCTCGGCAAGAGTTCATCTTGCTCTCTTGTATTATGCGATTGGAAACGTAGTTGATGCTCAAATCGAATTGCACGAAGCTCAATTGAAAGATCCCAACAATAGACAAGTGAAAATGTACCTTGAGCTAACGAAGCAGGCCACAGAGAGTAACGTTTAACGGGTTGAATTTTTTCGTCGAACAGCGAATCTTCTATCTGGGGATTTCAAAAACAAAAGAATTGTTGGGTTTATTGTCTTCGTAATAAAGATCGCCGCCATGATTTTCCGCGATACTCTTTGAAATGCTCAACCCCAAGCCCACTCCTTCTCCTACTTTTTTCGTAGTAAAGAATGGATGCATCATCTTTTCACGAATCTCTGGACGAATTTTGTTTCCACCGTCTCTTACTCGCACTCTCACAAAATTTTGATCTACCTCTGCACCGATTTGGATCCAGCGCTCGGCGGAATCGGCCACGGAGTCGAAAGAATTCTTTAATAGGTTCCAGAAAATTTGGGCAATTTCACTGGGCCTGCACAGCACCGTGGCCTGAGAAATTGAATCTAAACTGATCTGAAGTTGAACATCTCGAGAACGAAACAACTCACTCATGATTTGCAGCACTTCATCAATAATGCCCTTTATAAGGAAAGGGATTTTCTCTTCTTTCTCGTTGTTTCTGCCCAAAAGTCTCATGGCCCGAACCAAGCGTGCGATTCGATGAGACGTTTCTTCCATGGTGAGAAGATCTTCTCGCAGTCGATCTTCCTGCAATTTACCTTCACTAAGATGAGTCAAAATACGATCAATTTTACCCACAATCACTGTTAGCGGATTGTTCACTTCATGGGCAATACCTGCCGCCATTTCTCCTAATGCAGAAAGTTTTGCCGACCCCAAAGAGCGCAACCTAGCATTTTCCATTTCATCGGTTTCTAATTTCTTTTCGATCGCTAAAGCCGAAAGACTGCGAACAGATTCCACAAAGGCTAACTCTTCGGCATCAGGAATGCCGGGAACTGGGCGGTAGATGGCGAAGGTACCCAAAATTTTCCCTTTGCTTCCACGGATGGGCTCAGACCAACAAGCCCGCAATCCTTCGCCCACAGCTAAATCCGCAAAATCCTTCCAACGTTGATCCGTTAGAATGTCTTCGGTTATCTCTCTTTTTCCCGAAAACACCGCAGAACCACAGGTGCCAACATTGGGAGCCACCACCACTTCCTTCACCGCCAAGCGATATCGATCTGACAGACTTTTGGAGGCGCAGTGATATAAGACACGATCTACTTCTCGATACAAATGAACACTTCCCATTACTCCGGGAATCACTTCTTCTACGAATTGGATCACTCTACCAAGGATTTCATCTAAGCCCTTGGATTGCACAATTTGGTCTAATACTTCGGCATGAACTCTTTGGAGAAGTTCTGAATTCTTTCTGGCGGTCATATCCACCATCAACCCACGAAGAGCCACCAAGCGGCCCTTTTCTAAAACGGGGGTCACTAAGTCTTCGATCCAAACATATTTTTCATTTTTTTTGCGCAGTCGATATTCCAACCGGTGGGGCTTACCCATTTCCACCTGTCGCTGAAGAGTTTCGAAAACCCTCGTCCTATCCTTCGGATGAATTCGATCCGACCAGGCATTATCCATGGCCAGCCACTCTTCCGGTTGAAAACCTAAAATTTGAGAAGCTTGATTTGAGATAAAAGTAGTTTTTGTATTTTTAGGATCGGCTTCCCAGAAAACTCCCTGAGTTGCTTCCACTAAATGTTCCAATTTTTCTTTTAGTTGATTCTCTCGATTTCTCTGTTGGGTAATATCGATGGAGGAAACCGCAATGCCGATGAGTTTGCCATTATCAAAAATCGGACCTGCATGAGTGGAATAATACGATTCTGAACCGTTAGGGCCCTGACCGGTAACTTCGTAATAGATTGTCCTTTTCGTAGCAATTACTTCTTCGTAAGTTTTCCGCGCAAACTCTCTATCTTCTGCTTTCACAAAGTCAAAAGCACTCGCCCCAATTACGGCTTCTTTAGAAAGTCCCGACACAACTCGATTTACGTAAAAGATTTTGTAGTCTAGATCAAAAGCCACCAAGATTCCGGGCTGATCTTCCATTAACTTTTCAATCGATAGGCTTAGGGTCATTTATATCTATACGTTAGCACGGCGTTTTTTGGACTGTCTGTAGTCATTCCGCGCTAGCTGTCCCAAATTTTTGTCTCAGTCAGATTTGCTCTTCCCCAAGACGAAAAAAAGTCCCGCTTTTGGCGAGACCTTTTTACCGATTCAGGTGTTTCGAAAATTTCTGAGCTCTATTAGAGCGCGGAAACTTCAACCTTCGAGCTTGCGCCCTTCAAAGACAAAGCCGAGGCCGCTGCCACAGGCGCAGGCACTGGCTTGGTTTGAGGCATCGACATCATTACCGATACCAACTCTTTGTACATGGAAAACTTTACGGAGTATTCGTTCTCTTGCAGCACCACTTGACGAGCAAGGCGATCAGCCGTGTTCAACACCACGGGCGCTTTCAGATTGGCCGTCATTTGCGTTACATCGGCCGGAATGGTGAGAATGCAATAAACCAAAGTGTCTTTGCTATTCGCTGATTGAATCTTCAGCGCTCGTAATTCATTGGCAGAAAGGCGCACTTTGTAATCGCCCTTAAATAATTTGGGCTCCAAAATGGGAAAAGCCACGTCGGCTTCTTCCACGGATTGCAACCACAAGATCAATGTCTCGTCAGAAGGATCCACGATGAAAAATTTTTTTAAGCCCTCAAATCCTAGAAGGCCCTCCGTAAACTCCACGATGTCATTGTCTGCCACATCAAGAGTTCCGAATCGGCTAGTTTGAATCTTCATTTATTCCCCCCAAAAACTTCACTGCGGGTCCACCTCTTTCATTGTAAACCTGGATTTCAAGATTCCACAACTATCTAACGCTGAGGATTAGAAAAAAAATCCGATTTTTTGAAATTACCGACGAAATTGCCCTTTTTGAAGGGAAATGGGGTGAATATTAAGAGCCTTTTCCTTCGTTATTTCCCGCAGAGCCACCTCTTTTTAGCATTTCTGCCACTTGGCTAACGGATTTGGGAGAAGCCGTTGCTGCCTCTTTATTGGAGGTTTGGATGGCTTCGTACACTTCTTGTCGATGGATTTTGGTCTCTTTAGGGGCCTGGATGCCCAATCGCACTTGTTTGCCCTTGATCTGTACCACCATGATCTTAATGTGATCGTCGATGGCGATGGATTCTCCGAGCTTCCTTGTCAAAACTAACATAAAAAAAACCTCTCATGTCCCTATGAAGGATTCCGTCTTGGGCTCCGGTTGAATAACCGATTTCCTCTGCGGAGGCAATGCCCTCAATCCGTTATTTCAAAAATTCTAGTAGGGTGGGCTGGATTAACTTGTTAGAGGCCTGCAGGCTTGCCCGCAGAACCGTTTCCTCTCGAGCCATATCAGAAACCACTTGGATGATGTCAGAATCTTCAATATTTGACTGAAGCTCTGCATTAAATACGTTCTTTTTCCCCATATTGGCAATAGCGGTGTCGATTCCCGCCGTTCTCGCCCCCACTTGGGCCCGCATGGTAATCACTCGGTCGCGAATTTTGTCTAGGGGCTCTAAGGTGGAGCGAATGAGATCCACATCATTGGTCATCAGGCCCACTCGCAAAGCATCTAGAGCTCGGAAAATATTCTGATCGGAGCTGGAGGGGTCAGCCACTTGCATAGCCATTTCTGGGGATGCGCCAACTTCACCCTCAGAACCAGGAGCCCGCTGAGGGATTTTATTTTTCTTCACGCCCAGAAAAATTTCATCTCCGGGTAGATTCATCCCCACAAATACATCTTTTTGCACTTCCACCGTAATCAATCCGTTATCACCGGTATATTTTCCGTCACCCTCAAAAGGAGGAGTGCTGGTGCGAAATCCGCCGAAGATGAAACGTTCGCCCAAACGACGATTTGCAATGGCACTTACTTCGCTCATGATGTTGCGAATTTCTTCGGCCACCATCATTCGCGATTCTGGCCCATTGGCCGCAGAGCTTGCCTGACCCAACGCCAATTCTTTTGCCCGAACCAATAGGTTTGTCACTTCCTCCAAAGAGGAATCCGTATAGTTTAGAAAAGTCTTGGCCAAGTTCGCATTCTTTTCAAACTGTGAGTTATCCAAAGATTCGTTTCTGATAGACATTAATTTCACGTTACCTACAGGATCATCACTAGGCGTGTTGACTCTTTTCATCGTGGAATTCTGCCTCTGCAATTCGTTCATTCGAAGGCGAGAACGATTCAACGAATCTTTCACCGTATTTAAAGTTGAATTTTCACCTACGCGCATGGGTCAATCACCTTTCTTAACGGAACGTAGAAAGCACAGTTTGCATGAGCTCATCGGCCACACTTAGCACTTTGGCACTAGCGGCATACGCATGCTGAAATCGAACTAGGTTAGCGGTCTCTTCGTCTAGATTCACTCCAACCAAAGATTCTCGAACGTTCTCTAATTGGGTGAGAACATCTTTTTGAAACACAAGCGAACGCTTGTTTGCACCCGTCTTCACCGCCAACTCACTGACCATTCCGTTATAAACATCCAAAATCGAGGAGCTAGTGTCTCCAGCCACACCTCTTAGGTCTCCAATTCCAGATAAAGCTATGGCCATTCTGTTGTCGCTCTCAGCGCCCGGCTCTTTTGCAGCGGCGATAGCATCAAGGCTATTTTCAATTTCAGAACTTAATTTTAAATTTTGTGCAGCCGACTCAAAGCTGGTGGGCTCTTGGAAGAAATTCCGCCCCGATTTCCCATCCAAACCAAAACCCTGTCTGTGAAGATTGTTTACTTCTTTTGAAATCAATACGGCCACTTGGTTGATTTTATCTTGTGCCGAAACTAAATCTTGATCTCTCACTTCTAATAGACCACCCAAACGCCCCGTTCGCAGCTTATCGGTCAATTTAGTGGGAATGGGCTCACGCACAAAGATATCGAGACGCCCCTCTTTTTTTCCAGATTCTGGATCTGGTGGAGTTTTCATCACTTCTAACTCTTGAACGTTTTCGCCAGCCACTAATGCTACTTTTCCAGCCATGGTTACCGTTACGCGACCGTTCTGATCCTTAGAGGTGGAAATGTCGGCCATGGCGCCCAATTTTTTCAAAGCTAGGTCTCTTTTGTCGTGAAGATCCGGCGCAACAGCTCCGCCTAGCTCTGCTCGATCGATCATTAAGTTCAGATCGCGAATTTCTTTGGACAAAGAGTTGATATCGCGAACATAACCTTCGATTCGATTATCAATGTTGATGGCCACTTCTTTTAGTTCATGGTCCATGCGATTGATGTCAGAGGTGAGCTGCGCACTAGCCTCTCTCACACTGGCTCGAATCGCCGTGTTCGCTGGATCAGCCGATAGTTTTCGAAATTCATTAAAAAATTTTGTGGCCAAACGGTTTAAGCCATCGTTATTACTTTCATTGAAAATCTGCTCAGTTTGCTGAAGGTAAATGTCTTTTTCTTCCACGTTGTGGAAGTTTTTGGTTTCACCCTGAATCCTGCGCTCCAAATATTCATCGCTGACTCGGGTCACGGCCTTGGCCCAAGCTCCCGTTCCCACTGTAAGGCGACCATTGGTGATCACAGGACCAGCCGTTTGATCTACGTTTTGCCGGGAGTAACCTTCCGTATTCACGTTGGCAATATTGTGACCGGTGGTCGTCATGGATTTCTTACTCACCATGAGTCCACTTTTACCAATATTGAACATGTTTACGGAGCCGGCCATCTTAAGCTTCCTTACTCAAAAATCGAGCGCCCTGTTCTTTTGCACCCGGGCCCAAGTTTCCTTTTGGGCCGTAGACTTGAGCCATATCAGAAGTTAAACCTAAGATGTTTTTCTTTAATTGCTGAGCATCTTTTAGGGCACTTTCAATTAGTGCCTTATTTTCTAGATTCATCTCCGCTGCTTTTTTCACCAGATGCTGCAAGGCCAACTTTAGGCTCATCAAGCTTTCATATTGATCGGTTGATGCGATTCGAGTGGCCACCACTTCCATGGTGATATCTTGTTCTTTTAGCCCCAAAAAGTCGGCCGCATCTTTATTCCACTTCTTACGACGATATTCTTCTCTGTGAATTTCATCGAGAAGCGCCTCTTTGGAATAGGTGCTTTCCCTCACTTCTTTGAGAGCAACGTGAATTAAATATTCTTTCTCCGAACGAAGAAGATCCACCAGCTGGCGATACAATGCCAACTGATGCTTCAAATTCTTCACTAGTTCTTCGAGATTTGGTGCAATACCTTCCATGGTCTTCCCCCATCATCCATGACGAGAGCAGCAGCTATTTTTTAAGAGAGCTCCTGCAATAAATTTTCGTTCACCATTTTTTCGGCCACTTTTCCAAAGTCTGGCTTATAGGTTCCAGCGTTGAGCATGGCTTTGATGCGATCAATTTTTTCCTGATCCGTGCTTTCCGTTTTCGCAATTTGATTTGCCGACTGCATGGCTTTCGCTTCAGAAGAAATTTCTACACTTGCCGTGGAGCCAATTGTGGCGGCGCCTTTGGATTCACCGGCTTCCGCTGTTTTCGCTTTAGCGACTTTGTCTCCGCGCTTTGATCGCGCTACCTGGGAAAGATCCACAGAGTCTTTGTGATTATTTACCTTCATTCGAATGTCCTTCCTGAACATTTTCCGGAAATTGCTTTCCAGATTTCTTCCTTACAGATTAACACATGTAGCTATGTTTCTCATCCACCTTATTTCTTGATCACATCACTTTTATTTAGCTCTCGCACCTCTGGGTTCGGTGCGGAAGCGGTTGGATTCTGCATTTCTAAAACTTGTTTCACGATAATTTCCGCTAACCCAATTCCCTGAGTTTTTGCAGCGGTTTCTGCATAGTGATCGTCTAACATTCCTCGAAAGACTTGAAAGCCACGGTTGTTGGCCATTTCTGGACTTTCTTGCACCGTTTTTCTCATGTTTCGAAGCATTTCTTTTAGGAAGTTTGCTTCCATGCCTTCAGCGGCTTGCCAAAGTGGAGACTCTTTATCAATGGGAGCCTCCCTCATTGGAGGCACTGGTGCTCGATCAATTCTCATCACACCCTCCCGAAAAAAAGCAGGGAAGCTCATTCATCCGGAGCTTCCCTGCCCCACCAAATGCGTTTCGCGTCCATGCGCTCTATAGGCTCAAAACCAGAAAAAATCGAACGCCATCCATGGCAAACTAGCTTTTTTCCCGTTTCCTGCGCGAGCCCTTTGGATTCAATCCTTGAATCACGCATCTAAATTCTATAATGCATTCTCCTTGCCAAAGTTTTTTTGGCGTCAGAGAACTTCCAACTCACCCTCTAACGCTCCGGCCGCTTTCAGCGACTGAAAAATGGCGGTTAAGTCTTTTGGACTCACGCCCATCTCGTTCAGCACCTTGGCAAGGTCGGAGACATTCGTAGTGTTTTGAATTTCCAAAACTTTTTTCCCGCCACCCTTAGCGGCCGGCTTTGCATCGCCCACTTGAATCGACAAATCTCCATGGGCAAGGGCCACATTTTTGATTCGAACTTTGCCACCAGCCACCACGGTGCCGGTTTTTTCATTGATCACCACTTTGGCGCGAGTGTCGGTATTCACCGTCAAATTCTCAAGAACCGCCATTAATTCGACGGCATTTCCGTCAAAGGAAAACGGAACAATAAGATCGATGGTGCTTTGATCTACAGACGTAGCGTATTTCCCGCCCAATTCCGTATTGATCACTCGCACTACACGGGCCACGGTGGTGAAATCGGGCTCGTCTAAATTTAGGCGCAAAGCTTTTTTGTTGGCGAACTCTCCGGGAAGTTCTTTTTCCACAATGGCCCCACCAGCCACTCGGCCAGAGGTGGTGAACTTGGCACTGCCATCGGCGATGGTTCCTAAACTAATTGCCCCTTGAGCCACGGCATATACTTGTTGGTCTCCTGCCCGAAGGGGAGTCACCAAAAGCGTTCCACCTTCAAGCGAGGCGGCATCACCAACACTAGATACAGTCACATCTATCTTTTGGCCAGCTCTGGCAAAGGCGGGAAATCGAGCAGTCACCACTACGGAGGCTACGTTTTTCGATTTCACTTCTGTCTCGATATTCATTCCCATTTTGGAGAACATTCGGGTTAGCGCTTTTCCTGTTACGTCAGCACTCGAATCCCCCGTTCCCTTTAGGCCCACCACTAATCCGTAGCCAATGAGTAAATTCTCTCGCACGCCTTTGACTCGAACGATATCTTTGATTCTTGCGGCCTGGGCAAACTCATAAGAAAAAAATGCGGACAAAATAAGTGCTACATACCAAAGCTTCATTGGATCACCTGCGTTTTCATGTCAAGAAATGCCGAGCTCTTCACCCTGCCGTTCTGATCAATGTCGCGACCATTTACCAGAGAGACCACTTCTACTACCCGAGTTTGCCCACGATAAATCACTCGCTTCTGCCCCACCATTCTCACTAATCCATTACCTAAATTTTCTGCCACTTCCATCCGAACAACATCGTCTTCTTTTCCACCAGAAGCCAAGTTCGTTTTTGCGGCTTCTTCGGCGGCATCTTTCGCTCTTTCTTCCGTCGCTTTGTCCTGTGCTTTATCCGCTGCTGCCACTGGCTTTCCATCGGGCCCCATTTTATTCGCATCAGCAGAACTCGCTGGATTCCGTTTGATTCTGCGTTGCTCAGGCGGCAACGTCATCCAGAGCTGATATTGAATTTCGCGCTTTAATTCTTTTTCCACATCCACGGTCACAAGATCACCAGGCTCTCGCTGCTTGTTATGTGTGAACAAGTAATTCTCTTGTCCTTGTCCATCCCACAAACTATTTTCGCCGACGGCAGTATCTCGAAAGTCTTCTTTCGTAATCCGGCGATAGCCTCCAGAAGTAGAACCACCTGGTAGGGCGCCATCTTCCATGCTCGAAAGTTTCCTTCCATAGCCACGTACCACTTTTGGCTCTACGCTTTGCACATTGTTGGCGGTCAGTCCGTTTAGCGTTCTTGGCTTGTAGGCATAAGTAGAATCGCTATCACTTTCCTCGCCATCTCGATCCAAATCTCTATCGATGGCAGCACTTTCTTCTCGCAAAGAATTAATCATATCGGCACAACCGCTGGAGAAAAGAGCAAGACCAGCAAAAAGGAAAAGGGTGAAAAAATTTCTCATAAACTCACCTCCAACACCCCATCAGAAACTAGAGTGCCAGTAACCACCTTCTTCGAACTTCGTAATTTGGCTCGGCCCTCTTCACCCACAGAAAGGGGATTCAAGGTGGCGCCCTCCGCAGATACCCGAATTCCACTTTCCGAAACAAAAACCACTCGAACGGGCTGTCCCACTTTTACATCTGGAATTCTTTCCAAGGATGAAGCGCCTAGGGGTGAACCTTCGGCAATCAAACGCTTCGTTTTCGCTCGGCTCGTAAGTTTTTCAAATTCAGATTGATCTGAAATCAAGTCATCGCGATATGAAGTGATTTCAATTTTTCTTTGCTCAAAATCAGAGGATTTGATGGTGCTCCAGGGAGAAATTTGCTTTTTCGCCACCCATACATTTCCAAACCAACGAATCTTGGCCTTCACCCAAATAAGTTCTGAAGAATTGAGCTTTGAAACTCTAAAATTCATTTCTCCCCGCCATCTTGGCATTTCTGCTGCGGGCTCTATCTTTACTTCATTTAATTTCGTTAGCTTTAAAGAGTCCATGCTGGAAGACATTTCGATTTTTGCCTCCACCCACGACGGAATTTTTCCCTCGTCCAAGGCTCGATTCAAGATTTCTTGGGCAAATTGTTCTTGGGTAATGCCCATGGATTCTTTTCGAAAGGAAATCTTTTGGGGAGCCCGTAAAACAAAATCGGTGCCTTTAGGCAAAATTTCTCGAATTCTCGATTCCAGATAGGCGGAGGGTACTGTCTTTTCCGTTTCCCCGTTGGCAAAAGTAGAAACTGTCAGATCAGAAAGAGCTTTAAAAATATGAATATTTTTTGAATAGATGGTTGCGATATCGCCGAGAACAATATTTTTCCCATTTACCTCAAGAGAGTCCGCTAGGTGAATTTCCACTTCCTTCGTGGGAACACCACACCAAACCTCAAGAGGGAAAAGAAAAACAAAAGCAATAAACAGGAATTTCTTCCAACGATTACTTAATGACATTATTTGACACCTGTAACATTTGATCTGCGGCTGACATGACCTTTGAATTCATTTCGTAGGCACGCTGAGCCTGAATCATATTCACCATTTCATTCACAACGTTCACGTTGGACGCTTCCAACTTGTATTGCTCAATTTGTCCAAGGCCGTTCGTGCCGGGTTGTCCCTGAACCGGTTGACCAGAGGAATCGCTCACCTGATACAAGTTTCCACCAAGAGCCTGAAGACCTTGCGGGTTGATAAAGCTTACGATTTCAATCTGTCCGATCTGCGTGAGTCGTCCCTCGGAGTCCTTCGAGTTCACGATTCCATTGGGAGCAATGGTAACCCCCGCAGAGTTTGGAGGAATATTGATGGGTGGATTTAATAGGTGACCCGAAGCGGTCATCATTCTACCGCCGGCATCAATCTTAAAGCTTCCGTCTCTCGTGTAGCCGACTTCTCCATTCTCGCGTTGAACCGCGAAAAAGCCGTCGCCGTTGATCAAAAGATCCAACATATTTCCGGTGGGCCTTGCGGCACCCGGAGTAAAATCTTTGTGAACGCTGGCTGTCTTTACCCCAACCCCAACTTGAACTCCGGTGGGAGCATTGGTGTCGGCAGAGATCTGAGTTCCTGGTGCTCTTACCGTTTGATAGTAGAGATCCTGAAATTCTGCCGAACTCTTTTTATATGCTGTGGTGTTAACGTTCGCTAAATTGTTCGCTACGTTATCCAGATTTGTTTGCATGGCTTCCATGCCAGTGGCCGCTGTATGAACTGCTCGTAACATCCGTTCCCTCCTGGAATCAGAGTTTTCCTAAATCGTTTACAACTCTTGCTTCTAAATCTCCGTACGTCCTAACAATCTTTTCATTGGCTTCAAATAGCCGCGTTGCCTTCAGAAGCTCTGTCATTTCTGCAATGGCATTCACATTTGAAGTTTCTAACATTCCCTGGCGAACCATAGTTGTGCTTTCTTGAGAGATGTTTGCTGGTGTTTCATTGCGAAACAATGAGCTCCCCTCTTTCGAAAGTAATTTTGGATCCACAAACTCTCTTACGGTGAGTTGCGATATTTGCTGATTCCCTTGGAAAATTCTTCCATCGGTAGTGATGGTTACTGCCCCCGAAGGATTCAAACGAATAGCCCGGGCCAAAAGTTCCTCTCTTGCCACGGGCTGCCCGCCTTCTGCTTCCTGCCCCCCAGGAGATAAAACCGGGAAACCTTCCATGGTAACCAAGTTTCCTTCCTGGTTCATACGCAAGCTTCCTTGCCGCGTATACCGCACTCCTTGCGGCGATAAAACTTCGAGAAATCCTCTCCCCTCCAGTGCTACGTCCAAAGGAGCACCGGTAACTTTCGCTCGTCCTTGAGTGAAATCGGTGAACGTTCCATCCACCGCTACGTAAGTGGTGTCGGCACCATCAATTTTGTGAAAATCCTTTTCGGTGTAGGGCTTGGTGGGAATTCCTTCCTTCATGGCAGCAGTCACTGCGCTGCTCATCACCGATCGAAAGGCAACCTGATCCTTCTTGAATCCGTTGGTATCGGAATTGGCGATATTGTTGGCAATCACATCCAGTCGCTCACTCTGAGCGATGCTTCCGGATATTGCTGGCCACAAACCTTTACTCATCCAATCCCCCTAAAGAGCGAAAAAGCAAGGCCCGTACCAAAAGCGAAAGATTGCGCCCTCGGTCACGGGCAGAAAAAACTTTAGAAATATCAGGCATTTTTTTGAGCCCAATGGCTTGGCCCACACGGCACAAGGTGCTTCTGGCACGGTGGGATGCAAACCTTTTGACGAATAACGCCCAGCTCCCGTCAAAAATCTGTCAATTTTCCCCCAAAATTTTCGCCCAATTTTTGCCCTCGCTCACGAATTCGATTACTTTGGAATCGATGCAAACCACTCTTTTTTCCGGTAAAGACTTAGCCCAAAAAATTCTCTCCGAATGTTCTGTCGAAGCGAGAGAATTTGAATCACATCACGCAAGAAGGGCCTGTTTGTCGGTGATTTTGGTGGGAAATGATCCCGCCAGCAGTATTTATGTGAAGAAAAAAGGCGAAACCTGTAAGACCCACGGACTAGAAGTGATTGACTATCACCTCAATCCTGACCTGGGTTTTCCAGCGTTGAAACGTTTGGTGCGCGAACTTAACGAACGAAGAGACGTGGATGGAATTTTGGTTCAGTCTCCCTTGCCCAAAGGCTGGGATGAAAAAGAAATCCAATCGCTCATAGATCCAGCAAAAGATGTAGATGGCTTTCACCCCAACAATGCCGGCGTGCTTTGCATTGACGCCAATAAATCTTTAGAAAGTGGTTTGCCTCCTTGCACTCCGGCCGGAGTGATTGAAATTTTAAAGGCAGGAAAAATTTCCATGGCCGGGAAAAAAGCGGTGATTTTAGGTCGTTCCAATATCGTCGGAAAACCCATGGCTTTAATGCTACTAGCCCAAGATGCCACCGTGACCATTTGCCACTCAAAAACGCCCAATCTAGCTGCCCTCTGTAAAGAGGCAGACATTCTTGTGTCGGCCATCGGTAAAGCTAAGTTTGTCACAAAAGAATTTGTGAAACAGGGCGCCGCTGTGATCGATGTGGGAATCAATCGAATGCAAAAAGATGGGAAAAGTATCGTCGTTGGAGATGTGGATTCCTCGTCTGTGTCTGGGGTGGCCGGATTCCTCACCCCAGTCCCCAATGGTGTGGGACCCATGACCATTGCCCTTTTGATTCGCAACACCTTACGCGCCGCTCGCTTGCGCTCCGCTCAAGCGTAATCATCAACCCATTGGCCAGCCGCAAAAAGATAGAACAATCTTGCTCACACCTTGCGTGAATGAAGCCCCACAAGGTATGTAGAAGTCTCTATGAAAAAAACTCCCTTAAATCAGGTTCACATCGACTCAGGCGCACGCATGGTGGACTTCGGTGGTTGGCATATGCCAGTGCAGTATTCAGGCTTAAGCCAAGAGCATCAAGCCGTTCGAACCAAGGCTGGCCTTTTTGATGTTAGCCATATGGGAGAAGTGTTGGTGGAAGGTGAGGGATCGCTAGATTTCCTCAATCACTTGGTCACCAATAATGTAAGCCGACTCACCGATGGCCAGGCCCTATACACAGTAATGTGCTACGAAAATGGCGGTATTGTGGATGATCTTCTGGTGTATCGAAGGGGCGAAAATAAATATTTGCTTTGTATTAATGCCGGAAATATCGAAAAAGATTGGAATTGGATTCAAGAAGTCGGCAAAAACTTTCCAAAAGTGAAGCTTCACCACGCCTCTGACGAGTTTTGCCAAGTAGCTCTTCAAGGCCCACTCTCAGAAAAAATTCTGAACGCAGTAGTAAAAAAAGATCTAAGTGGAATCAAATACTACCACTTTGCGGAAATGGATGTTTTAGGAAAGTCTGCCATTGTAAGCCGAACGGGCTATACTGGCGAAGACGGTTTTGAGATTTATGCTCCCGCCTCTCAAGCAGTAGCGATTTGGAAAGCAGTAATGGAAGTTGGCGCTCCTCTGGGCCTAGTACCTTGTGGATTGGGAGCCAGAGACACCCTAAGAACTGAAATGAAGTTCCCCCTCTATGGACACGAAATCACCGCGGAAACTCACCCTCTTGAAGCGGGCCTAGGTTGGGTAGTGAAATTAGACAAGCCAGAAAACTTCATGGGGAAAGCCGCCCTTCAAAAGGCCAAACAAGAAGGCATGAAACGATCTCTTGTTGGACTAAAAGTTTTGGATCGGGGAATTCCCAGACAAGGTTATGAGGTTTTTGACGAATCAGGAAAAGAGTCGCTTGGTGTGGTTACCAGCGGAACCCTTTCCCCTTCTTTGAATGTGCCCATTGCCATTGCATATGTAAAATTTGGAAAGCACCAAACCGGAAATAAAGTTAGCGTAAAGGTGAGAGATCGCTTTTATCCCGCTGAAATTGTTCCCACCCCATTTTATAAAAGAAATTAATTACTGATAGGAGAACTCATGGCAGAAAAAATTCCTGCAAACTTAAAATACACCAAAGATCACGAATGGGCGAAGATCGAAGGAAATATCGCAACCATTGGAATCACCCATCATGCGCAAGATGCATTGGGTGAAGTGGTGTTCGTGGAACTTCCTGCCGTAGGCAGAAGCTTAAACAAAGGCGACACCTTCGGTGTAGTAGAAAGCATTAAGGCCGTGAGTGATTTGTATTCTCCGCTTACAGGAAAAGTGAAAGAGATCAACAGCCAACTCACGAACGAACCAGGCAATACCAATCAAGACCCTTACGGAAATGCTTGGATGGTCAAGATCGAACTTTCCAATCCTAGCGAAACCGCTGACCTGCTATCAGCCGATGACTATAAAAAGCTAGTGGACTCTTTGTAATCGCAGAAATTTCTGTCAAACAAAAAGCGATTTTTCATTCTTTTTCCCGTTCAACGCAGAGTTCGAACGGGAAAAATTTTCTTACATCCTAGGAATCTCCGGAAATCAAAGTAGCATGAACGTATTCACATCAGATTCAAACTCTTTAAAAAATAGACGGTCGAAAATGGAAATGTTTCAGAGAAAAGTTGTTGCAATCTCCGCGGATGAAACTGCACCAAATAATGAAGAGACTCTAGATCCCAGGGTTCTTTCTTCCGTATTAGTATCTACGAAATTAAATCGATCCATCGACGAGATTCACTCTAACGATCCTCACGCTCGCCTCTTGGAGCTTATGCACTCCACGCCCATCAAGGCGTTGCTTCAGGCGGCCCAAAACTTTTCCAACCAAACGGGAGTTCCTGCACAAGAAGGCTTACAGCAGATCATCATGAACCTTCAGGAAATTGACTCTCTCTGGAGCAAGGTGCTTTTGAAGGAAGGCCTAGCCCACTTGAGTTCTCAGTACCACTAATACAACGATTCTATTCGATTGAGCGATTCTTCCCTCTTTCGATTTGTTTATTCAATTTCAAATTTTTTTCTTTTCAAAGAACGCATCCTTAGTCGATGATTTTTCTATGCTCTACGGTAGTCGGTCCATTTCCTATTATTCACCTAGCAATATCGCCGTATGGATGCTGATGGCCTTTCAGGCCGGAATGATAAATATCGGTGGCTTTATGGCCTGCCATCGATTCGTTTCCCATGTCACTGGCTTTGCTGCCTTTGTGGGAATGGATGTTGGCGATCGACAATATTCTCATGCTTTGGGCATGATGACTGTTCCCTTATTTTTCTTGTTGGGATCCATGATTTCCGGGGTGTTTGTGGATCTTCGCCTCAAGCAAAACAAGATCCCCAGATACTATTTACCCTTTGGTCTAATGACTCTGTTAATGTTGGCAGTGCTTCTCGGGGGTAAGGCCGGCTACTTTGGTGTTTTTGGAGAGCCCTTTGAACAAGCCCGAGACTATATTCTCTTAATGTTATTGTGCCTCGTTTGTGGAATTCAAAATGGCACCATCACTTCTGTTTCTAAATCAGTGGTGCGCACCACCCACTTAACGGGAATCACCACAGATTTAGGAATCGGCCTGATTCGAGTATTGAACCGAAAAAAAATTTCTTCCTCTTACGGAGAAGAAGGAAAAGCAAATCTCATGCGAATTGGGATTATCGGATTTTTCTTTTTTGGATCTGTCTTCGGGGGATACGTTTTTAAAGCTCATGGGTATAGCGGATTTTTAACCCCAACCATCACTACGGGCCTTTTGTTTCTTGCAATGATTTATTTCCAGGTGTTCCGCTTTAAGACTGAAGAATAAAATTCCAAGGAATTCGAATTTCACCTTTTTCATCTACTAAACCGGCCGGTGGATCCGGAAAGGGTCCTGCTTCATTGAAAGCATCTACTGCGGCTTGATCCAAATCTTTCGCTCCAGATTGCTGTTGCAGCTGTACCGCAGTGATTGTGCCATTTCGATCCAATACAACAATCACTCCGGTGACGTAATCACGGTTGCTAGCAAGCTGACGCCCCCCTGGACTCATATAGCCCTGCAAAGTAGATCTCAGTCTACTGTTCCAAGCTACTTCTAGGCGTTCACGAATTCTTCGGTAGTACGAAAAATACACAAACTCCTTCGTGCTCAACATGGTTCGATCGCCCTCTTTGACATCTTTCAAATAGTCATTGGTTGCCGAACCAGGATTATCTAAAGACTGATTGCCCATTCTGGAATCTTGATTCTGAGCCACGTTGTATTTTTTCTTTTCTTGCTGGTATCCATCAAGTTCCTGCTCCGTTGGGGGACGCAAAGCATTGTTCGATTTTGGTGCCAAATCTTTTAAACTCAGGCTCTTTCCTTGATTCCCCGCCATAGACGGGTTGCCCCCCTTGCGAAAGGAATCCACCATTTTTGCTTTTGTCTCTTGTTCTGCCGTTTGAGAACGCTCCCCTAAATATTTCGCATCTTTGGGTGCCTCTGTGTTCTGAGCAAGTTCCGATTCCACGACTTGTTTTGGAGATTCCTCTTGCATCATTTGAGCAAGCTGCTGAGGAGTGATGGAATTTAGATCCACAAATACTGCTTTTGGTTCAGAAAATTTTGGAGCAGCGGGAAGAAAATAAAGCACCGCCAATACCAACAAATGCAATAGAACTGACACGCCTACAAATAGACGGAGTCTTTTCTGAATTGTTTTTGCATCCATGCGCGGGCTCAACGGATCCTCCCGTGTATTACGTATCGGATTCGGAGAAATTTTCTAAATTCCAAAAATTCAAACCTTCTTTACGGGAATATTCCCGTAGAGAGAAAATGGTAACACTGTAGCCGTAAGAAAGGCGATTCCCGGTGCGGGAAGTCGGCAAAATTTCTCGAGCCAGAAATCCATGGTTGGAAGAATGAAGATTTTCTGACTAGAGATCTTCTCTAAAAAAGTCACTAGAATCAGGGGTTTGTTGATTTTGTCGCTCTGCCGAAGGCTCAGTTCCTTCCACATACGCCTCTTTCACGCCCGCAGCATTTCCAGGACCTGCAAGAGCACCAGTTTTGGGATCAATCCGTACAAAAACAATCCCCTTTGGAACCACAAAATCATCTTGTTTGTATCGCTCTAGAGCGGCGGCCATATAGTCGTTCCAGGCAGGAAGTGCCGCTCGAGATCCCACTTCTCCTTTTCCTAGTGTTCTTGGATTATCGAAACCAGTCCAAACACCAGTCACCACTTCAGGAGAAAAACCCACAAACCATGCGTCCACAAAATCGTTCGTGGTTCCCGTTTTGCCGCCCACCTTTCGTTTTAAGCCTCTCGCACCCGTTCCTGTTCCGTAGAGCACTACCTCTTGCAGAAGGTTCGACATAATAAATGCCGTTTTAGAATCAAGCGCCCTTAGCGGATCGTCGAACATCGGAGGATTTTCTGCCATCCTCGCACTCTCTTGGGAAGCCAAAGGGTCACCGGTTTCAGAAACCAAGGGTGGCTCTTCTGTGGGAAGGTTCGAATCCACTGCTCCACCCTCGGGCGGCAAAAGATTCTGCTGTTTTTTCCACTCTAACCATCTAGCCGAAATCTCTCTTTGAAACTCTTTAAAAGAATACTCTTCCAAAACTTTTCCGTCTCGGTCCGTTACCTTTAAAAGAAATACCGGCTCTATCCTCATCCCCAGCCGAGGAAATAGCGCATACAATTTAGTAATTTCTAGGAGCGAAATCGCCTTAGAACCGAGGGCCAGAGAAAGGTCAGGCGTAAATTCTCCACCCAAGCCGATGGACCTTAAATATTTTGTGAAATAATTAAGACCAACTTCTTGCAGCAATTTCACTGCTGGAACGTTTCTCGAATTAATAACGGCGGTTCTAAGGGTTGTATCGCCATAAAACTTCTCGCTATTATTTTCCGGAATCCACTTCAGATTCCCACCACCTTGATTTTCGAAAATGATGGGAGAATCCACAATGATCGAAGATGGTGTGAAGCCTCTATCTAGCGCGGCTGCATACAAAAATGGTTTAAAAGAAGATCCAGGCTGTCGTTCCCCTTGAAGCGCGCGATTATATTCTGAGTTGGCGAAATCATACCCACCCACCATGGCCAATACATATCCCGTGGAGGCTTCCATGCTAAGCAGAGCACTTTGCGCCAGTGGAATCTGTTCTAAGCTTACAGAAATTGGATCTTCGGCCTTCTCTGGAAAAGGTAATACCGGCTTTACGTAAATGACATCTCCTGCCTTTAACGCTTCTTGAATCCGACCGATCTGAGCCCAGTTAGAAACCTCAGGTGGCTTCACTCGTTTTGCCCATCGCATATTGTTGATAGAAAGCTTTGCAGGAATCGCTCCAATCAGCACATTGGCACTTTTTCCATCTGGCTCAATCCTGGTCACAACGGCTCGATACTTTTCCCATGGAAGCAAAAACTTTCGCTCTTCATTCACTTCTGGATCTTGAGCCAAAATTTTATCGATAGTGAGAGCCGTCCACTTAGATTTTTCAAAACCTTCTAAATTCGCTGGCATGATGTGATAGCCAAACCTTTTTTCCAGAACCTCAGAGCGAATTTCGCGAAGGATCTCTAATTTAGCATTTTCCGTAGCTACATTTGCAATGGGCCCCCGATATCCTTGTCGTTTGTCTAGTTCTTCCAGATTGGCCTTTACTGCTTTCTGCGCAGCTGTGGACAAATCATAGTCCGCAGCAGTCTCTATGGAGAGGCCGCCTTTATAGATGGAATCTGCCCCATACTTAGCAATCAAGGTTTGCCGGATGTGCTCCAAGTAATGAGGTGCTACAGAAGTTTTAGGATCTTCCTCGGGATACACTCTTATCTCTTCTTGAACGGCTTTTTCATATTCCGCTTCCGTAATCGCCGAGGTTTCTTTCATCCTTCTCAAAACATAGAGCTGACGCTCTTTGGCTCGCACTGGATCGCGAGTTGGAGCGTAACTAGAAGGTGCTTTTACGAGGCCAGCCAGAAGCGCAGCCTCGGCAATGGAAATGTCTTTTACAGATTTTCGAAAATGCGTTCGCGACGCTGCCTCAATTCCATAAGCTCGCTGACCAAAATAAATTTGATTTAAGTACAAATACAAAATCTGTTGTTTTGTAAAATTCTTTTCGATTTTGTACGCCAATAAAAGCTCGCGAAACTTTCTGCCGTATGATCTTTCAGAGTTTAGCAAGAGCGCCTTCGCCACCTGCATGGTGATGGTACTTCCCCCCTGTACAACCTGCCCGGCCTTCATATTCGCCACGAATGCTCGAAGAATCCCCATGAAATCCACGCCGGAATGGGAATAAAAACCGTCATCCTCTGCTGCCAAAAACGCACCCACCACTTTTTCTGGAATTTGTTCTGCAGGAACTAAGTATCTTCGCTCCACATCGTAAAACTCACCAATGGCTCGTCCATCTCTAGAAAGAACCGTGGAACCGAGAGCTGGGCGATAATCTGCCATTCCATCCAATTTCGGAAGATTCAATACCGCCCAAATCAAAAACAGAAAGAAAAGAAAGCCAGCGCCAACAACGCCCGCCACGAGAAAGAAACCCAATTTTTTCAAATCAATTTTGCTGTTCAGCAACCCACTTCTCCCAACTCAACTTTAAATTTTCTACCGATTCTTCTGCTGCTCTTTGTCCAGCGGCCAAGATCTCTCCTTGTCTACCGAACTCATCAAAACCAATATTTCCCAATCGAACAGGAATCACAAAGCTGGCATCTCTAGACTGCTGTTTTGCAAGCGCACGAATTCCAGAAAACGCTTTTTGAAAGCGGCCATCGGCGCCTGTTCCTTCATCCAACACATTGATGAAAACAAAAAAGTTACCGCCCAAACTTTTCGCCAAATCGAAGGGAGCGGGATTTTCCACAGCACCACTAAAAAACTTCTTTCCCTGCACTTTCCAAGGATCAAAGATATCTGGCAGAGCTACGGCCGCACTTAGACTTTCTGCCACCAAGCCCTTGTCTATCGGGGTCAATTCAGACGCCCCCTCTTCGTGAATCACTGTTCCAAAGCGAATGGGCAAATCTTCAATCTTCTTCCCCTTAAATAGGGCTACGAAATATTCGTTGAGCTTTTTTCCAGAAGATTTTGGTTCACGCAAAGATAGAACGGGAAAATTAAAGTAGTTATCCTTGTTCAATTTGAACAGTTGCCACTGTAGGCTGTTGGTATTTCCCTTTGCTAATGAGTAAAGGGCGCCAACAAGCGCTCCAGTCTCCGAGCCAACTACGCAATGAACGGGCAATTTTGCCTTGGAAATTGCTTCCAATACCGCTGCATGGGCGATGGCTTTCGCCATACCCGGACTCAAAATGAGACACATTTTAGGAGCCTCTTTCGGAGCCTCTACTACCCCTGGAGAAATTGGGTTTTGGTCTTGTGCCTCGGAGGGGGCGGCTGGACCAGCTGGAGCTGACGGTCCATACACTTCACCCGGCAAAGACTCAGAATTCACCGTAGGCTCTTGAATGACTTGCCCTTGAATTTCTCCGTCCAACTCAGAACCAGACTTTCTTTTTGGTCCAGCACAGGAAGACAAAAGAACTAAAAGCGAAAAAATGATGATGCTATTTCGATACATAATGTGTTTCATGAGTCAGTTGAGAATAGTTCAATTTTCTATTTTAGACGAGAGCAACCGGAGATGTAAAAACGTTTCCTGATTTCCGTCTCCACCTGTGATTTTGCTGTCTGATATTCCCGCTACCGTGAATCCCAAACTCCGACAAAAATGTTTTCTTTCTTCTAAAACTTTCACTCTCTCGTTTTCCTTTCGAAGAATACCTCCTCCGCCCAATATAGCCGGGGAAACTTCGAACTGAGGCTTAATCAAAACAAGTAAATCGCCCTCTGGCTCAAGAAAGGAACTCAGCGCAGGAAGAACTTCGGTTACAGAAATAAAAGATACGTCCATAACCACTATAGGAAACTTACCGCCTATTTCGCTAGGCTTCACCGAACGAATATCCGTCTTCTCCAGAGTTTTTACCTTCGGATTTATCGCCAGGCTGGAATGCAATTGAGAGTGACCCACTTCTATACCCACCACTTCAACGGCACCAAGACTTAAGAGAGCCTCTGTGAAGCCTCCAGTGCTTTGGCCAACATCCAAAGCCCTCTTTCCCTTCACTTGAATTTGAAATTCTTCAATGGCTCCAGCAAGCTTAACGCCTCCGCGAGATACGTAAGGATGCTCGGATTCTAAAAGTTTTATCTCTGAAGAGTCATGGAACATTTTACCGGGCACCACACAAATTTGCCCGTCTACCATTACTTTTTGATTGCGAATTAGCTCTTGGGCCTTCGAGCGAGTCGAAGCCAGACCCTTCTCCAGCAAAAGTTTGTCTAATCTATTCTTCGTTGGATTCAAATGGAGCCGTGGTGATCTGTTGCCCGTCTGCTTTAAGAAGAATTTCAATTTTCTGCTCTGCTTGGTTCAATCGGTCTTGGCAAGTTTTTGCCAAAGCCACTCCTTCTTCAAACTTCTTAATGGAGTCTTCTAGAGAGCAATCACCCGACTCTAAATCTCGAACGAGACCCTGTAGTTTTTCCAGCAGCGCTTCAAACTTTTCTTCTTTTTTTGCAGCCATGGCTTTTCTTAACACGGATTGAAATGGCCTTTGGAAAGAAATTTCCAAATTTTCCACGAACCTTTGCCTAATTCAAAAGCAAATGAAGGTCCGAAAACCCTAATTATCCTGTGCGTGAATGAACTATTTTTCAGAGCTCGCATGAAGCACAGCAACATGCAAAAACAGGCAAAACAGTTCGGAAACCACCCGAATGTCAGCCAGAATTCTGTAATTTCCAGAAAAGCCTTCGATCCAAACTGGAACCAATTTGGAACCGCGCCCCTAAAGGAATCACCAATTTGAAACCAAAATTTTTGACTTTCTGGAACCGACGAAAAAAATCTTTTGAAAAGAATAGATCGGAACGAAGACAAAATTTTCCCCGGAAAAAAATTTTCGTTCGGAATTTCAATACTTTACGATTGACCCTAGGGTTGGCGCACAGCGAAACAAAAACTTTGGCATTAGAAATGCTTAGTGGGGAGCAAACAAATGTAGGTTTCGTTCAGGAGGTTTCATGTTTGCACCAATTTTCACTAGCGTATTTTTCATCTTAACTGGCTCGGTGATGGCTCAAGCAGCTAGCCCTCATGCACAACTCGGAATTGCCAAAGTAGAAACCAGCAAATGGTTGGCTACCCACGCTGGAAACGCAGAAATCGACGGACTCAGCGTAGTGGCGTCTCTAGAGACCTTGACTCACGAAATCGAAATCCCAAAAGAACTTGCCAACCAAATGAACACTTTGGTTCCCTTGGCTCCCATGAAAAAGAAAAACTACAGAATGGTGTTCACCGCTGTAGAAAATCCAACCCTTCAAGCCAAGTTTGACCTTGTTGGAAGAAACGTAAGCATCGATGGCGTAGTTCGATTCGCTTACATCAATGCTAACGAAGCAGAGTTTCAATTTTTGATCGTTCCAAACGAAGACGGAACCCTTCAAGCGAAATACGTAAGACAAATCGCCACGAACCAATTTGAAGAAGGGGAAATTCAATTGAATGCCCTTGCTACAATCCTTTAGTAGAGGTTTCCCTCCCCCTACTGAAGTCCAGGCCCGGAATTACTTCCGGGCCTTTTCTTTTTTTGTTACCTTGTGGCCTTATGATGGAAACTCGAAAACCCAACTTTCCCGTGGGCATTCTTGGTGCAGGGCTTGGCAGCCGATTGAAGTCAGAGTCTCATGCAAAGCCTCTCGCAAAAATTGGCGGCTCCTCCCTTTTGCAGCGCTGGTTAGATCAATTGAGCCGCTCCAGTGACGGATCCATCTTATGCGCCCTACGTGAAGAGCTATTAAAAGATGAAGACTTTCAAAACCTTCCCAAGTCCCCTTTTCTAAACTACCTATTCGTCAACACTCCAAGCTCTTTACATACTTTGGTTGAATTGATTCGCGCCCTGAAAAAGCCCACCGTTCCCACGCTATTTTTGATGGCCGATACCATCTTGAAGGATCAAGACCTTCAAAATTTTGTGAATTTTTGCCAGAAACTGCCCCACGACCAATGCGCAGTCTTAACCACCACTTATGTGGATGACGAAAAGCCCCTTTGGGTTCACCGATCAGCAGCAGGCCTGGTGACGGATTTTGCTTCTTCTCCAAACCCAGAAGAAACCTCTTCCCTCTCTCAACCCGCCCAAGAAATCACCTCTGGTCTATATTGGCTAAATCCCAAAGCCATGGAAATTGCTGAAGAAGTTTTGGCCGAGGGAACAGATAAGATGAGAAACTTCTTGAAAAGACTGGCCACAGGCGGAACCCCCATAAAAACATTTGTCGTGGCAAAGACTATTGATGTAGACCATCCTTTAGACCTAAAAAAAGCCGCAGATTTCCTGCAAAACGAATAGGAAAGCCAATCGATCATGAAGGTTTTGGGCATTTATAGACACCCAATGTTCTCCAACAACGCCATTGAGGCGGATCGATTGATTTTGGAGCACTCTCTAAACTTTCTACGAGAAAAATTTGCCGGCGAAATGGAAATTCACACTCTAGAAGAAAGTGAAATGGCTCAACTTCAAGCACATCCGAAAGAATTCGACTTGGTGCTTACTATGGCTCAAAGTGAGGCAGCCTTGATGCAAATTGAATCGACCTTTCCGGAAGAGATTGTCATCAACACTTCACGCGCCATTCGCAACTGTTACCGAAAAAAAATGTCCGAAAAGCTATCGAACTTATCCATTGGATATGTTCCTTATCGAACCATTGCCACGCAAACCATTCCTAGAAATCTTCCCGCAGAAGGTTCTTATTGGTTAAAGAGAAGTGATTTCCACGCCATTTCTGATGAAGATGTTTGCTTAGCTGAAGGCAAGCTGGAAATTTTAGAAAAACTAAAGCGATTTCGCGAACGCGGCGTAAAGGAAATCATTCTGCAAGAGCATATCGTTGGTGATATTTATAAATTTTATGGCGTGAAGGGAAAGTTTTTCCGCCCCATTAAGGTGAGAGACTTTCTATCCACTACAAAATCCCCAGATGCGGAAGTCATGCGCGCCAACGCGGAATTAGCCGCCTCTTCTCTCGGCCTATCGGTTTATGGCGGAGATGCTATCTTTGATGCCAACGGAAAAGTCCATTTTATTGACCTCAATGATTGGCCATCGTTTCGATTGTGCCGTGAAGAAGCTGCCAGGGCCATTGCAGAATTTTCCTTTGAACATTGGCAACGGGCGCACAAGCCCTTTCCAGCCGCCGTCAATAATGTGGCATCGCTTCGGTAACTTTTTACATGTCTTGGAAAACGGAATACTGGAACAGCATCAAAAGCTTTGATACGGAAGAAAAATTAGATCTCTTTTTCTACCGTCCCTTGGGCTTCTTAATTGCAAAAGCCTGCCTGGGCACTCCAATTTCTCCTACGGCTCTAACAGTGGTGGGACTCACCCTAGGATTGATCTCTGGTTTCTTTTTCTATGACAATCAATCCACACAAAGCTTAATCATTGCATCCATTCTTTTTGTGTTGGCAGGAGTTTTTGATTCTTCCGATGGTCAGCTTGCGAGAATGGGCGGGAAAAGTACCAAGCTAGGATTAATTCTCGATGGAATCTGCGACAACTTCGTATTTGGCTCTGCCTATTTTGCTTCCATCTTAACTGTGATGCCTCTCTGGGGATGGAGCATTTGGCCCATCGCCATTTTAGCGGGCTTTTTTCATTCCGTGCAAAGTTCGGTTCTAGATTTTTACAATCGCGAATATCTCTATTTCGGTGCAGGAAAAACAAAAGGGGATTACTGGAATCCCTCGGTGGAAGAAGCAAAAAAAGAAAGAGATCGGGCCACCGGGATCTCTCGTTTTTTACTAGGAACCAGAATATCTTGGATCTGGCAGCAAACCGTATTGACCACTCGAACCAGTCAACAGCGTGAGCAATGGAAAGCTCTTGTGAACGGCCCAAGATCTCAAGAGTTTCAAAAAATGTATTGTGAACACAACCGAACCATCTTGCGCTTTTGGCGCCTGATGGGCGCAAACTTCCATACGATTTTAATTTTGATTTTTGTTTTTTATCGTCGATTCGATTGGTATTTAATTTTTTGCGATCTCATAGCTTTGAATATCGCTCTCATCATTCTCCGCCTGGCACAAAAGAGAGTGGATGCTTCTTTTCAGGCCAGACTAATTCAAGAAAAATTCCTTTAATTCACTCAATTGAGCAATCCTGGCGTCAGCCTCGTCTGACTCTGCGTCCCCAATAATCACCGCACTCCAACCCAGTTTTTTAGCGGGAAGAATGTCGTTCTTGGGGTTGTCTCCCACATAAACTAGAAATTCAGAACTCAGCCCAATCTTTTTCTGGGCCGAGAGGAAAATCTTTTCATCTGGTTTGGAAATGCCTTCGTAGTAAGACTCTGTGATTGTGGAAAATAATTCCATCAGTCCGAATTCTCGCAAAATAACATTTAAGTTTCCCGTGAAATTCGAAATTACCGACAAAGGAAAATGAGGCCTCAAATCCAACAAAGCCTCTTTTGAAGCGCTGATATAAAGTTTCATTCTCTCTGTAACTAAATCGCCCGGCATATGAGAAGAAGAGGGGTTCAACTGCAAGGCTTCAGCAATCAATTGCGCATTGAATTGATTAAATTTACGAAGAGCAAGTTGTTTGGCCTCACCGGTTTTCATCATCCGTTGATCAGCCAGGGAATATGCTTCTTGAAAAGAATCTCTTTGATGAAGGGGAATTTGGTAAACCTGTTGAAACGCTTCCCAAAACAATACTCGCGTGTGAATTCCTGGAGCATCGATGCATCCGCCGAAATCAAATACGATATGTTTTATTTGCTTCATCTCCCCTTGGAATAATACTAAAGAACGCCAAGGTAAAGGGCTAACCGGGCAATCTGCCCCGTCGAAGCACGACCTTTAGCTGCAAGACGTTATCATTGAACCTGGCGTCCATTTCATCAGAAGAGCGAACGATCTCGAATAGATTTTCCAGCTGTTTTTGAATGATACTTAGGTATCTGCCCGATACTCGGCGAATTAACATCTTATTGATCAACAAATCCATGGCGAGTTGCGTACCAAAACTTTCATCCCATTCATCGAACTTTTTATAGGCGTCTTTTAACTCTTGGTTGTAGGCATCTGGAAATCGCATCTCAGTGGAAAGAGCCTCAAACCCAGTGTCCGTTTTACGAATCAGATTCACAGATCCAAGTTGTTTTAAACTGGTTTGAATCGCCTTCTCGGAAAACCACACCCTTAATTCCTGCTCTGAAATAGATTTTCTGGCCAGAGTCGACAGCAAAAACAAATGATAATTTAGTTCCGCAGAAGCCAAAACCGAGACTTGTTTGATTGTTAACTCTTGTTGCAGGGATTGTTTTGGTTTTTCGGCAGAAGATTCCTCTTGGGCAGGAATCGACCAATCTCCCTTGGGAAAAAGATAGGCGTTTTTCGGAAACAAAGATCGGCAGTAGGCCAAGATGAGGCGATCTTGCCATTCACCCTTTAAAACCTGTGAAAGTTCGCGAACCACCTTTTCTGAAGGTAAGCCCCCCTGCTCTAGGCGCATATAGTAGGAATAATTAAAGGAAATCCCTTTATTTTTGAGCCATTGGTAAAAGGCCTTGGCCTGGGCATGCCCCTTGGATTTTCTAGCTAGTTTCAGCTCTTCGGAGAAGTCCGACATAAATCTACTATCGGTAGATTCTCTACTTTTCTTAAACTTGAGCCTTACACGGCTTGTTGTTAGAAGCTCGCAGGAAGAAATTTCCCCCAATTTTTTGAGCAGGCTGTCCGGATCCCTCTCCCCCAACCAAGACGCTTCGGACAGTCTGCTCATTTTTTCTAAGGGGGAAATAGAACACAGGGAGAAGTCATGAGAAATTTGTTTATTGTTTCCGCATTCATTTTATTAATGCCCCTTTTGTCGCCTGCCTCAAATGGCGTCGAGCGCGGTTCTGTTAGAGACGCAATTCAAAGCTCGGACGAAAAAATGGACGACGACCTTCTCGACTTTATTTCCGATGCAGTAGCTACTCAATGCTCCTTGGAAAATGCAAAAATTCAGAGCGTGATTATTCAAAAAACAGACAAAGAAGTGGACCAAGGCATTGTAGATACCTTCTACAAAATCCAAATTTCTCTCACCGTGGATGGAAAAACAGAACCTGAATCCATCAATTTAGAAGTTGCGAAATACTATATTTCTAACCCAGCAGTTCCCAATAAAGAGATCTTGTCGATCACCTCTGCTGTTTGTAAATGAGTCTTTCAAATCTTTAAAATTCGTACCATTAAGAACCGCTTCTCCCTCCGGGACAGGCGGTTTTTTATTGAACAAATTTATCGAAGTCTCGGCCGCGCTTCAATTTTTGCCAAGCCTCCAACTCTGACGCCAATAACTCCGCGGGTCTTGGTCTCATGGCCAAAGCTGTATCAATAAGATTAGATTTTAACTGTGCTAGTTCCGTTGGTAAGAGCGAAAAGGCTTGGTCTGTGCCTTTCCAATTACGATCTAAGGTGAAGTGGCGCTCGATCCAATTCGCCCCTAATGCATAAGCCACGGCGTCTAGATGGGTTCCCATATAGTGACCGGAAAATCCCAATTGAAACTTAGGAAAAGCCTCTTTTATCTGGGAAATTTCGCCCAAATACAGATCTTCAATTTTCGTAGGGTAAGAGGAGGTGCAGGCATAAACAGTAAATTGTTCATAGGTGGACTTAGAACGTAGAATTTCAAAAATCTCTCTCTTTTGGTCCCATGTAGTCATGCCTAAAGATACATGCACGGCGAAACCTGATCGCAGGGATTCTTCAAGGAGCGTCCGGTTTCGATTTTCTGCCGAGGGAATTTTTATGTAATCTGGTCGAATGCGTAAAACTTCTTCTAGGCTCTCTGTATCCCAAACGCTTACGGCATATTTTGTACCAAATCTTTTGCAGGCGTCCTTTAGCTTTTCATGTTGTTCAATATCAAACTCCAAAGAGGCCCTGTGCTCGTAATAGTCACTTCCAAAGCTATGATTTGGGTTTGGATGAGGAACTTTTTTATACACAGAATAGGTAGCCAAAGATCTTTTTTGAAACTTCACGTAATCGGCACCAGACTTCGCAGCCTCTTCAATCAATCGAATAGCCAAATCAAGACTTCCTTGATGATTACATCCGATTTCTGCGACTAACTTTGGAGGAAAGTTTCCGTTCATTTTTCCCGTTCTTACAACTTCCTAAATCAAAACCACTTGGCTCAAATTCATAGATTCTTTAGCCGCACAGAGAATCTTCATCACCTCATATCCATCCTCAAGTGAAATCGCGGGAGGATAATCATGTTGCACCGAATTCAAAAACGCCCTTGTGCTGGCCAAAAACATTTCATTTCGATTCCACTCCTTTGGCAAGGAGAAAACTCTGTCTCCCTGGTCTTTTCCGGCGCTCCAAATCAAGTTTCCTTCGTAATTCCAAAAAAGATTCCCCTTAGAACCAAATATTTCACACTTTCTTTGTGTGGGTTTTCTCCAGTAGCTCATTCTCAGATGAATGGGTGCACCATTTCCCATCTTTAAGGTCATCCAGGCTGTGTCTTCTGCAGAAATTTCTAAGCCTGAACGTTTTCCGCCTAAACAGTAAACCGAAAGCATTTTTCCAAAAAGCCAGTACAAATAGTCCACCTCATGGCTTAGGGTGAACACTACCCCACCACCGAGTTCGTCTTTTGAAGCATAGGAGATTCGATAGTCTTCCTCGGGGTGAAAACCCGGCAACCATTCCCCAACCTCAGCATTCACTGCTAATATTTCTCCCAAGGCTCCTGAATCAAGAATCTCTTTCACTTTCGATAAGGTTGGGTGAAAGCGATACTGATAACCGACAAATACTTTTGGTTTCTGCTTCTCTTTCCAGAGATGGAAAAGTCTTTCAACCTCTTCCATTCTCGACCCCACCGGTTTTTCAAGGTAGATGGGCATTTTTTCCTGCACAAAAAATGCGGCCGTTTCCACATGTAGTGAAGTGGGATTACAAACAAAAATCATATCTGGTTGAAAATTTTTCACCTCTTCTAAAGAATAGAATCTTAAGCCATCATTTTCTTTGTGTTTCAATTTTCGAGCGGAATCTAGAGAACCCCAAGCAATTTGAGTAACGCCAAAGGCTTCCAAATTTTTGGCATGCCTTCTTCCAATGGACCCAGAACCAAAGATTACGGCTTTCATTTTTTCTCTCGCAAATTCGACCACAACGACTCAGACCACTGCCAGTCGAAAGGATTATCTAAATCTAGGGAATACTCAGACGGAATTTCTAAAGCTAGAATCTTACTTCCAGTCATGGATTTCTTTTTTAGAATAGTGTCTGAACGGATCAAATCCAAATATCCAGTTTGCCAATACACTTTAGGCAAGACTTGTCTCGGCTGATTATAAAATTCTGAAGGCAACTCTGGATCCGCACCAGAAACAAACGGAGCTAGAGTGCTTCCATTTTTTTTCCACATTTTATAGGGACTTTGACTGGCTTCTATAACAGCCCGAAGAGAATCAGCTTGAGCATCTTTATTCATTAATTCTATCGCAGCGAAAAGATCTTCCACTCTTCTCATTGGCGAAGTTGGTCGAAGTTGCATCACCATTTCTGGAATGCCACTCTCTTTTTCTATCCATTTAAGAAAATGTTCAAAGACAGGAAAATCCAGAGCTTCATCTCGCGATAAAAGCTCCGGACGAAGAAATGGAACTTCAGCTCCAAAGGACCTAGCGATTTCCGCTAACTCGGGACAGTCTGTGCTAACAAAAATTCGATCTACTTTTGAACATTCTTTTGCCACCAAAATCGAATGCGCCAATAGAGGAATTCCCAGAAATTCTTTTTTATTCTTATGGGGTATGGATTTTGATCCCCCACGGGCTGGTATCAAAGCCACGATTTTGGATGATCGAATAGACATCTCCATAACCATAGAACACCCCGGCCAAATTCCAAAGAGAGTGTGGGAAATTGAAGGTGCTCCCCCCTCTTCCCGCGGTGCTTTCGATTTTCACCATGGATCCCCAGTTCGATGACGCCAAAATTGAATTTTCTACATTGACCAAGGCACGTAAAAAACCCCAATGATCCAAGCACTTAGTCGATTTACACGGACACCATTTCTTTGCTGCTCCGGATAAGGAATTTCCACCGTCTCCCGATAAGGAAAGGTATGGTTTTTCTTTTATTTTTTGCAGCCCTACTTCCAGCTTTGGGTTTCGCCGATGTTAGCCTGATCGTTTGGAAACCATCGGGCTATGAATACTCATTCGTGCTCCCCCAAAAAGAAGGGGAATCGGCCAGTGCGGCTGTGGAGCGCTATCTTCAGGAGCTTCGTTCTGACCCTCAACTTAAGACTTTTGCAGATCATCTAAGTATTGTGCCGAGAGGATCCGTGGAATCTCTTTCCCCCCAAAAGAAACCCATGGTTCTTGGAATTGCCAACGATTCTTTTGATCTAGACCCCCAACCCGAGCGCGTAAGGAGAGTTTTGGGTCCGTTGGAAGAAAGAGGAGGTGCCACATTCCTTGCTCCCATAGCAGTGACAAAAGGCTTATCCGAAGACGACGCGAATGATTTTCGAAAAAAAGTGGGTGCGAATTTCGATGGACTTGTCTCCATGGGTGGCGACGACATTCACCCCTCTTTGTATGGAGACAAAGACCCCAAAGGACTGTCCGTAAATACGAATCTCTCTAGAGATAAAGAAGAACTGCTTTTGGTCCGTGCCTACCTAAATGAAGGCAAAGGAATGTTCGCTGGAATCTGCAGAGGTCACCAGATGGGTGGAATAGCCGCCTCTTGCCCCTTGGTAAAAGATATTCGCGAAGAGCTAAACTTAGATCATCCCAAAAACATTGACCATTCCATTGCGCCCAACAAGGATGCTGGAAGGCTTACCCTAAGCTTATTTGATGGAAATTCTTCCATAGTCGTAAATTCCATTCATCATCAGTCCATCGCCATTCCAGAAAAACCAAATCCAAAAATCAAGATCACCGCCTTAGCAAAAGATCAATCTACCATTGCGGAAATAGCAGAGTATTACAATGGCCGCGGACTAAGCGTGCAAAGCCACCCTGAACGCATGACTTCCTCCGCCTATCACGCAAGGTTTTATGACACCCTTTACGGGGAAATTGATTTAGCCAACGCACGACGAACTTCACGCCCCCTCTCTCGCATAGATCTAAGCAAGACTCTTTTTGGTGTGGAATATACCTTCCAAGATCAGGGCATGGTGGACGAACCCGGACGAATGACCATGGAGACACCTCACAAACGAGCAAAACTGGAACGATTCAAAAGCGCCTATTTAAAAGAACTAGGAATTGACGAAGCGGCCGTTAAAAATAAGCCAGGATTCAAACCAGGTGATTTTATCGATGTTCCTGGCGACGGCAGACACGTAATGAACATGGAGCCAGTTACTATCGAAGTGAATACGACACCGAAAACCTTTGATGAAATTCAAGCTGCTGCAAAAAAAATCTTCGTCGCGTCAGAGAAAGCAGATCTAGTGCCTTATGTGAACCCAGCGGCCGAACGCTCCGGAATGGGACACATTCACGTGGGCGCACGCACAATTGGTGATTCACCTTTTTACAAAAACCCTCACCTCTTACGAAATATGATGGTGTACATCCAAAAACACCCATCTCTTCTCTGGGGATTTGCAGAAGCCTATGACATTGACGGCATGAATTTACCCTCTAACCAAGACGCCACCAATATTGAAACTTATCACAAGCCACAACAGCAAAAAGCATTTGCTAGAGCCGTTAAGAATTTCGATGAATGGTATCAAAGAACTTTGCGAGAAGGCGGCAATCTCGATGATGGACTTCGACAGTTTTTGAAGTTTTTGAAAAAGGAAAACGCCCCTGGAATCGATTTTTTTCGACACTATCGATTCATCAACTTAGAACACTTACGCGAAATTGAAGGCAGCCCAACTCCTGTGGATCCAGGAAAAGCAGGAAAATTCACAGTGGAATTTCGAAACTTTCGACCTCCTCGTACGGCAGATCATGCGGTTGCGCATTCGGAATTGTTGTTGGCTATGATGGAAAAACTCTCCGAGCCCGGATATCTGGAAAAACTAGAGGAAATTCCGATCTCTGCCTATGACCGATTTCATTCGGCCACAAAAGTTGCTTCCGATTGGGAAATTGTGAAACGGGAATTACCAAGATACAACTCAGTCTGGGACGATTCCGTTGGTGAATATGTTCAGAACCAATTGGGTCGAGAGGCGATTTTGGCAAAACTTCCTAAGGGAATGAAGGCTGAAATTTATCCTGCCTACTCTCCCAAAAGAGAAAAAGGCACAAAGTTTGAGATGCGCTTACCTGTAGAATCCAATGATCCTCCAAAAATTCAGTTTGGAAATGCACCCTTGGAGTTCGAAAAAGTTGCAATGGACGGAAAACTTTTTTGGGTGACGACTTTCACTGCAGAAAAAAGTGGAACCGGACTTCGAGTGGAAAATATAGAGAAATTGAACAATCCCGCATTCTGCAAAAAATGGTTCTCCGTGATTGATTAATGTCCGCTCACGGGGTCGGCCAAGCGCTCGCCTGCGCATCCCATTCTCGGCTCCGCTCGGCCCTGGGAAAACTCCTCTCGCTCCCTTCCCAGTCGCTCGGCGTGCCTCTGCACGCCGGAGTTTTCCCTTCGACCCCTGCCCGTTACCTTTCCATACTTTTTAAAATTCCCAGAGACGAGACGGACGAGGATGCGTATCGTGAGCCGTACGCAAAGTACGGCGGAACGAACGCAACGAGGACAACAAGGTATTCTGGGAATTTTAAAAAGTATGGTGGGCAGTGCAGGGGTCGAACCTGCGACATCCACCTTGTAAGTACGTAAAATGCAGATTATGTAACGCTGTGATTTTGCTCAAAAACTAAGTTAAATCATTAATATTAAATGAGAATGGGCACTCTCGGAACTTTGCAGATTTACCCAAATTAACTCACTTTTTTCCTACTTCTTTGACACAAGATGGACACAATACAGATGCCCTGCCGCTACGCATTAAATCTCCCAACTGTAGCCTCAATCCATTCTCTTAATTGAACTTCTAAATCTAGGGGCTCTATCCATTGTCGATACATCACCTGTTGAATATCAAAATGTATCTTCTTACCCTCTTCATCATTTCCGCCTATAAAATCTTTGTGAACAACATGAAAAACCGGACGCCCCAAGCCCCTCGCAAAGCCAGCTTCATAATAGGCCCCACGATTATTATAAGTTAACTCACAAACCACGAATCGAGCCTGTCGGATTTCGGAAATAATTCGATCGGTAATATTATCAGTGTGGTTTTGATTTACTAAATTTGCTTCGTAACCAAGCGCTCTACAGGCCCGCTTGATCGCCTCTAGTGCATTTTCTCTCAGGCATGGGATACCATCCTTCCATGAAAAAGCGGCGGCAATAAACACTTTATTGGTATTAGGAAAAACATTTCTCTTTCGTAAGACCTCCCAGCCTTCGACAGTTATTCGAACTGGAAGCTGATATAAATCTCTAACACTTGAAATATACTTTTTTCCCGCAGGAAACTGAGGAGATATTAAGGACATTTTGTAAAGATGCGAGAGCACGGCAGAAAGTTCTTCATCGTCTACAATCCTTGCCCATGCTCGACTCGAATGCTTTAGAATTGACCTAGTGTAGGCTCTGGCATTAGATCTTTCTCTGGCCAATTCCTCTAAAAATTCAATTGGCTTGCTAGCATGATCTACCGATTCCGCGGCCACATCATCAAAAGATAATACTACCGTCTCCCACTCTCCCGTCCTTCGAACATCATTGCAGTGTTTTTGAAGGCTTTCTACGTTTTCTCGAATTGTCCAAAGGGGAACAACTTTCTTTCTTTGGCGAATCAATTCGATTGTTTTTCTGGCGCAATTTGCCTGGGCCTGAGTAATAGGAACAGAGGCTTCTCGCTTAATCCGTTCAATCTGAAACATAACAGAATCGGTTAAAGAAAATGATCCACATGCTTCTGAGTTTACATTAAGCCTTTGCTCGAGGGGATTCTCTTCAACTTTCGCTTTACTTCCGCTAAATGGACAGGTTCCGTGCTTAACTTTCATTTAATAAAATTAGTTCCTACCACTCGGAGTTTCGATTTTTTTCTTCAAATTTTCAATCTTTATATCAATATCTCTTACAGAGCTACCCATTAGTCGGTCAGTTTTTTCATCGATCTTTCTTATTTCGCTCTGAATGCTCTCATATCTAATTTTTTCGCTAGCCAAAGCATGCTCTTTTATAATTGGCCCACAGACACCAACCAGTTCTCGAGTTTGATCGCTCATTTCCCGTCTCGCAATCAGCATATCAACGGCGCTAATCGTTAATTGATCCTCAAATATTTTGATCTGTTTTTGGGTCAACCAAATCAAAATCAAGGTAAGAGCAACTGAAGCTGAGATAGAAAATATTGCCAGAAAATTTTTACTAATAGCATCTTTAATCGAAAACTCATGTTGAGTTTTTCTAATTTTTAGATCAAAAACTAAAACTTTTAGCTGGTGGCTTTCTGATTTCTTTTCCTGAATTTGTTTACGGATCTCATGTGCTTCGCTGATCTTTCTGGTGGCCCCCAACTCCTCCTCCAACGACTCAATCAATTCTGACAATTCTTTAATTTCACTCTCATATTTAGAAATGGCGCTAGAGAGCTCGTCAAGAAACGAAGGTCGGAAGCTCATATTAATCCAACATGCCTTGCCAACTTGAGTAGCCCGGTAGGCTCATAATACATTGCGCTGCCTGCCGACCTCTTGTCCAATAGATCGTCTCGAATAAGCCTGTCAGTTAATCGAATAAAATGAATTCCGGAATCAAGTTTTAGTTCCTTGTATTGTTTTGGACGCATTGGTGACTTAAGGCAGCACTCCAGAAGTTCAATCTGTTTTTTCGAGTAGGCGGCAAAACTCACCTCTCTACCGACCACCTCTTTTAATGCGAGTTCTGCATCAGCCCCTTTTATTACCCGAATCGTAGGGTACTTAGATAAAATTTCAATCGTAAGTGACTCGCAAATTTTAAATAGAAGGCGAATTTGGCCGTTGGTTAATGTGTAAAGGTCTTCAATGAATCTGTCTTCTAGTGGAATCTGAGGAAGATTATTTGGATCTATCGCCAAAGAAACTCGTCGCTTACTTAAAATTTCTAAGGTTTCTGATTTACTTAATGGATCAAGCACAGTCTCTTGTCCACTTAATCTATCAATTACTCTTATTCCATCTTCAGTGGACCGTAGGTCGGTGTATAGACCTTCTTGCCCAAGCATCACAATACAAAGGCCTTCCACAAAAAGGTAGTCTCTTAATTCGTTCAAAAGTCTCGTGGAGGTCTCAAGCTCAAGTATATCTAAATTATCTATAGTAAGATAAATACCCTTTCGCTTAAGATCACCCCTAACTGCTTCAATCGTCCTGCGCAGGAGATCTTGTTTTGCGTTTGTGTCCAAAAACTGTTCAGCTCTACTTACGCTTTCCTTTGTGTAGTCCTGTAAATCTTGTCTGACTCGATGAAAGTTACTAAGCCTTTCACCCCTGAACATATCTTGGTTCTGTCTGATAAATTCATCAGCAGAAAAAACGATCGAAGATATAGCCCTAAGTAGAACCCTATCAACACTATCGCTATCTTCTAATTGAATTTTTTTATAATTCGGTAGCATGTTTTCCGGATAAAACTCTATTCCATATCGCCTCAAAATGACTTCTCCCGGCCCACTCAATGAAGTCAAGTATTGCATCGCGTTTACGAACGAGGTTTTTCCAACGCCTCGCCTTCCAGTAACCAAATGAACTCCAGAACTAGGGTTCATTGCTATCATAAATTTTTTAACGTCTCGGGTGCGCCCTACAAATTGATTGAAGTCTTCTTCTGTGGGTTGAAGCGGGTCTCTAAAGAATGGAGATCGTTTGAATCCTAATGTTTCGTAGAAGCTGGGCATTGCTACACTATTTCCTATAATTTGTCAAGAACGAGACACGGCATAAGTCCTTAATAACTAAGGACTTATGGATTAGGTGCAGTGGGTTCCGTTTTTTTTCCGGAACCCTCCGTAATAGACCTTATTTGGGCTAGAAATTCAAGACAATTACAAGGGTTCCGTTTTTTTTCCGGAACCCACCGCAGTGAACTTCCCAAATGCCCACCAGTGTCTCCCAAAAGATACACCGCAAAAACAAATGGATTTAATGAAAACAAAAGCGAAATTAGGAAAAGCAAACATCAAAGATTCTAGCGAAAAACGCTAACCCTCAATCTCCCCAAAACACCGCATAACACTCACCGCTTTCTTTAAAGTCTCATCTTCAAAGCGCTCTCCAAGACCATCAAATACATCTTGAATTCGAGACATGTGGCCCCAATCTACAGATTGCCACGGAATCAATCTATGAACAGATGAACGCTGCCCCACCAAATCGTTATCGCCCTTACTCTGTAAAATAAATAGCTCATCATTCTCAAGGACAAGTCTACAAATTCCCAAACTACTCTTAGGGGTATTGTTATCTCTAGCCTTCTCCCCCAAGAAAATCACTAAATACAATGGGTTCCACAGGCTGACCTGATCTCGCAGCAACTCTTCCATATGATTGCGGACTTGATCATTCCATCTACTTCGGTATTTTACTTCGACCAACCAAGACTTCGTCATTTCGCCATTTGCAACAAAGAAATCGGGAAGAGTGCGAAGCGGCTTAGGCATATCCATCTCCCTATACTGCTCCGAGCTTAATGCTTGCGCCTCACGAATCACCTCTTCTACACCCAACGGCACCAAACGGTATCCAGCATCATTCAGAAGCGCACGCAAGAGAACCTGCGTCACCCCACTCTTAATTCGATTCGAAAAATCCATTGATCGCCCTCATCTATGTAGAAAAAATTGAACCCAAGCGGACCTCAGTTATGCCTCCTGGATCTCCTTTAATGTTTTCCCAGATTCAGTTTTCCACTCTGTTCTTCCATTCGAAGGTCTGCCCAAAAGAATAAATGCTGCCTGTGAAGGCGAATTAAAAACATAGTCTTGGGAGAAAACATAAAACTCATCGCCACTTTTTGTGATAACGCCTTTCTCCAGTAGCACTCGTCTAAACTCTCGCGCATTCTCAGGAAATGAAGGAACTTCTTTCACCAAAGCCTTAGATCCATTCTTCACTAAAAACCCCTCAGGAGCATCCACACCCAGTGCAATCACTTCACCGCCCGACTTAAGCTGTAGCAAGTGTTGCGAGACGCCCATTAAGGCAGAATCTACGCTTGGAACCTCAAAGATCTTTATGCCAACGGTGGAACAAATTAGACGAAAATCTATTAAGAAATTTTCCATATCTGCGATCTCTGGCTCAGATAGTGTAGAAACCTCAGGCGAGTTTCCATTTTCAAGCTCACATCTCTTGGCATTAGCCGCCATTTCGATTAGACGAGCTTCAAGATACTGTACGTGAGCTTTATTAAGGCTATTATTCACTCCCGTCAAAACTACAATTGTATCCCAAAATTCTTTATCTCTTTCGTGAGAGTTGATTCTATTAATAATCGAATCGCTCTCACCAATATAGGCCTTAGCAAAGCCGGAATCACCGTCTGTTCCCAAAAGTACATATATTCCTGGAGTTTCAACTTCTTTTCGTTTTCGCAGCTGGGAAATCTCAGCACGTGAACAAATTATCACGCTACCATTCCAAGATGTTTTTTCTATAATTCTTAAGCCATCTGGTATTCCACTGGTGAGAAATATTTTTATTGAGCATGGTCTATAGAAAGACATTTTCACCTCCAAGAATCCAACTGCCCGGCAAAAGACCCTCAGGCGCACCCAACCACATATGATCGGAACTTCCTCACATTTCTATTAGTTTGGAATTAGGCAAGTCACGCTACCGAATAAAATAGATTTACGACTCTACTTCACGGATTCAGCCACAGCTATGGCCACTAAAAACGAGTATTTTTAAGATTAGACAATAACTTACTTTTTAAATTGAATGGACAGCTTACATCCAACCGCTTTTGCAATCTGTTCCAAGGTCGAAATCCTGAAGTCCTTTTTCCCCGATAAGAAATTCGACATTGTTGCCTTATTTAGGCCCTTGTCCCAGCAAAAATCTTCCACGGTTCCGTGATGCTTGCCTACGTACTCTCGCACCTGAGCACGCACTAAATCTAAGATTTCTTGGTTAGCCTTCTTCACCACCCAAAGGCTATCAATCGATTTACAATATTGAATTTACGATCGTAAACTAAGGAGAACCCATAACGTAAACGGAGTGCGCATGAAGACTGTTCAAATAATAGTGTGCCTAGTTACATTTCTATTGGCGTGGCGAGCCACACAATTCATCCAAGCTGCATTCTTGGCGCTGGCCATACTAACGGCTCTAACATTGTTTATTTTAAAGGTTCTAAATGGAAAACTGCCAAAAGTTCCAGGGATCTCGAACCCAAATCTCAAAGTATTCCTAATTTCATTTTCCATCTCTGCGTTTGTCGGACTATACATTGGGCATGGACGGATCAGAAAGGAAACCGAACTCAATTCTCACAAGCAAGCGCAAGCCAATGAAAGAGAAAAGGCTGTCGTAGCGAACGAACTTGAAAAGGCAAAAAATTTCGCAGCAGAGCTAAAGAAACGCCTACGAGCAGCAGGAGTAGATGAATCGATTGTTAAAAATGTGAAAGTCTATCAAATCAGCGGCACGATGATAAAAATAGCAATAGTCGTTACCAATCACTGGATTAGCCAACCTACTCATGCCAAACACCAAAATATTCAAACAATCGAACTTCTATTAAAAGAAATCTCCGGACCAAGTGGATATTCTTTCACGTTTCTAGACGAATTAAATAATGAGGTCGCTGGGAAAAAAGCTCATGGCGGTTACTGGAGTAAATAATCCATACTAGTCGCGCCCCTGAATCTTCTTAATTTTTTCCATAATTTCAACTAAGGCAGCTCCCCTTTCTTCATGCTCCAAGACCTCACCCTTTTTCCACATTCCTAAATGGGCCCCGATCAGAAATAGAGCTTGCACCTTATTTAACAGAACTATTCTATAACCCGCGCCATACCTGTTAAACCATACCTTGATTTCCTTAACGCCACTCAACTTGCCTCGAGGAATAGTTGGATTTCCCTTCAAAAAGGAAACCCCATCCAAAATGTTTGAGAAACCAATATTTTTAAGCTCTCTTAAAACCTGATCGGCATTCAATTTAGTCCGATTTTCACGATCTTTCATTGCTCTTTTGATTGCCAACCTTATTCTAGTTTTTTCTAGCAGCTGGAATGCTATCTTTCCTGCATTTGGGGCTGAGTAACCCGCCCTAATCGCCGCTTGCGTTGCGTTTAAATCAATGAGGTATTCATTAACAAAACGTATTTGCTTTGGTGTCATGCCAAAATCCAATGCTCTAATTGCAACATCGTTTTCAAATCTTTTTCTTTTTTTATTCAGAAAGTTACCTCGGAAATAGTATTCGTTAGTGCAATTAGTGCGTTAAATATCAAATTCGCAGCCAATATTGTTTGTGCATCTCAAATTCATCCAAAGCCTATCCCTCTTTCCGCCTATGGTTCTTTGCGACGCAGATCTAACCACTCCCGGCAATGTTTTTGTTACTTCCATGGAGAAGTCTCGCTTACTGAGCGGATACTGGATTTTGTTCTCGGTACACCAATCATCATAGATTCGATAAAGCTCCCCTACGGGAGTCTCCGCACCCAATTCTAATTTGCAGAATTGTAAAACGAATTCTCTGGCGGGGTTTGAATCGAGTTTTACCTCCTCCTTTTCGCTAATCATTTCTTCAGACTCCAAAAATCTTCCCCTACTTCTCAAGCGGCTATATCCTTCTAGACTCCAGTTTATGATTCCCGGTAGCTCCCCGGCCTCCTCCCACCACTTTTGATCGGTTAATTCCCTTTTCTGCTTTTCTACTGGCACAGTGGTTTTCATGTGAATCGCCAACATTCTTCGCCAAATTCCATTAGTTCTATCCGTAAAAACTGGCCTTGCATTGCTGGCGAAAATCAATCGTGCGGTAGGCCTCATTGAATAGCCATCGCGATTCTTTCTTTCGACGTGAATTTCACCCCCAGAGACTATCTGTTTTAGAATGCTATCATTGCTTTTCTTAAAGCTGCCGACTTCTTCGACGATGTTTGCCAATTTGCCATCCATTGTTGCTAATGGAAAAGTCCTGATTGGATCAAAAGCCTCTAAGGAAACGGCTGAAGTATTTTCTTCTCCAAGCAATGCGCGAAGCACGGTGCAGATTACTGATTTTCCGTTGGCCCCATCTCCGAAAAGAATTAGGAATTTTTGGTAGGACGAATCATACACCATACAAAGACCAAAAAACTCCTGAACCAAATTTCTGGTTTCAAGGCATGGAATCACGTCTTCAAGGAACTCTTTCCAAATCCTGCAATCAGCCATAGGGTCAAAATTAAACGGGAGAACATATCTACAAAAATAGATTCGTGAGTGAGGGGTCAATGGTTCGCTCGATCCACGAACCAAGTCATCAATATTTAAAAGGCCATTTTTAAAGGGAATAAAATTCCTAGCCTCCTTTTCACTGTCGATCCAGAATGGGGCATTAATTGAACTAGAAAGGTGTCCCATTCCTTCAATATTCTTCATAATTTCACTACAAAATCTTCCATTTGCTTTTGATCTAAGAAGAGGGTCCTTCTGGAGAAATCTAATAATATCGGCAGACAGATCTTCTCTTGGGAGAAGTTCGTATTTATTTCCTTTGAAATAATAGAAGTCGCCTTTGTAATGACGAATATCTAGATTGTCGGCCCCACAGTACTTACTACTTTTTAGGTACATGTCAGCTAGGTCAGCAAAGTTTATTTTGAGTTTTTCCGATGTAAACAACTGAACAAATGGATTCTTTTCATGTTGAACAAGGTGCCTCCGAAGTAATTCTTCTCCCTCAGATATTGGCAAACCTGAGTCATGGATATATTTATAGGCCACTTCAAATAACTGCTCCTTTGGAATTCCGCTACCCAGTCCCTCCCTAACGATCTTTGTCATCGTCGAGTTTCTTTCTCCCTCTCGAGTTGGCAGCAAACCGACCCAATCCTCAAACGATTTACTGGATTTTCCTTTTTTAAACTTTAGTTTTTCAAAAATAGCCTCAAGGCTGTAGCGAGGCCCGCCGAATTTGGTCAGTCTGACCAGAACTGGATTCTTTCGATCCTTTAGATGTAAAAATCCAGGCAATCGCATCACTCTGCAAAGATCCTTAACAGTGGCGTCAGAGCTGTAAACTGAAGCCGCTGATTTTTGTAAATGGGAAAAAATTTCTGCATCAGCGAAAAGCGGGTCATTCAAAAGAAAATATCCGTGTTCGCCCCTAGCCGACTTTACCTTTAGACTAAATTCTAGGTGGTTATCATCAAGTGCGCCGTCATCTTTATCGACAAAAACTGCCCTTATTTTTTTAATATTTTCTATTTTCCGTCCTTTCAAATCTGTTTGGTTGATTGCAACAAATATTCCTGCCCCCTCGTTGTTGAGAGCAATCAGTTGGTCCTTACAATTTTTGAAATTTCCATTGATAACTCTACTGAATCGAGAGTCTTTTGAACCCGTCCCTTCAGCAAAAGTTTGAAATGTGAACTCTTGATCGCCGGTCACGGAACCAATTTCTTCAAGAAAGGATTCTGCATCCGAAAGATTAATCTCTGGTTTCATTTTTTCCTCCCAGGCCAAGTTGGTCAGGAGTTCGCTGTAAAATTGAGCAAATACTTTTTACTTCTTCGCTCCTTGGAACTTCGTATCCATTGATTATCCGCGACATCCTTGCCTCACTAGAAATGCCCGCCAGGCGCACTAATTCCGCCTGCGTCATCCGCAATTTTCTGATTTCATTAGCTAATAAAAAGTTTGGTTTCATAGTTTAAAGACTCCATTTAGGGTAAAAAGTTTTTTCAGATCAAACGTAGCACTCGAGCTAAATTGCTCAAGGACCACACAGAGGAAGTCACGTGACAGGTAGAGATACTCTTAGAATTCTTAAGAAAAATAACTTCAGTCGCGATCGTCGAAGGCAGGTTGTCGAGGATATGATCTTCGTTCTGGACGAAATAAAAAGAATTCAGAACCGAATCAGAGACCTGGATGTAAATCATCTCAGTAAATTACTTTCCATGATAATCCAAACATCAGTTCCAGCATCTGCAGCTGCACGCAAGGCTCTGCAGCTCGAGAGATGGGGTAACCTAGATGAGAGGAGCCGTAAAACAGTGCTGTCAAATCCAACCAAAAAGGTGACCGTTTATCAGTCAGAATTAATGCACTATTTACAATTCGGGAATGGGCTTAAATTTCAAACAAAAGACCCATATTTATCTCAATCCGACGCAGCAAGATTTACCGCGTTTTTTTGCGTTGTTACTGGGGCCAGATCTGGAGATTTTGTTGCATATGAGCTCAAAAAATCTTTGGACAAAATTGCCGTTCTTGAGAAAAAAACAGAGACGCTATCGATGACCATTCAGCGGAACTATCGAAATTGGAACACTGGACAACTACCAGGACTTCGCCCAGGTGTTTACTCTAGCTGGTCAAATCGAGAAGGTGCCGAAAAATACTATACATCTTCTAAGGAGGCGGTAAACAAAAGACGAGTAAAGGTGACTATTCAGGACATCAATTCTAAAAGAGTCACGTAGCTTCCGCCGCATGAGGAATGACATGAATTTTTTGTGGGTTATGTTTGATTCCCATGAAAAAAAACATAATTCCAAAGCTAAATAGTACCAGTTTTGGCAGCTCAGAGATTCCCCATCCGGTCCCCATTTTGCTTACTGTATCAGAAACTTCGTCTCTGATACGAGTATCTCCAAAGACTATTTACAGATGGGTTTATGAAGGCAAAATCCCCCATGTAAAACTATTTGGGAAGCTTCTTTTTGATAGATCAGAGATTGTTGGTCTCATCCAAGCTCACTCTGTAAAAAATGATTTTGAGAAAGGGCATTCGGCAGGTAATTTGATCGAGCAAAGTTCCGAGAGACATTCTCGGAAAGGTTCTTTGATATGAGAGTAGCCCTTACAAAACGCCGAAATTCCAATGGCGTATCTTATGTTGCCGATTTTCGAATCGGTAAAAAAAGAATAAGAAAAGCTCTAGGCTCAAACAAATTTTTAGCTCAGGCTGCCGCAGAAGAAATTGAACGCGGCTTGTTGCTTGGAACCAGTAACTTTTTGCACAGGAATCGAAAATTGTTAGTTAGCGAACTTGCAAAAGAATACCTAGATGCTACCGCCTCGAGGAGAAGACCTAGAACACAATACGAGGAGTTGAATAGATTCAAAAATTCTATTTTACCAGCGTTTGGTGATCTAAGAATTTCTGAAATCTCTCAGCGCCATATTGAACACTGGATTTCAGAGCGTTTCTCCTCGGGCCTAAAGCCCGGCACCGTCAATCGACATATCGTGTCACTAAAGGCAATGTTTCAAAAAGCAGTTGAATGGGATTACCTACCCAAGTCTCCCGCTTCAAGAATCAAGAAACTGAAAGAGCCCCTTGGCTCAGCTAGGTTTCTTTCCAAGATTGAGGCGCAGCAGCTTCTCGAAGCATCTGCTCATGGTCCGGCCCATTTATATCCATTGATTCTGTTAGCTCTTCATACAGGAATGAGATGGTCCGAATTGAGACATCTTCGCTGGCAAGATTTGGATTTTCAAAGAAATGAAATTCGAATTGAAATCACCGAAATGCATCAAACCAAGAGCGGGAAATTTAGGTGCGTTCCTATGACCCAGGAAGTTCGTGAATACTTCGTAGAAAGACGCGGGATTGGATTTCTTTTCGGTAACCCGAACGGAGGTCCAATTAGACAGCTTCATAAAAGCTTTCATAGCGCCTGTAAACGCGCCGGGATTACGGAATTCCGCTTTCATGACCTCCGACATACCTTTGCCAGCCACCTAACTATGAATGGCGTTCCCCAACGCGCAATTCAGGAGTTGCTTGGCCATGGTAGCGGCCGAATGACGGAGAGATATAGCCATCTCTCTCCAAAACACATTCATGATGCAGTAAAAGACTTTCGGATTGGGTTCGGTGATCGACAAGAAAAGTCAGGTCACGTTTTGGACACATTTGCAAAAATCTAGAAAATTGTGTTCGCTTGAATTCAATCCGCAAAAACTAAAAAAGCCACTCGAAACAACGGTTTCAAGTAGCTTTTAATTGGTGGGCAGTGCAGGGGTCGAACCTGCGACATCCACCTTGTAAGGGTGGCGCTCTGCCAACTGAGCTAACTGCCCATCGCCAAAGATCGTGAGTTCACGAATTTCGGTTAGGAAACGTTTAGATACCCTTAATTTGGTAATTTCGTCAACCTTCAGATAGCTGGAATAGCAAAAAGAAGTTATAAGCATTCCACACCTTATGAACATTAGAAATATTGCGATCATCGCTCACGTAGACCATGGAAAAACCACCCTTGTAGATGCTCTTTTGAAGCAATCGGGGGTATTTCGAGACAATGAACAAGTTGCTGAACGCTTAATGGACAGCATGGACCAGGAAAAGGAGCGAGGCATCACCATTGAAGCCAAAAACGCTTCATTCCAATGGAAAGGCACCAAGGTCAATATCGTTGACACCCCAGGCCACGCCGATTTCGGTGGTGAGGTAGAGCGGATTCTCACCATGGTAGACGGTTGTTTGTTGCTGGTGGACGCTTCCGAGGGCCCCCTACCCCAAACCCGATTCGTGCTCAATAAGGCGCTCGAAAAAGGCCTAAAAGTTATTGTAGTTATTAATAAAATTGACCGTCCCGACTCTCGAATTGGTGAAGTGGAAAACGAAATCTTTGATCTTTTCATCGACCTCGAGGCCCATGAAGATCAAATGAATTACGAAACCATTTACGCCATTGCCAGAAACGGCCTGGCCACCACTCAGCGCCCCTCGAACCATGCGGAAGCCATGAGTTTTAAGGGCAATCTTGAGCCCCTATTCGACGCTATCGTAAGAATTGTTCCTCCTCCAAGAGTAGAAGCCGATAAGCCCTTTGCTCTTGTAGTAAGCAATCTTTCTCATAGCGACTTTTTGGGCCGTATTTGCGTAGGAAGAATTCAACAAGGCTCGGTAAAAGTCGGACAACAAGTGGCCGTGCTTGGTCGAAACGGAAAAAGAACCACCGCAAGAATTCAAGAGCTCATGACCTACCAGGGCGCAAAGCAGATTAAAGCGGAACTCCTAGAGGCTGGCGACGTAGCCGCCATTGCCGGAGTGGAACAAGTGGAAATCGGTGACACCATCACCACCATCGACAATATGAACCCACTTCCCAGAATTGAAGTGGATCCACCAGCCGTAAATATGGGCTTCCTTGTGAACTCATCTCCCATGGCGGGACGTGAAGGAAAAGTTTTGCTCTCTCGAGAACTTTTAGAGCGCCTAAAGAAAGAGGCCTTGAGAAATCCGGCCATTCGAATTGAACCCACAGATTTTCCGGATGAGTTTTTGGTATCTGGCCGGGGTGAATTGCAGTTGGCAGTAATCGTAGAGGCCATTCGAAGAGAAGGTTTCGAGGTTGCTGTTGGGAAACCGAAAGCTGTATTGAAAACCGTTGATGGTGTCCTCTGTGAACCTATTGAAAAAGCTTACATTGATATTCCCGAAGATCACTTCGGCGTTGTGAATGAAATGCTTTGCCTCAGAAAAGGCAAAATGGTGAATATGATCAACAAAGGCTCGGGACGCGTTCGCCTAGAATTTGAAATCCCTTCACGTGGATTGATTGGAATTCGATCGCACTTTCTAACGGCCACCCGCGGAACTGGAATTCTAAACACAATTTTCCACGGATACGAACCCTTCAAGGGTGATATTGCGGAAAGACAAAACGGAGCCATGGTGGCCGACAGAGTGGGCACCACGGTGCCCTACGGTTTGTTCCATCTGGAGCCTCGCGGACAACTTTTCATCGGTGCTGGTGTGGAAGTGTATGAGGGCATGGTGATTGGCGAACATTCCAGAGATAACGATCTTTGGGTCAATGCCATCCGAACGAAGAAACTTACCAACATGCGCGCCTCTGGAACCGATGAAGCAACCACGCTATCGCCTCCACGCCAAATGAGCCTTGAACGCTCCTTGGAATGGATTAAAGACGATGAAATCGTGGAAGTGACGCCCAAAAACGTACGTATCCGAAAACGAAAGTTAAAGAACCCTACGTAGATTTTCTAAGAAAAAAGGGGTGGAACTCCATTCCACCCCTTCCCGTTCAACGATCATTCACTAACGATCTAAACCTTTTCAATTTTCTTGAAAAATCGAACCTAGGTTAGTGCGCCACGCTTGGCACGCCACCCTTGGGATCGTTTTTCTTTTTCGCCAATTCTTTTTGCTGAGCCTTTTCCTGCTCGATCACATCTTTTGGCTTCATGAAGTTTGCTGGATCAGGAACCTCTAAAGCCAATCGCAACACCTCGTCGGCATGAGTCACTGGATGAATTTCCAGTCCCTCTAAGATCTCTTTAGAAATCTTGGTCAAATCCTTCTCATTCTCTTTGGGAATGATGATGGTATCTGCACCGCCAAGTTTCGCTGCAATCAGTTTCTCTTTAAGTCCACCGATAGCCAATACTCTACCACGAAGAGTGATTTCACCGGTCATGGCGACGTTACGTTTCACTGGAACTCGCATGAATGCTGAGCTCAATGCCGTTGCCATGGTGATCCCTGCAGATGGACCATCTTTTGGAGTGGCACCTTCAGGAACGTGCAAGTGGATATCAATCTTATCATAGAAGTCTGGAGCCAACCCTAACAACGGAGCACGCATTCTTACGTAACTCATTGCAGCCTGTGCCGACTCTTGCATTACATCGCCAAGCTTACCCGTAACCTTGAGATTGCCTTTTCCTGGAAGAACGGCCACTTCGATCTGCAAGAGATCTCCGCCCGATTCTGTCCAAGCAAGACCGTTGGCCAAACCAATTTCCGCCACTTCCTCTGTTTTCGAAATGGAATACCGAGCAACTCCCAAGTATTTCTCCAACATTTTGGGAGTAACCGTAATCTTTTCGCTCTTAAAATCAGAAGCTTTCGACTTCTTCTTTTTCGCGTCTTTCTCTTTTAGAACACTTGCCTGTCCTGATTTGCCCATTTTTCTTACGATCTGGTGGGCTACTTTTCGGCACAAACCGGCGATTTCTCTTTCTAGATTTCGAACCCCGGCTTCGCGAGTATAACCGTGAACTAAGGCCTTCATGGTTTCTTCAGGAACATGCAACTGCCCCTTGTTCAACCCGTGAAGTTCCGCTTGTTTTGGCAACAGATAACGATCACCAATATGAAGTTTTTCATTCATGGTGTAACCAGGAATGGTGATCACTTCCATGCGATCCAAGAGAGGTCTTGGAATCTGGTGCAACGAGTTCGCCGTCAATACGAACATTACTTTAGAAAGATCGAACTCCACTTCCAAATAATGATCCATGAAACTGGCGTTTTGTTCTGGATCCAATACTTCCAACAAGGCAGATGCAGGATCGCCCCGGAAGTCGTTGCTCATTTTGTCGATCTCATCGAGCAAGAACACAGGGTTCGCAGAACCGGCCTTCTTCAACGATTGAATCAATTTACCGGGCAAAGCTCCCACATAGGTTCGGCGGTGTCCGCGGATTTCCGCTTCGTCTCGCACGCCACCCAATGAGGCACGAACAAAGTTTTTCCCAACCGCTCTGGCGATAGATTTTGCAAGAGAAGTTTTTCCTACCCCTGGAGGTCCCGCCAAACAAAGGATCGAACCCTTGGAGTTTTTGGTCAAAGTACGAACGGATAAGTACTCCAAGATTCTTTCTCGAACTTCTTCCAATCCGTAGTGATCTTCTTTCAGAACTTCGTCGGCTCTGTCGAGATCCCAATTGTCTTCCGTATATTCACCCCAAGGAAGCGTTAGAATCCAGTCAATGTAGTTTCTCACCACAGTGGCTTCTGCGCTCATGGGGCTCATCATTTTTAGCTTACGAAACTCTTTATTGATCTTATCGCGAGCTTCTTTGGAGAGCTTTTTCGATTCAATCTTCTTCTCCATCTCGGCGAGTTCCACTTTGAACTCGTCTTTTTCACCGAGCTCTTTTTGAATCGCATTCATTTGCTCGTTCAAATAGTATTCTTTTTGATTTCGCTCCATCTGCTTCTTCACGCGAGAGCGAATCTTTCTTTCCACCTGAAGAATTTCGATCTCGCCTTGCATGAGCGATAAAATGCGTTCTAAACGCTCAGAGGTATCCACAATCTCTAGGATCTTTTGTTTCTCTTCAATCTTGAGGGTCAGATGTGCAACAACCACGTCGGCCAATCGCGAAGGCTCGATAATGGTATTAATATTCATCACCACTTCAGGAGGAATTCTCTTATTGAATTTCACGTATTCTTCGAACGTATTTTTCACTCCGCGAAGCAAAGCCTCTTGGCGAACAGGATCCACATCCTTTTCGGCCAATTCTTCCACTTCACATTGGATGAATTGATCGTTCGGCAAGTAGTCGGTAATTCGAGCGCGACGCTTACCTTCCACCAAAACCTTTACGGTATTATCGGGGAGCTTCACCAATTGAATGATGGTTCCCAATGTACCAATTTCGTAAAGATCCTTATGACCGGGATTCACCACGCTGGCATCTTTTTGTGCACACAAAAAGAGATCCAACTTATGGGTGATGGCAGCCTCGAGCGCCGCGATGGATTTTTCCCTACCCACGAATAGGGGAACCACCATGTGGGGGAAAATAATCACTTCCCTCAACGGCAACATTGGTACTACGACTTTCGCTCCTTCTGAGCTGGCTTTCTTTTTCTCCCTGGTCATACTTGACCCTCCTAAGAAAATTGTAAGCTGAAATAGAAAGGGAGGGGAAGACCAGAAAGAAATTTGTTCGACGACAAAGTCGAATTCTTCAACGATTTCTTGTGGCCTTACACTGGACTATTTTTACCCGTTATCCGAAATGAAAGGGCCCAGAGAAAAACCTTTACCGGCTCTCTAAGACTTAGATACAATATAGGGCGTCGCTTTCGACAAGTCTGTGGGCGGCTGGTCAAAAGACCTCTTCCAAATCTTAGAAAACCCTTTAATTCCAGACAGATCGCCTTCTAAGCTGGCAACAGTTCCCAAAATCAGCACAAATAGACGGCTGGGATCCATATTTTTACGAATGGCATTTTGCACCTTGGCGAAAGTAATGGAGGCCATGGTCTTTTGATATCGATCGTAAAACCCTTTTGGCAAATCAAGCACGATTTCGTTCACTCGATTGTCTAGTTTTTTTCGAGTTGTATCTTGAAGAAAAGCAGCCTGACTCACCAAACTTTTTTTCGAAAACTCAAACTCCTCTTTAGTGATGCCTTTTTTCGCATAGTCTCGAAACAACTCTAACATCAGGTTCAATGCTGGAATGGTGTCTTTGTTCGAAGGCACGGTTTGCATGGCGAAATAAAGTGGTTTTTTTCCAGCCCGAAAATACGAATAGGCTCCGTAAGACCACCCTCGCTTCTCACGCACTTCTTTCATTAAACGCGCACTGAAGGATCCCCCTCCAAACACATGATTGGCGATTTGCAGGGGAAAATAATCCTTATTCTCCACTGATACTCCCTTGGTTCCGATCATCAATTGGGTCTGAGATCTTTCGGGTTTATCCACCAGCAATAGATGTTTGCCTTTTTTGATTTCTGGCTCTTGGGCAGATTTTTTTCCAGCCGATCCATCAGGAAGCTTTTTCAACATTTCTTCCATTCGTTTTGTGAATACTCTTTTGTCGAACCCTCCAGATGCGCCTACTACAAAATCACCAACACGAAAGTATGTCTGATGAAACGCCTTCAAATCCTCGGCCCTAATGGAGTCGATGGACTGTAGGCTACCAGAAGTCATGCGACCATAAGCGCTCCCCCAAAGGAGATACTCCTGAAATCTTCGGTCTGCGATATCATCATCAGAACCCAGCTCATCGGTAAAGGCCCCTCGCATTTGCTCTCTAAGTTTTTCCAACTCCTCTGTCGAAAAGCGCGGAAATACAACCATCTGTTCAAGAAGATCCAAAAACTCTGTTAGCTTCTCTGACAAAACAGCGCAATAGATCCTCATGGACTCTTTGTATTTCCCAAGAGAAATTTCCGCTCCGAGAAAATCTAATCGTTCGTGAAACTCCTCTGCAGAATACTTCTCAGTACCTCGAAGCAACATGCTTAGAGTAAAAGAAGAGCATCCATCTTTTCCTTCAGGATCACACAAGGCCCCATTCAAAACCGCTAGCTCTAAATGCACAATGGGGGCGCCTTTTTCTGGCATTAACACAAATACGGTTTTCTTCGAACTTACCTTTTTTTTCGAACTCGCCTTTTTTTTCACTATTTTTTTCTTTTTCATAGAGATTTTCCAATCACCACGGTGCGATTCTTTTTCTCCAAAAACTCCGCAGCAGCTTCTCGAACTTCAGAGGAAGTCACTTTTTGAATATCTTCGATTTCTCGAATCGCTTTTGAAACATCTCCCATGACCCACTCATATTGGCCTATGAATCTGCAAATCGAGGAGTTTGTGGCCAATCCCAAATGAATTTCGGTGGCCAGCTTATTTTTCACTCGCGATAGTTCTTCTTCACGAATTCCCTTGTCGCGAATCTCTTGAACAACCCGATCGAAAACTTCTAGAATTCTCTCAGCCTTTTTTCCGTTCTGGCAGGTAAAAGAAAAGAAAAATAGAGATGGGTCCTTCATTCCGTGCACACTCGCGCCCTGATCAATACAGAATCCGGCACTTACCAATTCTCGGTACAGTCTTGAACTCCGGCCCGCCGAAAAAATATAGGATAATACCTGCAGAGCAAGCTGTTTTGACGAATTTGCCTCGGGAACCTTATAGCCTAAATAGATTTTCTCCACCTGAATCGGTAGTTGCAACACACTCACTCTTTCAGAGTTTTGACCAGGCTCCGCATTAATTTTTCTTTGAGAAATCTTTTGTGAAGGGATGTGTCCATAAAACTTTTCAATCACTTTCGCCACAGCCCTTGGATCCACGCCCCCGGCCACACAAATGGCGGCGTTATTGGGAGCATAGTTTTGTCGATAGAATTCCTCACAATCACTAACGGTCATAGCATCTAAATCTTTTTCAAATCCAATCACAGGCCTACCATAGGGGTGCTTCTCAAAGGCCAAGCGTTGAATTTCTTCATACATCCGCCCCTCTGGATTATTTTCCATCACCTGTTTGCGTTCGTTTCGAACCACTTCTCGTTCCGATTCGAACTGGTCCTTTGTCAAAGATAAACCGACCATTCGATCTGACTCTAGTTTTGCAACCTCTTGTAGCGCTGTCTTTGGAAGACTACAAACATAAGCTGTGTAATCAGTGCTAGTGAAGGCGTTCAAATCACGGGCGCCCAAAGATTCCATTCTTCTATCAAACACACCCTGAGGATTTTTTTGTGTTCCCTTGAACATCATATGCTCAAACAAATGAGCCAATCCGGACTTTCCTTCTTCTTCATCTCTTGATCCAACATTGAACCAAGTTTGATACGAAAAAACGGGGGCCACAGGATTCGGAACCACGAACAACTTTAGGCCATTGGCAAATTGGAATTTATGAATCTCTTTTTTTCCAAAAAAAGGAGTTTTGGAATGTTTTGGTTTCATTCTAGCACCTCAAGTCTAAAAATCTTACCTCGGTTTCTGCCGAAAGACAGCCAGCACATTTGCCCATTGGTGGTCTTTTCTTTGCAACGTCTTGGAGATGAATCTCACTTACTGTGTTATCGGAGCTATTGGCATTCTATTTTGCGCTATGCAAGAGGATAGAATCCTTGCGTTGAGCCAAGCTTTTATGGATTGGATTCGTAAAATAGCTCCCGCCCATAAAAACAACGAAAAAGAGAGAGAGCTTTTCTTTGTTAGGTCCATCTTAAGATCATTGCGAGGCGGCCTAGACCTGGGTTCTGCCGTTCAATCGGCGAAATCCGAGCAACTGACCTACTTCCCTGCTCAATGGCCAAGGTACAAAGAAGTCCAAATCCAAAATAAGACAATGTCGATAGAAACATCCCCATCGTTTTTGAATCATCTTTTGGCTTACGCCAAAGAAACAGGGTGTTCACTTTCAACTCCATTGTCCATCTATGGCGAAAGCCTAGAAAATCATTTGTTAATGCAATCGAAGGTAGCCTCTCTCTCAAGCCAAGCGAAGGCCCAGGCCACAGTTTTAACGTGGATGCCCATTTTCCTTTTTATTGCTCTTTGTTTCGTCGATTTTCAGGGATTTTTGGCCATTTGGAGCCACGATCTAAATTACCTATTCACAGCACTGCTTTGCTTTCTAATCGCTGGTGGAAGTTTATGGATCCAATCTCTTCAAGCTCAGCTCTTAGAACCAACGGGATCATTAGAAAAAATCGAAACCCAGTGGATTCCAGAAATTGTACTTCAATGGATCGTTTGCATTTCATCCGGAATGGATGTGGAAACCTCTTGGCAAAAAATTCTTATGTCCACAAATCAAAAGGAAGTCCAAATTCTTCAATCAAGAAGCGGAAAATACCTTCAACAACTGGCCAAACACTCGTCTGAAAATGGAACCCCCATTAAAGACGAACTTCTTTCGTTTCTTCAAGAGCATCTAAAACAAATTCATTATCAAACCGAAGGGAAAGCGCAAAAACTTCCAGTGAAACTTTTGGCGCCGCTTTTTCTCTGCTTTCTTCCGGCCAGCCTTTTGGTGATAGCCATGTTTCTATTGCCCGTATTCGGAGAGATATGAAGTCAAACAGATGGAAAATGTATTCATTTGCTCTATTCGTGGGTGTGCTTTTCTCTAGTTCTCCAGCGAATTTTCCAAACGTCACGTTTCCAAAATCTGCATGGAAAGCAATTCAAAGAAAGCATCAAAAAGAAAAGGTTCGGTCAAACCTCTTTCAAAAGATAGTTACCGCCGTCAAAGCCTTTCACTTCGCAGATCGTTGAAACCGATCTCTTCTGACTTTCCTTCTTGAGCTGAACCACTACTTGAATTCCACCCACAATCAATCTTCGAATAGATTCTAGATGAATATTTTGAGCTTTTAGAAGTGCTAGCGTTTCTAAGCGATGCAGAGACTCTCGTGGAGAATTCGCATGGATAGTTCCCATGGACCCCGCGTGTCCAGTGTTCAGCATAAGAAGTAGTGGCAACGCTTCAATGCCCCGACACTCTCCAAGAATCACTCGGTCGGGCCGCATTCTTAGGGTTTGCTTCAACAAATCTAATAGGCTGATCTCTCCTTCACCTTCTTGGTTGCTTTCACGGGTGAGCATGGAGAAAAAATGAGGATGCTTCGTTTGAATTTCACTAACGTCTTCTAAAGCAATAACCCGCTCGGTAGTAGAAACCTGCTGAATGAGAGCAGAAAGCAAAGTGGTTTTTCCCGCTCCCGTTCCACCCGAAAGGAAAATATTTTTCCGCTCAAGAATCGCCTTTTCTAGATACTCTTTTTGCGAAGAGCTTAAAAAACCAGAACTGCACATATTTTCCAGAGTTGGCAACCGAATGACTTTTTTCCGAATAGAAAGGAAGAGTCCTTTCGTTACAGGGGGTCCCACCACATGCAATCGACTACCACAGCTTAGTGTTCCATCAGCATAAGGCTGTAGAAAATCAATTCTTCTCCCCTGAGCACTTAACAACGATCTTACCCAAGTTCGAACCTCTTCTTCCTCGAAGGAACCCACGTCAAAGGATTGAAGCGAGCCATTTTTCTCCACCCAACATGAACCTGCGCCATTCAATAGAATTTCAGAAATGTTCGGCTCTTGCAGCAGTTGTTGGATGGCATTTGCAAAAAACGACATTATTTTCCCTCTGGAGTAACTTCGATTGCCAATAACAACTCAGACCGATCTGAACGAAAATCTTCCGACTGAAAGAGCGCCCCAAGAATTGGAATATCTGCTAAAAAGGGCAATTGATCAGACAATTTCGACTGCCGAGAATCCATGAGGCCAGAAAGTAAAACTGGCTCTCCGTGCTTTAGGTCTACTACCGTCTCCATTTTGCTCAAGCGAATGCCGGGCATTTGATTTATTCCTGTGTTTGGATCTAGGCTACTAATTTCCACAGAAATTTTAGTACGAGTTTTCTTTTTACTGGAACCCGGTGCTTCGATTCGAACATGAAGACCGTAAGGCTTCCACTGAACGTTGGCAGATTCCTTAGAGACCAGGGAGATGGGAATTTCTCCCCCAACCTTCAGCTCTGCTATTCCCTTCTCGTTCAATAATAACTCTGGCTGGGAAAGAACTCTGGCACCGCCGTTTTTTTCTAAAAAATCAAGCGCAGCAGCCCAGGAAAACCCTGCTTTTGTAAAACTTTTGCTGAAAGATATGGCCGCTGGCCCAGATTGATTCCATCGAATTCCAAACTGATGGGCCGAAGATCGTTTGATTTCTAAGATTTTCGCTCGGTAACGAAAAGTCACAGCTTTTTCAAAAGGAACCTCCAGAAAAGATTGGATGGGCTGAAACACTTGAGAAGCTAAACTTTCCGCGAAAAGCTTTTGCTCTTTGGAGTCACAAGAACCCTCTAAAACAATATAATTTCCAACCCCTCTCACCTCTAATTGACGCAGATTCGCTTGCCGAAAAAGTCGTTGAATCTTTGATTCCGCCTTCAATCGTTCCATGGGGTGGATTTCCATGAGTCCTTGAAATCCCCCCTTCGCCTGCGATCGCACAGCCTGCATTTTTTGCCATTCTTCTAGCCTTTTTGCCTTTCCCGTCACCAACCAGCCCCCGGCCAAAGGCTCCATTTTGAGGTCTTTGCCGAAAGAAATTATCTTTTCGCTGTCCGCCACAAGAGTGGCCTGTTTTTTTGTAACCACCCGGAAATCGAACGATTTCGGCTGTTTTTCGGGCGGAAAGATCCAAAGGTCGGAATAGCCTTGAGACTTTCCCTTAATCAACAATCCCCCCTCGCCGTCTTTCGTTTTGGGAAGAAGCTTCACTTGAATAACCTCTGGATTCCCCACGCTAAATCGACTCCCATCGGGAAGATCCAACTGTACCTGTTCCCCAATGGCCAAAACCTTACCGTCGCCTGGAGAAGCCAGAGCAAAGCTAGAAAAGAAAAGACCAAACGACCAGGAACAAAGAAGGAAAAGACTCGAAATGTTTCTAGATTTTTGTGGCATCTTTTTCCCTCAGCAAAGACCCTGCCAGAGGGGGGAAAGGGGTTGATTTCTTCTATGACCTGGGGTACCTCTAAACCCTTGAATTAACTAACTGAAATTGAGGAATCTATGGCTTCTCCAACACGAAAAACCGAACTTGTTAGAAAATCGAAAATTGCAAAAAAAGGCCAAAGAAGAAAAAAAGCTCTTCGCAATAAAGGCTCTACGCCAAAATTTGCTATTCATCAGTAAACCGGCGGTATATTTTTTCATCCATCCACCAGTTGAACGTTCATTGAGCGAGGTATTTTATGGCATTGAAAGATTATTTTTTTACGTCGGAGTCTGTAACCGAAGGTCATCCAGATAAAATTTGTGACCAAATTTCGGATGCTGTTTTGGATGCCATCTTGGCCCAAGACGCGAAAAGCCGCGTGGCCTGTGAGACTTTGACAACTACGGGATTAGTAGTAGTGGCCGGAGAAGTGACCACATCTGCTCAAGTGGACATCACCAGCGTGGTGAGAAGCACGATTCAAAAAATTGGATACGATGATTCTGCCAAAGGTTTCGATTATAAAACGTGTGGCGTTCTCGTTTCTCTCGGAAAACAATCTCCAGACATTTCGCTTGGCGTGACTGCAGAAACCAGCCAAAGCAAAGAACAAGGCGCCGGCGACCAAGGAATCATGTTCGGATACGCCATCAATGAAGCCCCAGAGCAAATGCCTCATACCATTTATTGGTCGCACCGATTGGCCGAGAAGCTCACCCAAGTGAGAAAGTCTGGTCAGTTAGGTTATTTGCGTGCAGATGGAAAAACGCAAGTGACCATGGAATACAAAGATGGAAAACCCGTTCGTGTTGACGCTGTTGTGGTTAGCTCCCAACACTCCGACAATGTTTCTTTAAAGCAAATCCAAGAAGATATTTTGCAACAAGTGATCAAAAAAACCATTCCTGCAGAGTGGTTGGATAGCAAAACCAAGTATCACATCAATCCCACTGGTCGCTTCGTTGTGGGTGGCCCCATGGGTGATGCTGGTCTTACTGGCCGCAAAATCATCGTCGATACTTACGGAGGGCACGGTGCCCACGGTGGAGGAGCTTTCTCCGGAAAAGACCCTTCGAAAGTAGATCGATCTGCCTGCTATATGGCACGTTACGCTGCGAAGAACGTGGTGGCCGCCGGCCTTGCAGACCGTTGCTTGGTTCAAGTGGGTTACGCCATCGGTGTGGCCGAACCTGTAAGCTTGATGGTGGAAACCTTTGGAACCGCGAAAGTGGATCCACTAAAAATTCAGAACGCTGTTAGAGAAGTGTTTCCATTTAAACCTGCTCAAATCATCTCAACCTTGAAACTATTGCGTCCTATCTATAGTCAGACGGCTGCTTATGGACACTTTGGAAGACGGGGCGAAGGCTTTACGTGGGAAGAAACTGACCGTACGGAAGACCTGAAACGCGCCTGCAAGGCGTAGATTGGATCCGGTTATTTACTTCTTCGCAGAGTATTATCCGTGGTGGGGAATTCCTTCCGCTTTGATCTTAGCTGAATTGGCAAACCATTTTCGGCGAACGGGTCAGCGGGCTAGAATGATCGCCACGGCTCTTATTTCTATTTCTCTATTAATTCTCGCGGTTTTTTATTTCACTCACGATGGGTTTCAAAACGTACGCCCGGCGATGAAAAACATCGAACGCGAATATGTAAAGTAGGTCCGACATGAAGCTGAATGCCTCTTACAATCCTTCTGATTTTGAACCAAAGATCTATGAAGAATGGGTGAAGAAGAATTTATTTGCTGCAAAGAATGTAGCAGAACCCGGCCAGCCTAGCTTCATGATTACAATGCCCCCTCCAAATGTGACGGGGGCCCTACATATGGGGCACGCTCTTTTCGTGTCCCTACAAGACACTTATATTCGCTGGAAAAGAATGCAGGGATACAACGCCCTTTGGTTGCCCGGCCAAGATCACGCTGGAATTGCTACCCAAGTGATGGTGGAGAAACAAGTAGAGTCTGAAGGAACCTCCAGACAAAAGCTTGGGCGAGAAGCTTTTTTAAAGCGAGTTTGGGAATGGAAAGAAGAATACGGTGGCACCATCAGCGAACAGATTCGATCCTTGGGAGCCTCCTGTGATTGGGATCGAGAGCTCTTTACTTTAGATGCAAGAAGTAGCCGAGCGGTGAGAGAAAGCTTTACCCGTCTCTATCACGAAGGCTTGATCTATCGTGGTGAACGAATTGTGAATTGGAGCTCTGGACTTCAAACCGCCATTTCTGACCTAGAGGTAGAACTAAAGCCCGTACAAGGATCGTTTTATCACTTGAAATACATGTTGGCAGATGGATCGGGAAAATTTTTGACCGTAGCCACCACTCGTCCAGAGACGATTTTTGCCGATGTCGCCGTAGCCGTGCATCCTGAAGACGATCGTTTTCAATCATTTCACGGAAAAGAAGTGGTGATTCCTATTTCTGGCCGAAAGATCCCGGTAATTTTAGATGATTATGTGGATCGCGAGTTTGGAACTGGTGCCCTAAAAATCACTCCAGGACACGACGCCAACGACTGGCAAATTGGAAAACGCCATGGTCTCAAAACCTTAGTTTGCATTGGAAAAGATGGAAAACTAAATGAATCTGCTGGCGAGTTTGCCGGAATGGTAGCTGCACATTCTCGCAAGAAAGTGGCGGAGAAATTACATGAACTTTCTCTCTTGGTGAAAGAGGAGAAACACAACTACGAATTAGGATATTGCCAAAGAAGTGGCGTGGTGGTGGAGCCGCTGGTTTCCATGCAGTGGTTTGTGAACATGAAGCCCATGGCAGAGAAGGCCCTTCGCGCAGCAGAAGGAGATGATCCGGCCCTGCGATTTTACCCTGAATACTGGAAGAAAACTTGGTTTGAATGGCTTACGAATATTCAGGATTGGTGTATTTCACGCCAATTATGGTGGGGCCATCAGATTCCTGCTTGGCACTGCAAAGATTGTTCAGAAATCACCGTTCCAAAATCTTATTTAGACGCAGATCCCTCTAAATGTTCAAAGTGTGGATCGACAAAAATAGAACAAGACCCAGACGTCTTGGACACTTGGTATAGCTCTGGGCTTTGGCCAATCTCCACTCTCGGCTGGCCAGAAAAGACTCCGGAATTGGAAACTTTTTATCCAACCCTTCGCTATGATCAAACTCGTCAGGGCCGAGACCCTAAAGCGCTGATGGAGACTGGATCTGACATCTTGTTTTTTTGGGTGGCAAGAATGGTGATGATGTGCACGCACTTCATGGACGGAAAAATTCCATTCGAAGATGTGTTTTTGCACGCCATGGTTCGAGACGAAAAAGGCCAGAAAATGTCGAAGACCAAGGGGAACGTTATTGATCCTCTAGATGTTACCGAAAAAAATGGCTCTGATTCTTTGCGTTTGACACTGATTGCTTTGTCTGGCCAAGGCAGAAATGTGAACTTGGATCTAAAGCGCCTAGAGGGATATCGAGGCTTTATTAACAAGCTATGGAACGCCAGTCGATTTGCCCTAATGCAAATTGAAGAACAATCCATTCAGAGCTACAAAAATCCTGAGACCATTATATCCGATCTAGATTTTGCAGATCGATGGCTATTAGATTCCCTAAACACTGTTATGAACAAGGTCGATCAAGACTTAAAGCAATATCGCCCCGACAGTGCGTTCCACCATCTGTATCAATTCGTCTGGTATGAGTTTTGTGATTGGTATTTAGAGATGGTGAAAATCAAAAAAGGTGGGCTCGATGTACTTTGTTATGCACTAGACACCATTTTGAGACTCTTGCACCCCATGGCTCCGATGGTTACAGAAAAAATTTATGCTGAATTACCCTGGGCCCACACTGGTGATTTATCCATTCAAAAGTATCCGATGCCGTCTACAAAACTAACGGCACCCGCCGAGCTTCTCGACGAAGTTCGAGCCATGCAGTCCTTGATTGAAGGTTTAAGAAATTTTCGTACGGAAAATAAGATCAGCCCTAAAGCTCAGATTGAAGCCTATCTACAAACGCAGCACTTGCAGTTGTGGACAAAAATTTCTCCCTTTGTTTTAAGTCTAGCAAAAGTAGGCACGGTTCATCTCAATGAGAAGCCAGCGCAAAATAATGTTTCAAAAGTAACCACTGACCTTTTCACCATGTCAATTCCGCTGGATGGACTAGTGGATAAAAGCGCTGAAAAAGCCAGACTTGAGGGTGAAATCAAAAAGGTACGCTCAGATGTGGAGTTTTCAGAAAGAAGATTGGGGAATCCTGGCTTTGTGAGCAAAGCAAAACCAGAGCTTGTGGAAGCGGAAAGAACTCAGCTGAATGCCAATAAAGATAAGCTAAAGATCTTGGAAGACGCGCTTCAAAAACTTTCTTAGTTACCGTCGCCTATTTCTGAATATAGGTTCGATTGAGCATTGGGTGGGAAAAATCTGTGGGGCCACCCTCAGAGTCTGGGTGGAAGGCGATCACCGACAATCCGTTTTTGCCGGAATGGAAACAGTGAACAGTGCCTTCTTCAATGGCAAAAGCCATTCCGGGCTTTAAAGCAATTTGATCCTTTTCATTCACCAAACACTGACCGGAGCCAGCAACAACTAATCCCAATCGTAAACTAGGGTGGATGTGGGGGGTTTGTTCAATATTTGGTGGAAAGGTTAAAAGGTTTAAACAAGGATCTCCATTTCTTGGTGGGCTCACCAAAAGGGACGTTCTGCTGTGATCGATATAGCAAAGTCTACCAGCGGATTCGATGGGACCCCCGACAGAAAAAAATCCTCGATACCCCAAGCGTTGAAAAATGACAGCCTCTCCATCGCCCTCTAAACGGAATTCCCCGGCAACTGAGAAATATTGCTTTTCGAAAACTGGCTGGTCGGTGCCATCTGGCCGCCGAATCATGAGCTTGCCCTTTAGCAAGAACCCAAAACAGTGAGAGCTAATATCTTCGTTCTTCCATGGCTTTGCCTTATAGCCAACGAGACGGGACGGATACATCTGAAGATCGGCCTGATACAAAACACCCGCACTGATTGGGAAACCTAAAAATGCCATAAAAAATTATATTCACCCTTCGTTAAATTCATCAACTCGAACTTCCATTTCTCTTATGGTTTCTCCACTATTTGTCGTCGAACCCCCAATTCGAGTTTGATCTTTTTGATGGGTCGAGCGCACTTGACCAATAGACGTCCATTTGGAAAGTGGAATTGTCATCTGAGTATTCATTCCATTTATGGATACTCCTGAACGATTTCCCTGGCGAATACTCAAGTTGACCAAGCCGGCATTCGTGGCTGAAAGTTTCACAAATAATACGGACCCCGAATCAAAATCACTTAGTGAAAGTGTTCCTTCGCCCGCCCCCGTCAGAAGTAAGGATTGATTGGAACCACTTTCGCCCGTTCGATCGACTTGATTGGCGGAAATAGAAACGCCTCCTACCTGAGCCGTGGCACCACTTGAGGAACCTGGATTTGGCAGAGTGGCCTTCCATTTTTTCCCGCCGGCATTGACCCCCCCCCCCCCCCCCCTCTTTTTTTTTTTTTTTTTTCCCTTCCCCCGCAACACAATTTGATATGATTTTTATTTTTTTTTTTTTTTTTTTTTTTGTTTT